>BNJT01002226.1_pt1:0-405000 | contig 1675617 bp, 2314 predicted proteins | sample 8540491 | NCBI WGS metagenome assembly BNJT01 (sample SAMD00202455, study PRJDB9452) | human saliva metagenome | host: Homo sapiens
ATTCATTTCTTTCCTCATTTTTTCTTATTAAATGTGAACGTTCTAATAAACAGGCATAGAATATTTTGGCATCGGAAGATAAATTTTTTTATAAATCTTTGGTTACCAAAATTTTTAGGCAGCATATAAAAAGCCTCCTTTTTTTGATATTTTGTTTGATTTTTAAAAATAGGGATACAGTGCTGAAAAGCTCCCTATTTATCAAGCTTTTTCCTCTGTATCCTTATTATATCTCAAGCTCAATAATCTCTTTATAGAAAAAAGGCTGTAAACCAAATAGGTCTACAGCCCTTTGCTATAAGCATTTTTCCATAATGATTTAATTATATATTTCTTATTATTCTTTACTCTTCCATCATCTTCTTGGACTCTTCCACTACACGATTCTGGATATCTCCGGGAGCCTGCTCATAGCGAACGAAGTAGAAGGAAAAGCTTCCTGCTCCTCCGGTCATGGAGCGAAGGTCAGTGTTATAAAGATAGAGGTTACTCATGGGAAGCTCAGCCTCAACCAGCTGCTTTCCGTCTCTAAGGGCAGTCATACCCAAAATCTTTCCTCTACGCTTATTCAGATCTCCCATAATATCTCCGGTAAAGGCATCCGGAACAGTAACATTCAGGTGTGCAATCGGCTCTAAGAGCATGGGGCTTGCCTGAAGGAAAGCATCCTTAAAAGCCATGGAAGCCGCTGTCTTAAAGGCTTGCTCGGAGGAGTCTACCGGGTGATAGGAGCCGTCCAGTAAGATGGCATTAACACCTACAACAGGATATCCTGCCAAAGGTCCCTTCTTGCAGGACTCTGCAATTCCCTTTTCAACAGCCGGGAAATAGTTCTTCGGTACAGCACCGCCGAATACCTGCTCCTTAAAGCTATAGGCCTGGTCGTAATCAAAGCTTGGAGAGAATTCCATAACTACATCTCCATACTGTCCGTGTCCACCGGACTGCTTCTTGTATTTGCCCTGAACCTTTACCGTCTTCTTAATGGTCTCACGATAAGCAAAACGTGGCTTTTCCAAGTTAATGGAAACATTGTATCTATCCTTTAATCGGGAAGCCAAAACCTCTAACTGCTGTTCTCCGATAGCATAAATTAAGCTCTGTCTGTTTTCAGGGTCAGCCTGTAATCTGATGGTTCTATCCTCGTCCATCATCTTCTGTAAAGCAGTGGAAAGCTTATCCTCATCCGCCTTTTGCTCTGCACGATAAGCCATAAAGGTAAAGGGCTCGGAAAAGCTTGGGTCCATGATACAAAATAGGTGCATTACGAACGGAGATACTGTCTCCTGTTTCACTAATATTTAACTTCGCTACCGCACCGATGTCTCCACTCTTTAGCTCAGGCACTTCGATAGGGGTATTTCCCCGAAGAAGATAGAGCTTTCCCACCTTTTCCATGCTTTCTTTATTTACATTGTAAATCTCGGAATTGGCCTTTAATACACCGGTACAAATCTTAAATAGACTGTATTTTCCAAGGAAAGGATCTGCGATGGTCTTCCAAATCTTTGCACTGAGGCTCTTATCGGACTGATATTTTTGCTCTAAAGTGTTCTCCTGTAGAAGCATCCACACCGATGGATTCCAAAGACTCAGGAGAGGGAAAGTATTTCTCCAAAACCTGAAGCAATACATTAAAGCCCTGAACATTGGGGCCTGAACCCATAAGCACCGGAGCAATCTTGCAGGCTTCTACATTCTCCCGTAAAGCGGCCTGAATTTCTTCTACCGTAAACTCTTCTCCGGCAAAATACTTCTCCATCAGTTCATCGGAGCTTTCCGCTACTGCCTCCAACAAGGCGGAACGGGCAATGGTTAAGTGCTTCTCCACATAGTCGGGAATAGGACAAGCCTCATATTCATTCATCTTTGTAAAGCGTCTTCCGGCCATCTTTACCACGTTTACAAAGCCCACGAATTTCTCATTTTCACGGATAGGAAGCTGGAAAGGTGCTACGGACTTACCAAACTGCTTTTCCAGATCCAAAACCAGCTGTCTGAAGGAAGCCTTGTCATCATCCATATTGCTGACAAAGAACAGTCTGGGAAGAGCATTGGCTTCACAAAGCTCCCAGGCCCGTACCGTTCCCGGCTCAATCCCCGCCTTACCGTTTACCACGATAATCGCCGCATCCGCCGCAGAAACAGCCTCTTCAACCTCTCCTACAAAGTCGAAGTATCCGGGAGTATCCAAAATATTCATCTTCAGCTCTCCGGACTCTCCCTTATACTCGATAGGAATCACGGAAGTGGAAATGGAAAACTTCCGCTTCTTTTCTTCTTTATCAAAGTCAGACAGGGTGTTCCCGTCATCAACACTGCCCATTCTATTAATTCCAGAAGTTACATAAGCTAATGCTTCTGCAATGGTGGTTTTTCCGGCACCTCCATGACCTAAAAGAACTACGTTACGGATATTGCCGGTTTCATAAACTTTCATAGATCCTTCCTCCTATTTCTAACAATGCAGCCTATTGCATGTCGCAAGATATATAGTTGTATTGTATATGAAAAAAGGCAATATGACAAGAAAATCCGTTGTTTTGTATTATAAGTCAAAGAGGGACATCTGATTGGATAGGGGAATGTCACCTAGAAGTCCCAATTCATGGAATTTGTCTGCAAAGGCCTTGGGACAGTGGGTTCTTTGAATAAAATCATCTTTGGAGAGGTATTTTCCGTATTTTGCTCCCTCTTCCAATCCCTGGGCCACCGCCTCTCCTAAACCGGCAATACAACTGAAGGAAGGCATAATCTCTCCCTTTTCCGTGATTTGGAAGTCCTTTGCCTTTGCCTTGTAGATGTCTAAGGGAGCGAACTGAATTCCTCTGGCATACATTTCCTCACAAATCTTCATATCCCTAAGACAGAGCTGATCTGTTGCGGAAAGCTTCTCTCTGGCGGAATACTCCTTAATATGAAAACGAAGCTTCTCCACACCAAAGCACATCTTGTCAAAATCAAAGCCGTCCGCTCTAACCGTATAATAGGCGGTATAGTATTCCTTAGGGTAGAAGACCTTACAATAGGCTACACGGTAAGCCATCATAACATAGGCTGCCGCATGGGCCTTAGGGAACATATATTTAATTTTTTTACAGGCATCAATGTACCATTGAGGCACCCCATGCTCCAGCATATGCTCGCACCACTCATCCTTTAAGGGCTTATGCTTTCTGGTAGCCTCCATAATGTTAAAGCTTTCTCCCGGCTCCAAGCCCATGTGCATCAAATACACCATGATATCGTCACGACAGCAAATCGCTTCACGAAGGGTGGTTACCCCGCTTAGGATAAGATCCTGGGCATTGTTCAGATAGACATCCGTTCCATGAGAAAGACCGGAGATACGAATCAGGTCGGAAAGGTATTTCGGTTTGGTATCCTGCACCATTTGCATAGCAAACTGGGTACCAAACTCCGGAATACCCAGGCAACCCAATTCCACCCCCTGAATATCCGCCGGGGAAATGCCTAAAGCTTCCGTGGATTGGAATAAAGACATCACCTCGGGAGAATCCAAGGGAATGTCCTTTACCGGATCCAAGCCCGTTAAATCCTGTAACTTTCGAATCATGGTAGGATCATCATGTCCCAGAATATCAAGCTTTAAAAGGTTATGGTCTATCTTATGGTAGTCAAAGTGGGTAGTTATAATGGGGCTTTCCGTGTCGTTGGCAGGATGCTGTACCGGGGTAAAGGTATTGATATCCTCTCCGTGGGGAAGCACCACAATACCGCCGGGATGCTGTCCGGTGGTTCTTCTGATTCCGGTGATTCCCGCTACTAAACGATTCAGTTCTGCAGTTCTCTTCTTTTCTCCCCGCTCTTCATAAAATTTCTTAATCATACCATAGGCGGTTTTTTCAGCTAAAGTACCGATAGTTCCCGCCTTGTAGGTATTTTCCTCTCCGAAAATAGCTCCGGTATAGGCATGGGCCCTGGCCTGATATTCTCCGGAAAAGTTTAAGTCAATATCCGGCTCCTTATCTCCGTCAAAGCCCAGAAAGGTTTCAAAGGGGATATCAAAGCCCAGACGGTTTAAAACCGTACCGCAGTGGGGACAGATTTTACTTGGCATATCGTATCCTGCCATACCGGAATAGGACTTTACCTCCTCCGAGTCAAAGTCCGTGTAGTAGCAGTTGGGGCAAACATAGTGGGGAGGTAAGGGATTTACCTCGGTAATATGGGCCATGGTAGCGGCAAAGGAGGATCCTACAGAACCTCGGGAACCTACCAGATAGCCATCCTCATTGGACTTATCCACCAGTTTTTGGGCAATAATATACATCACGGAATAACCGTTAGAGATAATAGAATTTAATTCCGTCTCCAAGCGGTTTTCTACCATTGCAGGTAAGTTTGGGCCATAGATTTTTATGGGCAGTTTCGTAGCAAATCTGCCTTTAAAGTTTCATCTGAATGTTCAATAATCGGAGGACACTTGTCGGGCCGGACCGGCTTTATCGGCTCACACATTTTCATGATTTTCAAGGGATTGTCAATAACCACCTGCTTTTGGGTATTGCTGTCCAGATAGGAAAATTCCTCCAGCATCTCCGTGGTACTTCTAAAAAAGAGTCTTGCCTCTCCTTCCTCATCTGTCATTCCCTTTGTAGCCAGAACGATTCTCCGAAGAACATCATTTTCCTCATCCGCATAATGGGCATCACAGGTAGCACATACCGGCTTTTTCAACTGTTCTCCCAAGGCAATAATCTTCTTATTATAAGCAATCAAATCCTCTTCCGTTTCTGCGGAAAAACGATCTGATTCCAGCATATAGGCATTATTCCCTAAAGGTTGAATTTCCAGATAATCATAGAAGGAGGCAATCTCCAAAAGCTGCTGGTCATCCGCCCCTCGCACCATAGCCTGAAAAAGCTCTCCGCTGGAACAGGCTGAGCCGATAATCAGTCCTTCCCGATATTTTTTTCAGCAAAGACTTGGGAATTCTCGGCTTCATTCTGAAATACTGCAAATGGGACAGTGAAACCAGACGATAGAGGTTGATTCTTCCAATATCATTTTTGGCCAGCAGGATAATATGGTAGCTGGGGAGCTTTCGCACCTTCCCTACCTGATCCACCTCCAGACTGTCGATTTCCTCTAAAGAGCTTACTCCTCTTTGCTCTAAAATCTCCAGTTCCTTTAGGTATATTCTTGCGGTAGCCTCCGCATCATCCACCGCCCTATGGTGATGTAAGAGCTCAATCTTTAATTCCTTAGCCACCGTGTCTAACTTGAAACGATTCAGCCTGGGTAAAAGCAGGCGGGACAAGGCCACCGTATCAATTACCGGTGCTGAAAAAGGAATGTTTAAGGCCTTGGCTTTGGTGCTGACAAAGTGATAGTCAAAGTCCGCATTATGAGCCACCAAAATCGCATCCTTAGCAAAGTCTAGAAATTGTGGAAGCACCTCTTCGATTCCCTTGGCATCCATTACCATGGAGTCATCTATAGAGGTTAACTGGGTAATTCGAAAGGGAATCGGCACTCCCGGATTTACAAACACATCCATCCGGTCAATGATTTTTCCATTTTCAATCTTCACCGCGCCGATTTCAATAATATGATTGACTCTCGGGTCAAAACCGGTGGTCTCCAAATCAAAGACCACGGTGGTACTGCTTAGATCTCTCTTGCAAGCATTTTTTACAATGGAATCCAGGTCATTGACAAGATAGCCTTCCATGCCGTAAATCAGCTGTAAATCCTTCTGTCTTCCAATTTTCTTCAAATAAGCCATGGCATCCGGAAAGGCCTGTACTACGCCATGATCCGTAATAGCCATTGCAGGCATGCCAAAATCCAGGGCTCTGTCGATATATTTTTCAACATCTGAAACCCCGTCCATATCCGACATCTTGGTATGTAAATGCAGTTCTACCCGCTTTTCTTTCTCTAAATCTTCCCTCTTTTTCCGGGTAAAGGAAGATTTCTTAATCCCCTGCACATGGGCCAGCTCCATCTCCTGGTCATAGCTGTCATACTCCATAGTTCCCTTGATACAAATGGCATTATCCTTTTTGAGAAAGGCTCTGGCTTCCTCCAGGTTCTCTTCCTCCACAAAAATCTTAGAGGCCAAAGAATCCGTATCATCCGTAAAGGAGAAGCTGAAAATGGTTTTTCCGGAACGGGTGGTCCGTTCATCCACCTGAATAATCAGACCTTCCACCGTTACCAAACCGCCATCCTCCGGAATGTCCTTAAGAGGAATGGGGCTATCGGAGAAGTCCCTTCCATAGTACACATCACTATGGTCGGAACGCTTAAACTGGAACTTTCCTTTATTAAAGCCCTTTTTCTCAAAGCCCTTCTTCTCAAAGGCTTTTTCCCCGGAGCTTGTCTTCTGCTTGAGAGAATCTTCTGTGGATTTCTTCTCTAAAGCAGTATTAGCACTATTTTTTGCTAAACCGTCATGAGTATTTCCTGCATTTTTCTCAGCATCAAAGTCTTGGCCTTGTCCTGCAAATTTCTCTGACGAGCTGTTTCCATCAGAAAGTGCGGAACTCTCTTGGCTTAATGAAGCTGCTTCTCCATCCTGTATTACCGCATCTGCTGTTCCGGGATAAGCTGCACTTCTCTCTGCCCCTGGATAAATATCGGACAATCCTTCTTCTGAATATCCCGGATTTTCGGAAGAAGGATACAGAGCGGCGTTATCCTTATCCTCTTCCTCCTCAGCCTTTTTCTTTGCCGGCACAAACCGGATGGTAAAATGGATAGGAACACCGCAACGCTCTTCAAAAATCTTTTGAATGACCCTAACACATTCCTTTTCTTCCTTTTGGAAAAGAATTTGTTCCTCTAAAATAAGAGAGAGACGATTGTCTTCTCTCCATTCCAGTTCTCCCTGCTTCATCATCTGATACAGGAGAATATTTCTTTCCTTTAATTCCTCAAAAAGAGACTTTTCATAAAACTCATAAAGTACTTTTGCCGTATATTGGCTGGATAGATGAAAGCTTTCCCGGATGCAAATGCTGATTTTCTTCCCGATAAAGAGCTGCTTATAGATAGCCTCTTCCATTTCCCGAATATCACTTCGCTCCAGTAAATGATCGCTATGCAAATAAATACTCAGCTTCGACCTGTCTTTTTTCAAGGTGATTCTGCTTATAGTGGTATTCAAAAACATTCCCCTTAAATGCTCCGATACCGTTAATTCCTGAAATACTTGAAAAAAACTGCTTCATGCCTATCCTTTCTGTTTATTTAATCAGGGTATTTTTTTCTATTTCCTCCTTGAGGGCGGAGAGCAAATCCTTCTCTTCCACCTTCCGAATCACTTCACCGCGCTTCATCAAAAGCCCTACACCCTTGCCCCCGGCAATGGCCAGATCCGCCTCCTTGGCCTCTCCCGGACCGTTTACCACACAGCCCATTACCGCAAGCTTTAAGGACTTTTCCGGATAGGACTGGACCAGCTTTTCCACAGCATTAGCCAGAGAAATCAGATCAATGTCGGTTCTTCCGCAGGTAGGACAGGAAACCACATGGATACCACCCTTTTTCAGTCCCAGCGTTTCCAAGATTAGTCTTCCGCTTTTGATTTCTTCCACAGGATCTGCAGAAAGGCTCACACGAATCGTATCTCCGATTCCTTCTCCCAAAATCATGGCCAGTCCCATGGCAGATTTGATATTACCGGACCAAACCGTTCCGGACTCTGTGATGCCTACATGCAAAGGATAGGGGCAGGATTCTGCTACAATTTTATGAGCTTCCACCGCCATCAAAACATCGGAGGACTTCATGGAAAGCACCAAATTCTGATAGCCCATTTCCTCTACCAAACGCAAATTCGCCAAGGCAGACTCAGCAAGTCCCTGTGCAGTAACTCTACCATGATATTTTTTTCCAAAAACTTCCTTTTCCAGGGAACCGGAATTTACCCCGATTCGAATGGGAATCTTTCTTTCCTTGGCGCAGTCCACCACAGCCCCTAGCCTTTCCGAAGAGCCGATGTTTCCCGGATTAATACGGATTTTATCCGCGCCGTTTTCCATGGCAAGAATCGCCATGCGGTAGTCGAAGTGAATATCCGCAACGATAGGAATAGGAGAAGCCGCCTTTATCTCCCTTTAAGGCAAATGCCGCTTCTTTTGTAGGTACGGTAAGACGAATGAGTTCACAGCCGGCCTCTGCCAGTCTAAGAATTTGGGCTATACTTCCCTTGATATCCTCCGTCTTGGTATTACACATGGACTGTAAAACCACCGGATTTCCACCGCCGATTTTAAGTTTTCCTACTTCTACCACCCTAGTATCTTCTCTTTTGAACATAGTATTCCTTTATACAATAAACTTATGAGCTAAAATATTTCGAATAGGCTCCGGTCAACAAATTAAACACATCATTTCCGACAATCAATACCATAAGAGCTAGTAGAAAAACCATCCCTGCGGTATTGATTCGCTCCTCCCACTTGGGATTAAGCCTCTTTCTTGCCAGCATTTCCAAAAGAATGAACAGAAGTCGTCCTCCATCCAAGGCGGGAATAGGCAAAAGGTTCATTACCGCCAAATTTACGCTCAACATCATACTTAAGTTTAGTAAAACCAGTAGCGTTACGAAAAATCCGTATTGTCTGGAGCTGGAAACACTTTCTCCGATAACCGCAACCGTACCCACCGGCCCCATAACTTCCTGTCTGCTTACCTTTCCCTTACTAATCAATGCCAGGCTGTCAATCACCACTCTGGCATTAAAGGCCAGTTCATAAAAGCTGTACTCTATAGTCTTCAAAGGATTTTGAAACTTCACTCGCTCAGAGGAAAGAACCACTCCCATACGATAAAGCCCTGTGGAAGGATCCTTATAGGCAGGGAACTGAAAACTAAGCTTTTCTCCATCTCGAAAAACCGTAAGACTGATTTCTCCTCCTTGCATCTCCTCCTTATGAAGCTCCAAATACATGGCAAGCTCAGAGTAGCTATGAACAGTTCTTCCCCCGGCATTTCCAATCTTCACAAAGCGAACTTCGTCTCCCTCCTGTAGACCGCTTTCCATGGCAGGAGTAGATACATTGGAGGCGGCAATTTTCGGAAGCTGTACCCCAATCGTTCCGGTGAGGAACAGGGCAATCAAAAAGCCTAAAAGGAAGTTATTGAAAACACCGGCAATACAGATAATAAAACGCTGCCAAGCCGGCTTTCCTTCAAAGCTCTTCGTCTTTAATTCTTCTTCGCTATAAATTACTCCGTCAAAATCATAGACATTTTCCGTATTTTCCTCCTGCTTTGGAGCCAGAAAATCACCGGAGCCTGCCGCATCCTCTCCCAGCATGGCACAGCTTCCGCCCAAGGAAGTAACTTTAAGCTGTAACGGGTATTTTTTATAAAACGGAAAGGAGCCTGGGCCCCATACCGATGGAAAATTCATTGACTCCTACATGAAAAAACTTAGCCGCAAGAAAATGCCCCAGTTCATGAAAAAAAATCAAAAATGACAGGGCAAGCATGGCCAAAACAATACTCAAATCTTCTCCTCCTTATGCATCCTTCTTACTTCCTCTCTGGCCCACCGTTCCGTTTCAAAAATTTCCTCTACAGAAGGAGCGTCTTTCCAAAACTTTTCGTGTTCCTTCATACAATGGGCAATGCTTCTTGGAATCTCCATAAAGCGAATTTTATCCTCTAAAAACAGGCGAACCGCCTCTTCATTGGCTGCATTATATACCGTAGGCATACTGCCTCCCTTAGTACCGGCTTCCATTCCCAGGGCAAGACCCGGAAAATCCTCCAAGGAAGGAGGAAAGAAATGCAGGGAAAAGACCTTGGAAAAATCTATTCTTTGTTCCCGGTAACACTCCCTTTCCTCTTGAAAAAGAGCGTAGGCAATGGGCAGGCGCATATCCGGTATCCCCATCTGTCCCTTTACTGCGCCATCCTGAAAGACTACCGCAGAATGTAAAATGCTTTCCCGCTGAATCACTACCTGAATCTTCTCCATGGGAATATTAAAGAGCCAGTGGGCTTCCATCATTTCCAAACCCTTATTCACCATGGTAGCGGAATCAATGGTGATTTTTTGTCCCATGGACCAGTTAGGGTGCTTTAAGGCATCCGCCTTTGTTTTCCCTTCCATCTCTTCCTTTTTTAGTCCGAAAAAAGGACCGCCGGAAGCCGTTAACAAGAGAGATTCCACAGATTTTTCTTCTTCACCCCGAAGGCATTGCCAGATGGCGGAATGTTCGGAGTCAATGGGAAAGAGTTCTGCATGATATTCTGAAAGCATAGGCATAATTAAATGCCCTGCACAAACCAATGTTTCTTTATTGGCCAGTGCAATTTTTTTCCCTGCTTTGATTGCGGAAATTGTGGGGAGAATTCCAATCATTCCCACCAATGCTACCACTACCATATCCGCTTCCGGAAGCGTAGCAAGTTCCATCAAGCCCTCCATACCGGAGGACACAGGCATATCCAAGTCGGCAGAAAGTTTTTCTGCCAAAGCTTCTTCATATACACAAAGCTTAGGAACCTGCCATTCTACGGCCTGCTCTTTTAAAAAGCTCTGTTTTTGGATTTCACCGAAAGTCCAATTACCTTATGCTCTGGATGATCCTTTAAAAAGGGATAGACACTGGGTTCCGATAGACCCGCTACTCCCTAAAAATTACGATATTCATGCTATACCTTCTCCAAAAATTATACTACAGTTTTACTTTTATCAAAGTAATATCAAGTATAAGTCATACAAGATGATTTAAGATTGCGACATTATTAAATATATCGTTTTATATGTATTACATTACTTTTGAGCCTTTGTTTCATTACTTTGTATCATTCTTATCCTTGTTTATTATAAAGATAGGGATGATTGTTTTTCCTTCTTTTGTATTAAATCTTTTTAAAATAATCTAAAACTGTTATGCCATAGTAAATAATCGGAGCCGTAAACAAAACGGAATCAAAACGGTCTAAAATTCCTCCATGTCCCGGAATCAAATGGCTATAATCCTTAATTTTAAAATCTCTTTTCATTCCGGAGGCCATCAAATCTCCTGCAATAGAAAATAAGGCCGCTAGGGATACTGCTATGGCCAAAAGAAATGGAGACATATGTAAAGGTAGACCTCTTCCCTTAAAGAGAAGGGCAAAAAAATAAAGGCTAAAATTCCGGATCCCAGTATTCCTCCCACAGCACCTTCCCAGGTTTTTTTCGGGCTTAAAACCGAGTCATCTTATGTTTCCCAAAGAGAAGCCCCGCGCAATAGGCACAGGTATCCGCTCCCCAACTGGATAAAAAGATAAGCCAGACCAAAACCTTTCCATGAGCTAACACTCTACACTGATAAATATAGGATAAAAGAATGCCCGCATAGGGAAATACCAAGAAGAAAAGGGCTATTTCCTGAATATTCGCCTTGGGATAGCTCAGCACATAATAAAATCCCAAAAAGGAAAAGATAGCAAAGAATCAAAAAGAATCCTATGGGTATATGAAAAAAACAAAAGCCAAATAGTGAACAATCACAAAAAAATAAGACAAGAAAGAAATCCCTTTCTTATCTAAGGAGAAGCAATGCAGTAATTCGTGACAGGCAAAAAGAGACAAGAGCAGGCAAAAAGCCAATACCGGAAGCCCCCCAAGAGGGATAATCCCAAATAATAGCAATAGCAAAGCCAGACCGCTAAGCAATCTTATCATAAAGGAACTCCATTTTCGTTCATTCTGCCCCTTACTTTGTTCCGTGATATTTTTCCTTTTGTTCTACCATACACTACCCTTTACTATAATCTATCATAGCGATTTAAAATCTATCTTTCGAAGACTTCGAAACGCTCTTCAATATCTTTATGCCTTTCGACCCCCAAAGCGTCGTTCTCTCTTCTGATAGGATTCGATGGCCTTCTTAAGCTCTTCCAAGTTAAAGTCCGGCCAGTATACAGAGCTAATATAGTACTCTGCATAGGCAGATTGCCACAGAAGGAAGTTGGAGGTACGAAATTCCCCTGAGGTGCGAATCACCAGATCCGGATCCGGCGTTCCTGCGGTGTCCAAATACTGAGAAAAAAATCTTCTTCCGTAAGATGAGAAAGTTTCTCCGGAAGTTCCGCGGCAGATGTTTCTGTAGCCATTCTACGAATTGCTCTAATCATCTCATCTCTGCCTCCGTAATTTACCGCAAAGCTGAAAAGCATTCCGGTATTCGCTCCGGTACTCTCTTCCAGTTCCTTTATTCCCTTTTGAATATCCTCCGGAAAACGACTTCTTTCTCCTATCATTTTTTTGCTCGAACATTGTTGGCATTGGCTACGGTAATCAGTTTTTTCATATAGAAACGGAAGAGCTGCATCAAGGCTCCCACTTCTTCCTCAGACCGTTTCCAATTTTCCGTGGAAAAGCCGTAAACCGTAAGATATTCTATGCCAAGTCTGGCGCAATCTTCCACGGTTTGTTCCAAAGTCTCACAACCCTTTTTATGACCTAAAGCCCTTGGTAACGCATGAGAAGCTGCCCAACGACCATTGCCATCTAAAATGATGGCAATATGTCTTGGAAGGCTTCTTTGCTCTTGATTATTTTGAAAAATCATACAGTCATTAATTCCTTGTTCTTAGCCTCAACAGACTTGTCAATCTTCTCAATCATATGGTCTGTAAGGTCCTGAATGTCCTTGGTCTGTCTGCTTAAATCATCCTCTGTGATTTCTGCATTCTTTTCCAGCTTCTTCGCCAAATCCATAGCATCTCTACGGATATTTCGAATAGCAACCTTTGCAGCCTCACCCTTTTTCTTAACTTCCTTGGTTAATTCTCTACGCCTTTCCTCGGTAAGCTCCGGGAATACCAGACGAATTACCTGTCCGTCATTGGTAGGGTTGATTCCTAAGTCAGACATATTGATTGCCTTTTCAATCTCTTTCATGACAGACTTATCCCAGGGCTGAATCTGGAGAATTCTGGCTTCAGGGACAGACACATTTCCCACCTGCTGAATGGGGGTGGGGGTACCATAGTAGTCCACCATAATACGGTCTAAAACATGGGGATTCGCTCTTCCCGCACGAATGGTTCCAAGCTCTCCCATCAGGTTATCGTGGGTCTTGTGCATCTTTTCAATGTAAATGGTAAATTGATCATCCATCTTTCTTTCCTCCGGCTCTTATATTATTCTGCTGTAACTCTGGTACCTCTATGCTCTCCCAAAAGGGCCTTGGCAATACCATCTTCCTCTTCCAAGGAAAATACGGATAAGGGAAGTTTGTTTTTCTAAGCAAAGAATGGATGCAGACAGGTCTATCACCCTGCAGCTTTTTCTCCACTACTTCTTCAATGCTTAAAGTATCATATTTCTTTGCATCCAGGGAACTTCTTTGGATCCTTGTCATAAACGCCGTCAATGGCCTTAGCCAAAAGAATTTCCTTACATTCCAACTCCAATGCCCGAAGTACTACTCCGGTGTCCGTAGAGAAGAAGGGATGTCCCGTGCCTCCTGCGCAAAAAACCACCTGCCCTTTTTTTAAAGCCTTTACTGCCTTGTCCTTGGAAAAAGCTCTGCCATATCTCCTACAGCAATGGAAGACATAATTTTGGTTTTCAATCCGCTGATACGGAAAATCTCAGAAACATAAATGCAGTTCATCATGGTGGCTAAAATTCCCACCTGATCCGCCTTATAACGGTCCACCTGCTCTGACTGTCTGCCTCTCCAGAAATTGCCTCCGCCAATCACAATGGCTACTTCCACCCCTTGATCTACGGCTTCCTTTACCTGCTTGGCTACAGCAAAAATCACATCATCGGAAAATCCGAAGTGCTTCTCCCCTGCCAGGGCTTCTCCGGAAAGCTTCAACATCACTCTTCTACTTGGCATACTAACCTCCCTTTTGACTTTTCTTAGTTTACCATACAAAAAAAGCCTCGGCAATTCTTCCGAGGCTTTTTCCTGTAAAAATAAACTTTACGAAGGATTCTTTTAATTATTCCTTTGTTGCGTACATGAAGTACCAGAAACCGTTTGGAAGGTGCCAAACATTCTTCAGATTTTCCTTCTGCACCCAAGTGTCATTGTAGAAGGCAATAGGAGCAATGGCTGCATCCTTGAGAGCTAACTGCTCTGCTTCATGCATAGCCTCATAGTAAGCTGTTCTGTCGCTAAGACTCTTAGCCTTTTCCATAATGGAATCAAACTCAGCATTGGAATACTTTCCATCATTGTTTCCATTTGTTGTTCCTAAAAGGTTTAAAATGTTGGCAGGATCATCCTAGTCGTAAACCCAGCCCTGTCTTGCTACATCAAAGTTTCCGGAACGACGGTCTGCAGTAAAGGTCGCCCACTCTAAAAATACTGATAGAACAATTTAAGCCAAGCTCCTTATTCCATACATCCTGAGCATACTCTGCCACAGGCTTATGGTAGTCTACATCATTGGTGGAATAGCTGAATGCAGGGAAGCCCTCTCCGTTTGGATATCCGGCTTCAGCCAAAAGCTCCTTAGCCTTTGCCAATTGTGCATCGTAGCCTTCTAAGTCAAAGGCATTACCGAACTTTTCTTCTGTATTCTTCATGAAGGAGCTTCCTTCCTTAGCATCAGAAATTCCGGTTCCGATAAAGTTTGTTGCGGGAGTATATATCCCCTGCATAATGCTGTTTCCGATATACTCACGATCCAAAGCTAAAGATAAAGCTGCTCTAACCTTAGGATTATTGAATGGCTCCTTATTACAGTTAAAAATCATAAAATAGGTTCCGCGAAGTGGATCAATGTGGTAGTCTGCAGTCTTCTGAACGCTCTCCAGCTCTTCCTTCGGGAAGTCCTTGGCAAAGTCCAGCTCACCCTGATTGTAGGCAGTATAAGCTGCATTGGAATCCTTTACCAGATGCCAGTTAATGGTTTCAAAAGTAATATTCTCCTTGTCCCAGTAATTTGGATTCTTTGTTAATACAAACTTCTCGTCCTGAGAATACGCAGATACAAAGTATGGTCCATTGGAAACATAGGTCTCCGCTTCATTGGTCCAAGCATCTCCATTTGCCTCAACAGTAGCCTCCTGAACAGGTACCATTACCGCAAAGGCACAGATCTGCTCAAAATAGCTACAAGGATAGGAAAGATGTACCACGAAGGTCTTATCATCCGGAGCTTCCAAACCCTAAAAGCATCCAAATCTCCGGCAGCTGCCTCCTTGAAGCCGCTAACCATGCCCAGCAATTCCTCTGCATAAGGAGATGCTGTGGCAGGATCAGCCACTCTCTTCCAAGAATATAAGAAATCCTTTGCAGTTAAATCAGAGCCGTCAGACCACTTTAATCCCTCTCGGATATGGAAGGTATAGGTCAGACCGTCTTCACTCTTCTCATAGCTCTCCGCCTGACCGGGAATGGTGCTTCCATCCTTGTCATAACGCAGAAGACCTTCAAAAGCATGGTTTACCAGCATAGCAGCTTCTCTACCATTGTTTAATGCAGGGTCAATGGTCTCTGAGGGTGGTCCCACTTCCACATTTAATACGGAATTCTCAGAAGCTTCTGTTCCCTCTGCCTTTGCCGCATCACTTCCCTTTTCTCCACTTTCTGTCGCCTTTTGTCCTCCACAAGCCGCTAAGGATAAAGCCACAGCCATGGAAAGTCCTAAAAAGATTTTTCTTCATTACTTCCTCCTCTTAAATAAGCGATATGCTTAAGTTCATTCTCGAAGCATTCGCCATGATTAAAACCTCAGAGATTCTACCATAGAAAAACGGCTAGGACAATGCCTAGCCGCTTTTCTTCTTATGCTTCTTCTTATGCTTTATAAATTTCTTTTTAAGCTTTCTTTCCATACATAAAATAGAAGTATCCTGTTGGCGTATGCCAAATATCGCTTAATCCCGGTTTCTGCATATAGAACTCTGTGTAATAAGCTACAGGACATGCACCGTAATCCTTTAATAGCACCTGCTCAGCCTGATGCAGATAATCAAAGTGCTCTTCCGGGTTCGCAGTCTTTCTTGCCTTGTCTACCAAAGCGTCAAATTCAGGATTGCTATACTTTCCGTCATTGTTACCGTTTCCGGTTTCAAAGAGGTTAATCAGGTTGGAGGCATCATTATAGTCCATAACCCAACCGTTTCTTGCCACATCATAGTTTCCGGAACGGCGGTTTGCGGTCACAGTCTTCCACTCCTGAATGTCAATGGTCATGGTTAAGCCCATTTCTCCCCAGACACTCTAGTAAATACTCTGCCAGCGGCTTATGGTAGCTGGCATCATTGGTCAGGTAGGCAAATGCAGGGAAGCCCTGTCCGTTTGGATATCCTGCCTCTGCCAGTAATTCCTTTGCCTTGGCAAAGTTCTCTTCGTACTTGCTGTTATCAAAGAAATCTCCGTATTTTTCTTTGGTCACCTCTTCGAAGAAAGAATTTTCCTTCGCATCACTGATTCCGGGACCTACCAAATTAGTTGCAGGAGCATAGGTACCCTGCATAATGGTATTTGCCACATAGTCTCTGTCAATCGCTAAAGAAAGAGCTGCTCTTACCTTAGCATCATTGAAAGGAGCCTTCTGGGTATTAAAGCTGATATAATAGGTTCCCATCATAGGCTCTAAATGGAATTCCTCCGTACCCTTCAAGCTTGGAATTTCCTCGGAAGGAATCGTCTTGGCAAAGTCCAATTCTCCCTGATTGTATGCGGTATAAACAGAGTTTCCATCCTCAATCAAATGCCAAACCAAGGTATCAAAGGTAACATTATCCTTATCGTAATAATAGGGATTCTTCTCGTAAACGATTTTATCTCCATCCACATACTCTGTCATACGGTAAGGACCGCTGCTGACATAGCTTTCCGGCTTTGTCGCCCAGGCATCTCCATTTTCCTCTACAGTCTTCTTCTGAACAGGAACGGTGGAGGTAAAAGCGGCAATCTGGTCGAAGAAGGTACAGGGAGTGCTGAGTTTAACAACGAAGGTATCATTATCCGGTGCGGAAACCTGTAAGGCATCCAAATCCCCGTTGGAAGCTTCTTCATATCCCTCTACCACATTTAATAAATCATAGGAATAAGGTGCCGCTAAAGCAGGATCTGCCAAACGCTTCCAGCTATATACGAAATCTTCCGCTGTTAAATCCGTACCGTCAGACCACTTTAAATCAGGACGAAGATGGAAGGTCCAGGTAAGTCCGTCGTCAGAGTACTCCCACTTTTCCGCAAGGCCACCTACAATGTTGGCATTCTTATCTGTGGAAAGCAACCCTGTAAAAGCATGCAAAATATAGCTGGCCGCATCGGATGCAGAGTTCAATGCAGGATCCATAGTCTCCGGAGAGGAACCAACCTGAACATTAAGCTCTCCTCCTGCAGAAGCTTCTGATGCATCAGCAGCCTGACCGGTACTTTCAGCATTTGCCGATTCCTGCTTGCTCTTATCCGCTCCCCCGCAGGAAACCAAAAAGGCCAAGCTCAGCGCCGCAATTGGAAGTAGATACTTTGCTTTTCTCATAATTTCTCCCTTCTAAATCAAAATCATCGTTGTCTATAGGAAGGAGAATACCCCCTGATAGTACAAGAAAGCTTCTCCTAAACCTCAGTATATTTCGAACGGGATAAAACCAAACACCTTACTCTTGCATACTACCTTTGTTATTGCTTTTTATTTCTTTTTAAATTGTTTATCAATATACCTTTTGCACTCTATCGCCGGGAATACTTCTATATACTTTAATTCACTCTGTCTAAATGATGACAAGCTGCATAATGTCCGCTTTCCACCTCTTTAAATTCAGGCTTTTGTTCCGCACAAAGTCCGTCTGCATAGGGGCAGCGAGTACGGAAAGGACAGCCGGATGGGGGATTTACCGGAGAGGGTACATCTCCCGAAAGGATGATTCTTTGGGATGCCCTTGCCACCTTAGGATCGAGCAATGGGAACCGCAGAAATCAAGGACTTGGTGTAGGGGTGAAGAGAATGGAAGGTGATGGTATCACTATCCGCAAGCTCCACCAAATGTCCCAAATACATTACACCGATTCTGGAGGAGATATGATTTACAATGGATAAATCATGGGCAATAAAGAGGTAGGTAAGGCCAAACTCCGCCTGTAAATCCTCAAACATATTCACAACCTGGGCCTGGATAGAAACATCCAAAGCGGATACCGGCTCATCACATACGATAAATTCAGGATCCACTGCCAGGGCTCTGGCAATACCGATTCTCTGTCTTTGTCCTCCGGAGAACTCATGGGGATAACGGTTGGCATGCTCTGAATTCAGCCCTACCGTGGAAAGCAGGGAAAGAATTTTTTCTCTACGCTCCGCCTTTGACTTACAAAGCTTATGAATATCAATAGCCTCTCCCACGATATCCTCTACCGTCATTCTGGGATCCAAAGAAGCATAAGGATCCTGGAAAAACAATCTGCATCTTTCTTCTGTAGGGAAGCATATTTTTTTTGATTTTCTTTTCCGCATCAAAGATTACTTCTCCGCCATAAGTGATACTCCCACTGGTAGGCTCTGTAAGGCGAAGGATGGAACGACCTGTAGTGGTTTTTCCGCAACCGGACTCTCCCACCAGTCCAAAGGTTTCTCCCTTATTGATAAAGAAGGAAACATCATCCACAGCCTTAACCACCTTACTGCTTCCTGCCACAGGAAAATACTGCTTTAAGTGGCTTACTTCCAACAAACGCTCAGGCATTTACGCTTCCCCCCTTTCCTTTAAAAAGTCTTCTTTCTGTTGCATAAAGCATCTGGCATAATGCACACCCTCATATTGGTTCTTCTCAGGCTTTTGATTAAGACAAATCTTCATACAGTTACTGCATCTTGGTGCAAAGCCGCAGCCCTTTGGCGGATTTAACAGGTCCACCGGCTGTCCTTCAATTGGCACCAGCTTGGAGTAATCATGCTCATGGAATTTAGGAATAGAGCGAAGCAATCCCTTGGTGTATTCGTGCTTTGGATTATAGAAAATATCATCCGTTGTTCCGTATTCCACTATTTCCCCGGCATACATCACCGCAATATAATCGCACATGGAGGCTACAACCCCTAAATCATGGGTAATCATAATAATACCCATGCCCAATTTCTGCTTTAACTCCTGCATCAACTCTAAAATCTGAGCCTGAATGGTTACATCCAGCGCAGTGGTAGGTTCGTCGGCAATTAAAAGCTTAGGCTCACAAGCCAAGGCAATGGCAATCATTACTCTCTGCCGCATACCGCCGGATAACTCATGGGAGGGTACTGCTTTTAATCTCTTCTCCGGCTCATTGATACCAACCAGTTCCAAAAGCTCCTTGGCTCTTGCCATGGCAGCTTTCCCCTTTTTATCGGTATGGAGAGAAACGGCTTCTGCAATCTGATTTCCCACGGTCCATACCGGATTTAAAGAGGTCATGGGATCCTGGAAAATGATACTGACCTCATTTCCTCGAATCTTTCGAAGCTCCTTTTCACTCATTTCATGAATTTTGTGGCCGTTAAATTCTACAGTTCCACCCACAATTTTACCGTTTTGAGCGGTAAGACCCATTATGGAGTAGGCGGTAACAGATTTACCGGATCCGGACTCTCCTACAATTCCTAAAACTTCCCCTCTTTCATTTGCAGGGTGACATTGTTTAAAGCCTTTACCTCTCCCGCAGGAGTAAAGAAGGATAAACGCTCTTCTTGAATATCCACAAGATATTGACTAGACATATTTTCCTCCTTACTGCTGTTTCAGTTTCGGGTCAAAGGCATCACGAAGGCCGTCTCCCAAAAGGTTAAAGCTTAAAATGATAATAAAAATCAAGAAAGCCGGGGCAAAAAGTTTTTCCGGATAGGTCTGGAATCCGTTTAAAGCCGCACTGGCAAGGGATCCCAAGGATGGCATAGGAGCCTGTACACCAAGTCCTAAAAAGGAAAGGAAGGACTCGGTAAAGATGGAGCTGGGAATCTGTAAGGTAGTAGTTACAATCAAAGTACCGATGCAGTTGACAATCAGGTGCTTAAAAATAATTCTACCGGATCCGGCTCCTAGAGCCTTTGCCGCAGTAACATACTCACTCTGCTTTAAAACCATGATCTGAGAACGAACAATTCTGGCCATTCCCACCCAATACAGTAAAGCAAATACAATAAACATGGAAACCATGTTGGAGCCAAGCTTTTGCATCCAGGCAAAAGCCGGGTTTGCTTGCTAACGCTTCCAGAGGGTATTTTTAAGGTTTGCGCCAAAAAGGATAATGATTAAAACATCCGGTACCGTGTAGATAATATCCACCACTCGCATCATGATCATATCCACTAAAACCGCCAAAGTATCCTGCTATAGCACCAAAAAAACGGACCCAATCAGAAGAATCAGGGCAGATGCCACCAGACCTACGGTCATGGATACTCTTCCTCCAACCAATACACGAATCATATAGTCACGACCATTTTGATCCGTACCTAAGAGATGGGGGAAAACCTCTTCTCCCGCATCAATTTTTCTTCTGTTCTGTCTTGAGTACTGCATGGGAGCCAAACGCTCCGATCCTTTCATCTGTTGCTCATACTTATAAGGATAAAAAAACCGGGAACAAAGAAACAACAAAATGTAATCAATAAAACGATAAACAGAGCAGACATTGCAATTTTATTTTTTCTGAAACGGTTTAATCCGTCCTTCCAGAAGCTTACAGACTCTCGCATAAAAACAAGAGAGTTTTTTTATCCGCTGCAGAGGCGGGGGTAAAATCCTCCAAGCTAAGCTGTAGGCTTAAGGGATTCTTCTTTATTTCTTCCATCTGTTTTCTCCTTACTTCAACTTAATTCTCGGATCCACAATCGCGTAAGCAATATCCACGAAAAAGGTTCATGATAATAATAAATACCGCCAGGAAAAATGGTGGTACCCATGATCATGGGATAATCTCTACTGGTAATGGAGCTTACAAACTCAGAACCAAGCCCCGGAATATTAAAAATCTTTTCAATAATGAAGGAACCTGTCATTAAAGCTGCCAGTAATGGTCCCAGATAGGTAATAACCGGTAAAATCGCATTTCGCAGGGCATGCTTAAAAATCGCCTTGAAGGTAGTAACTCCCTTCGCCTTTGCGGTTCTCATATAATCCTGCCCCATAACATCCAGCATGGAGGAACGCATTAAACGAGCCATATAGAAGCTGGGATACAAAGCCAATGCCATAACCGGCATAATATAGCTTTTCGCATCTTTCAATCCCAAGGAAGGAAGCCAATTCAGCTTGGTGGTAAAGACATAAATCAATATGGTGGAGGAAAGGAAGGACGGTATGGCAATTCCCGCGGTGGAAAAGTACTACCAAAAGGTTATCAATGAATTTTCCTCTGTTAAAGGCTGCAATAGCTCCCAAGGGAATTCCGGTGCAAACCGCAAGGACCAGGGCAAGTGCGCCAACCTTTGCTGAAACCGGAAATTTTGTTCCGATAATCTGGGATACTGTTCTTCCCCTCTTCTTAATGGATAGACCGAAGTCTCCCTTTAAAAGTCCTGTCATATAGGTGGTATATTGCTGAAACAAAGGCTTATCCAAACCATATTTTGCTTCCATGGCAGCCTGAGCCTGAGGGGTAACCGCCTTCTCAGCCAAGAAGGGTCCTCCCGGAACCATATTCATCACAAAAAATGTTAATGTTGCTACCAAAAAGGCTGTGATCAACGACATAATTGCCCCTTTTTAAAATATACTTTGGCATAGCGCCCTCCTTAAAATCAAATTTACTAAAAAAATATACACGATAAGTCATATAGTTTCAAGACACAATAAAAATAATTTTGCTATATTTTTTGCATTTTTTTTAGACAATAACATGGTTTGCATCTATAAATGGAAGGAAAAAGAAAAAAAGCATCAAAGGACACGAAACATTTGAATCGCATTATTCATGTCTTTTATTTATTCTTTACTGTAATATTTATGCAGTTTATTCTGATTCGCCTCATAAATATTCTGTTTTTATTAGAATTTTTCTTGCGCATAAATTCAGTTAAATAGGCTCCGGCACAAAAATTCTATTCGTAAGAAGTTTTATGAAATCAGGAAAAGATTTGTATAGTTCACGAGCTATATAGATAAGAGAAGAAAGGAAGAAAGGAGGAAAGGAGGAAAGGAGGAAAGGAGGAAAGGAGGAAAGGAGGAAAAGGAGGAAAAAGGAAGAAAGAAGAATAAGGATTGAGGAATATGGACTATGGACTATGGAATAAGGAATATGGACTATGGAATAAGGAATGACAAAGACCGAAGCTTTTACACTCCGGTCTTCGTCCTTTAGGATAGAAAAAGACTATTATTAGGAAAAAAACTTATTCACTTTCTCCCGGCATCAGCCATCCCTTCTGACTGGTATGCAGGAGCTCCTCTGCTCTTTCAGAGAGCGGCTTTTCCAAATAATCCTGATAAATTAATTTAATAGAAGGATTCTCATGACAGAAGCGGAGGCTTCCTTCCCGATCTTGCTTATAAAGAATCGGCGCACGATGAGCAGCCATTTCTTTTTGCTCATGAATCGGCTGTCCTCCACCGCCCACGCATCCTCCGGGGCAAGCCATAACTTCTACAAAATCATACTGAACCTGTCCCTTCTTTAAGGCTGTTAAAAGACGGTCAGCATTGGCTAATCCGTTTACTACGGCAATCTTTAACTTAATTCCCGCAATATCAAAAAGTAGATTCCTTCCAGCCATCCATTCCTCTTACATCCCGGAAGGCATCCGGATCCGGATTCTGTCCCGTTGCCATATAGTAGGCAGAACGCAATGCTGCTTCCATAACGCCTCCGGTTGCTCCGAAAATATTTCCAGCTCCGGAACCAAGTCCTAATGGCATATCCAATTCCGCATCCTGCATCTTCTTCGGTGTGATATGCATCGCCCCTAATCAAGCGATTCACTTCTCTGGTGGTTAATGCCACATCCACATCAAAGTTTCCTTCACTATCTGTCATATTGGGATATGCGCACTCCGCTTTTTTCGCTAAGCAAGGCATAATGCTGACAGAGAAAATCTTCTTAGGACTTACCTTTAAAATGTCTGCATAGTAACTCTTGGCAATAGCTCCGAACATCTGCTGTGGAGATTTAGAGGTAGATACCTGAGGAATGTATTCAGGATAATGGCTCTTAATAAATCTAACCCATCCCGGACAGCAGCTGGTAAACATAGGAAAGTCCCCTTCCTTATGGGTCAACTTATGTAAAAACTCGGAAGCCTCTTCCATAATCGTTAAGTCTGCCGCAAAGTCTGTATCGAAGACATAGTCAAAGCCCATCTCCTTTAAGCAGCTGGCCAGTCTCTTTACACTTGCTTCCTCTGCATCTAGACCGAATTCTTCTCCCCAGGCTGCACGGATAGAAGGTGCAATCTGCGCCAATACAATGGTATCCGGATCATCCAGAGCATCCATTACCTTATCCGTATCGTCTCTTTCTCTTAAGGCTCCTACCGGGCAGTGAGTAATACACTGTCCGCAAAGGGAACAGGGAGAATCCTCCAGACGATAAAAATCTCTTACATCAACGGTGCTCTTTCCACCGGAATTCACCACATCCCAAACATGAGTTGCCTGAATTTTGTCACAAACCTGAATACAACGCATACATTTAATGCACTTGTCATATTCTCGAATCAGCGGGAAGGTTTTAGAGCCCTTCTGCTTTGGCAGATCCTTAGGGAAACCATGTCCCATAATGTTTAGGTCATTCGCTACATGCTGTAATGCACAGTTTCCGGAACGAACACAGGTGGTACAGGTTACATTGTGCTGGGATAAAATAAGCTCCACATTGCATTTTCTGGCTTCTCTTGCTTTTTGGAATTGGTATGGACAACCATTCCCTCCAGCACAGGGCTGTTACAAGCGGCATGAAGTCTTTGATCCCTTCCACTTCCACAACACAAACACGGCAGGCACCAATTTCATTTAAGTCCTTGAAGTAGCAAAGGGTAGGAATATAAAGCCCAACTTCTTTAGCCGCTTCCAAGATGGTGGTATGCTCCGGAACACATACTTTTTTTCCATCAATTATACAATTTACCATTTGCATTCTCTGCCTCCCTTAAATATACCATAACCAAAGTGATCACAGTGAAGACATCTGCCCGACTCTTGGCAAGCTTCTTCATCTGTCATGCCGTACTCCATAAGCTTAAAGTCCTTAACCCGCTCATCGGCAGGACGCTCTTTCATATTTACACGACCGGTAGGTGCGTTGTCATCAAAACGAACCGGTGGAAGTACGATGTCAGAGGTAATCTCATGGCAGAAACCTAAATACTCATCAATATTTGCCGCTGCGGTCTTGCCTGCCGCAATAGCACGAATTACAGTTGCAGGACCGGTTACGCAGTCTCCTCCGGCAAAGATACCGTCTACATTCTTCAATGCAGAAGTATCCAATGCATTGATTCTTCCGGATTCGATAGGAATATCCTGATATTCCTCAAACTTACGGAAGTCGATTCCCTGTCCGATGGCAACCAAAAACCAAATCAGCCTTCACTTCCACTTCAGGAGCCTGGGAATCCTTAGGAGATGGTCTTCCGTAACGCACACCGCCAATAATCTGTGGCTTTTAGCACGATTCCCTTACAGTGACCGTCTTCGTCCATTTCGATACGAACCGGGGAATGAAGCTCTACGATATCACAGCCGTCTGCAATTGCGCCTTCCACCTCTTCCGGAAGAGCTGTCATATCCACTCTGCGTCTTCTATAGGCAACCTTTACGGTTTTAGCGCCTAAACGAACTGCGGAACGGGCAACGTCCATAGCTACATTACCGCCACCTACTACAACTACATTCAATCCGGAGAAATCGGGATAATTGTCATCTCCGATATTTCTAAGCATCTCTACTGCAGAGATTACACCCTTAGCATCTTCTCCGGGGATACCCAGCTTCTTATCGGTATGAGCTCCAATGGATACATAAACCGCATCATACTGCTTTCTTAATTCCTTTAAGCTGATATCCTGTCCAATAGAAATATCTGTCTTTACCTCAAATCCGGCCTTCTTTAATCCGTCAATTTCATGATCCAGAATTTCTCTTGGTAAACGGTATGCAGGAATTCCGTAGCGGAGCATTCCTCCTAACTGCTTTCTCTGCTCATAAACCGTTACATCATGTCCCATGATGCTAAGATAATATGCAGCACTTAATCCGGAGGGTCCGCCACCTACGATAGCAACTCTCTTTCCGGTCTTGTCCATAATCTTCGGTGCAGGAATCTCTCCCTCATGCTCAACAGCATAACGCTTAAGTCCACGGATATTAATAGCCTTATCCACCATGGTTCTTCTACAACGAACTTCACAGGGATGCTCACAAATCAGCCCGCAGGCTGCAGGGAAAGGATTATCCTTTCTGATCAACTGTACTGCATCACTGTAGCGTCCCTCATGAATCAAAGAAACATAACCGGGAACATCCACATGGGCAGGGCAGAGAGATACGCAGGGAACAGGCTGACTAAGCTTGGCAAAGCAACGGCCATGCTGAACATGCTCTACGTAGTCCTCATAGAATCCGCGGATTCCTCTAAGTACCATCTTAGCTGCTTCAAAGCCAATGGCACAGTCCGCAGAGTTATAAATTCCTTCCGCTGTTTTCTCGATGGTCTTCAGCGTTTCCATATCTGCGGAGCCATCCAAAACAGATTCAATTAATGCCTCCAGCTGTCCTAGTCCCACTCTACAGGGGGTACACTTACCACAGGACTGGGAGTGACAGACATGCACAAAAAGCCTCTGCCAAGTCAACAGGACAAAGTCCAGGCTGGGACGCCTGAATTCTTCGCTCTATGTCTCGGTAAAGGCCTTCTACGGTTTTTTGGGCTTCGTTTTCAGTTACAATTATTAACCTGCTCATTTTTTCTCCTTTGCCAAGACGCATTTGCGTCTTGCTCTAAGACTCTTCCATCCCTAGTTTAGGGGTTCTTAAGCGGAGTATAACACAAAAATTCTTTTTCTTTCTGTTTAAAAAGAATAAATTTTTGTGCACTATGTACAAAAGATAAAAAAATTAACAGGGTTTTCTTTTGTTAGTTTACGCTAACATTTATAAAAAAAGAAAAAACTCGGAACTTTGACACCTAACATAACATAAACAGTATCGAGAGGCTTGAAAAGCCTCTATTTTTTTACGCAATCAATAGTTCTATATATTGCGTCTTATTGCGTACTGTTGTATAATATAATTCATTTTTTTAGGGAGGTGCCTATGAGACTTAGAGCCACTAAATCTGCTCACTCAGTTTCTTACTCTGTTATTAAATCTGCTTATATCAATAAAAAACGTACGACTGTAACCGTTGAAAAACTGGGAAACGAAAAGGAAATCTGTAAAAAGTATGGTGTTTCTGATGCTCTTGCATGGGCTAAAGAATACGTCGCCAATTTAAATAAGAATGCCGAAAGGAATAAACCTATTGATATCTCGTTTGATCCCTCAATTCCCCTCACTCAGAACGATCAGAGGCTCTTCAATGGAGGCTATCTTTTCCTACAGGATATTTATTTTTCAGTTGGGGTTTGATAAGATTTTGCAAAAGCTATTGCCAGAAAAGCATGGATTTAAGTACAACCTCAATTCAATTCTTTCAAGGCTGCTCTATACAAGAATCCTTTATCCTTCTTCAAAACTGTCTTCTTTCGCGCTTTCTTCAAGATTCATAGAAAAGCCAGATTTTTTCTCTTGAAGATATTTTACCGTTCTCATCCATCATTAATGAAGAGTCGGATTACATTCAGTCCACACTTTATCGGAACAGCTTAAAGATTTCAAAAAGAAAAACCGGAGTGATTTACTATGACTGCACCAACTACTTTTTGAGCTTGAGCAAGCAGATGGATTAAAAACAGTATGGAGCTTCTAAAGAAAACCGGCCTCTTCCCATTGTTCAGATGGGACTTTTTTTATGGACAGTGATGGTATTCCTCTGCCTTCAGTGTCAATCCCGGAAATACCAATGAACAAACGACAATGGTTCCTTTGGAAACTTCTTGAAGATTTTTTTCCTTGTCTAGACTGGTCGTATGTACGGATGGAGGGCTTTCCGCATTATCCAACCGTAGATATAACTCCAAGGGGAATCGTGGTTTTTATCACAACACAATCCATAAAGAAGTTAAAAGGTTTTTCTGAAAGAATGGTGTCTCGATTCTAAAGACTGGCGTCTAAAAGGCAGTATGCAAAAGTATAACATTTCCGAACTGGACGAAGAAAAAAGACAGAGAAAAATCTTTTACAAAGAACGGTGGATAAATGAAAATGGACTTGAACAACATCTGATTGTATCCTATTCCATCAAATACAGGGATTATCTAAGGTACGTTCGGAGCGGACAAATCAGCCGTGCCCAAAACCTTATTACCAATAATCCCAAAGAAATAGACCACAACCGCCAAACCGATTTCAAACGGTTTGTTAAAAAAAACAGTGTCACGCCGGAGGGAGAGCTGGCTGAGCAGAGCTTTTTAGAACTCAATGAAGATGTCATCCGAAAAGAAGAACAGTATGACGGTTTCTACGCTGTATGCACTAACTTGGAAGATGATGCTTCAGCTATCATTGAAGTAAACAAACAACGCTGGCAAATCGAGGAATGCTTTTCGCATTATGAAAAAGTGAATTCAAAAGCACGACCGGTATACCTTCACAGAGATGATAGGATTAAGGCACACTTTATGATTTGTTTCCTTTCATTAATTCTCTACAGATACCTGGATAAACAACTTGGAAGCAAGTATTCATGTGAAAAACTGTTACATGGTCTAAAAAGATATGAACTTTCTAAAGATTGAAGGCAGAGGATTTATCCCGACATATGCAAAAACAGAATTTACAGACGATCTAGAAAAAGCCTTTTGGAATTAATACTTCTATGCAGATCGTCACTATAGAAAAATGAGAAATATTTGCCATCAGACTAAAGAATAAAAAAATCTGTACGCACATCTGATAACAAAGAAAAAGCTCTGTAAACCGCTTGATTTTCAACGATTTATAGGGCTTTTTACTATGTAGACTGTCAAAGTCAGGGAGTATAACACAAAAATTCTTTTTCTTTCTGTTTAAAAAGAATAAATTTTTTTGTGCACTATGTACAAAAGATAAAAAAATTAACAGGGTTTTTCTTTTGTTAGTTTACGCTAACATTTATAAAAAGAAAAACTGTCAAGAGATTATTTTATATTTCAATAAGTATTTCCCTGACATTTTTCTCGCTTATACTATTTCTTTTTGGATGCTATTTCTTGTAAATATTATTTTATGCAGATGCTATTTCTTGAACAATCTATTTCTTGCACACGCTATTTTTTTGTACAAAGACTTAGCTCTGCTTTTAGACCACTCTTCTAAGAATGAAATAATTTTTTATTTTGGTACTGGGGTTCGCAGCTTAGGCGAATGCCCAACTTCCCCAAAGTTTTCTCATCCACCTGAGAAAGAATCACTGTGGAATGCATCTCACATTGGTTAAGTTGTGATAGCTGCTCCATACACTTCTCCGCATTTTCATCCGTGTTCGCGGAAATCGTTAAAGCAATCAAAATCTCATCCGTATGCAGTCTGGGATTATGATTTCCCAAATGCTCTAGCTTTAAATGCTGGATAGGTTCAATAATTTCCGGCGAAATTACCTTTAGATCATCCGGAAGGCCTGCACATTTTTTCAAGGCATTTAGCAGAAGGGCTGCACAAGCGCCTAAAAGAGCTGTTGTCTTTCCAGTAACAATACTGCCATCCGGAAGAGAAATGGCCGCCGCAGGACCATTGGAAATCTCCGCCTTTTTTGCTTTGCAGCTGCAACAACAGGCCGGTCCGCAATACTGATATTGGCCTTTTCCATTAAAAGCTCTTCTTTTTCTACAATATCGGAACTAATGCTTCCCTTCCTTCTTTCCACCAGGGCCGCATAGTATCTCCTAATGATTTCCTGCTGAGACGCCTTACAAACTGCATCCTCATCAATGATACAGTTTCCCACCATATTTACCCCCATATCCGTAGGGGACTGGTAGGGAGAGGCTCCGTAGATTTTATTAAACATAGCCCTAAGAACAGGAAAGACTTCCACATCTCGATTATAGTTTACGGTGCTTACCCCATAAGCCTCCAAATGATATGGATCAATCATATTAATGTCGTTTAAATCCGCTGTAGCTGCCTCATACGCCAGGTTTACCGGATGCTGCAAGGGGATGTTCCAAATGGGGAAGGTTTCAAATTTAGCATAACCGGCATTTATCCCATGTTTACGATCCTGATAGAGCTGAGATAAGCACACTGCCATCTTTCCTGAACCGGGACCGGGAGCAGTCACCACAATCAAAGAGCGGGAGGTTTCGATGTACTCATTTTTTCCAAAGCCCTCATCACTAATAATAAGGGGAACATTGGAGGGATAGGAAGGAATGGAATAATGGCGATAAACCTTAATTCCTAAAGACTCCAGCTTCTGCTGATACGCAATGGCACTTTCCTGTCCGGAAAAAAACGGGTCAGTACCACAGAGCCCACATAGAGCCCATAGCCCCGGAAGGCATCAATTAAGCGGAGCACATCCATATCATAGGTAATCCCCAAATCACCTCTTACCTTATTCTTCTCTATGTCTCCCGCATGGATGGCAATAACAATTTCGCATCATCCTTCAGCTCTCCCAGCATCCGAATCTTACTGTCCGGATGAAAGCCGGGCAAAACTCTGCTGGCATGGTAGTCGTCAAAGAGCTTTCCGCCAAATTCCAGATAGAGCTTTCCGCCAAATTTCGCAATCTCTCTTTAATATGCTCCGACTGGGTTTTTAAATATCGTTCGTTATCGAAACCAATCTTGTCCATTTTCCCTCCTCTAATCTCTCCGCTCTATTTCATGAAAAAGCTATTATACTGCTTTTTTTCTTCTCTTTGCATCTCTTTTTTTGAATTTTTCTTATTTCCAAAAATAATTCCAGATTCTTTTTCCTGATGTTCCACTTCCTTAGAAAAAAATACTGCAATTCTCCGAAAGGATTCCTCCTCTCCATAAAAAGAAAAAGCTTTTTTCTTCTTCCTTTGCAAAATATCCTAAAAGGACTTCAGTGTACCCCATCCAAAGGATACTGTTCTGGATGAGATAGAAAAAGAGGTAAGATGGTATTTTTTCTCTATTCCTGTCAGGATATATCGAAAAATATAGTAGCGGCAGAGAGCTTCTAAAGAAGGAAAGTCTCTTTTTTTATAATGTGTTTTTACTTTTTAAAAGTAAGTCTTCCTCTGCTCTTTGTAAAATATCCAGAAAGCTCTTCCACTGCCTGCCTCTTCCTTGAACCTCCATACTTCTATTTCTGTATTCCCAAAAGCTTTTTTCTGAAAACGCTTCTTCCGTAAGACCCTCTTCCAAGGCTGCTAACTCTTCTTTATAGGGAAAGTCTTTATTTTCATAAAATAAGAGGGCTTCTCCCTGAAGGAACGCTGTCTTTAGTTCCGCAAAAAAACTGTTGATATCTTTAGGAAAGTCCGGAAGAGCCATCCAAAGACTTTGACGGAAGGCCAGAAGTGAAACAAGAAGTTCCTGCTTATCTGCATTTTCCTCTGTTACTTCCCTGTTTTTTCCTCCTGCTTTTACTCCTGCTTCTTCCCCTACTTCTACTTCTGCTTCTGCTTCTTCCCCTTCTTCTGCTTCTACTTCTGCTTCGTCCTCTAAATCCTCTCGAATCAGGTCTCCCTCCCAGCTTAAAATAGCTATTGCCGCCTCTTCACAGGATAAATGCAGATCCAGCTGCGTGTAGGGTGAAACGGAATATTCTCTTCTGGGATAGGCATCGCAGACCTTGGAAAGTTCCTCCTCTCCCCTCTGCCTCTGAATTTCACAAAGCCCATCCTCCTGAAGAAAGGGGCAGTTTCCCTCTTTATCTACAGCAAAATAAAACTCTCCGTCCTTCTCCTGTAACTTCTTCCTAAGCTTTTTCTCCCAGGGTCCCTGCTAAAGCTTGATACTTTTTTGCAGTATCTTCATCAATATCTATAACCCAGTCTCTACAGCAACTATCCTTACAGGCTTTCCCTATACAGGCAAAAATCCGGATAGAAAATAGGATACTCTAATAGCATAAGCTTTAATCCTTCCCTTGGCTGAAAATGGCTTTCCGCAAAAAGCGGTATTTGGCCCCTTTGTACTCCGCCAGATTTTTAGCCTTTCGAATCTCCTTTAATCCCTTTTTCTCCCCTGATAGGACTTGGAAAAATAACTCCAAAACTCCTTATACTTTGCCAAAATATTTCTCTCTCCTTGAATTTCTTTGGCAAAATTCTCTTCCACTAAGGAAAGGAAGCCTTTAAATTCTCCTTCATCTAAAGCGTTTCCTCCCAAAGCCTCACGAAAGAGTGCAGGATTAGACAAAAGACCTCTTCCACACATGATTCCCTTAATATTTGAAACTGCTCTGCTAAGAACAGAATGTCCTCCTTTGTTTCCACATCTCCGTTATACACAAGGGGAATCTTCGTATATTCATAGATTTTTTTCGGAAAGTACTTAAGTCCACCTTTCCGGAATAATATTGCTTTTTGGTTCTGGGATGTACAATAATTTCCGAAATAGGAAATTGATTGTACAGCGTAAAAAGTTCTTCCCACTCCTCCGCTCCGTTTAGACCGATTCTTGTTTTCACAGAAAGCTTCAGCTTTGAATCCTTTAATAAGGAAAAAAGCTCTTGGAAAAAATCCTCCAAAAACAATAGATCTCTTAGCATTCCTGAGCCTTTACCCTTAGCCACTACTGTTCCGCTTGGACAACCCAAATTCAAATTACATTCCTCATAGCCCAGCTTATCCAAATAGTCTATGGTAGCAAAGACAAAATCAGGGCGATTTCCCATAATTTGGGGGACTAAAGTGAGACTTTCATTATTTTCCGGAGCACAATCTCTTTCAATCCGTCCGGTATAATGTCCCTCTTCATTGGAAGAAATAAAGGGACTAAAATATTTATCCGTTTCCAAAAACAAGGCTCTATGAGCATTCCTAAGTGGATAGCCTGTAATGGACTCTAAGGGAGCAAAATAATATTTCATAGATTCTCCTAAAAATTCCCGGTAAAGAAGGCTAAAAACAATAGAATAATCAACATTTGCCCATGCAACATAAGGTAATGCAGAAGGAAAAGCTTAAGATTCACAAGCTTAGCTCTTCGCAAGAAAACAATAGCCATAATACTGCTGTAATTCCATGCAAAAGGATGGATTGTGGATAAGATGGAAGCCACAATCAACTGTCTTCCCTTGGTGCTGAAGGAGGACAAAAAGTACGCTGGCAGGAAGTCTTGTAATAATTTCCGACAAAATAAAGCCTCTACTTGTTTCATGGCCCAAAATCCATTTGCCAAATAGCTGACTGAGAAGTGCACTATGATAAGTGCTTTCCTTTAGCAATAAAATCAAAAACAAAAAAAGAAAAAAATAAAAAGCATCCAGCTTCAAAAAGATTCGTCTTTGAAAAATAAGGGTATATAGGGCAAAAAAATCGGAAAAAGCAAAAAGAATCGGAAGAATCCGAAGATAGCATAAAAATACTAGTAGGGAAAATAGGCAGAAGTGAATCAAAGCATTTTTATCCAAACTACATTCCCTAAAATTCCCCTGAAAAACAGTATTTTTCTTCTTTTTAAAAATCAATACATAGGGTAATAAGAAAATTCCCCCAAAGAAGAAGAAAAATAAAGCTGACTCGCAAGAAGGATAGAAAGCTATAGCCATATTCTAAAAATAAATATAAGGAAGACAAACTGGTATAGGGGAAAAGAAAACTTCCGATTTCTCCCGCCAAAACCTGTAAGACCAGGGTGTGTACTAAAAGATATTTACAGTTCTTTTCTTTTCCCAGGCTATCCAATGTGATAGGAATCATCACAAACAAGCTCAGAGCATCTCCAAAAACTAGAAAAAAAGAAAGCTAAAGAATATCAGTCTGCGGGATAAGCCATTTCTTGTTTTACTACGATTTAACTGCTTATACACCAAATGATGCAAATACTGGCTTTCCATCAAATACACGGAAAGAAGCAAAATAGAAAGCATGGAGAAATACTTCTCTATGGGAAAACTCTTTAAAAAAGAAAGATCCCGGTACTGAAAAAGGCAGGATAAAAACACCAATCCTGCCAAGATAAGCAATACAATATTTTTAGATTTACGAATGGTAATGCTTTTAATCTTCATTATGATTGATAAAACCCTCGCCATGTACTTCCCGCACATCGGAAATGATAAAAAATGCTTTATCATCCATACTATAAACCCCGATCCTTCACCCTGGTCACCTCTCTGGGGCTCAGCACACAGTACAGCATGGTAATTCCCTGCCTGGTATACATTCCTTTTGCGGAAATACCGGTTACGCCTCTCTCCAACTCCTGCATAATCCATTGGGAAATCTCCTCTCCCTTGTTGGAAATAATCGTAACTGCCTTTGGCAAAATGCATACCGTCGATAAAAGAATCACAAATCTTGGTAAATACATAAACGGAAACAATGGCATAGCAGGCCTTAGTCACACCGAAAAGCTGTAACCCCCAAAGTACTACCGCACCGTCACAGAACTGTAGAAGCTTTGCTATGGAAATGTGTTTAAATCTGGTTTGAATAATTGCCGCCATCAAATCCGTACCACCCGTAGTGCTGGATGCCGCAAAGACAAGTCCACAGCCTACGCCCATTAGAATTGCTCCGATTACTGAAGCCAGGAACAAATCATCCGCAGGAATCAAGGTATAATCCGGAAGTAAGTACAAAATCAGGGAGCATAGCATAGTAGCAAAAATGGTTCTGGCAATAAATTTCCATCCCTTTGTAATGTAGCCCAGTCCAAAAAGGGGAATATTAATAACCGTATTGCTTAGCCATAAGGGTAAGCCAAAAAGATGACGAAGAATAATGGAAATACCGGAAACTCCTCCGATAATTAATCCTGCAGGATCATAAATATTTTTTTGGAAGCGATGGAAATCAAAAGAGAGCCTAAAATCATATAGATATAGTCTCGAATCAATCGTTTCTTCTTGTTATCCATTTCTCCTCCTTCAATGCTATGGACTTTCATCCACAGGACTTTCTTCCACAGGACTCTCTTCCACAGGACTTTATTCCATAGAATTTTCTCCCACAGTGCACCGGGCTACTTTATAAAAAAATCTTAAAGTACAGCAATAGAAATAAATACAACTTGAATATGCCAAGACTCTTTAGAGCACTTTAAAGCTCTTTAGAGTTTTTTTAATATTTTTGAAGTTCTTCCTCTTTTTGCACAGTAAGAATACTGAGCTTTTCTTTCAGTAAGGGAAGCATCTCTTCCATGGCTTCTTTACTAATCGTAATACAGCCGGAGCTCTCCCAGGTATCCGGTGCCTTGATATGTAAGAAAATAGCTGAACCTCTACCAAAAACTACCGGATTTTGATTAAAACCGATAGCCAGGGCCTTATCGTAGCAAATCTTATATGAGTACAATCTTTCCCCGGAAATCTTTGTGGGGCTATCCACCCAGGTATTGTAGGTATTTTTTTCCCCGGACCAGTAAGACGTTTTTTTGAATCTGTTTATAAGGAAGCTGGGTATTCACAGAACTTGGAAAACCGAAGGCAAAGGAAATAGGATAAGCCCCCAAAGGAGTAGTTCCGTCTCCTTCCTTTCTTTCCGTTCCTTCTTTCAAACCGTTTCTGCCATAGCCGTTATAAGTCTTCCACTGTAAATAATAGCGATCCTCTCCCTTGTTCCAAAGGCTTAATTCATGATCCAACATTACAAGGATCTGCTCCTCTTTCTTTTCCCACCTCTGTTTTGGAAAAGCTTTTTCCCAATGCGAAGTTCACTATCATTGCCTTTATCCAATATTTGGGACTCTAATTTTTTCTGATAAAGCTCTCCGGGACCGGCAAGAGCGGTAAAGATTGTAGACAGGCAAAAAAAGACTAAGGAATAGGATGCTTGCAAGCAGCTTCTTAGTCTTTTTGCTCCTTCTTTATAGGGAATAAATTCATAGATTTCCTTTCCTTCAACGCTTTGAAATCGATTGAAACAATCCATAACATCATATCCAATTCCGTAAAAGCTTGTAAAGGAAAAATGAATTTCTTCCCTAGCCTATTCAATTTTTAGCTTAATTTCCCTGGAGTTCTTGCTGATTCCGATTATTCTCTGATGCCTGAGCGGACTGCTTGTCTTGTGTCTGTGACTTACTCCGAGAAGAACCTCTCTTGGTATTATTCTGGGAAGATTTCTCCGAATTAGAATGGAAGTTCGAATTCTTTTGAGATTGACTATTGGAAGATTTGGAATTCTTCTGCTTATTCTTCTTACTTCCCAGTCCATCCGGTCTGTTTCCTCTTTCCGTGCCCTGACCATTGTTCATGCCGCCCTGTCCTCTGTCATCGGGCATTCCCTGATTTCCATTCATTCCTCTCTGACCTCTTCCACCGGGCATTCCTTGACTGCCATTCATGCCACCACCCTGCTCTCTATCTCCGGGCATTCCCTGGTCACCGTTCATACCGCCTCGTTCCATTCCTTGACCGTTATTCATTGGAGGCATTCCCATGCCATTGTCGCTAGGTGGATTACCGGGAAAGTTGTTGCCATCCCCACCGGGGAATCCACCCCTATCACCGGGCATGCCCTGACCTCTATCTCCGAGCCTTCCTTGGTTGCCATTCTGATGACCTTGCTCTCTGCCCCCTTGTCTTCCTTGATCTCCGTTCATGCCGCCTTGAATCCTCCGTTTGGAGGACCGCCCTGCGGACCGCCGCCAATCTGTCCGCCGTTAAATCCTCCGTTTGGTGGTCCACCCTGTGGTCCGCCATGACCCATTCCGCCGCCCATAGCATTTCCATTTCCAATAGTATTGGCAATAGAACTTACGGTAAATTCTTCAGTAGTATCTCCTACAGAAATCTTATAGCTCTGATTATCATTAAGATCCGGAGAGGAGAACAATACTACGCCGTAGCTGTTTTTGCAAATCGGAAGCATTGAAGATTTCTTTTCCGTTGCTGTCCGTAATTTTTAATTGCGCTTCCCGCATTTTTGATTATTGCTGAGATAATCTACCACAAAGGTCTGGGTAGAACTGTTTCCGTCAAAGGTCTGGAACATTTCGTTGTTTCCGGCTACCAAAACCGTACCGCCGGTAATGGTGCCTGTTCCGTTGTAATCTAAGGGTCCGTTTCCGTGACCAGCGCCATCTACTATAAGAGTTCCGCCGCTAATGCTTAAGTCTCCGTTGGAATCCAGACCGTCACCTCCTGCATTTACCCGAAGGGTACCGCCATTGATATTGATATATACGCCTTCCTGTGCCGCAAATTCGTTTCCGGAGCTGTTATCACTGGCCGCATTTAAACCGTCATCCTGAGACTTTACGGTAATCGTACCTCCATTTATATCAATAGAGGCACCCTCCAGTCCCTCATTGGAGTTCTCGATATTTACGGTTCCTTCATTTACCACCAGCTTACCGTCAGCATGCATACCGTCGTCAGAGACGGAAAGAGTATAGCTTCCCTTGGATACCGTCATATCTCCATTGGTGTTAAAGCCGTCCTGTCCGGCAGTTATCGTAAAGCTTCCGTCATTGATGGTCAGATTGTCCTTACCATTAATACCGTGCTTTGTAGCCTCAATAGTATAGTTTCCACCTTCAATCGTTAAGCTGTCTTTACCGTGGATTCCGTCCTCATAATTTCCCTTCACTTCCAGACTGCCGCTTCCGCTTAGAATCAAATCGGATTTACAGTAAATTGCCGCATCGGGAATATCCTCCGTCTTACTATTGGAAGAATTGGAATTGCTGTCTTCTGTGGTATTGGCCGCTCTAAGATCCTGAACGGAGTTCTTGGAATTCTCCGCCAGAGTTAGAGTGAAATCTCCGGAGGTCTTTACATAAATAGGCGCTGTTTCTTTGTTGCTAATACTGAAGTTATCCAAAAATCAGATTTACCTTATGGGTGTCTCCTGCGGCAATCACTACCTGTCCGTCTTCCAAATTACCGGAAAGTCTATAGCTTCCCGCAGTGGAAATGCTAATGGTTTTTCCGTCTACAGAAACACCATTTCCGTTGGTTTTAATCTCTCCATTTTCCACGCCGATCTTGCTTTCACTTCCTGTAGACTCCTCAGCAGGCTTTTTGGCTTGTATTCTGTGTATTACTTGCATTGCTCACTGCCTTATTCTGTGCCGCATTGGCGGTACTGTCACAGGCTGCCATAACGGTACTTAATCCCAGTCCTAAAGCCAAAAGCCGCAAGCTTATTGTAATTTACCTTCATTTTCTTCTGCATATTTTTCTCATCCTTTCTTTTTGAGATAGCCCCAGTATAGAAAGCTTTGCTGAAACGAAACTGAAAAAATTTCAGAAAGTTTTTAAACGAGATATCCCATGCCTTGCGAACGATACTCGTTATGAATGAAAAAAAGACCGACAAATCGGCTTTTACCGAATTTATCGATCTTTTAATGTGTTTTATTTTTATTAGCAAAATAAGAAATGGAAATTACTTTGTGTATCTTCCGTAACCGTATGGCTTCTTGTAGAAAACATCATGCTCTCTAACAAAGTCTCCGGTTCTGGTGCTGTGGATAATGGTTCCGTTTCCGGAGTAAATGCCCACATGGTAGATGGTACTGGGAGAGGAACCGTAGAATACTAAATCTCCCGGCTGTAATTCTTCTGCAGACACCTTGGTAGCGGAGGCATACTGGGAACGGGAATCTCTTGGAATAGAAATTCCAAACTTCTTAAAGACCTCCTGGGTAAAGCCGGAGCAATCCACCCCTGAGCTTAAGGAAGTTCCTGCCACCTTATAGGGAAGTACTGCAATAAAGGAACGAGCATAGTTAATTAACTCCGTAGACTCGGACTTCTTTAAATCTGCTGTACTGTTGCCTACATTTCCACTAAAGTTTTCAGCCTTATTCTTTGTGCTCTTTTCAGTAAGAAGATTGCTGTCTCCCTCGACGGAAGGACCTTCGTAAGAACCTGCCACATCCAAAACATCCTGCCCGATCTTCTTCTCATCCTTAGTATTGGACTTTGAGGGTACAGTAGCCTTCTTTTCCACAACGGGCTTTTGCTTTTCCTTGTCGGAAATCTCAGTACCTAAGTCCAGGTCAGAGCCCAGATAATCTATCGTTCCGGAGCTGGATTCACTCTTTCCGTTAGTGAAAACGCCTCCGTCAGAAACAGACTTCTGCTGTACTACACCATCCTTGGTCCAGGCTCCGTTTCCGTCTACCTTATATCCTTCTACGGTAGTATTGGTTTTTAACCAACCGTTGGCATCAAAATAATAGCTCTCCGCTAAACCGTCATCATTGCTGTCAATCCATGCCCAAGTAGACTTGGGGTAAGTTCCATCCTGATGATTGTACCACCATTTATTGCTATTCTTACCGTTTCCCTTCTGCCAACGCCCTGCATAAGCCGGAATGGTGGAAAAAAGAGAGATAAGACAAATAGAGTTCACTACTAAAATTTTTCCAATTCTTCTTCATTTTTTTCCTTTTTTTAATAAACGATACCTTTGCATGATATAGCATAGGCTAGCTTTTCGCAATATCGAAATAGGATTTGTAAGCTAATCCCGGGAAATGTTAGGAATTTGTAATAATTTGAATAATCAAACCATGGGGCAGGCAAACAATGGGCAAATCGAATTTTTGCTCGAAATAGCAGGTGTCCTTACACAAATCTGGTTGTTGCAGTTGGATTCCGTGCAGAGTACCTTCCCCTCTTTAATCTCTATAAAATTCACCTCATGCATGGCCGGATTTTGTTCTTCCGCGCTAAGGGATGCCAGATTAAGAGAAAAATCCACCTCTTTAGCTTCTTGATCCATGATCGATATTTTACTATCGGCAGATAATTTTTTTTCTATTAAAACTGTTCCATTTTTTTAAAAATACGCACCCTCTTGCCCTCATTTTTTTCGAGAAGGCCTTAGGAAGAAAAAAAGGATACTGTCGCCAGAAGTAAAACCAACAGAAGAATAAGCAATACTCTCTTCCCTTCTTTTTTACTTTCTGACAAATTTCCAGCTTCATTTTCCTTGCTCTGATGAAGCTTCTGCTCTTCTATCATCTACTCTCCTTTCCACAGCTTTAATAGGACAAGCAAAAAGCAGGGAAGCCAAATCTGCTTCCCTGCCTGAAAGAGGCCACAAACCAGACTTGAACTGGTGACCTTCTGATTACGAATCAGATGCACTACCGACTGTGCTATTGTGGCGTCTTCCGCAGTATAACACAGCTTCTTTCTTCATGGCAAGAGCGAAATATATGCTTAGCACAGTTGAAATATATGTTTAGCTCGGTTATAAATCGCTGATGCTGCAAGCTTATTCCAGTTCAAAGGCACCGGTATAAAGCTGATAATACTTTTCCTTTTTGCCGCAATCAAATCTTTATGACTGCCTCGCTCAATAATTTCTCCCTGCTCCAAAACCATGATGACATCAGAGTTTTGCACTGTAGAAAGTCTATGGGCAATGACAAAAACGGTTCTTCCGGCCATCAAAGCATCCATACCCTTCTGTACTATAGCCTCCGTTCTGGTATCAATAGAGCTGGTAGCCTCATCCATGATTAGGACAGGGGATCGTTTACCGCTGCTCTGGCAATGGATAGAAGCTGTCTTTGTCCTTGGGATAAATTTCCTCCGTTAGCACTAAGCTCCGTATCATAGCCCTTAGGGAGTCTTGTAATAAAATCATCCGCCCCCGCAAGCTTTGCCGCTGCAATACATTCTTCATCTGTTGCATCCAGCTTTCCGTAACGAATATTTTCCATTACAGTTCCGGTAAAGAGTACGGTGTCCTGCAAAATTACCGCAATAGATCTTCTTAAATCGGAAATGGCAATATCCCGAATATTGATGCCGTCGTAGATAATCTCTCCCCTTTGAATATCATAAAAACGGTTCAAAAGGTTGGTAATAGTGGTTTTTCCCGCACCTGTGGCTCCTACAAAGGCCACCTTTTCTCCGGGCCTTGCGAAAACATCAATATTCTTTAGAATCTGACGCTTTCCATCATAGGAAAAATCCACTCCCTTAAGCTCCATATCCCCTTTCAGTTCTTTCAGGGAAATGCTTCCATCCGGTAAAATGCTCTTCCAGGCCCAGAGCTCTGTTCTCTTCTTGCTTTCTACCAAACGGTCTCCCTCATGAGAGCAGTTTACAAGGCAAACCTTTCCTTCATCCTCTTCCACCTCTTCATCAATCATTTGATAAACCCGATCTGCACCGGCAACACCCATAACCACGGCATTGACTTCGGAGGAGATCTGTCCTATAACACCCGCAAACTGCTTGGTCATATTTAAGAAGGGAATCACAATAGCAATGCTTAAGCCTAATCCGGAAATGGAAATATTAGGCACATGGAAAGCCAAAAGTGCGCCTCCCACAATGGCAACAAAAACATAAAGGATATTTCCGATATTGTTTAGGATGGGCATAATCACATTGGAATAACGGTTGGCTTCATTGGAAACCCGGAACAATTCATCATTATAGCGGTCAAAGTCCTGAATACTCTTCTCTTCATGGTTAAAGACCTTAATGACCTTCTGTCCGTTCATCATTTCCTGAATAAAGCCTTCGGAACGAGCCAGCTCTTCCTGCTGTCTTACAAAGTAATGGCTGGACTTTCCTCCGATAACCTTTACAATCCGAAGCATAATGAAGGATCCAAGCACAACCAGGAGGCTTAGCCAAAGGGAGTAATACAGCATGATGGAAACTACCGTAATCACCGTAATCAGGGAAGAAATAGCCTGAGGAATACAGATAGAGATAAACTGTCTCATGGCATCAATGTCATTGGTATAATGACTCATGATATCTCCGGTTTTGTTCCGGTCAAAAAAGGCAATCGGCAGATCCTGCATATGATTAAACATTTTCTGCCGGTACTTTTTTAAGGAGCCCTGGGTAATGGTGGCCATATTCATATTGTAGCAATAGGCACAAATCAGGGAAATGGTGTAAAACACCAGTAAAATCCCAACCAGTCCTAAAATATCGGAGGATACCGCGTTCCAGTTTCCTTCTTTATAAACAGTTTCAATCAGGCTGATAATCTTTTGCTGGAAAATAGCCGGGATAGAGGTTACAACCGCATTAATTACAATAAACAAAAGAGTAATAGGCAGAAGTGTTGGATAAAAGGAAAATAAGTCCTTTATGATTCTGCCTAAGGTCTTCATAAAATTTTTCGGTCTTCCCTTATTCTCCATCCTCTACCTCCTTTCTGTTCTGAGACTCATAAGTCTCTCTGTAAATTGGAGAATTCGCCATCAATTCCTCATGGGTACCTCTGGCAATAATTTCTCCTTTGTCCATAATCAAAATCTGGTCTGCATCCATCACGGAAGAAACTCTTTGGGCAATAATGATTTTCGTGGTATCCGGAATATATTCCTTAAAGCCCATTCGGATAAAGGCATCGGTTTTGGTATCTACTGCTGAAGTGGAATCATCCAAAATTAAAATCTTGGGTTTCTTCAGCAAAGCTCTGGCTATGCAAAGTCTTTGCTTCTGCCCTCCGGAGAAATTGCTTCCTCCCTGCTCCACATGGCTTTCGTAGCCGTCCTTCATTCTTTCAATAAATTCCGCCGCCTGAGAAAGTCTGCAAGCTTCTTCCAGCTCAGCCTGGCTAGCATTGGGATTTCCCCAGCGAAGGTTTTTCCGCCACTGTTCCGGAGAAAAGAATATTCTTCTGTAATACTACAGCTACCTGGTCTCTCAACGCTTGAATATCGTATTTTTCGAACATCCTCACTGCCAACCAGTACCTCTCCCTCCGTCACATCATAAAGACGGGAAATCAACTGGGTTAGAGAAGACTTGGCGGAACCTGTTCCTCCCAAAAATCCCTACGGTTTGTCCGGAGGGAATATGAAGGAGATATCTGTTAAAACATTCTTTTTCGCATCCTTGGAATATTTAAAGAATACATGATGAAAATCAATGGAGCCGTCCTTCACTTCCTTAATGCCATTCGCAGGATTCTCCATGGTGCTTTCTTCCGTTAAAACTTCAGCGATTCTTCGAGAGGAAGCTGCGGAAATCACTACCATCACAAATACCATGGCCACCAGCATCAGGCTGGAAAGAATCTGATAGCTGTAGGTTAAAAAGGGCTGAAAGCTGTCCCACATCTAAAAGCAGAACCGCTTGTACTAACCACTAAATAAGAACCGAAGCTTAAGACAAAAAAAGCACAACCACAAAAAGGCAGAACTGCATTAGGGGGTTGGCAATGGCGATCAGCTTTTCCGCAGAAATAAAGTCTAAAGCCAAAGACTCAGCCTTTCCATTAAACTTCTCCTTTTCATAGTCTTCTCGGACATAGGTTTTCACTACCCGCATGCCCTGAATATTTTTCTTCCACAGACTCATTTTAAGGCATCATAACGCTTAAAGATTTCGTTGAAAATCTTCATGGCTTTTTTTGGTAATGATGATTAAACCGATCGCCAAAATAGGAATAACCAAGCAGAAAATAATAGCCATTCTTCCGCCTATCAAAAAAGCTGCCGTAAAAGAAAAAACAATCATCAAAGGTCCTCGGAATGCGGTACGCACCAGCATCATATAGGCCATCTGCACATTACTGATATCCGTAGTTAATCTTGTTACCAAGGAAGAACTTTCAAAAGCGGTCAATATTCTCGAAGGAAAAAGCCTTGAATCCTACGGAACATATCTCTTCGGATATTTCTGGCGAAGCCTGTGGAGGCAGAAGCCGCAAAGTTTCCTGCCCAAAGGCCGAAAAGAAGAGAAAGAATAGCCATTACCACCAGAATCAAGCCGTATTGAAGAATCATCTGCATGGAAGCATTTTTCCTTCATTTTGTTCACCAGTTGAGCCGTAAAAAAAGGAATCATACATTCCAAGATCACTTCTCCGGTAACCAGAAGAGGACAAAGAATGGAGTCTTTTTTAAACTCTCTGATAGATTGTGATAGGATTTTTCAGTACCTGCATTGTATCTCTCTGCATGACTTTTTCCTCTTGCATTTTATATCCCTCCTTATCTATATTCTATATTCCATAATCTTAGCTTTTTCTAAACCTTGCAATTTTATGGAGAAATGAAAAGAATGTCAATCAACTATACTTAAGTTTCCGCTCCCTGAAACTGGCTTTCATATAGATTCTTATAAAAGCCATTTTCCTGTAAAAGCTCATCATGACTTCCCTTTTCAATCACATTGCCATCCTTCATCACCAAAATACAATCCGCATTCTGAATGGTGGAAAGTCGATGAGCCACAATAAAGGCGGTTCTACCCTTTAGCATTTCCTGAAAGGCTCTTTGCACCTTTTCTTCCGTTCTGGTATCAATGGAGCTGGTGGCCTCATCCAAAATCAAAATCGCCGGATCCCTTAACATTACCCTGGCAATACAAAGCAGCTGTTTCTGTCCCTGGGAAAGATTGCCTCCGTCCTCAGGAAGAGGCGTATCATAGCCCTTTTGAAGCTGCAAAATAAAATGATGGCAGCCTGCCCGTTTGGAAGCAGCAATAACTTCCTCTCTGCTCTTCTCCGGAGAGCCATAACGAATATTTTCCAACACCGTATCCGACTTTAGCCAGCTGTCCTGTAAGACCATGCCGTAGGCAGAACGAAGACTATGATCGGATAATTTATCGTAGGGAATCCCGTCAAGGAAAATTCCTCCCTGATTCGGTTCATAAAAACGCATCAGAAGATTGATTAAGGTAGTTTTTCCACAACCTGTAGGGCCTACAATTGCTATGTTTTTGACCGGATTTTTACAGACAAGCTTAAATCTTGAATCAGCTTTTTGATTCTTGGTATAGGAAAAATATAGTCCAGACAGTTCCAAGTTTCCTTCCACAGGCTTCTGTAATTCCCTTTCCTCAGTCTTTTGCTTCATCTCCTCTTCTTCCAAGAAGGCAAAAACCCGAGATGCGGCAGCCAAGGCATTTTGAATTTCCGTAATCACGGAGGTGATATCATTAAAGGGCTTGGCATACTGGGTGGCATAAGCCAGCAAAAGAGGATAGCTGTCCAATGCTTAGACTTCCTCTTAAGCAAAAATAAAGCTCCGATTCCGCCCACCAAGGCATAACCTAAGGCATTTAAAAAAACGGGTAAAGGGATTCACCAAGGAACTGTAAAAATTTGCCTGCATACTGTATCGGGAAAGTTTTTTTCATTTTTTTCCTGATACAAAGACTCCTTAGGCGCTTCCTGCATAAAGGCCTTTAGGAGCTTCACATTGCCTATCGCTTCGGTACTGAAGGCGGCGATTTCTCCTCGGCTCTTCGACTGGTTCTGAAAAATACAGGTAAGAGCGCTTTTGAAATGAATTTTTGCAATAAAGAAGGATAGAGGAGTCAATGCCAAAAGAATCAAGGCGATTCTCCATTCCAATAAAAATAGAAAGAAGGCAGTTTCCAAAAATGCTGAAAACAGCCTGCAAAAACTGATTCAGTAAAACAAAAAAAGCCCCTGGGAAATCTGTTCTATATCGGTGGTTAAACGGCTCAAAAAGCTCCCCCGGTTCTTTGGCATCAATAGAGGACAAAGGAGCTGCCTGAATATGGGAAAATGCTTTTTTTCGGATATCTTCAATTACATGAAAAGTAAGATAGGTATTTAGCTGATTCATCAGCCATTGAAAAACCCTACAGCCAATAAGAGCACCAAGAGCATAATTCTTAAAATCTGCCCCAGTCCCAAAAAGTCCACTGCCCCCTTTCCCGCAATCTTATCCACTGCTTTCCCCAAAAGTATAGGCAGAAAAAGAGAAAAGACTACCGATAGAAAGGCGGAAACCAAGGAAAAAAATAGACTTAATTTATAAGGCTTTAGAAAACCAAAGAGCTTTTTGAAAGGATTCTCCTGCTGTTCCGTTTTGCTTAGCCATGCTCTTCCTCCTTTCCCTGCTTCTGGGAAGCACAGATTTCCTGATACACCGGGCAAGTTTTCAACAGTTCCTGATGGCTTCCCAGTCCGATAAGCCTTCCTTGATCCATGACCAGGATTTTTCGGCAAATGTCGTATGCTGGAAACTCTTTGTGAAATGATTAAAAGACTTTTTCTTCCCTTGATATTCTTCCAGAGCCTTTCGAAGCTTTCTCTCTGTCAGCATATCCAATGCTGAGGAAGAATCATCCAAAATTAAAAGACGGGAATCTCCCACCAGGGCTCTTGCAATAGAAAGTCTTTGCCGTTGTCCTCCGGAAAAAAATTTTTTTCCTTCCATACTGACGGAAAGCTCCAAGCCCTCTCCCTTTTTCCTCTACAAATTCTTTTAGCCTGGGCAATTTCCAAAGCCTTCCATAGCTCTTTCTTCCCTCGCATCTCGCCAGAGAAGATTGTCCTTCAGGGTACCGGAAAAACAGCACTGCCTTTTTGCGGAACATAGGCAATACTTTCTCGAAGCTCTTCTTCAGAATAGTCCTTTAAATTCTTTCCCCAAAGATAGATTTCTCCCTCATACTCTCCGTAAAAACCGCAAAGTAGAGAAATCAGGGTGGATTTTCCGGAACCGGTACCACCGATAATTCCCAGACTCTCTCCTTCCTCTAGGGAAAAAAACTGATATCGGAAAGTGCTCTTTCCTCTCCGCTGTCATAGGAAAAGGAAAGGCGATTCATAAGAATTCCCTGACTTCTTTCCGGCTTCAAGCAAATTGGATTGGATTGCCGGGTCATAAGGCTTAGTAGAAATCCCCTTAGACTCAGGCTCTCCATCATTCTTTTCGCTCCATTACTTCTTCAATTCTGCTGATGCTGGCATAGGCCTTTACCATCAGAATAATCAGGTTGGCAAGCTTTAGGAGTTCCACCAAAATCTGGCTCATGTAATTCGTAAGAGCCACCACATTTCCCTGAAAAAGTCTTCCGTCATTAACCATTTTGGAAGAAAAATACAGAAGCCCCATAAGCCCCAGCTGAATCAAAAGCATACTCATAGGGTTCAAAAGGGCAGAGATTTTTCCTACCCTAATCTGTACCTTTGTGTAGTTTTGGTTATTTTCCAAGAACTCCTCTTCTTCCTTTTCTTCCTGACAAAAAGCTCTCACCACTCGGATACCCATAATATTTTCTCTGTATTTTTCGGGTAATATTTTCGAGGCTTAGTTGAATTTTTTTGTAAAAAGGCATGGTAAGGGCCATAATGCCAAAAACCACAAAAGACAGAAGAAGCAAAAGTAGGAAAAACAATAAAGATAAGGGAACGCTGATCCGAAATGCCATGATACAAGCTCCCACTACAATAAAGGGAGAGCGCATTAAAAGCCTAAGCATCATATTTACGGTAGATTCGATTTGAAAAATATCCGGACCGATTCTGGTAATCAAAGAAGAAGCGGAAAGCTCATTATAGTCTTTATAGGACAAAGATAAGATTTTTGTGAAATAAATCCGCCCGGTAGGACTTTCCCACCACCATAGCCACTTCAGCTGCAAAAATACTGGGCAATAACGGCAGTAAGACAACCTACGCAAGCTAAGGCTAAGAGCAGGAAAAGACTTTGCCAAATCACACCGATATTTTTCCTTTTGTATTCCCTGATCAATCATTCTTGCAATCACCAGGGGAACAAAGAGCTCAAACATACTTTCCAGGCACTTAAACAGGGGGGCTAAAATGCTTTTTCCCTTTACCTTTTCCATATAGGACAGTATTCTTCTCATTTTACTACTCCTTACTCCCTCATAAAATAGAAAACATCATTTAGCGGAAATCTCTAAAAAAACGGAAATTTATAAAACTTCCGATGTCAAGAAAACAATTTTTCCTTTTGCACTCTGATATCCCTGATATACCTGAGTTTTTATAGAATATATCTTCCTTATCCTTCTTTATGAAAAATATTGGTCGAATACTTTTTCTCGCCATGGGAGCTGCGGTTTTTCCACCGGTTTCTCCCTCTTCCACCAAAAACCGAAAATAGCAATCTCAGGATCTTCCATTGGGGCGAAGCCTACAAACCAGGCATTGGTTTTAAGTTCTCCACCTACCTTTATCTGGGCGGAACCGGTTTTTCCGCAAACCTTATAGGCATCCGTCTGTAAAAGCACTGGCAGTTCCCTCTGTGACTACCTGTCTCATAAACTGTTTTTAAGGCATCACTTTCGCTTTGAGAAAGAAGACTATGACTCTCCCCATAGGGAAATTCCTTTACTGTAGTACCATTAGCACTTTGTACAGAAGAAAGAAGGCTTGGATAAACCAGATTTCCTCCATTGGCAATGGCGGAAACCATGCAAAGGTTTTGCAGGGGAGTACAAAGGGTAGCCCCCTGTCCGATAGCGGTTTGCATCTTATCCCAGGCGCCGGCATCCTCTGCCAGAGTGAACTGTCCCCCATTTGCAGAAAGTCCTATGTCAATTTTTTTGATTATAGTAAAAACTTTCCGCTAAAGCCTTTAAGCGAAGCGGATCTATCTCCGTCCCCAGCTTTGCAAAGGCGGAGTTACAGGAATCCGCTATAGCAGACTCCAAATCCACCTTCCCGTGAACCTCTCCATTATAGCAATGCACCACATAGGAGGAATTCTCCGGATCCACATATTCCCCTTTACAGGTATAGCTAAAGTTCTGCCAGTCCAAGGGATGCTCCCGAATATACTCCAAAGCCACCAACAACTTAAAGGTTGAACCGGGAGGATAAAGTCCCTGGGTGGCACGGTTTAGAAGATTTCCGTCTTTGTTATCGGAGGAAGTTAAGGCTTCCCAGTTATTCTGAATATCCTCTTCCGTAAAGGAAGGAGTGGAAACCATAGCCAAAATCCTTCCGGTCTTTGGATTCATGCAGACAATACTGCCTTTTTTTATCCTTTTAAGAGGGAATAAGCAAGGCTTTTGCAGCTTGGAATCCAAACTAAGTACCACAGAATCCCCGGGATTCTTCACTTCCTCCACTTGATTCATGATTTTTTCCAAGGGGTTAATACTGGAACGGCTAAGATAAAAGTTCGCCAAGGATTCCACCCCGGTTTTTCCCTTACTGCTGTAGCCGATAGGGTGAGAAAAGGCGATGCCCTCCGGGTATACCCTTTTATCTTCCCCTTTGCCGGTTTCCGTTTTTTGCCAGAACCTTTCCATCCGAAGACAAGATACTTCCCCGAATGACTTTAGAAGAAAGATATTCAATTCTGGCATTATAAGGACTGGAAATCTGCTCCGGCGCCAATACCAGCATAAAATAGCAAAAATATACCATCATAGAGAAGAAAATCAGAACAAAGAAATAGGTAATCCCCTTCATTTCTCTGTTTGTTTTTTTTCTTCTGGAGTTTTTATACTTTTTCATAGTTTGCCCTTCTTCCGGAATATCTAAGCTTATTCCTATTTTGCCCTTCCGCCCTTTATTAGCTGCTGTTCTTCTTCCTCTTCCTCCATGGCATCTTCTTTTCCTTGAATCACGAAAAGGGATTGGAAAACGGCAAAGAGAATACAGCTGGAAATCATACTGGAGCCACCGTTACTCACAAAGGGAAGGGTAACGCCGGTGGAAGGAATAAACTTAATGGCTCCCCCAATGGTGAGAAGAACCTGCATGATGTAAATAACACTAAGCCCGATACATACCAGTTTATAGAAGAGACTTTCCATATCCATGCCCATCATCATCATTTGCATAAAGCAGGAAAGGCAGATAAGAATCAGGCAAATCGCTATAATCCCTCCCATTTCCTCGGAAATGGCGGAGAAAAATAAAATCATTTTTCCACAATGGGAATCTTGTTGGGCAGTCCCTGAAAAAGCCCTAAACCGAGGAAGCCTCCTGTACCGATGGCAAAGAGAGACTGGGTAATCTGATAGCCCTTGCCTGCAATATCCTTCCACGGATCCAAAAAGGCAAAAACTCTGGTACGCACATGGGAAAAAAGATGGTAGGACACAAAGCCTGCCAATGCGGATAGTCCAAAGCCTAAGGCAAGATACAAAAATTGACTGCTGGCCACATAAAGCATAAACAAAAAAGCCATAAATAGAATCAGAGCAGAGCCTAAGTCCTTACACAGCACCAGCACAATCCCATGGAGCATGGCTACGATAGCCGCCTTATAAATGCCCCTTTGGTTCTGTTCCTCCGACAAAAATCCCGCAATGGAAAAGACAAAGCTGATTTTTACAAACTCGGAGGCCTGGAAGGAAAAAGCCAAAAAGTTCAGGCTCATTTTGGCGCCGAAGCTTACCCGGCCTAAGATTAAAACCAGAGATAGGAGGAAAATCCCTAATATCGCAAAAGCAATTCTTCCCTTTTGAAAATCCCAAATCTTATCAATCAGAACGGGAATCATCAAAGCCACAAGGCTTGCTACCACAGAAATGGCAAATTGCTTCATAGCCTTATCCGTATTTAATCTTTCCAACATAATCCAGCCTAAAGCAAGAAGCAAACACTGGTTATAGAGCAGAGTCTCGCTAAAAGGTAGGATAAATCTTCCTCCAAATGAAGGGATAGAGCAAGAGAAATACAAGCTCAGCCCCGTACATGGTAAGAAAAAGAAATCCTTGGTATGAAAGAAAAAGAACCCCATGACAAAGGAAGTGTAAAAACAGCAAAAATCTGGTACAAAAAAACTTGGCCAGCCTCTTTTTTTCCCGCCCCATAGTCCAAAGACAGGTTTCGAAACAGACTGTAGCAGTACAGCAGCATCAATACCATGCAAACAATCTTTGTAAATGTACTAAAAAGACTCCCCATCTTTTCTCCTTTACTCTATTCCCTTATGAAAATGTCCTCTGGTAAACTGCTTCAAGGGCTTTCCCTGAAAGAGCTCTACAATTTCTTTCTCCGATTCCACCGTAAAATCAAAACGAAAAGAAGAAGCGCCAAGCCTCTCCACTTCCTTTTCCAGCCCCAAGAGGGACAAAACATCACTGTTATAGATTTGATTATAACAATATTTGCAATAGAGACGAACCGGCATACTCTTGTTCTGTCGATCCTGTAAAGAGACCACATTGTTCCCTCCGGTACAGCCATTTCTGGTTTTTTCTATACAGTTGGCGCTGACCATCATAGGAAGGTGCCCGTAGCAGAGGAGCTCTGTGGATATCCCCTGCTCCTTGCCCAGTCTGAAAAGGCCATATTCTCCTGAAAACGAAATTCAATAGGAAAGCACATTTCTTTTGCCCCTAAGGATTCCCATACCTCCATGGCAGCCTGATTATAGCTATAGAGGGTGTAGTCAAAGCAGGTGGAAAACTGCCTATCCGGAAAATCCTGCAGCATAGCCACCTGATCCAGGGTACGAAGAAGAAAATGACGGAAACCCTCTTCATTTTTCGCCTCTTCCATCCAATCCTTCGGGCTTCTTCCCCGGTCTTCCCTTCTTTGAATTCTTCGAAAACGAAGACCTGCCCATTTTCCGCTGTTCTGAATCTCCCCACGATATTTCAGGAGCTCTTCCTCGGAAAATGCGCCTTCATCCAGATAAATTCCTTTAATAAAGGGAAACTGAAGAACAGCCTTAAGCTGTTCTCCTCTTTCTATGGAAACCCTAATTTCCCCCAAGTCTTTGATTCCGTCTATACTGCCCAAGAATGGCCTCCCTCATTTTCTCTATACCGTCTCTCCTTAATTGATTCAGGAAAGAAAGGGGATAGAAAATATCTTCCTCCCCAAGAATCGAAAATTCTTCCAGGAAAAAAATTCCGTATTTCCCATCTTCTTCATTTGTTTTGTAATCTGTTCCCGGGAAAGCACCTTTTTCCTTGGCCTTTTCCACAGGCTGGCTTCCTTTTACGGAAATGGAAAAGTCCATCATCTCCCTCTAGGGTAAAATGGGGAACTTCGTTATAGGACAAGTGCAAGCTTCCCTTTAAAGGAATCTTTCTTTCTCTCTTCCATTTCCTGCTTCAGCTTGGAAAGCACTTCTTCCTTTTCCTTTCGGAAGGGCTTTTTTCCCCAAAGGCTATCATGTCCTCCCCGTTATGTTGTTCCAGATAGGAGCTGTAGCCTCCTCTGTCATAAACCTCTTTCAAGAGGGCTTTATCCTCCTCGGAAACCTGATAGGACCTTCCCTGAAGAGCCAAGTCCAGATATTTTCTGTAAATGGAAACCACCGTTCCGGTATAAAGAGCGGACTTCATTCTTCCCTCAATCTTTAATGAATAGGCACCTGCCTCCAATAGCTCCTTTAAGAGATCCAGAGTAAACATATCCTTCATACTCAGATAGTTTCCTTTTTTTCCCTTACTGCTATAGCAAAGTCTACAGGTTCCGGCACATCTTCCCCGGTTTCCGGATCGTCCTCCCAGAAGAGAAGACATAAAGCAGGCTCCGGAGTAGCTATAGCACATGGAACCGTGAATAAAGACCTCTAACTCCAAGGGGGAAGCCTTGGCAATATCGGAAATATCCTCCAAGGAACATTCCCTGGAAAGCACAACCCTTTCTATTCCCAATTTTTCGATTAAGCCCACAGCCTCTTTGGTATGTACCGTCATCTGGGTGCTGGCATGAAGAGGAAGATCCGGATAAGCCTTGGTCAACATTTTCCCAATCCCCAGATCTTGAATAATCACCCCGTCCAAGCCTGCTTCATAATAGGGATCCATATAGCTGAAAAAGCTCTTTTCTTTCTCCCTCTTTAAACAGGGGTATTCAAGGTCATATAAATCTTTTTCTTGTATAGATGACAAAAAAATGAATGGCCTCCAAAAGCTCATCCTCTTCCGATAAGGAAGACTTGGCAAAAGGCTCTTGCGGAATATTTTTTTGTCCTCCCATATAAATGGCATCCGCTCCGGCAAAAACAGCCACCTTGCATACTTCCAAGGAGGCTGCCGGAGATAAAAGCTCTGCTTTATAGAGCTTTTTCTTTTAAATTTTTCTTTGTGTTGGATTGGCATCCTTACTTACTCCATCCTTAGCTATAGCCAAATTCGGAAGAAACGGCTTCTCTTTAAACCCTAATTCCGTTTAGAGAATTATCCCTCTTTATTGCTTCCCTGATGAGAAGATTTTTTCATGAGAAATCTTATCTTTCGCTTCCTTCTTTTCCAAAAGCCAGAAGCTTCTTCTGGGTACTTTTCCAATTCCTGTAAAACCCCGTCCAGCTTTAACTTTGTCTTTACCAGGTCGTGCTTATAGGAGTAGCTCTCACTTTTTTCCCTGATCCAAAAGCTCCTGCATCTCCTCCACTTTCTTTCTTTCCTGAAAAAGTTCATCACAAATATTAATCTGAAGCAGAAGGGATCGAACCGATTCCTCCAGCTTATTATAATTCCACATTTCCTTACGGATGCTTTCAATTTTATGGTTTAAATAATCCGCCACATCATGTAAATAAGACTCGGAATTCTCCCCACTTAGGACATAAATTTTTCCGTCAATAATGACCTGTATTGTCTTTTTATCTGCCATTTTCTCCACCTTTTCCTATGCTTCACTCAGTCCTAAATGTTGATAGGCATGTTTTGTTGCAATCCTTCCCCTGGGGGTTCTGTCTATCAGACCTTGTAAAATCAAATAGGGTTCTATCATATCCTCTAAGGTTCCCCGATCCTCTCCCAGACTGGTGGCTAAAGTCTCTACCCCCACCGGTCCTCCGGAAAACTTCTCGATTAGATTCCAAAGATACTGTCTGTCATAGGTATCCAAACCTAAAGTATCCACATCCAGTAAATCCAGAGCATCCTCTGCCACTTCTTTGCGAATAACACCATTATACTTGATTTCCGCAAAATCTCGTACCCTCTTTAGCAAACGATTGGCAAGTCTTGGTGTACCTCTGGAGCGTAGGGCAATGCTTTTCGCTCCGCCTTTATCAATAGAAATAGACAGCACCTTGGCGCTTCGAAGGACAATCTCCTCCAACTCCTCTTCCTTATAAAACTCCAGTTTCCCGATAATCCCGAAACGATCTCGAAGAGGGGCGGACAAGAGTCCTGCTCTGGTAGTCGCTCCCACTAAGGTAAAGCAGGGGTAGGTCCAGGCAGAATGGAACGGGTGCTACTTTCCTTCCCTAGCAGTACATCAATGGCAAAATCCTCCATAGCGGGGTAAAGCACTTCCTCCACCTGTCGATTTAATCTATGGATTTCATCCACAAAGAGCACATCTCCTTCTGAAAGGTTATTCAGAATCGCCGCAATTTCTCCCGGTTTTTCAATAGCCGGTCCGGAGGTAATCTTGCAATGTACCCCCAATTCATTGGCAATAATGTTGGAAATTGTGGTTTTTCCCAAGCCGGGAGGTCCGTAAAAGAGGCAATGGTCCAGACTTTGCTTTCTTTTTTTAGCCGCTTCAATATAGATAAACAGGGTTTCTTTTAACTTTTCCTGTCCGATATAATCTTTCAAAAATTGAGGTCGAATCTTCGGATCAAAGGATAAATCCTCCTTACTCTCCTCTGTTTGTATCAACTTTCTTTCCATAAAAAAATCCCTTACAACGCAAACTGCTTCAGACTAATCCGTAACAGCTCCTCCGCGGTCTTTTTTCTTCATAGGCCGGAATCGACCGAATCCATCTTTTTGCTTCTATGGCAGAATATCCCAAGGAGACCAAAGCTTCCACAGCTTCTTCCACAGCCACGGAGCTCGCAGTGCTCATATCAGCTTCTTCTCCGGAAAATGTAATGTCCTCCTTAGGAACTTTGTCCCGTAACTCTACAATCAATCTTTCCGCAGACTTCTTTCCCAGCCCCGGAGCCTTCTGAATCTTCTTACTGTCATTACTGATAATGGCAAGAATCAACTCCTCCCTGCTCATACAGGACAAAAATCCCCAGGGCTGTCTTAGGGCCAATGCCGGAAACGGAAAGTAACTTGATGAAAAAAATCCCTATCCCTTTCCTCCCAAAAAGCCGAAGAGCTCCTGACTATCCTCTCGCACCGAAAAATAAGTATGGAGAAGAATTTCTTCTCCCGTCTTAGGTGCTTTATCAAAAACAGAAGCAGGAATGCGAACTCCATATCCCAGTCCTCCTGCTTCTATTACCAACATATCCTCTTTTACTTCCCGTAAAATACCATGTATAAATCGAATCATAATCTCTCCAATCCGCAATAGTCTAGCATAGAACTCCATTTTTCTCAATGGAGGGAAAGGGTTTGAATTTATTTTTTTGAAGGAGATTGCTTTATTTTCCAAAAGAAGGACAAAGGAAATATCACTAATATTTAAAAAAACTTCCTTGTAAAAGAAAGCCCATAAATCCTCCAAAAAGGATTTATAAGCTTTCTACTAAAAATCTATTGCCTATTCACTTATGCCCAGTGGAAATTCTCTTTTCCTGCCCCGGCTTCAAAGTGGTACTTTACCAAACCGGAATCAATGCCCTGGAATTCTCCCTCTTTATAAGTGAACTGAACCTCATTCCCCTTGCCTTTAAGATAGAAGGACTGACGGTTGAATGCGGTAGGTGCCATCAAGGCATACTCCACGCCTTCCTTAAACCAATCCGGTACACTACCTTCATAGCTGCATACCTCAAAATCTTCCTTAGAGGCATGGGGAGTACCCTGAGTCTCTCCATAACCAATGGAAATCACACCATAAACAGGATGGTCGGGGCTTAACTTTGCCACCGCTTCCTTGTTAAAGCTTGCGCCTACCCACCAAGTGTTTAATCCGAGGGTCTGGGCATAGAGCATAATGTCTGCGCTGGCATACCCCACACGCTCCTCAACGCCTTCTTTTCCATCCCCTGCCAAAACAATATATTTTTTAGCATTTTTTGTGATTAACTTATCAATTAATTCAGCAAAAGCTGCTCCATCCTCAGTCTTTAAGAAAAAAATGCAGAGAATACTTCTGATTGCATTCCTGAATCCGTTCCTCCAAAGCCTTTTACCACATCCTGCGGAATAGCATCTTCCTTGTATTTACGAACCATATGTCTTTTTTCCATTGCTTCTTTAAGGGTCATCATAGCCTCCTTTACCATAATCCGAAATTTATCCTTAAAATAGAACTAACACTCTTATTAAGTATAGCTTTTTTTGTCCTCTTGTCCAGTTATAAATAAAGGAATCCTTTTTATGAGAAAGCGATTGACACAGCCTTAGCTATGAAGAAAAAAATGAGGACTATTCTTTCTGAAAAAAATACTTTCCTTACTCATAGCGTAAGGCCACAATCGGATCCTCCTTTGCCGCCTTATTGGCAGGATAGATGCCGAAAAAGATTCCTACAATGGCGGAAAATACCACGGCAATCAGGATAATCCCCGGACGAATCACAACGGATAAACCGAAGGCGGTAGCTCCTAAGGAAACCAGTCCCATGGCCAGCAATACCCCAATCAAGCCTCCCAGGGCGGATAACAGAGCGGATTCCGTTAAGAACTGTACCAAAATATCTCCGGTGCTTGCTCCCAAAGCCTTTCTGATACCGATTTCTCTGGTTCTCTCCGTAACGGAAACCAGCATGATGTTCATAATGCCGATACCGCCTACTAGAAGAGAAATGGCTGCAATACCTCCCACAGCAGCGGAAATTCCACCCATTACCCCATCCACCTGTTTCATTTCATCCTGAATGGAGGAAATATACCAGTCGGAGGGCTCTCGATTTTTACCTTAGAAAAAAATAAGCCTTGATTTCCGTATTCAGCTGATTCATCTCTTTCTCGGACATTCCTGTTTTTCCGTAGTATCGAATCATGGAAAATTCACTGGACTGGGGTGAAAGCAATGTCCAGGGAACAATACCTTCTCCATTTTTATCATTAGAACCCATCAGTAGCTTTTGAATGGGGCTGACATCTTTCCTGTACACTCCGATAATGCTAAACTCTCGATTTTCTCCTAAAATGTCGGAGCGAAAATGTTTTCCCGCGACATTTACAGTTCCATAAAGTTTTTAAGGCTGTACTTTTCGGAAATCATAATAACTGCTCTTCTTTCCTCAACATCATTAGCGGAAATATATCTTCCGTTTTAAAATCTGTACAGGCTGAAGCTTTTGGTAGGCGGTATCCACTCCCTCTATATTGGTTTTCAAACGGTTTAATCCATTTTTTATATCGATAGAGCCGCTGGACATATTATCCACATAGTCCAAGCGATTGCCAAAGACCTCCTTCATCTTGTAAAGTTCGTCCATGGTGAAAAAATCGCTGTCTCGATATTCCTCCTGATCCATGTAGGGATTAATCATGATGGCCGCCTGGGTCACACCTACATTTTTATAGAGATCGGAGAACATTTTCCGCATGGTATCTCCGATGGAAACAATGGAGATGACGGATCCGATTCCGATAATAATGCCCAGCATGGTAAGGATGGAACGAAGCTTATTGGCTCGAAGAGAGCTTAATGCCATTTTCATATTTTCAAGAAGCATGGTTCCCTCCTCTGTACATTCCTTCGAAGATTGTCAAATCTCTTACCGGAGTAGGATTCTCATTTTTGATATCGGAAATCAGTTTTCCGTCTGAAAAGCGAAGCATCCTATCCGTATAGGCGGCAATATTCTCCTCATGGGTAACTACCACCACCGTAGCTCCTGCCTTATGCAGGGCGGAAAAACATTTCCATAATCTCAATAGAACTGGAGGTATCCAGATTCCCGGTGGGCTCATCCGCTAAAATCAAGGGCGGTTCATTGGCCAGGGCTCTTGCGATAGCCACTCGCTGTCTCTGCCCTCCGGACATTTCATTGGGCTGGTGATGGATTCTACCGGAAAGTCCTACCTTCTCCAAAAAGCATGGCAGCTCGCTCCGACCTTTGCTTCTGCGAACGAATATGAGCGTAAATCATGGGGATTTCCACATTTTTTCAAAAGCACTCATACGGCTAATCAGATTAAAGCTCTGAAAAAAACAAAGCCAATCTTTTGATTTCGTACCTGATTTAGAGTATTGGGATGCATAGCTGCCACATCCTCCCCGTCTAGAAAATAATTTCCAAGACTGGGCTTATCCAGACAGCCTAAAATATTCATCAGGGTAGACTTTCCGGAGCCGGACTGACCCATAATCGCCACAAATTCTCCCCTTTTGATGCTTAAATTAATCTGATTCAAGCCCAATACTTTTTACTGCACCGGTATCATAAATCTTCACCAGATTTCGTAATTCAATTAAAGTATCTTCCATTTTCCTATCCTGTCTGTACTACTACCCCGGCTTCCTCAGGGCTTACGGCTTGTGGCGCTTGGGACATGGGATCCACTGTTACAGGACTTCCCTCTGTAAGGCTGGCATCCGGAGAAAGAATAAAATCACTTCCTTCTTTGAATACCGCATCCTCTGTTAGAGGCTTTACCTCTGTAGAAACATCACTGGAAACCCCTGTTGTTACCGGAACAAAATGTACGGCACCGTCCACCACAAAGGCCATCTTGGTAGCACCGTCCTCTCCAGTCATTACGGAAGAAAGAGGTACCACATACACATTCTTCGCCTCGGACAGAAGAAGATCCGCCTTTGCGGTAATCCCGGAAAGCAGTCCCTTCTTATCTCCGGTAATCTGAACCTTAATCGGAATAACTCTTTCACTGGTGCTGGAGTTCTTCACTTCTCCTGTGGGGAAATGGAGGAAACCACGCCTTCCAAAGAGTCTCCACCTAAAATATCTGCGGTAATGGTAGCTTTTTGTCCCAGATGTACCTTTCCGATATTGTATTCGGAAACCGCAATGCTTAATTCCAGCTGATCCAGATTCTCAACGGTAAAATCATATTTATTTTTCTGTAGGGGTGTCTGCAAATTCTCCTACCTTAATGTTGACTCTGGTAATGGTTCCGGCTATGGGAGACAGCAGGTCTGCATCGGAAAGCCTTCTCTCCGCCTTTTCCAGTTCCTGTTCCGCTGTCTTAATCTGTAAATCATAGCTCTCCGGAACCTGAACGGAACCCTTACTGACTTTATAGTTAGCCATAGTGGCTTTGGCATCCTTTAATGCACTTTCCGCCGCCTCGTATTCACTCTTTGGAATATCTCCGGTGGAGAAAAGACTGGACTTTCTCTGAAAAATCCAATTCCGCATTTTGTAAGGCGGTTTGACTCTTGGCATACTCCAGACGAAGGTTTTTTTCCGCCTCGGTTTTTATTGGCCTTAGCCAAATCCAGCTGGGTTTTGGCAGCTTCCAAGGCAGTATTCACATCGGTTTTTATCCAAGCGGGCTAATACCTGCCCCTTCTCAACCTTATCTCCCTCTTTAACAAGAATCTCCGTCACCTTGGCATGCAAACCGGAGGTAACCTGCTGCGCATCCGTACCGGATACAGGTCCGGAGAGACTGATCTTTTTCCTGAATATCTCCCTTGCTAAGAGCCTGGGTACTTACCATAGTCCCCATAGCCTTAGGGAGGAAAGAGTATGTTTTTTTCCTATAAACAAGAGAAACAAAACGAGGACCCCTATCAGAATCCATTTCTTCTTTCCTTTTTTTCTTCTTTTTGGGGACTTGCCTCCAATAATTTATTGATTTCCTGAGAAATATCCTGTCCCTGCTTATTCTCTTCCATTTCTTCTCCTTTAAAACAACACATTTCTTTGCAAAGCCTAGCTTGCCCTCTTACATTCCTGAACATTTAATCTCATAAATATGTACAGAATGTGAAATCATTGGAGATTTCTCTCTTTTTATTTGCCTTTTATTTTTCATTTTTTTCTTAGCATAGGGTAAACTAATCGAGGAAAATATCGATTCATAACGAGTATCCTGCGTAGGCTTAAGATATCTCGTTGAACTTGAATGAGCTATTTGCGGAGTCCCCTATGGATATGATAAAAAAAGCTATTCCCTATCCTAAAGATTTCTTCCTTCCTTCTTTTCTTTCTAAAAAAGAAGAGATTCTTTTTTTTGATATTGAAACCACGGGGCTTAGCCCCAAATCCTCTCAAATCTACAGCATAGGAATCCTCCTTTTTAAAGACTCGGAAATGGAGATTGTTCAACTCTTTGCCAACAGTCTTTCAGAGGAAATTGAAGTTTTACAAGGATTTCAGGAATATTGTAAAGGCAAAACCCGACTGATCAGCTTTAACGGGAAAGCCTTTGACACCCCTTTTTTAGAGAAAAGCTATCTTCAATACGGTATAAAATGCCCTATCACGGAGCTTCCACAGCTGGATCTTTTTAAAATGATTCAAAAGCAGGAGAAAATTCTATCAGCTCCCTCCTACAAGCTTAAGGAGTGTGAGCGCTTTTTGGGGATTCAAAGGGAGGATGTCTATACCGGAGGAGAATTGGTTTTTTGTCTATTTAGAGTATTTGGAACAGCCTACAGAGGAGGCAAAAAGCGCTTCTCTTGCAACACAACTTTGAGGATTTGCTTTACCTCCCTTCCCTTTTTTTCCTTTTTTTGCCTACGAAGAGCTGTTTCAAGGGAAGGGAAGCTATTGCAGGGAAAAAAATCAGAACTGCTATCGGAGGAAAATAAGCTAAGGCTTTTGTTTTCTTTTTTTGCTAATCCGTCTTTTTCCTTTTGAAACGGAGGAAAAAGACTTCTACAGCTGAAGCACAAGAATATCCTCACAACTCAATAGAAAAGAAAAAAACACATTCTTTCCCAAGGCAATTTCCCATCACTTTGATGGCTTTTCAGCTGGAAGTTTCCGGCCAGGAAGCTGTACTGGAAATTCCCTTATTTTCCGGGAAGCAAAGTATTTTTTTCAAAAAAACTTTAAGGACTATGATTACATTCCTGCTAAAGATATGGCATTGCACAAAAGCCTTTTCCCAACTCTACCCTAAAGAGGAGAAGCAAAGGGCAAAGGCCGCTACCGCCTATCAAAAAAAGACAGGACTATTTCTCCCCGTCTTTTCCCATGGCTTTCCCAATCTTTTCCAAAAGGAATATAAGGAAAAGCAAAACTATATTCCCTTTACTCCGGAGCTTTTTAGAAAACCGCTCCCTGATGGAAGAATATTTCTTAGCCTTTTTGCTGCATTTTTTCTAGCTTTTCATTAACAGAGGCAATCAAACCTCCCTTATCAATCATTTCCTGCAGGAAGGGAGGAAATACCGCCATGGTATAGGATTTTCCGCTGCTTAGGTTATGAATCTTTCCTTCGGTAAAATCCACCTCCAGCTCTTCTCCTTCCTGAATCTCCTTCGCCGCCTCCGGTGCCTCCACAATGGCCAAACCGATATTTAAGGCATTTCTAAAGAAGATTCTGGCAAAGCTTTCCGCAATCACACAGGAGATGCCGGAATCCTTCAAAACCTGTGGAGCATGCTCTCTGGAAGAGCCGCAGCCAAAGTTCTTTCCCGCAATCAAAAGATCTCCTTTTTGGATTTTTTCATGAAAATGAAGGTCTATATCCTCCATGGCATGGGTAGCCAGCTCCGCCTTATCCTGAATGGCCAGATATCTTGCCGGGATAATCACATCCGTATCCACATTGTCCCCATATTTCACACAATGACCTTTAGCTTTTTTTCCATAACAGCCTCCTATAGTCCTAAATCCGTTGGGGATGCAATATATCCCAAAACAGCCGATGCCATAGCTACCTCCGGAGAAGACAGATAAATCTCCGAGCTGGCATCTCCCATTCTTCCCACAAAGTTTCTGTTGGTGGTGGAAATGCAACGCTCATTAGGCGCCAAAATTCCCATATAACCTCCAAGGCAAGGACCGCAGGTGGGGGTACTTACCACAGCTCCCGCCTCAATCAAATCCTTAATATAGCCCTTCTCCATAGCCTCCAGATAAATCTTCTGGGTAGCAGGAATCACGATACAACGAACATTTTTCCGCAATCTTTTCTTCCTCTGGCAATCTCTGCAGCCACCTTAATATCGGAAAGTCTGCCGTTGGTGCAGGAGCCGATGACCGCCTGATCGATACTAATCTTCTCAAAGCTACCGATTTCATGGGTATTTTTCCGGTAAATGGGGAAAGGCCACAGTGGACTTAAGAGTAGAGAGATCAATCTCAATGACTCTATCATACTCCGCATCCTCATCCGCCTCGTAAATATGGTATTCCTTATTGGAATGAGCCTTAATATATTCCAAAGTCTTTTCATCCACCGGGAAGATGCCGTTCTTTCCCCCGGCCTCGATGGCCATATTGCAGATGGCAAAACGGTCATCCATGGAAAGAGATGCCACACCCTCTCCGGCAAACTCAATAGACTCGTAAAGGGCTCCATCCACACCGATCATACCGATTAAATGCAGAATCAGATCCTTACCGCTGACATGCTTTTTGTAATTTTTCCCTTTAATACCACCTTAATTGCAGTGGGCACCTTGAACCAAAAGCTCTCCTGTAGCCATAGCCGCAGCCATATCCGTAGAACCCACGCCTGTGGAAAATGCCCCCAATGCCCCATAGGTACAGGTATGGGAATCTGCACCGATAGACAGTTCGCCCGCAGTAATCAGTCCCTGCTCCGGAATCAAGGCATGCTCAATCCCCATGTTCCCCACATCATAGTAGTGCTTCAGTCCATGCTCCTTGGCAAAGTTTCTGCAAATCTGGGTGCACTTGGCAGAGGTAATATCTTTGTTGGGCACAAAGTGATCCATAACAAAGACTACCTTCTCCTTGTCGAAAAACGCCCTCCCCGTGGATTTTTATCCAGCTCACGAATCGCCACCGGGGTGGTGATATCATTTCCGTGTACCAAATCCACCTTCGCTAATATTAATTGTCCTGCCTGTACTTCCTCTAATCCTGCATGCTTGGCCAAAATCTTCTGGCTCATCGTCATTCCCATGGAAATCTCCTTACTCCCTAGATAAACCGACTGCTCCTATGTATTTTATAAAAAGCAGAATTGTATTCTTCTTTACAGTGTAACAAAAGCAACTGCTATAATTAAAAATACATTTTTTTAGATACTTATTATTCCTTTAAGTTATCTCAAAAAAAGAAAGGATAAACATGGAACAGAACCTATCCACCTATCGGATTTTTTACGAAGTGGCCAAAAGCGGAAATATTTCCAAGGCCGCAGAACAGCTCTATATTTCCCAGCCTGCGATTTCCAAAACCATCGTCAGACTGGAGGATAGTCTGGAAATAAAGCTTTTTAAAAGAAATTCCCGGGGAGTCAGTCTGACCGATGAGGGCAAGGTTTTATTTCAGTATATCAAGGATGCCTTTGCCCATATTCAAGAGGCGGAAGAAACCCTTCAGAAAATGAAGGACTTTCACATCGGTCACCTGGATATCGGCGCCAGCAGCACCCTTTGTCGTTTTATTCTTCTTCCCTATCTGAAAGCTTTTATGAAGGAATTCCCCAACATTCGTATCAGCTTAAAGAATCAGGATAGCGGGAAAACCCTCCACCTCTTAGAAGAACATCAGATTGATTTGGCCCTGGCCGCTCTTCCAAAAAAAGCTTGGGAACAATCAGGAAATTCTTTTTGGAGCGGGAGGTTGAGGATATTCTGGTGGCAGCTCCCCAATATTTGCAAAACCTAAAAAATATTCGAGGAGAAGCATTTTCCTTATTTCAAGATGCCAATGTGATGCTTTTAGAGGAGCAAAACCTCTCCCGGCACCATATTGAAAGCTATCTAAAGGAAAATCAGATTTTCTGTCCCCAGATTATGGAATTAAATACCATGGATCTTCTGATTGACTCTGCAAAAATCGGTATCGGTATTGCCTGGGTCATCCGGGATTTCGTAGCGGAGGATCCCAAAAAATGGACAGCTGGTGGAAATAAAACTTCCCCAGCCTATAGAGAAGCGAAAGATTGCTTTTCTGTATAACAGCAAAAACAACTCTCCTTCCTTGGAAAGCTTTGTAGCCTTTCTAAAGAAGGAAAAGGTATAGAGAAAGGAATAATTATGGCAGAACAACATCCATCTTCCTGCAATTCCAACTGTGGCAGCTGCTCATCCGGCTGTCCCAGTAAAAGTGCAGGAATTCAGAAATTACCCTTGGCTCCGGGATCTTCCGTAAAGAAGGTAATCGGTATCGTATCCGGAAAGGGCGGTGTGGGAAAATCCACCGTTTGCTCCTTACTGGCTTCCGCAATGAATAAGGCAGGCTACCATGTAGGAATCTTAGATGCGGATATTACAGGTCCCTCCATTCCCAAGGCTTTCGGTCTTGCCCACGACGGCGTAGCATTAAGCAGCGACGGAAAATCCATGGTACCGGAGAAAAGTGCCGGAGGTGTGGAGATCATTTCCACCAACTTGCTTTTTGGAAAATGAAACCGATCCCGTAATCTGGAGAGGCTCCATGATTGCCAATGCGGTAAAGCAGTTCTGGCAGGAGGTAGAATGGAAGGATATTGATTATCTTTTTCGTGGATATGCCTCCCGGAACCGGAGACGTCCCCTTAACCGTTTTCCAATCCATGCCGGTGGCGGGAATCGTGATTGTCACCTCCCCCCAGGACTTGGTTTCCATGATTGTACAGAAGGCTGTACGAATGGCGGAAAAGATGAATATTCCTATCCTGGGAATCATTGAAAATATGTCCTACCTCCAGTGCCCCCCACTGCGAGGAGAAAAATCTCCGTCTTTGGAGAAAGCCATATTGAAGAACTGGCTGAAAAAGAAGGATTGGAGCTTCTGGCAAAGCTTCCCATTGAACCGGGTAATGCTGCCTATATGGATGCCGGTGCTGTAGAAGCCATTGATACCAGTAAGACACTGGCTCATGCAGTAGAGGTCTTGAAGGGGATTTTTGGAGTGATGAGCTTCAATATTTCTATATTTTTTGCTCCTATACCCTTTGAAATAGGGGCTCGCTCTCGCTAGCTTAATCCTATGTATTGAAGGACTGTATTTATTATAAAGATGCGCTCTAATGCAGTATGGGTCTATAATTGGGGCACGCTCCCGCTAACCTCGCCTTCGTAACAGTACTAACTTCAAGCTTCGCTTTGCTCGCTTTCAGTAAGTACTGACGGGCTCAGATTGCCCCCATTATAGACCCATACTGCATTATTCGCTTCACTTATTGATTTTTACAGTTCTTCACATCACCGGATTCCTGCAAGTATCGAACTCAGACTACCCCTTATTCCAAAGGGTATAGAGCAAAACATTCATCATTGAAGCATCCCACTTGGCATATTCTAACTTTGCATTTCTGTTCGAGTAGTGTATCTGAAGCTTTAACGGAGTCTGGTTTTTATCTTGCAGTATCTTTTCGTCCATCTCACTTGCCATTGCTATCAAGATTACATTCTTTTCACCTGATAACTCTTTATCTGTTACTGCCCTTTCTGCCCACCAACAAAAGCGAGTTCTAAGGAACCCGCCATTGTCGTCTGAAGTATACAGCATGTAATCATAAAGCAGTCCGGAATCAGGTGTAAGAATATCTGGAACAACCTTTAATAATTCATGTAATGTCATATGGTCTTGTAAATCTCCTGAACTCTCTTGTCATTCTCGAAAGTCTGAAATGTTGCAAGTGCTACTGCACGACCTCTGTGATATCCCATTACATATGTTAAATAATTAGCATTTTTCTTGCATATACCAAGATTCGAAGCCAGTTCAGAAATCCAGCATCCTCTGAATCCGTAAGTATTAACAATATGATCGTATAAATCCTTAAGTGTCTGAAATCTCATTGTATTTATCCTCCTAATATTAGTTTTTCAAAATCTCATCGATCTTTGCCAGCTTTTCAAGGCTTGCAGCATCAGACTTTGTTAAGAGCTTCATATAAGCCTGCATCCTTACAAAAGCGATTATCTGGCTCATCGTTCACCACAACATCAAATTCTACCTTCTTCTCTTCAGTCTCCTTTTTATCAGTTATCTTTCCATCAATTTTTTTGCTCTGGCTGCAAGAATAACTAATCTTGTCATATAGCTGATACGAACTCTGTCAATTCCAAGCTGCTTTCTTAGACTTTCTACGACAGCATTGAAATCTTTTTCTTCAACAGTAAAGCTCATGGTATTTCCAAACTCCAGCTCTTCATCTGAATCATCAAATTTCAGTTTCTTAATTTCTTCCCAGTCAGGAGTATTCTCTGCTGCATCCTTAAATGCATAATACAATGCTTCACCCTGAGACTTTTCAACTCTTGCATCGCCTTTAACTAATTTCTGAAGTCCAGCAGCATCTTCTCTAGTTTTTCTAAAACTCTTATTTAGCATAGATTCTTCCTCCATTTGTCGCTTTTGTATTTTTTTGTATCTTTTTATATTATAGCAGGAGATTTGTGAATCACAATAGGAATTTGTAATTTTTATTATTTGTTTTTATTTAATTGTAATATTGGCAATGCTATCTCAAACTCTTAACTTCCTGAAATTTTAACTCTCGATATTTTTTTCAGTTCTTTTTTTCTTAGCCGAATTATCGTTCAGAATGCAATGATTTTTATCCTACGACTTTGCGCAGGCTTAGCCTCTTAACTGCATAAAAAAACAGCGTAGCAGCCATAAAAACTACTACGCTTAAAAAAAGTCTAACTTTAGGGGGCACTTCAATTTTTTACATCCCCTTTTTGTCTTATGTGAATAGTGGCTCTGAGCCTTCCGGGCCTTCTCCAAGGCCGTTGGAAATGGCTTCCACCACCGCCTTTAAGGCCTCTTCTTCATCCGGACCGTTACATTCCACCAATACGGTGCTGCCCCGTTTTACCCCGGCAGCCATCACATTCAGCACGGACTTTCCTACAATCTTACGCTCTCCGTAATGCAAAATAATTTCACTTTTATATCGGATACAGGTTTGGGTAAGCACCCCTGGCCGGACGTAAATGTAAGCCTGATTCATTGATGATTTTTTTACCTCTTGACTAAGCATATCCCCCTCCTATTATTCAAACATCCTTTACTGCCATGTTCTTCAACATCTCTTAAAAGCTTATCTTATTTCCGTAACGGCCTTTTCTCTTTCCTTGTTTCTTCTAATGCTTTCCGCCTTGGAAAATTCACAGCCGCAGTAGTCTTGCCGATACAGATCATGCTCCTTGGATAATTCTATGGAACGAAGGTATCGACTTTTTCTTAAAATCCGAAGGCAGATAAGCTATACCGTACTTCTCTCCCAATGCTTCTCCGATTTCATTTAAAAACAGTAGCATCCTTTAAAGGAGAGATGCTTAAGCTGGTACAAAAAGTAATCAAAGGCCTGGTCCGGATGTTCTTTATTCCAGCCTGCCCCGTATTGAGCGGTTTCCTCTAAGCGAAGATTAAAACAGGCATCACACCTTGCCCCTCTTTCAGGCTCCTTTTTCCAACCCTTTGGCTATCGCTAGAAACTCCTCGTGGATATAGTTGGAAACAATCACATCCATGGAGAAGCCCATTTCCTTCACCAGCCTCTTACATTCCTCCGCCCTATGCAAAAACTCGGCCTTGGAATCCAGATTCGGATTATAAAAGAAGATGGTAATGGAAAAATATTGCGCCAGGCTCTCCAGCACCGCAGTGGAGCAAGGAGCACAGCAGACATGGAGCAGCAATCTCTTCTTTTCTCCGTTTTTTTCGGAAGATGGCTTTCCATCAGCTGTTCATAGTTTTTCTTCATAGCTTCCTTACTGTAAAAAGTCTCGAATTCTCTTGGAACGGACAGGGTTTCTCAGCTTTCTTAATGCCTTTGCCTCAATCTGTCTGATTCTCTCTCTGGTAACATTAAACTCTTTTCCTACTTCTTCCAAGGTTCTTGGGTGTCCATCCTCTAAACCGAAACGAAGAACGATAACCTGCCTTTCTCTTTCCTTTAAATCCCCCAGCAGTGTATCGATGTGCTCTCGTAACATTACGGATTCCACATTTCCCTCAGGAGAGAGAACATTGGTGTCCGCCACGAAATCTCCCAGGTTGGAGTCGTCCTCTTCCCCAATGGGAGTTTCCAAAGAGGCCGGCTCTCTGGCAATCTGCATAATTTCCTGTACCTTCTCCTCTGTCATATCCAAATGCTCCGCCAGCTCCTTCACGGAAGGCTCATAACCAAGCTCTAAGGTCAGCTTTCTCTGCATCTTGGACATCTTGTTAATGGTTTCCACCATATGAACCGGAACACGAATGGTTCTTGCCTGGTCCGCCAAGGCTCTGGTTACGGACTGACGAATCCACCAGGTAGCATAGGTGGAAAGCTTAAAGCCCTTCTCCGGGTCAAATTTTTCTACACCCTTAATCAAACCAAGATTTCCTTCCTGCACCAAGTCCAGGAAGCTCATTCCGCGGCCGGTATATCTTTTGGCAATAGAAACAACCAAACGAAGGTTGGCTTCAATCAACCTCTGTTTAGCATATTCATCTCCCTCCTGCTTCTTCATCGCAAGAGCATATTCTTCTTCCGCGGTAAGGAGGGGTACGGTACCAATTTCCTTCAGGTACATTCTTACCGGGTCTTCCGTTCCGATTCCTTCCAGAAGATCCACCGCATCCAGGTCAATCTCCTCTCCCTCTTCTTCCTTAACAAAGTCATCGTCGTCCTCTAAGGGAAGGAGGGCATCCTGATCCACCTTTCCGCCTTCCTGTTCTAAATTTTTTAATGCATCCTCATCCAGGATGGGATTAATCTCTATTCCCTTATTCTCCAGCAAAAGCAAAACCTGCTCCATCTGCTCTTCATTTAGGGAAAACTCCTTTACTGCCTCCTGCACTTCCCCTAAATCGATGCTGTTTTTATTGCTTTTTGCCTTTTGCAGCAAAGAAGCAAGTATTTTCTCTAATTCTTCTCTTTCCAAATGAACATCCTTTCTTTTTAGGGCTTATCTCCACAAGCTCATGCCAGTGATGATGCTGAGTAACAACAGTAAAACGCCAACAAAAAGAGACAAGAGTCTCTTCTTTCCCTCTTCTCTTCCCTGCAGCACATAAACCACACGAAGGATGGCTGCAAAAAAGAAGATAAAGGGGAAAAAGAACCTGATTCTCCTCCGGCTTTTGTTAAGGCGAAAATCGCCATAATACTAATGACAAGACCTATGCCAATATAGAAAAATCATATTTTCTATTTGGATTTCTCCCTCTTAGCCGTTTCTCCATTATACTCCTCCCAGACTGAGATAGAGAAGAGCTTTTTATGGTGTGCATTCTGTTTTTCCGCTTCTGTAAATACCAAAGAACGCTCAGATTCAAAAAAACGCTGTCACTAACTTCCATTTCGGAAATACCGAACTGTTTAAAAATCTTTGCTCCGATTTCCGTTCTGGCATTGTGGAAGGCAGGAAGGCAATGTAGGAAGATTGCAGAATCTTTCGCATAAGAAAAAAAGCTGTATCATTGACTTGATAAGGCTGTAAATCCGCAATTCTCTGGGCAAAAAGACTCTCCGGCTCTCCCATAGAAAGCCATACATCGGTACAAATGATGTCTGCATCCTTACAGCCCTCGGCAACGGACTCTGTAAAGCGAAGACTGCCGCCATTTTCCTCCGCAATTCTTTGACACTCTGAAATCAAGTCCTCATCCGGAAAATATCCTTCCTTGGTGCAAGCCACAAAATGCATACCCATCTTGGCACAAGCCACCATATAAGAATTTCCCATATTGAAACAGGGCATCTCCCATATAGCAAAAGCTTTAAGCCCTTTAGCTTTCCGAAACGCTCTTCAATGGTGAGCAAATCCGCTAAAAGCTGGGTAGGGTGAAAACGATCACTTAAGGCATTCCAAACCGGAACAGAGGAATAGCTTGCAAACTCCTCCATTCCCTCCTGGGAATAGCCTCTATACATAATACCGTCGTACATGGAAGACAGTACTCTTGCAGTATCCTCTATACTTTCTTTCTTTCCCATCTGGGTATTGGACACATCCAGCATTGTGCTATGGATGCCCAAATCTGCTGCTGCCACCTCGAAAGCACATCTGGTTCGGGTAGATGCCTTTTCAAAAATCAGGACAATGTTTTTTTACCGGCACAGGCTTCCCCATGGGGATAGCGGCCTCGGGCTTCTTTCTTTTCTTTCTTCAGTTTCTTTGCTACATTCAGAATCTCTTGAATTTCCTCTTTGGAAAAATCCAATAATTTTAAAAAGTCGCGTCCTGCTAAAGTCATCCTTCCTCCTTTATACATCTTCTTTGTCGAACAGCCTCATAGAGCACTATGCTGGCTGATGTGGCAACATTTAAGGACTCAATCTTCCCTTCCATGGGAATAAGGAGTTTTTCCGTAGCGCTTTGGCTAAGCTCCTTACTTAGACCATTCCCTTCATTTCCAAATAAAAAGGCGGAAGGTCCTTGAAAGGAAGCTTGAAAGTGTTCTTTTTCCCTTTCAAGTCTAAGGCAAATACCTGAACTCCCTGCTTTTTCAGCCTCTCACATAGAAAGCAAGTCTTCTTCTATACTGAAGGAAAGGCGAAAAAGAGAGCCCATGGTAGAACGAACTACCTTGGGACTAAAGGGATCCACCGTATTCTTACTAAGGAAAATGTGATTCACCCCTGCCGCTTCCGCTGTACGAAATAAAGTGCCTAAATTTCCCGGATCCTGGATATTTTTCCAAAATCAGAAAAAAAGGTTTCCCTTAGGTTCCTCCTTCTTTGGAAAACGAAGCAGTCCTAAAATCCCCTGTCCGTGCTCCGTGGTGGAAATGCTTTTCCATTGCCTTCTTACTGAGAAGACAAATCCGAGAATCCTCTTTCTCTATTCCTTTGGGCAAAAGCTCCCTTATAGTCCTCCTGCACAAAAAGTTGCACCAAAGAAGAGGCGGGCAAATCCAGCAGAAGTCTTTCCCCTTCCGCTACAAACATGCCCTTTTCCCATCTTTTTTTTGCTTTTTTCGTCAGTTCCCTGACTTCTTTTAATCCCTCATTATGAGGAGATTCTATTTTATGCATGAAGCTCTTTCGCTTTCTGATTTCTCAAAGGCCGGGAATATTCCCCACTCCTACTCTTTTCCGCCTACCTAAGTTCTTGAAAAAAGAAAAACAGGCAAAACTCGATAAAATAGTATAGCAAATTTCCATAATATCGTCTAGCCGGACTTTTTACACTTGCTTCTCCGGCAGACTCTTACGCTTGCTTCTTCAGATGCTTTGTTCTTCAGATGCTTTGTTCTTCACGCTTTATCATGTTACAGAGAAGCAAGGAATGCTCTCTCCCATATCATTAAGCTTCCAGTTCCGAAAGCTCGGATAGCCAAGCTGCTGCACAGGCATCACTGGCCATTCTTAAGTCCCCTCTTGGAGAAAGAGCCACCCTTCCTACCTTAGGCCCATCCGGAAGACAGGAACGCTTGAACTGATTGCCAAAGAAGCGAGTGTAGAATTTCTTTAGGGTTTTCAAGAATCTCAGCAGGGCTAAATACCGGAATATTCCGTTCATTTTCCTTATGGGAAAGGTTCTCCTCAGAAAAGGCAAAGCAGGCTAAGTCATAGATATTTCTAGCGGAAAAGCCATAGCGTAAATGCTGATAAAGGAAGAAGTCCTGTAAAAGGTAGGGCCCTACCACATCCTCTGTTTTCTGACTAATCTCTCCGGAAGCATCCGGGGGCAAAAGCTCAGGGCTTACGGGAGTGGCAATAATTTCCTCCACTACCGTTTGCAGTTCCTGATTGCCTGACTTTCCGGCAAACTCCCGAAGAAGCATGGGAATTGCCGTTTTTGGAATATCTCCGTTTACCCCATACATAGACATGTGGTCTCCGTTATATGTGGCAAAGCCAAGGGCCAGTTCGGATAAGTCTCCGGTTCCCACCAAAAGAGCAGCTTCCTTATTGGCTAAGTCCATCAGAATCTGTGTTCTTTCTCTGGCCTGGGCGTTCTCATAGACGATATCCTTCTTCTCCCCGTCATGTCCAATATCGGAGAAATGCTGTAGTACAGCCTTCTCAATGGAGATTTCCCGTAAAGAAATCCCTAAGGCCTGGGCAAGCTTCTCCGCACTGTCATGGGTCTTCTTGCTGGTGCCAAAGGAAGGCATGGTAATGCACAGAAGATTTTCCTTTTCATAGCCCAAAAGAGCAAGGGCCTCTAAGCAGACAAAGAGCGCTAAGGTAGAATCCAGACCACCGCTTAAGCCTAAAATCAATTTCTTACAGTTGATATGCTCCATCCGCTTTTTCAAGCCTCTGGCCTGAATGGAAAGTATCTCTCTCGCTCTCTCTCCCTCTTTATTTACATGCTTGGGAAGGAAAGGACAGGGATTTACAAAACGGTGGAGAGTATATTTTTTTCTCCTTCATGGAAAAAAATACTGTATATAGGAAGGCTCTTCCTTTACAAAGTAGGTGCTTTGCCGCATCCTCTCCCCTTCTAAAAAGAGCCAGATTTACATCCGCCCAGAAAATCCCCTCTTCAAATGGCCGGTTTTTCCTTTAGGATTCTTCCATTTTTCAGAAATCAGGCAGTGGGCAGAGAATACCATATCCTGGGTAGACTCGGAGGGGCCTGCACTGGAATAAAGGTAAGAGGCATGGAGATTCCCGCTGTAATGCTCTAAAAGCCGTCTTCTGCTTCCCCGCTTTCCTACAAGCTCATCGGAGGCGGAACAGTTAGCAAGAATGGTAGCTCCTGCAATAGCATGCTTACTGGAAGGAGGTACCGGAACCCAAAGATCCTCGCAGATTTCCACTGCCAGACGGAAGCGAGGGTCTTCTTCCCAAACAAAATGCAGAGAAGCCCCAAAAGGAATTTCCTTTCTATAGCCCTCTCCCTTTAAAAAATGTTAGGGATAAGGCGAACTTCCTCTTTTCCTTCTTGAAAGTATCTTCTCTCATAGAATTCCGCATGATTCGGTATAAACTGCTTGGGAACAATCCCCAAAATATCCCCATGATAGACTACCACCGCCGTATTAAAGAGCTTTCCTTCCAGCAAATAGCCATAGCCAATTACAAAAAGGGTATCCATAGATTTGGTCTTTTCGCAAAAAGAAATTAGAGCCTTCTCTCCCCCTTTAATAAGCTTTGCTGGTAAACCAAGTCCATTGCTGTATAAGAAGTCAGGCAAAGCTCCGGATACACCAGCAAAGAAACATTTTCCTCCTCAGCCTTTTTAGCCAAAATCAGCATCTGCTCCAGATTATACTCCGGATCCGCTACTCTGCCCTTTGGGCAAGCTGTAACCACTCTTACAAAATCCCTCATACTCCCTCCTGAAATTTTTCCTCTTGCCTGTAGTTTCATTTCCTTTAACAAACTATCCTTTCCATCAAAAAAACCAGTACCTGTTTCTTCCCTGCTTCTGAAAAAGAATTGCATAATGCTTATTCATCCCTGAACCTTCTACGTGGAGAATCGAAAGTCCATCTCGCTTCCAGCCTTCCTCTCTCTCAGGACGAAAGGGCTGTATTTCCAAAATTTCCTCCGGGCTAATCTCTATCATTTGCTTTCTCTTTCCTCTATGAATAATCTGATGCACAGTAAAGCTTCCACCAAGATAGAGATATTCATATTCTCTATCCACGGAATTCAGCAGATAGTAAGACAAAAAAAGAACCGGGAAAAGAGCAATAAAGGGTATTGCCAAAAAATAGCAAAGCACAAGAAAAGCCAAAGGAAGGAAAATCGCAAATACCTGTATTCCCTTATCCTTCGCTTCTATCCTACCCTTAACCAAATGTTCTATATAGTTCTCCATCCTGCCCTCCTTTTCTTGTCGCGAAAAAGGAAATAAAGCTAAGCCTAAGCTCAGTTTATTTCCTTTTCCCATTGTAATCGATATTCTCTTCTTTGCCTAGTTTTTAGAAGGAATTCCTTACATCATTCCTCCCATTCCTCCGGGCATCTGTGGCATAGGAGGAGTCGGCTCTTTAATTTCAGCAACTACGGACTCCGTAGTGAGTAAGGAAGCTGCAACGGAAGCCGCATTCTGTAAAGCGGTTCTTGCTACCTTAGCAGGATCCAAGATACCAACTTCCATCATATTGACATACTCTTCATTGTATGCATCGAAACCGAAGTTTTCCTTTCCTTCCTTTACCTTGTTTACAATAACGGCACCTTCCAGGCCTGCATTGTATGCAATGGTAAAGAGTGGAGCTTCTAAAGCCTTGGAAACAATCTTTGCTCCGGTCTTCTCATCCCCCTCTAACTGGTTAACTACCTTATCCACTGCCTTCTGGGCATGGATATGCGGATCCGCCACCTGCAATAACACCCTCTTCCACAGCGGCTCTGGTAGCATTTAAAGCATCTTCCATACGAAGCTTAGCTTCCTTCATCTCGGTTTCTGTAGCAGCTCCTACGCGAATTACAGCAACACCGCCGGAAAAGCTTAGCCAAACGCTCCTGAAGCTTTTTCCTTATCAAAGTCGGAAGTTGTGGTTTCAATCTGCGCCTTAATCTGAGCGATACGATCCTGAATCTCTTTCTTCTTCCCAAGACCTTCCACGATAGTGGTCTTTTCCTTACTTACCTTAACAGACTTTGCTCTACCGCACTGGTCGATTGTCGCATCCTTTAAGTCTAAGCCCAGCTCTTCAGAAATTACTTCTCCGCCGGTTAAGATGGCGATATCCTTCAGCATTTCCTTTCTGCGATCTCCGTATCCGGGAGCCTTTACCGCAACCACATTGAAGGTTCCTCTTAATTTATTCACAATCAGAGTCGTTAAAGCTTCACCCTCAATATCCTCGGCAATAATCAAAAGCTTAGCACCGGTCTTTACCACCTGCTCTAAGAGAGGAAGAATATCCTGAATGTTGGAAATCTTCTTATCGGTAATAAATACATAGGGATCATCCAGATTAGCTTCCATCTTCTCCATATCGGTACTCATATACGCACTGATATATCCGCGGTCAAATTCCATTCCCTCTACCAAATCAAGCTCTGTCAGCATGGTCTTGGACTCTTCCACGGTGATAACACCATCCTTGGATACCTTCTCCATAGCATCGGCAATCATATCTCCTACAGTAGAATCTCCTGCGGAAATGCCGGCAACCTTGGCAATCTGATCCTTACCCTTAACTTTAGAGCTCTGCTTCTTAATGCTCTCTACAGCAGCGTCCACTGCCTTACGAATTCCCTTACGAAGCACGATAGGATTAGCACCTGCCTCCAGGTTCTTCATGCCTTCCATCACAATAGCCTGTGCCAATACTGTAGCGGTGGTGGTTCCGTCTCCGGCAACATCATTGGTCTTGGAAGCTACTTCTCTTACCAGCTGAGCACCCATATTCTCATAGGGATCCTTTAACTCAATTTCCTTGGCAATGGATACACCGTCATTCGTAATAAGAGGAGAACCATAGGACTTGTCCAAAACCACATTTCTCCCCTTAGGTCCAAGGGTAACCTTCACGGTATTTGCCACTGCATCAACGCCGGCCCCTAAGGCCTTTCTTGCTTCTACTCCAAATTTAATTTCCTTAGCCATTTTCTACCTCCTTGGAATTCCTTACATCCTTTTACTCTACAATTGCTAAAATATCGTTCTGCTTTACTACGGTATACTTCTTTCCTTCAAGCTCTACTTCAGTGCCGGAATAGCGAGAAAATAAGACATGCTGTCCAACCTTAACCTGCATCTTAATGTCCTTACCATCCACAACACCGCCGGGACCTACGGCAATAACTACTGCCTGACCGGGCTTATCCTTGTCATCCTGTCCCGGTAAAACAATTCCACTCTTTGTGGTTTCTTCCATCTTTTCCTTTTCCAATACAACTTTATCGAATAATGGTACTAACTTCATAGCAATCCTCCTATTCTTCACGGGGCTTTTTTAACAACAGGCTTATTATAAGAGGATTTATTAGCAGAGTCAATACATGAGTGCTAAAAGGCTGTGAAAGTTTTGTGAATTAATATAAGACGGTATTGCTTTACGAAAAATATTAACAATATCAGAAAAAAATAAAAGGAATTTTTTTATTGATAATGTATAAATACAGGGTATAATGAGAAGGTAGCTTGAATAAAAACAATGCTTTGGAGGTTTTTTTATGAGAAAGAATATTCTTATTGCAGCTTTAATTGCTTGCATGGGAACTGCAGCGGTAATTCCTGCATTTGCTAAGGAAGGCGGAGTATCCAGCTATGGCGGATCTACTACTACTGTAGCAGAGTCCAACGGACACTGGGTAGCAAATAGAGACGGTTCTTGGTCATTCGTAAGTAATGAGAATGGCGCACCAATCTATGGTTGGGTTGTAAGTCAGCACCAGTGGTACTACATCGGCGCTAACGGACGCATGGTAACCGGATGGCAGAAGATTAACTTCGATACTTATTATTTCGCTCAGGCACCTGCAGAGAACCAGCCTTTAGGATCTCTTTACATGAATAAGCTTACTCCAGATGGATACAGAGTAGATTCCAACGGTGTTTGGATTCGATAAGCTAAAAGCAAAAATATTGTAAATACGCAGAGGAGTTATAAATTAAGTCCCTCAAAAAGACCGATAATTCCGGCTAATGCCGCTTTATCGGTCTTTTTCTAAATTTTATACAGCTTTTATACAGCCCCTTTTCTAAATTTTTATACAGTCCCTTTTTATCTAGAACCGGAAAGTTCTCTTTTATCTCTTCGAATATATTCCAAAAATAATTTTTCCTTGCCAGAGGAATATTCCTAAAAGCAATAACAGAAAGTCCCAAGAAGCCGTCTTGAATCAGATCCTGAATCGCAGGAGTAAAAAAATTTCTGTCCCTTTTTTTCCAAATATTCATAGACGCTATCCACAAGCCACATTAAACTGGCCGCTAAGAAGAATAGGCAGGGAATATGGTAAGCGTATCTTTTTCTCCTTATCCCGTAAAAATCGGGAAAAAGCTCCATTCTGTTGCAAAAAAACACTAAGCAAGAGATGCATTATTTTTCCACCTCCCTCTTCCTTTGCCCATCCAGTACCAAGCAGTAAACAGCCCAGATTCCGGTAAGGAGAAGGGCCATAGAAACACCAACTGTACTCATCTCCTGTAACATGGCAATGGTATCTTCCGGCGTTTTTTGCTCCTGTTAAGAAGGGGAAAAAAAGGAACGATTTCCCCATGCCAGAAATGTTCAAAGACCAAAAGGATGGAACCGGAAAAATAAAAAGTTTGATAAAAGATGAAGCTTCTTTCGAAGACTAATTCCTCCTTCCGCTAAAGTTCCCCTTACAGAGAAGTCCTCTTCTTTTCTAAAAAAACAATGCTATCTCCTTTTGGTAAACCAATGCTATCCTCTTCATTTTTGGAAACTAAGCATTCTTTCTTTAGGAGAATAAGCCGATGCCTCCTTTCCAAAGCCCCTTTGATTCCTCTTTTTTTCTTTTTGCAAAGAACAAGTTCCGCTGTTTTTTTACCAAAACAGCTTCTACAATCGGTACTAAAACACAAGCCATATTTCCCTTCCTTTCTTAATGCTCTTTATTCCGCCTTTTTGATTTTCACAGGAATCTGAGCCAAAAGTTCCTCTGCGGAAAGCTCCTTATGTACGATTTCCTTAGGAACTGTCCAGCCTAAAGCCTTTCTTTTTTCAATAATATCTGCAACAATCTTTTTCTCCCAGCTTATCCGGATCCGTATCCACATACATTACGGAGCCAAGAGTTTCCTGGTACCTTCCTTAAGAAACTCAATGACATTTTTTTCGAGCCATGAATCTGAGCCTCCACACAATGATAGGAATTCACTCCCCATGAGTCTAAAAGCCCTAAAAGCTGCATCAATTCCCTTCTCGTTGCTCCATTCCGGAGAAGTAAAGGCATAGGGCATTTCCTGAATTTTCTTTCCCTCCACTCCTGCAATGCCTGCAAAGATTCCTGTGGAACGGGTATTGTCGATACACTCTCCCACATGCCATACCGGTGGTAAATCCGTTCCCAAGAATTCTTTTTAAGCCTTCTCCACAATGTCTTTGTCCGGAAATCGTGCAATATCCCAGCTTCATCAGGGGAAGGAGGCGCATCCATTGGTAAAAAAATTAAAATATTGTTTCGCAGTAAAGCATTTGCCACATCAATAATACATTTTTCGTAAAGAACCTTAGGATTGTTACATCCCACCAGGTTCACAATTCCCAGAATTTTTCCTTCCTTTAAAGCCTTAGCCATAGGCTCCATAGAACCGAAGCGCTTATGCACATATTCTACGGAAAATCCCACCTCCGCCTCCACCTCGTAAGGTGGAATATAAACCGGAATGCCCTGTCTATCCTGAAAGCTCTTGATTCCTCGAAGAACAATCTTTTCCGCAAGAGCTCTGGTTTCTCCGATATTGGAATGGTGATGGTCATATTCATAGCGTTCCGCTCCCGGAAGTCTTGCAGATTCGCTGGTGGTAATAACTGTTGTTTTAAAGCAGTTGGCCACTTCCATAATAGCGGGGAACACATCCTGTACATCTGCAATCCATAAATCCAAAGCACCGGTTCCCAGTACCAATTCTGCTGAAACTGCATTGGAAAGAGGAATAACATTGCTGTAACGATACATTGCAGATAGTCCGGAACAGCAGATTCCATAGAAGCGAATGCCCTTGGCGCCGGCCTTCTTTGCCAGCTCCACAAAATGCTCTTCCTGTCCGACTTTAACGATTTCGCTGACCAGTGTCGGAAGATGGCCGTGCACCGCAATATTTACATAGCCCTTTTTCAAGGCTCCGATATTTACCTTGGAGGTCACCCGGTCTCCCACACCGAAAAGTCCGTCGGTAGCAATGGAAGTGCTCACCACACCGGAGAAGGTGAAGGCCAAACCGCAACGAAGAAATTGTTGCATGACGCTCTTCCAGTCTCCATCTGTGCCTACGCCGGTTTTATGATATGCTTCAAAAACTTCATGATAGGCACTGATAGGCAGAATATCCAGCTTCTCCCATAACTCCTGCCTTTCCTTAGGCGCCATGGCCTTGATAACCTCATAGTCCTTTGGAACCGTGCGGCTCATATCCTCCAGCAAAACATCCGCAAGCTCGGAGGCAATTTTCTTAATGTTTCTTCTACTGGTCTTGATGCCGAAAGCCTTTGCTACATCCCGAATCTTTTGCTGTCCTAAAATCGGAAGATCCAGCTTTCCCTCTGCTGCCCACTTTAAGGATAAGATAACTTCACGACCATGCATTCCGTGCTGGGCCACACCTGCCGCAGCAGACCGAAGAAGGTTTCTGGCCACAATCAAATCCGCATCCGCTCCACACACTCCCTTTGGACTTTTCGGCGTGACTTTACAGGGACCCATATTACAGATTTTACAGCAGATACCGGCCATACCGAAGCTACACTGGGGCTGTTGCTGATCGAAAACGATCGAAAGGTAGTGTCAAAGCCAAGCTGTTCCTGTCGTAAGATTAATTCCCGTACGGCAGGATCCGGTGTTTGCTCCAACACATCCTGCTTTGAGGGGAAGGTCTTTCGATAGGCGGAAACCGCATTCATATAATCCCGGATAAACGCCTTATCATCCCCATCCTCTTCATGGTCTGATTTTAAAGTAATCGTAGGAATACCATGTTCATCAAAACCTATAAGGTTTCTGTGGCTATGGATATGGGCTATAGTCTTCCCCTCTCCACCTGTGTGGCTATGTTCATGGCTATGACCATGACTGTGTTCATGACTATGTTCATGGCTGTGCTCATGGGTATGAGTGTGATTATGCTCATAACTGTGCCCTTGGCTCTCTTCCGGCTCATGCTTGTGTTCATGGCTGTGCTCATGATTATGTCCCTGACCATGCACATGACCGTGATTTTCCTGTTCTTTAAATTCCTTCTTCTCCTGACCCATAGTACCCCTTTCCTACTCTTGCATAGCTTGTTCTTCATACAAAAATCATTGTATCCTTGAGAAGCTACATCTGTTTTATATAAACATATTACTTTTGTATGTTTATATGTTATTTAGATTTTTTAGACTATACAGGCTCCTCTTTTTTTCTTGTCAATAAAATTATAAAAAAATAAAATGAACTATGGGCATTGAATTTTTTTATAGCCTGTTATAGAAAAACAAAAAAAGAGCTGCAAAAATAAGTCTTCCATGCAAATAGGTCTGAAACGGGGCACGCTCTCGCTAACCTCGCCACGCAACGGTACTAACTTCAAGCTTCGCTTTCAGTAAGTACCGGCGGGCTCAGATTACCCCTATTTCAGACCTATATTGCATAGAATCCACTTACGATTTGGCCATTACAGCTTTTTTTGCTTGTTCACCTACTATAAAAAAATTATGTTTCCAATAAGTTCTTTATTCTTTCCATAGCCTCTTTTGTTTTTTCCTTGGTGGAAAAGGCTGTCAAACGGAAGAATCCCTCTCCCGCATCGCCAAAACCTGCTCCCGGAGTTCCCACAACCTGTCCCTTTTCCAAGAGAAAGTCAAAGAATTCCCAGGAACTCATACCCTTAGGACACTTTAACCATACATAGGGAGAATTCTTTCCTCCGGTATAGTATATGGAAAGAGCATCCAAGGTCTCCATAATGATTTTGGCATTTTCCTTGTAGTAGCTTACATTTCCCTGAATTTCCTTCTCTCCCGCTTCTGTAAAGACAGCCTCTGCACCTCTTTGTACAATGTAGGAAACGCCGTTAAACTTTGTGGTCTGTCTTCTTAACCACATCTTCTGCAAAGACTGTCCTCCACGAACCAAAGCCTTAGGCACAATGGTATACCCGCATCTTGTTCCCGTAAAGCCTGCCTTCTTGGAGAAGGAACAAAATTCGATAGCACATTCCTTGGCTCCTGGAATCTCATAAATGGAATGAGGCAGATTCCCCTCCACGAAGCACTCATACGCTGCATCAAAGAAAATAACAGCATCATTTTCCTTGGCATAGTCTACCCAAGCTCTAAGTCCTTCATGATCATATACCGCACCGGTAGGGTTATTGGGGGAACAAAGATAAATCAAATCCACCTTTTCTCCCTTGGGAGGTACAGGAAGAAAACCGTTTTCTTCACTGGACTCTGCAAAGACCACCTTATTTCCTACCATAGTATTGGTATCCACATACACAGGATATACAGGGTCAGGAACCAAAGCCACGGAGCCGGGAGCAAAAAGGTCTAAAAATGTTTCCTAAATCAGACTTCGCTCCGTCAGAGATAAAGATTTCTTCCATCTCTAAATCTACGGAAAAAAATTCTTATAATAGCTTAAAAATCTTTTTCCCGAAGAAAGTCATACCCCTGTTCCGGGCCATAGCCGTGAAAGCTTTCACTTTTTCCCATCTCTACGGAAGCTGCAACCAATGCCTCTACTACGGTTTTAGGAAGAGGAAGCGTTACATCTCCGATCCCCATGCGAATCAATTTGTCCTTAATCTCCGGATTATTCTCCTGCCATGTGCGGATTCTTTTTGCAATCTCCGCAAAAAGATAACTTTCCTTTACCTCTTGATAATGATGATTTACATTTGCTCCCATAGTACTCCTTTACTCTATAACACCAACAAACGCCCTATAAAAGGGAGGCTTACGGCTATATTTTTCGTATAGACCATAAGCCTTCCCTGATTGAAAACAAAACTATTCCGGATAGTGAGTATTTTCATGGGAAATCTTCGTAAGGACTTCCTCCAAATACTTCTTACTCCACCACTTGGCCACTGCCAGATTCATATCTCTGAAATTCCCGCAATCTCTCTCTGTGGCACCGGGAATTTCTCCACTAAAAGTCACGAATAAAAAACTAAAGCAGTCCTTTAAAAGAGGGATAATCTCGACACTTTCCAAATCCCCTTTTTAGCAAAAAGGTAGAAACCGGTTCTACAACCCATGGGACCAAAATACAGCACTTTTTCTTTCCAGTTTTTCTCATTCCGAAGATAGGTGGCTGCCAGATGCTCAATGGCATGCATGGCAGCATTTTCCATGGCAGGCTCCACATTGGGATGGGTAAATCGTAGGTCAAAGGTCGTAACCACCTCCGCTCCTACCGGATCCTTTCTAGATACATAAACTCCCGGAATTAAGTGGATATGGTCAATAGTAAAACTTGTAATCTTTTTCCATATTAGAATTCTTCCTTTACCACCAAACCCTCATTCTCAAAGTCATCTTGGCTATAATGGAAATCCTCATTATGAGCGGTATTCTTCTCAGCTTCCGGCTCATAGTAGAACTCTACATCCACATCTTCCTCATCCACAGCCGCTTCATCGGAAGAAAAGGATAACTTCTCCTTCTTATCCCAAGCATTTTTCACTACTCTATAGGCATCTTTACCTGCGTCCACAGCCAAGTTTTTTTGGTGTCAATAGCAAGATTCTTAGCCGCATAGCCTAAATCCTTTGCTGCCGCCTTTAAATCCTCCCTGGTCACGGAGTTCTTTAAAACTGTGTAGGATCTCTGGGCAGTGGCCTTTACTTCCTGGGCAGAATCCACCACATCCGTAAAGTCCTTATCTACTGCCTCGGAAAATTTCTGGTACTTGTACAGATAAGAAATCACACCGGCTACAGCTCCTGTTAAAGCCGCAACAAACACAAATGATCCAAAACTTCTTTTGCCATAGTATCCCTCCTTACTTCACCTGGAAACTGGACTTTAAGGAAACAATTCTGTTAAACACAGGCTTGCCCTCTGTAGAGTCCTTGCAATCCACACAAAAATATCCGTTACGAACAAACTGGAAGCTCTCCAAAGGCTCAGCCTTCGCAAGAGCAGGCTCTAAGAAGCACTGCTTCACGGTTAAGGAGTTGGGGTTAAAGTTAAGACTTCCGTCATCATTTAACTTGCCCTTTTCCTCATCAATCAACTGCTCATACAAACGAACCTCTGCGGAAAATGCGGTTTTTGCATCCACCCAGTGGATGGTTCCCTTTGCCTTACGCTCACTAAAGCCTGAGCCTGACTTGGTGGCAGGGTCATAGGTACAATGCACTACTGTCACATTGCCCTCTTCATCTGTTTCATAAGATACCGCTCTGATAAAATAGGCTCCCATCAGACGAATTTCATTCTCCATAGTCAATCTCTTATACTTCTTGGGAGGATCCGGCATAAAGTCCTCTCTCTCGATATAAAGCTCTCCGGAGAAATGAACTTCTCTCTCTCCTAAAGCTTCATTTTCTAAGTTATTGGGGATGGAAAGCATCTCTCCTTCCCCTTCATAATTGTCAATCACCAACTTAATGGGATCCAAAACCGCCATAAGTCTTGCTTTTTTTCAGCTTTAAATCCTCACGGATACAGTACTCTAAAAGAGAGTAATCGCAGGAGGACTGGGCCTTGGAAATACCGGAAAGCTTTACAAACTGTGCCAAACTTTCCTTGGTGTATCCCCTTCTTCTCAAAGCGGCAATGGTAACCAAACGGGGATCATCCCAGCCGTCTACCACGCCGTCCTCTACCAGCTTCTTAATATAGCGCTTACCGGTAACCACATTGGTTAAGTAAAGCTTTGCAAACTCAATCTGTCTGGGAGGATAGGGGAAATCACACTCCTGTACCACCCAGTCATATAAAGGACGGTGATCCTCAAACTCCAGGGTACAAAGAGAATGGCTGATGCCCTCCACCGCATCCTCAATAGGATGAGCAAAGTCGTACATAGGATAAATGCACCATTCATCTCCGGTATTGTGATGGCTCATGTGAGAGACACGGTAAATAACAGGGTCACGCATATTGATATTGGGGCTGGCCATATCAATCTTAGCTCTCAGTGTCTTCTCCCCATCCTGATATTTTTCCTGCCTTCATTTCCTCAAAAAGGCGAAGGTTTTCCTCAATGGAACGATTACGATAAGGGCTCTCCTTACCGGGAGTGGTAAAGTCTCCACGATACTCCCTGATTTCCTCTGCTGTTAAGTCGTCCACAAAGGCCTTTCCCTTTTTGAATCAGGTAAACCGCCTTTTCATACATAATGGGGAAATAATCGGAGGCAAAAAAACATTCTGTTTTTCAAAGTCTGCCCCCAGCCACTCCACGTCTTTTCGGATGCTCTCCACAAACTCCATCTTTTCCTTTACCGGATTGGTATCGTCAAAGCGGAGGTTAAAGGTACCGTTATATTCCTTGGCAATGCCGTAGTTTAATAAAATAGACTTGGCATGACCGATATGGAGGTAGCCGTTAGGCTCCGGAGGAAAACGGGTTTTAATTTCTTTTAACCTTTCCCTCCCGCAAATCTTCATCAATGAAATTCTCTATAAAATTCTTGGACTCAACAAGCTCATTGTCTTTTTCCAAGCATCTCTTCTGTACTCATTTTCCCCTCCTGGTATTTAATCATTATTTTAATTTGCCTATTATAGCATAAGGAAAAGCTGTTTCACAAGAAAAAGCTAAGAAGCCTCATTTTCCGCATAGGAAAACGAAGCTTCTTAGCCATGAAAAATATTTTTCAATTCTTAAGTCATATAGCTTAAGTCATATAATCATAGAGGAGATCCGGTAAGATTCCCTTCTGCCCTTCCCAGATTTTATCAATCTGCTCTTCGGGAACCGGGCTGACACCCTTACCGCACTCAATGGTTAAAGAAGGAATCTGGTATTTTTGCTCCGCAAAGTCCTTAAATCCTCCTGCATGTTGAGGTGCATAATAGTCTATTACCGGGTAAGAGGAATTCTTGTGCACAATCTCTGCCAGTCTTCTGGCCTTGGGAACATATTCCCCTTCTCCAAAGTACCAGTAGATTACCTCACCCTGGGTATGGTAACTGATGGTGGAAGTAAACTTTTCCTTTCTCAGTAAATCCGCTAAAGCCTTGGATTCTATCTCGGACTCTGCCGCAGAACCCTTATACTCATCCTTTGCGGGATAGCCTTTTTTATCTACTGTGATAGACCAGTTGGCATCAAAGTTTTTTTATTCAGGTTTACCCTCTGGCATTGCTTTTCCATAGGCGGAAATAGCTGTTTAAGTCTGTCGGATTTTCTTTAGCCGCAATACTTTGGATGGTATTTCTTACTTCCTCAGAGCCGATACCTGCTAAGCCGTTCTGTACCAAAGCAACACCGTCAGGGTCTACCATGGGAACAAAGTATACCGCACAGTTTTGCAGCAAAAGCCTTTGTGGATTTTTCCTCCATACTTTTGGTCATTTTTTTCCATTTCCAAAAGACTGGCCATCTGTCTCATAGCCACCTTGGTCACAATATATTCTCTGGCATGGATGCTGGCATGCACCAAGATCTTTTTCGGGGCATTGGGATTTCCCACAATACCGCAATACAGTTCTCTTCCATCCACGGTTTTGCCTAAGGAAGAAAGCTGTAAAGAGGGGTAGGCTTCCTTTAGCTTAAACAGATCTGCAGACATCTCGTTATAGCCATATACTGCATAGCCGGAAAATCCATAGTTACTCAGCAAAAGGTACATTTTTCCCCGGAAAGCACTCCGGAATACACCTGTAAATAGGAATCCGCTACATTTATTTTATTATCATTCTTTCCCAGACCTATGCCCGGTCCGCTGTTTATCATCGTACGGTCGTCTAAATCCGGACCGTCTGCAAAACTAAAGCCGGAATAGGCCAGAAGGGATAAACCCAAAACAAAGGAAAGTATCAGTCTTTTTCTTCTTCATTGCTCCTCCTAAAAAATAATTTTCTCCCTCATTTTAGCAAAGCCGGCAGAAAAAGTATGGACATTTTTCTTACAATCCTAGCACAGGAGACTTACTAAATATTTCTCCCTAGCCCAATATTTCTTCCCTAGCCAAATGCCACGCCATTGACAATAGGGACTAAAAATTACTGTAAGGATTCCCGCCACTACAATCGCCAAAGAGGACATGGCACCTTCCACCTCTCCCATTTCTAAGGCTTTGGCAGTACCGATGGCATGGGCACTGGTGCCTAAAGCCAGCCCCTTTCGCAATAGGATGATGGATGGGGAAAATGCGAAATACCAGGTCGGAAAGAATGCTTCCCAAAATTCCGGTCAGCACTATAGCCGCTACCGTAAAGGGTTACATATCCCCCCATTTCCTCCGAAATTCCCATGCCTATAGCCGTAGTAATAGATTTTTGGTAAAAGTGTAGAGATATGTTCATTGGGCAAATGAAAGGCCAGCCCAAGGAGTAAGATACTGACAATGGAGCTTAATGTACCTGCCAATATCCCAAGAATCACCGCCTTAAAGTTATTTTTCAGAAGATTCCACTGCTTATAAAGGGAATAGCCAAACAAACCGTGGCGGGAGTCAAAAAGTAATTTAACAGTCCGGCTCCCTGCTTATACTCTTCATAAGGAATATCGCTAAGAAGCAAAATTCCCACGATCATTATGGTGGAAAGAAGCAAGGGGTTTAGAAAATCCCATCCCAGCCAAAGCTTAATCTGTATCGCCAGAAGAAAAATAAAGATGCTTAAGACAAAAGCCAAAAATGTTCTGAACTCATTAATATTTCTTTTCATTATTCCTCCTCCAAGCCTTTTTAAACCGTTCTTCAAATCTTCCAACTGCATTTCCCGTACTTCTTCCTCCAGTTTTTTCTTTTCTTTCGCTTGGCAGCCTCCATGGAACGCATTTCCTGTAACTTATCCCCCTACTCTCCGTTTTTCTTAGGATTCCCTCGCTCACCAAACCGGTGACGGTCATCACTATAAAAAGTAGACAGGAAAATGATGACTAAGTAAGGAAGTAATACCGGCATCAGAAGCTTGGTAACGGTCATAATTCCTACCGCAGCGGGTAAAAACATAATACTCATGGTTTCCAAAAAGGAAATTCCCCGCCTGCTCCACTTCCTCCAAAGGTAATATTCCCTGCATCAAAAATATCAACATGAAAATCAAGCCATAGACTCCTGCCGGAACAGGTAGGGGGAACAGCTTGTTACAGACCTCTCCTACAAAGGTAAAAAATGATCCATAAAACTTCTCGGATTAATTTCATTGAACCCTCCTCCCTAAAAAAACTACTACAGTGTAGACCTCAATTTTTCATTTTTACAAGAAAAAGACCTCCTCTTTCTCCCCCTTTCTTAAAAAAGAACAGTGTACTACTTTTTATTCGCTATATTTTTCATTATTTTCTATAAAATAAATTCTATTTTTCACTGCTTTTTCTTTACATTTTCCTAGAATAGCATTACTATTCTCTTGTAACTTTTGCAGAGTAGAGAATAAAGTGGTTAGTGCCTGACACACAGGGAGTTGGTGTTGGGACGAAGAGCTTGTCTCCCAGTTTTATTCTCGCATCCCGCTGCCAAGAAGCAAGATGGCTTCTTTACAGCGCATGAAAGGAGCGATCTATGAATAAGAGCGTGTTTAGTGTCAAAAACCTCGTCACTCTTTCTATGCTGGTTGCAATCCAGATTATCCTGACCAGATTTCTATCGGTGCAGGCCTGGAATTTCCGCATAGGCTTCGGCTTTGTCCCCATCGTATTTGCTTCCATGTATCTGGGCATGGCACCGGCTATCTTAATCGCCTGTGTTTCCGATGTTTTGGGCTGTCTTCTCTTTTCCCCATTTCCCTATATGCCGGGATACACGATTTCCGTGGGATTAACAGCAGTGATTTACAGTCTGTGCTTGGAGAAAAACCGCAGTCAATATCGCATCATTCTCTCTATCCTGATTACACAGCTGCTTTGCAGTTTAGTCATTAACAGCTATTTACTATCCCTTAGTACCGGAAGCCCGCTTCTACCATTAATGCAGTTCCGCGTACTTCAAGTGCTGATTAACAGTGTTCTTCAATACTTTGCGATTAATGCTATCGTCTTGATATTCGAAAAAAGAAAAATATTTCAAGCCATAGCAAAATAAAAGAACTATAATACAGAGTAGTGAAAACAATGCTATCCATTGCTTTCTCTACTCTGTTTTTTTCTTATCTTGTTCTATAACGAAGGAGGAATGTTTCAAATGACTTGGGAAGAGTGTATGGAGACCCTAGGCGTAAATGATTGGTACGGCTGTAAAATGGGCCTTCAGCCAACTAAGAATTTACTGGAAAAAAATGCGGAAATCCGGAAAAAGCTTCGCTTTATCCACATTGCGGGATCCAACGGAAAAAGGCTCCATAGCCAAAAAGTATACAGCAGATTTTTAAGCCTTTCCGGCTACAAGACGGGAATGTATATTTCCCCTCACATAGAAAGCATGAATGAACGATACACCATTGATGGAGAAATGATTTCCGATGGAGATTTAAAAAGATTATGCTTGAAAATGCGGGAGCTCAGCGAAAGCCTGGAGGAAGAAAGACCAAATTCCTTCGAAATGCTGACTGCCTTGGCTTTTTTTGTTATTTCCTGGAGCAGGAGGTAGACTTTGTTGTATTGGAGGTAGGTCTGGGCGGAAGACTGGATGCCACCAATGTGATCCCTCATAAAGAACTGGCAGTGATTGCCCATATTGGCCTTGAGCATACCGCTATATTGGGAGATACTTTAGAAGAAATAGCCAGAGAAAAAGGGAGGCATCATTGCGGAGAACACCCCTGTTGTATTGATGCAACAGAAAAAGAAGTGGTGGAAGAAATCCAAAAGATATGCAGAGAAAAAAATGCCGACTTAAAAATCACCAATCCTAAGTACTTTCACTCCTTTTCCTTCCACATTGATAACGGCTACCAGTACTTCTCCTACAGGCAGAGAAATGAATATGCCCTCTCCTTACTGGGAGATTACCAGCTGGACAATGCCATGGTCATCTGTGATGCCATCGATTGTTTAAAGGAAAGAGGTATAGAAATTCCGGAGGACTGTGTAAAAGAGGGTCTGATGACTGTCTTCTGGCCCAGGGCGCTTTGAAATTTTTAAAGAAACGCCCTCTGATTATTTTTGGATGGAGCCCACAATCCTCAGGCAGTAAACAGTCTGATTCGTTCTATAGAAATGCTCTTTCCCAATTATAAGAAAAGAATCTTCTTTTCCGTTATGGCGGACAAGGAATATATGAAAATGTTGGAGCTTTTTAAAGAATAACACCCTAAGCTTTTAGCTTTTTTTCCAGGTGGAAACCCATCGAGGACAGTCTCCGGAGATTTTTAAAGAAGGAATGGCAGGAACATTTTAGCGGAGAAATTTATTGTCCCGAAACCTTGGAAGAAGGTCTGGAATGGAATCTAAATGCCGTAAAAAAAGAAGAAGAGAAAACTCTCCTTCTTTGTCTGGGTTCCTTGTATCAAGTGGGGCAGATTCGAAACTTCTTCAGAAACTATTATAGCTCCCACTAGGATATCCTATCCGGTTTAGATAAGAAAGTAAGTTCTAAGAAAATAAGTTCTAAGAAAATAAGTTCTAAGAAATAAAAACTCTTTTGAAACTTACTCCTCTTCCCATTCCTCCTCATCTTCCTCTACATAGATGGAGGGAAAATAGCCGGCCTTACAATAGTCTTCTCCTTCTTCATTTTCCAAGAGGGAGAAGCTTTTTGCCTCCGGAAAGCTCTTCATATCCGCCACATAATATAAACACAAGCTTTCTCCTTGAAGATCCATGGAAGGAATCTTTCTTTGAAAGAGACTAAGGATTTCCCAACAGCTTAATTCACTGTCATATCTGGCAGTCAAAAGCAGGTCCTTGGACTTTGCTCTATGAAAATAAGACTTTACCATGGCTCCTACCGTATTTTCTCCAAAGCTTTCCATATAGGCCAGCTGCAGTTCCTCCTCCGGAATCTCTTCCCCCTTCCAAATAGTCCTCAGCATTTTCAATGTAAACCAAAATTTCAGAGAAATACTGATCCTTAAGCTGAATAAAATCCATTAAATTTGAAAAGGCTGTTTCTTTACTTACAGAATTCTTCTTTGCATAGTCTTCCAAAACTTCCCGATATCCTGCCGGAATATTCCACTGTTCCATTTTATTTCCTTTCTTCCTTGTCCTGATCCATCTGCACAGTTCTTTCCCCCATGCATTTTACCAAAATAAGCTTTCCCCTAAGCAAAAAGGAGTGGTTAAGAGGGAAAAATCATGAATTTCATTCCTTTTTCTCAATTATCTCTTCCCAACCCCTTTCTTTTTTCTACAATATGTTTTTACTATACATACTATTCCGAAACAAGTTCATTTTTTTGTTTTTTTCCGAAGGGGAAAGCGTCGAACGCGGAGAAGATGATATTCATTAGGCTGAGTCATGTTGAATATGGAGGAATCAAATGAAGCTACTGGAAGAAAAATCAAGGCAGATGGACAAGTTAGGCCGGGAAATATTTTTAAAGGTGGATAGCTTTTTAAACCATCAGTTGGACGTTTCTCTTTTTGGAAGAATTGGGAAAAAGAATTCTATGAGCGTTTTTAAGGACAAAAGGTATTACTCGTATTTTAACCATTGAAGCTTCCGGAATTGCCCTTGCCTGTTGCGCAGCACAGTATTTTCATGTTCCCGTTGTTTTTGCAAAAAAAGCAAAGAGTAAAAATCTTGACGGCGATCTTTACACCTCCACAGTACATTCTTTTACCTACAATAAAGATTTCACCGTAACCCTTTCCAAGAAATTCTTGGGATCGAGGATAAGGTTTTACTGATTGACGATTTCCTGGCTGTAGGAAAGGCCATGAGGGGTCTTATTGACATCTGCAAGCAGGCCAATGCGGAAATTTCCGGCATTGGTATTGCCATCGAAAAAGGTTTCCAGTGCGGCGGTAAGGAACTTAGAGAAATGGGCCATGAGGTTTTATAGTCTGGCCATCATTGATGAGATGACAGACGATGGAAATATTACTTTCAGAGAGAATCCATAAAGAATCCTTACACAAATTTATAAAAATGAGGTAGAACAGATTGTTCCACCTCATTTTTGCTTTCAAGGAATCTTTTCGTCTTCCAAAGTATCCGACTGTTTACCCTCAGCTTTTTCTCTCCGCTATCTTTTTCCGACTCTTCCTCTATCTTTTTTTCCGGCTTATCTTTATTATCACGGATAATTTTTTTCTAATCGTAACCACATGATTTTTATAGATTACGGCAGTAACAATAACTATAAAAAAAGAAAGGAAAGTAATAAGAAGAGAAGAATCCATTTCCCATCCAACGAAAGGGCAATCACTAGCATCCTGTTCATTTATCTGCGCCTCTCTCCCAAAACAAAGGAAAAACTTGTAATAACGCCATCTTTGTTTTGCTTGATGTTTTGCATAGAAAGGGTAGGCAGGAAGGACACCGCATCCTTTGCAGTAATACTGGGCAAGTCTTCATCCAGGTAACTCATCATAGCCATCTTGGATACCTTGATTTCTGTCTCGTAAGCAAGCTCTCCGCTGGCTCTTCCATTTTTCTTTTGATAATATACTTTCGCCGGGAAGAGGTAGTAGGAGGACTGATCCTTTCTCTTTTTGCTTTCTACCACCACGATACTATCCGGATGGGCAGCATATAGGGTCTGTTGCAAGGAAAGACCGCCTACCCTCTTCATCAAAATGGATACCTTCCTTATTCTCCGTGTTACGAAGCATTACGCCGTCTTCACCCACATAGTAAACATTATCAATCCAGGCATCCTTTATCATATGTCCGTCTTGATCGAAAAATATGTATTTCCTTCTAAATCTAAACGACCTGTCTGCATAGTACCATCTTCATTGAGATAGTAGCGCTCTCCGTCAATATCCTGAAAACCGCTTTTGCATAATGCCTTTTTCATTGAAGTAATAGTATTTTTCCTTCAATCTCCTTCCAGCCTGTTACCCTATCTCCATTTTTCATCAATATAAGATTTCCCGCCTTCTCCATCTACAAACTGCGATAAGTGGTACTTTTTCAGGGTCAAGGCTAATGCTAAAGCTCTTGGTATAGCTTTCGCCCATTGTGCCGTCACTAGCCTCTGCATAGGCGCTTAAAGTATAATTTCCGTTACGACTAAGCTTAATCGGAGCCAGATACTCTTCCTGCTTAATCTCTTCCTTTCCGCCGGACAAGCTGTAAATGATTTTCTGCGCTGTACTCTTTAAACTAATTTCGATAGCATCGCTAAAGCTCTCTCCTTCCAGATCGGATTCCACCTTCGGATCCAATAAAGATAGGGCAGTTTGAATTTCCTGATCATCAGGGAAAAGCTTCTTTGCTTCTTCTAAAGTCTTTACTCCATTTTCGTGTTGACCGGCCTTCGCATAGGCCTCTGCCAAAAGGAGATAATATTTGCTATCCTTTGAAAGATTCGCAGAAATTCCTTCTAATAGATTTAAGGCCTCTTCTCCCTTTTCCTCCTGTACAAGACTAGCTCCCTGCTTCAGTAAATTGCTGTACTGCACAGAGGGTAAGTTTTGATAGCAAAGGTAAGAAATTCCTAAAACCGGAATAATGGCCAAAGGAGCCGCCTTTTTCCACTTCTTCCAGCCGGACTTCCATTCTCCAAGGGATGTGGGGGAATGGATGCCTTTTCCCGGAAATCATCCGGATCATCCGGAATTTCCCCATCAAAAAGCAAGCCTTTCCTCCATCTCCTTTCTCTTTTCCTGTAGGGAAAGAATTCGCTCTTCTTCTCCCCCTCATCCTCCTCTGCCGAATACTCTTCCTGCAAAGGCTCTACAGAGCTAACTACAGCAATCTCCTCCATCTCTTCCGAAATGGCTATTGTTTCTCCATCTTCCTCTCTGTCTCCAAAGAAGGCAGCAATCACTCTTGCCTCTTCCTCTGCCTCCTCAGCCATTTCTTCTGCAAGCTTTTGCTTCAACTGCTTCTCCAGTCTCCGGCTTGGCCTCATCTACAATTGTTTCCGCAGTATCCGTTAAATCCTTTTTCTTCCGAAAAACGCTGTAAATTCTCCTTCTTTCCCCGCTTCTTCAGATCTATCTTCTATAGCGTCTTCCGGTGCAGCTTCTAAAGTATCTTCTACGGCTTCTTCTGATGCATCTTCAGAGCTATCTTCCACAGGTTCTTCTAACGCATCTTCTGATTCATCTTCCACGGGTTCTTCTAACGCATCTTCTGATTCATCTTCCACGGGTTCTTCTGATTCGTCTTCTAACGCATCTTCCACGGATTCTTCTGATAGGTCTTTAGCTACTTCTACTACAGCTTCTTCGACTTCGTTTTACTAAAGATTCTACAGATTCTTCTGTCCCTGCTTCCTGCGCTTCAATTTCGGCAAGCTTTCGGATCCTGTAGGATTTGTAAAAGGCTCTTCTTCCTCCAAATCTTCAAAGATAAATTCCGAAATCGTCTTTGGCTCTGAGTCAGACTCAGAATCCAAGACTACACTTTCCACCAGGGACTCCGCTGCATTGTTTTTGCTCATTGAAATAAGAGCTTCTCCCCAACCCTCTTTTTGTCCTTCCTCTTGAATTTCGCTGGAATCTCCTCCAGAAATTCTTCCTGAAGTTCTTCCTCTACACGAAGTTCAAGTTCTTCCTGAAGTGCCGTCTCTTCTTGAAGTCCCGCTCCTTCCTGAACTTCCGCCTCCTCCTGAGCTATTCTTTTGTTGTTTTAAAAAAATTCAGGTTCTTCTTCCTTTTCCGTCTCATGCTGTATTTCGAAGTTCTGAAAGGGGAGAAAGAAAGGTCAATCAATAAGCCACAGGTAGGACAAAAACGCTGATTATCATTGATCTCCGTACCGCAAACTTTACACCTCATAATCTCCTCCTTATTTTTTTATTAATAAAGGACAATGTTCAGATTTCCATTTTCGTATTCAGCTAAAAATACATCAGAAATCGATTCTACTCCCTGTTCCTTTAGTCTTTCCAAAAGCCATTCCTCTGTCTTATTAATACTATCCAAAGCCTGAACCTGAATTGTTCCATCCGTAACCAGAGGGTATCTTGGGTTTTCTTCCCCCGACATTACTACAATTAGCTGTCCGTTCTGCTCCAGTACCGCTTGCTTAACATTTCGAATACTATAGATATTATTGCTTCGTAACTTAAACATAATTTCGTGAGCAGTAAGCCCTGCCTTTCTACAAGCCTCTGTATCCAGTTTCCCTCTGCTAATCAACAAACTCGGCTCTCCATCTATGGCTTTTTTGAAAAAGGCGCTATTGGTTTTTAACCATCTTAAGCTCAAAACAAGGCAAACCCAAATCAATAAAATAATAAAATATTGTAAAAGCCCTATGTTCTCATTATATATCACACCACCGATAATGCCACCAAGAACGTAATTCTGTACTTGGTCGCTGGCAGAAGAAGGGGCTAAATTTCCTTTTCCGGTAAAATTTATGACCATTACAATGGACAAAAGTCCCAGTGCCAATTTAATGGTAATATTTATATAAGATACAACCATCTACTTCTCCTCCAAATTACATCAATACCTTATGACCCTTTAATTCTGCATAATACTTTAAGATACTATACTCTACTTCTCCACATCCACAATTTCTGTCTGAGGATTATACAAATTCATTTTTTCCAAAAGTATGTTTCCATCCACAGAAATAATACGGTAAAACTGATCTTCTTTGGTCTTAATAATCGCTCCATCTCTTGCCGCCTGGGTATTGATATACAAGTCCGTTTTATCTTCCTCCAATAGACCAGATGCCTGCTCAATCACTCTTAGAGCAGTGCTGTATTGATCATCAATTCTTTTATGGCTTTGATAGTTATTAATATGTACAGCAATTGTCACAAGCACCAAAAGTAAAGCAATTAATGATAACTCTCTATACTTAGTGGTTTTTTTGTCTCGAAAAGACATAATAAGTGCAAACAACAATAGAAGTGCCGTAATGGCTGCAAAAAATATTTGCAGCCAGTTGGTCACTTCTATCCTACTTAATAGATATTCATAGGAATAAAATTTCATATCATTATAACTCCGCAATAGCCTCAATCTCACAAAGAACATTCTTTGGTAAAGTCTTTACTGCTACACAAGAACGTGCAGGCTTGGAAGTAAAGTACTTTTCGTAAATGCTGTTGAAGGTAGCAAAATCAGCCATATCAGCAAGGAAACAAGTGGTCTTGAAAACCTTGGAAATATCACTTCCGCCTGCCTCAATTACAGCCTTAACATTCTTGCAGCTCTGCTCAGCCTGTGCTGCGATGTCCGGTCCTGCAACCTCTCCTGTAGCAGGATCTACCGGAATCTGTCCGGAAGCAAATACTAAATTTCCTACAACATAGCCCTGAGAATAAGGTCCGATAGCTGCCGGTGCATTTGTTGTTGATACATTTTTTTCATTGTACATCTCCTTTTCTGTGGAAAACAATTGAACATCCTTGATATTATCGCAAATCTTTTGTGAAAAATACAAGAAATACTCTATGGCTTCTCTTTAATTTTTATTCCTATTTTTTTCTCCCTGTTACAGGGGATTATTCTTATTTTTTTCTTATAATCCGAATTTGACGATTTTTTTCTCCTCTTAAGCATTTCCCTCTGAAAGCTTTTAGCATAGCCAGGGTTCCGGTTCTGGCACACTCCAAAATACTAACCGTCTTTAAAGTATCAAGGAACATCTGGATTCTTTCCGGAGTATCACACATTTCAATTACCATCTGATTCTTGCTCAACTCTAAAAATCTTAGCCCCAAGAATCTGACAGTTTTTCCATAATGTCCTTCCGGTTTTCCCTGATTATAACGAAGCTTTTACCAAAAGCAATTCTCTGGTAATGCCCTGGGTTTCCGTAAAAGTACGAACCTTAATAATGTCCAGCTTCTATTTAGCTGCTTTTTCCACCTGCTCCAGAGTCTTCTTCTCGCCGCTGGAAACAATTACCATGTTGGAAACAGAACGATCTTCCGTCTCTCCCACGGTCAAAGAATCAATGTTAAAGCATCTTCTCCAGAAAAGGCCAGCAACCTTTGCCAACACACCGGACTGGTTTTCCACCAAAATAGAATATATTTTTTTCATCACACTACCTCATGACTGTCTATGTATACTTCCAAAAATACCGCCCTCTTTCTTTTCCAAGAAGTCCGCAATTTTTCTTTTCCACCTCTTCATTTTTTTGGATAGAGAATCATAGGAAAGTCCGTATGCCTTTGCCAAAATGGAAAGATCCGGATTTCCGCTAAGATCCACCATGGTGAAACGGTCATGATAGGTTTTATGCTGATACTGGTGAACCAAGCCCAAAACCCCATTGTGAAAAACAATCAGCTTAATCGGAACATTGTACTGTCTCATGGTAGCCAGTTCCATCATGCTCATCTGAAAAGAGCCATCCCCCATTACGGCCACTACCTGTTTATGGGAATCGGCAAGATATGCTCCAATAGCCGCCGGAATGGAATAACCCATGGTTCCCATACCTCCAGAAGTCAGGAATCGACCGTTCTTCATACGATAATTGGCACAGGACCAAAGCTGGTTTTGCCCAACATCCGCAACATAAACGGCATCCTCATCCAAGTGCTTATTCAGCTCTTCCAGGAAGTACTCCGGATGCACCAAATGATTTCTTGCAATTCCCTCTTCCTTCTTTGCCTTTAATACCTTATTGACTTCTGCCTTGATATTCTCCAGCTCGGAAATCCATGGAGCGTAGCTGAAATCCCCCTCCTCTTCCAGACAAGCATCCAATACACTGGAGATATTTCCAACCAAAGGAATCTCCGGTCCTGCGTTCTTTCCATTTCCGCAGGATCCACATCAATATGGATCAAAGTCTTATTGTCTGTAATTAAATCAGGCTGGCTGATGGAGCGGTCTGCAACTCTAGCTCCCATCATAATGATAAGATCTGCGTGGTTCATGGCTTTATTGCCGTAGGGCTTTCCGTTATTTCCCACCATACCGAAGAAGAGAGGATCATTTTCCTCCATAACGCCAAGTCCCATCATGGTACATACCACAGGAATATTGAATTTCTTGGAAAAAGCACGAACCTTCTCCTTGGCATCCGCCAGGTGTACTCCGCCTCCTACGCATAAAATAGGGCGCTTTGTGGCAGATAGCCTTTGGAACATCTTCTTAATCTGCACCGGATTTCCCTGTACTGTGGGCTTATAGGTTCTCATCTTTACTTCCTCCGGATACTGGAACTTCCGAAGGGAAGCATTTTGTACATCAATAGGAATGTCAATAAGAACCGGTCCCTTTCTTCCGGTCATGGCAATATGAAAGGCTTCCTTGAAAATCTTAGGGATATCCTCCACATTTCTTACAGTATAGCTGTATTTTACAAAGGACTCACAGGCACCGCAAATATCCGCCTCCTGAAAGACATCGGACCCCAGCAGTGCGCTCTCCACCTGTCCGGTGATAACAATCAAAGGAATACTGTCTGCAAAGGCTGTAGCAATTCCCGTGATAATATTGGTAGCTCCCGGTCCGGAGGTTACGGCACAGACTCCCCGGCTTTCCGCTAATTCTGGCATAGCCGTTGGCTTCATGGGCAGCATTTTGCTCTGTTCGTACCAAGATGGAGCGAATCTCCGTATCCTCTAAACTATTGTAAAACGGGCAAATGGCAACTCCCGGATAGCCGAAGACATAGTCCACATTTTTCCAATTCCAAACATTTTTACAATGGCTGCAGCTCCTGTCATCTTTCCTCCTACTCTATTTCCATACCATGGAAAAAACTTAGCTAAACCTGCTACTATATCTTGCTTAAATTCCCTAAACAACAGCTCAGAATATTAGCAAAAGCAATTTTTAGAGAATCCGGAAACATGGTATTCCTTTATCCTTAGGGACATAAGAAATGCCATCTTTACCAAGCTTTTATAAAATAGAAAAATCCTCTTTGAATAAAGGCTTTTTTTAATCTGCTCAATATGTTCAAAAATCTCTTGTATCTATCTGCAAGGTCAGGTGGCATCCGTTAATATCGGAATCCTCCACATTGATATTGTGATCCACCTTGGTCACATTGGCTCCCTGCTCTGCAATAATCTTAGATACCTCTTCCAACTGTCCCGGCTTGTCCAATAGCGGAATGGTAAGGCTAGCCTTTCTACCGGTTTTTAATAAGCCTCGGTTAATCACACGGGCAAGGATATTTACATCAATGTTGCCTCCGGAAATAACCGCAACCACCTTTTTTTCCCTTTACCGGAATCTTGTTAAAAAAAGTACTGCTGCCACAGATACCGCTCCGGCGCCCTCTGAAACTACCTTTTGTCTTTCCATTAGGGTCAAAATCGCCGCTGCTGTTTCATCATCTGTAACGGTTACCAGCTCATCCACATACTTTTCCACCATAGCATAGCTTAAGCTTCCGGGAGACTTTACCGCAATTCCGTCCGCAAAGGTATGTACCTCTTCCAGACTTTCCAGGTGATGCTCCTGTACCGCCTTTACCATAGAAGCTGCTCCCTGAGCCTGCACACCATATACCTTGCACTTAGGATTCAGCATCTTCACCACAAAGGAAATACCGGAAATCAGGCCGCCGCCCCCTACCGGAACCACTACGGCATCAGCGTCCTCCAGCTGATCCAGAATTTCCATACCGATGGTTCCCTGTCCTGCCATAACATCCACATCATTAAAGGGGTGAATGAAAACAGAACCGTTTTCCTCCTGGAATTTTACTGCCGCTTCATAGGCATCATCATAGACACCGTCGATCATTTTCACGGTGGCTCCATAGCTTCTGGTAGCCTCCACCTTGGAAATAGGAGCAATAGCAGGAAGGAAAATCGTAGACTGTGTACCGCTGGCCTGGGCTGCCAATGCTACTCCTTGGGCATGGTTTCCCGCAGAACAGGCCACTACTCCCCTCTTCTTTTCTTCTTCGGACAGGGTAGATATCTTAAAGTATGCCCCGCGAATCTTGAAGGAACCGGTATTTTGCAGATTTTCCGTCTTCAAATATAAATCGCAATCTGTCTGTATTCTTGTGGCGTGAACCAAATCCGTTCTATTGATTACAGGTTTTAAAACATGGGCTGCCTGATATACCCGATCCAAAGTTAATTCCATTTTTTTACTTCCTTTTTCTTTTATAAAAAGCGGCACATTCTGTGCCGCTGGCCTAGGGCAATTATCTTGCTTGATCCAAATCCTGAACCTGCTTCCATCCCATCTTCTGACGCAAATCCTGTCCGGTCTTAGAAGCCAAAGTTTCCGCATGCGCTTCTCTCATCGCAATAAAATGGGGTCTTCCTGCCTGGTTTTCCAAAATCCATTCCTTGGCAAAGGTACCATCCTGGATATCGGAAAGAATCTGCTTCATAGCCTTCTTTGCTTCCTCGCCGATAACCTTTGGTCCTGCGGTGTAGTCACCAAACTCTGCAGTATCGGAAATGGAATAACGCATTCCCTCAAATCCTGCATTAAAGATCAGGTCTACGATTAACTTCATCTCGTGTACACACTCAAAGTATGCATTTTCAGGCTTATATCCTGCCTCAACAAGGGTATTAAAGCCTGCCTCCATTAAGGCGCAAACGCCACCGCAAAAGAACTGCCTGCTCACCAAAAAGGTCAGTTTCTGTCTCCTCCTTGAAGGTAGTCTCCAAAATTCCGCCTCTTGCGCCACCGATAGCTGCAGCATAAGCCTTCGCCACATCTAAGGAGTTTCCGGAGGATCCTGCTCACAAGCTACAAGACAGGGAACTCCCTTTCCATCCACATACTGGGAACGAACGGTGTGTCCGGGCCCCTTAGGAGCCACCATGATGATATTTACATTCTTTGGAGGAACAATAGCATGATAATGGATATTAAAAGCCATGAGCGAATGCAAGAGTCTTTCCTTCACTTAAGTTCTCCTGAATCTGATCCTTGTAAAGCTTTTGCCTGCTTCTCATCATTTACCAAAATCATAATGATGTCGGACTTCTTAACAGCCCTCATCGGTGTTGTATACGGTAAAGCCGTCTTCTCTTGCCTTTTCAGCAGACTTGGAACCCTCATAAAGGCCAATCACTACATCCACGCCGCTATCCCGTAAATTCAAGGCATGGGCATGGCCCTGAGAACCATATCCAATCACGGCAACTTTCTTGCCGTTTAATAACTGTAAGTCACAATCCTTCTCATAGTACATAATAGCCATTATTCTTCTCTCCTTTTTTTCTTTTTCCCTTACAGGGAACCCTTGGGATAAAGTTCAGATCTCTCTAAATTTTTATTCCGCCTCTCTATTGTGAAGCCAATTTTGGCATTTCACTGCATTATTCTCCATCCATCTCAGACAGGAGGTCTACCTTTCGTACATCATATAATTTCTCTAACTGAGAAATCACCTGAGTACGCATATAATCATCTCCGGTGGAAACAATTTCAATCTTGGTACAACCGGGAATTTCCGTAGGCCCTGCCTGAATAGATTCAATATTATAGCCTCTTTTACAGTATAGACCGGTAATACGATTCAATACTCCAAAGCGGTTATTCACAAATAAATCAATGGTGAATTTCTTCATCTTTCCTACCCTCCCTATAAAATGATATCATCCACGGATTTTCCGGGAGGAATCATAGGTAGTACCTTTTCATCCGGCTTAATGGAACAGTTGATTAAAATTGGGCCGGTGTAATTCTCTCTTTCCTTTAAAGCCTCTTCCAATTCCTTACAAGTTCCGGCACTAAAGCCTTTTCCGCCGTAAGCCTCAATCAGCTTTACAAAGTCCGTACTTCTATCCAGAACCGTTTCGGAGTAGCGCTTATCAAAGAAGGCTGTCTGCCACTGTCTTACCATTCCCAGGACCCGATTGTTCATTAAAATGATGGTAATGGGCAGTTTTTTTCATGTACCGCCGTACATAGCTCGTTACAATTCATTCCAAAGCGATCCGTCAGAGGTAATCAGAACGGTGTGCTCTCTCTTTCTGCCAAAGCAAGCTCCAATGGCTGCACCCAAGCCATAGCCCATGGTTCCTAAACCGCCGGAGCTAAGGAAGGTTCTCCCCTTTTCAAAACGATAATATTGTGCAGTCCACATCTGATGCTGTCCCACATCGGTGGCAATCACCGTATCATCCTTGGTGAACTTTCGAAGAGCATCCAGGATATGCTTGGGATGAAAATCGCCTTCCACCTTCGCCTTTGTTTTCTCGAAGCCGTGAATTTCCTCCCACCACTTAGGATGCTTTTTGCTCTTTCAGCTTTGGAAGAATCTCCTTAATCCAGGTCTTCACATCCCCTTGTACGGAAAAAGTCAGGGCTGACATTCTTGCCAATCTCCGCCTTATCAATATCCACATGGATAATTTTACAGTTCTGCGTATAGCGGGCAATATTTCCTGTAGCACGGTCGGAAAAACGAACGCCCAAAGCCAGCAATACATCACATTCCGACTGGGTCTTTGCTGCCGCATAGCTTCCGTGCATTCCCACAAGTCCCAAGCTTAGCGGGTGAGAATCCGGAAATGCCGTTCTTCCCATAATGCTGACCGTAACAGGAATATCCAGCTTTTTCCGCAAGAGCCAGAAGCTCCTTCTCCCCATTGGCAGCTGTAATACCGCCACCGGCATAGATTAAAGGCTTTTTTAGCCTGAGATAAGAGAGCAATCACACCCTCCTGGTCATAAGGAAGCTTCGGCTTATCCGGCATTTTCGGAAGGACAGCCACCCCATACTCACATTCCCCAATCTGCACATCCTTAGGAATATCAATAAGTACCGGTCCCTTTCTTCCGGAGTTGGCAATCTTAAAGGCCTCTTTAATGGTCTGCTCCAACTCTGTCACATTCTTTACCATAAAGTTATGCTTTACAACCGGCTGGGTAATGGATACGATATCCACCTCTTGGAAACTGTCTCGTCCCAGAGCTTCCGTTGCCACATTTCCCGTAATGGCCACCATCGGTACAGAATCCAGGTAAGCATTGGCAATGCCTGTTACCAGATTGGTTGCCCCCGGGCCGGAGGTAGCTATAACCACTCCCACCTTTCCGCTGGCTCTGGCATAACCGTCCGCAGCATGGGCCGCTCCCTGCTCATGGGCGGTAAGGACATGGTGAATACGATCCTTACACTTATACAGCTCATCATAAATCTGTAAAACTGCACCCCCGGGATAGCCGAATACCGTATCTACCCCTTGATGAATCAACTCTTCAATTAATAACCTTGCCCCTGATAATTTCATCTTCTCTCCCGTTTCATTGAAAAAGCCTTACAGCGTAACGCTGTAAGGCTAAAGGCTCAAATCATGTCTTTATCTTTCCAAAGTGGCGTTACGCAAACAAACATTATCGTGTAAGACAATAATGACAGCAAGAATCATAATAATTGCCAGCCAAATGTTTTGCATAACTCTTTCCTCCTTGAAAAAATCTGAAGGAATTATCCCATAGGCTTTTTTTTCTGTCAAGAAACTTTTCATTATATCTACTATAACTTTTGCGTTTTTTATGATTCTTTTGGCCTTATGCCACCCATGCACCACTTTGATTTACATAATATCCATCGGGAGTTCTGGTATTCGTCAGCATGGCACCGTCTGCTCCTAAATAATACCAAACGCCGTTGGTCTGTACCCAGCCGGTCTTCATATAGCCTGCTTTATTGAAGTAATACCACTTTCCGTTAATCATCTTCCAGGTGTTTGCAGGATAGGAACGATCCGGATTCAACCACCACCAACCATTGGCATCTAAAATCCAGCGTCCGTTTTCCGTGCCGCCCTGGGAAGAGCTTACTCTCATTTCCAGCTCCTCGGAGCTTACCCAGTCTCCATAGCTTCCATAGGCATAGGCTCTGATTTTGTAGCTGTAATTTCCATTCTGTGTAATAGCGGAACGGAAATCATAAGTGGTTCCTGTTGTTTCCCCACTGCTTACAAACTGGCTTCCTCTATAAAGCTTAACAAGGTACTTTTTCCGCATTATCCACGCCGGACCATTCTGCCACACCGCTTTCATCTCTCCAGCTTACATCGCCAACCGTTAAGTCTCCGGGATTTGCCTTTAACTTCTTGGTTTTAACGGTTAAAGTAATGGAATTGGCAGAACCGCTAGCTTTCACAAAGCTTACCTCTGCTCCGCTAAACTTGTAGAAATTCGCAGTTTTCAAAGTGTTGGTATTGAACTTATGCTCAGAATCAGCCTTTAAAAATGATTTTTGAACTGAGGGCTAGTGTTGCTTTTTCCAAACATTTCCCTGCATATTCAAAGCAGTACCTTCATCATTTTGGATGGTAAAACCGTCATCTCCGCTACTTACGGAAATCTTTTTCGCAGAGGAGCCGATTTCAATATCGGAACTGTCAATCTGCAAATTGACCTGTCCGATTTCTGCCTTATTTCCTGCAGCAAAGGCAGAAAAAAAGCTGAAATCGCCATAATGCCCATAAATACTGCCATTCCTTTTTAAAAATGCTTTTCGCTTTCATAGAAACCTCCTTTTGTCTATTCGCTATCAAAAGTATAGACAAAAAGACCTTCCCTATGTGTTACAAGTTTTTCTGCCATTTCATAAATTTTTTCTTTACAGTTTTTGTTTTTTTAAGTTTTTTTCTACCAGCCGTTTTAATATTTCAAGTAACAGTAATAGCCCTTTCCATTATCCTTGATACTCTATAGTATTCTTATTACTTCAATATTCTTATTGCTACAATATTCTTATAAAGAAATACAGCCATAATCCTTCCACAGAAAAAGGATTCTCATGGCTTACAAAAATCACCGGTCTGTTTCTTCTTCTTTGAAGAAGATACTCTTCCACCTTCTTTTCTATTTTTCCTCATCCAGTCCGGTGAAAGGCTCATCCAAAAAGAATAAGCTCGGAAGGATATAGCATGGCTCTAAGAAAAACTCAGGCGTCGTTTCATTCCTCCTGAATAGTTTTTCCACTTTTTCTCTAAAGTCCTCCTCTTGAAAAAAATACGGACAGTGCCTCCAGAATTTCTTTTTAGAAAGCATTGGCAGAGCAATCTGTAGATTTTTCCAGCCCGCTACATTTTTTTCCAACAATCGATTCTCCTGAAAAAGCATGGAAATCTTCCAGGAATCCATCCCCTTGGCTGCTTCTCCAAATAAGTACTGAAGTTCTCCCTGATCTAATTTGTCCAAAGAGGCTAAAATTCTTAGCAAGGTGGTTTTTCCTTTTCCCGACTCTCCCGTAATTCTGTAAAGAGAATGTTTTTGGAAATCCATTCGACAATTCAAGCCTGTGAAAAGGATTTTCTCTCCAAAGCGTTTTTCTCCATTTTCAATTCGAACCTCCATTACACACACCCCTTTTTACAAAATGTCTTCAAAAGAAAAAGGATCAAAACTTCCCAAAAACTGGGACAAGGCAATAATAACAATACTCCAGGCAAAACACATTTGCCATTTCCAGGCTCACCTTCGCATCCATTAACTGATAACCGATACTCTTTCCTACCTGTCCAATCAGTTCCGCCGCTATACCGCTTTTCCAGGATAAACCCATAGCCAGCTTGGCGGCTCCCAGCATCAAGGGATAGAGAGAGGGCAAATAAATATAGCGCAGTCTTCTGTAGAAAGAAAAATGAAAAACCCGACTCATTTCCAATAAATCCCCGATCCGTTTTCCGAAAGCCCTCCAAAAAAATTAATATAAAAAAATCGGAAAGGACATAAAACTGCTAATGGCAAAAGGATAGCCTAGCTCGTCCCAAAAAAAGAATAGAAGGATAATGATAAAGCTGGCCACCGGTAAACTGCGTAGCATCAAATACACCGGGCTTTTAAAAAAATCTTCCAATATTGTAAAGCGGTAGGAGAAGTAGGAAAAGAATAGGGCAAGAAAAAGCTAAGGAAGTAGGCAGAAAGAATTCCTTTTGAACTTTTCCAAAGAATCGCATAAAATTCCTTTTCTTCCATCAATCTTCCCAAAGCCCTAATACTTCTATCGGTCCCACCAAAAGAAAGGAATTGTTCACCAATCCGGCAAACAATTCCCCAAAAGTACAATCCAAAAATAATATAATCCCCAACTTACGCCATAGTTTCACGATTTTTCCTTCCTTACATAAAACGAAAGTTATTCTGTTTCAGTATGCTTCTTCTTTCGTTCTGATGGAATAAGCCTTATTTTACGAAATAAAAATCTTCTGCAGGCAAGGAACCTCCAACAGACTTCGGATTGGATTCAAAAAGAATCTGATAGTACTGTGCCAAAGCCTTCTGCATCTCCTCCCCTTCAATAAAATGAATATTACAATTGGGGATAGCCTTCTCAGCCAATGCTTCCTTTTCCAAAATTCCCTGCTTCACCACAAGCTCCGCAGTCTTCTTAACATCCTTTTCCACCAGGGCAATGCTTTCCTTCTCAGCTTCCAAAAAGGCCTTTACCGTTTCAGGATGTTCCTCTGCGTAGGACTTTCTAACAATAGTAACCGCTGTAGGTAACTCTACCCCTATCAAAAAGCCTTCTTCCACTCCTCCGTCAAAGAAATCTTTCTCTGCAAATTACTGTTTTTGCAAAAGTGTAGCTGTGGCAAAGGGCTCAGGAAGAATTGCCACATTCTTAGGATTTTCCTGCAAATGTGCTACTGCTTCTGTTGCCTCAGATACAAAGTTCAGATTCCCTTCCACATTATTTTTGGAAAGGAGGGCACGAAGTACATACTCCGGTGTAGCCCCTTGTCCCGGCATATAAATATCCTTCCCGGCTAAATCTGCAATGCTGTTGACTTCTTCATCTCCGCTGAGTACATAAAGAATGCCTAAAGTATTGATATTGAGCACTACCACATCCTTATCCAGCTTCTGATATAAAAAGTGCAGCCATATTTGCAGGGACTGTAGCAAATTCTCCCTTTCCGGACACAAATTCAGGAAGTAATGCATCAGGACTTGCCTCCATCTGAAATTGATAAGAAAGTCCCTCTTCTTCATTTTTTTCTCCATCAAATGTACCAGACCGATGGTGGTTGGTCCCTTCAAGCTAAGAATTCTGGGACCTTCTCCATTTTTAGTCTCAGCGTCAGTCTTACTTTCTTCTGCCTTTTCCGAACTTCCCACTGCACTCTCTTCCGCCTCGGTACTTGCAACAGCAGATTCTTTCTTTGCTTCCGTATTGCTTTCTCCTCCCTTGGCACAGGCCAAAAAGGCTAAAGCAAAGAATGGTGAGTGTCAGCCATTTCCAAAGATTTCTTTTCATATTCTTCCTTTCTTATTTTGTATGAATCTATTCCTACTGCTAATATGCCATAATTTATCCTCTTCCTTTAGCAGCTGATACACGGACTTTCTCTATAAGCAGTGTATATTATTCTTGGTATATTATTCTTGGTATATTATTCTTGGTATATTATTCTTGGTATATTATTCTTGGTATATTATTCTTGGTATATTTTTTTCTTGGTATATTTTTGCTTTGCAAATTCTATTAGCTTTAGGGCTTTAGAAGAATTTAAAACTATAGATAAGCTTAGAACTATTGATGAACTTAAAGCTTTAAAAAACGATATCCAACAATTCCAAGGGCCTTTCAATGCAGTATTCCGCCTGCTTTATCTCTTCCTTATCACCATAGCCGTAAAGAGCCGCCACGGAATCAATGCCGGCATCCTTGGCTCCCTGAATATCATAGATGGTATCTCCCACCATCAGACATTCCTCCTTTTGAAAGCCGCCTTTGCTAATGGCTTTTTTTCCATCAAATGCTTCTTATCGGAATGCTGTACATCCAGCTCTGTACCTATCTCCAAAAAAAAGTAAGGAGAAAGATTAAAATGAGAAATAATCCGGGTGGCAAAAAAATAGGGGTTTGAAGTCAAAAGCACGACTTTCTTCCCCGCCTCATGGAGCTTACGAATACATTCCTCCATTCCCGGATACAAAAAGCCGTCATACATTCCCTTTTCCGGGTAAAACTCTCGATAGTAGGAAATAGCCTCTTCAGCCCTTTCCTCGGAAAAATCCGTAAAAGCGCATAAAAGAGTCCTTTAAAGAAGGACCTACAAATCTTCTCAGCTTCTCCTCCGGTTCATTAAACAAAGAGAATTTATCCAATGCATACTGTACGGACTTCATAATTCCCGAACCGGAATCCATAATGGTTCCATCCAGATCCAAGAAAATATTTTGATACTGCTTTTTTTCATAAAAAAACTTCTTCTCCTTCTACTCTCTACGCTCTTCTCTATGCACAGTCTAATCCTTAGGCTTCATATAGAAGTGTCCGGCAATATCCTGAGAACGAATGGTATTTACAAAGGCCTTGGGATCAATCTCGTTAATCTTCATTTTTACCTTTTTAACATCCGCGGAGGAAATAACGGAATATACCATGTAACGGTCTTTTCTTTCAAATGCTCCCATGGCATTCATAATAGAAGCACCGTGATGGCAGACTTCATGGATTCCCGCAGCCATTTCATTAGGGTAATCCGTAATCACAAAAAGGGTGAGCTTTTGGTAATTTCTGTAAAGTGCGGAAATGGTTTGGGTGGAAACATACTGGAAGATAATAGAATACAAGGCCTTCTCCCAGCCGAATAAATATCCCGCAACAACCAGGATCGTCGCATTAAAATAAAAAATCAGATTCCAGGTATCCACTCCTTTTTTTTGTGACAGGTAAATCGCTATAAAATCCGTACCGCCGGAGGTTGCATCCATCATTAAGCACAAGGTAATGGCACAGGCATTTAAAATCCCTCCAAATATGGCAATCAGAAGCATATCCGAAGTTATAGGCTGTAAATGAACCGTATCTGCCACAAAACCGGTAAACAAAATCATAGCCAAAGATAGAATTGTAAATTTCTTTCCCACATAGCGAAAGCCAATATAGACCGGAATCACATTGATGAGAATGTTTAAGACGGAATAGGGTAACTCCAAGTTAAAATAACGAAGAGCTATTCTTTGCATAAGTACGGTTAAGCCCGTTGCTCCTCCGGGAAAAAGACCTCCCGCAGAAACGAAGGTCTTTATATTTAACGCCAATAAAGTGGCTCCCGCCAAAACTCCAACTAAGCGCTTCAAGTCTCTTTTCGTATCGATCTTCATAGCAATCCTCCAAGCTTAATTCTTATATTCTAACACCCACTTTCTTTTTTGCCTAGACCATGCCTCTTGGAATAGTTTGCTATTTCTTAACAATTTCGATAGGAAGTCCTAATTGCATGGAACTTATCTTGTAAGCCCAAGGAAGATTTGGTATACTTTCTTGCCGTAGAAACTTGAATAATAAGGAGAATAAGATGTCCAATCAAAAAAAGATTATTATAGAAACAGCAAGGAGCCGGAGCAGAAAAAAATCGGGCTTTCTATCCATTCTCGATCCGTTATGTTATTCCCTACTTGATTATTAATTCTATTATTTTTATTTTTTTGTTTTAGCAACACCTAAACTGAAAGTAAATGAGATTACTGAAACAGAGTGATCCTACGGTAAGAACGCTTTTTGGTTCATGTAGATTCTATTCTTCCCATTAAAGAATTTACTGCAAAAGCTGGAAGGAAAAAGAGCAAAACTTCACTAAAGAAAAATCAGAACTATATTATTTCCATTACCGGAAACGGAAATCTGAGAATTTCCGCAAAATCCATTAACGGAATGATGCAGGTGAGCAATACGCAAGTTAACAGCTTTTGATGAAAATCCCCTGTAATCGATGAGGACAATGTTATTCTTGGTTCCGGCTATGTGGAATTTACAGTTACTGATGAGCAGTCCGGAGTGGATTTTGCCACAATTTACGGTATTGATAAGGACGGGGACAATCTGAAACCTACGGACATTGAGGAGAGTAGCGGAAAAGTCACCTTCTCCATGAAGAGTAATGGCTTGACTGTATATGTTTTCAGACAAAGCCGGCAATCAGATTACCGGAAACTTTACTTTGGAAGAATCTCCTTTCCCTAAGACAAAGGAAGACGAAAAGGAAGACAATAAAGAAAGCAGTTCTCATAGCAGTTCCAAAAACAGCAGCTCTTCCAAAGACGAGGAAGAAAGCAGTTCCTCCAAAAGCAGCAGTTCAAAAAAATACAAGCTCTCAAAGTTCCGGAAAGAGCAGTTCCCGGAAAAGCTCAAGCCAAGCTAGCACAAACTCCGGTTCTGGAAAAAAAGTAAGTCAAACTAATTTTTCAATGTTTCAGGAGATACTATCGAGAAAAAGTTTGAGAAAAATACTTTCGATAAAAAGCATATTGAACTAAACATTCAAGAAAAATATTTACTAACGAATAGAAAAAAAGGAGCAAGAGATGAATCTGGAACGAATGGAAGAATTATTGTTTTATCGAAATATTCTGGAAACGGATTTGGTACAGGATTTAAGGGACGATACGCCCTATTCTGCTCTCTCCCGGCTCTTTCAAAATTATTCCACTATGCCAAAGGAAACAAACCTTTGGCATATTTTTCTTGCCGATTTTCTTTTGCAGGACGAAAATGCGCTAAGTTTATCCGCTGAAAAACGAGGCTGGAAAGCTTTCTCCTATCCGCAGTTCATTCAAAGAGAGATGGAAATCCTCTATTCCCTCTACCATTTAAACCTGTCTTTCTTCTTTCCGAAGGAACAAAAAGCTATCGACTCCGTATTTCGAGGAAAAGTTTCCGAAGCAGCCAAGACAGAGCACTTTCCCTCCTATTCCTATGAAGCACAGCTGCTTTCCTTTAACAACAAGCTGGAAGCGGCAAAGGATGCTTTAGAATTCTCCTCTATTTTGGAAATGGAATATAAGGAAAAAGGTGTAGGACTTTTCCGTTGCCATTCCGCCTTTAGCTTGGAAAAAGAAAATATTTTCGGTACAGGCTCTTCCGAATACTGTTTGGAAGGTCTTCCCTTGCAGAAGTATTCCGGATTTTCTACTCTGCTGGGCTATGAAAAAGGAAATTTCCGCCTTGAAAGAGAATACAGAAGCCTTTTTTTAGCCGGAAAGAAAGCAAACCATGTTCTACTCTACGGAGATGCAGGAACCGGAAAAATCCAGCTGTATGAAGGCGCTTTTAGAGGAATATCAGTCCAAAGGACTCCGCTTTTGTTTCTCTTTTCAAAAAGGATCTGGAGGGAATTCCCTTCCTCTTACAAACCCTTAGAGAAAGACCTTATTTCTTTATTCTTTACTTTGACGACCTTTCCTTCGAGAATTTTGAAGTGGAATATAAGCTGTTGAAGGCTGTGATGGAGGGCGGTTTAGAGGGAAGAGCAGACAATATTCTGCTTTATGCCACTTCTAACCGAAGACATTTGGTAAAAGAAAATCTTTCCGATAAAAATGATATCGAATACCAAGAGGACTTACACCATTCCGATACCACGGAAGAAAAGCTTTCCTTAGCAGATCGTTTTGGGCTTTCCATCCTCTTCCAAAAGCCGGCCTATACCCTTTATCAAAAAATCGTGCTTTCTCTGGCCAATAAATACAAGCTTTCCATTTCAGAGGAAAAGCTTCTGACCATGGCCAATGCCTGGTCTATCCGAAGAGGAGCTGCTACCGGACGAACAGCAGAGCAATTTATCCAGTCCTTACTGGTGCAGAAAAAGGACTAGGATTGTCCTCCTCCAGCATCTCTTCATAGCCCTTTAGGGCGGCAAAGGGAGCGAATTGTGCAGCTCGACTCTCCTTGGACATCCTCTTCCGAAGGAGGGGATGGGATAAGTAATATATAAAATGGATTGATAGGAGTTTTTCTCCTATCTTTTTCTTTTTTTCTATCTTTCATAATCCTGTCCTTCCACGATATTCTTCGCTATAGTGGATTCCTCCTTTCTCCTGGTAGAAACCAAGTCCGAAACGCCGCTGCTATGGCCTCCAATCTGTCGGTTCCGCTCTCTCCCTCTGGCCCCTTCCAGATACTGATAGCCCTTCAGTAAGGCATTCTTTCCGAATTTCTCCATGACCTCCAGGGCTGCTCCTCTGGCCTTCTCTTCCTTCTCCAAAAACTGCTTTTTTTCCACACATTCCTTTTCTTCCTCATCCGAGGTCAAAAAATGCTGAAATAAATCCAGCTGTCCCTCCGGCAAGGCTTCGCAATCCCTTACATCCTCTGCGGAAATACTAAGCTTTCTGATTCTTAATCTTCTATCCATGATTCGGTCATAGATAGCCAAAACCGCCTCTCGAAAGGCTCTCCCCTGATTGCTCCTTTTCGGAAAATGATATAGACCATGGACGGATTTCGGTACCCTTTTTCCATAGTGATTTTGGACAAGCTTCCCTTCATAGCTTTCTCCTGCATTTTCCTCGTCAAAAGAAAGATAGAGTTGCACAAAGGCAGAGTCCTTCCCTTTCTTTAGTAAATCCAGTGCCAAATCCTCCGCCATCTCCTCTGCCACCATCCTCCCCTCCGTAAAGCCGTAGGGGGAAGGCAAAACCTGCCCGCTATGCAGGCTGTTGCTTTTACTGTGAAAGGCCTTGATATCCTCTATCCTGCAAGTTTCATAGCCAAAGGCATGGTCAATCAAAAAGCTCTGCCTGTATTCCAAAAAGCTTATACAAGAGGGCTTGATTTTTTTCTTTTTCTTTGCTGCCGGAAAGCGCCGCCAGGGCAATGTCCCCCATGGTATAAATTCCATAGTGAGCCAGACGGTTCTCTCATCCCCCGGCCAATCCGCCAAAAGTCATGGAGTGGCTTATGCTGCCAAAGACTTTCCCTGATAGGATTGCTCCGTCAGCATAGCCAAACGAATTCCTTCTTTAGAAGCTTGCATGCGCTTAGCTTCAATATCCATGGCTACCTTGGCCAGATAAAGATTCTCCCCTAAGCCGACGGTGGCAATCATGCCTACCTCCCTCATAAACCCTTCTACAAATCTCCTCTGCCAAATCCCTACTGCTTTTTTTGATAAATTCTCTCATAGGGCTTAAGGTCCATAAAAACCTCGTCCACGGAATAGACATGAATATCCTCTTTGGAAACAAATTCCAGATACACCTCATAAACCCGCCTGCTGTAAGCCATATACAAAGCCATCCTGGGAGGGGCGGTGATGTAATTTACCGCCAAAAAAAGGATAGGTCTTGCAATCCGAATCAAAAGCAGGACTTCCCCACGAGGGGCTGTCCTCCATAAAGCTTCGACCTTTGGTAATTAATCTTTTCGTACCTTTTTCCACCACCTCAAAGAGTCTGGCTCTTCCCGGAACACCGTAAGCTTTTAGGGACGGGCTTACTGCAAGGCAGATGGTTTTTTTCCGTCCTTTCCCCATCTGCCACCACCAAATAAGCATCCATCGGATCCAAGCCTCTTTCCCTGCACTCGCAGGAAGCATAAAAAGACTTTAAATCAATGGCCATATAGTGACAGGTTTTCTCATCCATTCGGTCTCTGAATTCCTTTTTCCTCTTCTTCACACACATCCATGGCTCTATCCTCATTCTTCTTCCTTTTCTTTTCCTTATTGTAAAACCAAACATTTGTTTTTAGAAACAAAAAGCAAACATTTGTTCTTAAAATGTTTGCTTAATCTTAGGTTTAATCTTTACTGATCTTTCTCTTGATTTTTTTCCTCGATCTTTCTCTTGAGCTTTTTTCCTTAATCTTTCTCTTAGTCTTTCTCTTAGTCTTTCTCTTAGTCTTTCTCTTAGTCTTTTCCTTAATCCTTTATATGGACTTTAAACCTTTTCCCCGGCATCAATTCTTTTTCTGAGCTCCGTCAAATACTCGAAGCGCTCATATTTTTTTCCAAAAGCTTTCCCTCCGCTTCTTCCTTCTGCTCCTGTAATTTCGCAAGATAGACGTAATCCCCTGCCGTTTAATTCACTTTCCTTTTCGATAAAGGAAAGCTCCTCTTCCAATTTGGCAATCTCCTCTTCGATATGCTCAAAGTCCTTCTTCTCTTGATAAGTCATCTTTAAAAGCCTTGCCCCCTGCCAGGATTTCTTCTTATCCCCCTCGGACTTTTCTTCTCCTATAGTTTCTTTTGGACTCTGCCTTGCCGCCCTTTTCTACATTTTTCCGCCTCTTCCCTTTTCCTTCAAAAAGCTGTACCTGGTAGTCGGTATAGCCTCCCTCAAACTGGCGAATCTGTCCATTTTTCCTGAAAAAAATAAAGAGACGATTCACCGTACGATCCAGAAAAATATCGATCATGGCTAATCACAAACACAATGCCCGGAAAGCTGTCCAAAAAATCCTCCAAAACAATCAGACTGCTTAAATCCAAGTCATTGCTGGGCTCATCCAGAAACAGCACATTAGGGGCGGACATCAAAATACGAAGCAGGTAGAGTCTTCTTTTCTCTCCACCGGAAAGCTTCTCAATGGGAGCATACTGCATTTCCGGAGAAAAAAAGAAAACGCTCCGCCATTTGGGAGGCGGAAATCAAACCTTCCTTTGTAGGCAGGTATTCCGCAATCTCCTTAATGCTGTCGATTACCCTTTCCTTTTCCGGCAAATCTTCATTTTCCTGACGAAAATAGGCAATCCGCACGGTTTGTCCGATTTCCACCTTTCCCTCATCCACGGGAATCTCTCCCAAAATCGCCTTCATCAGGGTAGACTTTCCTGCCCCGTTCTTCCCTGATAATGCCGATACGGTCATTCCGTAAAAAAATTATAGCTGAAGTTGGAAAACAAAAGTTTATCTCCATAGCGTTTTGTCAGGTTTTCACAATTTATGGTACTCTTCCCCAGACGCACGAAAATGGAGGCAAGGCTCAGCTCTTCCTCCTCCGTTGGACCATGCATTTGGGAAAGCTTTTCATAGCGTTGCAGTCGTCCCTTTTGTTTGGTGGTTCTGGCCTTGGCCCCTCTTCGTACCCAGGCCAATTCCTTTCGAAGCAGGTTTTGTCTGGCTCTTTCCTGGGCCTTTTTCGATATTGAATCGCTCCGCCTTTCTTTCCAGATAAGAGGAATAGGAGCATTCGTAGCGAGTAAAGCCTTCTCTTTCCAGCTCCACAATCACATCACAAACCGTATCCAAAAAATAACGGTCATGACTCACCAGCAAAATCGCCCCCTTAAAGCGCTTTAATTTTTCCTCCAGCCACTCCGCCATTTCCTCATCCAAATGGTTGGTAGGCTCGTCCAAAAGCAGCAAATCCGGTTCCGTGTTTAAGGCCGCCAGAAGAGCCAGCTGTTTCTTCTGTCCTCCGGATAAAATCTTGCAGGGGGAATAGAAATCCTCCAAGCCAATCTCCTGCATAACCTTCTTTCCAAAGGCCTCTCTTTCCTGTTCTCCCATACGAAGGGCAAAATTCTCTACCAGCGCCTCCAGAATGCTCTTCTCCTCCGGAAAATGGCTTTCCTGGGTAAGGTAGCTGATTTTTAAACTCCTTCTTCGTACAATGCTGCCGCTATCCAGCTCTTCTTCTCCGGCAATAACCCGAAGCAGAGTAGACTTTCCCCCACCGTTTCTTCCGATTAATGCCACCTTTTTCTCCTTCTTGAATAGAGAACTGAGCATCGGAAAATAAAACTTTATTTTGAAAGCTTTTGCTGCCTTTTTTTCTATATTTACAATACTTCCTGCCATAGAATCTTCCTCTTCCTCTCCTTTTTAAGAGATTTTTTTCCTTGCTATAATAGCAAAGGTACCGCTAAAATATCAATGCACTGATGGAACTATAGTAGTAAGTGAGTATGCAAAAAGAGAAACTTTCCTCTTAAAAAAATCCATCTAAGCCTACAACGACAAAAGCAAGAAAAGGGAAGTGCCGAACATGTATAAGTCCGGTAAGAAGCCTAAGTTTTTCTACGCCTTGCATTACTCAGCGTAAAGAAAGGAGCAGCATGTCTATTCGTCAATTCATTTTTCCCCAAAGAAAAACCAAGAATCTTCGTTTCTATGATGTTATCATCATTAGCTTGATTTTTATTCGGAGAATTTATTATTCGCTCCAATCAGTTGTTTCTGGACAGCCTAAATGCTGTAAAGTCTGCTATGTTTTACGCTTTCCCCTCTCCCCCATCCTTCTTAGCCAAAATACGGAAAGCATTACGGAAACGGTAGCGGAAACCGTGGATACCGCCACCGAAGGGGTAGCTTATTCCAGCAACCTGCAATTCCAGTTCTTTATGCTGCTTTTGGTTTTTCTGTATCTGATTGTTCGTAACTTTGATTTTAAACAAATCCCCTTCCGCTTTAAGCTCTCCGTGATTCCCTGGTACTTTGTATTGCTTGCCATTATGGGACTAAGTGCAGACGTTCTTTACCTTCTCTTTGATAACGGCTATAACTACTTCACCAAGGAAGTTCTCCTTTCCATGGATTTCTTTGAGTTATTTCGGAAAATAGCCGCCTTAAGCCCCGTTGCCATTATCTATGCTTTATTGAATGCCTTCTATGAAGAATTCTTCTTTTTGGGCTTACTGGGCACCGTAGACCAAAAGTACAAATGGCAAACCCTGCTATATTCCACGATTATTCGTATTTCCTTCCACACCTATCAGGGCATGACCTCCGCCATTATTATCGGTGTGGTATTCGGACTTCTGTACTATTACTTCTATACCTATAGAATCAAAAATCTCTTGCCGGTGGTGCTGGTACACTCCATGGCGGATATGTTCGGTTCAGGATTTGTGTATCTGTTTGCAAGGTTTTAGAAAAAAATGAATAACAGCTTTAATAGTATACACATTGATGCCAGATACGCATCCCCATAAGACCGGCAAGGTCACTATCCCATTCCATACAAAAGAACTGACTAAATTCACGGAATGTTCTATATATAAACAAGCAGGAATAGAAAGGAAATAAATATGTTAAGTATATATCCGGCAATCTTTTATAAAGAAGAAACGGGAAGATATTCTGTCTGCTTTCCCGATTTTGACGTTGCCACTTGTGGAGATGATTTACATGATGCCATGAATATGGCTATTGAATGCCTTTGCGGCGCAAATTATATGGGCACAGAAAGATGGAGAAGACCTTCCTACCCCCTCTTCTATGGAATCTATTGATCCTATCGCATATTCAAGAAGTCTGGGAACCGAACCACCATCCGATGGATTTGCAAGTCTCATTAGTGTTGATGCAGAAGAATACGCTAAACTGCATTTCAATAAATCTGTACGAAAAAGCCTTACCATTCCTCAGTGGCTAAATGAAAAGGCTTTGGCACAGGGAATAAACTTTTCTAAGGTATTGCAGGAGGCACTATTGGAGAAAGTCGGAGGATAATAAGCAAAAACCCCTAGGTTTCAAGCCACTTTAGGCTTAATTCCTAGGGTTTCTTGTTAACAGGGGATGAGGGATTCGAACCCCCATCGGCGGTTTTGGAGACCGTTGCTCTACCATTGAACTAATCCCCTCTGCTTTTAAAAAGCAACGGTATGATTCTATGCTATTTTTTTGAAGATTGTCAATGCCTCTCTTATATTTTTTTACCGGAATCAGTTCAATATCTTTCTTTTTTTCCCTGTGCCGGTGCATGGTAGGCAGGTAAGAGAATCCTTTTAAAGCCCAGTCGAATGGCTTCTTCGATTCTTGACTCACTATGGCTTACTCCACGAATTTCTCCGGACAATCCCACCTCTCCAAAGACCATGGTGTCCTCCGGAATAGAAAAGATTCCTATAACTGGAAACCAGAGACAAAAGCACTGCCAAATCAATGGAAGGCTCTGAAATCTTTAAGCCTCCTGCAATATTGATATAGGCATCGAACTTAGAACACTCAATGCCTAAACGCCTTTCCATCACAGCCAGGAGCATATGCAAACGATTATAATCCATACCGTTTGCGGTTCTTCTGGGGAGGCCGAAATTGGTAGGCACCAAAAGCGCCTGAATCTCCATAAGAATCGGTCTGGTGCCTTCCAGGCCGCAGGACACTATGGATCCTGAGCAGTCCAGAGCACGACCAGCCAAAAGTAGGGCGGAGGGATTTTCCACCTCGCATAGCCCCTTTTCTTCCATCGTGAAAACGGCAATTTCATTGGTGGAACCAAAACGATTTTTTTGTCCGTGCAGAATTCGAAGCTGGCTGTTCTGCTCTCCCTCAAAATACAAAACCACATCCACCATATGCTCTAAAATCTTCGGGCCGGCAACATTTCCATCCTTGGTCACATGGCCAATCACCGATATGGTAATGCCTCGCTCCTTGGCAAGACGAAGTAAGAAGGAAGTACATTCTCGCACCTGACTGACGGAACCGGGAGAGGCTGTCACCTCTTCCAAAAACATGGTTTGGATGGAGTCAATCACCAGAAAATCAATTTCTTTCCTCCACCACCTCTAAGAGCTGATTTAAATTACTTTCAGACAGAAAATAAAGCTCTCCCTCCACTTCTCCCATGCGATTGGCTCTAAGCTTAATCTGCTTTAGGGATTCCTCGCCGGAGACATAGAGAACTCTCTTTCCTCCCTTGGAAGCCAGGTGCAGACTTACAGAGAGGAAAATGGTGGATTTTTCCGATTCCCGGATCTCCTCCTAATAAAACGAGGGAGCCGGCCACCAGGCCACCTCCCAATACCCTATCCAGCTCTCCGAAGCCGGTGGAAATATGATCTTCCTTATCTAAGGGAATTTCCTCCAGCTTTTTCGCCTCTGCCTTCTTCAGGGAAGCATAGTTCCTGCTCCCCCGGTCTTTTTACTTTCTTTAGGTGCCTCCACCATGGAATTCCAGGCTCTTACAGGAAGGACACTGTCCTAACCATTTGATGGTCTCATAACCACATTCCTTACAGAAAAAAAAGATTTAAACTTTTTGGCATTCTTCCTTCCTTTTTCTAATGCTGGTCTTTAATTTCTCTCCGGTTCTGTCCATTTTCACGGTAACCAAAGAGCCCTGGGGAATCTCACCCTCTAAAATGGCTTCAGATAGTAAGTCCTCCACCTGTGTTTGGATGGTTCTCTTTAAGGGTCTAGCACCAAACTTGGGATCATAGCCCTTTTTCCACCAGGAAGTCCTTCGCTCCTTTATCTAAGCGTAAGCCAAGATCCAGTTCCCCCTTTGCACGCTTATACAGCTGGGACAGAAGGATATCCAAAATTTTGGACATATCTTCCTTGCTGATGGGTCTAAAGACAATAATTTCATCAATACGATTTAAAAACTCCGGTCTGAACAGATTCTTCAGCTCTTCCAAAACCTTATTCTTCATATATTGATAATCTTTATCCAGCTGTCCGGGAGTGGTTTCAAAGCCCAGCTTTTTCGGGCTGATAATCTGCTCCGCCCCTGCATTGGAGGTCATGATAATGATGGTATTCTTAAAGGAAACCTTTCGTCCCTGAGAATCGGTAATATGGCCGTCATCCAGCACCTGTAAAAGAATGTTCAGCACATCCGGATGGGCTTTCTCAATCTCATCAAAGAGAATGACGGAGTAGGGATTTCTTCTTACCTTCTCGGAAAGCTGTCCACCCTCATCATAGCCCACATATCCGGGAGGAGACCCGATCATCTTGGAAACACTGTATTTTTTTCCATATACTCCGACATATCTACACGGATAAGATTTTTGTTCAGAGCCGAAAAATCACCTCTGCAATAGCCTTGGACAGCTCTGTTTTTTTCCCACTCCAGTAGGTCCCAGGAACATAAAAAGAACCGATGGGGCGCTTAGGATCTTTTAAGCCTACGCGACCTCTTTTAATCGCTTGAGATACCGCCTTTACCGCCTCATTTTGTCCGATTACTCTTTCATGAAGCAGGTTTTCCAGGTTCTTCAACCTTTCACTTTCGGTTTCCTCCAGCTTCTTGGTAGGAATCTTGGTCCAGTCGGAGACCACCTGGGCAATATCCGCCTCTCGAACATGAAGACGATTCTCTTCTCTCTCCTTCTTCCAAAGTTCCAGTTCCTTATCCAGTCGCTTCCTCTTTTGTTCCTGTTTTCTCTTAATCTGAGAAGCTGCTTCAAAGTCTTCCCTACGAATGCAATCTTCCTTTTCCTCTTCCAGCTCTGCAATCTGGCCTCTTAACTTCTTGATGGCTGTAGGCTCTCCACTATTCAAGATACGAATTTTAGAGGAAGCCTCATCAATTAAATCGATAGCTTTATCCGGCAAATACCGGTCATTAATATAGCGGGCACTAAGCTTCACCGCCGCCAGAATGGCTTCTTCCTCAATCAGAACTTGATGATGTTCTTCATAGCGTTCCTTGATGCCCTGTAAAATCTTGATGCTTTCTTCTTCTGTAGGCTCTTCGATGGTGATAGGTTGAAAACGTCTTTCCAGAGCGGCATCCTTTTCAATATGCTTTCTATACTCTTCCAGAGTAGTTGCACCGATAATCTGAAGCTCTCCTCTGGCTAGGGCAGGCTTTTAAAATATTGGCGGCATCCAAGGCTCCCTCAGCACCTCCGGCACCGATAATGGTATGAATTTCGTCAATAAAGAGAAGCACTTCCCCATCTGCCCTTGCTTCCTGAATGACCTTTTTGATTCTCTCTTCAAATTCTCCACGGTACTTGGAACCTGCCACCATAGCGGACAAGTCCAAAGTTAAGAGACGCTTCTTCAGAATACTGTCCGGTACATCCTTGGCTACAATCCTATTGGCCAGGCCTTCCACCACAGCAGTCTTTCCTACCCCCGGTTCTCCCACAAGGCAGGGATTATTCTTAGTTCTTCTGGACAGAATCTGAATCATCCGCATGATTTCCTGTCCGCGTCCAACAACAGGATCCAGCTTTCCTTCCTTTGCCAGAGCGGTAAGATCACGGGAATACTGATCCAGAGTTGGGGTTTGCACGGAGCGTACTTCCTTCTCTCTATTGTTACGCTCTTCCACAAGATTGTCTCTGCCGATGGCGGAATTCAACTGGGTGTAAAGCTTCTGCATAGAGACGCCAAGAGTAGAAATAATCCGGGATGCCACGCAATTGCCATCCTTTAAAATAGCCATCAAAAGATGTTCTGTTCCCACCAAACGGGACTGGCCTTCTCTGGCTTCCTTCATGGCTTGCTCCAGTACCCTCTTAGCAGAAGGCGTATAACCGCTGGGATCTGCTAAGGAAATACCGCTTTCCCCGCTAACCATGAATTTAGCAATCATATCTGCGATTTTATCTTCTGTAACACCATTGGCCTTTAAAAACCTTTCCGGCAACGGCTGTGCCTTCCCGCACCAGTCCCAGTAAAATGTGTTCTGTTCCAATATACTGATGATGACACTCTTCAGCCACCTCTATGGCAAGTTGTAAAGACCTTTGCGCCTGTATCGTAAACTGATTCATCTTCTCCACCTTATCCTTTTCTATACAATACTGTATCTGCTTTTATAGACTCTGAAAGCAGTGTTGTCCAGTTAAAATTTTCTGTTTGAATCTAAATATTTTATCATGATAGCAAAGCTTTTTGAATAATCTGTGAAGGAGTCCTATAAGAAAATATGGGAAAGAGTCCTATTAAGAAAATATTTTTTTAGTGAGTCCTTTGGGAAGATATTAAAAAAAGCCCTTTAAGGAAATCAAATGTCTCGGAACTTTGACACCTAACATAACATAAACAGTATCGAGAGGCTTGAAAAGCCTCTATTTTTTTACGCAATCAATAGTTCTATATATTGCGTCTTATTGCGTACTGTTGTATAATATAATTCATTTTTAGGGAGGTGCCTATGAGACTTAGAGCCACTAAATCTGCTCACTCAGTTTCTTACTCTGTTATTAAATCTGCTTATATCAATAAAAAAACGTACGACTGTAACTCGTTGAAAAACTGGGAAACGAAAAGGAAATCTGTAAAAAGTATGGTGTTTCTGATGCTCTTGCATGGGCTAAAGAATACGTCGCCAATTTAAATAAGAATGCCGAAAGGAATAAAACCTATTGATATCTCGTTTCGATCCCTCAATTCCCCTCACTCAGAACGATCAGAGGCTCTTCAATGGAGGCTATCTTTTTCCTACAGGATATTTATTTTTCAGTTGGGGTTTGATAAGATTTTGCAAAAGCTATTGCCAGAAAGCATGGATTTAAGTACAACCTCAATTCAATTCTTTTCAAGGCTGCTCTATACAAGAATCCTTTTATCCTTCTTCAAAAACTGTCTTCTTTCGCGCTTTCTTCAAGATTCATAGAAAAAGCCGGATTTTTTTCTCTTGAAGATATTTACCGTTCTCTATCCATCATTAATGAAGAGTCGGATTACATTCAGTCCACACTTTATCGGAACAGCTTAAAGATTTCAAAAAAAGAAAAACCGGAGTGATTTACTATGACTGCACCAACTACTTTTTTTGAGCTTGAGCAAGCAGATGGATTAAAAACAGTATGGAGCTTCTAAAGAAAAACCGGCCTCTTCCCATTGTTCAGATGGGACTTTTTTTATGGACAGTGATGGTATTCCTCTTGCCTTCAGTGTCAATCCCGGAAATACCAATGAACAAACGACAATGGTTCCTTTGGAAAAAAAACTTCTTGAAGATTTTTCCTTGTCTAGACTGGTCGTATGTACGGATGGAGGGCTTTCCGCATTATCCAACCGTAGATATAACTCCAAGGGGAATCGTGGTTTTATCACAACACAATCCATAAAGAAGTTAAAAGGTTTTCTGAAAGAATGGTGTCTCGATTCTAAAGACTGGCGTCTAAAAGGCAGTATGCAAAAGTATAACATTTCCGAACTGGACGAAGAAAAAGACAGAGAAAAAATCTTTTACAAAGAACGGTGGATAAATGAAAATGGACTTGAACAACATCTGATTGTATCCTATTCCATCAAATACAGGGATTATCTAAGGTACGTTCGGAGCGGACAAATCAGCCGTGCCCAAAACCTTATTACCAATAATCCCAAAGAAATAGACCACAACCGCCAAACCGATTTCAAACGGTTTGTTAAAAAAAACAGTGTCACGCCGGAGGGAGAGCTGGCTGAGCAGAGCTTTTTAGAACTCAATGAAGATGTCATCCGAAAAGAAGAACAGTATGACGGTTTCTACGCTGTATGCACTAACTTGGAAGATGATGCTTCAGCTATCATTGAAGTAAACAAACAACGCTGGCAAATCGAGGAATGCTTTCGCATTATGAAAAAGTGAATTCAAAGCACGACCGGTATACCTTCACAGAGATGATAGGATTAAGGCACACTTTATGATTTGTTTCCTTTCATTAATTCTCTACAGATACCTGGATAAACAACTTGGAAGCAAGTATTCATGTGAAAAACTGTTACATGGTCTAAAAGATATGAACTTTCTAAAGATTGAAGGCAGAGGATTTATCCCGACATATGCAAAAACAGAATTTACAGACGATCTAGAAAAAGCCTTTTGAATTAATACTTCTATGCAGATCGTCACTATAGAAAAAAATGAGAAATATTTTGCCATCAGACTAAAGAATAAAAAAATCTGTACGCACATCTGATAACAAAGAAAAAAAGCTCTGTAAACCGCTTGATTTCAACGATTTATAGGGCTTTTTTTACTATGTAGACTGTCAAAGTCGGGATTTTATCATGATAGCAAAAGCTTTTTTTGAATAATCTGTGAAGGAGTCCTATAAGAAAAATATGGGAAAAGAGTCCTATTAAGAAAATATTTTTTTAGTGAGTCCTTTGGGAAGATATTAAAAAAAGCCCTTTAAGGAAATCAAATGTCTCAAAGAGAATTCTCACGTATTGTGAGGGATACTGTTATAAATAAAAATTTTATGCAGTAAAGGTCTGAAACTTGGGTATGCTCTTGTTAAGTTTAGCACAGAGCGCTTGAAACGAAAAAAATTAATCCCCTTGGATTCTTCTGTTTATGCGCCTGCTTAGATGACCCGGTTTTTCAGACCTGTACTGCATAAATTAGTTTCAATATTCTTTTTAGTTTCCTATCAAAAGCTTTATAGTTCCTCAATTTCCAGCTCTACTTCTCTGGTTTGCTCCAAAGACTTCGCTTTTTTTCATCCTGCTCTTTTTCTGCCAATCTCTTCTTATCCTCGGAAGACAAAGAAATCGCTCTGGTTGCTCCTAAATCCGCATCCTCAATATCCGATCCGATTTCAAGATCACTATGCACATTGGGGCGACGACCTATAAGCTTTTGTTCTTCCCTCTTCTTCCTCTTCAGAAGCTTTTTTTCCTCCATGGGAAATTCTTCTTTCAAAGAAAATCTTTCTACATTTGGACGGCTTTCCTTTCGTTCTCTCTCCAGAGTTTCTTTTTTGAAAGCAATTAATTTCTTTAATCTGCCACGAGTCTGCCATAAGAAAATGGAAAGGGCTGCAAGCAATAAAGCAATTAAGGCAAATACTATGGTTAAAATAGTTTGGACATTATATTTACCTACTAAGGTATCGTACTGCTGTAAAAGCGCGGGATAGCTTTCCGCATTCTTTTTCTGTTCCGCCTCCAGAGGATCCTGGAAATATCGCTGAATCGTCTTTTCCTTTAAATCATAGCGGTAAAAAAATGCAGGTCTCCGGAATCATTCATACCATAGACAATGATGTACTGATGCTCTGTATCCGCCTTCCAAACCCAGCCCTTTACCTGATGGCCGTCAACATCAATGGTGCTCTCCCAAAATCCTTCCGGAATCCTTACATCGGAACCGGGGTTCATAATGGTAATACTCTTGTCCTTTGCAGTAAGTTTTACGCCTTCATTGGTAGTCTCTGCAGCTTCACTTTCTTCTTCAGAGATTGTGCTTTCCGCCATAGTCTCACTGCTTGTTTCCTCTGCAACAATATTTACTGCACCCTTTTCCCCACATGGGTAAGGTTTAAGAGACTTTCATCTCCCGTGTAAATTTCCTGTTTTTCTACAGTAATACTGGACTGTCCTGCTGTAGCTGCCTTAAATTTCAAAGTAAAAGCTAAGGTATTGGCTACCGAATTATCACCTGTACCATGAACTCTAAGAGTCCCGGCTCCTCCATCCGTATCCGTTCCGCTAACAAACTGAAGAGCATTACTATCATAACGCAGTGTAATATCTACTCTGGCTAAAGAGCTATCACTCTTCACCTTCATATTTACCGTAATTTCCTCTCCCACTTTACCGCTGGGGTCGGAAAAGCTGAGCTGTCCGTCTGCAGCAAAAACCGCCATGGAGAAAAGGATACTGAGCAGGCAGGTATATAGTATATATTGTAATGATTTCATCTTCATTTCCTCAAATTCCTCTGATTCGAGTCTTTTCATCCTCTGACAGTACCCGAAGCATTGCTTGACATATTCCGCTATATTTTACTGAAAGAAGAGAATTCTTTCAAGACTTTTTAAGCAAGAGGACTCTTACCAATCTCCACTACCTCTACACCACTTTCCGTCTTTCCCGCTGTGCTGTTGCTGTTTCCATTTCCACTTGTGATATTTCCACCGGCACTGCTTCCACTTCCTGCACTAGCTCCGGAAGAGTTTCCGCCATCCTTCCTTGTGGGCTTCTCATCCCCTGTTGGGATTGGCTCTCTTTGTCCCGGCATATCCTTATATACGGGAATAGAGAAAACCAAAGCCTTACTCTTCATATCCTTATTGTAGGCAGAGGATAACTTTGCTCCCTCTTCCGCAGCCCCCTGCACATTGGTCATGTACTGGTGCTTAAAAAGATTTGCTCCCTGAACATTCCATTTTTTTCAAGTATAAAGTGTTCTGTCCAGCATTCATGTAATTTTCCGTAAAGAACAGAGCGCCTCCTACAATGGATTTCTCTCTGCTGTTCCAGGGACGCATATAGCTTCCACTTTGCTTGGCATACCAAATGCCTCGCTCAATGGCCCCCATCTTACCATCTTGATAGGCACCGATATTGAAATAGTTGTAGTAGCCGCTACTACCGGAAATAGAGCCGCTGCTTCCCTTACCCTGCTCCTGCAAAATCATGGATGCCAAAACATAAGGATTTTGCTTGGATTGTTCTGCCGCCTTCATGATGATGCCCACATAGTCCACGCCACCCTTATTACCACTATTGCTACTGCTCTCTGTACTTACCGATGTTTCTGAAGGAATTGCTGTTCCTTCCGATAAAGAAAGATTGTCCCCGGGCCCTTCATTGGAAATCACTACCATTTCCGTTGAAGACTGTCCGGAAGAATCACTCCCGTTTCCACTGTTTCCTGTATTGCCTGTATTGCCTGTATTTCCGCTACCTTGGCTGCTACTATCCATAAAACTTCCCTTGAGCATAGCTTCCAGGCCATCTCTTGTTTGCTCTTCCGGGTTATAGGAATGAATTAGGAATTGGAAAATGTAAGACTCATCCAAAAAATTTCTGGGATCCATATAATAAGCGGTTAATTGTCTGGAGGCCCCCACCCAGGTAGGACCGTCAAATCCTATCCATGTGCCGGTATTCCAATCATATTTTCCCTGATCCGTAGACTTCCAGGAAGAAATGGCATTCTTATCCACCAGACTTCCTGTTCCTTCCATTTCCCCGTCTAAAAACTCTCTGCCAATCCAAACCGGTGTGCATAGCTTTAAACTGCCAAGCAGGAAACTCAGCATGTAACGCTCTAAGACTATCTTTGTAGCTTTCCGGAAAGCCCTGTTGATTCAAAGCATTTTCAAAAGCCTCATCCCTTTGATACTGTACAGGGAACTTTACAAAATCAGAGCGAATGTATCCGCTCCCCCCCTGGTAACTGACAGGATACCAGCTTTCTCCGGAAGAATTTTCCACCAAATCTCCAACCTTAACTGCTGTATTGGAATAAAGATTTGTCAGCTTCTTACTATTTTTTTATTGGCTTCTGCTCTGACATTGACAATGCTCCCTTTAATCACGGCATCCTTTTCTGCTGCAAAAGCTTGGGCAGTAAAAATACTACTCCAGATTAATCCTAAACTTATTAAATGTTTCCAACTACTCTTTTTTTCATTTTTTTCTCCCTGCCCTTTACTTCAAAGAAAGCCATTGGTATATGGCTCCTTCATCCATCAGGGAAAAATCCCTGTCTTTATACATCTGCAATTCTATACAAAATTATAAAAGATTAAAAATAATTTTTCAATGAAGATTTTTCTTGCATCATTTTTAATTTTTTTATTTCCTTCCGTCAATGCTTCTTGGAATTATTCAGACAAATGACAAAAGAATCGTAATGAACGGAGCTGTAAATAATCAAAAGATTTTTCTAGCAATATAGGTCTGAAACAGGGCACGCTTCGCTAGCCTCGCCACGTAACGGATACTAAGCGAAAAACTGCGTTTCTCTTGTTTTTCGCAAGTACCGACGGGCTCAGACTACCCCGCATTCAGACCTATATTGCCGAAAATCTCTTTGTGATTCTTATTTTTCACAGTCCCTTTTTGGCTTGGTTCTGTATTGTATTTTTAGCTACCCTCGTTTTTACACCGGGTAGGCTTTATTTTCTTTGTCTGCGTTCTTTAACGCGATGCCGGATTTCTGGGCATCTCTGTACTGGAAGAAGTCCTTGGCTACCTGAGGGAATAATGCATAAGACAATACATCCTCCGGCTGCTGCATCCACTCCTTACACTCTTCCTTAAACTGCTCAAGCTGTGGTGGAATGTGGTCTGCAGGGCGATCTGTCATCTGCTTCTCTCCCTTTAAGACCTTCTTCAGCATTTCTTCGTCCATAGGCTTTACGGTTCTACCGAACTCTCCTGCAACCAACTTGTAAGACTCCTTGGGAACCATCTTATACCGCTCTCCGGTAATCACATTCATTACCGCCTGGGTTCCTACAATCTGAGAAGAAGGGGTAACCAATGGCGGCTCTCCAAAGTCCTTACGCACTCTTGGAACCTCTTCCAAAACCTCCTGAAGCTTCTCGTCCTTTCCAGCCTGATGCAGCTGGGAAATCAGGTTAGATAACATTCCTCCGGGAACCTGATATTTTAAGGCCTTAATGTCTACCCCCAATACCTTTGTGGAAAGCAGGCCGGACTTGATGCATTCCTCCCGGTAGGGCTGGAAATAATTGGAAATCTCAATAAGCTTATCCAAATCAATGCCGGTGTCATATTCGGTGCCCTGTAAAGCGGCTACCATAACTTCTGTAGATGGCTGGGAAGTTCCCATAGCCAGGGGAGTGGATGCGGTATCAATAATATCCGCCCCGGCTTCAATAGACTTTAAATAGGTCATGGAAGCCATACCGGAGGTATAGTGGGTGTGCATCTCTATGGGTAGAGAAGTTCCTCTCTTTAAAGCCCCAACCAGTTCTGTTGCCTCCTTAGGAAGAAGCAGTCCAGCCATATCCTTAATGCAAAGGGAATCCGCGCCAAGGCTTTCTACATCCCTTGCCAGGTTCTCCCAGTATTCCAAGGTATAGGCATCTCCCAGGGTATAGCAAAGGGCAATCTGGGCATGTCCCCCTTCTTTTCTGGTAGCCTTTACGGCAGTTTCCAGATTTCGAATATCATTTAAGCAGTCGAAGATACGAATAATATCAATACCGTTTGCAACAGATTTTTTTCTACAAAGTACTCCACCACATCATCTGCATAGTGATTGTAGCCTAAGATATTCTGTCCACGGAACAGCATTTGCAGCTTCGTATTCTTAAAAATGTCTTTTCAACATCCGAAGCCTTTCCCAGGATCTTCCTTTAGGAAACGAAGGCAGGCATCAAAGGTTGCTCCCCCCCAACATTCCACCGCATGGTATCCTACCTGATCCATCTTGTCCAAAATAGGCTCCATCAATTCACTGGGCATTCTTGTGGCAATCAAGGACTGGTGTGCGTCTCTCAGCACGGTCTCCGTAATCTTAACTTTTGCCATATTTTCCCCTTTCTATTTCACTCCAAACACAGCCATAAAGATTCCTGCTGCAACCGCCGTTCCGATAACCCCTGCCACATTTGGTCCCATGGCATGCATTAAAAGGAAATTGGTCGGGTCTGATTCCGCTCCCACCTTTTGGGATACTCTGGCCGCCATAGGCACTGCGGAAACGCCGGCAGAGCCGATTAAGGGATTAATCTTCTTTCCGGAAGCATAGTACATCACTTTTTCCGAGAAGTACACCTGCCGCTGTTCCGAAGGCAAAGGCTACCAGTCCCAAGAAAACAATCTTTAAGGTATTTACATTTAAAAAGGCTTCTGCGGAGGTGGTTGCCCCAACAGAGGTTCCCAGTAAAATAACCACAATATACATCATGGCATTTGCCGCAGTGTCCGTTAACTGCTTTACCACACCGGACTCTTTAAAAAGATTTCCCAGCATCAGCATACCTACAAGGGGTGCTGTGGTGGGTAAAATCAAACAAACCACAATGGTTACCACTATGGGGAACAGAATTTTTTCCAGCTTGGAAACCGGTCTTAACTGCTCCATCTTGCACATCCGCTCTTCCTTCGTGGTTAAAGCCCGCATAATAGGAGGCTGGATGATGGGTACCAAAGACATATAGCTGTACGCCGCAACCGCAATAGGTCCCAGCAATGCCGTCTGTCCCAGCTTGTTGCAAAGGAAGATGGAGGTAGGACCGTCCGCTCCTCCGATGATAGAGATAGCTGCCGCTGCCGCTCCGTTAAAGCCAAGAAAAATGGCAATAAAGTAAGCTGCATAAATACCGAACTGTGCCGCTGCCCCCAGTAAGAAGCTGATGGGGTTGGCTATCAACGGGGAGAAGTCCGTCTGAGCTCCCACGCCCAGGAAAATCAAAGACGGTAAAATGGTCCATTCATCTAAACGGAAGAAATACCATAAAAGTCCCCCGGTTCCATTGATGGACTTTTCCGGGCTTAACATAATATCCGGATAGATATTTACCAAAAGCATTCCGAAAGCAATAGGTACCATCAATAGGGGCTCAAAGCCCTTGGCAATTCCCAAATACAGGAAAACCAGGGCAACGAAAATCATCAGGTAATTTCCGGGAGTCAGATGAAAGAAGGCCGTTTGCTGTAGTAGATTGGATAAGGTCTCTACTATATTCATGAAAATATCCTCCTATCCTAACTTTATGCGTTTAAGCTGGCCAATTTCGCACCGGATTCTACGCTGTCTCCCACCTTTACATTAATGCTTGCTACAACACCATCCTGGGGAGCTACAATATCATTTTCCATCTTCATGGCTTCCAGTACCAAAAAGTACATCTCCCGCCTTTACGCTATCCCCTTCCTTTGCCTTTACTGCAAGGATCTTTCCGGGCATAGGAGCGGATACTGCCACATTGCCTTCCTTGGCAGCTACTTGGGGAGCGGAGGCTACAGGAGCAGAAGCTACAGGAGCGGACTTCTCCACTGCCTTTGGAGCGGAAACAACACCGCCGTTTTTTTCTCCTCTACTGTTACATCATAAGCTACACCGTTTACTGTAATTGTATACTGCTTCATAATCTCTCCTTATCTCCGTCTTCTAATCGAACGAACCACCAGACCGTTGTTTAATTCCTTGGCATCCTTGAAAGGATTTTTCCACCACCTGCTCTGCTTCATAAGCTTCAATGGCTGCCATCATAACAATGCTTAAAACATCCTCGGGAATCCCCTCTTCTTTTTTTCCAAGATAGGAACCACTCTTTTTCGGAACCTGTTTTTTTCCACTACCTTCGCTGTAGGAGCAGGCATCTTTCTCTGGCCTTCTTCTCCTTATGCTTTTTCTTCCCAAAGGTGGATGTACTTAAAGAGGCTGATAATCCAGGCAATGAAAATGAGTACTGCAAAAACCATACCCATGCCCACCAATAAGTTTTTGTCCTGCGGAAGCCATTTTTTTCTCCCATGCTGTACTCCGGAACGAAGCTCATGGAGGTGAATCCGCTATAGTCCGCCTTTTAAGGAAGCATCAAAGTCCAAGGTCCTTTTTTTCAAACTGTGCTACTAGGTGGAACTTATATTCTCCCTCCTCTTTTGTAACAATATTGTCCTTAACTTCCTGAAATTCTCCCAGTTCCTTGCGGTTATTCTTGAAGTTCGTTAAGGCATTATACAGTACCTCTTCCTTGGAATCATAAGCCTCTTCAATGCTATTTTCCAGGCTTTCCTCATCCTGACTTACAACTCCTGTAAAGAACTGCTCTATGCTTCCCTCCAAGCTCTCAATTTCCATAGGGTCCATAAATTCCGCATGCACTTCTTCTTTTGCACAGGAAATTAAAAAGATGGAAAGAAGCAAGGTCCATAGGAGGAATAGTTTATTTATCTTCTTCATCTTTCCCTCCTAGTTGCTTCCAAATTTTTTATGAAAATCAAAGTTAGCCTTTCCGTATAAGATTTCAAAGGCGGAAATAATTCTTTGACGGCTTTCCTCCGGTAAAATCAAATCATCCACATAGCCTCTTTTCGCTGCCGCTAGCGCAGAGGATTTCTCCGCTAAAAATCTCTTGCTTTCCTCTTCTCTCTCAGAGGCAGACTTCTCAGGATACAAAATATCCGCAGCATGTTTTGCATCCATAATGGAAATCTCAGACTCGGGATAAGCATATACCAGGTCAACGCCCAGTCCCTTACTTCCCATGGCAGCCCCCGCAGAGCCGATAGCCTTCTTCACAAGACTCACCATAGGCACGGAAGCATTTCCGTAAAGAGAAAGCAGACTTGCCATAGCCTTAGCCATGTGCTTTTCATTGCAAGAGCAGTTTTCAAATCCCGGCACATCACACACTGTCAGGATAGGAATAGAATAGCTGTTACAGAAACGAAGGAATCGATCCATCTTTTTCCACTGCCTTCCAATGTAGAGGCTCACCATTGGTAGCCACCGCTCCCACTGTCTGCCCGTTTAGAGAAATAAAAGCGGTAACCGCTCCCTCTCCAAACTGAGACTTTACTTCAAAGATTCTTCCCTCATCGGAAAGGATTTCCAACGCTTCCTTGGGAGCCAATGTAAAGAATCCCTCCACACTACGGTTTAGGCTATCTTCCACATCTTCCTGATAAGCGGCATCTTCATTGTTCGCCGGTAAGAAAGCAAAGGCCTTTTTGATTTCTGCAAAGATTTCCTCTTCCGTACCGTAACAATCAATATTTCCCTGCTTAGCCTGGGCTTCCGCCTTGGCAAAAGCATCATCCTTATTTCCCTCTACGCCGTCCGGAGCGGTAAGGAAGAGTCTTGCCTCCTCCTTTTCCATAAAGGAAAAGTCGGAAAGGGAAGGAAGAATGGCAAGACCTCCTCCTACCTGTCCAAAAATGACAGAATATTGGGGAATCAAGCCCTTTGCCTTTTGCCTTCTTCTCATAAATGGTAGAAAAGAGCAAAAAAATAGCATCTGTAGCCCTCAGGAATACGAAGTCCGCTGGAATCCAGTAATTCCACCACCGGACAGCCCATTTTCATCGCTGTATCATAGAGATTGGCAATCTTCTTTCCATGCATCTCTCCAATACTTCCGGAGAGTACTTCTCTGTCTTGTGCATAAATATATACCGGCTTGCCGGAAATACTTCCATAACCACAAATGACCCCATCCGATGCTTCCTGCTTTTTCTCCGGAATTAAAATCCGTGCTTCTGCTACAAACATGCGCACCGATTTCCACAAAACTGGATGCATCCAGCAAGGCCTCTATACGCTTCCTTGCCAAAGAATTACGCTGATCCATAATCTTCCTCCATTTCTATTTTGGGGGCAAAGCTGCCCTTTTAACATGGCTTATTGTAAACGATAGCAATTTCTAATTCAAGTGAAAGAAATAACAAAGATTTAATATATAGTTCTATTTTTTAAAGCGTATTCCCTTGGGATACAGATTTCTAAGCCTTCCGTTGCGGTAATATCCAAAGCCCAAAGGAAGTCCGTCGCAGGTACAAAGAGCCAAACCTTTGGTACTCTCTTTACCCTTGTTCTTATCCTTTCCGTTACAATCCTCCAACTCTTCTTCCTCTACCGCAATTTCTTGGCCATTGAGATAAGCCTCTACCCTTCTATCCTCTCTTCTTAGAGGAATGCCGTATAGTAATTTGCTATCCACCGATTTTTCCGGAAGCTTGCTAAGGGCCTCCCCCCATTTGGGAAGGTCTAAAGCATGGCTTAGGCTATGACTCCATTCCCAGCCCTTCTTACCTTCTTCCAAAACCGCAATACCGATTCGAAGCAAAGGCAGGGATAAAAAACATTTTAAAGAAGAGGGATAATAGAAATATTTTTTAGCCTTCTTCTCCCAAAGCATGGAAATCTTCGAAGAATCTACATCCTCTTTCTTTAGGTCACTTCCCTGCTTACGAAATATGGCAAAGTATTGTCCTTCTCCCTCACTGTTATGAAAATAAAGATGCCTATCCCCTATGAAGCTTAGATCAGGATGCTTTTCTAAAATCCAGTCCCGCATCCCTTCATTTTCCTCTTCGGAAAAGGTACAGGTGGAATAGGCCAAAAGCCCTCCTTCTCTAGCATCAGAAGAGCATGGCTCAGAATGTCCTTTTTGTAATTCTGCACACTGCTCTACCTTTTTCCATGGACCAGTCCGCTATAGCCTCCGGATTTTTTTCGAAACATTCCCTCCCCGGAGCAGGGCGCATCCACTAAGATTCTGGAAAAAAATGCCGGAAAATGCTCTTCCAGCGCTTCTGCGGAGCAGGAGCTTACTGCCACATGACTATAGCCCATACGCTCCACATTTTTTTGGAAAGGTTCTTGGCCCTTTCCATGATAAATTCGTTGGAAAGAAGAATTCCTCCTTCCTCAGTCTTAAGCTGGTCCGCCATCTGCAGGCTCTTTCCCCCGGACTGGCACAAAGATCCAGACATCTGTCAAAAGGGCGAATCTCCATATAAGGAACCACCGACATGGCGGAAGGATCCTGAATATAGTAGAGCCCGGCCTCATGGTAAGCATCATGCCCGATTTGTACCCCTATACTTTGTAAATAATCTTCATCACAAAGGTATTCTCTAGCCAAGGCGAGACCGTATTCATTCTTTGAATTTTCTAGTTTTAAGCTTTCCGGTTTTAACTCTTCCAGCTTCCACTCCTTAATCCAGTCTTCAGGGAAAACTCCGGAGTCCTTTCCACCAATTGAAGATTCAAACGAATCCCCCGTTTTGGAGGCTTAGAGCAGGCTGCCAAAAAGCCTCCCACTCCTCTCCAAGCTGATTTTTCATTCTTTCGCTAAAGGCAGTAGGTAAGGATATTGGATTTTCCTGATTGTACTCTTTCATTTTCAACTCTCCCTCCGCAAAATAGCTTTATCATCCAATCTTTGTACCGGAAATCCGGATTGTTTTTCATTCTTTATCCTGATACAGGATTCTTTTTCAATTTTTACAAAGTATACAAGCTTATTCTTCATCGCTTTTCACAACGGCATAGTCCAAAAGCATTTTCCCAAAAGCCTTTCCCCGAAGAGAAAAATCCTGAAAATGCTCCGTAATGATAAAAAAACGCACCAGCAGCATTCCCACCGGTAAAGCCAACACCATACCGGAAATCCCATAAAACTTGTATCCTAAGAACAAGAATAAAAGAGCCAATAAGGGAGGAAGCCCTACTGCGTCTCCGATGATTTTCGGTTGTAAAATCTGCCGAATCATCTGACTTAAAAGGTAGATGAGTAAAAGAGCAAGGAAGAGTAGAAATTTACCCTTTAACAATAACAAAGCCATCCAAGGCCACATAATAAAACCAACGCCAAAAACAGGTAAAGCATCTAAAAAGGCAGTTAAAAAAAGCCAAGGGTATGGCAAAGTCCACCTTCAGTATGGAAAAAGCCGACGCTTAGAAGAAGAAATACACAAAGCATGATCTGTATCTGAGCCAGGACATAGCCCTTTAAAATCTTCTTCCCGTCCTCCTTCAGTAAGAAAATATATTTCCGAAATTGTTCCGGCATATTTTCATGTAGAGCGGAAAGTAGCTTTGCCCCTTCTTGAGAAAAGCAAAGGGCAGAAAGAATGGTAATAATAAGATATAAAAAGAGCTCCGGTAATCCGCTGACCAAATGTAAGGAAAACTGTAAAGCCGGTGAAGTGAACTTGGACATTAGATTCTTTCCCGCAGTATCCAAGGTTCCCGGTAGATCAGAAAGAAGGTCCTGTATAAAGGAGGGTAGATAAGCTAGGCTTTTCCTCTATGTTTTTCCACTTGTTCTCTCAAAGCCTCAATATCCATCGGCAAATGAGAAAGACGCAGCTTTAACATGGGGAGACCGAGCTGAAACAAACAAATGCAAAGATAGAAAAACGCCAAAAATCACCACTGTGAGAAAGAGAGAAATTTGCTTTTTTTCTTGAAAAAAACGGAAATTTGCTTTTGCAAAAAGAAATCAAAGGGTTTAAGCAAAAGGCAATCAAAGCCCCAAAAAGTAAAGGGTAGAAAAAAATCAGCAATTTAGGTAGCAGATACAAAAACAAAAAAAGCAAATCCCTCAAAGGGAAAAAAACATTCTATAAAGATAGAGAAGAATTTTTTTCATGAACCAAACCTTTCCAAAGTAAAGCAAGAAGCAAAAGTTATCCCAAAATAAAAAAATACTGGAAGCATTGGAAAACCAGGTGGTAAAAAAAGGAAAAGAGAAAAATAAAAAGGCCAACTGCACATAAATTGCCCCACCAAAAGGATTCTTTTTCTTTTTTGAAAGTTCTTTAATCCAACGGGAAAGCAAGCCTAAAAGGGCGGAAAATCCCACGATCCCCGGAAGCCCAAAATCATAATAAGCATCATAGAGAATTCCCAGGGTGGACAGCTCCTCCTTGGTTAAAAAAAACCGGATAAGCCAAAGGAAAATCAAAGAAGAACTTGGCACCGCTTAAAGTCAGGAAGGGATAAGCCATTCGAAATCCATGGGAATGCTCCTCCAAACTTTTTGTCAGTAGATTAAAGTTCTCATAGTTATTGGCTATATACATATAGGGTTGTACCAAAAAAATGGGAAGCTTGTCCTCTTTCATTTCAAAAATTCCCATCAAGTAGGAAACGGAATGGGCTCTTTCAATGCTCAGGAAGATATAGGCTAAAAGCAAAAATCCAAACAATAGAAATAAATATCTTTTCCGTATCCTTAGTCCTTGATAAAAGGCGGAAAAATACAAATAAAAACAAAGAAAAACATCAACTGAAAGCGAGATACCAAAAGAATCGGTAAAATCAGCGCCAGAAAAAGGCTGATTCCGGAAAAATATGCTAAGCTTTCCTCCTTTTTGGTATAAAAAAAGGAAGAAGCATGGGAACCAAAACAAAAAGAGTCGTAAAGTAATGCAGCCCCTTTAGATGAAAGGCGGAATAAGCATGGGGAGTGTGCTCCGTGAACAAGGGAATATAGCCTAGAACCAAGGCCTCTATCCCAAAGGAAAGGTAGGAAATCAGTAAAAGGCAAAGGATACACAGCCTTAAAAAAGCCCCTTCGCTAAAGTTCCATCGAAGTATTCCTCCGAATATCCTCTCCCTTTTATCCGTCTTTTTCCGTCTTTTTCCGTCTTTTTCCGTCTTTTTCCGTCTTTTCCGTCTTTTTCCTTCATTTTCTTGGACTGACTTAAGGACGGAAGCAAGGAAGGGAAAAAAATCCTTCCCATGATAAAAAAAGAAAAAAACAAAAGATAGGATAAATAGAAGCTTAGCCAAGTATCTATCGTCCAAATCGAAGAGAGCTTACTCAGCTGTAAAGTAGCTACTCCTTCTCCGAAAAGTAAGCCAAGAGCAAAAAAACCCGGCAAGTTCACACTACTGTTCTCTCTCTTTTTTTCCCTGAAAAATAAATAGAAAGACAAGAAGAGAAAACTGAAAAAGGAAAGCACAGCATATCCCTTTCCTTTCAAAAGATATGCCATGCCGTAAAAGATGGTATATACGCAAAGATCGAAAAGCAAAAGCTCCTCTTTCTTTACCTGTTTTTTTCCGCTCTGTACTTGCGCCTTTATTGTCTGTAGCTTCTCCACTATCTGTTCCGCTTCCTTTGCTTTCCCCATTATTGCCGTTCTTGCTTTCCGTGCTGTTCTCTTCCTCCGTGGACTTAGTGCTTTCCGTGGATTTACTGCTTTCCGTAGAGCCTTCCGTACTTTCCTCAGTAGTGTTATTAGCCTTGGTACTGCTTTCTACCTCTTCTTTGGTACTTTCCGGTAACTTCTTAATGGTAGCATGAATATAAACCGTACTGTTCGGCTCAGCCAAAGATAAACCGCCGGGCAAGTAATCCTTTAGTCGTAAAGTGGCACTCACATCCTCTTTTGCATTGGCAACATCCAATGCAGGCAGGCTGATCTGATTGATTCCCTCTAAAATAGACTCACTTCCGGATACACTGATACTCTTGGGCGAAATCTGTAATTCTTCTACAGTATAACCGTTTTGCACTGTTCCCTCTGTGGTGGCAGATAGCAAAAGATCCTTCTTCTTATGAATCACTACAGTATAATCCACCTGCTCCTGAGAACGACTTACATTGGGAAGATTTTTGTATGATTTTTACCATTGGCATCATAAAAGACAATCTTTCCGCTGCCATCGGTATTTTGATTCATTCCCTCCACGTTGACCACAAGTCCAAGGGAAGAAATTCTGCCGATAGAGGACTCCGGTCCGCTAACATAAATCGTCGTAGGGTCTGCGTTAATGGAAGAAACCGTATAGCCTTCGGCTACATCTCCTTGCTGATGAATCTGCAAATCAAACTTTTTCTTCTGCAAATCCTCAATGCTCACATGTACTACGGAAGGTCTGGCTCAATATCGGAAATGCTGGAAGCATTTTCCTGATTGACAAGCTCCACATAAACCGGAACAGATCCGGTAATGGAATAGTCCGCTAAATCAATGTAAGCCTTGAAATCCGTTGCTTTTTACGGAAGAAGCCAAGTTACTTCTTACGGTATAGCTCACCGTTACCGTGCTTCGATCAACCTCCCAGGTTTTATTTTTCCGCAGAAAAAAAGTATCCTGATTTAAAAATTTGCAATTCTACGGTTCTGCTTTCCTTTTGCTCAGGATTGGAAACATTGAAAACAATGAGCCAAAGGAGTAAGGCTAAAACCACGCTAACCAGCTTTAAACCAATATTTTTCCTTAAAAAAATTTCATTTATTTCTCCTCCTTTTTCTGGGAAGAATACGGGAAATAAGCGTTTTCTTTTGCTCTTCCTTCTCTTCCTTCGGGAGGAAGTCAATCAACTCCCCTGCCTCTTTGACATGTAACAGCTTTCCTTGAAATGCTACGGAAATGCGGCCTGTCTCCTCCGATACCACAAGAGTAATGGCATCAGTGCTCTCTGAAATTCCAAGTGCAGCCCTGTGTCTTGTACCATAGGCCTTGGAGATGCCGGTATCGGAAAGGGTAAATAGCAGGTAGCGGAGGCCACCCTATCTCTGGAAATCACCACTGCGCCATCGTGGAGGGGGTGTTTTTCAAAGATATTAATTAATAAAGCTGCCGTAACAATACCATCCACATAGATTCCGGTATCTTCTACCTCTTTAAGGCTTTGATTTTGTTCAATAACGATTAAAGCACCTGTCTTATATCTTGACATCTCCTGACAAGCAGCAATTAATTCCTTGTTAACCCGAAGACTACCCTTGCCCCCCTCCTTTTGAAATTGACCAAAAAGATTTTTGGAGCCAAGCTGTTCTAAAGCCTTTCGAAGTTCCGGCTGAAAGATGATTACCGCTGCAATAATTGCTGCAGTAGAAACTCTCTCAATCAGCCAAACAATAGTGTTCAAACGGAAAAAGACTGCAAATGCAGTAAACAAAAGAAGCATCAGGATACCCTTAAACAACTGCCATGCCCTTGTGTTTTTGATCCACAAAAGAACGACATAAATAATCCCTGCCAAAATAGCAATCTCTACCAAACCGGATAGACTAAATGCAGGAAGCAGACTTACCCACCCTTTAATTTTTTTGCCAAGATATCCAAGTGAACCCCTTTCTACAAATAAAGCCCAGTTATTCCAAACGGATATTTTTCCCGTTCCTATGGAAAAAAATAATACGCTCTTACCGCTCTTATCAAAACTTCAGCTTCTCTTAGCGGGAAGAGGGGAAATGCTCCCCTTATTCTTCGGCACAGCCTTAACATAGTAGTAATACTCATCATCTTCCATCTGCAAGAACTTTGTTCCCCTATAGTCTACATCATGGAAAAAAACAGGGTAAAAATAGCCAATGCAGCAGAAAAGAGGTAAGAAAAGTAAACTAATGACGAAGTTCATTTTTCAAAGAAAGCATAGGATAAAGTATCCATAATAAAGCTTCCATCACCAGTCCCACGGTAACCGCGATATGCCAAGAATACCGGATGCTGGCATTCCGAATAAAATAAACCGTTAAAACCACAGCGGAAAACAGCACCAGGAGCAACACCATCTCCTTATCCTTAAAGAAAGGAAGCAAGGTCTTGGTCAGAGATTCCAGCTGTTCCGTTAAATCCACAGAAGCGCTAAAAAGCTTTCCATTTTTCTTGCACGAAGGCCAGATAAAAAAATACAAAAAGCATCCCAATGCCAAGGGCAAAAAGGCGGTAAATCCCATAGTCAGTCCAACAAATATGGGAAGGAAATAATGTATTTTCAAAAGAAAGCAAAGGGGCATCAATGCAATCAAGATGGCATATTTTCCCCGAATACTGCTTTGTAGAAGGAATAAAAATAAGAAAACCCCTCCGGATACTCCCAAAAGCAAAAAGAGACTGCTGATAAAAAAATAAGACATCAGAATCACGCCCAAAAAGCATAGGGAGGGTGGAAAAGGGCAGGAAGAAAGAAATCAGGCTAAAAGACAAAAGAGCCAGGGGATGAGCCAATCTTCCCACCATGGAAAAATGACGGGTTAGCGAAAAAAATATAAAAAAAGCCAAGCAGGAACGAAAAATGGGCACTATCCAGTAATCCTGCTGACCATAAACTTTTTGACATTTTTCCTTGAAAAGTCGAAAACTATTCATACTCTTACTATCTCCCTAAACTACTCGTCTAACCAGTCTGCCTCATCATCCAACCACTCTTCTTCAGTATCTTTTATTCCTGAAGCATTTGTCTTAGGATCAAGTCTTCCGTCTTTCATCGTACGGGACTTTTTCAGTCTGTCAGACCTTGTATACAATGGTGCCAGATCTAATTTGGCACCTTCTTTTTTCATTTGGAGCACTACCTCCTGAGCCTCTTCTCTGGCCCTTTGGACAATACTTTCCTTTTCTTCTTTTTTCCGTAGCTTATCCACTCTTTTCGTTGTAGACAAAAGGAGTAAATCCTCTAGACTCTCTTGATACAATAAGCTGTCTTCATAGGCCTTTTCATAGGAGTAATAGGACACAATGGAAAGGAGCAAAATGGTACAAACCATTCCCAAAAGATAGAGTAGGGAAATTCGCTTTCCCATATCCATCATATATTGAAAGTCCAACTTTTGAATGATGCTTTCTATTTCCATCAGAAAATAGGCCAAAAGAAGCAGAAAGAATATCCCGGTATACTGAAGCAAGCCCCGAAGTACCCGATTGGAAATAAAGTCTTCCCTGATAATACTTGGCTGTATCCAATGCCTCCTGCCCTATTTCCTTTTCCAGCATGGCCACTTGTGCCATAGCAATGATTTTCCTCTGATCCAACATTAATATCCCCTTGCCTGTCTTGCTCTTTCCGCATAGGAAGAGCCCGGGAATTCTCCCACTACCGCATCAAAGTTCTGATTTGCCTCTGTAGTATTGCCCATAGTTTGCTGTAATCTTGCCAGCAGGAATAAATTTTCCGCCTCTCTTCGAATCTTTACACTCCAGGTATAATACTGCAAAGCCTCCTCCTGGCGTCCCGCATTCCATGCCGTACTGCCCAGTTCCTGCAGACGAAGATACACGCTGCCTTCCATTTGGGATTTTATGGAAGAAAGCATAGAAATAAGACTTTCTTCGGTAATAGCAGTTTGATCCAAGGCAGTATAAAGCTCTGCCGCCTTCATCAAATCCCCTGTGGAAAGAGCGTTATTAATTCCCACCAAACTCTGATACTGGGCCATAAAGGAAGCATTCTGGTTCTCATAGCGGTCCAGCTTTTCCTTCATCTCCTCATACTCTTTTTGCAAGCCGGCATTTGCTGCAGATAGGTCTCCCATCTTCTGATTCGCCGCATCCAGCTTTTCCGTATAGGATATCATTTCCTGATTGTTTTTTTGCTATTGGCTCTTCGAATTCCCGCAGGAGCATTAAGAGATAAAAAAACAAAAAGGGCAATTACCACTCCCCTAAAAAGGAGTAAGGCAGAAACCGCCCAGGGGAAATCTGCTTAACCTCCTGGGGCATCATCACATCATCATCCATCATTTTCCTATGAGAAAAACATTTCGAAGACGACTCTGCTCCACCTCCGCTCTACCGGTCTTTTTTCTTCACATAGTCCATCAGCACCAGTGCCTTAGGATTATTTCTGTCAATCTTCAGAACAAGGTAAAGACTCTTTTCCCTGCCTTGACCCATTCACTCTTTCGCATGTAAAGAAGAGCCAGTAAAATGTGAGCCTTTACATAGTTAGGGCTATCCCCGATAACCTGATTCAGCTGAAAAACCGCCAAATCCTCATTATTATGTTGGGCATAGTCCAAAGCCTGATTATATCGCTTTACATTGTCAGAGCAAATGCGCAAAATTGCCGGTTTTCTCTGAATCTGCTCAAGATAATAATCTGCAGGGTTATCCTCCGGCAACAGGTTCATGCTGATAACCCATTGCACTAGAGCATCCGCCACTTCTCCCATCTCAAAAAAAATAAGCCCCAACAGATTCCTTGCTTCCCTTTGGTACTTATCAAAATGTAAGGCCTTCTTCAACAGCTCCGCAGCACCGCTTAAATCTCGAAGTCTGGCCCTCTCCAGTCCCAAGTTGTAATAACAGTTGGCTATCCGTTCCAGGGTGATATCATATTTCATGATGAACTGTTTCCCTTCTTTAAAGCCTCTTCCATAAGTTGGGTCATCAGGTCATTCATATCGGTAAGGTCAACCTTTAGAATGGCATCCTCTAACTCGATCCACATCCAGGCTGGGTTTAAACCTTTTTAATCTCATCCTCAAAATTTATCATTGCACTCCTTTATCTTAAAAAAATATTCCCAAAATAAGGAATACCGTGCACATTGTCACACTAAAAGATCCTACCCCTGCAACTTGCCTTGCAATTGTGCAGTTTTTTTGTGAAAAAGCATTGACTCCCCTATACTTCTTCTATAGAATCCCAAACAGTTTCAATGGGAAAATGCCTTTGCATGAAATTCTAACATAAGTCAAAATGGCATTCAAGTTTAGAGAAAAGGGAATTATGGAAAGTTTTATTACATTTTTTTACAGCACATTTTGAAAAAAATTTCTTTCTCGGGAAATGATGGTCTTCTTTTTATCCATGATGCCCGTTATCGAACTGCGTGGCGGTTTGATTGCCGCCTCCTTGCTGAAGGTAAATTATATACAAGGCTTGCTATATTGTTTAATCGGAAATATCCTCCCCATCCCCTTTGTTCTTTTCTTCTTTGCCAAGATCGTGGAGCTGATGGAGAAATCTTCCATCACAAGACCTTTGGCATCCTGGTTTAGAAAAAAGGTAGATAAGCATAAGGATGCCATTGATAAGGTGGACTTCTGGGGTCTGGTCCTCTTTGTAGGAATTCCCCTTCCCGGAACCGGAGCATGGACCGGAGCTATGGTAGCCAGCCTTTTAAAGATGAATCGAAAAAAGGCATTCTTAGCCATCGGTATCGGGGTCTGTCTTGCGGCAGGAATTATGTCCTTACTCAGCTACGGCTTGTTGGGGAAGCTGGTGTAGAGGAAAGCCGGTGTAGAGGAAAGTATCTACGAAAAAAACTGAGGATTTTCCGGTTTTTCTGATAAATTTTTCATTTAGCTTTTATGATATTTTTTTAAGGATTGACATAAATTCACAATAGTTATATAATGCAGGAGTTCCATTGCAGAGGTATCGAAGTGGTCATAACGAGGCGGTCTTGAAAACCGTTTGTCCGCAAGGGCGCGTGGGTTCGAACCCCACCCTCTGCGCTAAAGAGAAAAGTCGGGATTTATGCGCGAAACCGCATAAATCCCGACTTTTTTATTATCTATACACACTTTTTCCCTTTCTTTTTTCTTTCCATCCTTATTACTATTTCTTAATGCACTTAATGCCGTGTTCTCTAAGTTGTTTCATCAAATCTTCCGTAATAAAGTCTATCTCTTCGCATGTACTGCTGAAAACAAATTTTTTATGGTAGGCACTTGCATCGAACAGAAAAATACGTCCTATGAGACCTCCCTTTTTCAATATTCTCATACTTCCCCCATAATTTCCGCGACTTACTGTCTTTAAAAATACAACCATTTCGATATCACTAATGCGATATCTTACCGGTATTCCCGACAGAACCGTCAATTCATTATTCTCAATCATGAAAACATCATATTTCCGTTCTCGTTTCGACCAATTCTTAAAAGCAATAATGGCAGATATAATAACTATTACCAGCAGAACCATCATATAGAATATTGCCATAAGCTCAAAATTGGAAATCTTCAGCATGTTACAAACTCCTCATATTCTGCAATATAACTTGAACAACTTTATTGTATTAGGAAAGGTGATTTTTGTATCAGAGCTAACATTTTTCAAATGTCAGCTCCGATACTGGCTAAAGTCCATTAATCAAAAAAGACTTAGAAGAAGGTAGCCCTTGTTCCAAGTCTTATCTTTCCTGCACCACCCGCACATAAACTCGAACTTTCTATATCAGCTAAACTAATCATTTTGCTACCCTCTTTGTAGTTGAACATTAAAACTATTTTATCATCATAAAGATAAATCGAATTTACAAAGCTGTCAACAAGCCTTTGCCTATAGTCGGGGTCTGTAATATCTAAAGTGCGGAAACGGTGAAGCCAGAATAAAACCTGTTCTCTCGTTAAAAGCGGCTTTTGCATTTCCTCTTGCAAAATTTCAACTTCAAGTTGGCTTTTGCGTACCTCTAACTCGTCTAGCCGCTGCTTGGTGGACTGTGTGAAAATCCCCTGTTGGATAGCGTTGATTATATTTTCAATTCCTCTTGTGGTATCGGCAAGCTGCTGTTTTAACAGTGGCAAGGTGGTATTTTCACGCTTTTGCAGTACCATAATACTATCAGTTATATCATTCATCAAGTTATCATCAAACAGCAGCCTTACAATATGTTCAATTACTAGATTTTCTATCCAATCTTTTTTGACTGTCTTTTTAGGGCAGGCTTTTTTGTATTTGGCAGTTACGCATTTATAATAATGGTGAGTTACTCCCGTATGGCTTTGTGCCACCTCGCCGCACATATAAGCACCACAGCACCCGCAAAATAGCTTTTGTTGTCAACAAATACATTTCTTCTTTCGCTTTTGCCCTTGCTGGTGCTTTCTTATTTTTCTCCAACCGTTCGCCTACTCGGTCAAATAAATCCTGCGGCACAATAGCGGGGACGCCGTTTGGTGTGACAATATCACGATATTTGTACTCACCGATATAGCGGCGGTTTTTCAAAAGCCGTTTCACACAATCAATTCTTAGTGGCTTTTTTCGATAGCTTCGTATCCCTTTGCTGTTGAGGAAATCAACAAGCTGCTTTATCGTTGCGCCTTTGTCATAACGCTGGAAGGCTTCAACCACGATTGGGGCGGTTAGAGGGTCAATTTGTAAATATTGCTCACTGTCTACGACATAACCAATCGGCAAGCCCCCGCCATTAAATTTACACTTCAAGGCGTTTTTCTGTCCGTCCTCTGATTACCTTTTTCCGATAGTTCGGCACTGTAAAACTCTGCATATCCCTCTAACAGACTTTCAAGCAAAATACCTGTGCTGTCCTCGGCTATGGCTTCGGTGGCTGATACCACTTTCACGCCGTTTTTCCGTAAGGTAGCTTTATAATGTGCGCTATCGTAACGGTTCCGTGCAAAAGCGGTCTAATTTCCACACAAGCACTATATCAAACAATCCCTTTGCACTGTCTTTAATCATATGTTGAAATTCGGGGCGGTTGTCGGTCTTGGCAGATAACGCCCTGTCTATGTAGGTTGATAAAATTGTGATACCGTTCTTTTCAGCGTATTCCTTGCACTCCCTTAATTGTCCTTCAATACTTTCCTCCCGCTGATTATCAGAGGAAAAACGGGCATAAATAACAGCTTTCATTCTCTGCACTTCCTTTCGTATTTTTTTATCGGTAGCTTACCTCGCCGCCACACTGGGGCTTTCCCTTGATAACCGCTAATTCCAAAAGGGAAATCCCCTCTTACTTGCTCTGTTCTTCTAACATTTTTCGCAAGCATATCCCTCAATTTTTTTCACTGACAGGTGAAGCAGGGTCAAAACACATATCCACAAACTGCCGAAGTTCCTTGTTTTTCCTGCGTGATGGCTTCAATTACTTTTTGGTTTATGCTCGTATAATCTGCCCTCTGGCTGCTCTGTCCGTGCAAAGATATAATCCATAGAAACATCAAAGAAGTCTGCATACCAAAGTAATATCTTTAACGGCGGGGTGGTTTGCCCGTTTTTCATATCGGTTCACACTGGCTTGTGTCGCTCCCATCAATACGGCTATTTTGGCTTGGGACAGGCTGACGCTTTCTCGTAAACGCTTTAATCTATTTGCTATTTCCCTGCATAATCAACGCTCCTTTCTTATATTTAAAAATATACATTATATGAGTTATTATATCAACACATATTCATTATATAACAGGACGGTTAAAGCGATTGCCTTAACCGTCCTGTTATTGTCTTGTTATTAAAATAAGCAACAAACTTCCTTATTTAGTTCCTTAATGTGTGACTTTATTACCATTTGTATCAAAATAAACGGTTTCTGGTTCCCCACCAAATTCTGCACTGGTATTGTTTCCAATATGGTCAGGTACATTCAAACAAGCTTTTCCCTATCCCGTTACTAAATGAATATGCAAGGCTATACTCTAACGGTATAACCACATTCCCTTGCTTATCAATATATCCGTATCTGTTTTTGAAATACTGGTTCTGAAAAATCTCTCGTCCTCAACAGCCACAACAGCTAAACCATCAAAAAAAGAATACGCTTTCGTATACTGTATTGGCACAATTAAGTTTCCCGATGTATTTACAAACCCATATTTTCCACTTCCAAAAGGTTTATCTGAAACACGTGCCATTCCCTCCCGGAATCTACTCATATAATTGTACTGTATTGGAACAATTAGGGTTCCTTGTGTATCAATCGCTCCATATAAATAATCTACATCTTGACTAGCAGGATTATTATTTGCAACAATAGCATAACCCTCTGAAAAGTCATCTACACTGTCATATCGAGGTGAAATTACGACTTTTCCACTACTATTTATGAAACCACATTTTCCACCGGACACAAACTTTGCTAATCCGTTGTGAAAACTCCCAATAACCGGATAATCATATTTAAATGGAATAGCAGTATTTCCCTGTTTATCAATAACGCCCCATTTTCCATCCTTCTTAACACTAATCAGACCTTCTGAAAACCCCGGAGATTTTATATAACCTGTACCAGTATTATTATCACTTTTAATCATTGTAGTGCTATATATTTGTTCATAAATCATGGGAATAACCACAGTTCCGGTTTTATCTATAAACCCTATTTTGTCGATACTACCTGTGACCATTACATTCGTACCCGGTAGTTCATACCGATTGGGAGTACTTTTATATACCGCAGCCAACCCCTCTGAAAAATTCGCATATACGGTCATAAATCAATGGCACGACTAATGTTCCGTCAGTGTTCATCACTCCATATTTGATATTTTCTGCATTTGAATTACCATTTTTGATTTGTCTGACAATTATCATATCAGACACCGTAACTCCATCTGTCACAATTTCACACCCAGATGGTGCTTTAATTTCCTTCCCGTTAATATTAACACTCGTCTGTGCCAAAACTGTCATAGCCGTTCCCAGGCACATTATTAGCGCCAACACAAAAGAAAGCACTTTTTCTCTTCATCTCGTTTTTCCTCCTTTTTCTTAATTTTTATACCATTACAAATCCATCTTATCATCGTTCAAATAGAAAAGCAAATATATTTTGTGAGTTAATGCCTAACATACTTTCGTATCATTTCACAGTACATTTTTGTTAGGTGGTGGCTCATATGACAAAAAAAGTAGAACAGCTAGAATTTGATGAAAATATATATAATACAATACGGCGCAATATCAAGAAATATCGAAAGGAAAAGGGGCTGACTTCCGCCCAGCTTGCTGAAATGGTTGACCTGTCCCATGATTTTATACGGCAGATTGAAAGCGAAAAGGTGGGGTATAATTTTTCAGTAGAAACCTTTTATAAAATCTCGGTTGCGTTGGGGGTTAGCTTGGATAAACTGATTGAGAAGTAGATAGTGCAGGGAGAAAAGATTATGTCAAATAAAGAACAAACCCAAAAACAGGAAATAGCTTGGGAGGACTACAATAAATTCAAAAAGATTATAGATTGTCACTAAAAAAACAATAAAAACATTTTTCCGAAATTGTAAACGAGATTATGGATTGCAAAGTGCTTACGATTGAGGCACTTCAAGAGAAGTCTAAAATCGACAGAAGAACTATTTGCCGCCTAAAAAGTGGAAAAAAATTAAAACTCAAAAACGTGTAATGGAATATATGCCTAACATGAAAACAATTATTGCTTTTTGTGTGGCGTGCAATCTTGATATGTTAAACACTATAACTTTATTGGAATCTTTTAGGCTTGAGTTTCAAAAAAACAAGTATGGTTGATTATGCCTATTGTTATCTCATTGCTAATTATAGCGGAAAATCAATCGCTGAATGCAATGCCGTTCTAAAAAAATCTCGGAATTGATAGTAATGATTTTTCTGCGTGACGTTGATTAAATAAGCACTTTAAAAATTTTTTTAATTTATAAGTGACACGAAATGTCATAAAAACCGCCTTTTCAGGGCGGTTTTTTTATATTGCAAAAAGCTCGCAATCCTTTAAACAAAAAGGCTTTCGAATGGTGTCATGTCATGGCGTTTTTTAACTGTCTTTCTTCATGATAGGATATACCCACAAGGCCTTGAAAAATAATCTTGCCATCGTTTAAGCTGAACATGGCAACAAAGGAGAAAAACATGGAAAAACGTTATTTGGTAATAGGACACTGGGCAGACAAGCAAACAGGCACGCCAGTATCGGGCATAGCCGAAATCAGCAGCGGAATAAATAAGGCTGGGCAGCCTTATGAAATTCTGAATACAGACAGCCGTGAAACCCCTATTGAGGGTGCATATCATGTGGGTACTATTCTGACGGCTACTATTAGCTTGTCGCAGGAAACCCCTGCAAAAGCACCGCTCAATCTGAAAAGTAACAGCCAATCATAAATTGAGCACTATCAGAAAGGACTAGTCTACGAAACACAGAAACCGCCGCAGGGCGGGTTTTCCCTTAGGAAAACTTGTCCTGCGGCGAACTGCCTAAGGTCTAGTATTACCCTTAGGTAACCTCTGTATTTTGTAGCAAATGCAAACATACGTTTTGTAAAGGCGGTGAAAGATTGAAAGATACACAGTCACGCAAGTGGCAAATTACTTTAAATTTTCGCAATAAAAAGCATATAGACCATGCAACAATCAAAATAGAACTATCAGCGATTAAGCCTATTCAATATTATTGCATGGCTGACGAAATCGGATTAAAAGAACAAACCCCACATATCCATATTTTTATCGCCTGTTCTTCCCCCGTTCGATTTTCAACGATAAAACGGCATTTTCCAGATGGACATATTGAGCAGGCTCGTGGAAGCTGTGAGGAAAATAAGGCTTATGTGGAGAAATCCGGTAAATGGAAAAATGATTCAAAAAGTGATACTTCAATTAAAGGTACTTTTTGAGGAATGGGGTGAAATGCCTATTGAGCGGCAAGGCGCACGCTCCGACCTTGATTTTCTTTATCAACTCGTAAAAAGACGGAAAAAGCAATTATGAGATTTTAGAGGAAAACCCTGAATATCTTTTTGCGTCTGACAGATATTGAACGTGTACGCCAAACAGTAAAAGCAGAGGAATTTCGCACTATTTTTCGGGATATGGAAGTCACTTATATATGGGGAAGGACAGGAACAGGAAAGACACGCTATGTAATGGAGCAACAGGGCTATGCAGCCGTTTACAGAGTGACAGAGTACGAACACCCCTTTGACGGCTATGCAGGGCAGGAAACGCTTGTACTTGATGAATACCGCTCACAGCTAAAAATCAGCGAACTTTTAAACCTGCTTGATGGATACCCCTTAGAACTTCGGTGTCGATATGCCAACAAAACAGCCTGTTTCACAAAGGTATACATAATTAGTAATCTTTCTCTACAAGCCCAATACCCAATTATTCAGTGTGAGCAGCCCGAAACATGGCAAGCACTTTTAAGGCGAATACATCACATTATCGAGTACCGACCCAAAGAAGAAATTTACGAACAATTTACATTATTTGACGGAAAGGAAATTTTTTTAATGAATGATGATAAGCAAACTGATAAAAATCAGGCGGAAACGGAACAGGTCAAGAAAAGCCGCTTACTTACGCTTTTACAACAGGACTTAGACAACTCACCACTATTCATAGATGGAAAAATGTCTTTATAACTGCTTACCTGCTTCTTGCAATAGTAACATGGATCAACCGTGGTAAGCTGCTGTTCGGTCTTGACAATAAGTTTATGCTGTTCCCTATATTTACAATGGCGGTTAATTACCTTGTTGCCCTGCTTTTGCCGCTCGGCTTGCTTTTGCCTTATATCCGCACTGGGAACGCCACGAAAAAGCACAGAAAATACAAGACAGGCTAATTGGTGCGGGATTTACAAATCACGCTCAAGTGCCGCCCTTACTTCTTGCAAGGTATCGACCTCGCTTAAATCCAAAAATCACAATATGGGAATTTGATGAAAACGAAACGCCTTTATCCACTTGGGAAGATAAGAAAGATAAGCTACAAGGGGCTTTGATTGACAAAATTATCAAAATAACGCAAAGTAAAAACGGACGGCGCATTATCATACATACAGTTGCCCCTCGTCTGATGATTCCGTCAGTAATGTATTGGCAGGACAAATATTTAAGCAAAGAAAGTTTTGTACTGATTTTGGGCGAAAGCCTGACAGGACAGGAAACGGTCAACCTTGCAAAGATACCGCATATCTTACTTGGAGGAGCCAGTGGTTCCGGAAAGAGCGTTTTACTGAAACTACTCTTAATGGAGTGTTTTAAAAAAAGGAGCAGAAGTCTATATTGCAGATTTTTAAAGGCGGCGTGGATTTTTTTCTTCCATATGGCAAAAATGTCACTTGTGTTTTGATGAAAACGAATTACTTGAATTATTGACAGGTTTAACAGATGAGTTACAACGCCGTAAAACAATTTTTCGCAAAACAGAGTGCGCCAATATTGACGAGTATAACGCTGCTACAAGCAGTAATCTAAAACGCATGATTTTCGCTTGTGATGAAATTGCAGAAGTCCTAGACAAAACAGGGCTTTCAAAAGAGAAAAAAGAACTTATTTCCCAGATTGAAAGTCAGATATCCATAATCGCCCGACAGGGCAGGGCTTTCGGTATTCATCTCATTCTTGCCACACAACGCCCCTCTGCGGACATTATCAGCGGTCAAATACGTTCTAACATGGATTGTCGCATTTGTGGGCGTGCAGACAGCATACTTTCACAGATTATTCTTGACAGCACAGAAGCCGCCGACCAGATACCTAAAGACGCACAAGGGCGTTTTATCACTAATACGGGGGTGGTGTTCCAAAGCTATTTATTTGACGATAGCGAAGTTTTCTTCAATAACGGACAGACAGGGGGTGTTCCCAATAGCGAAAGCAACGAAGCAGGGAACAACAATTCCTAAACATGAATTAGAAGCCCTCGCCGCAACGCTTTACCCTGCCATACGGGAATTTTACGAGAGCAAACAGGGACAAGCAGAATTTAAAGCGTGGCAGGAGCAGCAACAGAATATAGCAGAAAAGCAAATATAATAATGTTTGCAATACAACAAACGAGGGATAACCTAATCGGCTATCCCTCGTTTTGTTTCACCTTAGAGAAAACATAAGCCCAAACGCTTCACCTATAAAGATGGGGTTCGGGTTATGTGCGTTTAGTGCAGAAGATGGGAGTTGAACCCACATGAGTGTTACCTCACACGGACCTGAACCGTGCGCGTCTGCCATTCCGCCACTTCTGCAAACGAAAGTAGTATATCACCATCGTTTTTTTCGTCAAGAAAAAGAATTTCAACCAACAGCTTTTAATGGTTAGATAGAGTTTTTTTCTTTAAAAAGATACATCTAATACTATATCCATTCCTTCAGCCAATCTTTGTAATAGCTTTTATAGAAGGATTTCTGGTTCCGTTCTCCAACTTACTAATCTCCGATTGATTAATTCCGGTTCTGTTAGATAAATCTTTTTGTGTCATATTCTTCGCTATGCGAGCATCAATAATAGCTCGAATAATATTCATTTCCGGCTGTACTTCTTCATAGGCTTTTGCAAATTCAGAATCTCGCATTTTTTTCTGTTTATACTCTTGAAGCTTCATTTCAACTTTTCCTTTCGTGACAAATAGTCATCTCTCCTTAGTTTTGCAAGTTTTATTTCCTGTGCAGGAGTTTTTTGAGTTTTCTTGACAAAACCATTCGTCAAAATAATATTCGCACCTTCATAGAAGAAATACAGAGTACGTGTAATATCTGAACCAAACTTACAACATAATTCAAAAATCCCATCCTCAAGGCATTCACTATAAGGCAGTCTCAACTGATTACCCTTCTCTTCTAGTATTTCAATTAAAGATAATACCTTTGCTTCCATTTTAGGTTCTAAGGAATCTATAAAGTTTATTACCGGAATTTCACCATTTTCTTTCTCATAAAACTCCACAGTGAATTTCATTGTTACTACCTCGTTCATTTATTATATGAGATAAAACTCATTATCACAAGAACAATATTCTCTTTGTAACAAACTTAATATTTCCGGCTTACGCCATAATCTCCCCTTCTTTCTTCTCTCCGGTCACTGCATCCTTTGGTTTCTGCCAGGTCATGTAGTCGCACTCCGGATAACGAGAACAGGAGTAGAAGATTCGTCCCTTCTTACTTCTCTTCTTTACGCACTCCGCACCGCAGGTCGGACAAAGGAAACCGGCGTATTCCACGTATGGCTTGGTATTTTTACAGTCCGGAAAGCCGGGACAAGCCAGGAATTTTCCGTGAGGGCCATACTTAATGACCATCTTTCTACCGCACTTGTCACAGACTACATCCGTTTCTTCCTCGTTGATCTTGACCTTCTCCACCTCTTCTTTAGCCTTTTCTACAGCCTGGGAAAGATCCGGGTAGAAGTTTTCCACAATGGTTTTCCAGGAAGTCTGTCCCACACTGACAGAGTCCAGTAAAGACTCAAGATTGGCTGTAAAGCCCTTGTCTACGATGGTAGGAAAATTCTTGGACATCATTTCATTTACCGCATTTCCCAATTCGGTAACGAAAATGTTCTTCTTCTCTTTGGTAATATAACGACGCAAAAGAAGGGTTCCAATGGTAGGTGCGTAGGTAGACGGTCTTCCAATGCCTCCCTCTTCCAAGGCCTTAACCAAAGAAGCCTCGGTATAATGAGGCGGCGCCTGGGTAAAGTGCTGTTCCTTATTCCATTTTTCCACCTTAAAGGAGTCTCCCTCCTTCATCTCAGGGAGAGTGACATTTTTCTCTGCCTTGTCCTCTTCAGACATATACACCGCAAGGAATCCGTCAAAACGAAGGCGACTGCCACTTAAAGTAAAGATATAATCCTTAGCCTGAAACTTCACCGTTTCCGTTTCATAAACTGCCGCTTCCATCCTGGAAGCCACAAAGCGCTTATAAATCAACTGATATAAACGGTACTCATCCTTCCCAAGACTTTCCTTTGCCTCGAAGGGGGTAATCTCCAGGTAGCTGGGACGGATAGCCTCGTGAGCATCCTGAATCTTCCCTTCCTTCTTATCTTCCGTCTGAGTCTTCTGACAGTACTCGGGACCGTACTCCTGTCCAATCTTTTCCAATACCGCAGCATGGGCTTCCTCGGAAATTCTGGTGGAGTCTGTACGAAGGTAGGTAATTAATCCAACCACTCCTCTTCCCTTTACATTCACGCCCTCATACAAAGACTGGGCAATCCGCATGGTCTTTTGGGTGGGGAAGGAAAGAAGCTTCGCCGCTTCCTGCTGTAAAGTAGAGGTAGTAAAGGGAAGGGGAGCCTTCTTTCTTCTTTCCCCCTTCTTTTTCTCGATGAGCTTTAGCTTTTCTTTTCCGATTTCGGAAATAACAGAAAGAACATCCTCTTCCTTAGACAAAGGAAGCTTTTTGTCCTTTCCGTATAATACCGCCTCTACCTCTTTCTTGCCTACAGCAAGGGTAGCGCTAAGGCTCCAATACTCTTCCGGCTCAAAGGCATTAATCTCCGCCTCTCTGTCGCAAATCATCTTTAGGGCTACGGACTGCACTCTTCCCGCGGATAAGCCTTTACGAATCTTCTGCCAAAGCAAAGGACTGATGGTATAACCCACCAAGCGATCCATGACTCTTCTGGCCTGCTGAGCATTCACCAAATCCATATCGATTTCTCTTGGATTCTTTAAAGCATTCTGAACCGCATTCTTGGTGATTTCGTTAAAGCTTATACGGGAGATTTTCGCTGCATTTTTCTCATCCTTATTTAGCTCTCTTTGCAAATGCCAGCTGATTGCCTCTCCTTCACGATCCGGGTCAGTTGCCAGATAAATTTTATCCGCCTTTTTGGCTTCCTTTTTTAACTTACTCAGCAGTTCCCCTTTTCCACGGATAGTAATATACTTTGGCTCATAGTCATTTTCCACATCAACTCCAAGGGAACTTTTGGGCATGTCAATTAAATGTCCCATAGTAGCATCAATGGTATAGGACTTTCCTAAAAACTTACTGATGGTCTTTACCTTGGCGGGTGACTCCACAATAATGAGATGATTTGCCATTCCTTATCCTTTCCTGTTCCGGTATAACTTGCTGCATAGTAAAAGTGACAGGCTTCCCTGCACCGGTCTTAAAACTCACTGTTCTATCTCTTCTTTGATAGCTCTAATGCATCAGCACAACAATGTGCTATCTCATCCAAATAAATGTATATTGTTAAAATATAAGTCAAACTGAGACTCTTGAAAATTCGTGGACACTATAAACGAATCCTAAAGAAAAAGCAAGACGGATTCCAAGACTTTTCCTTATTTTAGTGCTTTATCGGTAGAATTTGATACTTTTTATAAGGAAGGCAAAAGAAAAAAATCATAGGATTACTATTTTTTTAAAAGCAGGGCTCATTCTAACAAAAATACAATATTTCATCTTGTAAAAAAACACAATTCATATAGAAAAAAATAAGTTTTTTTAAAAAAATACCCCCTTGTATTTTTTTCTTCTATAATAAGAGGACTGCAAGCACTCACAATACCCCTCCACCTCCAGCTCTAAAAGGTAGCGATGTAATAAGGATGGAGGAAGCTTTAACTCCTCCTGTAGCTTTTGAAAATGTTTACTATCAAAACCCAAGGCATGATAAATTTGCCGCTTTTTCCTCCGGAAAAGTACTAATTTCTTTTAAGTCCTCTTCTGCCCTCTCCGCTTCCAAGGAAAAGTATGATAAAATATCTTGGGCTGAGGTACAGACTGAGGCTCCTTCCCGAATCAATCGATTACAGCCTTGAGACAGACGATCCACGATTCTCCCCGGTACGGCGAAAACCTGTTTACCCTGTTCCAAAGCTCGATCCACTGTAATAAAAGTGCCGGATTTTTCTTTGGCTTCTACCACTAAGATCACATCCGAAAGCCCTGATATAAGACGATTCCTTTCCACAAAATGATGGGGAAGAGGAGGAGAATGTAAAGGATACTCGCTCAGTAGTCCACCTTGATTTTCTATACTTTCATAGATTTTAAAATTACAGCTTGGATAACAGATATCCACTCCACAGCCCAATATCCCATAGGTTCTTCCCTTTGCTTCCAGTGCACCTTCATGGGCTGCACTGTCGATACCGTAAGCCATTCCGCTAACTATTCCAATGCCTTTTTTTGCCAGACTCCTCGCTATGGATCTGGCAATATTCTTTCCGTATTCCGTACCATCTCTTGCGCCAATAATGGCTACCGTTCTTTCCTCCTCTCCCGGAAGTTCCCCTTAAGATATAGACAAGTGGGGCTATCCGGAATCTCCCTTAGCCTTTGGGGAAAGTCCTTATGAAAGGGAAGAAGCTCCTTAATCTTCCCGCTACCTTCTTTGTTGATTTCCATAGTAAAACTTCCTTTCCCACCTTATTCTTTTCTTTCTAAGTTTCTATTTTTTTCTGTCACTAAAGAAAAATTTAGCTGTTCTATCTTCATAGCTTTTATCGAATTAATAAAAAAAGAAAAACAGTTCCTCCTCCAATCCCCGATAAGAAACTGCCTCCGCCAGATGGTTAATATTCATTTCCTCCATCTCCTCCAAGTCCGCGATCGTTCTGGCAATTTTTAGAATCTTATGGTAGGTTCTCATCGACAAATTTTTGATTCGAAAAATATTTTCCATATATGCCTCCTCTTCTTTAGAAAGAACACAGTACTTCTTTACGGCTGTTACATTCATGTCTCCGTTCCACCGTAATTCTTCCTCCTGAAGAAATCTTTTTTCCTGCATTCTTTGCGCCCTTTCCACCTGCATTCTTAATACAGCGGAGGAAATGCCTTTTTCCCGGCTTAAGGCTTCCTCTAAGGAGATAGCCGGTAATGATACACAAAGGTCCATTCTCTCTAAAATGGGCTTGGAGATTCCTCTTTGATAAGCTCGAATCTGTCCGGGAGTACAATGGCAACGATTTCTATCCGGAAAAAATCCGCAGGGACAGGGATTCATGGCCGCCACAAAAAGACAGTCCACAGGATAAGAAAAAAACTGCTGTAATCGATGTAGACTTACTTTCTTCTCCTCCATAGGTCCCCGCAATGCTTCTATACTCTCCTTCTTAAATAGGGGAAGTTCATCCAAAAACAAAACGCCTTTACCTGCAAGTGCCAACTCTCCCGGTATCAGTCTTCCGGAAACCATCCCTCCCAACAAAGTATTTTTGGCTAACTGCAGAATGGGGGCTCTAAAGGGTCTCTTCTCTATCAAAGCTTCTCCGGGGGAGACAAGAAGCAATGGAATATATTTTTGCTCAAGTCGAGTTTTTTTCTTTTTCTTGTCATCTTAGGGAGTATTCCGGGAATTCTCTTGGCAATCATGCTTTTTCCTGTTCCGGCAGGCCCGGAAAATAAGAGGGCATGATGGCCTGCAGCAGCAATGAGCGCGGCACGAATACCATAACTTTGTCCGGCCACATCCTGAAAATCTAGATTTTTCTTCCTCTTCATTTCCGGAATACCGGCCTTTATACGCCCCCTAGCGCAGCGTAAATAGTTTAGCGTCTTTTTTTCTTCTAACCCCTTCGTCTTTTTGTTTTTATATTTTTTCTCTTTATCGATATTCCCATAGGATATTTCGCAAATATTCATAAGTTCTGTGATATGGGAACAGGCAATTATCTTTAGCTTTTCACAGTTTGTAGCCTCCGCTTCATTTTCCTTAGGCACAAATACGCCCTCCAACCCGGCCTCTTCCAAAGCCAAAACCATAGGAAGTACCCCGGGTACCGGACGAATCTCCCCATCCAGTCCAAGTTCTCCTATGAAGCCATAATTTTCATAAGGAAAATGAGCCTTAGGGTATAAAGCCAGCAAGGTTCCCATAAATATTGGTAAGTCAAAGGAACTACCGGTCTTTCTTAAATCCGCAGGCTGCAAATTAATCGTGATTTTCTTTGGGGGAAGCTCCATGCCCAGGTTCTTTAGGGCAATACTTACCCGCTCTATCGCTTCTTTTACAGAAGCAGAAACATTCCCCAGGGTTAAAGAGCGGGGAAGACCATTGCTTTCATCTACCTGAACGGAAACAATATAGGCATTGAGACCATGGAGTGCGGCAGAATAGATTTTAGATAACATAAGAATACCTCATAAAAAGAAATAGGAATAATAGAAATAGGAACAATAGAAATAGGAACAATAGAAATAGGAACAATAGAAATAGGAACAATAGAAATAGGAGTAAAAAAATAGGAATAAAAAGCTCAGACACTGAATATTGGAGAAGTAAATTAAGGAGAAAAAAATAAGATGTAAAATAAAAAGACAATAAATTATTTTTGATGAAAAAAAGTCAGATAAAACAGTGAATAAAGAATTCAAAAATAGACTAAGATAAATACAAATTCATCTTAGTCCTTGTAGGATGCCTTGTCAATAAGATAAGTATCTAAACAAAAAGATTTTTAATATTTCAAAAATACTCCTTTGGCAAAGGGGCATAAAAGCATTTTTCCCGAAAGAGCATAAAGGACATTCGTCTCCGGTAGTTTTGGAAAAAGCCAAAGAATAGGCATGAAGGAGCTGGTAAGACAAAGAAAAAGCTTTTTTCTTAGGGCCTATATTTTTTTCACTTTATCTCCATACTTATCATCTCCTACAATAGGATGAGATAAGAGAGAAAGCTGAGTACGAATTTGATGGGTTTTTCCCGGTAAAAATCTGCACGGAAAGAAGAGAAAGAGGTCCCATAGGACTTTCAACACAGGCCAGTTTTTCAAAGGCGCTTTTCACCTTCTTTCCTGACAGATTTTCTAAGGACTTATTCTGCCCTCTATCCTTTTTCCAGATAATGCTCCTGTATACCGCATTTTTGAAAATCACCATAGACCAAAGCGTAGTATTTTTTCTCTAAATCATGGCTTTGCAAAAGTTTAGCAAAGGCCTGTAAGGCTCCCAGAGTTTTCCCAAAAATCATGATTCCGGAGGTATTTCTATCCAGACGGTTGGCTATTCCCGGACGAAAGCTCTGCTCCTGTTCCCTGGTCAGTTCTCCCTTCTCTCGCAAATAGGATAAAAGTAGTGAATTGACGGAAAAAGAAGAACTTCCATCATTTTCAGAAAGAAGTCCTACCAGCTTATTAAACAGAATGCAGTGGCTATCTTCATAGAGGATATTACTCTTCCATTTCTGATTCCAAATCTCCTCTACAGTTCCTTTTTGTTTGAAGAAGCTTAGCCAAGCTTTCCTCACTAAAAGTACAGTTGTACCTTGTCTCCAAGCTGCAGAATTTCCTTTCCTCCGGCTTTCTTTCCGTTTAAAAGGATATTTTTTTCTTTCTAAGCATTTTTAAAAAGAAAGGAATCCGTCTGTCCTTTAAAATATTTTTTTGTAAAAAGCTTTAAAAGCTTTTTGTTCTTTTTTTCATTTTTGAGAGACTAGTATTTCTCGCATCACCTTACCTATAAAACCGTCTTAGCACCGGAATCAAAAAGCAAATCCGGGAAAGCCTGAGAGAAAAGATAAAAAGCTCTTCATCGGAAAGCCATAAATGGATAAGGGACGATTTAAAACCGCATCCATCACTGCAAGCTTTGCTACCTTCTTAGGCTTTGCCATAAACAGCTTCTTGATATTCTGCATCCTTCCCCCGCCTCCGGCCACATCAAAAAAGGGAGTATCCACGGGCCCCGGACATACCACAGTAAGACCAACGCCTGTATTTCGCAATTCCTCTCTTAACGCCAGAGAGAAGGAATATACATAAGCCTTTGTGGCTGCATATACGGAGAACTCAGCCTGAGGTAAAAAGGCAGCGGCTGAAGCCATTTGTATAATCCGGGAATTGGAGCCCATATATTCCAACGACTTTAATGTAAATGCCGTTAAGGCCTTTACATTCAAATCCAACATTTTCAGTTGTTCCGCTACAGGAATTTCAGCCACCTTCCCTAATTTCCCAAAGCCCGCAGCATTCACCAGAAAAAGAATTTCCGGATTTTCCTTTTCCAGTAAATCCTCATACATTTTAAATGATCTTTCCTCTGACAAATCCCAAGGAAAAATACGAACCGGTCTGAATAACTGATCTTCTACCTCCAGCAAGCTTTCTTTTTCTTCTGGAAAACAGCCAAAAATTCCTGAATAGCAGGAATTCTATCCTGTAAGGCAAAAACAAATCTCTTTCCCTATTCCTGAACTGGCACCTGTAATAACTGCAATTTTCATCCTATCCGTCCTAGATTCTATGAAATATGATTATCTTTTATAGAACAGATATAAAATAAATCCTTATATTCTGTTCCCAAAAGACCTTCTCTTACCGCCAATACGGCATTCATCCTTGAATACTGTTTTTTTAGTATAACTTACTCAAAGTATAATCTCAATCTCTTTTCCGATTTGTGCACAATTTAGCTCTCTATTGATGGGATACTTGGCAAGATTGGCCTATGAGCGGCATCGAGATGCAAAGAAAAACTAGCTTTTATACGAGAGAAAATAAAGAAAAACCCCGGTAATTATGCCGTTTCTTGGCTTAATTACCGGGGTTTTTCAATTCCCTGCGGGAGATGGGACTTGAACCCACACGTCCTATCGGACACAAGATCCTTAGTCTTGCCTGTCTGCCATTCCAGCACTCCCGCGCAACAGAAGGAATTCTATCACAATTTCTTCTGCTGTGCAAGTTTTTTTACTCTTCTTTTTTTATCCAAGCTGGTTTTCAGAACTGTTTGTTTCTTCTTTCTTCTTTCTGCCTCTTCTGCTTGGCTTTTTGTGTACCTGTTGTTTCTTCTTTTTTTATCCTCTGCCTTGGCTTTTGCCGGTTTTTTTGCAGTAGGCTTTTTCCTCGGACGCTTTAGTAGAGGTCTTGGCCTTAGGCTCTTTTTCCGCCTTTGTCTTGCTTTTTATTCTCTTCCGCTTTAGCCTTACTTGACTTCTCAACTACTTTTAGCTTTTGCTTGTTTTATCTTCTACTTTAGCTTTACTTGTTTTATCTTCTACTTTAGCTTTTGCCAGTTTTATCTTCTACTTTAGCCTTAGCGGCCTTTTTCTTCTACTTGTTCCTTGCGCCCCTTTGTTTCTACCTTAGTCTTTGATGCTTTTTCCGTAAGCTTCCCGGTCTTTTCTTCTTCGGTCTTAGATTTTACAGGCTTAGGGGAAGACTTAGATACAGACTTAGAGGAGGCAGACTTTGTTTCAGACTTTTCTTTGGTAGCTTTTTCTTCCTTTTTCTACCTTTGCAGACTGAGCCTCTGCTTTATTCCCTTCCTGCTTTTCTGAAATTGTGCCTTGTTTTTTTCAGAAGTCTTTCCCTGCTTTTTTCTCTTCCTTTACAGGCTTTGAAGTAGAGCTTTCAACAGACTTTGTCTGGGAGGACTTTGCATCCTTTACAGGCTTTTGAAGCTTCCTTGGAACTATCCTTTGTGTTCTCTTTAGCATTGTCCTTTGTATTCTCTTTGGCATTATCTTTTATGATATCTTTCGTAATATCCTTTGCCACTTCCTGAATATTGTTTTGTCCGGACTCCTGTGTTCCATTATCTCTTTTAGCATTGGAGCGTCTTCTTCTTCGATTGTGATGTCTGCTTCGCTCCTTAGCTTGATCTGTAGGATGATTTTCCGCTGTAACATTGGCGGCATTGTCCTGTGAAGTTTCAATACTTCCTGTCTCGGATTGCTTTTTCTACCTCCACTGCCTTGGCTTTATCCATCTTAGACTCATCCACCTTCGCTTCAGATGGATTGTCCTCAGTCAAGTCCTCCACATCCACACGCTTCATTCTCTTTAAAACCGGATCGTAGATATACTGAATTTGATTGGAAGGTCTTCCCGTATTAACTTTCTTTTCCGTCTTAGGGTAAATCCTGTTTACCGTTTCCTTATGATGCTCAGACTCTGCTTGTTCTCCCTGCTCTTTTTCCGGTCTTCCACTTTCTTTCCGGCCTTCTTCCTCTTGAGAAGCATTATTCTCTTCGGTATAAAGAGCATTTTCCTCTGCTTCAATAGGGGAGGATGCTTTCTGTTCTAAGGCATCTGCATGTTCCGCATCCGGAAAAAGCTTTTCCTCTTTGATTGTTGCAGAATAGTCCACAGTAAAGTGCTCTCCGTCCTTTTCCTCTTCCACCAGGGACGCATAGCTTACATCCTCCTTAGCCAACGGATTGGGTAAGAGCTCTACGGGATCCAAATGGTTGTTCACATCCAGAAAATTATTCTTTCTTCTTCTATAATTATTTCTATAGCTTAAAGTAGGTCTGGTAGGAACATTGTTGGTGGTTTCAAAAGCATCAATCAGCTGTACTTTTTGATTTCTTTCTTTTGCTCTTCTGATTCTTTCATCGTCATTTGCCACAGAATGGAGGAAGCACTCTTCAATGGTCTCTCCCAGAAGAATCTCCGCCCCTCTTAAGCTATGCCAAAAATCACGAACCGCGGCATAGCCCTTGTCCTTGGAGACAATGCAAATCTTTTCGCCCGTATCCAAAAACATTCCTGTGGTAGAAGCAATGTACATATCCAATGCATTGCTGTGCTGCTTTAAAAGCTTGACCATTCTTACATGAACAGCCTTCTCCTTTTAAATCTTCTACTACACCTCTTTGCAAAGCAGAATTTTCATCACTGTAATAGACTACTAAAGTATCCTGCTCTGTCAGATAATGATGCCCATCAAAGCCGCTGGCATGGGTATTTTCAAAATCCACTAAAAAAAACACAACTTTTCTCCTTTTTAAATAAAGTCATCGTTATGATTATCCTGGGACAAAAAACCGAAGAATTCTCCCTCATCCAATTTCCGGAGGATAAGCTTCGCTTCCTCCAAAGGACAAGGTAATTCTTCCTCCTTGCAATATAAAACTTCGGAAATCATCACCACGGTTTCCGCATTTTCCTGCTTGATGCCGGGAACCAGCACAAAGTCTCCAACGGAAATATTATCCTCTAAGCTTCGAAAATAAGTAGGCTTACCATTCGGTTCAAACAAACAGCTTAGATAAATATATTCCCCTTCTTTTACACCGTGCCGGTAAAGTCTTGGATCGAAACAAAGAGCCGAATACACCATAGTAGGACAGGGTCTTATGAAAATCCTCCAATAGGTCATCCCAGTCATCCGGAAGCCCATATCGGTCATAGGATCTCTTTACCTGAAAATACCGACCATCCCTATACTGAATGGTAATCTCTAAAAGAGCCGGGCTCTCTTCCCCAATACTTCCCTCTTCCCTGATCAAAATGTTGAAAATATCGTTCTATATTGCCCAAAAAGATAATCCACGATTTTTGGGTATAAAGTACTCGTGCTTTACCGAAGGGAGCTGATTCATGTTTTTGCAGGTATGTAAGGCTTTGACTTTCTCTGGAAAGAACTAAGGTCTCTTCAAAAAAGACCTCCTCACTCTCTTCTTTCCGGGTCAATGGATTCCAACTGACATTTTCTCTTTCCTCTTCCACTCTTAGGGAAAAATGGAGGATTTGATGAAAATGTGCATTGTTCGTCTCTTCTGTCAGTTTGTTTAAAGAAGCAATAAAATGATTCCAACTCCCCGGAACCGAATTAATCCCTTGATACTCTCTAGCTTCTTGATTTTCTTCTTTATACAACAAAAACCAACGGAAAGAAAAAGGCGGGAATTCCTCCCTTTTTTTCCTGAAAATAACTACGCTTCCACTTCGATATGGCACATTCGTCTAAAGAGTTCAAAAAAAGCTTTCTGAAGGTTCTTTTTGGCACATTTAAAACCAGAGCCGGACCCTCTTCCTCTACAGGAGCATCATAGGCATACTTAATCCGACCATTCTTCATCCAAATGTTCAATGAGCTTTCCCCTACCCCCAGTCCATCCAGCTTTAAATTCAAGTACTCCAGCATGAAGCCTCTCCTTTCTCTTTAGTTAGCACCATTATATCCTATCCTTTCAAAAAAATACAGTAGTTCTAAAAAAATAATACTTGATTTTCAAAAAGGCTAATGGTATACTGGCAAAGTTGATTGAGACGAGGTGTGATAATGGTAGTCGGCCAGCCTGGAAAGTTGGTGCCCGTTCTGCGGGTTGTGGGTTCAAGTCCCATCCTCGTCGCTATGATAAAAGCTAGGATTTATGCGAGAAACGGCATAAATCAGGGCTTTTTTTCTTTCCCTAATTCACTCAAAAAGGAGCTGTAAAAATTAGAAAATTTATTCTAATTTTTTTACAGCTCCTTTTAATCAAACTTTCCGGAATACTTGTCAATCTTTCCTTCTTCAGCATCCTTAAAAATCTCGTCCATGGTTCTCCAACCAAGTACGGCACACTTTACTCTGGCAGGCATGTGAGAAATATCCTCCAGGATTCCGGCTTCTTCCAGCTCTTCCTTCTCCTCCTCCGTAATCTTTCCTCGAATCATACGGAGGAAAATTTCAGAAAGCCGAAGGGCCTCATCCTTTGTTTTTTTCCTATGATTAAATCACACATAATGTCTGCACTGGCCTGGGAGATGGCACAGCCGTCTCCGTCAAAGCTGGCTTCGGAAATAACATTATCCTTATCCAACTTTAAATACAAGACAATATCGTCTCCACAACTGGGATTCACGCCCTCTAAAGAAAAGCTGGCATCCTCCATCTTATACTTATTGTTTGGTCGAATATTATGTTCTGTTAAAAATCTCATTATAGTAGGTGTTACTCCCCATATCCCATCACTCCTCGAATAGTTTTTAGTGCCGCCAAAAAGGCATCCACATCTTCCTTAGTATTGTATAGTCCAAGACTGACTCTGGTGGTACTTGGTGTTCCCATGAACTTCATCAAAGGCTGAGCACAGTGGTGTCCCGCCCGGACACAGACCTGGTTAGAATTGAAAATTGCAGCAATATCATGAGGGTGCACCCCGTCAATGGTAAAGGTTACAATACCATGATGTCTTTTTGGATCCTTGGAACCTAAGATATGCACATGGGGGATTTTCTCCATTCCCTCCATAAGATAAGTGCAAAGCTCCGCCTCTCTTTCCTCGATAAAGGAAAAACCGATATTTTCCAAGTAGGAAATGGCTACCCTAAGACCTACCGCACCGCCAACATTTACCGTACCCGCCTCAAACTTATGAGGAAGCTCTGCCCAGGTGGCGCCTTCCTTGGTCACATATTCAATCATTTCTCCGCCGAAAAGGAAGGAGGCATCTTTTCCAAAAGCTCCTTCTTTCCATATACGGCACCGATTCCCATAGGAGCATAAAGCTTATGTCCGGAAAAAGACCAAAAAGTCCACATCCAAATCCTGTACATCCACCTTGGTATGAGGAACGGACTGGGCACCGTCACAGACAAATACCGCCCCAACTTCATGGGCGAGCTTTGCAAAAAGTTTAATGTCCTGAATATTTCCCAGCACATTGGAAATCTGTGCCATAGCCACCAGCTTTACCTTGGGATTTAAGACTGCACGGAAGTTATCCTCTGTGATTAAACCTTCTTCATTAGGCTCCAGAAAATGAAGCTTTAAGCCCTTTTCCTTTGCCAGCTGCTGCCAGGGAATGAAATTGCTGTGATGCTCCGAAACCGGAAGCATGATTTCATCCCCCTCCTGCAAAAAGGCTCTGCCATAGGTATAGGCGATAAGATTCAATCCCTCGGTGGCATTTCTTACAAAGATGATTTCCGCGCTTTCCTTCGCATTCAGAAACTTGGCCACAGCTTCTCTTGCCTCTTCATAGGCTTCTGTTGCCTTTAAAGAAAGCTCGTAGAGCCCGCGGAGAGGGTTGGCATTTTCCGCATGATAATAATGCTCCATTGCTTCCAAAACCTGCCTTGGCTTCTGGGCTGTTGCCGCATTATCCAAATAAGCAAAGCTTCCCGTTTTAAAAATAGGAAAATCTTCTTTTAATTTTTTTGCCAAATCCTCTCTTGCCAATTCCATTATTCCTCTTCCTTACCCTTTCCTCGGATAGTTTCCTCAATATAGCTCTGAATATTCTTATCGGAAATGCTATGAATAACATTTTCCATTCTGGCTTCCGCCATCAGCTCATAGGTGCTTTCCAAATCCATGCCCCTACTTTTGCATATAAAAAGACACTGTCCTCGTCCAAACGACCGATGGTAGCACCGTGGTTTCCTTCCACATCATCCTCATCACAAAGAATGACCGGGATGGTCTGATTTACCACATTGTCATCCATCAAAAGTACATTTTCCTGCTCATTACCGCAGGCGCCCTTTGCCCCATGCTTTAGGTCAATGGTGCCCCGGAAAAATTTTAAAGGCTTCCCCTCTCAGCACACCGTCACAATAAATATGAGATTCACTCTTCTTTCCGAAGTGATTTACCAAAAGGTTGTAGTCCGCTCTTTCCTGCTTCTCTAAGAAGTAGCCAAGATGCAACTCCGCCTCACTACGATTCCCTAAAAGGTCAGCCCGATAGCCCATATGGGCACTCTTTCCGCAAAGATGAATCCCGCTAATCTTTACTTTCGCAGAGTCGTGAAGCTGCAAAGATAAGTCATCATAGCTTCGGAACGCATCTCCGAACTTACTCACCAAAATCAGATTCAGCTCCGCGTTCTTTTTCCAAAAATAAACTTTTCCTGTAAATAAGCGGATCCTGCTGCCTTCTCCTCAGATTCCCTATGTAAGAAGAGAGTAAACTTTGCTCCCTCCTCCAGATAGAAGCGAAAGGAAGAATGCTGGTTCTCTTTACTCTCATAAAGAAAATGCATAATCATGGGAGCCTTGGCTTCACCCTTTTTAATGCGATAGCCGGTGCTTTCACAGCCGTCTTCCTTGGCAAGACCGGCTAATTCCTCTCCCAAACCGCTGACTACTCGAGAGAAGTCTCCCTCTCCTCTAGTGGCCTCTTCTTCTATTTCCGGTGTAAAGGATTGAAATGCTCCCTCAATCTTAATTTTACTTTCATTCATTTTCAGCCAGCGAAATGTAGGAACCGGCATTTTTATTGATAATTAATTCTTCTGTACGCACAATTCCTCCTTCCTAGCCGATGGCTCCAACCATCTCCAAACGAATCAGGTTATTCATCTCCACCGCATACTCCAAAGGTAGCTCCTTGGAAACGGAGTCCGCAAATCCACTGACAATCAGAGACTTAGCCTCCTCCTCGGGAATACCGCGGGACATCAAATAAAATACCGCTTCATCGGAGATTCTTCCAATCTTTGCCTCATGCCCCACATCCGCCTGATTGGTACGAACATCAATGGCGGGAACCGTATCGGAACGAGACTGATCATCCAGCATCAAAGACTGACAGGATACCGCAGACTTTGCATTTTTCGCCTGATTTTGAATGACTACCGCAGAGCGGTAAGTAGAAATACCGCCACTCTTGGAAATGGAACGGGTATTGATATAGGAACTGGTATCTTTTCCGATATGCACCATCTTGGCTCCGGTATCCAGATTCTGCCCTGCTCCTGCAAAGGTTACGCCGGTAAATTCCGCTCTGGCATTGTCCCCCTTTAAAATCGTCATGGGATAAAGGTAGGAAATATGGGAACCGAAGGAACCGGATACCCACTCCATAATTCCGTTTTCTTCCACTCTGGCTCTTTTGGTGTTTAAGTTATACATATTCTTGGACCAGTTCTCGATGGTAGAATAGCGAAGCTTTGCATTCTTTCCGACGAAAAGCTCAACACATCCCGCATGGAGGTTTGCCACATTGTACTTCGGTGCGGAACAGCCTTCGATAAAATGTAACTCCGCTCCCTCATCCACGATGATTAAAGTATGTTCAAACTGTCCTGCTCCCGGCGCATTCAAACGGAAATAGGACTGGAGGGGAATCTCAACATTTACCCCCTTGGGAACATAAACGAAGGAACCTCCGGACCATACTGCCCCGTGAAGAGCTGCAAACTTATGGTCTGTCGGGGGAACAAGCTTCATAAAATGCTTCTCAATCATTTCCCCGTAGGGACCGTGAAGGGCGGACTCAATATCGGAATAAACCACACCCTTAGCCGCTACCTCTTCCTGCAGGTTGTGATATACAAGCTCGAGTCATACTGAGCTCCCACACCTGCTAAGCTCTTTCTTTCCGCCTCCGGAATACCGAGCTTTTCAAAGGTATTCTTAATATCCTCAGGAACCTCTTCCCAGTCTGCGGACATCTTGGTTTTCGGCTTAACATAGGTCACAATATTGTCCATGTTCAAGTCGGAGATATCCGGTCCCCAGTTGGGGATATCTGTTTTATGATAAACTTCCAGGGCCTTTAGACGAAAATCTCGCATCCACTGAGGATCATTTTTCTTATCCGAAATCTCCTCTACGATTTCCGGCGTTAAGCCCTCTTTGATTTTATAGAAGTCGCTGTCCTTTTCTTCATATCGAAAATCATATAAAGAACGATCGATATCTTGAACTTCTGTTCTTTCCTTTGCCATACTATCCTCTAGCTTTCCAAATAAAAAGGCTTTTATTCCTTCTCCAAAAAGATTCAAAAACCTTCGTTGTTGATTTTTATCTACCAGGCTTCCGTCTCCCTCAGCCTTCATCACACCGTTAATCACCACATGCGTCTTATCCACTGTCAAGGACTCTAAAATTCTTGTGGAGTGAGTGATAATTAAAAGGGAGCCCTCCATATTCTTCTGATACTCCTTGATTCCTTCGGAAACGGTTCTTACCGCATCCACATCCAATCCGGAATCGGTCTCATCCAGAATGGCAAGACCGGGCTTTAACATCAGAAGCTGTAAAATCTCCGCCTTCTTCTTCTCTCCACCGGAGAAGCCCACATTTAAATCACGCTCTGCATAGCTGTGGTCCATTCCCAGGATATCCATGGACTTCTTAAGCTCCTTACGAAAATCCCAAAGGCGGATTCTCTGTCCAAAACGCTGTTCCATAGCGGAACGAATGAAGTTTCCAAGACTTACTCCCGGAACCTCCAAGGGGTTTTGGAAGGAAAGGAAAATTCCTCTCTTTGCTCTCTTATCCACCGCTTCCCGAGTAATATCTTCCCCGTCAAAAAGTATCTGTCCATTGGTAATGCTGTATCTGGGATTTCCCATCAGAGCATTTCCCAAGGTGGACTTTCCCGCTCCGTTAGGTCCCATCAATACATGGGTTTCTCCCTTGTTGATGGACAGGTTCACATTCTTTAAAATTCCTTTTTCTTCTACTGAAACGGACAAATCCTTTATCTTTAGTAATTCCGCCATATTCCTCCAAATATATTCAAAGACCTTTGCTGTCTTATCATTAAGATGTCTTTCTTTTCCCTGTAACTTGTTCTGTCCGAATATTTTTTCGGAATCTGTATTGCTATCATTTTAAACAAGTCAGGAGACAAAAATCGCTAACATCTTCTTGACCATGTTCGGATTATAAACGAGGCAAAAACAAGTGACAATACTATTCCTAGTAATTTTATAGGATTATAAGAAAAACAAAGAGAGAGGAAAAAAAGCCAGTAAAAATCAAGCTTTTTCCCTCTTTTTTTAGTTATCCTTAACTAACCACCTTCAAGTATTTTTATTTCCGTAATTATATGTATAAAAATTTTTACACACAAGCATTTACAATAAAAAGTTTTTTTCAGTATCAGTTTTGTTCAGTATTCATTTTGTTCAATCTTAGTTTTTTTCAATCTTACTTAGCCTCAACTTTACCTTATGCTTTTTAAAGCAATTAGCCGAATTCCTGTTTGACAAAAATCATTTACCAGAACATCCCCGATACGGATGGGGATAGGTACTCGGAAGCCCCTTGCAAAAGGCCTCCGCCTCGGAAAACTTTTTCCTTTGGAATAGGCTTCTCCGTCTTTACCGGAAGAAAGTCCTTAGAACCGATCGAGCGAATCTCGGAAAGAAAGCTTGCCTTCGTCTCGAAATCTCCCTCTTGGCAAAAATCCTTTCCTCTGGCACAAGCATTTCCGGTGACAGAAATCAGCTTATTTCCTTCGAAGCTGACTTCCAAAGCACAGCCTCTTCTACAATTCATACAGGTCATTTTTGTTTCCAAATCTACTCCTCTTTCTAAAAGCTAGAGAATAGGTAAAAAGCTTCTTTTTACTCTATTCCTCTTTTCCAAAAACCAAAAGCTTGCTTCTAAGGCTTTTTCCAGCCTTTGACTTTCTCTTCCCTTTTCTCCCGGGACATCTTGGGAAGAACTCCATTTCCACATGATGCCTTTCCTCCAAGCTTTCCATAGATTCATAAAGTCCAACGGAAAGCCCCCGCAAGATAGGCTGCTCCCAAGGCGGTAGTTTCAATGGAATGGGGCCGAATCACGGAAGCCTGCATTAAATCCGCCTGAAACTGCATCAGAAAATTATTACCGGAAGCTCCTCCATCCACCCTAAGACTTCTAAGGCGTTGCCCCATATCCTGCTCCATAGCTAGTAGCAGATCTCTACTCTGAAAGGCAATGGACTCTAAGGCTGCCCGGATAATATGATTTTTGTTTACCCCCCTGGTTAGTCCGGTAATGCTGCCTCTGGCAAAGGGATCCCAGTAGGGAGCCCCAAGGCCTGTAAAAGCAGGGACAATATAACAACCGTTACTATCTTCTACCTTAGATGCAAAATACTCCGAATCCTCTGCCTTATCCAATAGGTGCAACTCATCCCTTAGCCACTGAATTACCGCTCCCCCTACATAGACGGAACCTTCTAAAGCATACTGCACCTTTCCGTCAATGCCCCAGGCAATGGTACTTAATAGGCCATGCTTTGAGGGAATCGCCTGATCTCCGGTATTCATCAGCATAAAGCAACCTGTACCGTAGGTATTCTTCACATCTCCCTTTTGGAAGCAGCATTGGCCGAAAAGAGCCGCCTGCTGATCTCCCGCTACACCGCAGATAGGAATAGCCCTTCCCAAAAACTCCGGATCCAGCTCTCCAAAGAAGCCGGAAGAGGGCTTTACCTTGGGAAGCATAGCTTTAGGAATTCTAAAGAAAGACAAAAGCTCTTCGTCCCATTCCAAGGAATGGATATTGAAAAGCAGGGTTCTGGAAGCATTGCTATAGTCTGTGGCAAAGCAAGTTCCCTTACTCAGCTTATACATCAGCCAGGTATCTACCGTACCGAAGCAAAGCTCTCCTGCCTCCGCCCTTTCCTGGGCCCCCTCTACATGGTCTAAAAATCCAGCGAATTTTCGTGGCGGAAAAATAAGGATCAAAAACCAGACCGGTTTTTTCCCGAATCTTTTGCGAAATCTCCGGATGGGCTTTTTGCGCTTCCTTAATCCATTCCGTGGTTCTTCTACATTGCCAAACTATTGCAGGATAAATGGCCTGGCCTGTTTTCCTGTCCCAGACAATGGTGCTTTCCCTTTGGTTGGTAATACCGATAGCCACTAAGTCCTCCGAAGAAATTCCGGATTTTTCCAAACATTCTCTGGCTACCGCCAGCTGACTTTTGCCAGATTTCATTGGGATGATGCTCCACATAGCCGGGCTTTGGATAATACTGGGGAAATTCCTTTTGAGCCTTTTAAAACGCTCTCTCCTTCTTCATCAAAAAGAATGGCTCTTGTACTGGTGGTTCCCGCATCTAAGGCCATGATATATTTTTTTCATTTCGTATCCTTTCTACAAGCTTCTTACTAAGGCCTATGGTCTAGATTCCATCTCTTTCCGATGGATTTTATCTATTCTATATTCTATCTCTTCCGATGGAAATTTATCTTAATTCTTTATGCTCTCTATTTTTTAATTTTCCATTGATATAACTGGAAAATATCCTTGCTCTAAATTTTTTCCTCTGTAAACTCCGGAATAAAGCTTTCTCTGGCACTTTCTTCCTCTTGGATATAGGCATTTTGAATACCCAAGTCTTCGGCATAAGCAATCCATTTTTCGTACTCTTTTCCATATACTCGACGGGCAATCTCCGGGTAGTCCTCCAGATTCCCATAGGGAATGTATTGCCGAAGAAGGCTGTATAAAATATTATCTCCGTACTCTTGATAAGTATATTTCAGCACTTTTTTCGCCCGGTAAACCTGATTGGGAAGGAGCAAATGTCGAAGAATCACACCTTTTTGCAAAATCTCCCCCTTATACGCAAGACTAGGGCACTGCCGTACACACTCCGCCAAAGCTTCTTTTGCCCTAATCGGGTAATCCTTAGCCTTGGAATAGCGTAAAGCAGTATCCTCCTCTATATATTTAAAATCAAAAAGGTAAATGTCTATCAGCCCTTCACACTCTGCCAAAACCTCCCGGCTTTGGTAGCCTGAGCAATTCCAAACAAAGGGCAGAGAAAATCCTCTTTTCTTAGCAAGTCTAATGGCTTCTAAAAATTTCCGGAAGATAATGCTCTCCTGTAACAAGATTGATATTGTGACACCCCAGCTTTTTCCAGATTCAGAAAATGCCTGTACAAATCTTCTACAGAAATCGCCTCTCCAATCTCTCCCCTGGACAGTCTTTGATTTTTGGCAAAAAAACACAGGACAGGCTACAGTAAGAAAAAGAAAAATGGTTCCGCTGCCCTTGCTTCCGGAAAGGCAGGGCTCCTCCCAGAAATGGGGAGCTGCTCTTCCGATATGCATAGTACTTCCTGCATGGCAAAATCCACGCTCTCCCTTCAGGCGATTGACCCTGCACTGCCTTGGACAAAGTCTACAGGAAGCATAGGATAGAATACTTTGCGCCTCTCCTTCGTAAACTATATTTGATATCTCATCCTGCAAGGTATTCGCTTTCCCTTCCTGTTTTTTTCCCGTTTTTTTCCCTGTTTTTTTCCTGTTTTTTTCCTGTTTTTTTCTTGTTTTTTTCCCGTATCTCTTGTTGTTCCCGTATCTCTTGTTTTTCCCGTATCGCTTGTGTCTCTTGCATTTTCTGTATTTCTTGTATTTCCTTGATGTCAGGCATTTTATCCTCTTTTTTTCTTATTGTTCCCTTTAAGTCCGGCTTGTAAGCCCTGTCAAAAGCTGATACAATTCCTTTGATTTCACAATATTTTTATTAGATTAAAGGAGTATATTATGGCAAATCCTATTGTACGCATTACGATGGACAGTGGCAAGGTGATTCGTTTGGAACTCTATCCTGAAACTGCCCCCATTACCGTAGAAAACTTTTTAGACCTGGTAAAGAAGGGCTTTTATAACGGACTGACCTTCCATCGTATCATTTCCGGCTTTATGATTCAGGAGGCGACCCTGATGGAAACGGTATGGGCGGCCCGGGGCACAGTATTAAGGGAGAATTTAAGAGCAACGGTGTAGACAATCCTTTAAAGCACGAAAAAGGGTGTTATTTCTATGGCTCGCTCCATGGATCCAAACTCTGCCGGCTCCCAGTTCTTTATCATGCATGAAGCTGCTCCCCACTTGGATGGACAGTATGCCGCATTCGGAAAGGTCATCGAAGGCTTGGATGTCGTAGATGAAATCGCTTCCGTAGAAACCGGTTTCCAGGATGCCCCTGTAGATAAGGTAATCATGGAAAAGGTAGAAGTAGAAGAATAAATTCATCCATTGCATCCTTCCGGGAGCTTTCATAAGTTTCCCTTAGGCCATAGCCTAAAAAAATCCCCCTCTCCAAGGAGAGGGGGGAACTATGGCTATAAGCCGGGTTATGTTAAAAATGGTCATCTATCTAGGACTTATGTCGCCATAAGCCTCAAGCGGTTTACCCGAGGGCAGGCGAGCCACCTTATGCCCTCTGTTTAACCTTGCTTCGGATGGGGTTTACATAGCATTTCCTGTTACCAGGAAACCGGTGGTCTCTTACACCCCCTTTTCACCCTTACCGGAAACCGGCGGTTCTTTTCTGTTGCACTTTCCTGTGAGTCACCTCAACCTGACGTTATCAGGCATCCTGCTCTATGAAGCCCGGACTTTCCTCTCCTGCACTTGGCAGCAGCGACCATTCACCTTAGTTCCGTTAAAGTCTATCTTATGAAATTCTTTTTTGTCAAGAAAATCCATTTTCCTTGATACATTTTCCTTAATACAAATGTTGCAAATATTCCCCGGTTTCCCGGTTATACAGCATCTCTTCTTTCATGTTTCTATACTGTAAAGGACTTACCCCTATTTTCTGCCGAAAAATCTTGGAAAAGCTTAGAGGATCGTGGTAGCCCACCATATAGGCAATCTCCGCTATGGATTTTCTACTTCTCCTAAGCATAGCCTTGGCATTTTGCATTCGGATATAAAGTAAATATTCCTTGGGAGAATAACCCGTATCCTTTTTAAAGCTGTTGAAAAGATGGGCTCTGTGAATCCCCATTTCCTTCGCTAAGGCTACTATAGAAACATCCTCACTATAGTGCTCATCCAAATAGGCTCTTACTCTGGCACTGTGGCTCTCTCTGTCCTTAACAGGGCTTCCCCAGTGGCTTTCCTCCTGCTGCCCTCTTAAGAGATTGGCAAAAAACAGATGCATATAGGCACTTCTGGATAGCTGTTGCTCCACACTGTAATCCTGTTTTTCCAGAATTTTATTGATGTAGAGCAAAAGATTATCCATCTGATGCAGTATTCTAACAGGTTTTTCCTTATTAAAGCCCGCCTCTCCAAAGAATGTCTCCGCATCCAGTCCCCTTACCCCAATCCAAAAAAATAGGACCAGGGCTCCGTTAAGTCCGCCTCATACCAGGCTTCCACATGGGGATAAAGAAGAAAGGCATTTCCCTTGGACAAATGATAGTACTCCCCATTCACAAAGAGAGTCCCCACCCCGGAATATACCACATGCAGAAGATATAAGTTTCTTTTGTTTGGTCCGTAACGGTGTCCGGGGACACAGCGTTCCTTTCCGCAGTACATCAGCTGTAGATCAGAGGCCTTATTTTCCGCATCCTGAAAATTCAGGGAACGCTTTTCCTCCCCCAAAAAACAACCAAAGGGATCTTTTTTTCCTTCTGTACTCTGTCTTCTCATCTTTCTTCACTTAAGACTTGGCATCAATCTTGAAAAGGATGGACGCAAAGTCTCCTCCCTTCCTGCTTAAATCATCTCTGGAAATAGGGATTCCCACTTCCATAAGCTCACTTCCGTAAGCCAGATACTCTAAGCTCTTCTTTTCCAAATTAAAGGAAGCATGTAAAACAGGATTTTCCAATCTTTCCAAACATGGACTTAAGTCAGCCTGTACTCTGTATAGACGATCCTCCTCCAAGCCCTTTTAGCTTAAAGCGAATCCAGGAAGCATTCACATGATTTAAGGTCTGGAAATACATGGCCAAGGCCTGATCCTTCTTGGGAGATACCACCATAAAGGCAGTTTCATTTCCCTTAAAGGGAGAACGAAGGCGATAAAAGTCTCCGTCGATCTGAATCAGCTTCCGATACTCCTTCATAAACTGAATCTGCTTCTTCACCTCTTCAATTTCCTTCTCCGGAAGAAGATTTAAATCCAGCTCATAGCCGAAAGTTCCAAAGTAAGCCATATTGGCTCTGGTTTCCAAAGGAGTATTTCTGTAAAGCTGCTGATTGGGCACTTGAGATACATGGGAACCAATGCTGACAATGGGGTAGGCAATGGAGGTTCCGTACTGAATCTTCGCTCTCTCCGCTGCATCGGAGTCATCACTGCACCAGGTCTGGGGAGCATAATACATCAGTCCCGCATCATATCTGGCTCCCCCGCTGGCACAAGATTCGAAAAGTACATCCGGGAACTCCGTAGTCAGGCGATGATACAAATCATAGACTCCAAGAATATATCTATGCATCATCTCTCCCTGTCTGTGAGGCTCTAAAGTAGCGGAATAAGGCTCGGACATATAGCGGTTCATATCCCACTTGATATAGGAAATGGAAGATTCTCTAAGAATCTTTGACATCTTTCCGTAAATATAGTCTACAACCTCTTTTCTGGAATAGTCCAGTACATGCTGGTGTCTGGCATGGCTTGGAAAACGGCCCGGCGTGGCAATCATCCAATCCGGATGTGCACGATACAGCTCGGAATCCATATTGACCATTTCCACTTCAAACCAAAGACCGAACTTTAGTCCCAAAGCCTCTACCTTCTTAGACAGACCTGCAATGCCCTGAGGAAGCTTTTCTAAGTTAGCATCCCAGTCTCCAAGGCCTCTGTAATCATCATTTCTCTTTCCGAACCATCCATCATCCAATACGAAAAGCTCCGCTCCCACTTCCTTTGCCTTCTTAGCAATGTGAAGGATCTTCTCCTCGTTAAAATCAAAGAAGGTAGCCTCCCAGTTATTTAAAAGAATCGGGCGTTCCTGATTCTTGTATTTTCCGTGCATAAGGCGGTTTTTAAAGAAGCGGTGATAAACCTGACTCAATCCGTTCAGACCATCCTCGGAATAGGCCATCACCACCTCAGGGCTTTGGAAGGACTCACCCTCGGAGAGACAGTAGGAGAAGTTCTGGGGATGAATTCCCAGCATTACTCTGGTCATATCGAAGGTGGATACCTCTACTTGAGAAAGGAAGTTTCCGCTGTAAACCAGGTTAAAGCCGTAAACCTTTCCCTGATCCTCGTTGGCATCCGGACGAAGCAGGGCAATAAAGGGGTTATGCTCCGCACCGGAACAGGTACCGTTTAAGCTTTTGAATACCTTGAATCCCCATTTCCAGTTTTCTTGTCTTTACATAACGCTCTCTTCCCCAAGCTCCCGCCAAATGAAGCATGGTAAAATCTTTATCCAAGAATTCCACACTCATACTGAGGGCCGCCTCTAAGTGAATTTTTTCCGCTCCCATTTGGGTAAAACAAACATTTCGGCAAAAGCACCGGATAATCTCTATAAAGGGTATATTCCAGACGGAGTTCTGTCTCACTGACAGCATCTACCAGGAAAATATCCAAGGTTAAAGCTTCATCATCCGCCTCCACATAGGACATGGGTAAGGGCAGGTAGCTCGGCTTTCCCTTCTTAACTTCATACCCCCTATAACGGAAGTCGGATACCCTGCTGCCGTTTTCCTGCAAGATGGAAAAGGCAGGACTGCGATAGTCTCCTGTTCCGTAGGAAGGGTATTCCTGAGTAGCATATTGCATGGAAAGTGAGCCCGGCTCCGGAATGCAGACACTCATCTGAGAACGCTGAGCCTCTTCATGAAGGGAAGAAAAGCCTTCTCTGTCATGGATTCGCTTGCCATAATACAGATGCTCCAGCTGCTCATTTTCCATTACCCGCATAAGGTAGGATATCTTCTCGTTATATAAATGAAAAAAACTCTTTCTTTTTTTCGTGAAAAACAATATCAAAAAGCCATTCTACTCCTCCAATCCTAGAGCTTACCGCCACTGGTGGCAATTCCTTCAATGAATTGCTTCTGGAACAAAAATATACAAAACGATCATCGGAACACAGGCAATTAGGGATGCCGCCATCAGTTCCGGGAATTTCACCACATACTGTCCCTGCATCTTAGCCATAGCAGAGGACAAAACCAACATATCCTTATCCGTATTAACAATCATGGGCCACATCAAATCCTTATAGGCAAAGAGAGCTGTGAAAAATTCCAAGGGCCACCATGGAAGAACGCATCAAAGGCATCATAACAAAAAGGAAGGTTTGTCCGATATTACAGCCATCCAGTCTGGCAGCCTCCTCCAAGTCCTTGGGAAGTCCCATAAAAGCCCTGTCTTAAAAAGGAAGGTTCCAAAGGCGGTAACCAGTCCCGGGAAAACCAAAAGCAAAAAAATCGTATTTAACATTCCCATCTTGGAAACCATCAAATACTGGGGAATCAAAAAGACCTGATTTGGCACCATCATTTGGAATAATACCAGGGAAAATGCCAGGTCTCTTCCCGGAAAACGGAGTCTGGCAAAGGCATATCCTGCCATAGTTGCCGTTACCACCGCACAAAAGCACTCTAAAGAAAATCAAAAGCAGGGTATTTCTATAGAGCAGAAGGAAATCCATGTTGGCAAAAACCGCCTTAAAGGCATCTGTTCGCCAAACCTGCGGGAAGATAATAAAAGGATCCACGGAGGTTGCCTCTGTAATACTCTTTAAAGGCTGTCAGTACCATCCAGAGGAAGGGAATCAACATGGTAATGGAAATCAAAACCAAAGATAAGTGAATAATAAAACTGCTGATTTTTTTCTATTTCTCTCTAAACTTTCCATAGCTACTCCTTTCTTAGTTATAGTAAACCCATTTCTTCTGCCCGATCATCTGTAAAACCGTAACCAGTAAGGTCAGAAGAAGGAGTACCACCACAATGGTGGAACCATAACCGATGTTTTTTTATTTACAAAGGAATACTTATAGAAAAGATAGACCAAAGACTGGGTTTTTTCCCAGTGCCGGGTTGGTGTTATCAATTACCATATAAATCAAGTCAAATACCTGTAAGCTGGCAATGACTCTGGTTACCAAAACGAAGAAAATTGTGGGTGAAAGCAAGGGCAGGGTAATGTTAAAGAAGCTGGAAATACCGGTTGCTCCGTCAATCTCCGCCGCCTCGTAATAATCTCCGGGAATTTCCTGCAATCCCGCTAGGAAAAAGTACCATGTTATAACCAAGGATAGACCAGATACCAATTACCGCAACACTATAAACGGCAATACTCGGGCTACTTACCCAGTTAATTTTTGCTATGAAAAATATGGTTTAACAAACCGAAGTCGGAGTTGTATAACCAACGCCAAACCATGGCAATGGCAGCAGGAGCCGCCACCATAGGCAGGAAAATAATGGTTCTATACACTGATCTACCCTTAATTTTCTTATTTAACAGTACTGCCAAAACCAGGGAAATAGCTATGGAGAAGGGTACTTCCACAATCGCATAACGCACCGTATTGATTAGAGCCTGCCAGATTTCCTTATCCGCAAAAAAACCTTCTGGTAATTCTGCAAGCCAACAAAAAAATATTCCCTCTACCAAAGTCTCCTGTCTTAAAGAAGCTTTTGATATATGGTGTTGATAATGGGAATAATATTCAAAACCACTAAACCGATTATTGTTGGCAGGATAAATAACCAGCCCCAAATAAATTCGTTTTTCTCTCTACTGGTAAACGAAAAGCCTTTCTTTTTCTCTTCCGCCATAGCTACTCCTTTTCTACTAAATACCGGACTTTAAACTTATTTGTTACTTCGCATGCTCTTCCGCCAGCTTCTCATTCATCTGTGCCGCCATCTTTTTACAAGCTTCCTCCATCGTCAGTTCTCCGGTATATACCTTAGTAACCAACTCTGTATTGGCATCCTCCCAGCTTACTGTGCTTCTGGAGAAGGGAAGAATCTCCATATCTTCCATCATATTGAGATAGGCCTGTAAATTAAAGGGCGCGCTCTTTGCCCACTCTTCGGAAGTTCCCTTGTACGCGGACATGGTAATACCAAGCTCTGCCTGTTTTCTCTGCGCCTTTTCAGAACCCATATACTCAATCAGCTTCCAAGCCTCTTCCTTATGCTTTGTATTGGCTGCAGCAGCCCATCCCTAAACCATTGTAGATAGACACTCTTCTTCCTGTTACTTTATCCTTTGGTAACTCTACGCAATCCGCATTGGCTAAGCTAAAGTCATTCTTCTTATGTGCCGCAATCATCCAGGAGCCCTGGGTAATCATTGCCACCTTACCGGACTGGAACAAAACATCCTCAGAGTTTTTCGGACATGGTTTCTGCGGAAGGATCAAATCCTCCTTGATCCAGGTCTCCAAAATCTGCATAGCTTCAATGCTCTTCGGATCGTCATAGCCGGATTTTGTCTTGTCATCATTTAGAATGTATCCGCCTCTGTCCAAAATCATATTGTAATAACCGGCCTGATCGTTGTTTGGCCTTAAGCAAAAACCATACTGGGAGCCATCCGGCTTCTTTAACTTTCTGGCAGCCTCTGTCAAGTCATCCCAGGTCCAATCGGCAGTTGGATAAGCTAAGCCCGCTTCATCAAACATCTTCTTATTGTACCAAAGAGCAATCGTATCGATATCCTTAGGTACTGCATAGTCCTTGCCCTCATAGCCATAGAGACTCCAGATATCTGTGGGATAATTCTCTTTCTGAATCACTTCGGAATTCTTAATGTAATCCGTCAAATCCAGAAGCATACCGTTACTCATGTACCGCTCTGATTCATTGGAATGCATCCAGAACACATCCGGCAAAGATCCGCCCTGAGCAGCAGCTTCCATAGCAGTCCAGTAATCCGCCCAGCGCACAACAGTAATCTTGGTTTTTGATTCCTGTTTCCTTTGTGAAATCCGCCATGATTTCTTCCAGTCCGGGCTCCTGGTTGGTATCCCAGATGGAGACGGATAAAGTCACTTTGTCTTTCGAGCCTTCAGAATTCTCTGTCTTAGCCCCATCCTCGGCCTTTACGGTTTCCTGCACAGTACTACCGGCATTTCCCTCCGTGCTTTCCGTCTTCTGTCCGCAGGCCATTAAGCCTAAAAGGCTTAAGCCAAGAGCCAATGCATACTTTCTTACCATAGTTGCCTCCTTTAAAAATAGTGTAAAGGTATGCAAACAGGCTATTCCTCGAAAAATTATCCAAGAAATTTTTAGAAAAAGGGCTGTAAAAAAAGAATTCATTTCTCTTCCTTCTTTTTTTCACAACCCCTCTTCTATACGCAATCGACCCTTGTACTTTTTCTTTTTAAACGAGATATCGCACACTACGCGTGCGATACTCGTTAAGAATCAAATTATTTCTGCTCTTCTGCCAGCTTTTCATTCATTTGTTCTGCCATCTGCTTACATGCCTCTTCCATCGTAAGCTCCCCGGTATAAACCTTGGTGATAATCTCATTATCTGCATTTTCCAGCTTACAGTACTTCTGGAATAAGGACGAATCACCATGTCCTCCATCATGTTAAGGTAAGCCTGCAGGTTAAAGTTTGCGCTCTTTACCCAAGCATCGGAGGTTCCCTTGTATGCAGACATGGTAATACCAAGTTCAGCCTGCTTCTTCTGAGCCGCCTCGGAGCCCAAGTACTCAATTAACTTCCAAGCCTCTTCTGTGTGCTTTCCGTTCTTGGATGCAGCCCATCCTAAACCGTTATATAAGGAAACTCTCTTTCCTGTAACCGCATCCTTTGGAAGCTCTACAATGTCAGCGTTCTCTGCTGTATATTCATTTGCCTTATAGCTGGCAATCATCCAAGAGCCCTGGGGAACCATGGCTACCTTTCCGGACTGGAACAGTACTTCCTCACCATTCTCAGACATGGTCTCTGCGGAAGGCATCAGACCTTCTTTAATCCAAGTTTCCAGAATCTGCATTCCCTCAATGGTCTTGGGATCATCCCATCCGGACTTCTTCTTATCATCACTGATAACATATCCGCCCTTATCATAAATAAGATTGTAGTATCCTGCCTGGTTATTATCCATCTTTACGGCTAAACCGTACTGAGAACCATCAGACTTTGTAAGCTTTCTTGCCGTTTCCGTTAAATCATCCCAAGTCCAATCGGATGTAGGATAAGGAACTCCGGCCTCATCGAAGAGCTTTTTGTTGTACCAGATTGCGATAGTATCAATATCCTTAGGTACAGCATAGTAATGATCTTTATAGGTATACAGTCCCCAAATGTCTTCAGGATAATTCTCCACCTTAATCTTCTCGGAAGCCTTAATCTTATCTGTTAAGTCCAAGAGCATATCGTTACTCATATAACGCTCTGATTCGTTGGAATGCATCCAGAAAACATCCGGTAAAGATCCTCCCTGTGCACCTGCCTCCAACATGGTCCAGTACTCATTCCACTTCACAACGGAAACCTTGGTCTTGATACCGGTTTCCTTCGTGAAGTCATCTAAAATCTCCTTAAGCCCAGGCTCTTGATTGGTGTCCCAAATTGCTACGGAAAGTTCATCGGAAGAAGCACCCTGCTCAGCACCTCCATTCGCTGCGCTTTCAGAAGAAGCACTCTTACTTCCGCCACAAGCTACAAGGCCTAAAGCCATAAGCCCCATTACTACCGATACTGCTAAAGATCTTTTTTTCATATTATCCTCCTAGCGCACAAGAGTCCTCAGGACAAATCATTTTTTGAAAAAGCGAAAAAATCTTTCTTCTCCACCTAACCCTTGAAAACAATATTCTACTGCTTATTATACTTCCAGGCGCCTGTTTTTGACATAGACAAATGTTGCTATTGTATAGAAAAAAATGTTATAGACTTCTGTCTAGTTCCTTTTGGCTGTCAGAATGGAGAATTTTTCTTTTTTAAGGGTAAAATATAGGGAGCATTCATGGACAATTTGTCTATTCCCCAGCGTAAAAAAATAAGCTGTAAAGTCCGGATCCCACGGCAAATTCTCCACAGATTCCTACAGAGATTCCTGCCTCCTTCCCTTTTTCTGCCACAGCCTTAATAGCTCGTAAAATAGCAGGGTGCATTTTATGATAAAAAGTCTTGCACCATGGCATTTTTGTCTATCCACCGCCAAAAAGATACTGAGATAAATCATTGGTTCCGATGGAGAAAAAAAGTCAACTTCCTTAGCCAGCTCCTCCGCAATAAAAAAACCGCCGCGGGAGTTTCTATCATAATTCCTAAAGGAATGGTTTTCGCCATGGGAACCCCCTCTTTTTCCAGTGATTCCCTGCATTCTCCAAACAAAGTCTTGGCTTCCAGCAGTTCTTCCAGGCTACTGATCATAGGAAACATAATCGACAAGTTTCCGTAAGCGGAAGCCCGAAGAAGTGCCCGAAGCTGGGTGCAGAAAATATCTTTTTCTTTTAGACAAAAACGAATCCCCCGAAGCCCCAAAGCCGGATTCTCCTCCTTTTCCGCTTTTTCCGTAGGATATAAAGCTTGTCCGCTCCCCAAATCACAGGTTCTGATAATCACTTCCCTCCCCTGCATTTGCTCTAAAATTTCTCTATAGGTTTGAAACTGCTTATCTTCTGTAGGAAAAGAGCTTTCCTGCATATATAAGAATTCTGTACGGTACAGACCTATTCCCTCCGCCCCGGATTTTAAAAGATTTTTCACATCCACAGGAGACGACATATTACCATATAGGCGAATCCGCTTTCCGTCTCTGCTGATGCATTCCTCCTCTCTTAATTCTTCCAGTTCTCTTCTCTCCGCCCTCTTTTTTTCCATCAGTCCAAGGTACTGCTCGAGAACTTCCTCCGTGGGAGAAAAAAATAAGCCAAACCCCTTTCTCCGTCAATAATACAAAATTCTCCCTCTTTCACAGCCTTAATCCCCGAGCATTGTACCAGAGCAGGGGTACCTAAAGAAGCAGCCAGAATAGCGGTATGACTTTGTAAAGAGCCTTTTTCCGTGATAAAGCCCAGCAGTTTATCTTTTCGGGAAACGAATGGTATCCGAAGGTCCCAAATCCTCTGCCAGTAAAAATGCAGGGCTCCTCCTTTGCCCCCCATCTCCTGTCCGCTTAAAATGGAAAGCATCAGTTCTTTTTATATCCTGCATGTCCTTTGCTCTTTCCCGAAAAATAAGCATCTTCCATACGAGAAAAAAAGCCTTTCCTGTTCAGAAAAAAAGCTTTTTCACTGCATATTCCATTGTATTCCCCTTTTGTACCAGGCTAAATACGCTGTTTTGCAAAATTTCATCGGAAAGCATCAGGGCGTGCACGGAAAATATCTTTGCATCCTCCTGATGCATTTCCAAAAACAGCCTTCCGATAAAACTCTTCCTCCTTTTTCTATGGCTTTTTAAAAAGGCTTCTTTTTCCCCTGTCTTTTTCCTCTTCAATCCCCTCTACAGAATTCTTGGAATAGGAAAGTCGAAGTTTCTTTTTAAAATGTACAGGCCCCATAGCAATGCCGGAGAAAGCGGAAAGTCCTTCTACTATTTTCATACAAGGACACTCCTATACAAAGGAAGTCTTAAGCCACAAAAATCCATGGGCAGGGAGGATTAAATCCCTTGCTTTTAGAGATTTTCCGGATAGAAGATCCACATAATCCTCTACCTCGGATACATAGGCCGTTTGCTCAGATCTTTGCAAAGTTGTAGAAGCAGAGAATTTTTCTCCCTCATAGTATCTTCCAAAGGCAAGGACATGAATATTCTTTGTGTCAATAATCCAGGTATCCGCCATAGTGGAAAATGCTCTATGGCTTCTTCTCAGCTCTTCCAACTCTCTTAAGCCGTTAAAAATCATCTCCTCTATACTGCCCTTTTTCTTTCTCTTTTCCGCCTTTTCCCAGGGGAAGTTTCCACGGTGCAAATAGCGGGAATCAAACTTTTTGATTTCATCCTCGTGGTAAGTATAGTCATTTTCCTGCCCAATCTCATCTCCTGCGTATAATACCGGGATTCCGGACTGGCTCAGTAAAAAGGCATGTAACATCAAATCCAGCTGAAGGGAAGACTTGATTTTCTCCTCATCTTTTTCAAAGGCAGCTGCCTCTAAACCGCAAAGGGAGGCAGTAGTGCCGCAGAGTCTGGCATCTCCCCTTAAAGCGATCGTCGTTGTACAACTCTCCTCTGGCATCGGAGCCATCGGTAAAGCCGCGGAAATAAGCATTTAAAAAGGCCTTATGGGGAATTTCCGCAATGGAAAAACTGCTGTAGAAAAAGCATAATCCAAGCCCCCAACCGATATCGTCATGACAACGAAGGTAATTCAGAAATACCATGTCTTTAGGGATGGCAAATACCTGTCCCAGCTGATGCTGCATCAGACGGGTATCCTGGGTTGCTACAGTATGCCAGGTAGAAGCCATGGTGGTTACATTATAAAGCATGTGGCACTGGGGCTTTTCCAAACTTCCGAAGTAAGGAACCACCTTCTGCGGTTCCATCACCACCTCTCCCAAAAAGTAAAACTCCGGGAGCCACGATTTCCAAAAGCCATACGGAAAATACGCACTAAGGTGTGTACCTCCGGCAAGTTTCTACAGTTGGTCCCCAGTTTTTTCCAAATGTAGGGTACGAGCATCCAATCGGAAAAACATCCGCTCCCTGGTTGCAAAGGTAGAGCATATTTTTCCAACATATCGTTTAATACGGTAGGATTGCCATAATTTAAATCCCACTGGTAGGGATAAAAGGTCGTCATGACCACCTTCTTGGCTTCCTCACAGTAAGTGAAATTCCCGGGAGCGGATTCCGGGAAAACCTGGGGAACGGTACGCTCAAATTCATTGGGAAGTCCCCAATCATTGAACATAAAGAAGCGATCCTGGAACTCCTTTTCTCCCTTTCTGGCTCTAACAGCCCACTCATGGTCCTCAGAACAATGATTCATGACAAAGTCCAGACAAATACTGATTCCTTCTTTATGGCAGGCAGCACTTAAGCTCTTCAAATCCTCCATAGTGCCAAGTTCCGGCTGAACCTTTTGGAAATTGGATACTGCATAGCCGCCATCTGATTTTTCCTTTGGACTTTCCAGAATAGGCATAAGATGAAGGTAATTAAAGCCGCATTCTTTAAGATAAGGAATCTTCTTCTCCACCCCCTGTAAATCTCCCGCAAAGCAGTTGGTGTACATCAAAACACCTAAAAGCTCATTGCCCTTAAACCATTGGGGATTTCGCATTCTTTCCTGATCCAAAGCTCTAAGCTCCTGATCACGCTCCTCCGCATATTTTTCCAAGAGGGAAAGAAAGTAATGAAAGGACTGTTCATTACTCCTATAAAGCTCATAATACAACCATTTCAGTTCATCCATATGGGCTGCCAGACGATTCCGGTACCCCTTTTCATAGTCTTCCTGCAAATGTTCTACCGGCTTTTTCTTCTATGTTCGATATTTTTTTCTTCCCCATACTGATTACCCTTTCTAATCACCATTTTCTAAAGAGGAAGGGACTTGTTTTTCTATTTCACAGAAGCTTAAATTCCGCTCAAGGTAAAACGCCCCTTCTCCCCGGAAACATCTTCCTTATTATACCCTAAAGCAAAATAAGCAACAAGGAAAAGTGAATAGGCGGCGGAAGATCTTTCCAAGAAAATATCCGCGATTATACATTGCAATTTTTTTCAAGCTTTCTATACACTAAAATAAAAAGGATATTGCAGGATTTTTTTCTGCAACTTAGAAATAGTAGCTAATAGAATTATGGAAAAAGTGGCCTAGGATTTTCCGGGTTACTTATGAAAAGTCAAAGTGAGGTAAAGCTATGTACTACGGATGCCTAGAAGCCGGTGGAACCAAAATGATTTGTGCCGTCTGCGAAGAAAACGGAAAGATTATTGAGCAAGTTTCCATTCCCACCCTTAGCCCGGAGGAAACCATTCCCAAAAATCATTGATTATTTTAAAGCTAAGGATATTGTAGCTCTCGGTGTTGCCTGTTTCGGTCCCATTGATTTACATAAGGATTCCAAAACCTATGGCTATATCACCAGCACTCCTAAGTTAAAATGGCAGAACTACCCTCTCCTCCCTACCCTGCAGGAGGCATTGGCTGTTCCCATGGGCTTTGATACGGATGTAAACGGATCTCTTTTGGGAGAAGTTTCCTTCGGTTCCAGCAAAGGCATCCAAAACGCCATCTATATTACCATTGGAACCGGTGTAGGAGGCGGTGTAATCAGTAACGGAAAATTGCTCCATGGAATGTTACATCCCGAGCTTGGACACATGTTCTTGGTTCCCCATCCGGAGGATTCCTTTGCAGGGCATTGCCCCTTCCATAAAAATTGCTTTGAAGGTATGGCTGCCGGTCCTGCCATTGAGGCCAGATACGGCAAGAAGGGCATCGAGCTGGTAGATCGGAAGAGGTTTGGGAAATCGAAGCTTATTACATCGGCCAGGCGCTTTGCAATCTGATTGTAACGCTCAGTCCGGAAAGAATTATTCTTGGGGGCGGAGTAATGCATCAGGAGCAGCTCTTCCCTCTAATTCGTAAGGAAGTAGCCAGACAATTAAATGATTATCTAAAGACCAAGGAGTTAGCGGATTTAGACCATTATATCGTTCCTGCCAGCTTGAATGACGACCAGGGAATTTTGGGTTGTTTACAGCTTGCTATAGATGCCAAGAAGGAAGCAGATGCAGGAAAATAAGATTTCACACCGGTCTCCCTGATGAGGCCGGTTTTTTTGCGAAGAAAAATCATTAAATACTCATAAAAACCATTACAAGGAAGTTAAACGACATGGATAAAGATGATTTACAAAGGCAGGAAGAAGTGCAGGAAAATAATGAAAGGGAAGCTGTGCTAAAGGAATATAGCCTTAAGGCAGATAGTATTGAGAAGGATCAGAAAACAGGCAGGAAAACAGAAGCTAGTCAAACAGAGGGGCATAAAAACAAAGGATAATAAAACAGAACATAAGAAGCTTGAGAAAAACAAGATTGAGAAGATTAAGGAAACTTATGGAAACGGTTTAAAATGGCTTCTCCTCGGAGTTCTTTGTGGAGCAGTTGTGGGAAGCATTTCCACATTCTTCGCCCATGGCATAGTATATGCCTCTACCTTTCGGGTAGAACACCCTCAGGTTCTTTTTGCCCTTCCCTTTGCAGGTCTCCTTTTGGTTTTTGCCTATAGTGTATTTTCCGCAAAGAATGCCAAAGGGACCAATCTGGTGATTGAGTCGGTACGAAAGGGAGAACAATTGCCGGCTGATATGGCGCCTTTAATTATGTTCAGCACCGTAGTTTCTCACTTTTTTGGAGCTTCCGTCGGGCGAGAAGGTGCCGCTCTACAGGTAGGAGGTTCCCTAGGTTCCAGTATCGGAAGGATCTTGCATCTTTCCAAAAAAGAGCAAAGAAGAATCATGATGTGCGGTATGAGCGCAGCCTTTTCAGGACTTTTCGGTACGCCTTTGGCCGCTGCCATCTTTGCCATTGAGCTTTGTACCGTGGGAAGTATCTACTACACTGCACTGCTCCCCTGCACCGTCTCTGCTTTAACCGCTCATTTTTTTGCAGAAAAACTGATGCACGCGGAGGAGCCGGACTTAGCCTTAGCACTGGTTGCGGAAATGAATTGGTCTTCCGCCCTATATACCCTGCTCTTAGCCATTGCCGCCTCCCTGGTCAGTATTTTATTTGTGTCCTGTGCCCATAAGGCAAAGACTTTGTTTTCAAAGTATTTTCCGAATCCTTATCTTAGGATTTTTGTAAGCGGTGCCATGATTCTCTGTGCAAGCCTTGCTCTAAACACCAATATTTATAATGGAACCGGTATGCATATCATTGCCCAAAGCATCCAAGAACCGGAGATTAAGGTTTTTCTCTTCGCCTTTCTTCTGAAAATCCTCTTTACCGCTGTTTCTCTGGGAGGAGGATTCCAGGGAGGAGAAATTGTTCCCTCGCTTTTTATCGGAGCCACCTTAGGGAATGCCCTAAGCAATGTGCTCCCCCTTGATCCATCCCTATGTGCGGCACTGGGAATGACCTCTCTCTTCTGCGGAGTGACCAACTGTCCCTTATCCGCCTTGCTCATCAGTTTTGAACTTTTTGGCTTTGAGGCCTCATCCTACTTTATTTTGGCTATCGCCATCAGTTATCTTTTTTCCGGAAATTACGGACTATACCATAGCCAAAAAATTCTCTTTTCCAAAACAGACGAAGAAGAAATTAATGAGCATGCCCACTAGGCATGCTCATTTGGTTTTTAACAAGTATTCCTCAGAAAAAAATACGATATTTTTTTATCCCTTTTTAAAACGGTTAGCCAAGTCCTTATCCTCCGGCTTTACCCGTAAATTGCTGACCTTTTCCTCTTCTCCCGGTCTTTGAATCTTTAGTTCTAAAATGGTTCCCTCCGGTAGACCCTTTCCGAATTCTATCTGCAAAAACTTTGCCACCTTGGGGTGATTCAACTGGAAATTCTCTAGGTCCTTACCAAATTGCATTAACTCTATAGGATTCATTTTACACTCCTTTTCTTTACTACTCTTAAACGAAAGCAAATTACATTAGGTAGAAGCTACTCTCCTTAACGCAGAATCGTCTAAGGCTTTCACATCCCCCTCGTTAGCTTGCACTAATATTTTTCCCAAAGAGCATAGCCTAAGTTCCTTTTTTTCTGACAAGTATTATTTTTGTCTCTTTTTGGCTTTATTATCCCCATGATCGACTTTTCCCTTCTGACGATTCTATACCTTGGGCTATATCTTCAAATATGCTATATCTTCAAATATGCTTTTTGCTTCCATAGTCCCTTTATGCTATACTGCTTCGGTATCTTTTGAAAAGATTACTGCGATTATTTTAAAAAGAATGCTTCGATTATTTTATGAAGAAGGACTTAAGCATGAGTAAAATCAAAGAAATCTCCCCGGAGGCTTGGGAGAAGGAAGAATATAAGCACTATACCCCCATTGACCTAAGGGAAGCAGAGGAATATGAAATCGGCCACATGGACAAGGCCCTCTCCTATCCCATAGAGACTTTGCTGGGGGAGGAAATCCCCCTGTCCATAGATGGACAATATCTGCTTTACTGCAAATACGGCACCCTTTCCAGAGAGCTTAGTGAACGACTTTCCGACAAGGGCTATCAGGTGGCAAATCTGGAGGGAGGATATGGAAAATATGTTTTGCAGCAAATTAGAAAGGCTGCAAAGCAGGAGGAACGACAGAAGGAAATTGAATTAAGCCTTCGAAAAAAATTCAAAAAGTCTATCTTTACACCCTTTGCCAAGGCCATCAATGATTATGAGTTAATTAAAGAGGGCGATTCCATCTGTGTCTGCATTTCCGGAGGAAAGGATTCCATGATTATGGCAAAGCTTTTCCAAGAGTTAAAACGGCACAACAAATTCCCCTTTACCCTGCATTTTCTCTGTATGGATCCGGGCTATAACGCCTACAATCGACAGATTATTGAGGAAAATGCCGCTCTTCTGGGGATTCCCTTGGAATTCTTTCAAAGCGATATTTTTGAATCGGTTTTCACCATAGACTCCTCCCCATGCTATGTTTGTGCCAGAATGCGAAGAGGACACCTGTATTCCAAGGCAAAGGAACTGGGCTGTAACAAAATTGCTCTGGGACACCACTTTGATGATGTGATTGAAACCGTCTTAATGGGAATGCTTTACAGCGGACAATTCCAGGCCATGATGCCCAAGCTTCATTCCACAAACTTTGAAGGGATGGAGTTGATTCGTCCCCTCTACTATGTTCGGGAGGAAGACATTATCCATTGGCGAAATTATAGCCAGTTAAACTTTATCCAGTGTGCCTGCAAGTTCACCGAAACCTGCAGTACCTGCCATGTGGACAGCACTACCAGCTCCAAGCGCTTGGAGATTAAGAAATTGATTGCTTCCCTAAAGGAAGTTAATCCCTTTATCGAGAAAAAAATATCTTCCGTTCCACGGAAAAATGTGTCCATCAATACCATCTTGGGCCTAAAAACCGATGGAGAGAAGCATTCCTTCTTAGAGTGGTATGATAAGGGCTTTGAATTTCCGAATACTGAAATTGAAATGTAAAATTAAATTATATTGCTTTTTAATATAATATAGACCTGAATAGGGGTAGTCTCACATTCCCCCTTTCAGGTCTATACTGTATTCTTAAAGAGCATTTCTCGTATAGCATGCATTATTTGATTAAATATGGAAACTTTTACAGCTTTGCCTCTATTTGAGCTTTATCAAATCCGCTAAATACAGCTCCTCTTTTTTATGAGAAGATTTTATCCTTTTGTGCATCTCCTATCCGCATAATTAATACATCATTGCCGGGATAAATGTTTAGTTCTGTCCGAACCTGCCCATTACCGGTAATTTGTCTTGCATGATAGGGAGTCAAGCCCAATAATTCATCCTCTCCAAAGATTAATCGATTATTTGCCAAGAGGATACGAATAATTTCCAGTTCATTTGCCCCTTCGCACATGATTAGTCTTTTCATCCCTTTAGCTTCCTCTTTAAGCTCATTAGCTCTTCATAATTTACAGCAGTTTGAAAAGCATTGTTATAATACTGCTTGCTTTTTCAGAAGTTCAGTTCTGATTTGATAGTCTTCATACATGTTAGAGAGGGATACATGCTTTCCTGACTTACAAATCCATATATTATCCTGTCGTCCCATCTGATCCAAAACCTCACAATAGTGGGTAGTAAAGATTAAAGAAGCATTCTTCTTATTGACTGATTTATCCTTATACAAACTAATCATATTTTCCACAAGAGTTTTATGAAAATGATTTTTCTACTTCATCAACCAAAAGATCAAAACCTTCTTTTTAAAGAAGCAACCATTAAGGTATACAGCAGTAATCCCTTTGTTGTACCGCTAGACAAGATATAAATCAGCTGGCTATCAGAAAGATACTTCTCTTCCCCGTTAAAAACCAATCTGTAATTATGTTCGTCCAAGCTTTGTAAATGTTCAATATTATCATCAAAAATACGCATAATATTTTCCAAAACCGAAGTATCTATACTATAGTTTTTTTAAGGCTTTGAAAATCATACGATAGGTCTCTGTTCCATTCCCAAAGCTTTCGAAATAAATAGCTCTTGTACTTTTTTTCTCCAAGACAAAAAATATTTTGGAGATATCCTCCGGCAATGTTCCATACTCATCCATCTTCTCAAAAAGAACTATCTTCATACAGTTCATGAATACGACTTTTTATAATATTTTTTTCTATACAGCTTTTTCCTCTTTAAAAAAATCGCCTGATTACTGAGAGATATGTCCGTAGCCAATACACTTTCGTACTTATAAATAAAGCCTGCATGATAAAAGACTATTTCCAATTCAACACCGTCATAGTCATAGTGTTTGTCTTCTAAGCGAAAAATCTCCCAAGATAGAATAACAAGCATCCAAAAAGCTCCAATGCAGAGGTTTTTCCGGAAGCATTTTTTTCCAATAAATGCCATCGTATTATAAACATATAAATCAGGCGCAATTTCCTGCAGTTCGTACTCTTTATCTTCTGCTGTCTTTCTTGATTTAGCCACCAAATCAATAGTATATCCCTCTATACAGTTTTTTTAAAAATTTTTGGCCTTAGCACAAAAGTAATTTCATCCTGCACACCTCCTTATTCCTGTTTTTATATCATATCAGCAAAATATGATTTAAAACAATATTTTTTTGTTTTAAAGTTTATTATTTTTGTAAACAAAGCAAATAAACGCTAATATATTGATAAATTTATTATTTTTTTCTTGTATCCCATTTTTTTCTTATATTCCATTTTTCTGTAACTTAAAATCTAGGGAACAAAATAACTATCTGTAATGAAATTGATTCTCTATAATGAAAAATGTATCTTTGAATGCTTTATTCACAAAATTCTTCACTTGCAACACGCATACTAAAAACTTTAGCTGATTTTTTGTTTGAAAAAAATCAGCTAAAGTTTTTGACATTTTTCTAGAATATAGATTCCGATTTTAAATCTATACCTAATCAGAATATTTACCCCACATGCAAGCAGGAACCACCGATAAACTCACGAATAATGGAGTTCTTCGGAATGGACTCCGGGCTTACGGGAAGCACATAGTCCAGGAACTTTAGGAGGCGCTTTGCCTCCTGGTAGGCAGGACTGTCATTTTCAATCTGGAACAACAGAGGCTGAGCAAAAATCTTCAAAACCGCAAGCTCATAAATCAGCGCAGAGTTGACCATCACATCCGCCCTCTCCTGGAAGGGGAAAATGTAATTGTCCTCGCCCCGTCTTACATTTTTCCAGATGGAAATGGTATCTTCCGCAGAATAGCCTCTGGTTCTGTTGTCTCTTACCATTCTACGAAGCAGGCGAACATCCGTTGTAGGAATACGGTTATGCTCATCAATGTTTAAGGGTGTTAATGCTGAAATGTAAATGCGGAACTTGCTCTCCTCCGGTAAGGAGGTGGACATTAAGTCATTCAAACAGTGAATACCCTCAATGACCAAGACATCCTCCGCCTCCATTTTCAGATAATCTCCCTTATACTCTCTTTCTCCTGTGAAGAAATTGTAACGGGGAAGCTCCACCCTTTCTCCGGAAAGAGAGAGAGCATATCCTTGTTAAACAGCTCCAAATCCACGCACTGAATGGACTCAAAGTCGTAATTGCCTTCCTCATCTTTGGGAGCCTCCACTCTGGCTCTGAAATAATTATCTACAGAGATAGCATGGGGCTTTAGTCCAAGTGCGGAAAGCTGAATGCTTAAACGCTTGGAAAAGCTGGTTTTTCCGGAGGAAGAAGGTCCCGCAATCAGTACCACACGCTTCTTCTCCTTAAAAATAGACATGGCGATATTTCCGATTTGCTTCTCAAAAATACGCTTCCTGCATCAGGATAAGAGAATCCGTATCCCCCTGTACAATCTGCTTATTTAAAAGCACCGATATCTCCGATACCAACCTTTTTTTCGCCCAAACTGAAGACTCCTTCTGTACCTTGTAAAAGCTTGTCCATGGGGTGGAACTCCGAAGCTCCTTCGGCTTCTCCGGTGTCGGTAAAAAGCAGGATAAAACCGTCTCCATAGGGAAGCAAATCAAACAAAGTTACATAAGAGTATTTTTGCAGCATATAGCCGTAGAAATAGTCCTGGAAATTCCCCAGGGAATAGATATTGACACGGCTGGTCATACGATAACGGAAAAAGCTCCTCCTTGGAATGCATACCCACCTCACGGAAGAGGGCTCTGGCATCCTCGGTGGAAACGGAACGCTTCATAATCGGCATCTTCTTTTTCCGCATACTCATGCATGGAAGCCTTCACCTTCTCTAAAAAGCTCCTTCGTAATCTGCACATCTCCGGAGAGGAAGCCGTAAAAACCGCCCCCAAGAGTGTAATCCATATTGACTCTAAAGCCCGGCACATCCTTACAATGATGATAAAAAGCTTTTAAAAGCATAAATACGGCAGAGCGGTGATAACTCTTCATACCGATACTATCCTTCAAGGTTAAAAAGCTGCATTCCTGATCTACATTGGGAATTCTCTTATGCAACTCATAAATACGCTTTCCAAAGCGTACCAAAACGATTGGATACTCCTCCATATCCTGAAACAAAGGAACCAAGTCTTGAAACTTACTTCCCTCCTCTAACTCTACCACTCTTCCTTTTGCTGTAATTTTCATGGACATCCCTGACCTTTCTATTTAGTTTTACAGAATTTTTCCTAAGAAAACTTCCTTTTCCTCTACGCAATCTATCTTAGGAAAATGTCGGCGAATCTGCTCGCTCATATAAGGCACGAAGAATCGCTCCAAGCCGTAATGCCCTGCATTAAGAAGGCTAAGCCCCTCTCCCAAGGCATCCACCGCATCATGGTGTCCCAAATCTCCGGTGATATAAGCGTCTGCCCCTAAAGCAATCACTTCTTTAATAAAGCTCTTACCGGAACCCGGGCAAACCGCAATTTTTTTGGATAGGCCTTCCGCTGTCAAAGTACTCAATATAGGGAAGGGCAGTCTTTTCCTTCACATAAGCTGCCAGTTCTTCACAGCTAAATGCCTTATCCACCCGAGTGTAAAATCCTATCCCCTGAGACACTCCCTCAGAAGAAGGAGAAACTTCCTGCAGTACCCCCTCCTTTTTCCAGGAAAGCTTAGAGCATATCAAATCTCCCATACCCTCCTTCACGCTGTCGAAGTTGGTGTGCATGCTGAATACGGAAATCTTATGTTCCGCCAAAGTAAGAAGCAATCTTCCCTGCTCATTGTCTCCGGTAACAGATTTCATCCCCTGAAAGATAAAAAGGATGGTGGCTCAAAATAAAATTACAGGAATGGGCAATAGCCTCTTCCACCGACCTTCTCTGCACATCCAAACAAATGTAGACCTTGCTAAGCTCTTCTTCCTTCTTTCCCAGCAAAAAAATCCCACATTGTCCCAGTGCTCCGCATATTGCTTCGGCGCAAATTCCTCCAAAAAGGAAATCAGCTCTTGTTTTTTTCATATTATTTCTCCTATTTATTTCTGCTATCCAAAGTAGCTAAGGCCCTCTTTCACCCGTTCCAGCTTTTTCTTCCAACACTTTTTGGGGATTTTTTTGAAAACATTTTTTTCCAAATGTCTTTCCTCGTCCTCTAAAAGCTCCTTTAAAAACAGGATCCTTTTTGGCCAAAGGAAGCCAACCAAACTCCCATTCCACTTTTGGATATTTCAGAAGAACCCAAAGTTTTTCCCTCAGTCTCCGATTTGCTTTCCCCAATCTCCAGGCTCGATCATTCCTGCATCCGGTGTTTCTCCTGAAGAATCCTGTCCCCTTCGCTTTTTTCGCCAATATAATCCCTATAGAACTTATTTTTTCTCCTTCACATAGCAGTCTTCCACAAGCTCCATATAGGGATATAAAAAGCGCCGAACCTTCTCATAGTCGGACTGGGGAGAAAGCAAAATCGTTTCGAACTCCTCTATCCGCTTTTCCAAAATCTGTATCATCAGCATTCCCCCCATACCGGAGAGAAGAAGGTGCTTACATTCCCCTTTTTCCAAGGCTTCCAGACCATTTCCAAGACGACAAATGATTTTATCCTCCAGCCCCCTGAAACGCACATTTTTCTTTGCCATTTCCAAGGGCTCTTTCCCGATATCACAGGCCAAAAAGCTTCTCCGCCTTTCCTGCCTCAAATAAGGCAATGGCGGTGTAGCCATGGTCGCAGCCGATATCCGCAATACTGTCCACCACCGGATACAGGTCCACCATGGTCTGTATTCTTGCCCCAAGTCCCTTCATCTACACACTCCTTTAGGAGGAAAATAATTTTCCCCAAAACTCTTTTCGCCTCTATACACCGTAAAGACTATATTTCGTAAAAAATCCAATCTCTATATCCAAACTGTAAGCTCTCTTCGAAACCAAATATAGCTTTTTTAAGTCTTTTAGCCGGAAAATCCGGAGAAATGCTCCCACTTATCCTTCTCCCGGAACAAACGGGAAAGCTCCTCTCCGTCCATAGCCTCTGCAATAGCCTTTTCAATCCCCCGCAATTTAATCTGGCGGATAAAGTCCAGCAGCATTCTTTCCTCTTCCTGTCTTTCCAGATCCAAATGATACAGGTCTCCATGATAAAGCGCCATACACTTTTGGTATTTTTCTTCCTCGCCTCGGAAACCGTCCATGATTTCCTGTACGGCCTTTCCCTCCTGTAAAGAAAGGAAGACCTGCCCACAAAGCTCCTCCCTAAGGTCCTCTGCCTTGATATACTGAGAAACGGGTCCGATCCACTCCTCCTTTTGCAATAAGACGGAAAGGAACTGCTCCTCCAAATTATCCGTTAAAGTCTTTTCCTGCTTATTTTCCTCCCGTCTTCCCTGCTTGGAAAGAGCAAAGGAAAGCTGGGATTTTTCTTCCCCCTTTTGTACCAGATACAAAAGATTCTCCGCGGATAAAAGCTGCTCTCTGGCCACTGCCTTGCAATAATTTTCCAGCTCCACAGGGTCGGAAAAGCAATCCCTTAAGAGGGAAGCAATCGCCTCCATATAGCCCTGCATCTCCCCCGGATCTTGCAGGTTGAAGCCGGACTTTAATTCCTCCACCTCCCACAGGAAGGCATTTTTTGCATTATGAATCCGCTCCATAAGAGCATCCTTTCCCTCCGCCTTTAAAAAAACTCATCCGGGTCCTTATAGGGCTTTAGGGAAATGACCTTCGCCTGGATTTCTTTTTCCCGTAAAATGGGAATAGCCCTCTTACAGGCCTTTCTTCCCGCATTGTCACTGTCAAAGCAAAGAAGTACCGTAGAGGTAAAGCGCTTTAAAAGGGCGGCCTGTTGCTCCGTAAAGGCGGTTCCCAATGCCGCCACCGCCTCAATACAGCCTGCCTGATGCATGGAAATCACATCCATATAGCCCTCACATAGAATCAGATAGGATTCCCTGCTTCTTCTGGCAAAATTCAAGGCAAAAAGGTTTCTGGATTTGTCAAAAAAAGCTTGGTTTCCGGAGAGTTTAGGTACTTGGGCTCCCCGTCCCCCATGACTCTTCCTCCGAAACCGATTACCCGATGATGAAGGTCCATAATGGGGAAAATCACCCGATTAAAAAATTTATCTCGAACACCGTTTTCTTTAAAGGTAAATAAGCCGGACTCCTGCAAAATAGCATCCTCATAGCCTAAAGCTTTACAATGCTGATACAAAGCATCCTTTTCCTGTACCGCATAGCCAAGACCGAAGTGGGTTATGCTTTCTCCGCTTAGAGCTCTTTTTCCCAAATACTGCAATCCCAGCTTTCCCTTGGGACTGCAAGCTGTTTTACGAAAAAAACAAAGCGGCATTTTTTTGTTGATTTCAGTAGCTTATACCGAAGATCCTCTTCCCCCTTATTGCCTCCGCTGCTTTTTTTCCGGAAGAGTGACATTTGCCCGCTCCGCCAGCTGCTCTATCGCCTCCACAAAGCTTAGATTCTCATACTCCATCATAAAGCGGATGCTGTCCCCCGCCTTACCGCAACCAAAGCAATAAAAAATCTGCTTCCCGGGGGAAACAGAAAAAGAGGGAGTTTTCTCCCCATGAAAAGGACAGAGCCCAAAGTAACTGGAGCCCTTCTTTTTCAAATGTACATATTGTCCTATTAAATCCACGATATCCGTTCTTTGCCGGATTTCCTCTACGATATCTTCTCCATAGTACATATCAGTCCTTCTCCCAGGCCTTCGGAACAAAATACTCCATGAACTTGTGGCTGCAATACTCATCCGTCATGCCGGAAATGTAATCCGCAACAATGCGGTCCAAAAGGAGCTTGGGATCTTCCTTCCCTTCCTCTTCCCCCTTTTTCAGCAGAAAACGATACTCCTCCGCCATTTCCAAGGGTGCTCCTGATAAAAAGGAAAATAAGAGCTTCAGCATGCCGTCTACCTTCCACTCCTCTTCCTTGGCCTTACTGCTGGTATAAACATTTTGAAACATCCACTTTCGTAAGCCCTGCATATTCTCTTCCATTATGGGCTCCATGGAAAGCTTTTCCTTTCCCCTAGAAGTAAAGATTACGGAGCGAATCAAAGTATTCAATCGCTCCCTTGCAGTAAAGCCCAGCACCTTACGATATTCCGCCGGAAGCTCTTCCTCCCGGAAAAGCCCTGCCCGAATCCCGTCATCCACATCATGGTTCAGATAGGCAATCTTATCCGCAAAACGAACCGCCTGCCCCTCCAGAGTCTTCGGTTTTCCTGAACTTCTATGATTTTTGTATGCCGTCCCGAACCTCTTTACTAAGATTCAGTCCTCTGCCGTTTTTCTCTAAAAATCTCCACAATCCGAATACTTTGGTCCACATGGGAAAAAGCCTCCGGAGCAAAGCTTGTTTAAGGCTCTTTCTCCGGCATGGCCAAAGGGAGTATGCCCTAAATCATGGCCTAAGGCAATGGCCTCAGTCAGATCTTCATTGAGACGAAGCGCCTTAGCAATGCTTCTGGCAATCTGACTCACCTCCAGGGTATGGGTCAGTCTGGTACGATAATGATCCCCTCCGGCTGAATAAAAGACCTGTGTCTTATGCTTTAGCCGGCGAAAGGCTATGGAATGTAAAAATTCTGTCTCTATCTCTTTGAAAAATGGTTCTAATATCATCCTCTTCCTCCGGAATATCTCTTCCCAAAGAGTCCACGCTACAACAAGCAAAGGGAGAGAATCTCCTTTTCCATTTTTCTCCATTTCTTCTCGAATATTCATCCTGCTCCTACCTCCCGGATCAAAAAGCAAAACAACAGTTCCTTTTTATAATAAGCCCTGGAACAGGAGAAGTAAAATGAAAATTGGCAAAACAAAACGGAAATAGTTCAGGAGGAAGGCCGGCATTTTCACACCCTCCCCCTTATTACATTCCTCCAAATATCTTTGGAAGCCCATACCATGCTTGCTGACACAGAACAGAAGGTACACTAATGAACCGATGGGAAGAATCAAGTTACTTACGATAAAGTCCTCGGAGTCCAATACATCCCTGCCGCCAATCAGCTTCAGATCCTTCCAAAGATTATAGCCAAGGATACAGGGAATACTCAAAAACCAGAATCAGAATGCAGTTTACGATAACCGCCTTCTTTCTATCCCAGTGGAAGTTATCAATACTGGTGGAAATGAGATTTTCAAACACCGCAATAACGGTGGAAAAGCTGGCAAAGGTCATAAAAACAAAGAAGAGGGATCCCCAGATTCTTCCTCCCGCCATGTGCATAAACACTCTGGGTAAGGTAAAGAAAAATGAGGGGAGGACCTGCATTTGGCTCTACATTAAAAACTAAAACAGGCAGGAAAGATAATCAAACCGGAAAGGATAGCCACAAAAGGTGTCCAAAGCACAGATTTTGATTCCCTCTCCTGTTAGGGAATAGTCCTCAGACATATAGGAACCGAAAATCTCCATGGCCGCAACCCCCAAGGAAAGGGTAAAAAAGGCCTGATTCATGGCCTGAGAAATTACATGAAAAAGTCCGATTTCCTTTACCTTTTCGGGATTTGGGAAGAGGTAGAACTTCGCCCCCTCCAGAGCCCCCGGCAGCATCAGGCTATGTACCGCCAAAAACAATAATCAAGAGTAAAAGGCAGGCCATCATGATGGTGGTAATCTTTTCCAGCCCCTTTTGCAGTCCCAAGGAGCAAACTAAAAAGCCCCCGATAACCGTAATCGCCATACATAGAGTCATCTCCTCCGGACGACTCAGCATGGTTCCAAAAACATTTTCCACCTGAGAGGGTTCGATTTTGGAAAAGGTTCCGAAGGCAAATTTAAAGAAGTAGGAAAGCATCCAGCCGGAAACGGTGGTGTAGTACATCATCAAAAGATAACAGCCCAGAATACAAACCCAGCCGTGCAAATGCCACTTGGTGCCCTTGGGCTCCAAAACCTCATAGGCCTTTACTACGGATTTCTTACTGGCTCTACCCACTGCAAGCTCCATGGTGAGAATAGGAGACCGATTAAAAGCAAGAAACAAAGATAGAATAAAACAAAGATTCCTCCGCCGTTTTGCCCTACCAGATAGGGGAATTTCCAAACGTTACCGATTCCGATGGCACAACCTGCGCTCACCAAAATAAAGCCGATTCGTGATTTAAAACTCTCTCTTTTCATTTTTACCCTTCCTACATAAGAACAGGAGATGCCTAGGCATCTCCCACTCGTTGCTTACAGTCGATGCGACTGGATTCGAACCAGCGACCTCTGCGTCCCGAACGCAGCGCTCTACCAAGCTGAGCCACGCATCGCTCTAAATATATAGAACAAAGGAGATTATAAGCTTTTTTCTCCTTTGTTCTGTCAATTATTTTTCTGTCTATAAAGCTAAAAATTTCTGTCATGAAAGTCAAAATTTGCAAATTCTAATTATAATTAGAGTGAGATCGGAAGTTAACTCTTTAATATCATTCAAGACTTGATGCAAGTATAAACTTTCCGGATTTTTCCATCTTAACATATATTATGAGTATTTACGTACATCTCGAATCGAGTTTAATTCTATATTTTTCTTCATAGCCAGTCTTTCTCCATTGTGAAATATTGCATAATACGAATCTATGATAGTTAAACCATCAGCTTCCAAACAGTTGACCTTAACTATGTAATAATCATCAAATTTAGTTACTTGGATATCAATTTTGCCATCAACACTAAGTTCCATTTTTTATTTGCTCAGTTAAAATATCTGTATCATAAAAACCATCGTTAAACTCAGATATTTCATACTCCCAATCCGAAGGATCTTTCGATCTGGCGTTAACCTCAAAGTTGTAATATTTTTCCCATACAAAGCTATAATGATTGTCTTCAGCAAATATTAAATTATTATACCTTATTTCCGAGATTTTTTTTACACCATCATCATCAATTGCAAAATATGTAGTATCAAACGCCAGTATACCACCAGACCCTGCATTTTCTAACAAGTATTTGGGTGGATGTTTATAATCACCATACATGTTTAGCAGTATGGAAAAAAACTATTAATTAATGAAATAATAAAAAAATTAACAAAAAAACAAAAAAATACAATCCTTCGAATTAATCTCATGCAGATACATCCTCCTCACTGACTTTATCATGCTTGTTCCAGCGTAAAAATGCACCGGCTATATCCTTGTCGTGATACGCCTATACATCCACCAGAAACAACAAAGTATTCCCATACATTTTAAGAGAGGAAATCTTTCATACTGCTACTTCTTTTGCACTGCTCCATTCACTACCCATCTTCCTTCCGTATCCACTGTAAAACCATCGGGAGTAGTGGTATTTCTATATAGAGCGCCTTCATTTTGTCCTTGCGGGTCTAAGTAGTAGCAGTTTCCGTCAATCCACTGCCAACCGGTGAGCATCCTGCCCTTCCAACCGTCAGAGTTTGGGAAGAGGTAGTATTTACTACCGTTTACTTCTACCCAGCCTGTAGCCATATAGCCGGAATCAAGGAAGTAGTACCAGTAGGACTTTCCGTTATAGGCTTCATAGCCCCAGCTATTCTTCGGATAGCTTCCGTCCGCTCTTTTGTACCACCAGCCCTTTTCATCCTGTACCCACTGACCTCCGGATAAAGAACGATCTACGCCAAGTACCTGTCCGGTCAGGCTACTGCTGACCTTAAAGCTTCCGGAGCCACCACCGGAACTTCCCCCAGAGCCACCGGAACCGGAAGAGCTTCCCCCTGAACCACCGGAACTACTGGAGACAGCTTTAGAGGTAGAACCGGAGTTTCCAGTATTACCGGAAGTATTCTGCTTCTTTTCTGCTTTATAAGGCTCAAAAAAAGGAGAAAGCACTTCGGCTCCTGCTGTTAAACCTGCTTGCAGGTTTAAGGACACATTGCTGTATCGTTCATTATTGACATAAAATTCAGTACCATTTCCATAGTTATCATCTGTTCCCTCAACAAGGAAGCGATACTTTCCAATTGCAAAATGAGGCTGTACAAGGTACATTACCTTATAACGTCCGGAAGGAAGAGGAGTCCCTTCCGCTGCTTTTCTCACGTTGCCTTTTTTCACCGGCTGCATTCACATAGCTCTCTAAAAAGAGCTTAAAGCGGTTCAATTCATCGGAGTATTCTCTGTACATATTCATCAGGAAGGGCTGTGCGGGAGTTCCCGGGTTCAATACGGTTGTGCCGTCTGTAAGCACGATTTTTTCCACATTCAGGGTGACACTGTTCATAGGATCTCCCACCTTTGCCTTATGAATATCAAAAGCTGGAGTTTAAGTATACCTGACTGATAGTCTTCTCTTCCTTTACAGAAAAAGAATCGCTTTCTAGAGGATAGTACTTATATTTTTGCATCTTCCCTATTGGAGATTTTTTTATTTCTAAATTATTGGATTCATTGCTTTGATCGTCCGCAAAGCGATTACCGATACGTGCCTGAGTATATGTAAAGCCTACATCATTATCCGGGGTATCTTTTGGCAGAAGATAATAAGGACTGTTTTTCCCTACAGCCAGAGTATAGATATAGCGATATTCTCCCGGAGTAAAATAGTTCAACTGATAAGGAGCCCAGACTCCTCCTGCCTTCTTTTTCCACGACTCTCTCCGGAAGAACCTTGAAATGCTCTTCGCTTACATCCTTGACAAGCCCCTGGCTTCTAGGGCTAGCTCAGATACTTTTTACCGGATTGTTTCTCACCACCTTCATATGATCCCTTCCGGCAAACTCTATACCGGTATAATCCAGAAATATCCAGTAAATCTTATCTTTAAGAGTATAAGCGTCGGCATTTACATTTGCCATACGGAAGCTGGAGTAACCTAAAGACAAAGGCTTTACCATGCTGGTCTCTTCTGTACTCTCCGTCTCTTCAGCTGTAGCCTCTGCATTCTCAGCCTCTTCAACTGCTTCCACCGCTTTCTCGGAGTCGGAATTATGTGTTTCTTCCGGAAAATCCACCAAGCTCTCTTTGCTTCCTTCTTCCGAATCTGCATATTTATTTTCCACTGTAGCTACTACAGAATTATCTGCCTGATTTTTACTTGTTTCCTTTTCCTCTGAAACAGTTATTTCCTGATTGTCTAAGGGATTGGCATAGAGGGGTACAGCAGTGCTTGTTGCACAAAATACCAAGCAAATTCCTAAAGCAAGCATGTTTTTTCTTCTCATTTTCTTCATCCTTTTGTATTTCTTGCCCTTTCACAATTTAAATCACACTGTAGCTCTTCCCATTCGTGGGAATTTTATTGTTTCTGCACTGCTCCATTCACTACCCATCTTCCTTCCGAATCTACTGTAAAACCATCGGGGGTAGTGGTATTTCTATAAAGAGCACCTTCATTATGTCCTTGCGGGTCTAAGTAGTAGCAGTTTCCGCCAATCCACTGCCAACCGGTGAGCATTCTGCCCTTCCATCCGTCAGAGTTTGGGAAAAGATAATATTTACTGCCGTTTACCTCTACCCAGCCTGTAGCCATATAGCCGGAATCCAGGAAGTAGTACCAGTAAGACTTTCCGTTGTAGGCTTCATAGCCCCAGCTATTCTTCGGATAGCTTCCGTCCGCTCTTTTGTACCACCAGCCCTTTTCATCCTGTATCCACTGTCCACCGCTTAAGGAACGATCTACACCAAGTACCTGTCCGCTCAAACTACTGCTGACCTTAAAGCTTCCGGATCCGCCACCTGAACTTCCGCCTGAACTACCGGAACCGGAAGAACTTCCTCCTGAACCACCAGAGCCGGAGTGAAGGGAGTTTTCTTTAGAGAATCCACCACCTGAAGATTCTCCGGTGTTTTTCTCTACTTTTGTAGGCTCAAAGAAGTCGGACGTTAGTCTAATACTTGCAGTCAATGCTTTTTCTGGCTTTGCTGACGTGGTACTATACAGCTCATTATTCACATAAAACTGTGTGCCGCTTCCATAAATATCATCATCTGTTCCATCTAATAATAAACGATACTTTCCAATTTTATAGTTAGGGGACAAATAATAAGCAACCTTATAACGTCCTACCGGCAAAAGAGTATCTTCAGAAGCATTCCAAACCTTTCCCTGTTCCCCCGCCGCATTTTTATAACTATCTAAAAATAGCTTGAATTGATTGGGGGTATCGGGATAGTCATCGTATACATTTACAAAAAAATGGTTCTGAAAAAAAGCGTTTGCCAGCACTACAGTACCGTCTGTCAGTACAAGTTTTTTCTACTTGTAATGTAACTCTTTGCATACGGTCTCCGACTTTCGCCTTATGAATATCAAAAGTCGAGCTAAGATAGGCCTTAGCAATGGTCTTTTCCTCTTCTACTGTAAATTCTCTTCCTATAACCGGATAATAAATATATTGACTATCTTCTTTACTACTAATTCCTATTTTTATCTATAAGATAAGAAGTATTAACTACTTTATGTAAAAAAATTATCATACATAACTAAGATAGAATAAGAATTGTTACTTTCCTCTGTATCCTTTGGAACTATGTTATAAGATGAAGACTTTGATTTCTTTAGCGTATAGATGTAGCGATATACTCCTGGTGTATAATAATCCTTATTATAAGTAAGCCATTGAGCGCCTTCTTTTTTCTCGACTATTCTTTCTGGCATTATAGAAAGAATATCAGATTCCGGATTCTTCAATATTCGATGATCTTTTTTAATAACTAAAAAGTAATCTTTAACCCCAGGGTTCTGACTACTTTCATATGATCTCTTCCCGCAACATCCCAGGGTTGAAACTGCACTCCTATACTTTGGATATCATTATCAGAGTTTCTTATCATAGAACGAAAAGCAGAATATCCTCGCTCTTGATTGGCACTTTCTGCTGATGATTCTGTGATAAAAGAATCAGTGGAATCTTCTAAACTATCATTCACCTCATCCGATGTATGTTCCATTGTATTAGCAAACATAGAATCCAATATAACATTAGACTCTTCAGGTATCTCCTGTACTTCTTCCTTTTCCAGCTTTACTTCTTCTCTTTTTGCTGAAATATCTGCCAATACCGGCATAGTACTACTTCCTACTCCCAGTACAAAGCTAAGTCCTAAAGCCAGCATGTTTTTTCTTCTCATCTCCATCGTCCTTTCTTATTTCTTGCCATTTCACGATATAAAATCACGCTGTGGCTCTACTCCTTTGTGGAAATTTTATTGTTTTTGCACTGCTCCATTCACTACCCATCTCCCTTCCGAATCCACTGCATAGCCATCGGGAGTAGTGGTGTTTCTATACAGAGCACCTTCATTCTGTCCTTGTGAGTCTAAGTAGTAGCAGTTTCCATCAATCCACTGCCAACCGGTAAGCATTCTGCCCTTCCAACCATCAGAGTTTGGGAAGAGGTAGTATTTACTACCGTTCACATCCACCCAGCCAGTAGCCATATAGCCGGAATCCAGGAAATAGTACCAGTAAGACTTTCCATTATAGGCTTCATAGCCCCAGCTGTTCTTCGGATAGCTTCCGTCCGCTCTTTTGTACCACCAGCCCTTTTCATCCTGTATCCACTGTCCTCCGGATAAAGAACGATCTACACCAAGTACCTGTCCTGAAAAGCTACTGCTTACTTTAAAGCTTCCGGAACCACCACCGGAACTTCCTCCTGAGCTAGCGGAGCCACCACTTGATCCACCGGAACTACTGGAGACAGCTTTAGAGGCAGAACCGGAATTGCCTGTATTGCCGGAATGATTTTCTTTCTTCTCTACTTTTACCGCATCGAAGAAAGGAGAAGTTATTTTTGTAATGGTTGATATATTATGATCGGGGATAACCCTACGGACTTCATAGGGCTCATTATTGACATAAATCTCTGTACCTTGGCCATAAGTATCATCAGTCTCCGACACTAAGAAACGATAGTTATCCACTGTATAATAAGGCTGTATTACATATAGTACCTTATAACGGCCTTCCGGAAAAATTCTGTCTTCTTCCTGAGTAAATCTGAGATTTCCGTTTTTTCCTGCTTCATTCGGATAACTTTCTAAATAGAGTTTATACTGATTCAGGTTTTTGGGAAAATCGTTACGAAAATTCATAAGAAAAGGCTGTGGCAAATCCTTAGGCAGAAGCTCTGTACCATCTTTTAAGACAATCTTCTCCACTTGAAGTGTTGCCCTCTTCGTAGTATCGCCCGCCTTAACATTATGGATGTCAAAGCTGGAACGGAGATATACTTTCGCCATAATCTTTGCTTCCTTCACGGTAAAAGTTTCGCTTTCAAAGGTATAATATCTATACTTTGCATCTGCCGGTCTCGTAACTTTCAAATTTTCTTGATGATATGTATGTTCCCCTTTCTGATAAAAATAACTTTCATACATAGAAACTATTGTATAAGCAAATTTACCATCTCCATCCTGTTCGGCTATTGGTAAAATATAAAATTGGCTCTTCTTTCCTTCAGCAATTGTATATACATAGTGATACTCCCCCGGGGTAAAGTAGTTGAGATTGTACGGTACCCACTGACCATTTACTTTCTTTTCAACTTCCCTTGTGGGGAGAATTTGATAAAGATCCGGGCTTGGATTATTGATGACTCCAGGCTCATTTCCTCTTAAAACGACACCTCTTACGTTTACTTTTTTATCTCGATGCACTTTCATATGATCTCTTGCGGGAAAATCCCAATCTTCAAATGAAACTTGCAAAGTTACAATCTTATTATCAAGTGGTTTTGTCACTGCAGCACTTCTAAACCCTGAATATCCGGAGGTTACCGGAGCAGAATCTGTTCCTCTTATATCTTCTGTAGAGCCTTCTGTAGAGTCCTCTGTAGACTCACTCTTTCGCTCAGCAAGCTCCTCGGGGTCTTCTGCATCAGTAGTCGACACTTCTTCCTCTATGGACGCAGTTTTCCCTTCCATAGCAGTCTCTTCCGGAAAATCTTCTAAGCCTTCTACAGCACTTGCTGTTTTAAAGCTATTTTTTTCAGAGCTTGTTTCTACCTCCGGTACGTAAGAATCCTTCGTATCTATACTATCCGCATAGCTTGCAGGGGCAAAAAGCCCTGTGCAAAGCACCGCACTAAGTCCTAAAGCCAGCATATTTTTTCTTCTCATCTCCATCGTCCTTTCTTATTTCTTGCCATTTCACGATATAAAAATTATACTATATTTTTAGATTTTTTCTAATTATTTTTCGCTAATTAATATGATTCTTTAAGAAGTCCCTATACCTTATCTAGTATTCCGTTCCCATTTTCGTGCAAAAATAAGGTCTAAAGGCTTTCCCTTCAGGCATTGCATAAAAATCCCCTCTCCAAAGGAGAAGGGGAACTTTCTGTTGTTTTTTTATTATGAAGTCTAATCCGGTTTTTTTCTTTAGCTTTCCTTTGCCTAAGCTCCGCTAGAATAGATGCTTTTGTCCATTTTCATTTTGTAAAGTTCCCGCAATCTTACCCGCATTCCTTTTCCAACAAGCTTTCTATATTCCTTAGCCAGCTCCTTCAAGTACAAATCAATATTATCCTTAGTAAATTCTATCCCCTGTTTAGATAACATTACGCACATCACTTTCTATGATATTAAATCGCAGAAACTCCGGAATGGCAGACTTCTCAGCTTCTTTTTGCATATCTTGCTTTCCCACTGCTAAAGACATTGCCTGTAAGCTAAGAGGGTAAAGAACTGTTTCCAGCTTGCACTGACGAATATCATCAAATTCACAATCAAGGGCTATATGGTTTTCCCTACTGATATAATCCAGCATAGCCAGAAGGTACAGACTTTCGGGATACCACTTTTTCTCATAGTACATACGGATATCTCCACTTTCCAGAGTATCCATAATAAAATTTAAATCTCCAAGTTCTTTCAAGCGATGGCAAACCGTACTTTTGAAATTCTCAAAACTACTCCGTTCCAAAAGACATGGGGTCAACAATTCTTCCATAGAAATCTCTAAGGTTTTCGCTAACTTATAGATTGTTTCCCCACTGCATTTTTTCCAAGCTTGCTTTTACCACTGCAAATATCATTAACGGTAGCATAGGGAATTCTGCTTTCCTTAGCCAATCTATATACACTCATGTTTTTCTTTAAAGTCTCACGAATTGTCATTTCAATCCCCTTTCTTTTTGAAAGAAATTATAACGGTATACCGTTATAATTGCAATCCCTAATACCACAAAAGCTATGCGGTATTTTTCATCAAATTCTCTGATATTTTAGGCTTTTTCTATACCATTGCTAAAAATAGATACAATATGCTTTTTAAGCAATATTTCATATAAAATGAGCTATCGCACACTACGAGAGCAATACACATTAAGGATAAAAATCCCCCTCTCCAAAGGAGAAGGGGAACTTTCATAAATCTTCTTATTCGTTTTTAAAGCTATTTTTATCCCTGCTTTTGCTCCGGAATAGCCTTTGCCAGTGCAAATCGGTTGGACTGGACGATGGAACGGGAATCCTGTAAGGAGGACTTTAAGCCGGTCAGATGCTCCTCTGCGGTATCCAGGGAACGGGTAATAATGGTTTCCAGGCTTGCCAGCATCTCATCCGTATAACGAATGGCATTGCTGCGAATCTGGTCCGCATCCGCCACCGCATTGTTTACGATACCGTCTGCCTGCTTCTGAGCGTCCTGCAAAAGCGCATTTGCCTTCTCATAAGCCTTCTGCATGATTTCGTTGTCGGAAACCATCTCTTCGGTCTGGGTTCTGGCGTCATTTAACATCATATCCGCCTGGGCCTTCGCATCAGCCAGGATGGCATCCTGCTGGGAAATAATCTTCTGATACTTCTTAATCTCCTCAGGAACCCGAAGGCGAAGCTCCACCAAAAGCTCCTCCATCTCTTCCTTGTTTACTAAAATCTTCGTATTGGACAAAGGCTGATACTTACAACTATCAATGTATTCCTCAATTTCTCCAATCAACTGCTCAATTCTGCTCATATCCCCCTCCGTCTCTCTTGTTCATCAAATTTTTTCTTCATAGCCTCTTCCACATCTTTCGGAACAAAGGCTGATATATCCCCATGAAAGGACGCAATCTCCTTTACTGTACTGGAACTTAAATACGAATATTTCAAACTGGTGGCAAGGAAAATGGTATCCACTTCCTCTGCAATCACCTTATTGGTCTGGGCCAGCTGCAACTCAAACTCAAAGTCCGTTACCGCCCGCAGGCCTCGAACAATGATATTGGCATGGACTTTTTTCGCATAATCCACCGTTAAACCGGTGAAGCTATGCACCTCAACATTGTCCCATTCCTTCGCGTGCTCAGAAATCATTCTAACACGTTCTTCCATGGAAAACAACGGCGTCTTCTGCCGGTTTTGCAGTACACCCACGATTAATTTATCCACCATTTTTCCGGCTTCGTTCAATCACATCCAAGTGCCCAAAGGTTACCGGATCGAAAGGAGCCGGGATACAATCCTATCTTCATACAGCCTCCTGTAAACGAAGAAAGATATGCTTATTGGTCTTGTACAGCTTCTCTCGAAGAATTCGATATCCTTCCTCTTCCATGTCGGAAAAATCCTCTTCCAACGCCGCCTCTACAACAAAAACCGTATCCTTCCCCACCATAGAGGACTTTACCAGTCTCCGAAGGGCTTCCTTTGCCAAATCCTCGCCATAGGGAGGATCTAAAAAGACGATACCGAAGTGATAGTTCTTTCCCTCCAGACTTCTTAAGGCACTGTGGAAATCTCCTCCATACACCAAGGCCTGTTCCTGAAAATGACAACGGGCGATATTTTGCTCTATACAGGCCAAGGCCTTCTTTCCGCTATCGCAAAAAACTGCTCTTTTCGCCCCTCTGGACAGGGCTTCAATGCCCAGAGCACCGCTTCCCGCAAAAAGGTCCAAAACGTCCTGGTCCACTAGGTCAAATTGTAAAATATTAAATAAGGTCTCCTTGATTCGATCCAGTGGTGGGGCGGGTATCCTTCCCCTCCGGCACCGAAAGCAAAAAGCCTTCTGGCTGAACCTGCAATAACTCTCATACCACTCTCCTTTTTCCCTCATATTAAAGCGAAAAATGCCGGTCGTTGTAAAGGGATAAAGATTAATTTTTCACAACTTCCTATTTTTTTATAGCAAGCTTTTTCCATGCGAGTATACGCCAAGGATTTTTCGCCAAATTTTTGTATCCCCAGGATTCTCTGCCTAGCTGTTCTTTAGAACTATCCTCTATCCGAATATTTTACTTTAAGCGTTTTTCTGTAAGCAGGCTTTTGAAAAATGTCTTTCATTCCCTGATGCTCCGGTCTTTCCAAGAGGCATCCTCCTCCAATATGGTTTTTTTGCCGCTTCTCTTGCCTTGAAAAACAACTCTTCATCCCGTAGAGGATCGCAAAACGAAAATTGCAGGGGGCCGGACTGCCTTTCTCAAAGAACAAATCCCCCGGTCCTCTCAAGGCCAAATCTTCCTTAGCAATGGCCAAAGCCCGTCATTACTGTCCCGAATAATGGACAGTCTTTTTTTGGGACTTCTCATCTTCCTTATGATCCATAAAGATACAATAGCTTTTGAAGCTCCGACCTTCCCACCCTGCCTCGTAGCTGGTGGAGCTGAGCCAGACCGAAACGCTCCGCATTTTCAATCAACATAACCGTGGCATTGGCCACATCCACCCCCACCTCCACAACGGTGGTAGACAGAAGAATCCTTGTCTTTCCGGAAGAGAAGTCCTGCATCACCTGCTCCTTCTCCCCTGCCTTCATTTTTCCCATGCAAAACCGCAAAAGAATAGTCCTTGCCAAAATACTGCTTTAAATTTTTTTCTGATAGGCGGTAACACTTTCCACGGAAAGATTTTTCATTTTCCTCCACCAAGGGGCAGATAATATAGGCCTGCCGCCCCTTGTCCAGTTCCTTCTTGATAAAGGAAAAGGCCTTCTCCCGATCCGCAGGGGAAAGCAGGGCGTTCTTAATGGGCAGACGATTGGCCGGTTTTTCCGAAAGCAGCAGGTAGGGCACAGCGCCATAGAGCAGCTTTACCAAAGAACGGGGAATGGGCGTTGCGGAAAGGTAGATGCAATGGGGATTTTCCCCCTTCTTTTCCAAACGGTTTCTTTCCTGAATCCCGAAGCGGTGCTGTTCGTCAATCACCAGCATTTTCAGATTGGAAAAAGCCAAGCCCTCCTGAATCAAGGCCTGGGTACCGATTACCCCCAGAATACTGCCCTCTTTTAGCCCCTGATAAATTCTTTCCTTCTCCTTCTTACTGCTGCTGCCAATCAACAAGGCTATAGGAATCTCCCATTGATTTTTCAAAAGCAGTTCCTGCAGTTTTTGAAAATGCTGTTGAGCCAAAATTTCCGTAGGCACCATTATGGCGGTCTGTAAGCCCTTGCTGGCCATAAGATATAAGGCATAAAAGGCCAAAATAGTTTTTCCGGAACCCACATCTCCCTGAACAAAAGCAGTAGTCTCTCTCCTTGGGAAAATACCCTATCCATCTCCTCCAAAGCCTCTTTTTGGGCATTTGTCAGGCTAAAGGGCAGTCCCTGCTGAAATTCTGCACTTTTTCCCGGAATCCTCTCCTCCTGGCCGGAAAGCGAGAGAAAGTCCCTCTCCTCCTTTTCCAGAAAGAGACTGTAGTAAAACAATTCCTCAAAGGCCAGACGCTTTAAGCCCTCCTGCCTCTCCTCTTCCCTCTTTGGCAAATGCAGGTATTCCATTGCCTGCCTTTTATTACATAGCCCTTCTCTTTCCAAAAACTTCCGAGGAAAGCTCTCCGGAATCTCAGGTTCTTCCTTGAAAATCTCCTGAATACACTTTCTTCTTAGGGCATTTCCAAGCCCCTTTCGAAGGGAATAGATAGGCTCTAAGCTCTTTCTTTTCTCCTCGTACTCCTCCAAAGAAAAAATCTTAGGCTGTTGCAGGATATAATGCCCTCGAAAGCTTTTGACCTGCCCAAAAAAACACCAGTTTTTCTTCCCTTTTTTTAAAGTTTTAAGGAGATAACTTGCATGAAAATATTGAATCAGTAGCTTTCCGCTCTCATCCCCGGCGGAGCATTGCAGCATGGAAAGCTTGGTATTTCGTAAAACCCTTGCATCCTCTAAAAGCACAAGAGAAAAAGCCATCCACTCCTTCTCCCTGGCTTCCGATATAGAACTAAGCTTAGGATATTGCAGATAGGAAATAGGAAAATCCTCTAAAAGATCTTCCTTAGTGTAAATATTCATCTTATGAAAAAGAGCGGCGGTTTTCTCCCCCACCCCCTTAATCCTTTCCACAGCATCCTGAAGCATAAATCTCCTTTAAGCTCACAAAAAAACAAGGCTTTATAGAACAGCGAACTTTCGCATCATAGCTTTGAAGTCGGGGGTAATCTGAGCCCGTCAGTACTTGCTAAAAGTAAGCAAAGCGAAGCTTTTAGCTTAGTACTGCTACGAGGCGAAGTTAGCAACGTGCCCCCGATTCAAAGCTATGATGTCGAAAGTGTATCAATTCTATGTACCTTGTTTAAATAGCGAAAAACATTTCTGTAAAAACGACTCTTACTCTAGGGAAAGAAGATAATAGTACACTGCCTGTCCGCCGGCGTGAACCTCCACCTCCAGATTCGGCATATACTCCAAAAATCTCCTTCTCCAAGGTCTTGGCCTCTTCTTCCGTTACTCCCTCTCCATAATAAAGACTCAGGATTTCTCCCTCTCCCATCTTCTCCAAGCCTTCCTTCATAGCCAAGGAAATGCTTTTTTCAGCGGAAAGCAGACCCTGGTCTCCCAAGAAAAGGATATCTCCCTTATGGATTTCTCTTCCGTCAATGCTGGTGTCTCGAACCGCATAGGTAATCTCTCCGGAAGAAACCATAGATAAGCTGTCTTCCATACCTTCCTGGTTCTCCTCCACCGTTCCCTCCGGCTGGAAGGAAATCATTGCGGAAATTCCCTGAGGAATGGTCTTACTGGGCACTACGGATACGGAACGATCCTCCAGAATATCCTTTACCTGCTGAGCAGCCAGTAAAATGTTCTTGTTATTGGGTAAAATAAAGACATGCTTGGCATGAATCTTCTCTACCGCGGCACACAAATCTTCGGTGGAGGGGTTCATACTCTGTCCCCCGGAAACCACCTGGTCTACTCCAAGGTCTAAGAAAATATCTCTCAGTCCGTCTCCGGAGCAAACTGCCACAAATCCGAAGTCCTTTTCCTCTGCCGGTTCAGACTCTTTAGGAGCATCTGCACCCTTAGGCTGTTCTTCCAGCTTTTCCATGGCGGCAATACGGGAAGCATCCTCAATCAATACCTCATGGTGCTCAAGGCGCATATTGTCTACCTTCATTTTGGAAAGGAAGCCCAGGGTAAGGCCCTTCTCAAAGGCATCTCCCGGATGATTGGTATGTACATGAACCTTAATTAAGTCCTCATCGGAGAAACAAACGATAGAATCACCGATACCGGAAAGGTAGTCTCTAAGCTTTTTCCACCTCTTCATCAGAGAAGGGGTGGTCACCATTGACCATAAATTCCGTACAATAACCGAAACGAATATCCGCAGTGGAAATCTCTCCTCTACTCTTTCTCTCACCCGTTAATGCGGAAACGCCGGAATCTTCCTTAAATTCCAAATCCAGTTCAATCTTTTCGCCCTTTAAGGAACGCAAAGCCCCTTCCAGTACACACATTAAACCGGCTCCACCGGAATCCACCACTCCTGCCTCTTTTTAATACAGGAAGCATATCCGGAGTTTTCTTTAAAACCTCATCTCCGTAGGCTACCACCTTCTCCAAAAGAGGAAGAATCTCCTCTTCTGTTAGAGACAGCTCCATAATCTTATCCGCCATCCCCTTCGCTACGGTTAAAATGGTTCCTTCCTTAGGCTTCATTACCGCCTTATAGGCTGTTTCCACAGCTCTTTGGAAGGCCTTCGCCAAAACAATGCTGTCAGCTTCCTTTACTTCCAATAATTCCTTCGTAAATCCACGAATCAACTGAGACAGGATAACGCCGGAGTTTCCTCTGGCTCCGCGAAGAGAGCCGCCGGACATTGCCTTGCAAATCTCCTTTAAGCTACCTCCCTCAATCTTTTGCCACTTCCTTTGCTGCGGAAAGGATCGTCATGGTCATATTGGTTCCCGTATCTCCATCCGGAACAGGGAATACATTTAGCTCATTAATCAAATCCTTCTTTGCATTCAGCTGATTTGCCCCGGCTAAGAAAGCCTTCTGCAAATCCCTTGCACTTAGTACTTTACCCACAGGTAAATTCCTCCTATTTCTACGAAACTTAATCGATTACCCGAACCCCTTCTACATACACATTGATTCGTCTAACTTTCATTCCTGTAAACTGTGAAATTCTGTATCTTACGCTTTCCATCAGGTTCTCAGCCACAGCCTGAATGCTTACACCATAAGCTACAATCACATGGAAGTCCAAACTGATTTCATTTCCCTGAATATCCACGGAAATTCCCTTATGATAACTTTCCTGCTTCAACAGCTTAGCCAATCCCTTTCCGGAAATGGGAACCGCAGCCATTCCAACAATACCAAAGCAAGAAACTGCTGCATTTCCTGCGTAGCTTGCAACGACTTCTTCGGAGATTTGTACCTCACCGTAATGAGAGGAGATTTTTCCTTTCATTGTCTTTCCTCCAATCCCTATCTTCTGTCTATTCTTAGTCATTATGATTTTTCTCTTAAGCAAATGCTCCTGTACCCTAAGGGCAGAACTTACTATGATGAGAATTTCGTATAGTATACTCCATTTTCCTTATTCTGAAAAGGAAAAGAATCCTAAAGCAAAGGCTCTACAAAGAATCCTGGAGCAAAGGCTCTACAGGACTTTTCTCTGCTTTATGGCCTTATTATTTTCCTTTCGGAAAATTTTAAAAAGAATAGTAAGAATCCCAGTGGAAAGGAAAATGTGCCCTATATCGGTCACAAATCCCCCCGGGACAAAGTGGAAATATTTTTTCAAATCCCATTCTAGTCCCTAGAAATTCCTCTTCTTTGACCCCTAGAAATTCCTCTTCTTTTCTAAAAGGTAGGAAGAAAGTGCAAAAAATCCAATAGATAATATCACAATCATAGCATAAAAGACCTGATCACTATACTTCCAGGATATTTTATAGGCAAGTTCCGGTAAAAGCACTGAACAAATACAAAAAAATAAGAATAAAAAAAGCCAACAATACTTACCACCAAGGCTAAAAGCCTTTCCCTTAAACAGACTGGCCTGTATGGTAACACAAAGAATCGCAATCGTAGAAAGAAAAATCCAAAAGGCTGCTGCCGTAGATAGGAAGCGAATCACATATAAGCTTAATTCGCCAAATCCCTTTCCGCTCATCAAGAGATTCCAAAACATTTCAAAAAGCATCCTGATAAAACTCCATATCCAAAGAAAAATAGACAACATTAAAGCTGAATAATAGAAAGACCAATACTCCTGCTAAAAATGTGCTGATTAGACTTTCGATAATCTTTGCCAGCAAAAAGCAGGCGCTATGCTTTGGCAGCATAAAGAGCATATAGCCCTGGGTAGTATTTAAATCCTTACTTAAACTGGCCATACTGGATAGCCCCAAAATAAAAAATATCAAAAAGCTAAAGAAAATCAGTAATCCTGCTCCCAGACCCAGAACCACATAATTATCCGTTGCACCGCCAAGAAGCACAAAAGCCTGTGCTATTAAGAGGGCCGAAAAACAAAGTATTTTCATAAAGGCGGTCTTTTTCATTTCATATTGAATTAATGTCAGCATTTAGTCCTCCTTCTTTTCCTTCTTTTTCCCAAAAAGGCTTCTGTAACGCTCAGTGAGGTTCTGCCCCTTATTTTCCTGCATGGTATCTACCTGCTCCACGGCAAGTACCCTTCCCTGATGGAAGAAAATAGCAAACTGAACATAATCCTCCACCTCTTCCACCAAATGGCTGGAAAGCAGTATGGTCTTATCCTCTGTTTTCTTATCTAAAATCATTTTCTCAATTTCTTCTCTGGCTAGAAGATCCACCCCGTTAAAGGGCTCATCCAATAGAACCAGCTTGGCATTCCGGGCAAGAGTTGCCGCAATTCTCACCTTCTTATCCATTCCGGTGGACAAGGACTTAAAGTTAAGCTTTAAAGAAATATCCATTTCCTCCAGCATAGCCTTAAACTCTTCTTCTTGGAAATCCGGGAAGAAGCTTTTGTGATACTTCCCATAGTCTTCCACCGTCATAAAGGGATATGCCTGACTCTCTGTAGGAAGGTAGGCGATATCCTTTCTGCTTTGAATGCTCAGGGGCTTTCCTTCAAACAGCACTTCTCCGCTGCTTTCCTTTGTTAAATCCCCCAAAATCTTCATAAAAGTGGTTTTTCCGGAACCGTTTGGTCCCAAGAGAGCATAAATATGTCCCGGATAGATGTGCAAGGTAGCTTCCCTTAGAGCAATCTTGGATCCGTATTTTTTGTTAAATTTTTTTACATTGAACCATAGCTTTCTCCTTTAAAGTTTTTTTCGATTCTCTTTCTTTTTACCCTAGAAATACTAGGGATTCTTAGGGATAAATCATAATTCTTTCTTAAGTATTTAAAAAAATATTGAGCTTTAAGGAAAGCTATCGAAAGCTATTGCTACCCTTTTCCTTCCAATATCTCCTACAGTAGGAACGCCCTTATGAAGCAGGAACTCTTTATGAAATAAGAGTATCGCTTACGAAATCAAGACCGCTGATGGTATAAGAGCCCTTATGAAACAGGACTGCTTATACTCTTTTTAGCAAAAAGATATTGTTCACACAATATCTTTTTCTAAAATCTTATTCAGCTACGCCGGATACGGCACGTTCTACTTTTTCCGGAACGTAGGCAGGGAAGTACATACGTACATCTTCTTTGTACCGCCATCTACCTTAACTCTAACCGATTTCACATTTTGCTTTCCACATCTTATTAGATCTTCTATGTGAATGGCTTACCTGATTGCCGAAATGCACTGCCTTCTCACAAATAGCACACTTAGCCATGATTGCACCTCCCTCTTTTTAAAAGTTCCACCGCAAAAACAGCGACTAAAATATAATAGCAAAAGAATAGTTTCTTGCAAGGGCTTTCTTGCTTTTTTTCCGAAAAACTCCTTATTTCCGCTTTTTTTCTTTCAATACCTTCCCAGAAATAACAGAAAATCCCCCGGAATACCGGTCCTTAGTCTGTTAAATCAATATCCACAAAGTCGATTTCCTCGATTACTTCCTCCTCCGGCAGATCAATCACCGGAGCGGCGTATTCTTCTTTAATTTTATCCTTTTTCTTCGTATTGCTCTTCTGCTTTAAACTTTCCAGATTTTCTTCCGCCAAATCTTCTGCAGACTTTGTTACCCGGCTTCCTCCGGTAATCTTGTCGATGGCTTCGGGAATCATATCAATAATCTTGGAAAAAAAGCATCTTCATTTTTTTCACACGAATGAGTTTTTGTTCTTCCCTCTTGAATAATCAGCATAGCCGCAGGAGTGATTTTGGAGCTCATGGCTCCCGCTCCCCCGTCTCCCTTTTTCTGATTTTCCTTCATAAAGGCTCCACTGGCCATTCCGCAGCTTACTTCCATCAGAGGAATCAGGGTGGTATTTCCCACAACAATGGGCTCGCCTACCACGGTTTTTTTGACTGAACAAAAGCCGTCTAAACCTTGAAATAGGGCGTTCAGTAATTCTTGTGTGTTATGATTTGCCATCTTTTCCTCCCTTAAAAAGCAATTCTCGGAACTTCCTGTTCCGAAGAAGACGAATAGCCACGATAACGATATGTATTAAGCGAAACTTCCCTTTTATCCTAAGGTCTCCATAGTAATAAGAGTCATCAAATTCAGGATAAACATGGAAGGAATCTCCAAGAAAGGGGGCTATCAATGCTACTCCCTGCAAGACCTGTCCTAAAAGTATAAGGGTCTTCCATGGAAAGGTAAAGCTCTCCCTTCCAATTCCTGATTCTGGCATGGTGTAAAAGGTAGAAAATTTGACGAAAGACAAGAACAAGCATTTCCTTCGTTTCTTCCCGAGTAAGCATCCGGATTTTCTTTTTAATTTCCTTCCCCTTCCGTATGGCATTCTTAGGGATGGAAAGGATTTTTTCCATAGCCTTCATCAAATTTCTTCCTCTTTAAGCCCCACTTGCTGCGCAGAATCTTCTCTTCGTTCCTGCTTTCCCTTATCTACCTGCTCTTCCTTTTTAGAAGAGCCTTCTCCATTTTGAGGAGCTTCTTCCTGCTTTTCAGGAGCTCCTTCCTGCTTTTCAGGATTCTCTTCCTTGCCCCCTCAAAAGAGTAAGAAACAAAAAAACTTTCCCTTGTATTCTAATTTTTCCCTCTTGAAAGCTTCCGAAAAGTTTTTAAACCGGGATAGCTAATCTTCCCTCTTCCCTTGGCAGTTCCTCTTCTCTCCTTTTCTCCAAAAAATTCATAACGGAAGGGTACAAATAAGAGCAAAAGAAGCAAAAAGAGAAGAAGCAGAAATATAATAAGAATAATCAGCAAGATCCATTTTAGAATCCCTAAGACAAGGAGCATTTCCTTTCTTCCTCCAAAGCTTTCCGTGTCATCCCGGACACCAGCAAAAGGGCATCTTTATAGCCATAAGCCACGCCCAGGATTTCTTCCTCTTTTCTGGGAAATGAGGGTAAAGACCAGTGAGGGCTCCATAAAACTCAAATAAGTTGTTCCCTAATCCGGAGTAGATTAAATAGCACATAGGAACCATATGTCCCGCCCTTAAGTTCTCCATCAAATAGGGAATGTAATTCTTGGCTCTATCGCCAAACTGTAAGTACTTTGAAAAACGCATATTAAGTCATTTTTTTCCAAAAGATAGTTTCTAATCATTACCAATGCGGTATTGCAGCATTGCTCTCGGATTTCCTTTCGATTTCCTGTAAAATGATATTCTTCTACCTTTGTCTTTCCTCCTGCGCAAACCGCAATATAAACCAGACCGACTTCTTTATCTTCCAATGCCGTAGGACCCGCATTACCGGTTACGGCAACCGCCAAATCCGCCTCGGATTCCATCATGGCTCCGATGGCCATTTCCTTTGCTACAGAGGAGGAAACCGCTCCTTCCTTTCGTAATAACTCCTTCTTTACGGAAAGCAGCTTTCTTTTGGCCTTATTGGAATAACTGACATAGCCTACCTTAAAGCACTCGGAAGCCCCTTCCACAGAAGTAATGGCGGCGGAAATCATTCCACCGGTTATACTTTCGGCAGTAGTTATGGTTTTCTTTAATCCCTTTAACAAAGAAACCACCTGCTCTTCAATGGGCGCATCACTATTATACACTAAAAGCTTCTTTTCTTTTTTATCTCCCATCAAAAAGCCTCCCTCTGAAATCACCTTATGATTCTTATATACATAATCCAACAAAGAAAGAATAGTTAGGATCAAGGACAAAACAACAAAAATCTGATTGACGAACGCCAAAGCGGGAATCCGTAGTAGAAGTAGGATTATCATAAGCATCTGGCTTACGGTTTTAGCCTTTCCGAAAATGGAGGCGGCAATCACGATATTTTGGTCTGCCGCAACCAGACGAAAACCGGAAATTACAAATTCTCTTCCAATCAAAATCACCACATACCAGGCAGGGAGATCTCCTAAGGGAATCAGACAAATCAAGGCAGAACACACCAAAAAGCTTATCCGCCAAAGGATCCATAAATTTCCCGAAATTGGTCACCAAATGCTGCTTTCTTGCTAAGTACCCATCCAAAAATCCGTAAAAGAGGCAAAAGCAAAAAATCCCCAAAGCGATATATCGGTAAAGAAGATTGTTTCCTCCCTCCAAAAGAATAAATAATACAAAGAAAAGGAACCAAAATCCCTCGTAATAAAGTTAATTTTATTCGGTAGATTCACACCATTCTCCTATCAAATCATAGCCTTCCGTATCCACTACCTTCACATCAAGAAAGATTCCCACTTCTTTCTTCTCTCCATAAACATAGAGATAACTATCCACATCCGGAGCATCCATATAGGAACGGCAAAAGCACTCTCTGCTCCTCTTCCTCATAGCCACAAACCAAAACCTTCAACTTTCTTCCCTATCTGCTCCTCCGCCTTACGGAAAGCAATATTTTGCTGTAGCTCCATAATCTGAGAAAGTCGTTGATTTTTTTCAACTTCTCCGGAATCTGATCTTCCATCTCGGCAGCCTTGGTACCCTCTTCCTGAGAATAGGGGAAGGCTCCCAAACAATCGAATCGCATTTCTGAAATAAAGTCCAAAAACCTCTTGAAATCCTCCTCCGTCTCCCCGAAAATCCGGTAATCAAAGTCGTTCTTAAGGCAATATCCGGCATTTCCTTTCTTAAAAGAGCAATCTTTTTCCTTTAACTCTTCCTTTCTGGTTCTCCGGTTCATCTTCTTTAAAATCCTGTCGGAAGCATGCTGAATAGGAAGATCCAAAATAATGGCAAACCTTCGGATTTCGCTTCATTTCCTGAATCAGATCCGACTCTATTTCCTCCGGATAGCAATACAAAATCCGAATCCACTGAAGATTCGGAATCTTGGAAAAGCTCCGCCAAAAGTTCTGCAAAAGCCTTCTTTTTATAAAGATCTGTACCATAAAGAGTGGTTTCCTGGGCAACCAAAATTAACTCCTTGGCACCTTCCGAAACCAGAGCCCTTGCTTCCTCCAATATCAATTCTTTAGGAATGGAACGATAGTGTCCACGGAGCCTAGGGATAATACAGTAGCTGCAATACTTGTCACAGCCCTCTGCAATCTTAAGATAGCGGCTGTATTTCTCTCCGCTTTCCACCCTGGCCATCTGATGATCCAGTCTTTTTACATAATCCTTCACGGATGTGATTTCATCAATTTCAGGAAGTTCCTTACGGATTTCATCCTTGTAGCGCTCCACAAGACAGCCTGCCACAATGAGCTTTTCCAACTTTCCCACTTCCTTATACTGTGCCAAATCCAAGATACACTGAATACTTTCTTCCTTGGCGGGGCCAATAAAGGAACAGGTATTCACTATGGCAATCTCCGCCTCACTTGGATCCTCTGTAACGGAAGAACCGGGATACTTATGTAAAAGCTCAAATAGCAACTTCTCAGCATCTACTCTATTTTTATCGCAGCCTAAGCTCTCCAGATAAAGCTTCATTAGGCCCTCACTATCAGACTGATAATCGTCTTCTCCGAAGTCTTCCTCTTCCTCATCCATATCGGAAAACTCCTCATCCTCTTCCTTTTCTTCCAGATCTTCCTCTATGTCCTCATCCTCTTCCAGATCCTCATCTAAAGCATAATGAGAGTAGCCTTCCTTCTCCGGAATAATGATAGGCTCCTCCTCGTAGTCCAGACCCTTCTCCACATTGACAAGGTTACGGGAAATCTCTTCGATAGCCATGGAAAGAGGCTTCTTTCCTTCCTCTCCCTTAATCAATGGCTCCTCTCCGTCAATCAGCTGTCTGGCTCTTTTTTTGCGCTGGCAATTACTACAGAATAGCGAGACTGTACTTCCAATTCCCCTCTTCTCTATTACGATTCATAGATTCTATTAAATCATTATACGTTGGACGTAGCATCTTCTATCCTCCTTAAGTCCTTTCTGATTTCTTCAATCAGATCCAAATGTCCCTCTGCCCGATCATGTGAGGCACGGATTAAATTATGCAGTTTTTCCGTGCATGTGTCAATATCTGCATTCACAAGAATGTAGTCGTAGGCCTCCACCCCTTCAGCCTCCACAATGGCACGACTAAGGCGTCTGTTCACGGTTTCTTCATCCTCCGTGTTTCTTCCGATCAGTCTGGCTCTTAACTCCTCAGCGGAGGGAGGTGCCATGAAAAATCAGGAGACTGTTGGGAAACTTTTTCTTAATCTTCAAAGCCCCTTGAATCTCAATCTCCAAAATCACATCTTTTCCCGCAGCAAGGCAGTCTTCCACAAACTTTCTGGGGTGCCGTAGTAGTTGTCCACATACTTGGCGTACTCCACCAGTTCATCCTTATCAATCATTTCTTCAAAACGCTTTTTTTGCTCACAAAGAAGTAAGACTTTCCATCTTCTTCTCCCGGTCTTGGTTTTCTGGTTGTGGCAGAAATGGACAAGGCATAATTGTCATATTTTTGGGTCAGATTTTTTTCATAATCGTCCCCTTCCCTGCTCCGGAAAATCCGGACACCACCACCAAAATTCCCTTTTCTTTATGTTTTTCCATTCTAAACCCCTACTTCCTTACTCTATATTCTGTACCTGTTCCCGAATCTTTTCGATATGATTTTTAAGCTTTAAGGCCTTTTCGGATACGGATAAATCATTGGCCTTGGACAAAATGGTATTGCTTTCCCTATTCATTTCCTGCAAAAGAAAATCCAAATCCCTTCCAATGGGAACTTCCTCTTCTAAAAGCTTTGCCATTCTTTGGATATGGCTTTGCAAACGGGTAATTTCCTCATCCGTACTCACCTTATCGGCAAACACTGCAACCTCCTGCAAAATCCTTCCTTCCTCCACCTCTCTCCCGGAGAGAAGCTCCTCCATCTTCTTCCGAAGCCGCTCAGCATAAGCCTTTTGAATATCCCCTTCTTTTCCCTTAATGAAGTCAATGCCTTCCTGCATTTCCGAAAGCTTTAAAAGAATATCTCTCTTTAAATTGCAGCCTTCCTTCTCTCTGGCCTTTTGAAACTCCCTCATAGCCAGCTCCATAGCAAGAAAGAGCGCATCCTCTCTGTCCTCTTCCTCTTCCTCTACAATCCAGGCAACCTCCGGGAAGAAGACCAACTCCTTGGCATCCAGTTTATAAGGAAGAGAATATTTTTCGGCTACTTTTTTTATGCTTTCCACATAGGCATCCAGCAGGTCTTCCCGAAGCAAGAGCTTCTTCTTTTTCTCCATATTATCCTCAAAGGAAACATAGATTTCTACTTTACCTCTGGAGATCCTTTCCTTTACCCATTCCCTACATTTCATTTCCAAATGCTGCATAGTCCGAGGCAGACGCATAGACAGGTCCAAAAAAACGAGAATTTACAGATTTAATTTCCACCGTGATGTCGGAGCAGTCCTTCTCTCCCACACAGCGGCCGAATCCTGTCATACTTTTTGATGCTCATAGAGCCCCCTCTCTTGCATTTTTTTCATGCCTTTACTTTTATCCTCTTTTTAGCTTTTCCTCTGCATATCTTTCGGGAAAGCTTATCAGCCGGGAAGGATAAAGAATTTTTCCTTTGGCAATTTATAAAAACTACAAACTACCAAGCTTACAGGCTGGTATTCCAGTATGATAACAAGGTAGATTTACTATTTCAAGTGGAAAAGGACGGTTTTCATGGCATTTGACGGATTGTATCTTGCAGCGTGCATAGCGGAATTTCAGGAGCGTATTTTAGGCGGAAAAATATCCAAAATTATCCAAAGTGAAAAGGATGAGTTACAGCTCTTTATAAAGAAGGAAAAAAACACGGAGGTTCTGCACCTCTCCGCCAACCCTTCCTTTCCTCTTCTTTATTTGGCAAATGAGGGAAAAACCGCACCAATTACCGCCCCCGGCTTTTGTATGTCCCTTCGAAAGCATATCGGAAACGGCATCATTCAAAACATTCGACAGGCTTCTCTAAAGCTTACAGAGGAAGGCCTGGAGCGCGTGCTCTTTTTGGATATTTCCCATAGAGATGAGCTGGGAGATGTGGGCATGAAGCATTTGGCTGTGGAGATTATGGGAAAGTATTCCAACATCATTTTGCTGAAGGAAGATTATACGATTTTTAGACGCCATTAAGAGAATCTCCCTGAGCCAGTCCTCCGTAAGAGAGGTACTTCCCGGGAGGGAATATTTTTATTCCGGATGCCTTCCATAAAGAAAACATTTTATCCTTCCCTATGGAGGAGCTGGATACGCTTTTGGAAAAAGCCTCCCTCCCCTTATGGGAATGTCTCTTCCAAAGCTTTTTCCGGTCTTAGCCCCTTGCTGGCCAGAGAGCTTTGCCTGAATGCCGGTCTCTCTATCGAAAAGGATTCTAAAAACATTATCCACAGAAGAAAAACAAGAAATCCGAGAGGCTATTTTTGGCTTTCCGAAAAACACTGGAAGAAAAAGAATTTTTCATCCGGTTATTTTTGTATGAAGGAGAAAAAGGCCTTTGACTTTTTCCGCCCTTTCTGTAAAACAGTACAAGGGAAATCCCTGCATTTTCCGAAGAATACATTCCCTCTCCCTCCGCCCTCCTGCTGCAGTACTATGGAAATAAAGAGAGAGACGACAGAGTACGGCAAAAATCCACAGACCTAAAGAAGCAGTGTCATACCCTTTTGGAGCGCTGTAATAAAAAGCTGGCACTGCAGGAAAAGCAACTAAAGGATACGGAAAAAAAGGATAAATTCAGAGTCTATGGAGAACTCCTCACCACCTACGGCTACAGCCCTAACCGGAGGAGAGAAAGAGCTTATATGCGAAAATTACTATACGGGAAAGGAAGAAAAAATCCCCTTGGATCCGAGCCTTTCTCCTATGGAAAATGCTAAGAAGTATTTTGAAAAATATGATAAGGCCAAGAGAACGGAGCAAAATCTTTTAGAGCAGGTAGCGGAAAGCAAAAAAAGCCTCTACCACCTCCAATCCATTATGAACAGCATACAGATTGCAGAAAATGCAGGAGATCTGGATGCCATAAGGGCTGAAATGGGAGACTTCGGCTATATCAAAAAAGCCAGCGGGAAAAAGAAAAAGCAGCGAAAGGAAGACCAATCCAAGCCAAGACTCTTCCGTTCCACAGACGGCTATCTTCTATGTGGGAAAGAATAACCAGCAAAATGAAATCCTCAGCTTCCAGATTGCGGAAGGAAAGGATTTTTGGTTCCATGGAAAAAATATCCCCGGCTCCCATGTGATTGCCAAAACAGAGGGAAAGGATTTGGAAGAGCTTCCCGATCGTCTCTTTGAGGAAGCCGCAGAACTGGCTGCCTACTTCTCTTCGGAAGGCAGCAGCCAAAAGGTGGAGGTAGACTACACCCAGAAGAAAAATCTGAAAAAGGTTCCCGGAGCAGCCCCGGGCTTTGTGATTTATCACCAGAACTATTCCATCCTGGTCAGCCCAAAACTTAAGCTGGAAGAAGTTAAAGACTTCCCCTGGTAAAGTTTCAGAGAAGAAAAAGAGAAGAAACGCATTTCATAACAGTATAGGTCTGAAATTGGGGCACGCTCCCGCTAACCTCGTCCCTGACTGAGCAGTGGTTTTGTCACCCACTGCTCACTTTTGCTTTCGTCAAAGCAAATTCCTTCGGAAATTGGTCTGCAACAGGACGACTTTTCTGATGAAAAGTCTGTCCTTGCGGATACTAAGCGAAAAACTTCAGTTCCTTCGTTTTTCGCAAGTACCGGCGGGCTCAGATTGCCCCCATTCCAGACCTATACTGTATGAAATAGAAAATTGTTTCCAGCTCTATATTCTCTTTTTCTTCTGCCCTTTACCCTAAGCTCGGACCTATACTGTTATGAAATAACAAGCATTTCTTTTACAATCTTTTTTTATTCCTCTTCCCAGTTGGTGTAAACATTCTGCACATCATCGGATGCATCCAAAAGGTCCAGAGTTTTTCTCAAATTCTTTACCGCTTCTTCGTCGGTTACGGAAACGGTATTTCCCGGAATCATAACCACGTCGGCTTCCGCCATAGGCAGGTTCTCCTGCTCCAGCTTTTCTCGTACGGAGGAAAACTCGGTGGGATCAGTGAGAATCTCGTAGTAATCATCTCTTTCCAGTAAATCCTCGGCACCGGCCATAATCGCCATATCCATCAAGGCTTCCGCATCGTGACCTAAGTCTTCCATTTCTTCCTTATCCAGAATAATCTGTCCCTTTTCCTCAAAAAGGAAGGATACGGAGCCCTGGCTTCCCAGACTTCCCTTCCCCTTGGTGAAGGCGGAACGAACATCTGCTGCGGAACGGTTCTTATTGTCGGTCAAGACCTTAACAATAATGGCTACACCATTTACCCCTGTAGCCCCTCATACTGCAGCTCTTCAAAAGTTTACCGTATCCAAAGCTCCTGCTGCACGCTTAATACCGTTCTGAATGGTATCGTTGGGCATATTGTTAGCCTTTGCCTTTGCAATAACGTCCTTTAACTTGGAGTTGCTGGCAGGGTCAGCTCCTCCCTGCTTTACGGCTAAGGCAATCTCATGACCGATAATGGTGAAAATCTTCCCCTTTGCGGCATCATTTTTCTCTTTCTTTGCTTTTAATGTTTGAGTATTTTGAATGTCCTGACATGCTTATCTCCTACTTTCTATAATATTTTTCTATCTTAGCTAGACTTCGTATTCTATGCAAGTTTTTTTCAAAAAATGCCTTTTTCTTATCCTTCCTTTGGATTCCTATTTTGTTTACTTTAGACTCACAAAATAAACATAGTTCCGGAAAAAAATGAAAGTGCTTCTTCTTAAACTGTTTTAACTTTCTTCCTCCTGATACTCCTCGATATGCAAGGAAGACAAGGGATCATAGGTTCCCACCCATTTTCCCTTCATCTTGTAGACTCTGGGAACACGATTTCCCAGATTACAGAGGAATTCATAGGGAAACACTCCCCATGCCTCCCAGTCATAAAGAGAAATTTCCGCCTCTCCTTCCTTCCCCAAAAGGGTGACTTCCTGAAATACCTCTGCCTCTACTTGACTTACATCAATCATAAATCGATCCATACAAACCCTGCCCAGTATTGGGCAAGGCTTTCCTCCCACCAAGACCTTAGCCTTATTGGAAAGGACTCTGGGATAACCGTCTCCATAACCTACCGGAACGGTGGCTACTCGCATAGCTTCCTTAGAAACAAAGCTGGCTCCATAGGAAATCGCTTCTCCTGCAGGAATCTCCTTAATATGGCTGATTTTGGCTTTCCAGGAAAGAGCCATTTTCAAAGGAACTCTTCTCTCCATATCCTTAGAGGGGTATAGGCCGTACAGGGCAATTCCATCTCTAACCATGTCATACTGTACTCCCCTTCCTTCCAAAATACCGGCGGAGTTGGAAATATGACAAAGGGGAAGTTTGATACCTCTTTCCTCCAAAGTCTGAAGATAAGAAGCAAAGCGTCTTTCCTGCATTTCCGTATACGTCTTATCCTTATCATCACAGCTGGAAAAAAATGAGAGAAGATACCTGCTATTTCGATTCCCGGCAGAGAAAAAAAGCTCCAAGCCTAAATCCACCGCTCCCTCATGCTCTACCTGGATGCCGATTCTTCCCATTCCGGTATCCAAGGCCAAATGACAGGCCAGACTCTTCCCCTCTTTCTTCGCAATTACAGAAAGAGCTGCTCCCTGCTCCTTTGTAAACAAAGAAGGCATAATATCATAGTGCCAAAGGCTTCTGTATTGTCCCTTAGGAACCACACCCAAAATCAATATTGGGGTAGTAATCCCTCCCTTTCGTAAAATAATGCCTTCTTCTATAGTAGCCACCCCAAAAAGGGCACATTCTTCCTCTACGGCTCTAGCCACCTCCACGATTCCATGACCATAGGCATCCATTTTTCACTACGGCGCAAAACTGCATCCCCTTCCTAAGATGGGACTTTACTTCCCGAATATTATCCTGTAAATGACTTAACTCCACTACCGCATAGGTTCTGCCGTAGCTTTCTCTTCCCAAGCACATTACTTATACAACCTTCTATTTTTTTCTAAATCTAAAGCAAATGAATCCTTAGCAGAATCCCTTCGCTACACTAATTTCCCTACTGTTCTTGCCTTCTTAGCCTAAAGCCCTGCTCTTCCAGAACTGTCAAAGCCTTTCCCATCATATTGGCAATATCTCTCGCCAATACCCCATGCTCTCCCCATTCCTCTTTAGCCAGTTCTCCTACTAAAATCTGAGCTTCGCAGGCAAGTAGAGCCGCTATGCAGCCCTCTTCACTTTGCTCTTTTTAGGACTTTCCTCTGTTTTTTCTGAAGCTAAAGGAGAACTTTCCCTTCTCTCTTCCTCTAAGTCCAAAGCCGAGTTTTGTTTTCCTTCTTCTAAAGCTAAGGCAGAGTTTCGCCTTCTCTCTTCTTCTAATACAAGAAATATTCCTGCCAGGCTGCCTGCAAAAACATCTCCGCTTCCGCCCTTACTGAGGGCTGCGCAGCTTTTTTCCCTACGATAGAAAAATTCTCCTTCAGGAGAAATCACTAAAGTTTTGTGAGATTTGAGCAACAATACACAATGGTACTCTTTTCCAAAGGATTTTGCAATTTCTACTCCTCTTTTTTCAATTTCCCTAAGTTCCATACCGGAAAGTCTGGAAAACTCCATAAGATGGGGGTAAGAAATAGGAGCTTGCTTCTTCCATATTCCTTGGCAAGAGCCTGTATAGCAGAATCTGAAGAAAGCAAGTTCAGCCCATCCGCATCAATCAGCAAGGGGACTTTTCCTTTCTGCAATACCCATTGTAAAAGCCTTTTAGACTCTTCTTCTGTTCCTATTCCCGGACCAAACAAAAGAAAATCTGCCCATTCCATAGCCTTTTCCAAATCCGAAAGTTCTTTTTCCTCCCTTGGAAAAGAAAGGAGAATCGCTTCAGGAATTAGGCTTTGCAGGGTTCCTTGATTTTCCTTCGCTGTGCATAGCTTAATCAGGCCTGCCCCGGAACGATAGGCAGAAAGGGCAGCAAAATAGGCCGCCCCTGCCATCCCCTCTGCCCCCGCAATGATCAGGCATTTTCCATAGGAGCCCTTGTGAGAAGCCGGATTTCTTTTTGGCAAAAAAATTCTATCTCTCGTATTCAAAATCTCTTTGTCTGAAATCTCATGATGTGAAATTCCTTGCTTTGAAATTTCTTGATGCAAAGCCTCTTTATGCACTGTATCACCTCCCTTATCCCCTATAAATACCGGCCAGCCTGTTTTAGGAAAAAATCCTATTCCTTTCCCTCTAAAACAGCATAGGCCATGACCAAGTCCTTGGTATTACTGATACTGACATGAATGCTCTTCCCACCCATTTTCCGAAAAATATCCTCCGCTCCGCCGTAGAGTTTTACATAGGGCTTCCCCAGCTCATCTCTTAATACCTCTATGTCCAAGAGAGAAAAATTTCGTACCCCTGTACCAAAGCATTTGAAACCGCCTCTTTTACACTAAAATCACCGGCAAAGCGGGAGAGCCTTCCCCCGCTTTGCCGGCGTTCTTCCTCGGTGAATACCCGATCACAATAATTCTTTTGTACCAATTTTTCTAAGCGGGCGATTTCTAAAAGGTCACAACCGATTCCCAAAATCATTCTTTCTCCTCAAAGACACGGTAGGACAGGCGCATCAGGCTTTCTGATAGATGAACATTCTCCGTAATAACATGCTCCGGTAGTTCCAAATCCACATGGGCAAAATTCCAAATACCGTCCACGCCGTAAGAAACCAGTTTTTTTCAGCCACAGTAACTGCTGCAGCCTTGGGAATGCAAAGCGCAGCCAGTCGAATATTATCCCGCTTTTACCACTGACTCAATTTCTTCCATAGGGGCTACCTTTAGCCCTCCTATATCCTCTCCCCAGAGTTTCGGATTGGAATCAAAAATACCCCTAAGCACAAAGCCTCTTTTTCGGAAGCTGGTGTAGTTCGCCAAGGCTATTCCTAAGTGTCCCGCCCCTGATGATAATCATGGAGTGTTCCCGATCTATATTTAAAATTTTTGGCAATCTCCTCATGGAGATTTTTACATTATAGCCATAGCCCTGTTGTCCAAATCCGCCAAAATTATTCAAATCCTGTCGAATCTGGGAGGCTGTTAAATGCATTCTCCTGGATAAATCCGAAGAGGAAATACGATCAATTCCCTGATCCATCAAATCCTCTAAATAGCGATAATATCTGGGAAGGCGTTGTATCACCGCTTGGGATATTTCTTTTTTTTCCATAGTGTCCTCATAAATTGTCATTTTTCACAGCATTTTTTTACTATACTGTTCTGTGAAAAAGATGTCAATTCTTTCTGGAAATACCTTATGATAATCAGCCTTGAATTTCTCAATTCCCTGATCCGTTAAAGGATGGGCAATCATTTGCTGCAATACCTTAAAGGGTACGGTAGCAATATCCGCTCCGGTCTTAGCACATTCCAATACATGAATCGGATGGCGTACGGAAGCGCAGATAACCTCTGTTTCCAGCTCCGGATACTGGCTGAAAATATCCATAATATCCTGAATAAGAAGAAGGCCATCGGAGGAAATATCATCCAGTCTTCCTAAAAATGGAGACACATAGCCGGCTCCGGCTCTGGCTGCCAAAAGCGCCTGGGTGGCAGAGAAAATCAGAGTTACATTGGTCTTGATTCCCTCTTTGGAAAGTACCTTTACCGCCTTTAATCCTCTGCAGTCATCGGGATCTTTACCACCATATTCTTGGAAAGGGCAGCAATCTCCCGACCTTCCTTAATCATCTCCTCTGCAGTTTCACTATCTGCACTTACCTCTCCGGAAATAGGCCCCTCCATAAAGGATGCAATTTCCTTTAAGGTTTCCTGATAGTCTCTTCCCTCCTTGGCAATCAGGGAAGGATTGGTGGTTACCCCGGCAATAATGCCCATTTCATAAGCTTCCCGAATTTCCGCTACATTTGCCGTATCAATGTAAAACTTCATCTCTTCTCCTCCTTGATGATGCAATCCCCCATTCCGGGGGATATAGCTCCCTATTGGCTTCGCAGAAAAAAACCATAATCTGTGAAGCCGTCTATCCTAAATCCTTCAGCAAAAATCTAAGACTTCCGTTATTTCTTTCATCAAGCTAATAAGCTCTTTTGCCTCTTCCACAACTCTTTCTACGGTAAAGCCAAACTTTGCGAAGAGAGTTTTTGCGGGACCGGAGGCACCGAAGCTGTCCAGACCGATGCTCTTTCCTTCAAAGCCTACATATTTTCCCCAACCAAAGCTAGAAAGAGCCTCAATAGAGATACGCTTTCTACAGTCCTTAGGCAAAACGCTCTCCTGATATTCCGGACTTTGCAGGGCAAATACTTCCAAGGATGGCATGGAAACCACACGAACCGCCCTTCCTTCACCGCGAAGTAGCTTTGCTGCTTCTTCTGCCAGCTCTACCTCTGAACCGGTTGCCATAAGGATTAACTCCGGCTTCTGCTCTCCTCCGGAAAGAATATAAGCGCCCTTCAAAGCCTCTCTTCCATCCTTACAGTACTGAGGAAGATTCTGTCTGCTTAACACAATGGCTGTAGGACAATCTGTGCTGGACAAGGCAGAGAACCATGCAGCCGCAGTTTCCTGTCTGTCACAGGGACGGAAAACCCGGAAATTCGGAGTGGAACGAAGCATAGCCAACTGTTCGATAGGCTCGTGGGTAGGACCGTCTTCTCCTACACCGATACTGTCATGGGTCAGTACATAAATCTGTGGCAGACCCATAAGTGCCGCCAGTCTTGCCATCGGCTTTACATAATCACTGAAAACGAAGAAGGTTGCCACATAGGAGCGAAGGCCTCCATGGAGAAGGATTCCATTGGCAATTCCTGCCATAGCCAGCTCTCTTACACCGAAGTGAATATTTTTTCCCAGTGGAGTTTCTGCCGAATAGAATCCCTCTCCCTTCATCTCCGTCTTTGTGGAAGGAGCAAGGTCTGCAGATCCGCCGAAAAGATTCGGCACCAAATCCTTAATCACCTGAATCACTTCTCCGGAGGAAGCACGGGTAGCCTCCGGCTTTTCTACCGCTGCCCAAAGCTTCTCTTCCTGTAAAAGAGAGGATGCACTTCCCGGATTATGATAAGCACAGTACTTGGCATAGCACTCCGGATATGCCTTCTCATACTTTGCTCTTAAGTCCTGCCAAGCGCTATAAGCATCCTTCTTTTCTTCCAGCAAAGCATCATAGTGGGCGTAAACCTCCTTCGGTACAAGGAAAGTCTCCTCCTCTTCCCAGTTTAGGAACTTCCGCATTTCTTTAATATTTTTCCTCTCCTAAGGGCTCTCCGTGGGCGGAAGCAGTTCCCACCTTCTTGGGAACGCCATAACCGATTTGGGTCTTAATGGTGATGAAGTAAGGCGCTGAACAATCAGCCTTCGCTGTCTCGATGGCCTTAGAAATGGCCTCAACATCATTTCCGTCTTCTACGCTTAAGGTCTTAAAGCCAAAGGCCTGCATGCGCATCTCAACATTTTCCGTAAAGGCAATGTCCGTATTTCCCTCAATAGAAATCTTATTGGAATCATATAAAATAGTCAGCTTATGAAGCTTAAGCGTTCCGGCCAGAGAAAGAGCTTCGGAGGAAATTCCTTCCATAAGACATCCGTCACCACAAAGGGCATAGGTTCTATGGTCTACCAAGTTTAAATCTTCTTTATTAAACTCTGCAGCCAAATGACTTTCCGCCATAGCCATTCCCACAGCCATAGCCAGTCCTGCGCCCAAGGGGCCTGTGGTAGCGTCAATCCCCTTGGTGTGACCATATTCCGGATGTCCGGGGGTAAGAGAGCCCAGCTGACGGAATTGCATTAAGTCTTCTTTTGTAAGACCGAAGGAAAAAAGATGCAATAAAGAATAGAGCATCATGGAACCATGCCCTGCGGATAAAACGAAACGATCTCTATTGTCCCAGTCAGATTCTCCGGATGAAAATGAAGGTGCTTCGCCCAAAGGGTATACGCCATGGGAGCTGCTCCCAGGGGTAATCCCGGATGGCCTGAATTTGCCTTTTGGATTCCATCTGCAGAAAGAATACGGATACTGTTTATTGCCTTCGTTTCAATCTCTTTATTCATTTTTTTCCTCCTAAGCCACTGACCGACTCTTTATAAATTTACGTTTCCTATCTTACCATAGGGAAAAAAATGTCTATGAATTTTTGGACTGTAAAAAGCAAAAACCTTCCATGTCCTATAGGGATGAATGCAGGGAAGCACTTCCCCCGCATTCACGCCTATATCCCATGAAGGTTCTTTTATTATTCTTCTCTAAGTTGGAAGCGCTCTACCAATTCATTCATCTTATTGGCCTGACCGGTTAATTCCTCGGAAGCTGCAGCACTTTGTTCCGCTGTTGCAGAGTTAGCCTGCACCACGGAGGAAATCTGCTGTAAGCCCTGATTCAAGGAAGTAATTCCTTCCAAGTCCTTGGCAGAGGATGTGAAATCTTTTCGATTAAGACATTTACCTCATCCGTACTCTTTGGAAACGGAGTGCAAGGATTCCGCTGTTTCTTCCGTAATTCTTGCTCCCTTCTCTACCGCCTCAATGGTTTCTTCAATCAATAAGCCGGTGTTTTGTGCCGCCTTTGCGGATTTCTGTGCCAAGTTTCCTACTTCATCAGCCACAACCGCAAATCCCTTTCCTGCAGCGCCTGCCCTTGCTGCCTCGATAGCCGCATTTAAGGAAAGTATATTGGTCTGGAAGGCAATGTCATCAATGGTCTTGATGATTTTACTGATTTCATTGGACTTTTTCAGTAATATCATCCATAGCTCTTCTCATTTCTTCCATCTTCTCATTGGACTGAATTACTGCAATTCCCTGCCTCACCCTGAAGGCTGTGAGCATCCTTTGCAATCTTAGTGGAAGCCTGGATAGAGTGAGAAATATCCTGCATATTTGCAGACAATTCTTCGATGGAAGAAGCCTGCTCTGTAGCACCCTGAGACAGACTTTGTGCCCCGGTGTTTACCTGCTCTGCGCTACTTAATACCTGAGCAGAGGATGCATGAACCTCCTGTAAAGTCTTGTTCATATCGGTTTGAATATGCTTCAGGCTTTCTAAAAGCGGTGCATAGTCTCCTACATATTCTGTACTTTCCAAATTCTCTGTAAAGTTACCGGCTGCCATAGCATCCAAGCGGTCTCTTAAGTCGAATACAATCTTCTTGCTTCTTCCGATAACCTCTGAAATACTGTGAGAAAGCTCACCGATTTCATCCTGCTGGGGATAATTGATTTCCACATCAAAGTTTCCGTTTGCCACTTCTTTTTCCCGCCTTACTGATGGTTTTTTAGCGGCTTTAAAGCATTGGTAATTCGTACGAAGTTGATAATCTGAACCAAAACGAAAATTACCAATTCAGAGAAAATCAAAACAAATAAAAGCTGATTCTTCTCTCTGTCAAAGTTGGGAATGGTCATAGCAGTCTGTACCCACCAGTCTACTCCCTTAATATTCAATGGCACATAGTAACGAACCTGGCTGTCTCTTTGGAAGAATGCTTCTTTGCTCTGCATTTTCTCCACCAGCATATCACTATATTTCTGACCGATAAGGTCTCCCAAGTTCTTTCCCTTGGCATCCGGGTTATTACTGTAAACGAAATTATTTTTGATTGTCTAAAAACATCAAAGAACACATTTTTCATAACCAAGACTGCTCATATCCAACTCATTAAAAAAATTTCAGAGGAAATCTCGGTAGTAACAATTCCCATAAAACGCTCTCCCTGATAAAGAGGAAGAATCATCTTAAAGCTGCCCTCTCCGGTCTCCGGATTAACGCTGGGCGTGGTTGCAAATTGCTCTTTACTGCTCTGTGCCTGCTTGTAAATCTCTTCTCCGGCATATTCTTCATAGGGTATTGTAGTGAATTTATCCGTTACCCCATTGTAATGTACAGAATAATTTTCATTCTTTACGGAAAATGCATTAGGCTCCAGTAAAATGGATTGATTCAGAATTCCCATGGTATTCTTTGCAAAATCCTGCATGGTACACATGAAAAAGTATTCCTCTGCCGCTTCTTCCACAGTAAGTGCTCCAGTAATACCATTCACAGCACTACTTGCTGTAAAGAGCGCTTCATTCTCCGCATCCTCTTCCATCTGATAATTAATCACATTTTGAGCCAATGAATTCATAGTCTTGCTCACATTTTCCGTGATTTTGTTTACTCTACCTGCATTCAGATTGGAAAGAGCATTCATATTCTGCTCATTTTTCTTATTAAATGCTGCATTGGCCACAGACAAAATCAATCCTGTCATCAGCACAAATAAAACAAGCATAATGGCACCCAAACTCAAAGAAATTCTTCCGCTTAAGGAATGACTTCGCCTTGCACTCTTCTCCAGTTTAATCCCTGATGTTTTTGCATTGTGTTTCTTCATTGTTCCTCATTCTTTCTGTAGAAAAAAATCCATTTCTCTTATTTTTTTACGACCTTATCTTTTGTCTGCTGATTCTTCAAATAATATAAATATAAATAAAAATACATCGATTTTCATAAAAATATCCGCTCTATAAAAAAATAGCTATTCTATATCAAAGGCTCCGCTTTTTTTCTTAAATTTTTTCAAGATTTCACTTTTTCTACAAAAAGACTTGATGAATTTTTCCGCTTATCTAGTACACTATAAATTATAGCGGAAGCGCTAAAACTATCACAAAGCAAGCGAGAAGGAGTCATTATGGAAAAGGAACAGAAGGAAGTACTGGAAGACTTGAATGGTCATCTGCTTGAGGAGATTCATCCAAAGGAGCTGACCCTTCAAAAGCTATGCGCTTTTGCCAGGAACTTATAGATAAGGCCAAATTAAAAAAAGGGACAGATTCTGCTTGTGGGCTGCTCTTCTTCCGAAGTCATCGGAGAAAGAATCGGAAGCTGCTCCAGTATGGATGTGGCAGCTTGCCTCTTTCAAGGAATTTATAAAGCTTGTCAGGAAGCCGGTGTTTTTCTCGCCACTCAATGCTGTGAGCATTTGAATCGTGCCGTAGTACTGGAGCGGGCCGCAGTTCCCTATCCGGAAATTGTAAATGTGATTCCCAAGGCTAAGGCAGGAGGCTCCTTCTCTACCACAGCCTACGAAAGCTTTCAGGATCCTATTGTGGTAGAAAAAGTCCAAGCGGATGCAGGTTTGGATATTGGGGATACTCTGATTGGGATGCATCTTAAGGCCGTTGCCGTTCCTCTTCGTCTATCCCAAAAAGGAGCTTTTTTTCATGCTCATGTAACGGCTGCCAGAGTGAGGCCTAAGTTTATTGATGGTATTCGAGCTTCCTATGACGAAGCTTTACTATAATTATTTTTAATATCTATTTTAAAATTTCTTTTATAGCCGCTATATTATTTTTAAAATGCGTCGAAGTATTTATGTACGGAAATAGGATGTTTCGGATCAAATTATTGTTTATTAACGGGAGGGATTCCATGTTACAATACCGTTTTTGCTGAAGAAAAAGATCTACAGACTTGCATAGATTTACTCACCGAATCTTTTTTTGACTACCCTTATTTTTACAAACTTTATTGAAGAGGAAGAAAAGCGAAGAGATTTCGTTCGTTCCATTCAAACTATTGCGGTTCAGATATACTATGGCAAACAAAGAATGCTTTTTGGCAGAGGAAGAGGGAGAAATTCTTGCCGTTGCTGCTATTCAGAGTCCCTTGGACAAGGGCGTTGAATTTAAAGATTATGTTTCCAAAAAAAGCATTACAGACTTTTATGATTGGCGGAATTTTTAAAACTCTTTCCTGGATTTCCATGACGGAAAAAGCGGAAAAGGTAATCCACAGCCAAAGGCATCCCTATTGGTACCTTAGCTCTCTTGCCGTAAAAAACAGTCGTAGAGGACAGGGTATCGGCGCACAGTTCCTTAAAGAGGGCGTAATCCCCTATGTGGCGGCGGAAGGTGGCGGTCAGTTTACTCTCATCACCAACACAGAGGGAAATGCACGATTTTATGAGAGAGCAGGTTTTCAGCTGATTTCCTACGAAGAAATCCATACACCGAAAGCACAAATGGGTAACTGGAGTTTTTCCATGGATGTTCGAAACGAAAAATCCGTTGTAGCATAAAAATAGAGCTTGTTTTAAAGCATGGAGTTTTTACTCTTCTACTTTGAAACAAGCTCTTTTCTATTCTCTTTTTTACTTCTATTCTCTTTTTACTTCTATCTCTCGCTTTTACGATATTCCGAGATACACTCTAGTACCTTCGGACATAAGAGGAAGAGGGCAATCAAGTTAGGAATCACCATAAGCCCGTTAAAAAGTATCCGCCACGGACCAAAACCACAGACAGATCCACCGTTGCCCCCAGTATAGAAACCAAGGCATAAAGGCTTAAAAAGATCTTTACCGCCAGGGGAGAAGCGAATACAAATTCTGTAAAGCGAGCCCCATATAATCCCCAACCCAAGATGGTAGAAAAGGCAAAACAACAAAGTGCCACAGCCGTAAACAGACTCGATCCAAGCCCCATAGCTTCTGGTAAAGCCCGAAATGGTCAATTCCGCCCCTGCTTCCTTTCCAAAGGAATATCCACTCCACTGCATAAAAATCACCAGCGCCGTTAATGTACAAATCACGATGGTATCCGCAAAAACCTCAAAGATGCCAAAATACCCCTGCTTAACAGGCTTTCTGGTATCTGCTGTAGCATGGGCTATAGAACCGGTTCCCAGTCCTGCTTCATTAGAAAAGATTCCCCTGGAAATTCCTTTTTTCATCGATAAGATAAAAGATCCTACAGCACCTCCGGTAAAGGCTTTAGGGGAAAAAGCAGAAGCAAAAATACTTGAAAAACTGTGGGCACCTTTATCCCAATGGGACAGAATCACGCCCAGAGAAAGAATCACATAGAAAAGAGCCATGAAAGGAACCAGCTTTTCTGTTACCTTTCCGATTCTTTTAATCCCTCCCAATAAAATCAAGGCAACCAAAATAGCAATAATAATGCCAATCACCAAATTAACGGTCTTATCTCCTTCTGTGGGCAAGAGAGAAAAGTTAAAAAGCGCTTCATTGATGGCTGCGGTAATGGTATTTACTTGGGTAGCGTTTCCTGTACCGAATACGGTCAAGATACCGAATACCGCATAAAGATAAGCCAGAAAAATCCATTTCTTTTCCCAGACCGTTTTTAATATAGTACATGGGTCCACCGAGAAATTCGCCCTTCTTATTGCTTTCCCGATAGTACACTGCCAGAGTTACTTCACAAAATTTTGTACACATCCCTAGGATGGCAGACATCCACATCCAAAAAACAGCTCCAGGGCCACCGATACTGATGGCTCCTGCTACACCGGCAATATTTCCTGTTCCGATGGTAGCCGCAAGAGCTGTGCATACTGCCTGAAATGGAGTTAGAGCTCCATCCTTAGCTTCTCTTTTTCTGAAAATTCTTCCGATGGTAACCTGCATAGCCTCCGGAAAATTACGAATTTGCAAAAATCCGGTACGGACACTAAGGTACAATCCCACACCAAGAATACAAGCCATGGCCGGTACTCCCCAGATAAAGCGGTTTACCAGCTGGTTTCCTTGAATTAATAAATCCATTTTATTACCCTATCTACTCTATTTAATCGATTTGCTATTTAACTTTTTTACTATATTGCTGTTTTTTTGCTATACTACTATATTTGCTGTATTACTGTCTTTATTCTATCTAAAATATCCACTCTATTCAAAGTATTATTTTCCGATACTAGACTCAAAGGCATTGACTTATTTTATCCGATTAGGCTGTTGACCTCCACACGAATAGGATACTCCATCTGTTCTTCCTTGGAGCGTTGCTGCATTACACGGTCGATAGCGATATGGCTGGAATCAGCATTTGCGCCAACCAGTAAAATCATAAACTGCTTGTTTCCGCAACGCACAACCACATCCCCTCTTCGAATGGTCTTGCTCAAAAGGCCTCCAAAAGCTTGCATTCTGCTTTCCGTACCCTCTTCTGTCCGCATCAGAACTCTCTTCCACTGTAAAAAGCACCATCTGCACAGGAATCTGAGCCCTTTCTCCGGTTCTTTTCAGAAAATGATAGATACTGCAAAAATCATCATATTCCACCATGTAAGCTCCGGGAAATGCATCTTTACCCTCAATCTTTTTTTGAATATCCTGCAAGGAAACAATATTGCTAATCTCTTCCTCAGCCTCTTGCTCTTCCGCAAAGACAAAGTAGCCGCCCTGCCCTCCGGACTTCACATGATACATGGCTTCATCCGCCCTCTGATACAAGCTTAAAAATCCGTACCGTGTTGGGGAGCCTTTGCTATTCCAATGGATACACCGAATTTTCCGGATACTGAAGAATTTAAAACCAATTCTACACAAGACTTTACTTTATCACAAATTTCTTCACAACGATCCTTTAGGGCATCTTCACTCCAATATCCCCTGTAAAAGAGTATAAACTCGTCTCCGCCAATTCTTCCCAGAATATCATCGGAACGAACCATTCCCTGCAGGGTCTTAGCCACTTCAGCCAAAACCCTATCTCCGGCCTCATGGCCAAATCGATCATTCACCATCTTAAAGCGATCCAAATCCAGCATCAGCAAAAAGACCGCTATCCTTCTTCATTTGTAAATTCTCATTAATCTGCTGTACACAGGCACTTCTATTCAGAAGTCCTGTCAAAACATCAATATCCGCCTTCTTTTCCAGGTGTTTCAGGGTCTCTTCCCTCTTTAATATTCTTTCTATGCGGCGAATCAATATATCCGGTAAAAAGGGGTTTCCTAATATAGTCATAGGCTCCTAAGTCAAAGCCCATAACTTCGCATCCACTGTCCTCATCGGAAGTCATAATGACAACAGGAATCTCGGCCAATTCATGACTGTTTAAATGTCGTATTTCTTTTAAAAATGCATAACCATCCATTCCGGGCATATGAAGATCCGCCAAAAATAATATTCGGTCTTAAATCGGCTAAATCCCCCAATGCACTCTCGGCATTTTCATAAGTAGATACCTGATAACGATCCTTCAATGCTTTTTTTCAGCAATTTTTTCTCGGAATCAGTTCATCATCCACTATCATGACTTTCTGGTTCATGTTACTCCTTTTTCCACCATCCCTGGAAACACCTTACAAAAAATCTTACATCCTACTCATATCATACGAAAAATGGCAGAGGAACGTCAAGTTCTATTTAAGTTTTTTTATTCTTAATTTTCTTTAAAATATATAAGAAAATAATTTTTTAACACAATGCATAAAAAAATATGCTTTTTATATATGGAAATGAATAAGAAGACTAAACGCACAAAAAGGCCGAGTCTAGGGTTCTAGACACTGGCCACTTTCTTTGTGTGTAAATATTCCGTATGGGTTTTTCTTGCATTAGCAAGATACTTTTCACTGATGGGGAGCTCTGTGCCGTCCTGAAGAGTCAGATTTCGTCCCACAATCTTCTGGATGCAGTCCTTGGATACAGCAATATACCGGGATATCTGCAAAAAAATCATCTTTCCCATGCTGGTCCATAAAAGCCTTCATGGACATATAGGTTTCCATATCATCCTCGTGAAGATGAATCAGCAACCTTCTTCCCATGGTTTCTACATATTCCACGTCGTCCAGGTAGACCCGCTCTGTCTCACGATCTACCATAACATCCATATACTTTACTTTCTCAGCGCTTTCCAGCGCATTGGAAAGAACTTTGGAAAGCTTCTCATATACTACAGGCTTTTGAATGTATGAAAATGCCTTTAATTCAAAAGCCTCTGTAACATAATCATTTCCTCCTGTGATAAAAATGATCTTTCCCGGAGCATTTCTCTCTTTGATTTCCTTAGCCAACTCAATCCCATTAAGGTTTGGCATAAAAATATCCAAAAGGAACAAATCCGTAAGACTTAAATCCTGCTCCTTATTTTCCAGAAATTCCTCTCCGGAACCATAGTAGGAAATCTCCACCGGAATATTTCTTTCCGAAAAAAACCTTTCCAGCAGAGCCGCTAAAAACTTTCGTTGTATCAGCTCATCATCACATACCACAAGCTTAATCTTCTTCATGGACAAACTCCCGGATTATTGTAAGTATTCTCTAGCTTCTTTAACCGTTTTCTTGTAAAGATTCATAAAAGCCTCATGGTTATAGGCAATATAATGCTCGGCTTCTTCCTTCTCTACATTATCTACTACTCTTTTCGCTGCATGTTCCAGTTTCTTTGCATTTTTCAGAAAGCTTCACTGCGCCAACTGTCAAAGAGGTTGTTTTTAGTCCATGGGCATAAAGACGGTATTTGCTGTAATCCTTCTGTGCAAAGGCATTTTTCCAACTCCGCCATCTTCTCCGTACTGCTATCTCTAAAAAGCCCAAGGATTTCCCTGTATACTTCCTCATCCTGCATGCAATACTGTAAACCTGTATTTCGATCCAGCGTTTTTTCTTCTTCTTCCTTCTCTACTATAGCATGTTTCTTTAATTCTGTCTGAAAATATTCTTCATTTGTTCTCTTTCGAATTAAATTTTCCGGCAAGAAGGTATAAAGAGTCTTCTCCAGCTCATTCCCATCCACCGGTTTTTGTAAGATAGGCATCAAAGCTGGTATTTACATATTTCTGTCGAATTCCCGGAAGCATATTGGAAGAAAAGGCGATAACCGGCACCGGTTTTCCGTAACGGTTTTCAAAGGCATTTTCCCGAATCTTCTTTAAGGTTTCTTCTCCATCCATTCCCGGCATCATATGATCCAGGAAAATGATGTCAAAGTTCTCTTTCCGTAGCTTCTCGATACACTCTTCTCCTGAAAATGCGCAGGAAATCTGTACCTCTGTTCTCTTCAGAAGATTCTGTACCAAGCGAAGGTTTAATTCATTGTCATCTACCACTAAAATTCTGGCATCCTTGGCAATGAATCCCTTTATTAAAGTCCTTCTCTCTCCTCTTTGCTTTTGGTAGCGTTCCTCATAATTACCGATCCGGTCTTCGTTTAGCTGCCACTGAGGAATAAAGGCGGTAAAGCAGGATCCCTCTCCGAACACGCTTTCCAACTGAATGTGTCCATTCATGATTTCCACAAAATAGTTGGTGATGGGAAGTCCAAGTCCTGTTCCCTGGATATTCTGGTTCCAGCCGGATTGTACTCTTTGGAACTTTTGGAAAATAAGCTTCTGATCACTTTCCCTTACACCTACTCCGGTGTCCTTTACAGCAATCTGCAATTCTATAGCCTTCGCAGTGCTTAAACCGGTCTCTTCCTTGGATTGTACAGGAGAATTTCCCTCTCCATCCAAGGCTCTCGCAGTTACCGAGAGGGTGATTTTTCCCTTTTCCGTGTACTTAATCGCATTATCAATTAAGTTTAAGATAACCTCTCGTACTCTAAAAAGCATCTCCATAAAGAACCGCAGGGGTATCTCCGTCTACAAGAATTTCAAATTGCAGTCCCTTCCATTCTGCACGGAAGCGTACCATGCTGTTAATTTCATGGAGTACCGTAGCCAATTCATAGGGCTTAGGCACCAGTTTGATTCCTCCGGATTCAATTCTGGAAAAATCCAAAATATCATTTACAAGAGAAAGCAAGGTTTGTCCGGATGCCTGAATATCTTGTGCATAACTTAAAACCGCATCATCTCGGCTTTCTCTTAGAATCATCTCATTCATACCGATAACGGTATTTATAGGAGTTCTAATTTCATGGGACATGTTCGCCAAAAATTCCGCCTGTACTTTATCGGAAATTTCCAGCTTACTCTTCTCATTCTGCACCTTATCATACTCAATTCCCTGGGCATGCATAATCTGGAAGGCAAAGATAATAGTTCCGATGGAAAGGAATTTTCCCTGATTGGTGTAACCGCTAATCATAAAGGACAGAAGTTCAATTACACAGAAGCCGATTAAAGTGCAATAGGCTCCAATCATCCAGGTAAGCTCTCTAAAGAGGTGCTTGTCCTTCTTCCATACCATATAGAAGCTTCGTAATACCTCGATTGCAGTAATTAGTCCCAAAATATCGATGAAGAGATTCAACTCCGCGAAGGAGAATATTCCCACTCCCGCAGAAAAAATAATCAAGGTATCACAGATGAAAATAAAGAAGGATAAAAGGAAGATTTCCCTTTCACACAAGCCCTCTTTTCCACCTTATTAATAAAAGAGCAAAGCCGGTATCGGTATCATAATCAAGGAGAGATACTCCAGATTCCAAAGCAAAAGAATGTTGTTGAAAATTAACTGTCTGGCATCAATCTGACATCCCAACCAAAGGCCGATGAAGAATAAGCTCACTCCCGTATAATAGGCGCCTCGTTCGTCTCCCTTCTTCTTGTCCACCAAGATATACTCTACCCACATTCCTATTCCCAGGAACATAAGACAAAAAAAGCGGCTAAAATCTGTAGAGAATTCTTCCAAAGAATAGCGCAAATGATGGAAACATCCTCACCAAAAATAAATGCCTCCCAAAGTATTCTCTGCCGTTCTGCCTCTACCGGTCAATTCAATACGAATCATCTTCCCAAGCTGATTAGACTGAACAGGAATACGCACCCAGGAAATGGGCGGAATCTTACTGTTAAAAGGCGGAATATCCGCATACTTAAACTCATATACCACCCTACCGTCAATCCAAACCGTAATATCCTGATGCACCGTTCGAATATACAAGCTGGTCAGTGCATAAGGTACATCCTGAGGAAGCTGTCTTTCAATAAGAATTTCCTTCTCAGGAACAGACTCCCCGGTAAAATATAGACGCTTTTTTTGAGCCATCCGGCAGTATCCTCTGCCAACCGGATTGCAACACTTCATATTTTTTTGCTCATAGAAACCTAACTTATCATAATAACGCATTGAGCTGGCTACTACGAAAATAAGCACAAAAAAATTAAAAATAGCAAGTAAATAAAGCGTATCTTAACTTCAGTTATTTTATTCATATTCTTTCTCCGAACTCCTTTTCCGAGAAAAATCCCTTTTTCTTCTCTCTACAAACTAGTGAAGTTATTTTTAACATATTTCTTAATTTTGTTCCAGCATCCGCCTACATAATTCACTATCGCTACTGTAGAAAAACAGGAAACTTATTCCATACCATCTAAAACATTTCGACCAAAGAAGAAAAATTTATAAACATTCCTAATTTTTAGATGAAAAACCACCAAGAGTAACACATTACTCTTAGTGGTTTTTTTCCTTTAGAGACTTTACTTCTTAGCGAAATCAAAAGCCTTCGCCTTCTTCCTCTGCATCCTCCTGGTACTTCTCCAGAATGGTTTGCTGAAGTAACTCTCTCGTGGTGGAGCGGATAGGGTGAGCAATATCTCTGTACTCACCGTCCGTAGTTTTTTTCTGGAAGGCATAGCGATGAATAAGCCCTTTTCCCCTTCAATGACCTTAATGTCATGAATCACAAATTCTTCATCAAAATGTGATAGAAACAATGGCCTTCATCTTACCTTCTTTGTCAACCTTACGAACCCGTACATCTGTAACCTCCATGATACTCCTTCCTTTTTACATGGTATACCTTTCATTTTTCTCGATGACGATTCTGATATTCTCCGGTGTTCCAATGTAGGTTGTATTGGCGCGAATGGTGTCCCGGCTCTCCACGATGCAATGTTCAATGACGCTGTTATCTCCGATATACACATCATTCAGGATTATCGAATTGCGAATGAGACAGTTGTTTCCAACATAGACCTTACGGCATAAAACAGAGTTTTTCCACTGTTCCGTTAATGATGCAACCACTGGCCACTATGGAATTATGCACACTGCAATCCGGATTGTACTTTGCAGGCGGGTTGTCGGCCAATTTTGTGTATACACCAGGGGCCTGCTTAAAGAAGTAATCCCGAATATTTCTCTTTAGGAAGTCCATATTCGTTTGATAAAAGGACTCCACTGAAGCGATATTGCTCCAATAAGTATTCAGTCTATAACCGTAGATTCGCTTAATATTCTTATAGCGAACCAGAATATCCTTTACAAAATCATAACGATCTTCGTCATGGGCCTCTCCAAGAGCTCAATTAAATGTCTCCTACGGATAATATAAACTCCGCAAGAAATACAGTTGGCATCTGTTGCCACGGGCTTCTCTTCAAAGTCCACGATTCTGCTGTCCTCATTCATCTTCAGACAGCCAAAGCGGGAAATATCATCTCCTGCATCCATGTTCTTACATACAATGGTGATGTCCGCTTTCTTTTCGATATGATATTCCAGTACCTTGTTATAGTCAAGCTTATATACCCCATCTCCTGCGGCAATGATGACATAAGGCTCATGAGATGACTGTAAAAAAACAAGGTTTTGATAGAGTGCATCTGCCGTACCCCTAAACCAATCTCCATGCTCCGCAGTAATAGTCGGGGTAAAAACGTATAGTCCACCTTGTTTTCTTCCGAAGTCCCACCACTTGGAAGAGGACAGATGCTGGTTTAACGACCTGGAGTTGTATTGTGTTAACACAGCTACTTTCTGAATATGAGAATTAGACATATTCGAAAGGGAAAAAAATCAATGGAACGGAAAGTTCCCGCAACCGGCATGGCTGAAATCGCTCTCTTATTGGAGAGCTCTCTCATTCTTTTGTTGTTGCCACCCGCTAAAATGATTCCAATTGCTCTCATAGTCTCTCTTCCTCCCTAATGATCGCTCCTCCACTCGGAAGGTGCCCTTCTGGGTAGTCAGAAAGTTCCGTCTTCCCAAAAATCGCTGTGTTTCTGCCAACTGAAACTCCATCGGGTATAAGGGAATTCTCCCCTATTGTGGCAAGGTCTGAGCAATATACCCTGCTGTCATAAGTTGAATCCTGATATTCTCCAGTACCAATTACGCAATCTCTGCCAATTTCTACGTTCTCCGCAATCACAGCCTGGTCAATATGCGTATTCTCTCCCACCACTGTGTTCGCCATAATAATGCTGTTTGAGATAACGGCCCCATGTTCCACTGTGACACCTGCGCCAATAATCGAATTGTAAATCTCTCCATGAATCTCACAACCCTCGGAAATAACTGAGCGTTCCACGTGGGAGTGGGTGGAGATAAACTGGGGAGCCGCATTATCGGTTTGGGTATAAATCTTCCAATATTCCTCGTATAAGTTGAATTCGGGAATCAATGCAATCAGTTCCATATTGGACTGCCAGTAGGAATACAGGGTTCCCACATCCTTCCAATATCCGTTGAACTCATACGCAAAGATATTTCCCTGATTCTGGAAAACATAAGGGATAATGTGCTTTCCAAAGTCGCAATCCGGAACGTCACGGTTGCGAAGCAAAGCATCCTTTAAGACTTTCCAGTTAAAAATGTAGATTCCCATAGAAGCCAGATTGCTCTTCGGTTCCTCAGGTTTCTCCTGGAAATCCGTCATCCTTCCCATCTCATCGGTGACGGTAATACCGAAACGGCTGGCCTCTTCCATGGGTACTGGCATGGAAGCGATAGTCAGGTCTGCCTTCATCGCCTTGTGGTACTCCAGCATAACCTCATAGTCCATCTTATAAATATGATCCCCGGAAAGAATCAATACATACTCCGGATCATAATTTTCAATATAGGCAATGTTTTGATAAATGGCATTGGCCGTTCCTGAGTAAAAGCCGGTGTCTTCCTGGGACTCATAGGGCTGTAGCACGGTAACACCGCCCCTGTTTCTATCCAAATCCCAAGGAATTCCGATGCCAATATGTGCATTTAAGCGAAGGGGTTGATACTGGGTAAGCACACCCACCGTATCTATGCCGGAATTAATACAGTTACTCAAGGGGAAGTCAATTATGGAATACTTTCCGCCAAAGGATACCGCCGGCTTGGCTACATTCTTGGTTAGAACGCCAAGGCGCGAGCCTTGGCCGCCAGCTAAAAGCATGGCGATCATCTCTTTCTTAATCACGTCATCACCTCTCTGCATCTACGACATATTGCACTGGCTACCACAAAGAGTCTTCTCTATACCTAGAGAATATTAAATCTTCTTCTCCTTCTGGTAACTGTATTATAGCACTAAACAAAGAGCTTGGAAACCGGATTTTTACGAAATTTTTTTACTATAAAACATAGCTTTTGCTTTCTATTTTTGTATAAAAAAATTATTTAAATCAAAGTGAAAAAGCTTTTATAAATCTTCTTATCTTATAGAAAAACGAAAATAAGAGTTTTTTTACAAATTCGTAGGAGATTCCATGTATTTTTCTTGAAAATTATGCTTCCCTCCCTATATACTGAAAAATATTGTTTATATAAAGGGGGAAGTATGGAAATTACAGGATTAAGAGACATTTTCCTATCACAGGAAGAATATCTGGATACAGAGGTCATGGTCAGCGGTTGGGTAAGAAGTAACAGAGACTCCAAGAATTTCGGATTTTTTGGTGATTTCTGACGGTACCTTCTTTACTCCGCTTCAGGTTGTTTACCATGACAGTCTGGAAAACTTTTGCCCAAGCCGCAAAAGCTTGGTGTAGGCGCTGCGGTAATTGTGGAAGGAAAGCTTGTGGCTACTCCGGATGCAAAGCAGCCTTTTGAATTGCAAGCTACATCTATTACTGTGGAAGGCGATACGGAGGCCAGCTATCCCTTACAGAAGAAAAGACATACCCTGGAGTATCTTCGTACCATTCCACACCTTCGTCCCAGAACCAATACCTTCCAGGCGGTATTCCGTATCCGCTCTCAGGTAGCTTTCGCCCTTCACTCCTTCTTCCAGGAGCGAGGCTTCGTTTATGTGCATACGCCCATTATCACCGCCTCCGATACAGAGGGCGCAGGAGAAATGTTCCAGGTAACCACTCTTCCTATGGAATCCATTCCCATGGAAAAGGGTGAGGTGCAATATGGAGAGGACTTCTTTGGTAAAAAAACCAGCCTTACCGTTTCCGGACAGTTAAACGGAGAAACCTTTGCCCAGGCCTTCCGAGATATCTATACCTTCGGACCTACCTTCAGAGCGGAGAAGTCCAACACCCAAAGGCATGCTGCGGAATTCTGGATGATTGAGCCGGAGATGGCCTTCGCAGATCTGGATGATGTCATGTTTATCGCGGAGGATATGCTGAAATATGTGATTCAGTATGTTTTAGTCAATGCGCCGGAAGAATTGGATTTCTTAAATCAATTCGTGGATAAGGGTCTTTTGGATAGATTAAATCATATTGTGGAGTCCGAATTCGCTAAAGTAACATATACTGAGGCCGTAGAGATTTTACAAAAGCAAAACGACCGTTTCGAATATAAAGTAGAATGGGGCTGTGACTTACAGACCGAGCATGAGCGTTACCTTACCGAAGAAATTTATAAGCGTCCGGTATTCGTTACAGACTATCCGAAGGATATTAAGGCCTTCTATATGAAGCTGAATGATGACGGAAAGACCGTTGCTGCGGTAGACTGTCTGGTACCCGGTATCGGAGAAATCATCGGCGGTTCCCAAAGAGAAGATGATTATGAGAAATTAAAGAAGCGTATGGAAGAATTACAGATGGATTTGGAAGAATACGAGTTCTATCTGGATTTAAGACGCTATGGTTCCACAAGACATGGAGGATTCGGTCTGGGCTTTGAAAGAGCCGTTATGTATATCACCGGCATGAGCAATATTCGTGATGTACTTCCTTTCCCAAGAACTGTAGGAAACTGTGAATTATAAGATTTTTGCCTCTCGGATCTCCGGGAGGCAAAACTGCGCTTAGAAAGGATTCCTTATGCGTTTTATCCATGCAGCAGACTTACATTTAGGAATGGTACCTGATGCTCAGCATCCCTGGGGAAGAGAACGGGCCAATGCCCTTCTCCATGCAGCAGAAAAATTGTAGATCTGGTATTACAGGAAAATGTAGATAGCTTATTTCTGACAGGACAAGTCTTCCATCTTCCTCCCTTGCAAAAAGGACTTGGAATACCTGCATAAACTATTTCAGAAGATTCCCTTCTGCCATGTTTTTTGTTTTGCAAAAAGACGGAAGAAAATTACTTTTCTCCGAAGCTTCTCTTTTTCGGAAAAATGTACATATTTTCACAGAAGAACAGAGTACATTCTATCTCCCGGAACCGGAAATGGAAATATTAGCCCTTCAAGAAAAGGACTTCTCCTTTTCCCCTGCGGAATCCTTTTCTTTGGAACACGAAGATGCCATTCCCATCCTGCTTTGGAACGAAAGAAAGGCAGAAGAATTTTTATCCCTGGAGAAGGCACAAAACAATGAGAATGCAGTAGCTGCTAAAAGAAAGCCCTTTAGCCTCTCTTCCCTTTTCCTATATTGCCTTAGGGGGTGATAGCAAGAGAAGCGTTTTTGCCAATGGAAAAAGCTGCTTTCCCCGGTTCTCCGGAACCTCTAAGCGCTGAAAATACGGGAGAGCACGGTGTGTATTTGGGAAACATTCATCCCATTACAAAGAGATTGGAAAGCCTTTCCTTTTTCCCGATTGCCACCCTTCAATATGTTTCCCTTCATTTACAGCTGGATCCCACCGTGGGACAGGAGGCCCTGAAGCAGGGACTCTTAAAAAAGATTGAAGAACGGGGAAAACAGAATATTTATAAAATTCGCTTTTAGCGGAAAAAGAGATCCGAAACCAAAGGTGGATCCAAGCCTATTCCCGAAAGAGCTGCGTATCGTAGAATGCTTGGATGAAACCCTGCCCCAGTATAATTTTTATGCTCTATATAAAGAACATCAACAGGATATTCTGGGATTTTTTATTCGATCCTACTTAAAAAAAGATCTGGAGGATTTAAGCCCTATGGAAAAGCAAAGTCTTTTTTACGGCGTTTCCGCCCTCCTGGAAGGAGGTAAGTCATGATACTGGAAAAATTGTATATCGATGGCTTTGGGAAATTTTCCAATTATTCCCTAGACTTCTCCCCTTCCTTTCAGATTTTGTACGGAGAAAATGAAGCGGGAAAAAGCACCATTCACGCCTTTATTCAAGCCATGCTCTACGGCATCCCCAAGGGGGCCAGTAAAAAAGAGGAGTTTTTCCAATACTGTCCCTTCTCCAAGGCACCGGGCTTTGGAGGCTCTTTTGACTTTTTCCCATCAGGGGAAAAGCTATTGTGTACAAAGGGACTTTTTACAGGGAGGAGAAGCCCATATTACGATTCTTCCCCAAGGAGAAAAGCTGTCTGAAGGAGAGCGCTTTTTACAGGACCTCCTTTCCCCATTTTCCTTAGAGAGCTTTTAAAAATACCGTATCCATACGACAGCTGAAGTCCTCTACCGAGCGGGAAATGGTTTATGAATTACAAAAGTATGCTTTTCCAATTTCCAAGAAAGCGGCAATGTGGAGCTTAATCCTCAAGCGGCTTTAGATTACCTGGAGCGAGAGGAAGCAAGACTGACAGAAAAAAATGATTCCGGATGCTACGAAACGCTACTCCGGTCTCTTAGAGAAGTGATAAATACCCGGAGGAGTCTCTCCCTTTTAGAATCTGAAGAAGCGCAATTTTCAGTAGAAAAATCCCCAAATGCATTAGCCCCGGAAGAGGCGGTTGTAGAAGATGCCGATAGAGAAAAGAAAGATGAAGAAGAATCCGTTGAAAAACAACCGCTCTGTAGTAAAAAGACTGTATCTTGAAAGAGGAAGCTTTTGGAACTACAGAGGAAAATGGCGAAATAGAAGAAAGCCGTGAAGAATTGCATAGACTTTCCTCTCTTTTAGAAAAGGAGGGCTTAAGCAACAAAGACGAAATTCTTCTTGAACAGGAGAAAATGTTGCAATATCTCAGCCATGCACAGGAAGAAAAGGAACTGGGTAAAGCTTCCATCCTCCTCTATCCCCTCTTCTGCTTCTGCGCCCTTTGCTTTGCTGTTTTGACCATACTAAGCTTTCTATATGCCTATACCAGTGTAGCTCTGCCCAGATTCCCCTTCTTTTCCATGGGTTTCTCCGCATACCTGTATCCCTTCTTCTGTGCCTTTTTTACTCTTCCTTCTTCTGGCTTTATCGCAAAGAGGGATCTTTAAACAACAGCAAAGGTGGGTAAAACAAGAGAAGCAGGAGTTTGAAGAAATTTTATCCAAGAGAAACATTTCCACCTTCCTACAGTTCCAAAACAGCAGCAAAGAGGAGCTTATCGAAGAAGGTTCATCTTATACCCAGGCGAAGGTATTGCAGTATTACAATACCCTTCTGGAAAAATGGGGAGAAAAGGAAGAATTGGAAAAAACTTTAGCTCTTCAAGAAGAAAGTTACCAAAAGGAAAAGAACCTTTGGCTGGAAACAAGCTACAAAGAAAATCAAAGAGAACAGCGGGAAGAACTCTTACGCCAATACGGCATCCTACAAAATAAGGCGGATTTAATTCGTCCTTCTTTGGAGGAAAATGAGAAATTACAGGAAAAGCGAGAGGCTATTTTGGAAGCCAAAGAGCGTATTCGACAAATTGCCGGAGAAATCCGAAAAAGTTTTGCCTTTCACTTAAACGAAGACTGCGGGAAGGCTCTGTCCGAGATTACAGGAGGACGCTACGATTCTCTTTGGATTGATGAACAGCTGCATATCTATGTGAATGCCAAAGAAGGCTTCTTCCCCTTGGAACAAGCCTCTACCGGTACTATTGATCAGTTGTATTTGGCTCTTCGCCTTTCTATGGCACTCCTACTACAACGAGAAAACAGAGACTTGCTTCCCCTCCTCTTTGATGACAGCTTTGCCATGTATGACGAAAAAAGACTGGCAGCCAGTATTGGCTATCTAAAAAAAAGCTACCCTGCCCAGATTCTTCTTTTCACCTGCCATCATAGAGAGGAGAAAATCTTAAAGGAACTGGGAATTCCCTTTGAGCAAACGGAACTAAAATAAACAAAACTCATACATCGTAAAATACTTTTTAAAAAATATAGGTCTGAAAGTTGGGGCATACAAAGTACTTATAATCCCTACACTTTCAGACCTATTTGTCTAACAAGTTCAATATGCTAATTTTTTTATCTTTCCGTTCCGGAAGGAAATCCGATTTCTTTTTATACATTCTTTTTATTCAGAATCACTTTTCGCCGGCAGGAGCAAGTACCGGTTCCACTTCCGGCGCTTCCAACTTTAAAACCGCCTCTGTAAGACTCTTACACTGCCCTTCTTGCAAAAACTGAATCATTCTATGCAAATCTTCTTCGTTCAAATGCTTTTTTCCGATAAACTGCTCAAATTTTTGGGTAATGGAAATCTGAAGTTCCTGAGCCTTTCCTTCCAAACTGTTTCTTTCCTGTGAGGCCTGCTGCCATTGCTCTTTCAAAGTCGTAAGACGCTCTTTCTCCGTATTCTCCATCTCATCCCGAATAATATTCTGATTAACGGTTTCAAAAGCTATGAAGAGCATTCTGCTTTTGAGCAATCACTTCGTTTCTTTCCTGATTCAAACGGCTTAGTTCATCATCATACTCTTCCAGATGATAATGGGATTCGTTGGAGTCCTTGTTGATCTCCTTCTTTAAACGCTTCATCTGTTTCTTGTTTCGATTAATCTTCTTTCGAATCTCTGCCCCCTGATTTACCACATCTCTAAACTTCCCAACGGTTCGGTTTCCGATAAAGACATAGAGACCGCCAAAGATCGGGATATCCAAAAGATAAATTCCTACCAAAAACAGGATTCTATGGGGCACCAGAAAATAATAGATGGAAATAGGAATCGCCCCAAAGAAAAGTAAAAAGAGAAAAATCATCCCCAAGACTTCTGAAAAGGATACCGGCTTATAGAGAATGGCAAAAAGCTTGGTGGTACAGAATAAGGGTGCCCTTCTCTGGTGCAGATTCCGTGATACTGTCTCTTTAATTCCACATTTTCCTGCTTCAAAGGTGCGGATTCTTCCGCTACCCTCTCCTTGATTCCCTTATTTTTAGCCTTTTCTCTGGCCTCTTGAACCTTTTTGATTTTTCCGTCACTTTGAGACAGCTGCTGCTCATAGCTGCTTTCCAGTTCCTTCTTGCGCTCCTGAATCGTTTTTTCAATCTTTTTGCTTTAGGGCTTCTGTCTCCTGCTCAAAGTCAAGTTTTCCTTGCTTTTTCTCTTTCTAAGGCTGATTCCGCTTGGAGCTTACAATCCTCCAGTTGCTTTACCGCCTCTTTCGCCTGCTCTAAAAATAAAACCGGATTTTTTCCTGCTCTAATCCCATATTGGCCTCCTGGTCTAAAAGAAAATTTCTTGCAATTTTCCAGCACTTATCCATTCTTTTATAACAAAAAAGAGAGTTCCCGTAAAGACTCTTCACTCTTCTTTCAGAAATATCGATTTATAGGGATTTATAGAGGAATGTTATGACGGTTTCTATGCCGTATGCCCAAACGCAGGGAACCAAGAGACAAAAGATTTATGCAGTTAATCCGGTGCGGTAATCTTGCACCGGATTTTAAATATCCGCAGACGGCGTTTATTTTTTCTGAAGACAACACTTTATTCGACCGACTTCAACGATTCGACCATATCTATCTGTGCTGTTAACCTGCATACCATAAGCTGGATTAAAAGAGAGCAGCCTACGACGATTAATGAGACAATTATATATGATATCAATCGTAAATGAGGTGAATATGAAATCGTGGTTGTTGAGACTGTTCTGACATATAGTCCAAGAAAATACCATCCGGCAATCGATCCAATTATCCACCCTGTCACCATGGGGATCATGCTGCTTTTAAAGATAAGACTCTTTATATCTGTATTGTAGCTACCGAGAACACGAAGTGTGGCATATTCTCTGTATTTTTTTCTGCAAAGTTCAATAATCCGAGATTATATTGGATTACAACACTTAGAAGAATGGCTGCTGCAATCAGAAGTATAATTACTCCCTGAACGCTGTCCAGCAATTCCTCGGACTCACTGTATTGTTTCTTCAATTTGACTGAATCTTTGATAACAGACATCTGCTTCACATCGCCCAGATTCATGTTGTCATCTGCCAATAATGCGCTAGCTGTAAATGTATTGCCAAGCGATTCCCAGTATGACTGCGACATAAATATTCCCTGAGGGCTGTTTATATTTGCTATCCGGGAGACCTTCAGATAATTTCTCTTTCCCGCTATAAGTACGCTGATAAATCCGTTTTCTTTCACATTCAGATCTCTGGCTGAAGAACTGGATAGAATTATTCCATCAACAGGTAGTTCCAGCACATTTCCATCAGTATCATATGTCGTGAAAAAATAACCCTGACCAATAATAAACAGCCTTTCAGAATGAACAGACATTGAGCTTCTTGCCTCACATGACTGTTCGCTTACCCACTGACAGTCGCCTGACAGAAGAGATTCTATTTTTTTGACTTCATCCTCTGTTGGAGACATACTGAGGTTTAACTTTTCATAATAAGTGTATTGCCTGCCATAAATCTCACTGTTTACGATGTTGATAGTGTCTTTTAATCCGAAGCTTGCCATCAGAAGCATCATGCTCCCTAAAACGCCTACAATTCCTATTGCTGTACGAATTTTGTTCTGTCCTGCATCTCGGATGATCCATCTCCAGTCAAAGCTCAGTCTGTTCCACAGAACTTTAAAATGTTCAGCAAAGACCTTTTTCTGACTCTGCCTGCCAGAATCACGGAGCAAATCAGTCGGTGTCTCAACTACGATAGATCTGCATGAGATCCAGGCAGATAATGTACAGATAGTGATAAGCAGTACAATAAGGATTACTGAATAATACGAATTACGCCCCAGCCATTCAGGCATGCTGTAAAACTTTTTCTGCAGAGAAAGAAGGACAGGGGTTACTGTATATGGTGCAAGCTCGTAGCCCAGTAATGCTGCCGGAATGCTGATGACAAGTCCGTAAACAGCATAATGTAGCTGGATCTGAAGAGGATGAAAACCAAGCGCCTTTAATATTCCGATCTGTGTATCGCTGCTTCCTGACAATTCTTGTCATAGTTGTGTAAATGGTAAGGAGTGCCAGAAGAAAAAATACGAGTGAAAACATTACAGACATCTTTTTTATCTGCCCGATCTTATTTATGTATGAAGATACAGGTGTGTATTCCGTTCTGTCATAACACATCATATATTTATCATTGAGAATAGTTTTCAGATCTGAGCGCAGTGAATCCACGTCAGTTATATTATCTGCAGTAATTTTTATCTGATTATAGGCTGCATTAGGGACTATCTGAGAAAGAGTATCTGCTGATATGAATCCATAGGTATATTTTCGAATGATCTGGCACCATGGATGTAGATGAACCTGTATAGCAGATATACTCAGGGCTGTAGACCAATCCCTTAACTTCTAACTTTTTTGACTTTTTTTCACTCGTAGTATATCTGAATCTGGTCACCAACATGGATTTTCTTATTGTCTGCATAATCTTTATCCAGCCAGATGCCGTCTTCTGTTGGCTTATATTCATTTCCGTTAATACATAAAGGCTTTTGATATTTTTATTGTCTTTTATTGGATATAAGACAGATATTGACATTGAATCGCTATCCAGATATGCGCTTTCTACAGCAGAAAGCTGGGTTTCGTTTATCCCATCAAGCTCTTTTCGATCTGTCCAATATCATCATTGTCAAATCTGAGACCACCGATCCAGATATCTGCCAGATTTGAATCCTTAAAATAGGCAGTCTCTTCCTGCTCCATACCGTTCCATACTCCTCGATACCTGAGTATATCAGCATTCCAAGAGCGCACATAATAAATATCGACAGGAACTGAGATTTCAATCGCCAGATGTCACGAAGCATTTTACGAAACAGTGTACCCATTACCAGTTTACCTCGTCAACCTTCAAAGGATTTTCATTTTTTTCAGAAAAATTCGATCCCTACCGTCCTTTAGGTGTATCACTTCATTAGCGCATAGCGCAATAGAAGCATTATGCGTCACTATGATTACGGTTTTTGTTATATTTCCTGGCCATATCCGTAAGAAGTTGAAGTACACTCCTTCCCTGTAGCGCTGTCCAGAGCCCCTGTTGGCTCATCACAGAGAAGAATGTCAGGATTTTTTTACATATGGCACGCGCAATAGACAAGCGCTGCATTTCTCCGCCTGAAAGTTCATCAGGAAAATGCTGACATCTATCCTCCAGCCCGACACTACGATCATTTCCTTTGCGTCAAACGAATGTGACGTCATCTTAGCCACAATACTGACATTCTCTAGCGCATTAAGTGATGGTATCAGATTGTAAAACTGGAAAACAAATCCTATCTTTTTCCTTCTGTATTCAGTTAGTTCAAATTCATTGAGCTTTTGAAATATCGGTATCTGACACCCGTATGCACCCAGATGAGGCTCTATCCATGCCACCTATAAGATTGAGCATCGTACTCTTTCCAGATCCGCTCGGTCCTAAAAATCACAGTGACACTTTTCGTCTTCAATGCCGAAGCTGACACTGATCAGTGCCGTTACTTCTGTCACCAACATTATATGTCTTTGATACATTCTCAAATGTAACTGCTTTCAATATATTCACCTCGCTATGTAAAGAATACAATCTACCACTTAACATAAATTAGAGCATGTTGCCATTGTGTATTTTCGGCAGCATAGATTAGTACTTTCGAATTCTTATTAATTTTTCCCCTCACTAATCGCCTTATCAATAGCATAAGTACTGCTGCATTAACAAGAGCTCCGTCATCACTTCCCGTATATATTTTGTTTTCTTGAATAGCAGGAAGCGCTTCTAATACATGCTTCTTTCGGAATCAAAATGGAAACGTTCACCATGCTCAGCAATGAAATGAGATATTTGCGTACTTTCTGACTCAAGACCGCCTACTAGCATCTCCTGTTCAATGACATTTGTTAATTCTGTGTATACGTAATTTCTACTCATTTGCTCTCCTTCTGTTCAGCAAAAATTATATAGTTTAAGAATCATTGTCTTGATCGTTGGTAGTTTTTCCTTCAAATAATCGATCTTCTCATCTGGAGAAATTTGATTCATGATATTAAACAATCCTGAAACCAAAAACTCAGTGATAAACTTTGGATCGCTGCAGTTGCATTCTCCATTATCATTTCCAGAAAGTATAAGTTCTGTTACAAGAGGAACCATTTTTTTCCCAACATTGAAAAAAATCCTCTCGTGTGTTATACCGTTTTTCACATTTAGAATTCCCATAAATATGCCAAACTTTTTTTCTGCAGAATCAATAAAAATTTGAAAAATACGATTGATTTTGTCAAAGGTGGCTATATCCTTATCTATCAGCTTATTGACAGCATCTATTATCGTGTCTGCATATCTATCTGCCAACTCCTCCATTACTTCATCTTTTGACTTGAAGTAATAATAGAAAAGTCCCTTTGCTACTCCAATTTCATTGACAATATCCTGTACTTGTGTCTGCTCATATCCCTTCTCCTCAAACAGCTTTCCAGCTGTCTCAATGATTTCATTGCGTCTTTCTTCTTTAGTTTTTGCCATATAAATTCTACCTCATATATATTGACTGACTTCAGTCAGTTTTATTATAATAATTTATGATTGTTTGTCAACCTAGATTCTCGGATTTCCAACCTGTAGCAGTCAATATAAGTAGACACGTTCCCATTATTCAGCTCGGTAGTTTGACAGTTAAATCGTTCCAAAATCTCCTCAGGACTTGAAAAGCCTGTATTTTTTTGTCAAATTTTATCAAATATACACCGGCTATATAAGAGTGAATTTCAAGCCAGACCGGTATATCTCAGTAGAAAAGATCGAATCACGGCACATTTCATTACCTGCTTCACCGCCCTGATTCTTTATCGCATTCTGGAAAAAAAGTTAGGCGAGAAATATACCACTGAAAGCATTATAAGAACACTGAAAGAAATGAACATGCTGATAGCTCCCGGTGAAGGCTATATCCCTGAGTATACCCGAACCGACCTTACAGACAAACTCCACGACACATTTGGTTTTAGAACGGATTACGAGATTGTATCTCAAAGAGAAATAAAAAGATTTTAACCGCAACGAGAAAGTAGAAATATTGCTAGAATTCAAAAGAAAACAAGAGCTCATAAATGGCGTAATTACACCGTTTATGGGCTCTTGACTCTTTTCGCAACTGTCAAAGACGATTTTTTTATAACAAAAAGATAGTCTCCGTAAAGACTCTTCCCTCTTCTTTCAGAAATATCACTTCACTCTTCTTTCAGAAATATCGATTTTATAGAAATTTATATTTTTTGCTGTATGGAAAAATATTTTTGGGGGATTGCTTTATCTCTTTTGAAAAGCTATATTCAAAAGACTTGTTTATTTTTCTGTTTCCGTATAGGAAAAGGATGTTTAAAGGAGTTTTTATGTTTCGTATGAGTGGTACCCTGAGGAAGGATAATAAAATATTGGCTTCCTGCGTTTCCCGGCAGGAAGCCCCCGGCAGTAGAACCGAGAAGGTTTTTAAAGCCTTGGAAGAAATTTGTCAGCATCTGGATCTAGCTATTCCTATCTGGCTCCCTGCCAGAATTGAAGAATTTAAGCAAAGAAGTAAGACCGTATTTATGGAGGATTCCTTTATGGAGGATATTCCCTTTGACAGCTTTAGCATAGAGATTATTGAAGAATAAGGGATGTAAAGGACTGCACTCGTTATAAGAAGGCGCTCTGATGCAGGGTGGGTCTATAAATGGGGCACGCTCTCGCTAACCTCGCCTTGACTGAGCAGTGGTTTATGTTAACCACTGCTCACTTTGCTTCACAAAGCAACTTCCTTCGGAAGTTGGTCTGTATCAGGACGACTTTTCTAATGAAAAGTCTGTCCTTACAGTACTAACTTCAAGCTTCGCTTTGCTTGCTTTCAGTAAGTACTGACGGGCTCAGATTGCCCCTATTATAGACCCACCCTGCATCATTCGCTTCTATTATTGATTTTTACAGTCCTTTATTTCGGCGGTCTTTCGCAAGTATCGAGCTCAGACTCCCCCTCATTTAGACCTATATTGCCGAAAACCTATTTATTATTTTGATTTTTTACAGTCCTACAAAGATTAGCATTACTTGTTTGCCAATTCCTTTGCCAGCTCTTCGTATCCCGGCTTTCCTAAGAGGGCGAACATATTTCTCTTGTAGCTCTCTACTCCCGGCTGGTTAAAGGGGTTTACGCCGTTTAAATAAGCGGAAACACCGCAGGCAAACTCAAAGAAGTAGAATACCTCTCCCAGAGTTCCGGCACCCTGCTCATCAATCTTTACGATAAAGTTCGGTACATCTCCATCGCTGTGAGCAAGAATGGTTCCCTTCATGGCAGCCTTATTCACAAAATCCACGGTCTTTCCTGCAAGATAGTTCATGCCATCTGTGTCAATGGCTTCCTTCTCCAGCACAATCTCTTCCTTGGACTTCTCGATTTCCAAAACAGTTTCAAAGTGCAGAGGACTTCCCTCCTGAATGAACTGTCCTAAGGAGTGTAAGTCTGTCGTAAAATCTACAGAAGAGGGGAACAAGCCTCTATGATCCTTACCCTCAGATTCTCCCATCAGCTGCTTCCACCACTCGGAAAGGTAGTGGCAGGATGGCTCATAGTTTACCAAAATCTCAATCTTCTTATTCTTCCGAAGCATGATGTTTCTGGCAGCCGCATACTGTAAAGCAGGATTTTCCTTGTAGTCAGAGGAAAGCAGTCTTTCCCGCATAGCATTGGCACCATCCATAAGCTCCTGGATATTCACCCCTGTTACGGCAATGGGAAGTAGGCCTACTGCTGTAAGCACAGAGAAACGACCTCCTATATCATCCGGTACCACGAACTCCTCATAATGCATTTCATCGGCAAGGTTCTTTAAAGCACCCTTTGCACGGTCTGTAGTGGCATAGATACGTTTTGCCGCCTCATCCTTTCCATACTTCTCTTCCAACAATCCCTTAAATACTCTAAAAGCAATGGCAGGCTCTGTAGTGGTTCCGGACTTGGAAATGATATTGATAGAGAAATCCTTTCCCTTCAATACATCCTGCAAATGCAGAATATACTTGGAAGAAATATTATTTCCCACATAATAAATTTCCGGAGTCTTTCTATCCTCTTTCTTTAATTCATTGTAAAAGCTATGGTTTAAAAACTCATTGGCTGCACGAGCTCCTAAGTAAGAACCTCCGATACCGATTACCAAGAGAACATCAGAATCCTCCTGAATCTTCTTTGCCGCCTTCTGAATCCGCTGAAACTCTCCCTTATCATAATCCGCCGGCAGGGAAATCCATCCTAAGAAATCATTTCCCGCACCTTTACCGGACAAAAGAGTATCTCTTGCCGCAAGGGTCTGGCTCTTAAAGTTCTCCATCTCCTCTTCACTGACGAATTTTCTTGCCTTGGATAAATCAAATTGTAGCATATAGCCTCCTTCTCCTTTTCCCTCTATTCCTTCAGAGGGTAGTTCTTCCGAGATGATTTACGAATATATCGTGAAACCGTCTCTTCTTAGCCCCTACAGTGTATCCTGAAAAATACACCGTTAACTCTAACTTTATTTCTTATTTTGTAAGAAAAAAACTTACTTTAAGAATTCTAAGACAAAGTCTACACTTTGTGCAATAGCTTTTCTCTCAAATTCTGTATAAGTCATAGGTGCTTTAGTGTTGGCTTCATCGGAAATAAAGCGCAAAAATCAAGAAAGGAACCCCATTTTTTCTTGCAATCTGGGCAATAGCCGCCCCTTCCATCTCACAACAGGATGCTTGGAACTCCTTCCGTAAAAATTCCTTTTTCTCCTGAGAGGAAACAAAGCAGTCTCCGGTAGCTACTCTACCCAGAAAAGTATGGAAGCCCTGCATGGTCTTCCCCACTGCTAATGCCTTATCAATCATTTTTTCCTCTGCCGGAAAGGCCAAATCCTCTTCTCTGGGAATCTGTCCCCGGGGATATCCGAATTCCGTAGCGTCCATATCATATTGCACTGCATCCTTGGAAACCAAAAGATCCAAAACATGGATTTCCTCCGCAATGGCTCCTGCCACGCCGGTATTTAGGATTTGACTTGGCGAAAAAGTATCAATTAAAGCCTGGGTACAAGCTGCTGCATTAACCTTTCCGATTCCGGCTTTACATAGTACTACTTCCTTTCCGGAAAGCTTTCCCTTTACAAAGAAGTATGGACCCTTTTGGATTTCTTCCCTGTCCTCACAGAGCTCCTTAAGCTTTGCCACTTCCTCTTCCATGGCTCCGATAATCCCTATCATCTTCCCCCTCCTTTTTACAGCTTATGATATACCCTTTTATGGCTTTTAATAAAATTTGAATGATTTGAAAAATTGAACTGCATCGATTTTTTTCCAAAAGAAAGAATTACAAAAAGAATCAATCAGATGTAAAACATTTTCTCTTCCGTTCTTTTCCTTACTGTTTCTCATGGCTTCTTGGAATTTTGCCTTATTATCCTTCAGTTCCTTTAGTAATGCATAAAGCTTGGAAAAATTCGCCTCCGCCTCTTCCTGAGAAAGCACCAAAGAATATCCCTGCTTTTGGAAGGACTCTGCATTTAAAATCTGGTCTCCTCTGGATGCTCCCTTAGGTAAGGGAATTAAAAGGTTGGGCTTTTCCAAAGCCAGTAGCTCACAAATCACATTGGCTCCTGCTCTGGATATAACACAGTCTGCCGCCTGGTAATAATCCGCCAGTTCCTCATGGACATATTCATATTGCTGATAGCCGGTCCTGTTCTTTAGACTTTCATCGGCATTTCCCTTACCGCAAACATGGAGAATATCCCAATCTTTCAAGAGCTGATCCAGATGCTTTCGAATCACCTGATTTACCGCCTGGGAGCCCATGCTGCCACCCATAATCAGTAAAATCTCCTTCTCACCGGAAAAATCCGGCTCTTTCCAAGCCTTTCTCTCGACTTCCCTGTAGAAGCTCCTCTCGAATGGGGGCACCGGTAAAGACCGCCTTTTTTTCTTGGGTAGATAATTTAGGGTTTCCGGAAAAATTACAACAGATTTTTGGCAAAGGAATGGTCAGCTTATTGGCAAGCCCCGGTGTCATATCCGACTCATGGCAAATCACAGGAATCCTGAGGCTTGCCGCAGCATAGACCACCGGTACCGCCACAAAACCGCCCTTGGAAAAAACCAGATTGATTTTTTCTTTTTTCAGGAATTTTCTGGCCTGAAAAAATCCTGCGATGACCTTAAAGGGGTCGGTAAAGTTCTGTAAAGAAAAGTATCTCCGAAACTTTCCGGTAGCAATCCCGTAATAGGGAAGTCCTGCCTTTTCCGCCAATTCTTTTTCTATTCCCTTTTCCGAACCCATATAAAAGAGCTGATGCTTCCTTTCCTTTAAACCGGGAATCAGGGCAAGATTTGCGGTAACATGCCCCGCGGTGCCTCCCCCTGTTAATACAATCTTAGCCATGAATCTCCTTTACAATGCTTTCCTTCACCTTCTCCAGCTCTCCCTCCTCATAAGAAAGAGGAGTCCATAAAACCATGCTGTCCTTTGCATCAAAGCGGGGAATGATGTGCACATGAAAATGCTCCACTGTCTGACCTGCCGCTTCTCCGTTGTTTTGTACCACATTAAAGCCCTTGGCACCGGTAGCCTTTACCATAGCCTGTCCGATTTTTTTCGCTAATGGGAAAACCTTGGCCAGAACTGCATCATCCATCTCCAAAAGATTCTTTCCGTGTTGCTTTGGCAGAATCAGACAGTGTCCCTTTGCCGCCGGAGAAATGTCCAAAAATCACACGAAAATCCTCATCTTCATACACCGTTCCGGAAGGAATCTCTCCATTGGCAATCTTACAAAAAATACAATCTGCGCTCATTTCCTGTCCTCTCTTTCTCTGCTAATCTCCTGCTGAAATAATCGTTTTCTCTATTATATCGGTTCGGAAAAGGATTTTCCACCGTAGTTTCAGCCGGCTCAAAAGTGTTCGAAAAACTATCCCTCTTAAATAGTACTGCCTGCTTCATCGGCTCAAATACCGCTTTAGCCAAACATCGCATTAGTCAAATATCGCTTTTAGCCTAAAAACCACATTAGCCAAATTTCGCTAATTCAAGTATCTCTTTAGATATTTTCCGGTATAGGATAGCGGATTTTCCGCTACCTCTTCCGGGGTGCCGGTACAAAGCACCGTTCCGCCGCCACTTCCCCCTTCCGGGCCCATATCAATCAGGTAGTCGGCACACTTGATTACATCCAGATTATGCTCAATCACAAGAACCGTATTGCCCCCATCTGCCAGTCTTTGCAGCATTTCCACCAGCTTCCGCACATCCTCAAAATGTAGGCCTGTAGTAGGCTCATCCAAAATATAGAGGGTTCTTCCGGTTCCTCTGCGGCTTAGCTCTGTAGCCAGCTTGATTCGCTGGGCCTCTCCTCCGGAAAGCTCCGTACTGGGCTGTCCCCAGACGAATGTAGGATAGCCCCCACATCCATAAGAGTCTGCATTTTCCGTTGAATACTGGGGATATGGGCAAAGAAGTCATAGGCTTCCTCCACCGTCATATTCAAGACATCATAGATATTCTTTCCCTTGTAGCGAACCTCCAAGGTTTCCCGGTTGTAGCGCTTTCCATTACAAACCTCGCAGGGCACATAGACATCCGGCAGGAAATGCATCTCGATCTTTACAATACCGTCTCCGGAGCAGGCCTCACAACGTCCCCCCTTCACATTGAAGGAGAAACGCCCCTTCGTATATCCTCTCTCTTTAGCATCCTTGGAACTGGCAAAGAGGTCACGAATCAGGTCAAAGACGCCGGTATAGGTTGCGGGGTTGGAACGGGGGGTTCTTCCGATAGGGCTTTGGTCAATGTCAATGACCTTATCCAAGGCTTCCAAGCCCTCCATCTTTCTGAATTTTCCGGGAATCATTTTGGCCTTGTTCAAGACCTTGGCACAATGCTTATGGACGATTTCATTGACGAGAGAGGACTTTCCGGAACCTGACACTCCGGTGACACAGGTGAATACGGATAAAGGAATCTTCACATCCACATTTTTTAAATTATTTTCCTGGGCACCGTAAACATCCAAGGTTTTCGTAAAACTCCTTCTTTGCTTTTGGCAGAGGAATCTTTTTCTTTCCGCTTAAATACTGGCCGGTTATGGAATCCTTATTTTTCATAATTTCCTTGGCAGTACCGACAGCCACCACCTGTCCGCCGTGTTCTCCGGCTCCCGGACCGATATCTACAATTAAATCCGCCTCTCGCATGGTGTCTTCGTCATGCTCCACCACAATAACGGAATTTCCCAAGTCTCGAAGGCGCTTTAAGGTGGCAATCAGCTTATCGTTATCCCTTTGGTGAAGGCCGATGCTGGGCTCATCCAAAAATATAGGCAACCCCCACAAGACCTGAACCGATCTGAGTAGCCAGACGGATTCTTTGGGCTTCTCCTCCGGAAAGGGTGCCGGCAGAACGGGCAAGGCTTAGGTAATTCAGTCCCACATCCAGCATAAACTTGCTTCTGGCCTTAATCTCCCTAATGATTTGGTCCGCAATTTTTTTCTTCCATAGCAGTGAGGGTCACAGAAGAAATCCAATCGTGGAACTGATCTAAAGGCATGGTTGTAGATTCGTAAATATTTTTTTCCCCCACCGTTACGGAAAGAGAGCCGGGTTTCAGTCTTGCTCCGTGACAACTGGGACAGGGCGTAATTCGCATAAATTGCTCATACTCCTGCTTCATTTTTTCGGAAAAACACTCCTTATACCGTCTTTTCCACGTTATTGAGCAAGCCTTCAAATACCACACGGTGCACATTTCCCTTTCAAACTGGGAGGCATAGCGTACGGTAATACTTTCCGTACCGGTACCATGGAGGATAATCTTCCGAATCTTCTCCGGAAGCTCACAAAATGGGGTATCCAAAGAAAAGCCGTACTTTTCGCTCAAAGCCACCAGCATGGCATGGGTGAAGCTTCCTTCATCCTTGGAATTCATCCAGCCCATTACGGAAATGGCCCCCTTGATTTAAAGACAGACTTTCATCCGGAATCATCAGTTCCGCATCAAATTCCATCTTATAGCCTATTCCAAAGCAGGTAGGGCAGGCTCCAAAAGGATTATTAAAAGAGAAGCTTCTGGGCTCGATTTCCTCTATACTGCTGCCGTCCACCGGGCAGGAAAAGCTGGTGGAAAGCCGCAGCTCCTCTCCATTTAAAAAGTCCACAAGCAAAAAGACCATTGCTTAAAGATAGCACCTGCTCTATGGAGTCGGTAAGGCGCTTCTCAATGCCCCTTTCTCACCACAAGACGGTCTACCAGCACCTCAATGGTATGCCGGTTATTTTTTCTCTAAATCAATCTCCTCTTCCAGCTCGTACATATTGCCGTCAATTCTTGCCCGGACAAAGCCGGAACGGCGAATACTTTCCAAAAGCTTTTCGTGTTTACCCTTCTTTCCTCTTACCACCGGAGCAAAGAGCTGCATTTTAGTGCCCTCTTCCCGCTTCATCAGAAGGTCCACCATCTCATCCACGGTTTGCTTTTTTTGATTTCTCTTCCGCATTCCGGGCAATGGGGAATTCCCACCCTGGCATAAAGAAGTCTAAGGTAATCATAGATTTCCGTTACCGTTCCCACGGTGGAACGGGGATTTCTGTTGGTGGATTTTTGGTCAATGGAAATAGCCGGAGAAAGGCCTTCAATCAGCTCCACATCCGGTTTTTCCATCTGTCCCAAGAATTGTCTGGCATAGGAGGACAGGGACTCCATATATCTTCTTTGCCCTTCGGCATAAATGGTATCAAAGGCCAGGGAGGACTTTCCCGATCCGGATAAGCCGGTAAGAACCACCAAAGAATCTCTGGGAATATCCAGATCCACATGCTTTAAATTATGCTCATTTGCACCACGAATTTTTATCCACTTCTTTTTCCAATGTATTTCCCAAACCTCTCTCTACATTCCGGCTGTTATAGTCGCTCTTGCAGTTTTTCTTTCGCAATCTTTCTTTCAGACTTTTTCACTTGCCAATACCTAGGCGCATAAAGCAAAAATAGCCGGCAAACATTTGTTTGCCGACTAAGCTTAACACCTCTATAGGGGCTTTTCAAGGGCTTATTCTTAGGGAGGGATGGCGGAGTTTTTCAGAACCTTATCACCGCAAGAAAATATGCCTTCCAAGCTTTAAAGTACCTTGGATAAAAAGCTCTGCACACGCTCATTTTCACTATGATAGAAAAAGTCTTCCGGAGCCGCCTCTGTAATAAAATATCCATCCTCCAAGAAAAGAACACGGTTTGGAAACCTCCCTGGCAAAGCCCATTTCATGGGTCACCACCACCATGGTCATCTTCTCCTCTGCCAAATCCCGCATAACCTGAAGCACCTCTCCCACCATTTCCGGATCCAAGGCCGATGTGGGTTCATCAAAGAGCATCACATCCGGCTCCATGGCAAGAGCTCGCACAATGGCAACTCTTTGCTGCTGACCGCCGGAAAGTTGCAAGGGAAATTGCCCTGCTTTGTCTTCCAAACCAACCCTTTTTAAAAGAGCCATAGCCTTTACCTCCGCCTCCTCCTTGGACTTCTTTAAAAGCTTTCTCGGACCCAGAGTCAGGTTATCCAAAAATGCTCATGTGAGGAAAGAGGTTAAACTGCTGAAATACCATGCCCATCTTCTGTCGTAAAGTATCTACATTCTTACTATGTAATACGCTTTGTCCTTCAAAGAAAATATCCCCCTTGGTCGGACTTTCCAAAGCATTTAAGCAGCGAAGAAAGGTGGACTTTCCGGAGCCGGAGGGTCCGATAATACTAATCACATCCCCCTTATGAATTTCCACGGAGATATCATGTAAAACCTCTTGATTTTTAAATTGCTTATGGAGATGTTCTACCTTAATCAAGACCTCTGCCATCATTATCCCCTTTCTTTCCTTTGGAATGCCTCTTCCATCTTTTTCTCCAGGAAGGAGAAGAACATGGTTAAAATCAGGTAAATCAAAGCTACCGTAAGCAATGGTGTCCAAGCATCATAGGTTCTGGAGCGGACAATATCTCCCGCCTTCGTTAAATCCTGTACTGCCACATAACCTGCCACCGCAGTTTCCTTTAATCAGGACAATGAACTCGTTGAAGATGGCAGGAAGCACATTACGAACCGCCTGGGGCATAATGATATAGCGCATAGTCTCTCCATAGCTAAAGCCGAGAGAACGGCCTGCCTCCATCTGTCCCTTGGGGATGGACATGATTCCGGAACGAATGATTTCCGCCACATAGGCTGCGGAGTTTAGGCCGAAAGCAATAATGCCCACAAAAACTCCGGAGAAAATACGGGAAGTAAAAATACAGTAATAAAAAAATCATCAGCTGAATCACCGCCGGAGTTCCTCGCATTACTGTTAGGTACAGTTGGCAAAGCGCATTGGCTATTTTTTTCCTTTTTCCGGTTCTGTCATAGGTACTTCTCACCATACCGATGACAAAGCCCAATGCCACACCAATCACCAAAGCGAAAAAAGTGATAATCAAGGTATTTTTCAGTCCTTCTAAAAAAATAGAGATAGCGATCATCCTGTACCAGATTCATATACAGATGTTCCTGTAATGACATAGTTTACTCCCCCTCTACAAAGGAGAACCCCCGGCTTTTCCCCGGGGCACTCCTTATCCATACAAGCATTCTTAGTGAAATAGCTTTACTCGCTGCTTTTTCTTAACAAGCTTTATCTAAACAGCCTTGTCTAAACAGCTTTTGTCTAAACAGAATTTTTTTCTAAACAGAATTTTTTTCTAAACAAACTCTTCCCTTAAATTATTTTGCCTGAATATACTTCGCCGTAATTTCCTCCAGCTTTCCGCTGTCTTTTAAATTCTTTAACGCTGTATTAATCTTTCCCACAAGCTCTGTGTTGCCCTTCTTAACACAAATCGCATACTCTTCCTCTGCATAAGCACTATCTAAAAAGCTTTTAAACCCTTATTCTGTGAAACAAATACCTCTGCAGGATTCTTGTCAATAATAACCGCATCTACCTTGCCCGCCTGTAAAGCCTGCACTGCGTCAGCTCCCTTTGGAAAACGCTCTACACTGTCTTCTCCTAAATCATCGGAAGAATAAAGGTCCCCGGTAGTTCCTTGTTGCACCCCAACTTTTTTTCCCTTTTAAGTCATCAATGCTAGTGATTATGGAATCTTCTGCCACTATTACACTCTGCACGGATGTAGCATAAGAATCAGAGAAATCGACATTTTTCAGACGATCCTCACTAACCGTCATACCTGCCGCGCCAAAATCCGCCTTTCCGGACTGGATCGCAGGAATAATTGCATCAAAGGCCAGGTCGGAGATTTCCAGTTTCATCCCCATCTCCTCCGCAATAGCCTGTGCAATCTCTACATCAATACCAACGATTTCTTTGCCCTCATAATATTCATAAGGAGGAAACTCCGCATTGGTAGCCATAATAAGGGTCCCATTGCTATCCCCGCTCTTGGCAGCATCTGTTGCTTTTTCACTCTCTGCATTACTACCCTGTTCCGCCCCTGCTTCCCCGGTTTTAGCTGTAGCTTCTGTGCTTCCCTTGGAACCACTGCAAGCCACCAAAGACAATCCTGCTAAAGCTGCAATCAGTAAATACTTTTTTTCATACTCTTTCCTCCTCTTATACTTCAAATTTTTTTCCGATATTGCGAATATTTTTTTATCCTATAGGCATGAATAATTATACCAATCATATTCCGTATGTCAAGGTTTATATTGAATAAATATCGAATAAATTCTTATTTTTATGCATATATATTATGTTCTATTCCGTCTATATTCGTTTTTTTATTCAAGTTTATATTCAGACTTAGCTTCGGACTTGCATTCAGTTTGCACTCTGACTTGCACTCTGACTTGCATTCTGATTCTGTATTCAGGCCTGCATTCAGACTTACATTCTGACTTGTATTCAGGCCTGCATTCAGACTTACATTCTTATTTGCATTCTTATTTTTATTTAGCTCTTTATGCGAATTTATTTTTGGATTTTTTTCCTTAAAAGTATTGTCGGAAAAAGGGCTTAACCTTTTAATGAGAACCCTCCTAAAAATACCGATAGTCACTCCTGCCACAGAGCCCGCAATCAGTAAATAAGGCAAATAATACCAAAGAGCTGCATTCTTTAAAAAGGTAAGCCGCAATCAAAACCTGTCCCACATTGTGAAAAATTCCGCCGATAAGACTGACGCTAACCGTGGAAAAAAACGGAAGAACTTCTTGAAAAAGAATCATCATGAGGAAACTGCATAAAAATCCACTTAGAGAGTAACTAAGAGTCAGATTGTTTCCAAATAAGACAGAAAGAAGAATAATCCGTAAAAACTGATCATAGCCGTGGGGATAGAGCCTATAGAAAAAAGAGTGAGAATACTCACCAGATTGGCCAAGCCAAGTTTTACTCCCGGAATAGGAATAGGGGTGGGAAGCTGGGCTTCCACATAGCCTAAAATCATGGAAAGCGCCAGAAACATGGCATAGATGCTTAAATGGACGGAACGCAGTCTTTTTCTCGGATGCTGTTTTTTTCTTTTTTTATCTTCCATTATTTCTCCTTTTTCTATTTGTTCTATATCCTATATCTCTTTCAATTTATGTTTATGCTATGTTTATATATTTCATGGCATGAAAAAGGACGGCGCATGCGCCGTCCTGCTTTTTCTTTTTCTTTCATCTTGATACTTCTGCAATGCTGTCCTTCTTCTCATGTTGTCTAACTCTACCGTCCATACCGAGAAGTCGTCTATATTACAAAAATGATTCAAACCCGAAGAGAAAAAAATTAAAGCTTAACTACGTTAGTAGCCTGAGGTCCCTTAGCTCCGTCAACTACTTCAAACTCAACGGCCTGACCTTCTTCCAAAGACTTGAATCCGTCTCCAGATAATCCGGAATAATGTACGAATACATCCTTTCCTGTCTCATCAGAGATAAATCCGTAACCCTTCTGGTTATTAAACCACTTTTACTGTACCTTTTCATTACTATATCCTCCAAAAAAACAATTGCAACCGAAATTGATTACAACAACAGAAGAATACCATATCCCTATTCCTTCGTCAACTGCATTTTTATGTGAATCCCAGCATTTTTGATTTTTTTATGATTGTTTTTTTACAGCACTTTTTAGAAAAACTCGAAAAAAAGGAACTGTTATCATAAGATTATTTATTGAGCAGTTTTTTTCCAAATCATTTTCAGAGAATACATATTTTTTGTTACAGAAATCACAACGCACTTCCTGAGACTTATGATCAGAAAGCAAAGATTCTATCTCTTTTTGTCCTAAAGAGATTAAAGCTTTCTCTACACGCTCTCTACTACAGTTACAGAAATAGCGAAGCTCTCTTTTCTCATGGATTTCCAGTCCAAAATCTCCCAGAAGATATTCCAACAATTCCTCAGGACTGTATTTTGCCAGTAAATCCGTTACGGAATGGACTTTAGACAGCTTCTCCTCCAGCTTATCCAAGAGACTTTCCTCCGCAAAGGGAAGGAGCTGAATAATGAAGCCGCCGGACTCTGCTACAGTGTTTTCCTTGTTCATCAGAACGCCAAGTCCCACGGAGGACGGAATCTGCTCACTGATGCTGTAGTAGGCATTGATGTCTTCTGCAATTTCTCCGCTGATTAAGGCAGTCTGCCCCACATAGGGCTCTCTCAAGCCATTGTCTCGAATGACGGAAAGAAAACCTTTTCCTACGGCTCCGCCGACATTTAAGTGTCCATCCTCTCTTGCAGGAAGGATAACATAGGGATTGCCGCAAACGCCCTTAACATTCCCATGGGAATCCGCAGTAACCACAAGACTCTTCATAGGACCATCCCCTTAATGGAAAGGGTAATCAGGTCCTTCTCTCCCTTTAACTCCAGACCCATCATCAAAGCCGCACTCATCAGTCTTCCCATGGCCGCTGTGGCAATGGGGGAGGTATTGTGAATCTTTCTTTGCTCCTCCGCCGTATTTCTGGTAGTGCAGGCAAAGGCACGAATTTGTCCCTCTGCCGCAGTTCCCCTTACCATATAGTCTATATTAGCCATTTTGTAATAATTCTCTCTCTTTTTCTTCGTCTTTTCTCATGCAGCACTTCTTGTACTTCTTTCCGGAGCCGCAGGGACAAGTATCGTTTGGATAAATCTTCTTACTCTCTCTCTTCACTGTACCGGACTTTTTTTCTGCTCCTTATAAAGCTCTTTTCTCTTCTCCTCGCTTAAGATGGCATCCCACTGAGGAAGCTCATAAAGCCAGGGAAGCCTTAGCCTCTACCATGTTATAGTAAAGCTTTTTCAGGGTCAATCTGAATCTTTACCACGGTATCCTCTTCCATGGTCTCGATAGGGTTATGGTACCCCTGCCAAAGACTCGTCAATACCATCTAAGATTCCTACGAAAATGAAGGGATCGATGGAGAACTTTTCAGCCAGCTCCTTTACGCTTCCCTCATAAACCTTCTTCTGGATCCTTTAAGATTTCCTCATAGAATCCCTTTTTCCAATGCAAAGTACTTCTGCCAAAGAGCTTCCTGCTCCTGCTTATTCATGCCGTTGCCGTAGGCGGTATTTCTCCAATTTTCTAATAAACTTGCCATAACGATCTCCATTTCTTCATTTTTTTCTTTAGACTCAAAGCGAGCAAATCTCGCAAAGCGCTTATCTCTTAGGGTTATGTCCCCAATAACTTTATGATTATATCAAAAAAATCCCGGTTTTTTTACAACCAAAGGATAGCTGGGCAAATTTTTGACAGCTAAGAAGGAGTGAGATGTTCTTCAATCATTTTTCTACATACAGTGTGGAACGCGGGGCACGCTCCCTGCTAACCTCGCTTTTCGCAGCGGTACTAACTTCAAGCTACGCTTCACTTGCTTTCAGTAAGTACCGGCGGGCCCAGATTACCCCTTATTCCGCACTGTATGTAGAAACTGCTTAGCTCTTTTATTTACCTCCCCTTCTTAGCTGCCTAAATTTTTCCCTAAATCCTCAAAGTGCTCCGCTTGATTCGGAATTTGCTTCTTTTCCAAGCGTTTATTGGCATAACGACGGATACCGTTTAGGATAACCGCCCATAACGGAACAGCGATAATCATCCCTACAAAGCCGAAAAAGACCGCCAAAGAGGATGATGGAGAACAGCACCCAGAAGCTGGATAGTCCGGTGGAGTCTCCCTAAGATCTTCGGTCCGATGACATTTCCGTCCAGCTGCTGAATAGCCAAAATGGCAATGGCAAAATACAAGGCCTGCAGAGGACTGCTTAACATAATCAAGATAATGCAGGGAATGGCTCCCACGAAGGGGCCGAAGAAGGGCACCACATTGGTCACGCCGATAATTACGGAAACCAATAAGGTGTAGGGCATCTTCATTATGCTTAAAACAAAGAAGGTTAAAATTCCGATAATCACACTGTCGATGATTTTCCCCAGAATAAAGCCGCCGAACATCTTGTGAACATATTGCAGCTCTTCAATAATTCCTTTCGCTTTTTCCTTGGAAAAATATGGCAAAAAGAAGCTTTCGAAACTGTAGCTTTTAGGGTCTTTTTCAGGTTTAAAAGATAAACCATAACAATAAGGCCGATTAAGATATTTTTCACAACAGTAAAGGTATTCCAGATTCCGTCTCGGAAAAAGGCGGCAATATTTTGTAAATGTCCTAAAATCGTTTGGGCACTTTCCGGTTTATTGCTAAAGAAGGCACTGATTTCATTATACCAGTCCTCCACATATTCTCTTGCCTCCGGATAGTTGGTCAACAAAGTCTGAATTCTTTCATAAGAGCGGTTCAGGGCATCCGGTAAAGTAACATAGAGATTAAAGACCGATCGGGTCAGCTCCGGAATCAGGAGAGATACCAAACTTCCTCCAATCAATACTAAGAATAATAAGCTACAAATTGTTGCCAAAAAACTGCTTAGCGTACTCTGTTTTTTACTCTTCTTTCGAAAAACCTTTGTCAGAAATAGCTCGGTATATTTCACTACAAAGTCATAAACAGGACTCATCAAATAAGCCAGAACAGCCCCATAAATGATAGGCATTAAAATCTGAATAAAGAGACTGATATTTTTGTTAATGGTCTCTAAGTGGCTCACTATAATAAAAAGCAGGGAAGTTGCCGCCAATACCAAAAAGGCAGTAATTCCCCACTTGATTTGTTCTGTCCAATTTTCCCTTTTCATGACTCTATTCTCCTAAAAAGAACGGTTCTCTAAACACCGTTCTAAACATCTATCACTTTTCCCTGTACTCCGCTTATTAGTAAAAATATACAAGCCGGGTATTCCGGCTTACTATAAACAATAAAATCTTGGCATTCTAGCTTGGCTTAAATACAAAAAATCAGACTCACCAAAGCGCCGTACCACACGTTTGACTCCTAGCATTAAGCCAGGTGGGTTACCTCACGGATTTCTCAAGGATCCTTAACCGCAGGACGGAAGGCTTGCTATCCTAATCGCAAATATCGGAATCCCGTATGTCATATTTGTAGGTTCAAATTGTGTGGACTCGAACGCCCCAGCCAAGTCTGTAAAAAAATTATAGCAAAGGGGACTTAGGCTTGCAAGTAAGATTTTCTATTCCATAACTAATGAAAAGCATCCCTTTTTCTACAGAAATCTCCGCCTCTTCTCCTGTAAAGGCATTACTCACCCCTATAGGAAAGCTGTTCTTTACAGCCTTTATGCACCTGATAGAGAAGTCCCTTCTCCTCTACCCCCCTAGCCTCCTCAGAATAGGAAAACACGGAACAAGTCCCTTTCATCCCTTTCGGAAAATGCAGACTTCCATCTTGAACTGCCGTAATAAGCTCTTCTTTTCCGTACAAATATCCCCTAGCCTTTTGTTCGGTAAGATAGGCCAGACTTTGTAATGCGGCAAGGCTATGATCAAATCGCCTTCCCTCTAAAGCCCCAAAGATATGGATTTCCTTGATTCCTTCTTCCAGACAAAGCTTGATAGCCGCTAAAAGATCCGTATCATTTTTCACCACGGGAAGTTGCTTTAACGGAATGCCTTGGAAAGAGGACTCTGAAAGAAACTCCGCCCTTTCCTTCGGATTTTCCGAAAAAATATTATAGGTTGCAGAAGGAGAGTTTTCTAAGGAGCTCCCTCTCAAAGAATCCAAATCTCCCAAAATCAAAGAGGGGCTAACGCCTTCTTCTTGACAGTATAGGAAGCCCCCGTCCACTGCAATAATCAGATCTTCTCGTTCCAAGGAAAAAGGAATTCCATAAAAATATCCGGCACAGATTAATATTCCTCTTCTTCCCATACTTTTTCCCATACCTTCTCCCATACTTTCTCCCATCTCATTAGCAAAATTTCCTTTTAAGCATTTTTTCATCCTAAGTATTGGCATAAAGTACTTTCCTGCCTTGGAAATACTTTCCTGCCTTATCTTTACCCGTTTTCTTTCTTCTCTCTCATGGAGATAAAAAAATGGGAAAGCAAGTCCCTTACCTCCCCCTCCAGAACATTTTTTCCCGAATCGTCACCCGATGATTCAACTCCTTCATCTGTAAAACATTTAAGAGAGAACCGCAGAAGCCGGCTTTTGGGATTTCGAAGAGAAAAGACGAGACGGGAGATTCTGGCCTGTAAAATAGCTCCCGCACACATGGGGCAGGGCTCCAAATTCACATAGAGGGTGCAATCCTCCAATCTCCAGTCTCCTATTTTCTTGCAGGCCTTTTCAATGGCTAAAAATTTCCCCATGATAGAGGGCATTGTTCTTTTTGTTTCTCTGGTTATAGCCTCTACCCAATATCGTTCCCGGAAGAATCCCCTTTTCTTGGCAAAGTCTTCCCATGGGAGAGTCCGGCTTTTGTCCCGTCATAAACAATCAGCGCCCCGATGGGAACATCCCCCCGGGACGCTGCTTTTTTCGCCAGGGAAAGAGCCATCTTCATGTAGTCTTTCTCTGTTTTCATTTCTTTTTAAAACTCCTTATAGAGAGACTTTCCAATCAAATCTGAAGGTAAGCTTACTGAAAAAGTTTTTCCGCAACGCTGGCACCGATTACGCCGAAGCTGTCCTGTTCTTCTCCCTGTCCCCCTGCTATTCCCTTATGATAAACCAGGAGAGGCACCTGTTCTCTGGTATGGTCCGTTCCGGAAAATGTGGGGTCATTTCCACGATCTGCAGTCAGCATCAAAAGATCATCTTCTTCCAAAACAGAGAGCAATTCTCCCAGCTTCTCATCAAAACGCTGAATTTCTTCTCCGTAGCCGATGGGATCTCTTCTGTGGCCGTAAAGGGCATCAAAGTCCACCAAATTCACAAAGCACAGTCCTTTAAAATCCTCGTCCTTTGCCACGGCAATACACTGTTCCATCCCTTCCACAGAGGAACGGGAGTGGATGGCCTTATTGATGCCCTCTCCCACGAAAATATCATTAATCTTTCCAATGGAAATCACGGAAAGTCCCGCCTCTTCCAAATAATTCAACACGGTTTTTGTAGGTGGCTTTAAAGCCAAGTCATGGCGGTTGGAGGTTCTCTTAAACTCACCCCTTCTCTCTCCTACATAAGGTCTGGCAATAACTCTTCCAACCCTCCACTCGTCCTTCATGGTGATTTCTCTGGCAATTTCACAGTCCTTGTACAGTTCCTCCAAGCCAAAATACTTGGGATCTTCCGGAGCCGCAATCTGCAATACGGAGTCCGCAGAAGTATAAACAATCATGCTTCCGGTTTTTAATTGCTCCTCTCCCAGCTCCTCAATAATCTCCGTACCGGAGGCTGCCTTGTTCCCAATCACCTTTCTTCCGGTCTTTTCTTCCAATTCCTGAATTAATTCCGGTGGAAAGCCTGTATCGGTAAAGGTAATAAAGGGCTTTTCCGTCTTTATCCCCATCATTTCCCAGTGTCCGGTCATGGTGTCCTTCCCGTTGCTGGCTTCATTTAAGGCATAATACTTCGCTAAAGGCTTTTCTACCGGAGATACCCCCTTTAAAGCCTTTAAATTTCCCATGCCCAGCTTTTCCAAATTAGGAATGGAAAATGAGGGCATCTTTTCCGTAATATGGAGGAAGGTATCCGTACCTTCGTCTCCAAACTTTGCTGCATCCTTTGCGTTTCCAATGCCTAAAGAATCTAAAACGATTAAAAATACTCTTTTAAATTTCATCTTCCCTACTTTCTCTCTTTCTCCCTTTGCATCAGGAGCTTTACGGCCTCAATGGCGGTTTGAATCGCCAAATCCGTATCGTGTAAGATTTCATTGGAAAGTCCCGCCTTCACTCTCTCCTGGTTGGAGACTACAAATAAAACGGTGCCTACCTGCTTTTTCAGATATGCTCCGACAGTAAATAAAGCGGCACTTTCCATTTCGGAGGCCTTACAGCCTAATCTGCACCAGGCATCCCATTTCTCCAGTAACTCCTTAGAAACCGGCAAATCCTCCGGCTTATGCTGTCCGTAAAAGGCATCCTTACACTGCACTACTCCCACATGGGTTTTTAGCGGAAAGCTTTTTCCCGCCTCTTCCAGTACCTTAGTCAGCTCAAAATCAGCAGTTGCAGGCCATTCAATGGGAGCATATTCCTTGGAGGTTCCCTCCATACGGATTGCAGATTGGGCAATCACCAGATCCCCCGATTCTACGGAAAGATCCATCCCTCCCGCTGTTCCTACCCGGATAAAAACCTCTCCTCCACAGGTACTAAGCTCTTCCAGGGCAATAGACGCGGAGGGGCCGCCTATACCGGTGGAACAGACACTGACCTTTTCCCCCAAAAGAGTACCGGTATAGGTCACATACTCTCTTCTGTCAGCTACCAATTCCGGATTGTCAAAATATTTGGCAATTTTCTCACAGCGCTTCGGGTCTCCGGGAAGGAGAACATATTTTCCCAAATCTCCCTTTTTACGCCGATATGATAACAACGTTCATCTTCTGAATAATTAATCATGGAAACTCCTTATGCTAAAGCCAATGCAAATGCCTCGTGCTAAATGTTATGCAAATACTTATGTCAAGCATAACACAAAATCTTTATGCCAAACATAACACAAAAATCTTTATGCCAAACATAACACAAAAATCTTTATGCCAAACATAACGCAAAATCTTTATGCCAAACGTAAAGCAATCTCCATCATATCCTTAAAGCCCACCTTTCTCTCTTCCGGAGAAAGCTCTGTTCCCTTTAAGATATGGTCGGAAATGGAAAGAATCGCCAAGGCCTTCTTCCCTGCCTTCGCCGCATTCATATAGAGGGCTGCAGCCTCCATTTCCACGCAAAGGGCACCCATGCTCGCCCACTTTTCATTGGCCTTGGTATAGCCGTTATAAAAACATCGGAGGAGACTACATTTCCCACCTTAACGGGAATCTTTAACTCTCTGGCTGTTCCCACCGCCTTCTCCAACAAGGAGTAGTCTGCAATAGGCGCAAAGTCTCCCGGCAGTTCATACTGGTAGCTGTAACGGGAATCCGTGCAGGCTCCCATAGCCATAACCACATCCTTTAGCGCAATATCCTCGTGTAAAGCCCCTGCGGAACCGATACGGATAATGGCATCCACATCATAATGATTAAAAAAAGCTCGTAAGAATAAATACCGATGGAGGGCATACCCATTCCTGCCCCCATCACGGAAACTTCCTTCCCGTTGTATTTTCCGGTAAAGCCCAACATATTTCTCACCGTATTAAAACACTTTACATCCGTCAAAAAAGTCTCCGCAATAAACTTGGCCCGAAGGGATCCCCCGGCATTAAAAACGGTCTTGGCAATCTGTCCTAACTCTGCTTCATTGTGTGCTGTTCCCATACTATCCTCCTTGATTGTTTAAGAAAATATTTTTTGAGAAAAGGCATATACCGCCTCCTATACTCCTTAGTCCTCCAAAGCCTCCGGTAAAAAGGCATGGGGAAGAAGATCTATCAGTTTGAAAATCCTATATTCCTCTTCATTTTTGCCAAAAATCACCTGAAAGCTGTGTAAATCCACAAACTCCGCCATCACCTGACGGCAGATACCGCAGGAGTGTACAATAGGAAAGGTTCTCACTGTCCTTCGGTCCACCCTACAATGGCAATCCTCCGAAAAATGCTTATGTCCTTCACTAACCGCCTTAAACACTGCGGTTCTCTCTCCACAATTACTGGCTCCATAGGAGGCATTCTCCACATTGCAGCCTAAATAAACCTCACCGGAATCCGTCTCCAAGGCTACTCCTACCTGAAAATGAGAATAGGGTGTATAGGCTCTTCTTCTGGCCTGAAAGGCTTTCTGAATCAAATCCTTGATGCTTTTTGTCTTCTGATTTTGTGTCCATTATTCTCAAGTCTTTATCTTCCTTTCCTTCGTTTATAGATTTTCTATAGCATAAGGCTTTTTCCCGCAAAAAGACTAGTCTTTCTGAATACAGTGATAAAGGATAACTCCTCTATCACAATCCTCACGAAAAACCATGTTTTTCAGCCTGCGGATGACAGGACTTGAACCTGCACGGTCGCCCACCAGAACCTAAATCTGGCGCGTCTGCCAATTCCCGCCACATCCGCATATCTCCCTTTCAGGAATGAGACACGCGGGAATCGAACCCGCGACAACCTGATTAAAAAGTCAAGTGCTCTCACCGACTGAGCTAGTGTCTCATAAGCAGGGCCAGTTGGATTCGAACCAACGACTGCAGGCGTCAAAGGCCTGTGCCTTACCGCTTGGCGATGGCCCCTATGAGATAAGAACCTCTTCTGCGAGAAAAATAGGGTGGCCACCGGGAGTCGAAACCCGGGACCTCCAGAACCACAATCTGGCGCGATAACCAACTACGCTATGGCCACCATGTTACGGAATAAACCGTCTCGCAAGTGATCCAGAAGGATTCGAACCCCCGACCCACGGCTTAGAAGGCCGTTGCTCTATCCAGCTGAGCTACTGAATCATTTCGCATTTTGTGCGACCCTCATATATTAGCGAATCCCCATTACTTTGTCAAGAAGAAATTTTCGCTGTTTAAAAAGGCTGGTTTTTTTGCTGTTTGCAATGGCAAAAATCACCATTGCTTACAAAGGCTTATTCTCTGATTGAATCTCAAAAAGGGTCGGTACAAAAATTAAAGCACTAAAGAGATTTTCGGCAATATAGGTCTGAATGTGGGGTAGTCTGAGCCCGTCGGTACTTGCGAAAAATAAGTGAAACAAAGTTTTTCGCTTAGTATCCGATACGTGGCGAAGCTAGCGAGAGCGTGCCCCAAATTCAGACCTATATTGCTTAGAAATTTTTAATTTTTTTACAGCCCCTTTCCTTTCTTTACGAACAGCAAAAGCCTTAATGGCTTAAATCGTAGAGCCTCTAAGCAGTTCTTGGTAATCAGGGCAAAAATCCTTCGTTTCCAAAAACTCCTTCTTACATAACCAGGTTCCTCCTACACAGAGAATCTTGGAGAAGGAAAGGTATTCTCCCAGATTTTGGAGATTTACTCCACCGGTGGGCATAAAATACAGATTTTGGAATACTGCGGCATAGCTCTTAATGGTCTGTACTCCCCCAAACTGTGCGGCAGGGAAGAACTTCACTACAGGAATGTCATAGGACATGGCCATGCTGATTTCCGTTGGGGTAAGAACCCCGGGGCAATAGGGGATTTCTCTTTCTCTACAGTAAGCTGCCACCTCATGGGAGAAGGAAGGGCTAACGATAAATTTTGCTCCTGCCTCTAAAGCATCTTTACACTGTTGCAGGGTAATCACTGTTCCTGCACCCACATACAAATCCGGATATTCCTTTACCATCAAAAGCAATAGATTCCTTTTGCCGCAGCGGTACGGAAGGTTACTTCCGCCACCGGCAGTTTTCCTCCATAAGCGCTTTTCCCAAAAGAATGGCATCATTTTTTTATCCTCGATAACCAATACAGGACAAATGCGAATCCCCTTCATTTTCTCCACAAATTCCGCCATGTACATAATTTTCCCTCCTATACTTTATGCATTTCCACCCTCAGATTTCCCTTTTGATCCAGGAAAAGGAGACTATAGCAGGGTCTTCTGTCTTCCTGTCTTGGGAAACTGATGGATCCCGGATTGATACAATGTACTCCGTTAACCACCTTGTTGCATGGTCTGTGAGTATGTCCAAAAAATGCCATGCTGCAATTTCTGTCTCTTGCTTCTTCCGCAAGGCGCTCTAAACCGAAATTCACACCATAGAGGTGACCGTGGCTTAAAAAGCAGCGTTCTTTTCCGATACGAACTTCCACATCCTTGGGCAGATAAGAAAAGAAGTCATTGTTTCCCTGTACAAAGTAGGATCTCGCATCCCTTCGGTAAAAGAGCCTGAACCTCCCCTTCTCCCTCAGAATCTCCCAGATGGATACACATCTGAATATCCGGATGGAGTCTTAAAACTTTTTCTACAAAATCCAGCTTTCTATGGTTGTCGGAAAGGACAAGAATCTTTTCCTCCCGGCTGGAAGCTTTTTTATTCGTAGACTTACCGCCGCTTTCCTGAAGCTGCTGATCTCCGTCTCCCGACTCTTTCCCTGTAGCAGGAAGCCCTTGTTCCTGTAACTCAGTCTCTTCCCTATGCTCCGTCTCTACTTTATGCTCTGCCCGATTCTTCTTTCCTGTGCCGGCTTTCTTGTCTTCCTTGCTAAAACGGGAGGAATTTCTTTTCTCCTGCTCTTCCAAAACCATTCTTTCCATCTTTCGAAGAGCCTTTCCCCTATGGGAAATCTTATTCTTCTCTTCTCGGGAAAGCTCCGCAGCGGTTTTTCTATATTCCGGAAGGTAGAAAATGGGGTCATAGCTGAAGCCCTCTTCCCCACCGGGTTCTTTAGCAATTTCTCCCGTGCATCTTGCTTCCGTTTGCAAGACTTTTTCCATCCGCAAAAATCGCTACAATGGCACAGGTGAAGTAAGCCATCCTGCTTTTACTGCTGCTCTCTTCCATCATGGCAAGAATACGACGGTTTTTTTCCGGGTAGGGGGTATCCTGTCCCAGGAATCGAGCCGAATAAATTCCGGGGCCAAAGGATAGTGCCTCAATGGACAGGCCGGAATCATCCGCCATCACCGATCATCTTCCTCCAAAAGCCCCTGTGCCTTCGCAAAGTTATATAAGGCTCTAGCCTTGATTTCCGCATTTTCCAGAAAGCTTGTTCCGTTTTCCTCTACCTCTTTAGTCATGCCCTAAATCTTTGGCAGAAAGTATGCTTCCGGGAAAATTGGACAAGATTTCCTGAATTTCTCTTAACTTATGTTGATTGTGGGTGGCAAATAAAATCCGCATCCTTTGCCTCCTTTTTCTGTTCTCATTTTTTTCAAGCTTTTTCATCTGAGAGCTTTCATGAAAATCCTTTTTATTCAATCTCTAAATTAGCTTTACCGCCCAAGTGTCTAAGGCAGAAAAAGGATTCTCTATGCCATTCTTCTATAGTCTTATTTTTGGCACAGATTTCCCATTATATTGATAGAAATAGGTTTTCATCATACCGTTATAGAGCTTTCGGTTTTTATCCGCCTTCCCTAGATATTTCTCTGCCTGCTCATAGGCGGTAATCAGGCAAAGTCTCCAGTCCTCCAGGTCTTCGTAGGCTCTCTAAGTTCCGTATATAAAAGAGGTAGATTTCTCTTGTCCTCAATTCTCTCTCCGTAAGGGGGGTTGGTAAGAATCATACCGCCCCGCTTGCTATGGGACATCTTTCCTACTTCTCTTTCCTGAAAATGAATTAATTTCCCAACGCCTGCCCGCTCCGCATTTTCCCGACAAACCGGAATCATGGCAGGATCTATATCATAGCCCTGAATATCCACCATTTTTCCCAAAGGAATTCTTTTTGCTCTCCAGAAGGGTCCCGATCAATTTCATCCTTCGCTTCCTCAAGAGCATAGTCCCATTCCTTTTTCGGAATCAGATTCTCCCAGTCCTCTGCGGTAAAATGTCTATGCATTCCCGGGGCAATCTTTGCCGCAAAGCATAGCAGCCTCTATGGGGAAGGTTCCTGCACCGCACATAGGATCCACAAAGGGAGCATCCTCTCTCCACTTACTCAGGAGAATCAGGGATGCTGCCAAGGTTTCCTTAATGGGAGCCTTTCCCATTTTCAAACGATACCCTCTCTTATGCAGAGAATCTCCGCTGGTGTCCAGGCAGAGCAAAACCTCATCCTTGTAAAGGGAAACACGGAAGGGATACTTGGCTCCATGTTCCTCGAAAAAGCTTTTGATGATAGTAAGAAGCCATACGGTCTACCATGGCTTTCTTCATTACGGACTGAATATCTCTGGGCGAAAAAAATCTTGGATTTCACGGAGCTGGCCTTAGTAACCCAGAAGGAAGCATCCCTTGGCAGATATTCCTCCAGAGGAAGGACCTTGGTTCCCTGAAACAGATCCTCATAGGATTCCGCATGGAAGGAGCCCAGCTTTAATAAAACTCTCTCTCCTGTTCTTAGAAAGATATTGGCCCGGACGATGGCTTCCGCATCTCCGATAAAATGCACCTTTCCGTCGCTGACAGTATGCACATCATAGCCCGGATCCTGAATTTCCTTTTTTTGCAGACTGCTTCCAGTCCAAAGTGGCAGGGTACCACCAGTTCCATTCTTTTGCATCTTCCCTCCCTATCGAAAAAGTATGCCAAAATCCAAAGTAATACTGCCACAGCCAGTACAGGAAATAAAAATCGGTGCCAAAAGTAGCAATAATTCCCGCAAAAATCGAAATAATGCCGGCAATAATCAGGAAGAAAATCACTAGGGAAATGACGCAGCCCAGAGGGCTCACAGGAATCAATTTAGGCCCCTGTGCCCCGGTTCCAAAGACGGATTGTCTATCCGAGCTTCTCTCTTTTTCTTCGTATTGGGTGTAGCCGGTCTTTTCGCCAAAGGGGCGAGATCTTCTGCTATCCTCTTCCGCACCCTTGTACTGTAAATCCTCTTCATCGGAAGCATAGTTAATATCGCTTTCCCTCATAACGGAAGGGGGTAGTTCTGGCCACATGATCTCCTGCCGCCTCCGCTGCATCTATAATGCTTTTCGCCAGGAGTCTGGGCTCGGAAAGGGAGGCGATAACCTCTTCCTCGGTTTTTTTCCGCCTCGTACTTCGGATTGGATATACTCTTCGTAAAAACGCTTCTGTTCCAAAATCACTTCTTCCGAAACATTCTGCTTCAATTCTAAAACCAGCTCCCGAATAAATTCCTCTTTCCTCACCTATTCCTCCTAAAACTCAGTCAAATCTTGGACTGAGCACATCTTTTGTATATCTTCGCTGTATCTCTTGCTTTCCTATCTCTTTAGCTTGCTTCTATTTATTATAACAAATCCAAGAAAAGCCCAACTAATCCTTAAGCCTAGACGGTACTTAATCTTCTGTAACCGCAATATGCAAATCCTTCAACTGCTGAGGATCAAAGACTGCTGCCGGTGCATCCATCATCGCATCGGAGCCGTCCTTGCCCTTTGGAAAGGCAATAACATCACGGATGCTCTCCGCTCCCACCATCCACATGGCCAGACGATCTAAACCGTAAGCAAGCCCTGCATGGGGCGGTACACCGTAACGGAAGGCTTCCAGCAAGAAGCCGAACTGCTCTGTGGCTCTTTCTTTCGTGAATCCCAGCTTTTCCAGCATTTTCTCCTGAATATGGGACTGGTGGATTCGCACAGAACCGCCTCCCAGCTCTGTTCCGTTTAATACAATATCATAGGCCTTGGCCCTCACCTTGGAAAGATCCTCTTCCTCCACCAAGGGAAGGTCCTCTTCCATAGGCATGGTAAAGGGTGGTGCATGGCCTGATATCTTCCCAATTCTTCGGAATATTCAAACATGGGGAACTCTGTAATCCAGAGGAACTTCCACTGATCCTTCTGAATCAAGTCCAGATCCTTTCCTAAGGCAAGACGCAAAAGCCCCCTAGGCTGTTCCAAACTACCTGCTTCTTCTCATCGGATACCAAGAAAAGAAGGTCTCCCTGCTCTAAACCTGTAGCCTCTGTTAATCTCTTTACATCCTCCTCAGACATAAACTTGGCAAAGGAGGACTTTACGGATCCATCCTCTGCATAGCCAAACCACGCCAAGCCCTTAGCCTGATAGCCCTTGACCAATTCCACATAGCTGTCAATCTTCTTTCTGGGCATGGAAGCCTGTCCCTTTAAAAGAATTCCTTTTACCTTTCCGCCATTTTCCACGCACTGGCTGAATACGGAGAAGCCGCAGCCCCGTACTGCCTCGGTACACTCCAGCAAGGGCAGGTCAAAACGAAGATCCGGCTTATCGGAACCGTAGTTTTCCATAGCATCAATCCAGGTCATTCTCTGTAAAGGAAGTGGAATCTCCACCTGACAGATTTCCTTAAAGATATACTGTAAAAGTCTTTCATTGACCTCCAGCACATCTTCCATATCTACAAAAGACAGCTCCATATCCACCTGGGTAAACTCAGGCTGACGATCCGCTCTAAGGTCCTCATCACGATAACATCTTGCCAGCTGGAAATAACGGTCCATACCGGAAACCATTAAGAGCTGCTTTAAAAGCTGAGGCGACTGGGGCAAAGCATAGAAAGAGCCCTGATGCAGGCGGGAAGGCACCAGGAAGTCTCTGGCTCCCTCAGGGGTGGACTTAATCAGTGTGGGGGTTTCAATCTCCAAGAAGCCTTCCTTGGATAAAAAGGCACGAATCAGCTGAGAAAGTCTGGCTCTTGTCATAATTCGCTGCGCCAAATCCGGTCTTCTTAAATCCAGATAACGGTACTTTAAGCGTAAATCCTCCTTGGTCTTGCTGTCTTCCTCAATGGGGAAGGGAGGGGTCTCCGCCTCTGCCAAAATTCTAAGGCTTTTTGCCACCAGTTCCACAGAGCCTGTAGCCAGGCTGGCATTGGCATCCTTGCCTCTGCTTCGAAGCTCTCCTTCTACCGCAATAACAAATTCCGCCCTTAGCTTGGAAGCCTTCTCAAAAACCTCTGCACCACATTCATTTTCCTCAAAAAGAATCTGTAGGATTCCGGAACGGTCTCTAAGGTCTGTAAAAAAATCAGGCCACCCTTATTTCTGGACTTCTGTACCCAGCCCATCATGCAGACGGACTTTCCGATATACTCCTCTCCCAACTCTCCGCATCTTGCGGTTCTATGTAAACCTCTCATTGACTCAGCCATAATTCACCCTCTAATCTTTCCTTTAACTCTTGCTTTTTCGAACTCTTTGCTATAAATATTCCACAGGATAGGAAGATACTCGCTAAAAATACTTTTTTTGTAGATAGAAAGTATCTTGTTTATAGAAAAACGCCTATCCCCGACTTTCTCTTTTTAATTTTTAGAAAAATACTCTATAAACTCGCAGTAGCCTTCTTTACCGAGCTGCTCCTTTTGGAATTTCTTGTTTTTATTCATTTGAGAAAGCAGTACCACTTCTCCTTTTGCCCTTCTTTCCATAGCATCCAGTAAGGCCTTTTTCAATTCTTCTTCCCCAAATCCTTCTCCAGAAGAATCGCCTTCTTTTCCTCCTGCATTTTCTGCCGCATTTCCTCCATAAGGATGGTAATGATTCTTTCAAAACCGATGGAGAAGCCCACCGCAGGGGTATCTATGCCGGTAAACTTTCCTACCATCTTGTCATAACGGCCGCCTCCGCCGATAGAGCCGGAGAACAAGGTGGAACGCACTTCAAAAATCGGTCCGGTATAATAGCCCATTCCTCGCACAAGGCTGGGATCAAAGCGAAGGGAATCTTTTCCCTTACCGGAGATTTCCACCAAATCCATAATTTTTATAGGTTTTGGCAAATCCCTTCCTCTAAAAACATCCTTTAGCTTCTCCCCAAGAGAAAGGAGGTCTTCCTTCTTTCCGGAAACCCTGATCCAAAAAGCTCGGTATAGCGGGAAATCTGATCCTCGGAATAGCCAAGGCCTGCCAGTTCCTCCTTTACCCCGTCTCTTCCAATCTTATCTTCCTTATCTAAGACAATGGAGACCTGCTCAAAATCCTCCTCCGGAAATCCCGCATAACGCTGCATAGCCTTTAGAATCTCTCTGTCATTTACCACGATATAGAAGGGATACTGTTCTCCAAAGCCGATTTCCTGTAGGAGGGTTCCCATAGCCAAAAGCAAATCAATCTCCGAAAGGAAGGATGCATCTCCGAAAATATCAATATCACACTGCCAAAACTCCCTGAAATCGTCCCTTTTGAGGACGGTCAGCCCGAAATACCGGTCCAATCTGTAAGGCCTTAAAGGGGTTGGGAAGCTTTCGCCTGATTTTTCCGCATAAAAAAACGGGAAAGCGGCAGGGTCAAGTCGTAGCGAAGCCCTGCATCGGAAAGAGCCTCAAAATCCCCCTTTTCAATGGCTTCCTTTAACTTCTCTCCTCGCTTCTCCACCTTGAAAATCAGCTTTTCATTATCTCCTCCCTGCTTACTGAGAAGATTTTCCAAATGCTCTACGATGGGCGTTTCAATCTCCGTAAAGCCGAAGCGCCCGTAAACTCGTCTGATTGCGGAAAGAATTCTCTGCCGGATGGCCATTTCCTCCGGTAAGATATCCTTCATGCCTGTCACTGCCTTTTTTTCTTAAGTGCCATAATTCCTACTTTCTATTTTCTAAATACTTCTGAAAATCCTCATCAATATCCAGAGTAGCAAAATAATCCGTATCTCTCTGGGCTCTTCGAATACATTTTACCGTACCGTCTTCCTTTAGGAGAAGCTCTGCACACCAAAAGCTTTCCGTTATAATTGTATCCCATGGCAAAACCGTGGGCTCCCGCATCATGGAAGAAAAAGGTAGTCTCCCTTTTCCAATACCGGTAGCTCTCTGTTCTTCGCAAACTTATCATTATTTTCACAAAGAGAACCAACCACATCATAGACCTTGGTCTCTTTTTGCACCTCTTTTCCCAGCACCGTAATATGGTGGTAGGCATCATACATGGCAGGACGCATCAGGTTGGAGGCGCAGGCATCCACTCCCGCATAATGTCTGTAGGTCTCCTTGAAATGAATCACCTTGGTGATTAAGGCACCGTAAGGTGCCAGCATAAAGCGCCCAAGCTCGGTACAAAGGCGAATATGTCCAAGACCGTTCGGCACTAAAAGCTCCTCATAAACTTCCCTCACTCCCTGTCCAATCAGGAAAATGTCATTCTGCTCCTGCTCGGGACGGTAGGGAATACCGATTCCACCGGAAAGATTGACAAAGTCTAAAGAAATGCCCAGCTCCTTCTTGATGCGTAGGACCAGCTGAAAAAGCTGTTTAGCCAAAACAGGATAATAGTCATTGCTTACGGTATTGGAAGCTAAGAATGCATGAATTCCAAAATGTTCTACGCCCTTTTCCTTTAAGATTCTATACCCTTCCAGAATCTGAGCTTCCGTCATACCGAACTTAGCTTCCTCCGGGTTGTCCATGATGGTGTTGGCAATTTTAAAATAGCCACCCGGATTGAAGCGAAGACTCATGGTTTTTGGTAGGGTTCCCAAAGTCTCTTCCAGCTCCGCAATATTGGAAAAATCATCCAGATTAATAATTCCTCCCAGCTGATTGGCAAAGATATACTCTTCTTCCGGGGTATCGTTGGAAGAAAACATAATCTCCTCTCCGGTAAAGCCGCAGGCCTCCGCCATGGTGAGTTCCACCTGTGAAGAGCAGTCCACACCGCAGCCCTCTTCCTTTAAAATCCGTAAAATGGTCGGATTAGGCGTTGCTTTAATAGCAAAGTACTCTCTAAAGCCGGGATTCCAGGAAAAGGCTTTATAGAGTTTTCTGGCGGTTTCCCGGATTCCCTTTTCATCATATAAGTAAAAAGGACTGGGATATTCCCTTGCAATCGCTTCCACCTGTTCCTTACTCACATACGCATTCTTCATCTTCTCTCCTACCCTATACAAGCTACTCCTGCAATTTCGAAAAACAAGAGACCGCACACTTTCAGGGCGATTCTCTTTAAAAAAACGAGACATCCCACACTACACTAAAGATACTCAATAAAAATAAAAAAAGTCCCTTCCTATCTTAAACATAAGGAAAGGACTTTTCAAGTGAGAATCCTGTGAAATCTTCTATTTTGGTACTTCCATAACACGCATAATATTGGTGCTGTTAGCCACATGCTGCTTTTGCAGACGGTTTAACACTCCGGCGGTAATAATGCAGATGTCTCCGGACTCTACATGGCCCATGCTCTTTAACTCTTCGATGGAGCTTTCAAAAAGCTCATCAGTGGTCTCCGCGCGTCTTGCCCAAATCGGTGTAACACCCCAATACAACATCATCTGTCTGGTGGTTACCTGACTGGGAGAAAGGGCAAAAATATTGGTTCTTGGACGATATTTTGCAATCATGGAAGCGGTGATGCCGGTAAGGGTAGGTGCCACGATAGCCTTGGCATGAAGCTCATGAGCTGTTGTTACAGAAGCCGCACAAACCGCATTTCCAATGCTCTCATACACGGTTCTCTCCACCAGTCTTGTCTTAAACTGCTTGTAATCAATAAACTGCTCGGAATATTCCACGATGGATGCCATGGTTTCCACAGCCTCCAAGGGGTACTTTCCATTTGCAGTCTCTCCGGAGAGCATTACAGCATCCGTACCGTTGTTTACCGCATTGGCCACATCAGTAACCTCCGCTCTGGTAGGCCTTGGGTTTCTGGTCATGGAATCCAGCATCTGCGTTGCAGTGATAACCAACTTTCCGTGGAAATTACATCTTTCAATAATTTCCTTCTGTAAATGAGGAAGACGGCGAGCTTCCACTTCTACGCCCAAGTCTCCTCTTGCCACCATGATCCCGTCTGCCTCATCAATGATGGACTCCAAGTTATCCAATCCCTCCTGGGACTCAATCTTAGCGATAATCTTCATCTGAGATCCGGCCTCATCAATTAAGGCACGAATCTGACGGATAGCATCCGCGGAACGAACGAAGGAAGCAGCCACAAAGTCAAATTCTTCCGCAATACCGAAACGGATGTCTTCAATATCCTTGTCGGTGATGGAAGGAAGCTGAATAGGAACATTGGGAACATTTACACCCTTTCTTTCTCCCAGCTCTCCACCATTGCTTATCCTTACAATGAATTTCCTGGCCGTTAATGGAAACTACTTCTAAACCGATTAAACCGTCATCAATCAAGATCACATTTCCCGGCTTTACATCCTCATGAAGGTGGCCGTAGTTGATATAGAGCTTCTCCTTGGTTCCTACTACTTCCTCTGTAGTCAGGGTGATTTCATCCCCTTCCGAAAGGGTAATCTTTTTGCCCCCTCCAGTACACCGGTGCGGATTTCCGGTCCCTTGGTATCTAAAAGAGAGGCGATGGGTCTGCCCACTTCTTTTCTGGCTCTTCTCAGCATTTCCAAACGAGCTAAATGCTCCTCATGGTTTCCATGAGAAAAATTAAATCGAGCCACATCCATGGTCTTGGCAATCTTCAATAAAAGCTCATAATCATTTTCATTGGGTCCCATGGTACATACAATCTTCGTTCTTCTCATTTTTTTCTCCTTTATTTAACGCTCACTGTTTTCCACTCACTTAATGCTCTACTCTATCTCATCGACAAGTTTTCCCCAAAAAGAAAAAGCTATCGATAACGATTTATATGAAATATTTTTTTATTTCTTCCCTGATTTTGCAAAAAAAGAAAAATCGCCACATTTGCAAAGGACAGAAGGATGGACACTCTTTCTCCCATACTTGGACTGGTCAGGAAGAAAAATACATACAGAGCAGTTTCAATTCCCGCCAAATACTTCGCCTTGATAGGAAATAAGAAATAAATGTAAAACATGGTATCCGGTAGAGTTAAGGCATAGGCCAGGAATATGCTAAAGCCCATATAGGTCGGATTTAGCTGTAAGGAAATTCCGGTGAAAAGATAAATCAAAATTCCCACCACATTATACAGTAAGATACCGAATACAATGAAGAAGTTATAGCGAAAGCTTCCCCAAAAGAAATTCCAGGGTTCTTCCTATATTGAAATATACCATGATACCGATGATGGCCCAAAAGAGTCCGGAGAAGCCACCGCTGGCAGGAAAGTAAAATAAAAAGCTGAGAATTCGCCAGATATGACCGTGTAAAATAGCCTCAGGATCCAAATCCAAATAATAAAAGTAAAACTCCGGCGCTATAATTTGTATGATAAATCCAATACCGAAAATCACACATAAATACTGCATTAAATTCGGAATTGTATATCTTCCGAACTTTTTTTCCAAACGATCCAAGATATTCATTTTCCTCTGCCTTTCCTAATGCTTGCGTCTGTTAAAAACACGGAAATGAAACGCATTTCCCCATTTCCTTGCACCGCATGAGTATACTTGTCTCCCCTGTCTTTTTCAAGATAATTTTAGGAAAGTACTGGGAACATTATTAAAATTCTATTAAGGATAAGTATTTTTATTCTTTTTTTAGAAAGGCTTTCTTGTTGCCCCCTCTCCTTTGTGCTAGAGTAAATTCTTGAACTTTTCCGTAGGAAAAAAAGACAGATTTTGTATACACTTGCTTAGAAAGTATAGAAATGGGTGAATTTATGACAGGAACTTATAGACTGGGAATAGATATCGGTTCTACAACGGTGAAAGTCGCCATTTTAGACCAAGAGAAGAACCTTCTCTTTTCAGACTATCGAAGACACTTTGCCAATATACAGGAAACATTGGCAGATTTACTGGAGGAAGCAAAAGAAAAACTGGGGGATTGTACCCTAACTTGTATGGTCACCGGTTCCGGCGGACTGAGTCTGGCCAAGCACATGGGACAGCCCTTCTGTCAGGAGGTTGTGGCTGTAGCAAATTCTTTAAAGGAATTCTATCCTAAGACGGATGTGGCCATCGAGCTTGGAGGAGAGGATGCCAAAATCATCTACTTCAAGGGTGGTATTGACCAAAGAATGAACGGAATCTGTGCAGGAGGTACCGGTTCCTTTATCGATCAGATGGCTTCTCTTTTGGATACGGATGCTTCAGGTCTGAATGAATTGGCCAAGAATTTCCAAATGATTTATCCCATCGCCGCTCGTTGCGGTGTTTTTGCAAAAACGGATATTCAGCCTTTGATTAACGAAGGTGCTGCCAGAGAAGATTTGGCCGCCTCCATTTTTCCAGGCCGTATGTAACCAAACCATCTCCGGTTTGGCTCAGGGAAAGCCCATCCGTGGAAATGTTGCCTTCTTAGGAGGGCCTCTCCACTTTATGTCAGAGCTTAGAAATTGTTTTATTCGTACATTGAAGTTAGAGGGAGATGCCATTATCAATCCGGAAAACTCCCACCTCTTTGCCGCCATGGGTTCTGCCCTAAGCATTGAGGAGGATGCCAAGGAAGTACAGATGATGTCTTTGGCTAAGAGCCTTCGTGCCGGCTTCCGGATGGATAGCGAAATCAGTCGAATGGACTGCCTCTTTGAAAAAGAGGAGGATTACCAAAGCTTTATTGAGCGCCACAACAAGGCAAAGGTGCCCACCGGAGATTTATCCGGCTATAAGGGAAAAATCTTCCTGGGAATTGATGCAGGTTCCACCACCACCAAGGTCGCCTTAATCTCCGAAGAGGGAGAACTACTATATACTTTTTTTACTCCGGAAATGAAGGCTCTCCCATCGCTACTGCCATCAAGGCCATGAAGGAAATCAAGGAGAAGCTTCCGGAGGGTGCGGAAATCAGCTACTCCTGCTCCACGGGTTACGGAGAAGCCCTCTTAAAGTCCGCCTTTCAGCTGGATGAGGGAGAGGTGGAAACCATTGCCCATTACTATGCCGCTTCCTTCTTTGAGCCTGAGGTGGATTGTATTTTGGATATCGGCGGTCAGGATATGAAGTGTATTCATATCAAGGACGGTACCGTGGACAATGTGCAGCTGAACGAGGCCTGCTCCTCCGGTTGCGGTTCCTTCTTGGAGACCTTTGCAAAGTCCCTGGGATACAATGTGATTGACTTCTCTCAGGAGGCTCTTTTGCGGAAACTCCCACAGACCTTGGCTCCCGTTGTACCGTATTTATGAACTCCAATGTTAAGCAGGCCCAGAAGGAAGGCGCTACCGTTGCGGATATCTCCGCAGGTCTTGCCTACTCCGTCGTAAAAAATGCTTTGTACAAGGTTATCAAGGTAACGAACCCCAGAGATTTGGGAAAGCATATCGTGGTACAGGGGGGAACCTTCTATAATAACGCCGTGCTTAGAGCTTTGGAGCAGATTCTTTGTCAAAATGTAACCCGTCCGGATATTGCCGGTATTATGGGTGCTTTCGGGGCAGCTCTCATTGCCAGAGAACGCTACAGCATTGAAACCGACAAGCTGGAAAATGAAATTCTTGCCGGGGAAGCTGACAGAGAATACTTGGATGCCAGCGGTTATAAAAAGACCACTATGCTTCCTCTGGAAAAGATTGTGAACCTGGAATACGAAACCACCATGGGCCGTTGCCAGCTTTTGCAGCAATAAGTGCGTACTGACCATCAGCAACTTCGGCGGGGAAGAAGCTTTATCTCCGGTAACCGTTGTGAAAGAGGTGCGGGAAAGCCCAAGGCAAAGTCTGAAGTGCCAAACCTCTTTAAGTATAAGATTAAGCGTGTCTTCGGCTATGAGCCATTAAGTATAGAAGAAGCAAGGCGTGGAGAAGTGGGAATCCCCCGTGTTCTGAATATGTATGAAAACTATCCCTTCTGGGCTATTTTTCTTCAAAGAACTGGGATTCAGAACCGTACTCTCCCCTTCTTCCAACAAAAAAACTCTATGAAATGGGAATCGAATCCATTCCTTCCGAGTCCGAGTGTTACCCTGCAAAGCTGGTACACGGACATATCGAGTGGTTAATCGCCAAGGAGCAGAAATTCATTTTCTATCCTTGTATTCCTTATGAGAGAAATGAAACCAGCGATGCGGGCAACCACTACAACTGCCCCATGGTTACCTCCTATGCGGAAAATATCAAGAACAATGTGGAGAGTCTGGAAGAAAAAAGTATTTTATTTATGAAGCCCTTCCTGGCCTTTACCAACGAAAAGATTTTAACGGATCAGCTTTGTAAGGTCTTTGTTCATCCTAAAGATATTCAGGATTCCACTCAAGCCTGCCGGGGATTGGACCTTGGAAAAAAATCGGAGAAAAAGTTTAAAGAGTGGAACTTTACGGAGAAAGAAATCTGAGAGGCGGCTCACCTGGCTTGGGAGGAGCTTTTACAGTCCAGAAAGGATATTGAGGACAAGGGTGAAGAAACCCTGATGTGGATGGAGCAAACCGGTAATCGAGGCATCGTCTTGGCAGGTCGTCCCTACCATGCAGACCCTGAAATCCACCACGGTATTCCGGAGCTGATTACCTCCTTTAACTTCGCGGTTTTAACAGAGGACTCCGTTTCCCACCTGGCAGAGGTGGAGCGTCCCATCATTGTAACCGACCAGTGGATGTATCACTCCCGTCTTTATAAGGCCGCAGCTTTTGTAAAGACCCAGGAAAACCTGGACTTTATCCAGTTAAACTCCTTCGGTTGCGGACTGGATGCGGTAACCGTGGACCAGGCAAAGGATATTTTGAACGGCTCCGATAAGATTTTCACCGTTTTAAAGATTGACGAGGTCAATAACCTGGGAGCGGCAAGAATCCGTATACGCTCTCTTCTTGCGGCTATCCGTGTTCGAGCAGAAAAAGAATTATAAGAGAACCATTCGTTCCGAAAGCTATAAGAGAACTCTCTTTACCAAGGACATGAAGAAGGAAGGCTATACCATCCTTTGTCCCCAGATGTCCCCTCTTCACTTTGAACTGATTGAGCCGGCGATTCGTTCTGAAGGCTATAATCTGGTGGTTTTGGACAATGACAACCGTTCCGCCATCGATACGGGATTACAGTATGTAAATAATGACTCCTGCTATCCTTCCATTATCGTGGTAGGACAGGTTATGGAAGCTTTTGCTTTTCCGGAAAGTACGATCTGGAAAAGACAGCGGTGATTATGTCTCAGACCGGAGGAGGATGTCGTGCCTCCAACTATATCGGCTTTATCCGTAGAGCATTGGACAAGGCAGGCATGGGACAGATTCCGGTTATTTCCTTAAATGCCAACGGAATGGAATCTACTCCCGGCTTTACCATGACCATTCCGCTTCTCACCAAAGCTATGCAGGGAATTGTTTACGGAGACCTCTTTATGCGTCTCCTCTACAGTACCCGTCCCTATGAGTTGCAGGAGGGTTCTGCAGAGGCACTTCACCAAAAGTGGAAGAAAATCTGTCAGGAAAGTCTTTCCAAGAAGAGTATCCCTTCCTGGAATTCGGAAAAAATGTAAAGGGCATTATTCGTGATTTTGATGCCCTGCCCATGAACACAAGCTTAAAGAAGCCTAAGGTTGGTATTGTGGGAGAAATTCTGGTAAAGTTCTCACCGCTTGCCAATAACCATATTGTAGAGCTTTTGGAAAAGGAAGGCGCTGAGGCGGTTATGCCGGATCTTATGGACTTCCTCCTCTACTGCTTCTATAACCAGAACTTTAAGCATGAAAATCTGGGGGCTTCCTGGAAGGGAAAGACCTTCTGTAATATCGCCATTGCCCTTTTTGGAATCCTTCCGAAAGACCGCAAGAAAAGGAACTGGAAAAAGTCCAAGCACTTCACTGCTCCCGGAGATATTCGAGAACTGGCCGAAAAAGGCAAGACAGTATGTTTCCTTAGGGAAATCAGACCGGTGAAGGATGGTTCTTAACCGGAGAAATGCTGGAGCTGATTGACGAGGGTGTGGACAATATCGTTTGTACCCAGCCCTTTGGCTGTCTCCCGAACCATATCGTAGGTAAGGGTGTTATTAAAGAATTAAAGCGTCATAACCCCGGTGCCAATATTATTGCCGTGGATTACGATGCAGGAGCATCCGAGGTAAATCAGCTGAACAGAATTAAGCTGATGCTGACGGTGGCGCAGAACAAAATCAGAGAGCAGGCATAGGGCGTTCTGATAAATATCTTAGCATTTCCTCCCATGCCACCTTGAAACAGGGGCACGCTCCCGCTAACTTCGCCTCGTAGCGGATACTAAGCGAAAAACTGCGTTTCTCTTGTTTTTCGCAAGTACCGACGGGCTCAGATTACCCCTTATTTCAAGATGACATGGAAGGAAATAACAAGCTTTTATACAGAACTATAAAATCAGGCTATAAAAATCAGGTAGTGTGTTATTTGTTCACACTATCTGAATAGAGTAAAGATTTTGTCAGTTGATAAAGAAATAAAAAGAGAGTAATCATTAATCCTTTGATACAATGGTTTCGACTAAAAACTATGCAAAGGAGATTACTCTCATGGATATTGTAGCACTATTAGAAGATTTGGTAAAAGGGTTACTTGATGCGGAAGACAAATTTTTTGAAAACCCCAAGGACTTTAGTTCTTTGGAGAGGTCTATAAAAAGCTCTACAGAGTCTTTTTTTCTGCTTCTTTCTTGGGCGTAGTCCTTTTCAAGAATGAACTCGATACTTAGTGAGTGTGGAGCCAGAAAAGAAAAAGTTTAACATTCAGAGGGTCGATAAGCGAACATTGATTACCCTCTGTTGGGGATGTGGTGTTTGATTGTACGTATTTCAAAAAGAAAAATCAAGGGAAGGCAGTCACTCATACTTGCTGGAAGAACTTATAGGGTTGGATTCCCATGAGCGGTTTAGTGAAGAAGCTGAGGTAATGCTACTCACGGAGGCATTAAAAAAACAAGCTATTGTGAGGCAACAAAGGTATTACCATCCAAACAAAGAATTAGCAAAACTACAGTGATGAATAAAAATACATGGTCTATCAGATAGCATTACCCTTGAGGATTTTTTTCCGGCAAGAAGCAAGTGGATTATCTTTTTTATTGAAGCAGATGAAGATCACATTGCGGAACAGCATGGCAAGGAGTCCAAGGATAATAAGAGCTTCATTTCTAAGCTGATTTATGTGCACGAAGGAAAGTTTGAATCCGGCTGTAAAGGAAGAAAAGAACTCAAAAATAGTTTTTATTTTGCCGGACTTTATCCCGGAAAAGAAGGAAATGCATGTCTTTGGACTAAGGTTTCTGACTACATTGAAAAGACATATGATAAAGAGAACTTAAAGAAAGTATTTATTAGTGGTGATGGAGCCCAGTGGATAAAGAATGGGACGGAGTTCATTGAAAAATCGGTCTTTTGTGCAGATAAATTTCACTTGATGAAATATATTAATCAGGCTGCAGCGCAGATGTTAGATGAAAAGGATATTGCCAAAAGAAGAATTATGGCATTTACTATACTCTAAACATTCCACGAAGGCTTCATTCTCAAAATATATAGATTGTATGGCGGCATCAGGGAGAAATACAGAGAGAATAGAAATCTTACGGACGTATGTGTTAGAGAATTGGGCAGCTATCAGAAGAACGCTAAGAAACAAGCTTGTACAAGGCTGTAGTGCAGAGAGTCATGTCAGTCATGTGTTATCTGATCGCTTAAGTTCAAGACCTTTATCATGGAGCCAAAAAGGTGCTGACAAGATGAGTAAGCTAAGGTGTTATGAGAGAAACTATGGAAGAGAGAAGCTTCTTCAGTTGGTGAGGATAGGTCGAGAAGAAAGGAAGCTGGGGGCGACCGGAACAGAAGGGATAAGCGTAAAAAGAAATAAGGCTTAGAGATGTGTTAAAAGAGCACTCTGATACCTCAAAGAAATATATAGACGGGCTCCAGGCATCAATTCTTGGAGAAACGGTTAAGAAGACTTTCTCCATACGAAACCACCTCCGTTTATTATAAAATTTTTGACATGATATAAAAAAATGATAATAAGATAATTGAAAAAGTTGAAGATTTTTTTATCAAGGTGTATTTTTTTGAAGCTCGCTAACTGACAATAAGTTTACTCCATCCACTATCTGATTTTTTGTTATAATCATGCTTATGGTTTATTATGAAACTAAGTAAGTGATTCGTTTTAGGAGGGTTTGATGGATATTGCGAAAAAAATTGATCATACTATGTTAAAGCCGGAGGCGGGGAAGGATGTGGTGGTCCGCTATTGTCAGGAAGCCAGGGAGCATGGCTTTGCCTCTGTTTGTGTGAATAGTGTGTATGTACCATTGGTAAAAAAATCTTTAGAGGGCAGTGATGTCAAGGTTTGTTCCGTGGTAGGATTTCCTCTGGGGGCCATGTCCAAGAGAGCAAAAGCCTTTGAAGCCAAATGCGCTGTAGAAGACGGGGCAGATGAAATTGATATGGTGATTCATATTGGGGCTTTAAAGGATGGGGATTTTCAAGCCGTGGAGGAGGATATCCGTGCCGTTGTAGAAGCCTCTGCCCCTGCACTTGTAAAGGTTATCGTCGAAACCTGCCTACTGACAAAGGAGGAAATCAAAAAAGCCTGCCAGCTTTCGGAGCAGGCAGGAGCCGCATTTGTAAAAACCTCCACGGGATTTTCTACCGGAGGAGCCACTTTGGAGGATATTCAGTTGATGAAGGCCTCCGTCTCTTCCAAAATGCAGATTAAGGCCAGCGGCGGAATCCGTACCAAGGCCTTCGCAGAGGAATTACTGGAAGCCGGTGCAGACCGTATCGGTGCCGGAAACGGAATGATTCTTCTTTAAAAGGATGAATGGGATTTAGTGATTCACAACATAGCTTTATGGAGTATAGGCTTAAAATAAGGGCAATCTGAGCCCGATACTTGCCGAAATCCGGTGAAGCGAAGAACTGTAAATATTAATAAGAGAAGTGAAAATGCAGTATGGGTCTATAATAGGGGTAATCTGAGCCCGTCAGTACTTAGTGAAAGCAAGTGAAACGCAGCTTGAACTTAGTACTGATACGAAGGCGAGGTTAGCGGGAGCGTGCCCCGATTATAGACCCATACTGCATTAGAGCGCTTCTTTATAATAAATACAGTTCATCAATACATAGGGATTAAGCTAGCGAGAGAGTGCCCTCATTTAAGCCTATATGCCATAAAGCACATGAACTTCTATACCCATTCCCCGCTAAAGACTTCTCTGGCAGGTCCCGTCATAAAGGCATGACCTGTTTTTTTATCATAAGATATTTCCAAATCCCCTCCTAAGAGGTGTACGGTGGCCTTATCCTCTAATCTTCCCATCAGAATACCGGCAACCACTGCCGCAGTTGCTCCTGTACCACAAGCCAAGGTCTCTCCGGAGCCTCTTTCGTAGACTCTGAAACGGATTTCCGTAGGAGAAAGTACTTCGATAAATTCCGCATTAACCTTATTGGGAAAACGGGGATGTTCCTCAAAGTCCTTGCCGATTCTTTCTAAATCCAGTTCCGAAATGGAGGAAACGGATAAGTTGGGGTTATCTTCCAGGAAATATACCGCATGAGGATTTCCTACATCAATTCCCACAAACTGAAGAGCCATGCCCCGTACCTCTATATCCTCCGGTAATTTTCCATCCAACTTAACCTCGCCCATATCCACAGTGGCCTTTTTCCATCTTTCCGTCTTTTACAAAGATTTCAATGTCTTTAATACCGGATTTTGTCTCTATATGAAGCTGTCTTCTTTCTTTGTCTACAATGCCGTGGTCGTAAATATATTTTGCCACACAGCGAATTCCATTCCCGCACATAGCGCCTTCCGAACCGTCCGCATTGAACATGTGCATATAAGCATCCGCCTTATCACTTGGCTCAATCAGAATCAGGCCGTCGCCTCCAACACCGAAATGTCTGTCGGCAATGCGTTTTGCCAGCTCCTCCGGATTCTCCACCTTTTCAACAAAAGCATTCACATAAACATAGTCATTGCCTAGGCCTTCCATCTTGGTAAACTTCATCTTTACCCCTTTCTTTAAAAAGAACTGCCTTATTTCTCCTATGGATTCAGGTCTCTTCTCTCCTGCCCCTGTAATTCATAAAATTGTCCCTGTCCCTTTAAACAATATTCTCCGGGAAGGAAATGATATTCTCCACAGGCTCCCTGATAGTCCAGATTTCCCAAAGCATCCAAAGGACTTTTCTTTTGCCCTTCTTTTAGCTTTTTTAAAATCCCCAATATATCCTGATAGTAAGTATCTCTGCTTGTTGCTTCCGCCTTAGCTTCTTCCTCTGTCACTTCCGTCTGTGCTTCTTCCCTTGTCTCTTTCCTCTGTGCCTCTTCCGCCTGTGTTTCCCCTTGTTCCGGACTTTCCTCTGCATTAGGGGACTGCCCTTCCCCGGCATTGCTTTCTTCCGCGGAATTCTCGGCTAGTAAATGGGGATAAGCTTTATTCTCTCTTCCATAGAGATAAAGGGAGTACGCTAATTCCATCTCCCCGGAAAAATTCGATCTATCCCAGTCTTTACCCAAAAAGAATATTATAGGACTTTGCCTCTGATAATAATGCCTTTTCCTTTTTCTCCCACAGTAGGGAGGAAGAGAATGTCTATTTCTGCATTTTCCAACTCTGAAATCTTAATCTCGAAGTCTTCCTCTCCTTGGTAAGAGCGAAGTTCTACAGTTCCCCATATTGGCTAAAGCTTTCAGATAATTTTTTTCCGCCAGTGCTTTATTTTTTTCATCTCCCTCTTTCAGGAGAATTCCCATCTTTCGAAAGGCTTCGTTATAAGCAAAAAAAGCCAACATCTACTGCCTCGATCCTCTAAACTCTTCTCCAGGACAAAGTGATTTTTTTCCCGGCTCCAACTTTCCTGTGCTTTTGACTAAGGTAGGGGATTTTTTTCTTCTGTAGAAAGCTGTTCTAAAAATGCTTCCAGCTTCTCACTGCCCTCTCCCAGCAATAGATCTGCCTTGCCTTCTTTGATTTGGCGCTTTAATTCCTCTTCCTTTCCTTCCTCATAGTTCATGGAATGAAGGTTTACAATCCTGCTTAGTCCATCGGCATTTTTCCAAATAGGCACGAAGGGCTTCTCCTTCACCACCTTCCTCCTCCAGCACATAAAGTTCCAAAGTCCTGCTTTCCATATTGGAAGAGCTGCTGCTATCCCTCCCGACTCCGGTCTCCTGCTTTCCTCGTTTTTAGGATAAATAGCAATAAAAAAACGCTGCCGCTACACATAAGGATAGGAAGAGAAGGAGCTGTCTTCTCTGTCCGGCTTTTTCTGGAAGCCTCTTTTTTTCTCTTTCTTTCTCTTCTTTCCTCTCGAAGTCTTTGCCTCTCTTGCTCTAAGGCTTTTTTTCTTCTTCAAAAATCTTCCGGAAAATCTTTCTTTTCTTTTTTTCATCCATCTACCTAAAGTCTCCTTTTGCCCAATTATGCTGCTATTTCTTTCCCTTTTCAGACTTTCGTTTCTCTAAGAGTAGCTTAAATTCTTCTTCGGAAATCTTCAACTCTTCACGGCTTTTTCTTTCGTCTTTCCTTCCATTTTTTTCTTTTCGTTTATGCTCATCGTGGATATTCTTCGCCCCGTAGAGAGCCCCTCCTCCGAAGAGGAAGAAGCCAAAAGCCTGCTAAAACCGTAACCCCTGCTAACCGTCACCGCTGCTACCGCTACCTTTTTCTTTGCTTCCTGATTCTCTAAAAATAAGCTGAATATTCTGCTCTTTTCCGATATACCCGCTTCCCAAAACCTTGCCTTCCAGGCTAATGATTACCTTTCCGATGGCTGATGCGGGAGCCCCCTCTTCCGCTTCGGCATACGAATACTGTATGCCGTCCTGGCTTGCTCCCTTAGGAAGAGAAATCTTTACTGTTTCTAAAAAATGAATTTTATTCTCCTCTGTAATCTTCCCTTCCGTAATCAATCCTTGTCTAAGGGTTTCCAAGGCAGTATGATGCTCTCCCAGATTCTGAATTTCAGTTTCTGAAAAGGCCAGATCCAAAAGTGCTTTGGTATCCGTATAGTGGAAAGGATTTTTATCCTTCAGCACCACCGCCACTACCTTTCTTCCCTCTGATTCAGCCAGGGTAATCAGGGTATTTCCGGCAATTTGGGTATATCCGGTCTTTCCGGCTACCACCCTTTTGTCATAATACTTGGCGTTAGGCAATAGCATCTTATGTTCCATGTAAATGGTATTCCCCTCCGGAAGACGCTTTAAATTTTCCAGAGTATGGCTTAAATTATTTTCAATAGCAAGAAAATCCTTGTTCCGGAAAGCGGCTATTCCAATCAAAGCCATGTCTCTTGCCGTAGTATAATGCTCTTCATTTTGAAGACCTGAGGGATTTTGAAAATGAGTACCGGTGCATCCCAGTTCCTTTGCTTTTTCATTCATCATTTCCGCAAAGGCTTCTCTGGAGCCTGCCACATGCTCCGCCAAGGCATTGGCTGCCTCATTGGCAGATTTTAGTAAAAGGGCATGGAGACAATCATTAACCGTTAAAACATCTCCCTCTTCAATCTGCGCATTGGAAGAGCCCTTGTCCACATTATAGACCGCATCATGAGAGAAAGTGACTTCCTCCTCCAAGGATGCGTGTTCCAGTACTACAAGAGCAGTCATTACCTTCGTAATGCTGGCAGGATACTCTCTAACTCCACCATTTTTTTCAAATAAAATGGCTCCGGTTTCCACATCCACCACGATTCCCGCCTCGGCATTTAACTCTACCGTAGGCCAAGTGGCTGCTATACTACTGATGCTAAAAAAAAGAACAAAAAAGCAAAAAGAAAGGAGCAAAACTATACTCCCCCTGCTTCTTCCTTGTTTTTCCTTTATACTAGCCAAAATACTCCTGTTTCCTTTCCTTTTCCACTACAAAAATTTCTGCCCTTACTCCTCACTTTTAAAGCCTGAAACACTATTTTATGCTTGCTATTTTTGTGCTTGCTATTCTTGTTTTCCCTTCACTCTTTCTCTAAATCCAATCTTGCTCCCCGGGTTTTCTCCAAAAAGCTTTTCCATACCTTCTCCTGATGAGGGTGAAAGCTAAGGGCCTTGGAAGCGTCTATCGGAGCTGTAGAGGGCTGTAGTTCCTTTCGTCCTCTTTCTAAATTCGCTAATCTGCTTTCTCCATTTTCCAGCAGGTATTGCTTCTCTTCCTGTTCATAGGCCTGATATAAGTGTGAGGAGAAGCGATCTCCAAAAAATAAGGCCATGTCCCTTTGATGGCTGTCTATATAGCTTTTCGGAAAATACTCACAGCTTCCATAATAGGGCATCCAGCCAAAAAAAGAGAATGTTGTTCCTATACAAAAACGGTTTCTCTTTCTCCTCCTCAAAACGCTCTTTCATAAAATCATCGCTGTAATCATAAAAATGAGAGTAAAAAATATCCTGAAAGGCTCCTCTTTCCAGAGAAAACTCTGATTGGCTATAGAGATAAAGCTGTAAAAACAGTTCCAGTATTCTAGCTCTTGCCGCCTCTTTTTTCTCTAAAAAGAATTCCCAAGGATAGAAAAAAATCAACACAGAAATAAAATCTCCATAGGGATTCTTCTGCAAAGCATCCTTTGGATAAAGAAAGACTTCTAATTCCTTCATCTTTTTGTTGAGCAAAGATTTTTAAAGCTTCCTCTAAGGCTTCCTCATTCTTCTCTAAGGAAAAGAACTCCAACAAAAAGAGAGCCAAGGAAGAAAATACTTCTTTAAAAGGAGAGCCTTCCTTCAGTTCCGAGGGAATCTCCGAAATCCGTTCTAAAGCAATATGTATTCTTTCTCCCATGACTCCTCCATTATAACAAAAAAGCAAGCTTCTTCCTCTTACAAAAAAGAAAGGATTTTCCTAATATTATGCAATGCATTTTTAAATGCGTTATACCGCTTGGAAACAAAAGTTCTTGCAGTTCATCCTAGTCTCTACATTCTAAAGCCTAAAAACAGAAGCGCCAACCAGATAAACAGAAGGAAAATATCCACTCCCAGAACAATATATACCGGTCTTCTTTCTATAAACTTCCCCTGTTCTATGGGAAGGGCAAAACGAAGAGATAAAGCCAAAAAGTTCACAGACAAGAGGGCTATAGCCCCCACCACCATAGGAGCCTTTCCCTTTTGGGAAAAGGAAATACCAAGGCAAAGAAAAAAAAGGCAAAGAGAAAGAATAGAGCTGATGATAGCTCCTACACTTCCCTTTGCCCATTTTTTTCGGATATAGCTGTAGCGTTTTTCTCCTTCCATCTCCTTCTCCTTCTTTCTCTTTGGATAAAGCGAAATATTACATAGCCTAAGGCTGTTCCCAGAGTGTTTAAAATAATATCATCCACATCACAGCTTCCGGAACGGGAAACCAGTTGTATGCCTTCCACCGCAAAGGATAGAAGATATCCGGACATTACCGTATTATACCAATAGCTTCTGCAACGCTTGGAAAAGCTGGGTAGCAGAAATCCCAAGGGACAAAAACCGATAATGTTCCCCAATAAATTTTCCAAAGAATGGGCCAAACCTATTTGTTTCCAATAAAAAAGAAAGCGGCTAATCTCCTTAAAAAGGCTGCATATTATAGGAAAATTCCGCCCGATTCATAAAACCTCTACCCTTTAGTTCAGAAAAACAGGGTATAAAAAGAGAAAAAAATCAAATAAATCAGGAACGAAAAGCATTCCCAACCAACGATTTTTTTCGTCATTTCTTTTCTATGCATAAACCATACTTAACGCAGTAATTTTTCGAAAGCGAGGGCTTAGCCCGAATGCTTACCCCCTATGTCTTCGAAATTTAGAACGTCAAATCCTCTTTTCTTTTTAGCAAAATGGCTCCATGAACAATGGATAAAACTCCGGTAACAATTCCCAAAGTAATCAATACAACGCCTAAGGCAATGGAGGATCCTCCAACATTTCTCATGATTTTATAGATTCTTTCCAAGTCCTAGTCCTCTTTCTTTCTTTTTTCCAGCTGATAATAGGAGCTGGCCTCTTTCACCAGAAATCCCATTTTCTGATATAGCTTCATGGCCGGGGTGTTACGGGAATCCACCTGAAGAATCACTTTCTTATAGGGTCCTTTTTCCTCTTGCTCAAAACAATCCCGAAGAATGGCTTCACCCTTTCCCTGACCTCTGTATCTATTTTCCACCATAAGGCCGTAAAGGTAAAGTGTTTTTTTCATTGTAGGGAGAAAAAAATAAACTTCTCCGTAAGGATAAATTCTCTTTTCTCCGGGAAATTTAATCCCCTTTTCCAGTTCTTTTCTCCAAAAAGTATTCTGTATAAAGATAAGGAAAAGAAAGGGAAAATTCTTCCTCCCTTTCTCCTTTTTTTCAGAAAAACGAAAGACACAGTTTCGAAAGTCATCCATCAGACTTTCTTTGCATTGGGTAAACAAGCCCTGCCCTCTCATCTTCGGATGCACAAAGGCAAGGCAGAGAAGTACATCCTGTCCTCCCTGCTGTTCTCCCAACTTGTAGCCCATAAGAAGAGCCAAAAATCCCCTCGGAAATTCCTGTTTCCTTCTCTCCCTCATTACGAATCAGATAAAAAAATCATAATCCAAATCCAGATCATAGGGAGTCTCTTCCTCTAAATTACAAAGAGAGAGGAGGGTCTTACAGTCCCTCTCCTCTTCTAAAGACAGAGTTCGTTGTAATTCGACTTCCATTCCTCTCTCCTATTCTAAGCCTTTAAGATCAATCTATCCTGTCTTTGACCTTAGAGTACAGCTTTTCTTTGCCTGAATGATAAAGCACCATCCCTCTCTTTAGGACCAGGCATTTTAAAAGCTAATCTTATCCAAGCCCCAGATTTCCTTTGCATACTCCTCAATGGTTCTGTCAGAGGAGAACTTTCCGGCATGAGCCGTATTTAAGATAGCCGCTCTTGCCCACCATTCTTCATCCTGGAACTTCTTCACTGCTTCTTCCTGGGCCTTCATATAAGAACGAAGATCCTTTAAGATGAAGTAACGATCCGCTCTGTCGGATTCATTGGTATTTAACAAGGAATCATACAAAGGTCTGAACAATTCAGGATCCTCAGGACTGTAGAAGCCGTTTACCAGCTGCATCAAGACTCTGCGGATTTCCTGATCGTTGTTGAAAATGTCCATAGGACGGTACTCATTGTTGTGCTCTAAAGCAATAACCTCATCACTGCTCATACCGAAGATAAAGGCATTTTCCGCCCCAACCTCCTGTACGATTTCCACGTTAGCGCCATCCATAGTTCCCATGGTTAAAGCACCGTTTACCATAAGCTTCATATTGGATGTTCCGGAAGCCTCCTTGGAAGCCGTGGAAATCTGCTCGGAGAAGTCTGCTGCAGGGATAATCACCTCTGCACTGGACACCTTGTAGTCCTCAATGAAGACCACCTTGATCTTATCCTGGATGGAAGGATCATTGTTGATGACTTCCGCTACATTATTGATCAGCTTAATGGTCAGCTTTGCAGTCTTATAGCCTGCTGCCGCCTTGGCTCCGAAGATAAAGGTGTGGGGATAGAATTCCATCTCCGGATGATCTTTAATCTGGTTGTAAAGATACATCACATGAAGGATATTCATCAGCTGTCTCTTATACTCATGCAAACGCTTTACCATGACGTCAAAGATGGAATCCACATTTAACTTAATGCCGTTATGCTTCAGTACATACTTGGCAAGACGCTCCTTATTGTGTCTCTTAATGGCCATAAATTCAGCCTGAGCCTGCTTATCATCCGCATAAACTGCAAGCTTCTCCAGCTTGGACAGGTCTATAAGCCACTGGTCACCGATATGGGCGGTAATCCACTTTGCCAGCTCCGGATTGGCATGGTAAACCCATCTTCTCTGGGTAATACCGTTGGTCTTGTTGGAGAACTTCTCCGGATACATCTCGTAGAAGTCTCTTAATTCCTGCTTCTTTAAAATTTCCGTATGAAGAGCCGCTACACCGTTTACCGCATGTCCGCCGATGATGGCAAGGTGTGCCATCTTTACCTGCCCGTCATAGATAATGGCCATCTTGGCAATCTTCTCTTCCGCCTGCTCAGGATACTTGGCCCGAACGCTTTCACAGAATCTACGGTTTATCTCTTCCACAATCTGATAAATTCTGGGGAGGAGCTTGGAGAAGAGCTCAATGGGCCACTTTTCCAAAGCCTCAGCCATGATGGTATGGTTGGTATAAGCGCAGGTCTTTAAGGTAATCTCCCAGGACTCATCCCAGGTAAGATTATAATCATCCATCAATACCCGCATAAGCTCTGCCACGGCAACTGTTGGGTGAGTATCATTTAACTGGAAAGCCACCTTCTCATAGAGCTTACGAACATCTCCGTTATGTCTCTTGGCATAGTCCGCCACAGCAGTCTGTACGGATGCGGAAATGAAGAAATACTGCTGGCGAAGACGAAGCTCCTTACCTGCATAGTGATTATCGTTAGGATATAAAACCTCTACGATGTTTCTTGCCATATTGGCAGACTCCACCGCCTTCTGGTAATTTCCCTTATCGAACTCATCCAAACGGAAGGTATCAGTTGCCTTGGCATCCCATACTCTTAAGGTATCTACCACATGGTTGTTGTATCCCACAACCGGAGTATCATAGGGAATAGCCTCTACGGACTGATATCCCTTGTGAACGAAATGCAATCTTCCGTCTGCCTCCTGTACGGTCTCTACCCATCCGCCGAAGCGAACTTCCTTAGCAAGCTCCGCACGACGAATTTCAAAGGGGTTTCCGTCCTTTAACCAGTCGTCTGCCACTTCCTTCTGGTATCCGTCCACAATCTGCTGCTTAAAGAAGCCATACTTATATCGAATTCCGCAACCGCAAGCCCAGTAACCAAGAGTTGCCAAGCTATCCAGGAAGCAGGCTGCCAGACGGCCTAAACCGCCATTTCCCCAAAGCCCAATCCGGCTCCGCCTCTTCCAATGCGGAAAGATTTAAGCCAAGCTCGGTAATGGCATCTCGGATTTCCTCCTGAGCTGTCAAGTTTAAAATATTGTTTCCTAAGGCTCTTCCCATTAAAAATTCCATGGACAGATAATAGACTCTCTTACGATCCTCTTCCTCTGCCGCCTTAGTGGTACGAATCCAGTCATCAATAATCTGGTTCTGTACTGCCGCTGCCACAGCATGAAAAGCTTCCTTCTCATCCAGTTCTATTAATTCTCGTCTGAAAAAGCTTTCTGGCATTGTTCTCTACCTCTTTTTTAAACAGTGCTTTGTCAAACTTTTGCATCCTACCTCCTTATACATCCCTTACTAAATCCTTTTAGTAACTCTATAGTGATTTTTCCCGCCAAAGCGGGAAAATTGCTTCACCACTAATTTTTCTTTACCCCTAAGCAAAGCTTCTGGCCGTTAATATCCCATTCCTTCTCATAGCCTTCACAGCTATTGCAAAGAAGCTCCGTAGCCAGAACGGTCTTACATAATTCTTCCCTATACTTGTTCATTAATCCCAGCAAGAAATCATTGTCCTTGGCAAAGAGGGTAATCTGATCCATAACCTCAAAGCCGGCTTCCTTTCTCATGGTTTGTACCTTGGAAATGATTTCTCGGATATAGCCCTCTTCCTTCAGTTCTTCACTCAGGTTGGTATCCAGGACTACGGTGTATTTTTCCGTCTTCCTCTGTGATAAAAGCCGTCCTTCTTGGTAGATTCAATCAGTAAATCCTCCTTTGTCAGGGCAACTTCCGTGCCGTCCTTTGTGGTAAAACGAACTGCGCCGCTTCCCAAAGCTTCCATTCCCGCCTTACTGTCCAGCTCCTGTAAGTACTGTCGAATTTCATTCAAATGCTTTCCGTACTTTGGTCCCACAGTCTTTAACTGGGGCTTAAAGATATAAGCGGTAAAGTCGGAAAGATCTTCCTTAAATTCCAGGGACTTCACATTTAACTCTTCGGTAATAATGTTCTCCCATTCCTTCTGAAGCGCTTCTCCTCCGGAAACATACATTGCGGAAAGAGGCTGTCTGTTCTTGACCTGAGCCTTCTCTCTTGCCGCTCTTCCCAAGCGAACCAGAGACAATACTTCCTCCATGCTTTCTTCCAGCTTGGGCTCAATCCACGCTTCCTCCGCTACCGGATAGGCACAAAGGTGCACAGAAGGCTTAGCCTTCTTATCTACTGAACATACCAGATTCTGATAGATAGACTCGGTAATAAAAAGGCACAAGTGGTGCTGCCAGCTTGACGAAGGTCACTAAAGCTTCGTATAGGCAAAGGTAAGCATTAATCTTATCCTGCTCCATACCCTTGGCCCAGAAACGCTCTCTGGAACGACGAACATACCAGTTGGAAAGGTCTTCACAGAACTCCTGCAATGCGGTAGCCGCCTCAGGAATCTTAAACTGGGAAAGATTGGTATCCACGGTAAGAATCAAAGAATTCAGCTTACTGAATACCCATCTGTCCATAGGCGTAAGACTCTTCTTGTCCAGGGTATATTTCGTAGGATCGAAGTTATCAATGTTGGCATAAAGCACAAAGAAAGCATATGTATTCCATAGTGTAGACAGGAACTTTCTCTGTCCCTCCACTACCGCCTGATCATGGAAACGGTTGGGTAACCATGGTGCGGAGTTGGTATAGAAGAACCAACGGATTGCATCCGCTCCGTGCTTTTCCAAGGCCTCCATGGGATCTACGGAATTGCCCTTGGACTTGGACATCTTCTGTCCGTTTTCGTCCTGCACATGCCCCAGTACCAAAACATTTTCAAAGGGGGCCTTATGGAACAAAATGGTGGACTCCGCCAATAAGGAATAGAACCATCCTCTGGTCTGGTCTACTGCCTCACAGATAAACTGTGCCGGGAACTGGGCTTCGAAAAGCTCCTTATTCTCGAAGGGATAATGATGCTGGGCATAGGGCATAGCACCGCTGTCAAACCAACAGTCAATAACCTCCGGAACTCTGGTCATTTCTCCGCCGCACTTTGGACACTTACACTTTAAGTAGTCCACATAGGGCTTATGAAGCTCAATATGCTCATAGCCTACATAGTCGGAGGAATAGCCCTTGTCTCCCTCAGCCTTTAGCTTATCTAAGACCTCTTTATAGTTATCGGCTCTTTCCGATAATTCTTTAATGGAACCGATGGCTTCCTGTTCCCCACAGTCCTTACATTCCCAAATATTTAAGGGAGTTCCCCAGTAACGGTCACGGGAAAGGCTCCAATCCTGTACATTTTCAATCCAGTCTCCGAAGCGTCCCTTACCGATAGACTCGGGAATCCAATTTACCGTGTTATTGTTTGCAAACCAGTTCATCACGAACCGCAGTCATCTTGATAAACCAGCTTTCTCTTGCATAGTAAATCAAGGGCGTTCCGCAACGCCAGCAATGAGGATAGCTGTGCTCAAATTTCGGTGCATCAAAAAGAAGTCCCCGCTTCTCCAGGTCCTTCAATACCTCCGGATCCGCACTGATTGCCCCTTCTTCCACTTCCTTTTCCGTAGGCTTACAACGCATACCGAAGAAAGGCGTCTCCTGTGTAAGCTTACCTTCGCTATCCACAAACTTTACCAGCGCCAGCTCGTTTTCCCGTCCGATTCTTCCGTCATCCTCACCGAAGGCAGGGGCAATGTGAACAATACCTGTACCGTCATCCGCGCTGACATAGTGGTCGGAAACTACGATATGGGCCTTCTTATGTTGCCTCTCCGCTTCCTTTTCCGCTCCGTCATATAAAGGCTCGTAGGAAAGTCCCACCAAGTCCTTACCCTTGCAGGTCTCTAAGATAGAGTAGGCTTCTTCTCCCTCCTTGGCCAAGCCGGACAAAACGCCATCCAGTCTTGCCACAGCCAGGATATAAAGATTACCGTCTGCAGCCTTTACCTTGGCATATTCCAAATCAGGATGTACGCAAAGCGCCACATTGGAGGGTAGGGTCCAGGGAGTTGTGGTCCAAGCCAGGAAATAACCCTCTTCTCCCTTGATTTTAAAGCGAACAACCGCAGAACGCTCCTTCACTTCCTTGTAGCCCTGGGCTACCTCATGGGAGGAAAGGGGAGTTCCGCAACGGGGACAGTAGGGCACAACCTTAAAGCCCTTATACAAGAGCTTCTTCTTCCAAATCTCCTTTAAAGCCCACCACTCGGACTCAATAAAATCATCATGGTAGGTCACATAAGGATTATCCATATCCGCCCAGAAGCCTACCTTGTAGGAGAAGTCCTCCCACATTCCCTTGTACTTCCAGACATTCTTCTTACATAAATCAATAAAGGGGCTACCCCGTAGGATTCAATCTGTTCTTTTCCGTTGATACCGATTTCTTTTTCAATTTCCAGCTCTACAGGAAGGCCGTGGGTGTCCCATCCTGCCTTTCTGGGCACCATCTTCCCCTTCATGGCATGAAATCTTGGAATCATATCCTTAAAGGCTCTGGTTTCCACATGACCAATATGCGGTTTTTCCGTTGGCCGTAGGAGGACCGTCATAGAAAAACATAGGAGGCATTCTCCTTCTGCTCCAGGATGGACTTTTTCGAAGATTTGTTCTTTTTTTCCAGAACTCTTCTACTTCTCTCCCTTTCCACGAATTGCATATTGCTATCTACTTTTTTAAACATGTAGTTCTCCTTCTTATTCCATTAGTCGCCTTATTATAATGATTGGGGAAAAAAATAAAGCAAGAAATTGTCCCTATTCTCCTCTGTTGTACTGCGTCAACAATTGCTTCTTCATCTCATACAATTTATCGGATAAATCCACGTGTACGGCATGAGGATTGGTCAGTCTCCTGCACTCCTCCCAAAGGCTTTCCTGTTCCTTCTTGCAGTGGGCTTTGATTTCCTCTACAGAAGGGCAATTATACACCAACTTGCCACCCTAAGAAAAATAGGTACAAGAAGCGGTCTCATCTCATAGCTTCCGCCCTTTAAGGTACTTTTTCTTCCATGTATCAATGGGATCAAACAGTACCAAATCCTCTGCTTCGGAAAAATCTCTCCTCCTCCAGGGCAATATAATCCGCAAATACCTTTCCGCTGTCTTTTTTTCAATAATACGATAAATCTGCTTATTTCCGGGATTGGTAATCTTTTTCGGAGTTCTCCGACAGTTTTTATCTTAGGAACCCATTGTCCCTCATCCGAATATGTAGCCGCAAGCTTATATACTCCACCAAAGCTGGGCTGACTTTCCGAGGTAATCAGATTGGTTCCCACACCCCAGCTGGTAATACAAGCTCCCTGCGCCTTTAAGGAAGCAATCAGATTCTCGTCCAAATCATTGGAAGCGGAAATTATTGCATCAGGATAGCCCGCCTCATCCAACATTTTTCCTGGCCTTCTTGGAAAGATAAGCCAAGTCTCCTGAATCTAAACGAATACCGAAGCGCTTCAGGGTAATCCCTTCTTCCTTCATGGCATCATAGCAAAGAATCGCATTCTTTACGCCGCTCTTCAGTGTGTCATAGGTGTCCACCAGCAAAATACAATTATTGGGATAGAGTCTGGCGTAAGCCTTAAATGCCTCTAATTCTGTCGGGAAGGACACTGATCCAGGAGTGAGCATGGGTTCCCAACACAGGCATACGGAATTTCTGTCCCGCATAAACATTGGAAGTACCGATGCATCCTGCAATGACCGCGGCTCTGGCACCGTATATTCCCGCATCCGGTCCCTGAGCCCTTCGTAAACCGAACTCCATTACCCCGTCTCCCTGAGCCGCATGCACCACCCTGAAAGCCTTTGTGGCAATGAGAGACTGGTGATTGATTAGATTTAAAATGGCGGTTTCCACCAACTGAGCTTCAATCACCGGAGCAATTACCTTGATTAAGGGTTCCTTAGGAAAGACTACTGTTCCTTCCGGAATGGCATATATATCTCCGGTAAAGTGAAAACCTCGAAGATATTCAATAAAATCTTCATCAAAGGTTCCCAAACTCCGAAGATAATCAATATCTTCTTCACTAAAATGCAGATTGCGGATATATTCAACCACCTGCTCCAAACCGCAGCAAATGGCAAAGCCGTTTCCACAGGGATTCTTTCGATAAAACATATCGAAAATTACTCTTTCCTGATGCTTTCCACTTTTTAAATAGCCCTGCATCATGGTGAGCTCATAAAAGTCTGTCAGTAACGTAAAGTTTCTTTCCATCTTCTTTCTCCTAACGATAGTCGACCTGGGGATACTGTTTTCTGATATAGAAATACATAATCCACAGGGAAAAGGCAGTAATCATCCAACTCACGGGATAACTGATGTATAAGGGCCGTAAGCCATGGAAGAATTTCATAGGAAAAAGTACCATGACATAAAACACACGACTCAAACAAATTCCCACCAAGCTGATAAACATCGGTTGAATACTGCAGCCAAAACCGCGTAGCGCTCCCACCAAGGTATCCATTATGCCAAAAATCATATACGGATAGACGATAATCTCCAATCTTTCCTTGGCGTATTGCAAAACCTCTCCATCCTTCGTAAAAATCCCTGCCAGGTTTCTTCCAAAGAAGAAAACAATTATGCCGGTCAGAAGGGCAATGCTGAATAGCAGGGTTAAACTGCTTTTTCAAAAATACCGTTTAATCTACTGTATTTCTTCGCCCCAAGGTTTTTGGCTGACAAAGGACATCTGCCCTTGAGAGATGGAGTTCATGGAAATATAGACAAAACCTTCTATATTGGCGGAAATAGTGGCTGCCGCCATAGCCTGAGAGCCGAAGGTATTGATGGCGGATTGAATCATTACATTGGAAATGGAAAACAAAGTACCCTGAATCCCCGCCGGAAGACCTATGGAAATAATCTTCTTTAGTTTATCCTTATGAATCTTAAATCGAAGAGGATTTAGGTGTAGAGCATCCTTTTTCCTTTCGCAGCAAAAAGCACTAAGACAAGTGCAGAGAAGAGCTGGGAAATACTGGTGGCAATAGCCACTCCTGTAACCCCCATCTTCCACTGAATCACAAAGTTCAAGTTTAAAGCCAGATTCAAAAGCCCTGCCAATATCTGCACATATAAGGGACGCTTTGTATCTCCCACTGCACGGAACACAGCTGCCAAGAAATCATACACTACGATGAAAGGGATGCCCAGGGAAAAATATCGCAAATAGGTTTCTGCCTGGGGAGCAACTTCTTCCGGTGTATTCATTCCCTTTACAATAGGCGAAATAAACAGATTTCCTATGAAAAGCAAGAGAAAACCGGATAGTAAGGCCGTAGTATAGGAAGTACTGATCAGTTCTTCCACATCCTTTCGTTTATTGGCTCCAATGTACTGCGCAACGACTACATTTACCCCTACGGAAAGGCCTATAAACAGATTAATCAATAGGTTTACTATAGGACCTGAGGTGCCTACTGCAGCCATTGCTATGGAACCCACATATTTTTCCCACAACAAAGACATCCGCGGCATTGAATAGGAGTTGTAAAAACCCCTGTAAAAAAATCAAGGGCAAACAAAACTTTAACAGCTTAGGGAGTATGGCTCCTGTAGTCATATCCATTTCATAGCTCTTCTTCATTTCTTCCCCCTTTCTTCTTTGGCGCAACTCATCCTGTAATTATAGTGTAATCAGCTTTAACTTAAGTCCGTCTATATTTAAAGAACAGTCTGTTTTAAAAGATACTCTGCTTTTGTGAGCCGCCATATTGGCCAAGGGCAGTCTTATTTAAGGAAGTCCCAGTTCCTTTTCCAATAGTGTTTTTTTAAGCTGTCCGCATCCTCCCCGACAATGATTTGCACCTCATCCTTTCTGGGACGAAGCAAACCGGGAAAGCCTGCCTCTCGAATGACATTTTCCTTCACCGCCCTCATAGTCTTTAATGCCGGCCTTGAGCCTTCTGTTTTCACTCCGAAGGGATTGGATATTTTCTCTTCCCCCCAGTCCCTCCAAAAGGGCAGGAACCAAAGCGGACAGATTTTTAGCCTCCAGGCGAACATGGTACTTATCCTTTTCTTCTATGTGATAAGCCATTGCTTTCTTATGCCGTCTCTTTTTCAGATAACGAAAGAAGAAAACAAGAAGCAATAGCAAAAGAAACAGCCCCCTATGGCAAAATAGAGCATAGGTGGCTGATAAATCTGATCCATAGAAAAAAACTGCCGGGGAGGCTTCAGCCATCCCGGTACCGCTAAAGCAAATAAAGAACGGGAACTACCCAATCGAACATCCTCTTTCCTTTCCGGAAGTATAAACTCCCCTATACAGAAAAATCTTGTCTACAACGGCATATCATCAAAGGCGCCTAAAAAGATGGATTCCTTAAGCAAGGAAATACTCAAGAACTTCATAGCTCAAGTACTTAATCACTCAAGCACTTAATCACTCAAGCACTTAATCGCTCAAAAACATAATCGCTCAAAAACATAATCGCTCAAGAACTTAATCGCTTAATTACGCAATAACCTCCGGCTCTGACTCATCCCGGGACTTGTACTTCTTCAGCTCTTCCACATATTTCTTTCCCAGTTCGGAAAGATGCATCTTTTTATTCTTAATATAGCCGATTCTCATAGTTTCTTTTGGTATCCAAGGGAATGGCAATATACTCCGGTCCGTTTAGTTCCTGGCATATAATCCCGGAGCAGAGGGTGTAACCATTTAATCCCACCATCAAATTCAGAATGGTAGCCCGGTCATTCACCTTGATAAACTTCTTATAGTCGTAGGTACTCAAAACTTCCTCGGCAAAATAAAAAGGAATTCCTCTCTCCCTGGTCAAAGGTGCAGCAGGGATAATCCATCAAATCCTCCATGCTTATCAGTTTTTTCTTTGCCAAAGGATTAGACTTTGCCATGAAAACATATATTTTACAGGAAAACAGAGGGATGAACTCTAAATCGCCTTCCCGCAAAATCTTGCCAATGACATTTTCATTGAAATCATTTTCGTAGATAATGCCCAGCTCACTAATCTGCTTCCGAACATTTTCAATGACATCAATGGTTCTGCCTTCAAAGATAGAAAACTCGTAAACATTGTTCTCTTCGTACTGCCGAAGGAGCCGAATAAAGGCTTCCACGGCAAAGGTATAGTGCTGCATGGAAACACTGAATTTCTTTTTCTGAGGACCTCCGGAAAGGTATTTGTCTTCCATCAGCTGGTACTGCTCCGACACCTGTCTGGCGTAGCCCAGAAACTCTTCCCCCTCCGGGGTGGCAATAATTCCCCGGTTGGATCTGCTGAAGATTTCTATACCGATTTCTCTTTCCACTGCCTTAATAGTGGCACTTAGACTGGGTTGTGTCAGATACAGCTGCTTCGCCGCCTCGTTCATGGAGCCATAATCGGCTACCGCTATGACCTGGCGAAGCTGTTGAAGGGTCATTCTGCGCCCCCGGAGACAAAGGTGATAAAGCCTGCAGGATCGATAAAAAACTCTTTCCCCTGTAATGCCCCGAATCATCATAAGATCCATAACGGAGATCAGCTTCTTCTCCTGTCCGCTTTTATACTCAATGACGGCATTATTATGGAAAGCCGCATCACCGGCATACAAAAGTTCTCCGGACTTTCTGTCGTAGAGACTCATTTTTTTGAAAATAACGAAGGAATATCCGTTTCCGCTCTCTAAGGTCAACTGATTTGGGCTGTCAAAATAAACCTTGGCATCCGGATGCTCCATTAGTACATTGATATATCTGGCTGTTTTTTTCATTCAGCTCCTGCATGGGCTTTCCTTTCAGAAGGAAGGAGCCGTTTTTCAGAGGTCTGTCTTCCCTCAGGGGTCTGTCCGGAAATCAGTACCGCACCGTCTTCCCCTACATAAAAGTTACCCACTGCATGATTTGTCGCCATGGAACCGTCGGTATTCAGAAAAATACCATTTTTCCGTTCCAACTCATCCATCCGGTTTGCATTTTGTTGTTTTAAGCAAAAAAATACCAGCGTCCATCAACGCCGGACTGTATCCAGCCCGTAAAGACTTCTTTTCTCATCAGAGGTATAATAATACCAGTTTTGCCCTTCCTTTTCCCATCTTGCCTCTGCATAGGAAAGACCGCTCCCTAAAAGGAAAAATAAAAAAAGGAAAGCTATTCCCTGCATAAAATCCCTGCCAAAGTTCATTCGGTATCCCTTATTCACTCTTATTTGTCCTCCTTTACTTTTACTAACGACTTAGTATAGCATAAATTTTTTTCTATTGTAGTACCCACCATAGTTTTTTTCCTAGATTTTTCCTTAGGATTTTCTATTGTATCCCCTATAGGCTTTTTGCTACTATGAAAAAAAATGCAGACAGCAAGGAGGAACTTCCATGTTTCGGATTGAAAAAGTAAAGGATTACTCGGTTCTTAGTAAGAAAGCAGCCATGATTATCGCTGCGGAAATCACCCAAAGAGAGCATCCTGTGTTGGGCTTGGCTACAGGATCCACCCCTATTGGAGCCTATCAGATTCTGAGAGAGCTCTATCAGGAAGGTCGGCTGGATTTTTATGCAGTACGCACTGTAAACTTAGACGAATATCGAGGTCTGTCTCCAGAAGACAGTCATAGCTACCGCTACTTTATGAATCAGGAGCTTTTCCAACATGTCAATATTCCTATGGAAAATACCGCAGTTCCCAATGGGCTTTTGGGTGATGCTGAGAAAGCCTGCGCAGAATATGAAGAGCATATTCGCAGGTTGGGAGGAATACACCTTCAGATATTAGGACTTGGCCATGATGGCCATATCGGCTTTAATGAGCCCAGCGATCATTTCCCTAAGGAAACCCACTGTGTACAACTGACCGAAGAAACCATCGAAGCAAACCAACGCTTCTTCTCCTCCAAGGAAGAAGTTCCAAAGGAAGCTTATACCATGGGTATAGGCACCATTATGAAGGCAAAGAAAATCCTCCTTATGGTTTCCGGAAAGGACAAAGCGGATATACTGCAAAGAGTTTTTGGAAGGGCCGGTTACGCCTTCTGTGCCTGCCTCCATTTTACAGTTCCACCCCCATGTCTATGTATTGGCGGATGAGGCAGCCTTAAGCAAATGTAAAATCTAAAACGAGATATCGCACGCTTTGCGCACGATACTCGTTATGAATAAAGAGCCGTAAGGGCAGAATATACATAAGTAGCTCCTCTACTTCCTTGTTCTTCTGCTTTTCCGGCTCTTTTTTGATAGAATGGTACTTTTACGTTTTTGTCAGGTTTCAAAAATATTCTTTTCATTGTTATCGCATGGGCTTCCCTCCTTCCGCTAAACTTGCTGTATCAATTAAGGGTTTACCCCATGTTACCCTCTTCCGTCTTCGGCGACTCACTGCCGTCTTCGCTCTTACTTTCTTTTTCACTTACCGGGACAGTACTTTCTTCACTTTGTTTTGGCTGCTCTAAAGAGTGCTCTATGGAGTTCTCTGAAAGACTAATCGGCATTTTCAGGCTATTGTCTTCTCCACGAAAATCCGAGAGCAAGGGGAAGATTTCCTGTTTATAGAATTCTCCATAATTTTTCATAGCCATAGAGAAGAAGAGAATCTCCTTCTGTAAGGGGGACGGATAAGGGATGAATCACGCCCATATTAATGCCCTCATCAGCCTTTACCAGAGATTTTTCCATCCTTATCCATACTTTAGATCCTGATACTGAATCGCATTACAATATTGAATCGGCCGAATTGTTCCATCCTGTAGTTTTAAGTTTGCATGTACTTCAAAGATTAAAAAGAGCTTATTATGCCCAAGACCCGGTACTTCCGCTTTTTCGACTTAAAAAGTAATTTCCCAAGTACTGTACAGAGAGGGTTGAAAGATCAATATAATCGCTGTTCGTTCCGCTCTGCATCTCGCTTCGAAGGGAGTCCATAAAGCTTTCCTGAAGAATAGACAGGGTTTCTCCGGAAATATCCCTGCCACCGGTCCAATAACGATTAGACTGTGGCACTTCGTATTCTTTCTCTTTCTCTAAAAAAATGATATGGTCTTCCTGTACTTGCTTGATCATTTCAGGATAAAAGCTAATCTGAATCTTATCCCCCACTGCCAGGCCTTCGACTTTACTGATATGTACATCACTAAGCTCCAACCATTCAGGAGGATTTTTCAATTCTAAGTCCACTCGCATATCCGGTGAAATTCCGGAGAATTGCACCGATAGATAATCAAAGGGATTCACAGGAATGCTCTGATAGAGTCCTTTTACCAGCAGGTCTTTATCCTCCCAAAGCAGTTTTACATTGTAATTTTTCTCCAGCCAAGATAAATCCTCCTTACAGCTTAGTAAAACATGCTCTCCGTTTTTCCAATTGAAAGTCCTTGGAAAGTTCCGGAGCCCCCATGAGAGCATACTCCAGCTCCTCCAAAACCATCTCCTTCTCCGCTTCCTTTACAAAGAGCGAAAAAGGCTGTTCCTAAGACTCCTCTGCTTCGCTTTCCCCTTTTTCCGGCGCGCTTAATCTTTCCAAGATAATTCTTCTTGAATTCTTCCTTCTGAAAGATAATCTGCCCTTCTCCCAGACCGTCCTCTCCGCTAAATTCCACTTGAAAAAAGTTCTCTAAAGGAATTTCCACGGGACGGCCGGCATAGACTTTGAAGGCAAGACCTCCTATAAAGCACAGGCATAGTATAGAGGCTAAAATCACACAGTTTCTTTTCATTTTCTTGGAAAGGGAAAATGAAGACTTTTTCATCGGGGAAGACATGTAGCGCTCCTTTCTCAGCAAATGCTGTAGCCGCCCTCCCTGGCATGAAACTCCTAGACTTTGATATGATTTTTGGATTATAAAAATGAGATCTTAAACCTATGGAGATAATAGAATAGATAGAAATAGCTTTTATCCTACGCACCATGTTTCGGCCTGTGCGTTTTCTTCCATATTTCGTTCATGGCTTCACTATAGCACAGTGCTTTGAATTTGTCTTTTTTAATAAATTAATAGTGGTATATCGTAAATTTATTAGATATTTTTGCATTAAATTGATTTTTATAGAAAAATAAGAAAAAAAGCACCACATTTCGTGATGCTTTTTCGCAGGGCTACAAGGATTCGAACCTTGAAATGACGGAGTCAGAGTCCGTTGCCTTACCGTTTGGCGATAGCCCCTATAATCTGCTGTTTTTCTTAAAAAAATGAATAAAAAAATTAGCGACTCAATTATCATACAGAGTTTTTTTATTTTTCTTGTCAAGAGATTTTTTTATTTTTCGCATATTTTTTTACTCCTAAAATTTTTTAAATTATTTCGATAATATACTATTCTTTTTTTCCTTTTTCAGAAAACTGTGGGAATTTCTGCTTTCTCTTATAGATTTTCTTGATAAATTTCCCACTATTCATTTCCATTTTCTACATCTATAATCAAGCAATAGATTTTTAACTTAAGGGAGTATGTGAGGATGAAGCTTTTTCCAATTCAATTATTTTTCAAAAAAATCATATTCGGATTTGCCGCTTTAATTTTTATTTGGCGCTTTTTATGCTTATGCTTCCGATTTCCGGGAAAGAACAAGTTCCAACTCCGTTTCTGGATGCGCTCTTCACTTCCACCTCCGCCTCCTGTGTGACGGGTTTAGTAGTATACGATACCGCCACGCACTGGTCTCTCTTTGGACAAGCGATTATTCTTTTTCTGATTCAAGTCGGCGGACTTGGCGTAGTGGTCGTTATGACCTCCCTGATTCTTCTATCCGGAAAAAGAATCGGATATTCCCAAAAGAAATACTCTGGCCAATTCCATTTCTATCAGCTCTCAGGGCGGAATTATGAAAATGTTGATTTTTCTCCTGAAATGGACCGGAATCATAGAACTTTTTCTTCGCCTCACTCCTCGCCACGCAATTTATTCCCGAATTCGGATGGAAAAAAAGGCCTTTGGTACAGCATTTTTCCATTCCGTCTCGGCTTTCTGTAATGCCGGATTTGACCTGATGGGAATCAAAGAACCTTTCTCGTCCCTCACCGACTACAGCGGAAATCCTGTTGTAAACATCAGTATTATGGCATTAATTCTTCTGGGAGGCTTAGGCTTTATGACCTGGCAGGATATCGCGAAGAATAAATGGAACTTTCACCGCTATCGACTACAAAGTAAAATCATACTTTCCGCTACAGCCTTTATTGTCCTTCTCCCCGCACTATTCTACTTCTTCGTCGAATTCCGAGGAATGCCTATGGAGAGTCGGATTCTCGCCTCCCTCTTTACTGCCGTAACCCCCAGAACCGCAGGCTTTAATACGGTGGACTTTAGTAAATTTTCCGACAGCGGTATATTTTTTTACAAACTCTGCTGATGCTTGTGGGAGCAGCACCTGGAAGTACCGGAGGAGGCATGAAAATAACCACGATGACTGTTTTAATCTTGACTTCCGTAGCGATTTTTAGAAACAATTCTCGCACTGAAGCCTTTGGAAGAACTGTTCCCGAAGAGGCCATCCGAAATGCCACAACAATTGCCTTTATGTATGTTTGTTTATGTGTTCTTTCAGGAATGTTTATCAGCCTTTACGAAAAACATCCCCCTGCTCACCACCAGCTTTGAGACCGCCAGTGCCATTGCCACCGTTGGACTTACTCTGGGGATTACGCCTAAGCTAAGTCCCCTATCCCATACTCTTCTCATTTTCCTGATGTATATCGGAAGAGTCGGCGGACTGTGCTTGATTTACGCCGTCTTCCCTAATGCCAATCCAAACAAGGGAAGACTTGTGGAAGAAAAATATAATCGTCGGATAAAAAAAGTCTTGTTAAAGAAAATGGAACTATCAAACAAAAATAGCTTGTCAACAATAGAGAATTTTTCGGATAAAGGAGAAAAATATGAAGCAAATATTAATTGTCGGATTAGGTCGTTTCGGTTTACATATTGCCAAAAAAACTCAATGAAATGCATATTCAGGTGCTTGGAGTAGATAGCGATGAAAATAGGGTCAAGGCTGCACTTCCCTATGTTACCAATGCAGAAATCGGAGATGCCGGAAATCAAGAATTTTTTAAAAATCTCTCGGTGTTTCCAATTTTTGATGTCTGTATTGTGGCTATCGGAAATGACTTCTTGGCTTCTTTGGAGGTCACCTCCTATCTGAAAGAACTGGGAGCAAAAAAAGTCGTTTCCAGAGCCGCCAGAGATTTACAAGAAAAAAATTTTTTTACTAAGAAACGGCGCCGATGTTGTGGTCTATCCGGAAAAAGCTGGTAGGAAACCTGACCGCTGTCCAATGCAGTTCGGAATCTGTACTGGATTATATCCAGGTTAGTAGAGATTTCGCTGTTTTTGAAATTGCCCTACCTAAGGATTGGATTGGGAAATCTATCGGTGAAATTGATGTTCGAAAGAAATATATGGTAAATATTATTGCTGTAAAAAAATAGGGATACCGTAAATGTAACTCTTGGTCCAAGTTATTGTTTTTCAAGAAGGAGAAATCCTTTTCGTAATAGGCAAAGATAAGGATATTCAGCAATGCTTCCATATTCTGGCATAAATCCCCAAAGAGAGTTCCTTACTTTATTCAGACATAAAAAATGCCCTCTCTTCTGCGACAAGCAGAAAAAGGGGGCATTTCTATTCATCTTGCTAAACCATTTAAGCTCCCGGTGCATCGGCATTTTCTTCCGTCTCTAAAGATTTCTCTCCTAAGGCAGCACCCGGTCCTACTTCCACAGTTTCTTCCGTTTCCTTCTTTTCTTTCGTTTCCTTCGTCTCTTCTTCTGTGGATTTTTTTCTCTTCCTTTGTTTCCGTCTTGTTTTTTTCGCTATTGTTTCTTTTATAGACTCAGTCTCTGCTTCCTGCTTTTTTGTATCCTCTGTTTGCGCCTCGGTCTGTTCTTCCTTCTTCTTTTTCTTACTCTTCTCCGCTTCCTGTCCGGCCTTAGCCTTTCCGGCCTCCTTCTTTCTTATACTGCCTCCGCCGGTTCCCGCCTCTTCCGCATTCTCCATGGGGGAGCTAATCCCGGAAACCTTGGCAATGTGGGCACTGATTTCCTCTACCTTGGCACTGGGAACATAGCTCTCTTTCCCATAGAGATAGCTATGTAATTCCGTAACATTACTGGACAAAGTAGCCGGAATTACCACATCCATTTTTTTAATCTTCATGGTGGTCCGGGCAAAGGGGAAGCCTCTGCTTTCTCCAATATGATAGCGATCCACCTGGGTTGCCAGATTGGTGATATCTCCCATATCCAGGCTGGTAGAAAGCTCCGGTAAGACTAGGGACGCCACCTGCATAAGCTTCACCGGTCCCGCCTTCTTCGCCTTGTCAAAAGCAAGGCTTAACACCTTCTCTGTCTTGCCGTACGGTTAAAATCCGTATCCATTAGGCGGAGTCTTCCGTAAGCCACTGCCTGAATACCATCCAAATGATTCATTCCCGCATGCTCCAAATGAACGGAGGGTATCCCCGTGGACTCTACTGTTTCTGTAATAAAGGCATTGATGTAGAAAAATTCTGCATCGGATAGCTCAATATCCACTCCCCCTAAGGCGGAGATCCCCTTGGCAACCGCAGACCAGTTAAAGCTTACATAGTCATCAATCTTAATGTCTAAGTTTCTTTCTAAAGCCTCTACAGCCTGTTTATGGCCACCCTTAAAGTAAGCTTCATTGATTTTGTGGTAAGTACCCTTTTCATCAATCTGCAAATAGCTGTCTCTGAAAACGGAACTTAGCTTCACCTCACCGCTTCTTTTGTTTACAGAGGCCAGCATAATAACATCGGAAAGGGCTCCTGCTTCTTTATTTCCGTCTCTGGAGTCCAGCCCGAATACTGCCACAGTCCAATATTTCGGCCCAAAATAAGGAGAAATAAAACGCCAAAAGCGCAAGGCCGAAAAACAAGGAGTAAAAAGCAGTCCAAGTCTTTGAAGAAGAGATTTCTTTTTCTTTCTCTTCCCCTATCCTGCCCGGATCTTCCGGAGTTGGCATTTCTATGCCCTCTTCTACTTTCACTACTTTGCACAGCACGCCGTCTTTCTACTCCGGAAGATTTCCTGCCATACTCAGAACGACTTGCTACTGTAGCAATGCTCGCTCCTCCCCTTCCGCTTTTTTTCTATTTTTTTAGACTTTGGGGTACTTCAAAATCTTCATCATCTTCCCCAAAAATCATCAAAATCATCAAAGTCCTCTTCATAGTCTTCCTCATAGTCATCGTCATAGTCTTCTTCATACGCATTATCATAGTCTTCATAGTCCTCTTGATGACGATTTCTTGAGGTCGTCCCTCCGCTTCTACGGTTCTCTTCTTTTTCTCTAATATGTTCTCTACTGGGTGCAGTTCTTCTTCGTCTGTCTGCCATACGCTTCTCCCTATTCTTCGTAAGTATTCTGCCTGCAAAGTATAGCAAAAGCTTTCTTCACAAAAAGAGCTTTCATAATTCCTTAATATAAAGAGTTTTTTTATTTAAACAGAGTTTTTTTATTTAAACAGAGTTTTTATTTAAACAAAATGTATAAGGCTTCGCTTGGTCACTTCTTAAGAATAAAAAAAGGAGAGACTTCCTCCCTCCCCTTTATAAGAAATATTTCTCTTTTAACAATATTTTTTTTAAGCAATGCTTTTTTTAGCAATGCTTTTTTTCAATACTGTTTTTAGCAATGTTTTTTATGCAATGCTTTCCTTCTTAAGCCTTAGGACCTGCTGCGGAAAGCTTCTTTTCCTGCCCTCGGAGCTCTCATACTTCTTAAAGTTCTTTGCAAAGCGTCCTGCCAAGTCCTTTGCCTTCTCTTCCCACTGGCTTGCATCAGCGTAAGTATCTCTTGGATCCCAAGATCTTCGGATCTACGCCGGGTAAAGCTACAGGTACTTCAAAATCGAAGTATGGAATCTTCTTGGTCTCAGCCTTGGCTACATCTCCATTTAAGATGGCATCAATGATTCCACGAGTATCCTTAATGGAGATTCTCTTTTCCGGAACCGTTCCATCCGGTATTTACCAGATAAGCCTTTGCTCCGCTCTTCTCCATACGCTTAACCAGTTCTTCTGCATACTTTGTTGGAGGAAGCTCCAAGAAAGCCTGGCCGAAGCAAGCGGAGAAGGTTGGTGTAGGCTCTGTAATTCCTCTCTCTGTTCCGGCTAACTTTGCGGTAAATCCGGAAAGGAAGTAATACTGAGTCTGCTCCTCTGTCAGGATAGAGATAGGAGGCAGTACACCGAAAGCATCTGCAGAAAGGAAAATAACATTTTTCCGCTGCAGGTGCTGCAGAAACAGGCTTTACAATCTTCTCAATGTGATTGATGGGGTAAGATACACGGGTATTCTCGGTTGTGCTTCCATCCTTAAAATCAATCTTTCCGTTGGCATCTAAAGTTACATTCTCTAAAAGAGCATCTCTCTTGATCGCCTTATAGATATCCGGCTCGGAATCCTTATCCAGGTCGATAACCTTTGCATAACATCCGCCCTCAAAGTTGAAAAATACCGTTGTCATCCCAACCGTGCTCATCATCTCCGATTAAAAGTCTCTTGGGATCTGTGGAAAGGGTGGTCTTTCCGGTTCCGGAAAGTCCGAAGAAGACTGCGGTGTGCTTTCCGTCCAGGTCTGTATTGGCAGAGCAGTGCATGGAAGCAATCCCCTTTAAAGGAAGGTAGTAATTCATCATGGAGAACATTCCCTTCTTCATCTCTCCACCGTACCAAGTATTTAAGATAATCTGCTCTCTGCTGCTGATATTGAACATAATAGCAGTTTCAGAATGTAAGCCAAGCTCCTTGTAGTTTTCAATCTTCGCCTTGGAAGCATTGTAAACAATGAAGTCCGGCTTAAAGTTCTCCAGCTCTTCCTTGGATGGCTGAATAAACATGTTGGTTACAAAGTGTGCCTGCCAAGCTACTTCCACAATGAAACGCACTGCCATTCTGGTGTCCTTGTTCGCTCCGCAGAAAGCATCCACTACGAATAAACGCTTGTTGGAAAGCTCCTTCTAGCCAATTCCTTAGCCGTATTCCATGCTTCCATGGAGGCAGGATGGTTGTCATTCTTATATTCATCGGATGTCCACCATACGGTATCCTTGGATTGCTCATCCATGACAATGTACTTATCCTGGGGAGAGCGTCCGGTATAAATACCGGTCATAACGTTAACTGCCCCTAATTCGCTGACCTGTCCCTTCTCAAAGCCTTCCAGATCTGCTCTGGTTTCCTCTTGAAACAAAAGCTCATAGGATGGGTTATGCACGATTTCCGTGGTTCCTGTAATGCCATATTGCGTTAAATCCAAATTTGCCATAGTGGTCTCCTTCTCACTCTTTTAAAAAAATTTCAAGCCTTGCGTATAAAAAGAATACAAGGCTTAATGTTCTTATTATACATACTTCCTTTGGAAAAGTCACTTGAATTTTTACATTTTTTTGTTGATTTATTTTTAATTACTTAATTATTTTTGCTTTAATTCTTTTTTAAATTTTAGTTTCAAATTTAAAACTGTTCAAAACTTTTCTCAGAATTGTACAAAAATAGCGAGACGATAGGATACGCCTCGCTATTGCTAATCGCTGTGGAATTCAGAATCTCTCCCTAGCAAGAAGAGCTTAGAAAAATCCCTTCCATAATACAGCCTCCGTGCCTTAAACAAATGTCCTTCTTTTTAAGAAGACAGGTTGGAAGCACTGAGCTTTTTCTTCCGGCTGCTTCTCTACCGCTTCCTCCTTAAAGGAGATGGGAAGCTCCAGGGTTTGATAACCCTCACGCACCAGAATCAGGGTATGCTCTCCCTCTGCCTTTCCCTTAAAAGCCTTAGGAGAAATCACCAGTTTTCCTTCCTCTTCCAAGATTTCTAAAGAAGCAGATCGAATCTCTGTAGTAAAGCTTTGTTTATCCAAGTAAGCCTTAAGCTCTCCTTCCTTCAAATACTCTCTATCCTCGGTTTCGAACACAATGTCCTCTCCGGGCTTTGCCACTCCGCCGGTAAATTTCGGCGGCTTAGTTCCTGTAAGATACTCTGTCCTTAACTCTTTGGACAGAGAACCGTCCTCTAAAACTCTATAGAGCGCAGTAGGAGCCTTTCTAATAGCTTCTGCCGTTTTCAAATATTCTGCAGGAGAATAGCTTGCGATACTCTTTTGCCGTTTTTTTCTTTGTAGGCTGCAAAATATCCGGTAAAATCGTAGAACTGCTCTCCTCCTTCCGGAAGAAAATACTTATCCCCTCTGGAACGAAGGAAACGAGCCGCCACTAAATTCGCATCCGGATTGGAAATCCCCAGTTCTCTAAGCAATAGAGCATTGCTTAAGAGATCATAGGAAAAGGGCTAAATACTTATCTTCTCCTTCTCCAAGCTTTTGGCAAATCGGAAAGATCCGGCTTTTTTTCTTCGTAAGAACCTCTCTAGAGGTCGCATGGGAAATGGCATCAAAAGCTGCCACGGTCTTTTTCCCCGTCTTTCTGTCTTGCCTTCTCTTCCTTTTTCATCCTGCTCTTCTTTGGCTTCTCCGGCAAAAACCCTCAAAAGCGTTGCTCGATCTTTCCATATCCGTTTAGCTTTACCGTAAGCACATATTGTCCTGCCCTGATCGGTGAGAAGACTTCCTTCTTCGTCCTTGTTCTTTCCATAAAAAAGTAATGCCCCATCATAATAGTAAAAGTCTTTAAGATATTCCAGCTTTTTGACTGCTACCGTCCGGCTTTCTTAAAACTAATTTTGAGGAGGGATCTCCAAACTCACTGAGATACAATCTTCCCGGAACCTCTGCCATAAAGCGAATAGTCTCACCCTGTTTTTGGAGTACTGCTCTCCGGAGCCTGTCTCAGCACCAGTTTATCTTGAGAAACCAGTTCCAAGGGAATGGTTATTGTACTGTCATCATAGGAGGAGTGAATCTTTACCTGATACCAGCCCTTGCTCCTTAGATTCTCCTGCCCTGCCGGAATATTCACAACGCCAAGCTCTCCATGCTTTGTCTTGTGAACATCTTCTTTGGTGAATTGTAAAGAAGCATTTTTTTATTTCCCAAACCGTAAATACTTCCTTCGCTTAGAGAGGAAATGGAATCAATGCCTTCAAACCATTTTTTTGTTCTTCTGTTTCAGCAAGTAGTTCATATTTTATGGGCTTTCCATTATTTTCCCCCTTATAATCCACCGGAAAGGCTTTAAAATAATAGGTAATGGGAATTCCCTTTTCCTCCTTCTCGCTTAAATCAAAGGTAGTTCTGCTTTCCTTGATTCTTTCTCTGCCGTCCTCTACAACAGGATAATTTAACTCTTCCTTCGTAACTTTTCCCTTTATGACTAAAGACAGATCCCCGGAGCTTTCGAAGGTGCTTGCAGGTGCCTCCTTGGCCTCTCCGGCATTTAAAGACAGAAGCTCCTTTTCTTCTCCGCCATCTTTCTTGGAAATCGTCAGATTCTTGGGAGAAACCACCGTGCTTTCCCATTTCCAAAGCTTTCCGGCAGTATCAATAGCCGTTAACGCTTCGGTAATATCGGTTCCATCCACCTCTACCTTGTAATCCTCGGGGCGTCCCTCTTTAAAGGAGAGTACAATGTACTTGTCAAATCCCAGATTGACTAATCCGCTATGCTCTCTTTCCAATACGGAAAAGACTTCCTTTTTCTCCTGCTCTTCTTGCTCTTTCTTTTCTTGATCTTTCTTTTCCTGCTCTTCTTTTTCCTTTTCTTCTCGAGCCTTCTTCTCCGCGTCCTCCTTCTGTTTTTCTGTCGAAGACTGTTGACTGTTTGCAGAATTGCTTACACTGCCTGAACCGCTTCCGGAACTCCTTCCGGAGCTTCCTCCTGATGACCTGCCGGAACCGCCGGAGCTGCTGCGATTTACCCCTAATACTTCCGGAATACTACGACTTACTCCCGCAACCTGTTGTCCGTCTTCCTTGGAGAGAAGCCCTTTGCCCTGCTCATAAACAGGTTTACCGTTCTCTACCCAATGTCCATCCTCATCTACGGAATAGCCATCCTTGGTTCCCGCGGTAAGCAATTCTCCCAAATGAGCAGAATCCTGTGCTTCAAAAATAATAGCAATAGCCGTCAATCCACTGCCAGCCTGTGCAGAGCTTTCCATAGGAACCGTCATGGGCAGTGTGGAAGAAGAACCATTTTTCCGCTTGGGCTTTTTCCACCAGCCGGATTGCAGTATTCCGCTGTCTTCCTTCAGCAGATACCAAGCTCCCTCGGAGACAATCCATCCCTTCTGTTTTTCTCCTTGGGGATTGATAAATGTCCAAGCCCCTTCCTCCTTCTGCCAATGCCCCTCCGTATTCCCTACCGCCAAAGCGGGGAAGCTGCGAAAAGCATCATACACGCTGCCATCCCAATTGCCAGATTTTTTTAAAGCCCTTTCGTACCATATTTCCTCCTTCGTCGCTAAAAAAATGGGAAAAATTCGTTTTCCTTTTTCCTGTATGTTTTTATTAGTAAATAGCAATTAGATTTTTACTAATTTTATATTAGTCTATACTAACTCTTTATTTTTTTCCTCGTCAATATTTTCACAGTGAATTTATAAAATGAAGATATAATACTTCCTCTTCTCCAAACACAAAAGCTGCCACCCAACGAATTTTTATCGTCGAAGTGACAGCTTTCTGTCATTATGCACACCTTTGTAATGGTGCTTTTATGTTCTTTTACTATTCAAAAATTCAACCAGCTCATAGACTGTCGTTACCGGATTACTGTCTCGGCAGAACACAGTAACCTGATCTCCGGTTAATCTCTCCACTCGTTCTTTAGCGTACTGAATAGCTTCTGGCTGGTGTTCCTGCAATTCTTCAAAAACATCCACACTTTTTCCGTAATTTTCCAAATATCCTTTGTTTTTCAAGATGTCAATTACCGTAGCGGAATCTTTCAAATATCCATTCCGTTTTTCAAAATGGAGCAGATACCAATATTCAAATGCCGGATTGGAATATGCAATTTTGTACCCATGCTTCTCCGAATAGGAAATTGCAGCTTGAAGCTCAGAGTCTTTATTATCATCACAGTCAAATGCACACCAAAGTCGATCTCCGTCTTTCGGATAATAATCCGCTTGGGAAATCAGGGATTTTTGCGTGTTTCACCAAATGTTCCGCCGCTTTATGTTTTGATGGAATTGGGATAATATCCACCAGGCAGTTTCGTGAACGAAAATGTTTGAAATAAAGAGTTTCTGTTTCTTTTCCTTCGCAGATGATATAAACAATCGGTTTACGCTTCCGCCGCTTAACTTTGTTCGGATCATACTCTTTTCGCATCTTGCTCATCAGGCGTCACCTCCGATAAAAGGGATTGCACCAAATCGTCCCTGAAGATAACCCTTACGCACATTTTTCTCCTTTTCTTGAGAGAAAGATGCCAGCGAGTATAGCTCTGTTGCACAAGTCTCATCGTTTTTTTCAGCAAACCAAATCGATCTCTACGGAAGAAATTCAAGTCAAGCAGCATTGCATCGTGTGTTGTAAAAATCAGCTGCGCTCCCTTTGTATTGACAGCCTTATCCTGCACCATTTCACTCAGCCTTCTGGTTAAAAGAGGATGCAGACTATCTTCAATTTCATCAACAACTAAAAGTGCGCCGTTTTCAAGTGCCTGCAACCATCCTCCGATGCGGGCAAAAAAGTGTTGTGTACCGACAGATTCCTGTTCCATTAAAAGCTGAAAGTATTCTGTTGTACCGTCCTCGTTAATAATTCGATGTGTTGTCGTAATAACCGGTATTTTACCAGAGATGTTCTTGATTGTAACATCGGTGATTCCAAGATCGGCAAGCAACAATTCTTTTAAGATTCGAGCTTTCTTATCATCACCGCTGACAATCTGGGCAACAGTTTCTGAGGTAGCTGGCTCTTCATCCATCAGGAATGTCAACTTTTCTAGGAACCACCGATAAGCATTTTCCGTCTGAGGCAGATTCCAGTCATTAGAGGACACCAGATAGAGCTTATTGTCCGGTGTTCGGTTACTCAGAGTAACCTGCTCATTTACATTTTTCCCGGAACTCATACACTCCATTTTCTCTTGAAAAAAAATTAAGGCTTCACGGCCATTCGGCCAATGGTAAAGATACTCTTTGTAAATCTTCTTTGCATCAAAAGAAAAAAACCGTATGTGTAACGAACTCCCTGAAAAAAATAAATACCATTTCAAAAGAAGTCGGAACCTTTGTTCCTCCAAACGGCTCCCACGGCAGCTTTTTGTCCCTTAGAAACTTTTTGCAGCATTTCCCGCAACCATTTCTTTCATTGTCATCATTGCATGTAATACGTTACTTTTTTTCCGGCTGCATTTGCACCGTAAATTGCAAGTACGGGCAGCAATGCCTTCTTTTTCATCTGGATGAAGCAGATACTCATCAAATGACTTATCCTTAGAGGCCGCAAAACTGATCACGGCACTGTTTTTTTATTGACCTGTGATTTTCAACTGTAAACTGAATCAACATAATTGAATACCTCCATTCTCAGTATTCGTATTTTTCAGTCACCATTATAACAGTTAAAAAAATGCCTTGGTAAATATTTATGGCTTATTTTTGCGGTTTTTTTCTGCGAAACTTATAAATAAATTCTTCCTTAGCCATTTTTTTCGCAAAAATTTTTTTATCATACTATGACCCCTATCATCTTAGTCAGAACAACTTAGTCAATAACCGTACTGAGCTGGCCAAGCACCAGACCGGATATGTAGATCAGTCCCATGCAGAGCCAGACAAAAAGATAAAAACCACAAAAAAATCGCCCTTTGGCAGGACCGAAATCCTTGCCAAAAGGCGATTCATTGTTTTTTGAAACTTCTTCCCAATAGTTAAAAAGAGAATAAGCTTTTAACTTTTCGGTTTTTAGCTTTCTGCTTTATCTTTTCTTCTTTAGCTTTCGTAGGAAGTAGTAAATGCTTAAAAGGCTAAAGCTTAGTGCTGAAGCAAAAGGCATACCAAAAGCAAATGAGAGGTATCTGCCGTATTCACCTTTCTGGACTGTGCCCTTCTCAGTGCACCCGGAACTTTGACACCTAACATAACATAAACAGTATCGAGAGGCTTGAAAAGCCTCTATTTTTTTACGCAATCAATAGTTCTATATATTGCGTCTTATTGCGTACTGTTGTATAATATAATTCATTTTTAGGGAGGTGCCTATGAGACTTAGAGCCACTAAATCTGCTCACTCAGTTTCTTACTCTGTTATTAAATCTGCTTATATCAATAAAAAACGTACGACTGTAACCGTTGAAAAACTGGGAAACGAAAAGGAAATCTGTAAAAAGTATGGTGTTTCTGATGCTCTTGCATGGGCTAAAGAATACGTCGCCAATTTAAATAAGAATGCCGAAAAGGAATAAACCTATTGATATCTCGTTTGATCCCTCAATTCCCCTCACTCAGAACGATCAGAGGCTCTTCAATGGAGGCTATCTTTTCCTACAGGATATTTATTTTCAGTTGGGGTTTGATAAGATTTGCAAAGCTATTGCCAGAAAGCATGGATTTAAGTACAACCTCAATTCAATTCTTTCAAGGCTGCTCTATACAAGAATCCTTTATCCTTCTTCAAAACTGTCTTCTTTCGCGCTTTCTTCAAGATTCATAGAAAAGCCGGATTTTTTTCTCTTGAAGATATTTACCGTTCTCTATCCATCATTAATGAAGAGTCGGATTACATTCAGTCCACACTTTATCGGAACAGCTTAAAGATTTCAAAAAGAAAAAAACCGGAGTGATTTACTATGACTGCACCAACTACTTTTTTTGAGCTTGAGCAAGCAGATGGATTAAAACAGTATGGAGCTTCTAAAGAAAACCGGCCTCTTCCCATTGTTCAGATGGGACTTTTTTATGGACAGTGATGGTATTCCTCTTGCCTTCAGTGTCAATCCCGGAAATACCAATGAACAAACGACAATGGTTCCTTTGGAAAAACTTCTTGAAGATTTTTTTCCTTGTCTAGACTGGTCGTATGTACGGATGGAGGGCTTTCCGCATTATCCAACCGTAGATATAACTCCAAGGGGAATCGTGGTTTTTATCACAACACAATCCATAAAAGAAGTTAAAAAGGTTTTCTGAAAGAATGGTGTCTCGATTCTAAAGACTGGCGTCTAAAAGGCAGTATGCAAAAAGTATAACATTTCCGAACTGGACGAAGAAAAAGACAGAGAAAAAATCTTTTACAAAGAACGGTGGATAAATGAAAATGGACTTGAACAACATCTGATTGTATCCTATTCCATCAAATACAGGGATTATCTAAGGTACGTTCGGAGCGGACAAATCAGCCGTGCCCAAAACCTTATTACCAATAATCCCAAAGAAATAGACCACAACCGCCAAACCGATTTCAAACGGTTTGTTAAAAAAAACAGTGTCACGCCGGAGGGAGAGCTGGCTGAGCAGAGCTTTTTAGAACTCAATGAAGATGTCATCCGAAAAGAAGAACAGTATGACGGTTTCTACGCTGTATGCACTAACTTGGAAGATGATGCTTCAGCTATCATTGAAGTAAACAAACAACGCTGGCAAATCGAGGAATGCTTTCGCATTATGAAAAGTGAATTCAAAGCACGACCGGTATACCTTCACAGAGATGATAGGATTAAGGCACACTTTATGATTTGTTTCCTTTCATTAATTCTCTACAGATACCTGGATAAACAACTTGGAAGCAAGTATTCATGTGAAAAACTGTTACATGGTCTAAAAGATATGAACTTTCTAAAGATTGAAGGCAGAGGATTTATCCCGACATATGCAAAAACAGAATTTACAGACGATCTAGAAAAAGCCTTTGGAATTAATACTTCTATGCAGATCGTCACTATAGAAAAAATGAGAAATATTTGCCATCAGACTAAAGAATAAAAATCTGTACGCACATCTGATAACAAAGAAAAAAGCTCTGTAAACCGCTTGATTTCAACGATTTATAGGGCTTTTTTACTATGTAGACTGTCAAAGTCGGGATTATAACAGTTAAAAATGCCTTGGTAAATATTTATGGCTTATTTTTTTGCGGTTTTTTTCTGCGAAACTTATAAATAAATTCTTCCTTAGCCATTTTTTTCGCAAAAATTTTTTTATCATACTATGACCCCTATCATCTTAGTCAGAACAACTTAGTCAATAACCGTACTGAGCTGGCCAAGCACCAGACCGGATATGTAGATCAGTCCCATGCAGAGCCAGACAAAAAGATAAAAGCCACAAAAAAAATCGCCCTTTGGCAGGACCGAAATCCTTGCCAAAAGGCGATTCATTGTTTTTGAAACTTCTTCCCAATAGCTAAAAGAGAAAGAGCTTTAACTTTTCGGTTTTAGCTTTCTGCTTTATCTTTTTATTCTTTAGCTTTCTTAGGAAGTAGTAAATGCTTAAAAGGCTAAAGCTTAGAGCTGAAGCAAAGGCATACCAAAGCAAATGAGAGGTATCTGCCGTATTCACCTTTCTGGACTGTGCTCTTCTTAGTGCCCCCAGAACTTCTCCCAAACGCTTCAATTCCGCTTCTTCCTCAGGAGTTAGAGGACGCTTCCGTCCTGCGCCAAGGATTTCTCCGATTCGCTTCTGAATCTCCTCAATGGTTTGAGGAATTGTTGGACTTGGGGGAATGTTCGTTCCATTGTCCGGTGTGGGATTCTCCGGTTCTCCCGGTACTGTGGGCTTCTCCGGCTCCACAGGAGGTTCTCCTGGGCCTCCCGGTGTATTCGGTGCGGGGAAGGATGGCCTCCTTGGTGTTCCACCACCGCCTCCGCCGCCCGGATTTCTTGGGTTGTACAGGTTATCAAAGAGAATCTCCGATACCTCTACACCATCCTTATAAATCTTACGAGTCACTACCAAGTCCTCTTTATTTTCAGCAAGCTGACTTACCGTAAAGACTACTTTATAAAGAGATTTGTCATAGGTATAGCCTCTGAGTCCATCCTTTAATTCCTCCACCGTATACACGTATTTTCCGGGAACATGGAAGGTAATGGGAGCAAATTCCGTGTGTCCTTCTCCGGAAATCACCACCATCTCCGTTTCAGACTGGCTACCCTCCGGCATCGGCTGGAACAGTCCCTTAGGCATAGAGCTTAAGGAAGGCTTTACTTCGGTAATAGGACTACCGGAGCCATATAAGCTGCCATATTCCAGGTTGGAACTGCTCAGGAGATTTTCCTTATTGCGAACAAGCTTTTCATCCTTATCCAGATATTCCATAAAGGGATCACTGTTCTTACCGTTATTCAGGAAGATTTCATTTTCATCAAAGCTTGGGTCTTCTCTCTTGTCAGTCCAATATACGGAGTTGGATGTAATTTCCATGGTCTCTGTCCGTAAAACAAAGCGGAAAGGGTCAGCCTTGGGGGGCTTTCTTCCGGAAATCTTCTTACCCAGCTCCACCTGCCCCTGCGTGGGTGTAGGCGTAAAGACATTGGTATAGTTAAAGTCGTCTCCTCCTACCAAGGCATAGAGCTTACCATCAATACGACGAACTTTAATAGTAACATTTCTGGTGGCACGAGGATCATTGTTTACTCCGGGGAATAAACCGCTTTCTGTTACTGTATACTGATAATCCCCTTCAGCCGCAATCTTAACTCTTCCGAAGTTAACCTCTCCTCCAATAGCATCAGGATTTGTCTTACTTAAACTGTCGGAACTACCTGCCTCTAGCGGCATAGGTGCTCCATTTTTACTCTTTAAGGTAAAGGTAAATGCATTACTGATATCCGGCTTCTTAATTCCTGCAGTAGCACTTAAGAACTTTTGCACCTTGATTTCCGGTTCAATGATTTCATCTCCGAAAACATTGGTAAAGGTCAAAGGATTGTCACTGTTAAACCGTAAATCGGAAACCATCTTCTTATGATCCGGGTCAGTAACGGTAATGGTGATATATTTATCTCCCATATCCTTGCTGGTAACACCGCCCACACTCGTTCCATGCTCATTAATTTTATAAGTATAGGTTCCGGGTCTCATCAGGCGAATGTTTCCAAATTCTACCGTTCCGCCGTCCTTATCCGGGTTCTTCAATACTGTAGTGATAGAGTTTCCCTTTTCATCCAGTAAAGGTGCCCCATTTTCTCCACTGATGGTGAAGGTAAATTTTCCACGAATATCGGGAGCTTGCTTAGCTAAGTCCTTAGGAACCTCCAAAAATCTTCTTTACAGGAAGCTTAAAGACTACCGGCTCTACCAGTCTATGGCTACTGCTGCCTTCTACAATATCCGGTGCCACATTCTGAGGAATATCATTTCCCGGGAATAAGGTAGCTACACGGTATGCCAGATTGGTGTTTACAACAGGAACCTTATCCATATCCGTATGAGCCAGCATATTGACATTGGCAATAAGCAATCCCTTCTTATCTAAAATGAAGGGCTTATCGTGTTGGGTGCTTCGAAGATCAAAAGCCAAAGCCACAATCTTATCTTTTTCTACGCCGACATTTTGTGTTTCGTCTTCGTAGTTCCATTCATGCCAAATACTGGTACCGGTATTCCTCGGATTGTTTGGATTCGTATCATTGTTGTAATCCGGGTCATGAAAGGCCTTCCCTAAATCTCTTTTCGCCTCAGTAGGAATTTCATAAGAGTAAAAAACTCTGGGCTTTAAGGTATCCGAGTTGTTGGCATTGTCCTTATCAAAGGAACGCTTGGACAAAAGACTATTGATGTCTACACCGGTAAAGTCTCCATTTCTATCCTTTTTCTCTCCCAGGATATCATAGATTACCAAATCCGTAGTTCTACTATTGTCTGTAGCCTGGTACATCAGTCTATGGGTATAAGGATCTCCCATATAGCTTACATTAGTACTTAAATAACGAGGATCAATCTCCGTAGAAACCGTATTGCTGAATCTTGCCTCCAATACCGTTACCGGGCCGTAGGGCATATTCAGTTCCGTTACGGAGGTGGTGAATTTTTTGCTACGTTTTAAAGCCTCCTTCGCAAGGTCTTGGTAATGTTGGATTTTTCTCTGCTTTATTCTCCGGATTTGCAAGATCCGGGTTATAGTTTGATTCCAAACGGTATTCTCGTCAGTATTGACAAATCCCAAGGTGTTTTTTTCGCCGTTCTTCCTCGATCCACAATATTGGTGTAAGGGTTCCATAAGGTATAGTTTAGCTTCCAACCGCTTCGATTGTAGAGTTTATGCCAGAAACGATGGTCTGCATCATCCGGAATAGTTAACTTAATAATCATCATGGTCTGGCCGGATTTCTCCCAGTTCTTCTTAAACTCTACGGTATAGTCCTTCCCCTTGACAAATTTTTTACTTTCCGGTGGAGTATCCGCCGCATCCCAGGTTCCCAGAACGATGGAGCTTTCGTCCACATAGGTTCCTGCAGGAAGCAGGTCATAGATAATGCCGGATTTTAACACATAAGGCTTGGTAAACTCTTCTCCCTGTAAACTGGTGGGGAAGGTTCCCGAGTTAGAGCCCCAGGCAATAACATCCATGCTTTGCTCGCTGCGCTCAGGATGGTCCACATAAGGTTTGTTTTGCTTTACCAGCTCCGAGTTGATATTTAAGGGCTCTAAACCGTAGCCTATTTCAGCCAAGTATTTTCCCGCCCTCTTATTAATAACCGCTGTACCTAATTGACGGACTTCTCCTACAGCACCACCTGCCAGGAAGTTTATGTTATACTCGTCTCCTCTAGCCATGGTTTTGGCAATGAAGGTCCGCATAGCAGGCTGAGGAGTTAGCTTTATGGTGAATGATGCATCAAAGTTCGTCTTATAATAGGGGGAATCCTGTTTAAACTGAAGCCCTACAATGTTATCTCCAAAGGCAGCCTCTAAGTCCAGCTGATTCGTCTTGGTAATGTCGGTAGAGTCATTGACTGTATTCTTCTTTATAGCACCGTCCTCTGTTACGGTAAAGGTAACGCCTCCATTATCTTTATAGCTTAAGTAACCATACTTAAAAAAACCTCTTCCAAGATCCCTCTTATCCTTAACCCAAACCTCTACAGGAGGATAAGTTTTATCTTTCTTTCTGGGACTTGCTTTACCGGAGAATTTCATCAGCGGATTATCCAGATAATCCACATCATAGACCTTCGAATCTCTTAAATCGATACGGCTATAATGGTAGTCATCCTCTGTTAATTTATAAATGCCCCCTCTATAAACATCCCCGTTTGTTATAGAACCACTGGAGAATTCATCCTGATTGGTTTCCTCCTTCAATGTTTTTCCATCTACTTGTCTCGGTTTTACAGAGAATAGTTTATACTCTCCGTCTGTAATGGTAGTACCGGAACCGGGAACAGTAGGATCAGAGGAGGTGGTATAGCTTCCATCCTTTGACACATTTACACTGCTATCCTTTGCCTTATAGGAAGAAGAAAGAGTAAAACTTTCATTCCAGTTGCTATATATTACAGGAGCCGCTGTACCCTTTTCATAAATACTTTGTAATCCAAAAATGCCAAGGTAACTCTGTCTATCTACAGTATTATACTTCTTTAATAAAAAGTCTCCCGGCCCTGAAGAAGGAAGAAGTACCTTCATAGGTGCTGCCTCTGCCTCACCCTTTCTCACATAGCCGTCTGCCCAGGTTTCTGTAAATGCAATCTTATTCTTAATCTCGAGCCCCTCGGTCGTAAGATCTATCCCCTTATCCTTTGCCTCTTGCAATTTACTGATAGGATACTTATACAGTAAGGCATAAAGCTGGGAATTATACTTGTCGTAGGCATAATTTAAGGCTTCCGCATAGGGCTGATTAGTGGGGAGGTTTGCTACACTGGGGTCCTTTGGAATTCCTACATAGCTTCTACCTATGGGGTTCTCCAAAAAAAGGCTTTTGTTGCAGGAGGGTTTTCTCCCGGCCCCATAAACTTTGCAATATCCGCATAACCGTTTCTGGCAAAATTTTTCAATATTGCCTTTATAGTTGTAGACATTCCATGCCGCGTTTGTAGGAAGCTTCTTCGCACCAACCAGGATACCTCCACCCGAATCTGCAGGGTCTAAGGTATGGAAGGTGTAATCAAAGGGCTGAGAACTTCCCCTGGCTCTATCCACTCTTACATACCAAACACCGTAAAAAAATACTCACCCGCTTTATCCGTGGTCTCGCCCCAGCTGGGATCCCAAGCGAAGAAAAGCCCCTGATTCGCATCCGCCTCGCCATGCTTAAAATTGAAGCTGGTAGGCTCAACCTTTGTTTCCACATGAACGGAAAGAGGAACATCCTGTTTCACATCCAAGTTGTTATCGCTATGGTCAATATTTAAGCTGACAGGGAAATTATTATCATAGACACCTACCCCCTTAGCATTATCATGCTTTACTTTCAGCATGGTAGGAGTCAGGTTATAGGCAATATCCGCCTTAAAGGTAAATCCACCGTTTATGGCCCTGTAGTTTGTTAAACGAAGATAGTCTACCGGCTTATCCTTTCCGGGAACATTCTTTTTTTGATAATGGTATAATTAAAGCTACTTTGGGTGTTGGTATTCGGTGCCTCAAGCAAACCGGTAGCCATAGAAGGCTGCAGCTTATATTGATTTCCTTCCTTTTTCTCATACACGGAAAGTTTGTTCGGTTCATTTTCATCCCAGCCTTCAAAAAAATTCTGGCAGGAACATCAATACTAACAGTTCCGGGTTCATAACTGACATTTTTGTTTCCCTTCAGGGTAAGCTCTATGCCCAGGGTAGTTGTATCCGTAGCATTGGAAGCATTCTCCGGAGGAATGATTGTTAAATCTCTTTGTTCCCGCATATCCCCATTAGTGTTATTTCTATAGGTATGGCCGTTGGGAATGGTAGTGCCAAATCGAGGAGCATTAGGAGCTTCCGTCCAGAATGCCTTAAACTCATGGTTTACAGCCTCTTCTCCCAAATCCCTTTTTCTTCTTACCAGAGTAAAGGGACTGAAATGCTTTTGCGGAAAAACAGGAGTTCTTCTCCTCCTCCTTTACACTAAGGATTTTCTCCGGGACGATCTTCAGAAAGATGTACAATCTGTAATTCTTCCTCAAGATCCTCTTCTTGATCTTCTTTAAATTTCTCCTCAGTCTTCTCTAAAGCATCCTTTATTTTTTTATTTTTCTGCAGACGAAGCTCTACCTTCTTGCCGTTCTTAGGCTGTACTTCCTTTTTCCACACCGTTAATTTCTCTGTAGAAGGAAATGTCGATAGCCTCCAGAACTTCAACCTCCGCCTCTTCCCCCGGATTCTTTTTCTTATAATCCTTCAAAGAAAGGGCCTTGGCCTCCTCCAGAATACTTTCCGAATCTACTGGAACCACCTTAATTTTGGTTCCCTCATAGAAGGTTCCCTCAGAAAAAGCTTGCCAGCACAGTAATATCCTTACTGTAGGAGACCTCAAAGGAACCGGCGTCCATATACTCCGGCTTTTCCTCCTGTTTAGCTTCTTCCGATGACAAAGTCGCCTTCTCTTCCGAAGAAGACTCCTCAGTCTTTTCTTCCGAAGGAACAGTCTTTTCCTCCTTTTCTGAAGCTAAATCTTCTTTCTTTTCCTTGTTTCCCTCTGATTCGGATTCTTCCTTCTCTAAGGCAGTTTCTTCCAAAGAAGTCTTTCTCTCCTCCCTCTTCTCTTCCGAAGAAAGGATTGTTTCCTTCTCTTCTTCCCTTTCTTTCAGACTTTCAGAGGATTTGTCTTCTGTAGCAATAGCGATACGTTCTACCGTTTCACCGGCAATTTCTTCCGCATAGCTAATGCTTTGCAAATTTCCCGCAAGCATCAAAAAAACTGAGGAAATAAGCCATGCCCTTCTTGGCAAATCCTCCTCTTCGACGTCTTTTAGAGAAATTCTTTCGGGTCAGGCTTTCCCTTCCTCTTCCCGCTTCTCCTGCACCTAAGTGCTGTTCTGTTTTTGTACTGCATGGCACACTCCTTATGTCCAATTTCTTCCCTTCCTAAAGGAAGAAGTTTATAAACGATTTCCTTGCTTTTTCGAGAAAAATCGTTTTTTTAATAAAAAAACTGTCAGGACTGCCTATTATAGGGTAAGTCCTAACAGTTTGTCGACAGAAAAATTATTATTTTTATTAGCGTTTTTTTCAAAATTTTTTCTACTATAATAATTTATTTCGTAAAGATACGATTTTTTTAATATTATTGTATAAGTTTCTTATTTTTATCATTCCATTTTTAAAAGCAATATACTGCATGCTTTTGGTAAGCAATACACTACATACTTTGCAGGCAATACACTGCATGTTTTGCAAGCAATACTATAAAGATTTACAAGGGTGTAGAGCGTTTTCATCAACACGTTTTGTCCTATAACTCTAAAAAAAGGAGTATAGAGAAACGAGATACGAAGTCGTTCTTCTCTATACTCCCTGTATGGGATTAATGCTGAATCTTAGTTTAAAACTCCGCTATTATCTGGTCTTAAACTTAGAAATCAAATCGTTCATCAGGTTAGCCTGGGCAGAGAGCTCTTCCGCTGTTGCCGCACTTTCCTCAGCTGTTGCGGAGTTCTCCTGTACTACTGCGGAAATCTCCTGAAGACCTTCACTCAGTCTGCTAACTCCTGCGGATTCCTCTTCGGAAGCCTTGGAAATTTCTTCGATTAAATCATTTACCTGATTGGTACTCTCGGATACAGACTGTAATGCCTCTGCTGTTTCCTCCGTAAACTTTGCCCCCTTCTGTACTGCTCCGATGGTCTCTTCAATCAGAAGGGAAGTATTCTGAGCAGCTTCCTGAGACTTCTTAGCCAGGTTTCCTACTTCGTCCGCAACCACCGCAAAGCCCTTACCGGCTTCTCCCGCTCTTGCTGCCTCGATAGCCGCATTCAGAGAAAGGATATTGGTCTGGAAGGCAATATCATCAATGGTCTTGATAATCTTGCTGATTTCCTTGGACTTCTCGGTGATTTCTTCCATAGCCCCCTGCATGTCAGTCATCTTCTGGTTACTGGTTTCTACATGAGAACCGCTGACAACACCCAGCTGTTGAGCCTTTTCCGCCTGCTTTGTGGTGTGGCGAATCTGCTCTGTAATATCTTCCATGGTCTTGGAAAGCTCTGCAATGGAGGAAGCCTGCTTTGTGGTTCCTTCAGAAATTCTCTGTGCCATGCTACTTACCTGATCCGCGCTGCCGCTTACCTCGGAAGAGGAAGTGTGTACATTCTTTAAAGTTCCGTTTAAGCTTGTGGAAATTTCCTGTAAAGAATTTAAGATTGGACGGAAATCTCCCTTTATAGTTCTCATCTTCTTTGATTTCCGTTCCAAAGTCTCCCTGGGCAAATGCAGTGAGCTTAGCCTGTAAATCAGATACTACATAATTCAGACGCTTAACGATATTGTTAAAGCTCTTTACCAAACGACCGATTTCATCTTCCTGTGCATAAGAAACCTTAATATCAAAGTTTCCATTTGCCAACTTGTCACTTTCCTCTGCAAGCTTTCCAAGAGGACTAAGGGACTTCTTCAGTGCCGAGAAAAGAATTACCTGTAAAAGAATAAACAAAATAACTTCTGCCGTAGCCAATGCAACAAAGAGCTGGTTCTTTCCTTGGTTATATAAATCCAAGCTCATTGCGGACTGTACATACCAGTCTGTACCGTAGATGGTGAGCGGTGCAAAGTAACGAATACGGTGACTGTCCTTGATATGGAAAATGCTCTCTCCATCAAACTTGCTCTGGATGTCATTCTTAAAGGTCTCTTCTCCAACATACTCGGAAAGGTTCTTTCCTACTGCATCGGGATTAGAGCTGTAAACAAACTTACCATCCTTATTGATAACATCAAAGAAGGTCTTAGCGCCCTCTCCAGACTTATCTTGACCCAGAGAATCAAACATCTTAACATTTAAGTCTACTACTACCGTTCCCATAAACTGGTCATTATGAAGAATAGGTACAACCAATACAAAAATTGTCTCTCCGGTAATAGAGGATACAAAGGGATCTACCACATGGCTTACCTTTTCCTGAGAAGCTTTGGTATAATACTCTTCCGCTCCATTTCCATAGAACTTATAATCCAGGAACTTGAAGAACCGCTTGTTCTCATCTCCGTTATCTCTTCCTAAATACATAGCGTATTCCGGCTCACCCTGCTGGAATGCATTTGGCTCGAAGAAAACGCCTGCACCCATGATGTGCTCATCGTGACGAATCATTTCCCAAACAGAATCCAGCAAATATTTTTCTTCAAAGGATCTTCTTTGGCTTAAGTGAACGGTGTCTTTTAAAAGACTGGGAACTGTTGCCGCTCCGTCATCCGTTTCGTTATACATTTCCTCCAAGTGATCACTGATTGCTCTTGCAGCGTTCTCTGCTAAAGTGATGGATTTTTTAGCTTTTTCTACGTTCATAGCAGTAGTAGAAAGTAAGTAATCCTGATTAATCTTATCGAAGGATTTTCCTACCGCATTCAGCAGAACAATGTTTGCCAACACAAAGACCACCAACATGGATACGCAGACCAATACAGAAATTCTTCCTGCCAGGCTAGATCTCTTTTTACCCTTTACAGCCTTTGCCTTCTGTCCCGGTTTTCCTCCCGGAGCCTTCTTAAAAGCCTTGGAGCCCGGCTTTTCCTGGTTCCCGCCTGCCTCTGTCTTAACAGCAGCTTCCTTTGGGCTTAACCCGTTTTCCTGTGTGTTTTCCATTCTTCCTCCTTGAAATTGTCATTCCTCTATCTCAGGAAAAATTTCGTGAAATGGTAGGAGTTACTCTCCTCCATGATTCCGCTTTAATCAATATCGTCAGTTTGGAAGAATGTATTAGTGAATTTACGGAAATTAAAAAAGCTATCGTTAGCTTTCAACAATATAGATCTGAAATGGGAGTATGCTTTCACTCACTTAATTCTACGCATTGAAGTGCTATATTCATTATATAGATACGCTCTAATGCAGTATGGTCTGTAATTGGGGCACGCTCCCGCTAACTTCGCCTTCGCAACGGTACTAACTTCAAGCTTCGCTTTACTCGCTTTCAGTAAGTACCGGCGGGCTCAGATTGCCCCTATTACAGACCATACTGCATTATTCGCTTCTCTTATGAATTTTTACTAGTCTACTTTCTCGCCACAGGCTTCTGCGTAGGCTTTCAGGGCTTCTTTTTGTTTCTTGTTTAACTTCTTCGGAGTTTCTACCACTAAGGTTACGTAGTGGTCCCCTCTAACGTTAGGGTTCTGCAAGGACGGAACGCCCTTACCCCGAAGTCTTGTTCTGGTATCGGACTGGGTTCCCGGGGTAATCTTTAATTCCACCGGTCCGTCCACAGTCTTTACAATGGTGCTTCCTCCTAAGGTAGCCTTAGGGAAGCTGATAGCCTCTGTAGAATAGATATTCACGCCCTGTCTCTTAAAGAAGGGGTGATCGCTGACAGATACCTCCACCAGTAAATCGCCTCTGGGACCGCCGTTTCTTCCCGGATCTCCGCCGCCGGACTTACGAATCGCCTGTCCATCATCAATTCCCGCAGGAATGGCAATTTCCATGCTCTTCTCTGTATTGATGTAACCTTCTCCACGGCAATCCGGACATTTTTCTTTGATAACCGTACCTTCTCCGTGACATTCCGGACAGGTGGTTACCTGCTGAATGGTACCGAAGATACTTTGCTGGGTCATTCTTACCTGACCGGCACCGTTACAACGGGGACAGGTCTGCTTTCTCCGTTCCCGGCTTCGCTCCCGAGCCGTTACAGGTCTTACAGGTATCTTTATATCGAATCTTAATGGTCTTCTTTACACCCTTAATGGCTTCATCAAAGGAAATCCGAAGTCCTACACGAATATTCGCCCCCTTTTTCCGGCATATTGGCTCTTCTTCTGGAAGAACCATAGGAGGATCCAAAAGCCTCCGCCGAAGAACTCGGAGAAAATATCTCCCATATCCATGCTGCTGAAATCAAAACCGCCGAAACCGGAGCTTGCTCCCGCTGCGGAATTCGGGTCAAAGGCCCGCATGGCCATAGGTGTCATAGGCCTTTCTCTTTTCCGGATCGGACAGTACCGCATAGGCTTCCGAAGCTTCCCGGAATTTCTCTGCGGCACTTTCATCTCCGGGATTAGAGTCCGGATGGTACTGCTTTGCCAACTTTCGATAGGCTCTTTTAATGGCACTATCATCGGCATCTTTCTTTACCCCCAGCACCTCATAATAATCACGCTTTTCTGCCATATATTTTCCTCTCCTTTAAATCCCAGGAAAAAGACAGGCTAAGCCTGTCTTTTCCGGAAAAAATTTCAAATTACACTTCCTTAAAGTCTCCGTCAACTACATTATCGTCAGCGTTACCGCTCTGGCTTTCAGAAGCACCGGCAGTTGCATCTGCTGCGCCGGCAGCCCCTGCTGCTTGAGCCTGCTCATACACCTTGGTGAAAAGTGCCTGAGAGGACTGCATCAGCTTCTCCTGTGCTGCCTTAATCTGCTCCGCACCGTCCTTGGTAATGCCCTCCAAAGGATTTGCTGCAAGAACATCCTCTAATGCCTTTAAGTCAGCCTCTACGCTTGCCTTATCGCTGTCGCTAATCTTATCTCCCACATCGGTAAGAGCCTTCTTGGTCTGGAACACGATGGAATCTGCTCCGTTTCTTACTTCGATGGCTTCCTTCTTTTCCTTATCCGCTGCTTCAAACTGCGCTGCCTCATTTACCGCCTTATCAATGTCTTCCTTGGACATGTTGGAGCCGGAAGTGATGGTAATATGCTGCTCCTTACCGGTTCCCTTATCCTTAGCGGAAACATTTACGATACCGTTGGCATCAATATCAAAGGTAACTTCAATCTGAGGAACACCGCGCTGTGCCGGTAAGATACCGTCCAGTCTGAACTGTCCTAAGGTCTTGTTATCTCTTGCAAACTCTCTTTCACCCTGTACTACATGGATATCTACTGCAGTCTGATTATCTGCCGCTGTAGAGAATACCTGTGATGCTCTGGTAGGAATCGTGGTGTTTCTCTTGATAAGAGGAGTAGCCACTCCGCCTAAAGTTTCGATGGAAAGTGTTAATGGAGTTACATCCAGAAGAAGAACATCGCTTGCTCCCTCTTCTCCGCTCATCTTACCACCCTGTACCGCTGCACCAAGAGCCACACACTCATCCGGATTTAAGTTCTTGGAAGGCTCTTTTCCGGTAAGCTGCTTTACCTTCTCCTGTACAACAGGCATTCTGGTAGAACCGCCGACTAAGAGTACCTTACCAAGGTCAGCGTTACTCAGTCCTGCATCCTTCATAGAGTTCTGTACCGGAACAGCAGTTCTCTCTGTTAAATCGGAAGTAATCTCCTCAAACTTTGCTCTGCTAAGCTTCATATCCAAGTGCTTAGGTCCCTCTGCCGTAGCAGTGATGAAAGGCAGGTTAATATCGGTTGTAGTTGCGGAGGAAAGCTCTTTCTTTGCCTTCTCGGCAGCTTCCTTCAAACGCTGTAAAGCCATCTTATCCTGAGAAAGGTCTACACCCTCTGCCGCCTTAAACTCGTCTACCAACCACTTGGTAATACGATCATCATAGTCGTCACCACCTAAACGGGTATCACCGTTTGTGGACAATACTTCGATGACACCGTCTCCGATATCAATGATGGATACGTCGAAGGTTCCTCCACCTAAGTCGTAAACCATAACCTTCTGCTCGGACTCATCCTCCAAGCCGTAAGCAAGAGCTGCCGCTGTAGGCTCGTTGATAATACGCTCAACCTTAAGACCTGCAATCTTACCGGCATCCTTGGTAGCCTGACGCTGTGCGTCATTGAAGTAAGCAGGAACGGTAATAACCGCCTCTGTTACCTTCTCTCCCAAGTAGCTCTCTGCATCCGCCTTTAACTTCTGTAAAATCATAGCGGAAATTTCCTGTGGAGTGTAATCCTTTCCGTCAATGGATACCTTGTAATCTGTACCCATGTGTCTCTTAATGGAAGAAATGGTTCTCTCTGCATTGGTTACCGCCTGTCTCTTCGCAGGCTCTCCCACAAGACGCTCTCCGGTCTTGGTAAATGCCACTACAGAAGGAGTGGTTCTCATACCCTCTGCGTTGAGGGATAACAACGGGCTTTCCGCCCTCCATAACGGCTACACAGCTGTTGGTTGTTCCTAAGTCAATTCCAATAATCTTTCCCATAGTATTTTCTCTCCTTTTTTTCTCTAATCTATATAATATTGTTATTTCTATTTTTTTAATTTATTTCTTTACCTTTACCATGGAGTGGCGAACCACATTCCCCCGGTAAGTATAACCCTTCTGCAAATCCTGAGTTATGGTATCTTCCTCCGCATCTCCCTCTTCCTCCGTCATCACCGCATTGTGTAAAGCCGGATCAAACTTCTTCCCGAGGGCCTCGATTGCCTGAATGTTACAATCAGCAAACATCTTCTGAATCTGCTTATAAATCCCTTCTACGCCTTTCACAAAGGGAGAATCCTTCTCCTCTTCCTGCACGTGATCTAAAGCTCTTTCAAAATTGTCCACCACAGGAAGCAGAGCTTCGATAATACTTTTGGCCCCCAGTTCGAACATCTGCGCCTTTTCTTTTTCGGAGCGCTTTCTAAAATTCTCATACTCCGCTAAAGTTCTAAGATACTTATCCTTTAACTGGAGAAGCTCCGGATTCTCTTCGGAAGTACTTTCCTCTACCGTTTCGGAATCTTCACCCTCTCCTTCTTCGGAAGCTTTCTTCTGTAGCAGCTTCCACAGTTTCTTCCGCATCTACCTCGGCGGATGCTTCCTGAGCCTGCTTAAGCTCCTCTTCTAACCCTTGCTGCTCTGTATTCTCTGCCACAAGACTCTCCTTTCTCTATCTAAAAACTCTGGTTCATTTCCTTTATCAATCCTGCCAAAGTCTTTAAAACCATCTCATAATCCATTCGCTTCGGACCGATAACCCCGATAGTTCCCTGCATTCCGTTACCTAAGTGGTACTTTGCGGTAACCACTGCGCAATCCGCCATATCCTCCAGGGGACTTTCCTTTCCGATATAGACCTGGATGCTACCCTCCTGCTCTCCCGAATCACTGCTTTGCAAAAGCCCTGCCAGCTCTTCCTTCCGCTCTAAAGCAGAAATCAGCTTGGAGGCATTTTCCGAATCGGTAAGCTCCGGATATTTGAAAATGTTGGTAGCTCCGGAGGTATAAATCTCTACCGCTTCCTCCTCAGGATGCAAAAGCTCCTGCATTCCCCGAAGCACACATTCCATGGTCGCCTTGTGAGGCGTCCTATCCAATAAGGAACGAATATCTTTTTCTCCCAGCTCCTCCACGGAGAAGCCTGCCAAAACATCATTTAGCAAGAGGTTTAAGGAGAGGATGGCAGCCTGCTCCAAATCCTCCGGGATATCCAGAGTGGTGGTTTTTACAATATTGCCCTGAAACATCAGAAGGAATAAGACCTTCTGTTTCTCCACCAAAGACAGCTGCAGGAACTTAATCTTGTTCTTCTGCATACTGGGGCCGGATATTAAGGCCGCATAATGGGTGTCGCTGGCAATGTTTCTAACCAAAGTTTGTAAAGTGCTTTCCAGTCGCTCCATTCTGGCAAACATAGAGCTTCTCACATCGGATAGTGCCCGCTCCTGCTTTTCCATAAGCTGGTCCACATAAAAGCGGTATCCCTTATCTGAGGGAATTCTTCCTGCAGATGTGTGGGGCTGTATAATGTAGCCCATCTCTTCCAGATCGCTCATCTCATTTCGAATGGTTGCCGAGCTTAGATTCAAACCGGAAAACTTACTGATCGTACGAGAACCTACCGGCTCTCCTGTTTCCAAATAGTTTTTGATAATCGTGGTGAGAATAATCACCTTTCTCTGATCCACAGAACCTTTTCCCTCCTTTCTCGGCTTTGTTGGCACTCGTGTGTATTGAGTGCTAACATATGGTCATAATATACCGCTAATGGAAGGATGTGTCAAGAATTTTTCAGAAGAACTTTGTGAATTTCTGATGAACAGGGCGGGGCGGATTTTTTGCTTCCTCCTTCCGCATTTTTCTTCCTGTTTTTTCCATATATTTCTATAGAATGGAACTATATCGCTTTTTCCGGTATAGGGCTTATTCCGGGGCACGCTCCCGCTAACTTCGCCTCGTAGGGGTTCTAAGCTTTTAAAAGACAAAAAGCCAAGAACCCACGGGCTCAGATTGCCCCCGTCATAAGCCCTATACCGAGAAAAGCGAGCCGAATATATTAAATAAAGGAGTAGTAGAATCAATATGCCAAAAGTCAAACTAAAAATATTTTTTTGAGTCTAAGACAAATGCCAAAAAGTCAGAAGGCGGAAAATCTGCCCCTCCCTGCTCTTCTCACTCTGCTAAAATCATCTCTCCCTTCAGCTCCAGGCCTTTTTACCGCTCTTATGCTTCCGATCGCTTCTTTTCCTAATTGAGAAAGTCTTTCGTCTTTCTTTTTCCTGATTTTCCATAAACTCTGCCAATTGCTTATCCTGAACCGGCAGGATATAGCGGATATATTCTTTATTGAAGCCGGTGTAATAGTACTTTCCTTCGATTTCCCGGATTTCTTCTATTAATATGGAGCTTTCTTTTCCTAAAAACTTCTCTCTAAATTTCTTGGAGTCTTCCAACGCCAGCGCCAAAAAGCTCTTTGGAGCGGGCTGTTTTGATATTATCCGGAATCTGCTCCTTCATTTCGTCTGCTTTCGTCCCCTTTCTTCTGGAGAACTTGAATACGTGGAGATCATAGAAGGAGATTTCCTTTAAGAAGGCGAAGGACTCCTGAAAATCCTCCTCCCGCTCTCCGGGGAAGCCCACAATCACATCCGTGGTAATGGCCGCCAAGGGATAAACTCTTCGGATATCCTCTACCGCCTTCCGAAAATCTTCCTTAGTATAATGGCGGTTCATTTCTTTCAGGGTCTTTTTCGCACCGCTTTGTAAGGACAGGTGAAAATGAGGGCAGATCGCTTCTACTTCCTTTAAGCCTGCTAAAAAGCGTTCCGTAATAATTCTAGGCTCAAGACTTCCCAGACGAATTCTTTGAATACCGGGAATCTTTCCCACCTGGGAAATCAAATGGAGTAAAGCCTCTCCCGTTTCCGCCTTTCTACTGGCATACTCATAGGAAAGATTTTCAAAATCCAATCCGTAGGAGGACAGATGAATCCCGGTAAGAACTACTTCCTTAAAGCCTTCCTTCGCCAAATGACGAATCTCCTCCAGACAATCCTCTTCCTTACGGCTCCGGATTCTGCCTCGAACATAGGGGATGATGCAATAGGCGCAAAACTGATTGCAACCGTCCTGCACCTTTACAAAAGCTCTACTCTTATCTTTTGGCTTGGAAAGATATAGATTTTCATATTCTCCCTCCTCCCGTACCGGGGAAAAGGGCTCCATGGGACTTGCATCATTTTCCAGCATAGCCTCCCGATAGGCCTTAATCAGCTCTACCACCCTACCCTTTCCGGTATTTCCGATAAGAATGTCTATGCCCTTATCTTCTTTCAGCTCCTCCTGCTTTCCTTCCACATAGCAGCCTGTGGCAATGACGATGGCCTCCGGATTCCTCTGCTTGGCCTGATGAATCATTTGCCGAGACTTTCGGTCCGCAATATTGGTTACGGAGCAGGTGTTAATCAGGTAAATGTCCGCCTCCTCCGTAAAGTCTACAAGCCTTGCCCCTTCCTGCAAAAATTGCTTCGGTCATGGCCTCTGTTTCATAAGAATTGACTTTGCATCCTAAGTTGTGCATGGCAAAGCGCAGTCCTGCTAAATCCATTTTCATCCTCTTTCTGTATTGACTAATCTTATCATCCCAACTGATTCTAATTTACTAAACGTATTATCCTGCTGAATCTAATTTACTAAGCTTATTACCCTACTGAATCTAATTTACTAAGCTTGATTTCCCTACTAATTCTAAGCATCTATCTCTATGTCTGCAAAATTACCGTTCTTTCACGGCTTTCGCTTGACATTAAAATCGTTCATTACTACAATAAACTTATCATTTTAAAGGAGGGTATGCTGTGAAGACGGTTCGTATTTCATTAAATTCTATTGATAAAAGTTAAGTCCTTTGTAAACGAGTTGGTTCGTTACTCTGATGTGGACTTCGATTTGGTTTCCGGTCGTTATGTTATTGATGCAAAGTCTATTATGGGAATTTTCTCCTTAGACCTTTCCAAGCCCATCGACTTAAACATTCATGCTGATGAAGGAGATATGGAGGATATTTTATCCCACTTGGCTCCCTACATCATTTAACTGTTGTATCTTAACGGAAAGATAGAAGATATACAAGGCTTTTCAAAAGTGCATGGTTCCATGCACTTTTCTTATGTAAAGAAGGAGAATTATGCAATACCAAGCATTTTTAATCAAATATGCAGAAATCGGTACCAAGGGAAAAAATCGCTATGTCTTTGAAGACGCCCTGGTGCATGATATTCGGATGAAATTAAAGAGGGCTACCGGGAGCTATTCCGTTAGCCGGGAAAGGGAAGAATCTATGTCAATGTGAAATCCGAGGACTACGATTACGAGGAGTGCATTGATGCCCTTCGCCATGTCTTCGGTATTGCCGGCATCGCCCCTATGGTGCAGGTTCCTTTAAGCCCGGACTTCTCTGTTTTAGAAAATGCCGTCCTCTCCTACTTTAAAGAAGCCTATGGAGACAGTAGCGTTTCCTTTAAGGTAGAAAGCCGAAGAGCAGAAAAAAATCCTACCCCATGACTTCTCCGGAACTGGATCAGGAATTGGGACACAGTATTCTGGAAGCCTTCCCCAACAGCCGTGTGGATGTTCATAAACCGGATGTAAAGCTTCGAGTGGAAATCCGCCAGTATATGAACATCTACGGAAAAATCATTCCCGGTCTTGGCGGAATGCCTCTTGGCACCAACGGAAAGGCCATGCTTTTACTTTCCGGAGGAATCGACTCCCCTGTTGCGGGATACAAGGTGGCAAAGCGGGGTGCCTTACTGGAGGCCACCTACTTCCATGCGCCCCCTATACCAGTGAAAGAGCAAAAATCAAGGTTATGGATCTTGCAAAGCAGGTTTCTACCTATACCGGTCCGATACTGCTTCATGTGGTAAATTTCACGGATATCCAGCTGGCTATCTATGAGCACTGCCCCCATGAGGAGCTGACCATTATTATGCGCCGCTATATGATGCGGATTGCAGAAGCATTGGCTTATAAAAACAACTGTATCGGCTTAATCACCGGTGAATCCATCGGACAGGTGGCTTCCCAGACTCTGCAAAGTCTTGTATGTACCAATGAGGTCTGCACCCTTCCGGTTTACCGCCCCTTGATTGCCTTCGATAAGCAGGAAATCGTGGATGTGGCTCAGGAAATCGGTACCTACGAAACCTCCATTGAGCCCTACGAAGATTGCTGTACCATCTTCGTGGCAAAGCACCCGGTTACCAAGCCTATTCCGGAGAAGATTCGGAAATCAGAGGAAAAACTGGCGCCCATTGTTGCGGAAATGGTGGAGAAGGCCATCAATGAGGCAGAGGCTATTTTGATGCGGAAAGATAAGCCTTCGGAATAAAAAAAGGGTGGTGATATAAAATAGCTTTCTATGCAGTATAGGTCTGAAGTAGGGGCACGCTCTCGCTAACTTCGCCACGTAGGGGTTCTAAGCTTTTACAAGACAAAAAGCTAAGAACCCACGGGCTCAGATTACCCCTTTTTCAGACCTATACTGCATAGGCGCTATTTACAATTTTGAGTAATCCCCCATTCTTTTTTTATTGAGAAGGCTGTTGAATAGATGTGATTTTATATAGTTTTTTACTCCCCTCTATTCATCAAATAGCTTGGAGAGTACTCGCTCTGCCTGCATACATAGAGTATGGACAGGAAGTAAGAGAATAAAACGAGGATTATTGCGTAACAAAGTATATATCCATTAGGAAGATTAAACCGCAAGTCATAAATCCCCATTCCTTGTAACATAAGGATCAAAAATTCTATTGGTAAATAACAAGGATAATAAATATCCTATACAGGAAGCCATCGTCAAAATCGGCAGGATACTCATAGAAATCTGCCTTGCTATCTGATACGTTGTGAAGCCTATTGCTCTCATCACAGCAAAATCACTTTCGTTATTTAAAACTACTGTCTTTACCAGTAAAACCACAGTAGTTAGTGTAATAAACATACTTACGAAAAGTACCCAGAGGAGAATCGCCTTTACATTGGCGATAACCGAAGCAAACTGAGCGTTGAATAATTCTTTGAAATTTTCGATATAAATGTTTTCATCCCCAATTTGAGATTGAATTTTCGATATCGCGACCTCTATGTCCCTGTTATTCTTTAGATACAGATACATCGATTCCCAACTGGCATCCGGTTCTATTTTTTTAGGATACCGTCATAGGTAAAGAAAATATCAAGTCCTCCGGTATAGCTGCCTTGTGTCAGTCCGGTTACTACATATTCTTCCTCCGGAGCTTGTTCTTGATAATCATTTCTGATCGAAATCACATCTCCTATTCCTTTTTTTAAACTCTTGGAGAGATTAACCGAGATAGCGATTTCATTGTCATAGAAAGGATACCTTCCCTTATATAAGCCTATCTTCTCCAATTTCTCATAGTCATCGTAAACCGTTACTCTTCCGCTTACATTGTTATCACATAGGATTTCTCCCCCTCCGGGACCTATGCATTTTATAACGGCTTTTGGTGTTATCCATGTCGGATATTGTCTGATATAGCTTCTGAATGTCTGCTTCTTTCCCGGGCTTTAAAAACAATATCAAATTTCTCCATACCACTGATTTGCGATAAACCGTCTTCTTTTTTTGAACAATATTGGAAAATAAAGTGATAAAAAAATGAAGAGGATAATACTGCTAAGGCAACAATCAAGCAGATGGCTATATTTTTGTTTCTTTCTACTAATCAATAAATAAATAGCTGATAAAAAGTCCAGGGATAAAGGAGTTTTTCCCAAAAAAATGAATGACTGATTCCACCATTATAATTACCCCTTTGTCCCCTTATGGCTGCTACCGGAGTGATTTTTCTTTACGGTAGCCGTTGCATGAAAGGCAAATATAAATACTATAATTAGATTCACCAATAGGATTTCTAATCCTCTCATCACATGAAAAGAATTTACCCACCTCATACCGCATTCTGCCGTTAAAGAGGGAATGAAAGTGGATTCCAGTGTAGCAGACAATAAAATCCCTAGAACACTTCCCATAAAACCTAAGAAAATGTATTGGCAAACAAAGGATAGTCGAATTTCCCTATCGCTAATGCCTAGTGCTTTCATCACCCCAATTGTTTTTAAAAATCCTTATAAAAAAATTGTCTTTAAGTCTAAAATACATTACCAGACACACCACAATCAGCGTCACAATTGAAAAGAAAAGTATCGCAACACTGTATACGTGTAATGTAGAATGCATAGAGTACCGAGCGGAAACAATATCCGTATACGTTGCATAGGGCGCCTCTTTGATGAGTGGGATAAAGTTTTGTCTTAAACCCTTATCTTCAGACTTAAGCAACAATAAAGCACTGCGGCTCTCATTTCCAAGAGAATTTTCCAATTCCGAGAAAGATTTCTCCGGTACATCAAAAGCCATAACGCCTTGATTACCATACAAGATATCCTCAGTAAATCCGGCAATCACAAAGGTCTTATACTCATCAAGGTACTTTATAGATAAATTTTCTCCTAATTGAAAACCAAATAAGGTCTTGCACAGATAGGGAACAAATATGGCATTCTCCGGCTGGATCTCCATTTTTTCCACAAGATTGACAGTAGATAAAAGATTGTCTCTATCAAAATTCCGTATAATCCACGAACCCTGTAATTCTTCCTTATTTTCTACAGAGATTGATGTTTTTAAGAAAATCAAAGTATCTTCTGTTTCATAAGCGGTATTGATTTCTGATTTTTGAATGAAGCTCTCGATATCCCTTTTTTTACTTTCTAAGTATTCTCTGGGAAATATGGCGCTATAATCTGCACTGTTTGTTGCTTCATAAACAGTCTCAAATAAAGCCGAAAAACTATCTTCTATAGAAAAAGATATACCTATCAAAAAAGAAGACACCGCAATCAAAAAAAACAAAGACAAAAAGATCCATACACATTTTTTAATTTTAGAAAGGTTAAAAAGTAATATTCTTTTTATCATCATTACCAACCCATTTCCTTTAGAAAACCGTCCAATTGTATATTTCTTTCCTTATCATGATCTACTGTATATTGTCCCAGATTACACTCCCCGCAAATCACTCCATCCTTTAAATACAGTATGCGATTTCCTCTTAAAGCTGCATTAAAGTCATGGGTAACCATTAAGACAGTTCTACCTTCTTGATGAATATTGCTTAATAAATCCAGAACTCTGCGCCCTGATTCGGAGTTCAGTGCTCCTGTAGGTTCATCTGCAAACAATATATCCGGTTCATTGATTTCAGCACGGACTACTGCAACTCTTTGTGCTTCACCTCCTGAAATTTCCGAGGGACTTTTATCCCAATTTTTTTCTTCAATATTAACCATTGAGAGCAGCTTCTTTGCTTTCTGCATAACTTCAGCATTATTTTTTTATTTCTTAACAGACCGCTCAACACAACGTTGTCCAGAACCGTAAGATTATGAATCAAATGAATCTGTTGAAATACAAATCCACAGTGATTTCTTCTAAAAGAAGATAATGCATTGTTGGATTTACTTGAAATTTCTTCGTTTCTAAAGAAGACCCTTCCCAAAGATGGATTATCCATTCCCGAAAGCATATATAGAAGGGTTGACTTACCTGAACCTGATGCTCCCATGACCACAGTAAAATCCCTCTCATATAATTCTAAATCTATATTCTTTAAGATATGTTCACTATGGTTTTTCGTTGAAAAGCTCTTACAGAGTTTTTCCGTTCTAATGATTATTTTTTTATCCTGACTCACCATTTTTGTATTCCTTTCATGGTCCAGTTCTTGATACACATCCCTTTTTTTCTGTATTAATATTAACATTCAAATCCTTAGCAGTCTTTGCCTCATCCTTAACAATTCTTAACTGTCCCATCGTGATTCTTAACTATATATTGCAGCTGAAATTCCTTATCCTCATTTTCTAATGACAATGAACCCCCATGCTTCTATAGCAGTCCCATTTACAAACAAAAAATTACTACAGGAAATTCTTTCTTTGAAAGTTTCCCGTAGTAATTTTTCTCCGCTCATGCCAATGGCAAATCTATTGTTACACAAAATTGATTCTCTATTTTATCAAAACGAATTCTTCCTCCGATTTTATTTATAATCTTTTTGCAAATATATAAACCCAATCCGGAACCGGCAAAGTCCTTTGCTTTTTTTCCTCGATAAAATCTTTGATCCACAAAGTGGATTTCGTCCTCTTCAATGCTGTCTCCAAAATCGCTAACAGAGATTCGTAAGTACTGATCAAAAAAACTGGAGGATACAATAATCTCTGTATTCGCATACTTATAAGAATTATTGATTATGTTGTCAAAAACCTGCAATAATCTATTCTTATCTATTTTTATGATACAGGAAGGAATAGATATTTCCTGAATGTAGTTTTTATAGTCGGCGCTGCGAATAATATCTGTCACAACTTCACTACATTCTTCTCTTACGATTACTTCCATTTCCTCCAACTCATCTAATGTAGACTGCAATAAATTGGAAGCCAGAAGATTAATTTGCTCCGCTTTATCCATAATCATCATCATCTTTTTTCTTTTGGATTCATTATCTTCCTGTAAAGCTAGAAGCTCTGTAGTTGCTTTTATGGAAGCAATCAGGGGTTTTTATATCATGGCTTAAAGAGGCAATGAGCTCTTTCCTCTTTTTAAGTGTATTTTGCTCATTGATTTTAGCGGTCAATAGCTTCTCCCGCATAATATCAAAGCTATTAGCAAATGTACCAAGAGCATCATTACTATGAATGCTCAGGGGCATTTCAAGATTTCCATCGGAAATTCTTTCTGCAAAAACTTTTAATTGGTCTAATGGTTGAAGAATTGTTTTCCATATTTCAAACACCAGGATTACAATAATGATAAAGAATACGCTATTCATCAGTAAGTAACTATTTCTCATACGAATACTATACTCAACATAACGTTCATAATCCTCATTTAAAATGATGAGCTTTCCCACTACTTTCTTGTTTTTTACAATATCTATAATCGTATCTTTATTTTTTATAGAGTCTTCCAGCCCGCTTCTCTTCGTGACCATGGATTCGTAAACAATATCTCCCTGCCCATTGATAACATAGAATGAAAGCTCACTTTTCCTATCTTGAAAAGCGCTGTCTTCCCAATGCCCCCAGTTTTTCCACTGACTTTCTAATATAATTTATTTCAGCATAATCCTTTGGCTTCTTCATTATCGGTAAACCTAAAAACACCAAGGCAAGCCAGGAAAGAATCAAAATTAGTAGAAAATAGAGATATCCTTTTTTCATTATCCTTCTCCTAAAGCCAGCATATACCCTACTCCCCAAACAGTCCTTAAGACTCGTGGCTCGTTAGGGTCTATCTCTATTTTTTCTCTTAGTCTGCGAATGTGGACATTCAATGTATTATCCCCGGTAATACTATCCTGCCATACATTTTGAAATAATTCCTCTTTTGATATGGTTCTGCCTTGATTCTTAAAAAGATAGAACAGTAGCTTTTTTTCCATTCCTTTCAATTTAATTCTTTCCCCCGGCAATATATAATTCTTCTTTTTTTACATCTACCTTACATTTTCCCAAGTTCACGCAGTTTGATTTATCTTCCGGATAATATCTTTTCAAGAATACCTGTATTTTTGCAAGCAAATAACTGAGGGCATAAGGTTTTTGAATATAATCATCCCCTCCAATATGTAAGGCTAAAATCATATCATCTGTACTGCTACGCGCACTAATAAAAATAATGGGTACATCCGTTATTTGGCGGATTTTTTTACAAAGGTCAAAGCCTGATTCATCACCTAAATTAATATCCAGTAAAATCAACTTTACCCTATTCTTGGAAAGAACTTCAAAACACTTTTTCCACGGAGTCTGCCGTAACCGTACTGATACCGGACAAATTCAAATATTCACTTGTGGCATCCAGCAAACATTCCTCATCATCAATGACTAGACAATCGTAAATCATAAAAACAGCTCTACCTCACTTTCTGCTTCTCCCTGTATGCGTTAATAAATAGATGGTAGATTTGTAGATTTTTTTCTTTACTCTAATAAAACTTTACTGATTCTTTCCTTTATAATGCCATTTTCTTACAAACAAAAGGCGTGCCACTCCCCTTCTTGCAGTTCTTCCAGAATTTCCCATTCCTTTACCGCTTCCAGGCTCTTTCTGACTTCCTCCGCCTTTTTCGTCTATAATTCCGGAGGAAATAAAGATTCCTCCTTCTTCCAAAAAAATCTCGGTACTTCCGGAGCCAATGCTACAATAACCCGGAGCCAAAATATTGGCTAGGACCAGGGAAAATGGCTTCTCTTCACAGTTTTTTTCCGATAAGCTACCTCTTCCTTTTTCCTGTCCCAAAATATTTCCGATAAAAAGAGGCAACTGCTCTTTGGAAAGATTATTTTTCAAAAGATTATCTTCCACTGCCGCTTCACATAAAGGGTCTAAGTCCGTGGCAAAGACTTCCTTTGCTCCCATTTTCAAAAGCAGCAATCCCCAGAATGCCGGAACCGGTTCCTAAGTCCAAAACTCTTTCTCTACCCTTTCCGTATTTTTTTCTAAAGCCAAAAAGGCAAAAGCTTGGTGGTTTCATGCTGTCCGGTCCCAAAGGTAGTGCCCGGATCTACGGAAAGCAGTATTTTTTTCCTTCCGCCTCTTCTGATGCCTCCTCCCAGCTGGGACTGATATAGAAATTCCCTACGGAAAAAGCATGAAAAAAGTCCTTCCAAGCATTCATCCAGTCCTTATCCTCCGTTTCGGATTGGCTGATAGTTCCCTTCCCGATATTGCAATAGGAGGACATATTTTCCAGTTCCTCTTTCAAGGCCTTGATAATTTCTTCGCACTCCTCTTCCGTGAAAATATTGGAAGAATTTAAAGTATAGGAATGGTCCACCAAGGGGTCGGAAAAAGTCTTTTCCACCTCTTCCTTTCTTCTTAGCTTATCTTCTTTAGAAAGTACCTCCACATAAAAGGATAGGGTGGCATCTTCTACACTCTCATCTCCCTCAGGATAAATGTCCACAAACATGGCCTGAGCCTCTTCCTCGGTAATCCCCAGCTGGTCGGAAAACTCCACCCCTTCAATGCCCCATTCTTCCATAAGATAGGCAGCCAGAATCTCCTCCGCCTCTATAGTGGTATCAATACTATACTTTCTCCAAACCATCCTTTCCCCCTCCTTTTTCTCTTTCCCTTCTTTTTAAGAGCACAAACAGGGACTGCAAAAATTCAATATATAGAATCGGATATGCAGTATAGGTCTGAAAGTGGGGCAATCTGAGCCAGCCGGTACTTAGTGAAAGCGAGCCAAAGCGAAGCTTGAGCTTAGTACCGATGCGTAGGCGAGGTTAGCGGGAGCGTGCCCCGATTTTAGACCTATACTGCATGACGAATGTTTATGATTTTTTTGTAGCCCCTTTCCTTTATGCCTTAAAAAAATTTTTCTCAGAACCGGCAATTCCTCTTTTAAAACACTGATACATTCCTCCAAATCTCTCTTCTCCGTATATTGGGAGAAGGAAAAACGCAGGGTGGAATCCAGTTCTTCATGGCTTAGGCCAATGGCCTTCAAAGTTCCGGAGATTCCCGGATGGTTCGAGGAGCAGGCTGAACCGCTGCTGACATAGATTCCTCTTTCCTCTAAGGCATGAAGCAGAACCTCCGCCTTAACGCCTTTAAAGGCTGCGGAAACGATATGGGGGCAGAGGCCTCTCCTCTTTCCGAATGTACGGTCACCCCTTCTATTTTTTTCCAATTCCTCAATAAAGAAATCCTTCAAATGATAGAGCAGTTCCTGCTTTTTCTTTAAGATGACTGTAGCAAAAGCTTGGCCGCAAGTCCCAGTCCGGCAATGCCGGGGGTATTCAGGGTGCCGGAGCGAAGGCCGTTTTTGGTGTCCTCCGCCAAGCATTAGCGGAGAAAGCTTTTACCTTTTTCATCCACGTACAAAAATCCGATGCCCTTTTGGCCCGTGAAGCTTATGTCCGCTGACGGAAAGCAGGTCCACGAAATCCCTCTTTGGGCGAAGTTCCATTTTCCCATAGGCCTGAATAGCGTCCGTATGGAAAAAGAGTCTTGGGATTCTTCTCTTTAATGCACTTTCCGATGGCGGCAATATCCTGCACTGCTCCCACCTCGTTGTTTACCGTCATGATGGACACCAGAATGGTATCTTCCCGAATAGCATTTTTCCAAATCCGTAAGAGAAATATGTCCCTTTTCATCTACAGGCAGGACGGTTAAGGAAAATCCATGCTGCTCCAAAAACTCCAAAGGCTTATATACCGCAGGATGTTCTATGGCGGAAGTAATGATGTGCTTTCCCTGTCTTTCCATGCCAAAGCAGGTTCCCATAAAAGCAGTATTGTTGGACTCCGTTCCTCCTGAAGTGAAAAATAATCTCTTTTTCCTTGCACTTCAGCGTGTTTGCAATGGTTTCTCTGGCCTCACGATAATAGGCTTCCGCTTCCACGCCCATCTTATGCTTTTGCCGATGGGTTTGCGTAGTCTGCCAGCATGGTGGTGGTCATCAAATCCGCCACTTCCGGATATACCTTGGTACTGGCTGCATTGTCCAAATAAATACTTCTCATCTTCTTCTCCTTCCGGTCATTTTTTTACCTTATTGATTTTTAGCTGAATCTTGAAAAAAATAACGCTATTCCTCTGGGGATACCGACTTTCCTCCTGAACGACTATCCCTAATCACCTGATTATGCAGGGCTATTCCTCTGCTACAGCATATTCCAGCTGCATCATAATCAGACTTAATGCCGTAATGGCTGCGGTTTCTGTCCGTAAAATGCGTTTTCCCAAACTGATGGGAAGAAAGCCCTCCCCCATTGCTGCCTCCACCTCTTCCTTGCTAAAGCCTCCCTCCGGCCCGATACACAGGGCAATGGAGCAAGCCTTCTTCCCTTTCACAGCTTCTTCCATCTTGCTAAGGATTTCTCTTGTGGGAACTACGCCTCTTTCATTTTCATAGGGCAGAAGCTTAAAAATCACAATCCTTCACATAGGAAAAAAAGCTTCCTTCCAGCCCATTCCCTTTTCCACTGTGGGGAGAACGGAGCGCTTACTTTGCTTTGCCGCAGCATCCATAATGCTTTGCCAACGGCTGATTTTCTTCTCTTCCTTTTTTTCCTTTAGCTTCATCACCGTGTTCTTGCTTTCCAAAGGAACAAGGGCGGAAATCCCTCAGTTCTACCGCCTTTTGAATAATCCATTCCATCTTCTCCCCTTGGGAAGTCCCTGGAGCAGGATCGGTTTTGCCGGCAGCTCATGGGGCTCTTCTCGAAAAGCAAATGGACAGAACCGCCTCGTCCTCCGAAAAGGACTGAATTTCACATTGGTAATCTACCCCTTCTCCATCGGAAATCAGGATTTTTCTCCCCGATTTGCCCTCGCAACACCTTATGTAAATGGTGAAAAATTCTCTCCTCTTAAAAAGGATTTTTCTCTTCTCCTATCTCTTCTTTCGACACAAAAAAATGATGCATTAGCCCGTCCTTTTTCTTTTCGACCACCCTTGAGATACTTTAAAAATACCTGGTGCTCGAATGGGTTTTCTTCCTATAAAAGCCATCCTAAACTTTCTTTATCATAAAGAAAATATTCTTAAAAACTCTTTTATCTTACAGCTTTCGTGAAAAGAATACAATCCCTCTCAAAGTAAGAAAGAAAGCATCGCAAAGCATGAAAAGAAAGCAAAGACAGATGGCTTTTTTTCGACCATCTGCCTTTTTAAATCCTTATTCACAACGAGTATCTCGCAAAGCCTGCGATACTCGTTTGTTTATGTTTCTACTATCCAAAGAGATTCCGACTTAAATCGCCTTAAATGCTTCCTCTAAATCTTCAATAATATCCTCTACATTTTCAATACCGATGGAAAGGCGAACGGAGTTCTCCTGAATTCCCTGAGCCAGCTGCTCTTCTTTCGTTCCTTCGGAATGGGTGGTGGAAGCAGGGTGAATCGCCAAAGACTTTACATCCGCTACATTTGCCAATAAAGAGAATAACTCCAGATTATCAATAAAATCCTTGGCAGTTCTTTCATTTCCCTTCACGGTAAAGGTGAAGATGGAACCGCCACCGTTGGGTAAGTACTTCTTATAAAGAGCCTGCTGTGCCGGATCCATGGATGCCGCAGGGTGAGAAACAGACTCTACCTTCGGATGTTTCTTTAAATACTCTACCACCTTTAAAGCATTTTTCTCTGTGACGCTCCACACGCAGGGCAAGGCTCTCCAACCCCTGAATCAATACCCAGGCATTGAATGGAGAAATCGTTGCTCCCTCATCACGAATAGTAATGGCACGCAGGTAGGTTGCAATGACTGCCGGTGCAGTGTCTACCGCAAAACGCACGCCGTGGTAAGAGGGGTTTGGCTCGGTAAGCCATGGATACTTATTGCTCTTTGCCCAGTCAAACTTTCCTGCATCTACCACAATTCCCCCTAAGGAAGAACCATGTCCGCCGATAAACTTGGTGGCAGAGTGTACCACAATGTCTGCACCGTACTCGATAGGACGAATCAGATAGGGGGTGGCAAAGGTATTGTCTACAATCAAGGGAAGACCATGCTTATGAGCAAGATTTGCCCATGCCTCAATATCAATGGCATCTCCGTTTGGATTGCCTAAGGATTCAATATAGAGCGCCTTGGTATTCTCTCGAATAGCCTGCTCTGCCTCATTTAAGTCTGTTGGAGACACGAAAGTAGTTTCCACGCCAAACTCCGGAAAAGTATGCTTTAAAAAGTTAAAGGTTCCTCCATATATATTCTTTGCGCTGACAATGTGATCCCCATTGTGTGCCACAGCCTTAAAGGCATAGGTCACTGCCGCCGCACCGGAAGCCACCGCTAGAGCTGCCACACCGCCCTCTAAAGCCGCTACTCTTGCTTCCAAAACCCCCTGTGTGGGGTTGGTTAAACGACCGTAAATGTTTCCGGCATTTCTTAAGGCAAAACGATCCGCCGCATGGTCGGAATTATCGAAGACATAGGATGTGGTCTGGTAAATAGGTACCGCTCTTGCTCCGGTTGCCGAATCCGCCTGCTCCTGTCCTACATGAATCGCCTTAGTATCAAATCCAAAGTTTCTCTCGCTTCTATTCTTTACTCCCATTTTATCTTCCTCCTTACACTCTACAAAATTCATCTTTTTTCTTGCTGGACCTATACTAGCACTTTCTAAAATCTCTGCATAATACAAGAGTTTTTGGATTTGGCTATAGTTTAATTCTATAGTAAATGACTATTTCATCATTCTGTCTATGCTGGAAATGCCCGAAAAAAACAATGTAATGTAGTCCGATCCACCCTATCTGGTCTTATATTATTCTTATGAATTGGATATTTTTTTATAAGTTCAGACTTATCTTATTCTCCATTTATAAACAACATGAAGTTTTAAAAATCACTTTATCATCTTCATTCTCTTTTCCAATATCTAAGTTTCAGGAGGAAACAATTATGCACAAGACACAAAAAAATTAACACTTACCGCCCTATTTGCGGCATTATCCTATGCTGTATTCACCTTCTTACAGATTAAAATTCCTATCGGAGCAGATGCCACCTCTATTCATTTGGGAAATGCGGTAGTCGTCATTGCAGCACTGGTTCTGGGCGGTCCCCTGGGCGGCTTTGCCGGAGCTCTGGGGATGACTATCGGGGATTTACTGGATCCGGTATATATCACCTATGCTCCTAAAACCTTGATTTGTAAAATGGTAATCGGCTTAATTGTAGGCTTTGTTGCCCATAAGCTCGGAAAGATTCAGGATACAAACAATAAATCCAAAATTTTTAAATGGGTTTTGCTTTCTGCCATTTGCGGACTTTTTGCCAATGTAATCCTGGATCCCAGCATCAGCTATTTCTATAAGCTCTTAATTTTTAGGAAAGCCTGCTGCGGAACTCTCCTTTAAGATTAACCTGATGGCTACAGGAATCAATGCCATTAGCTCCACCATCGTTTCCGTATTTGTCTACATGGGACTCTATCCTATCCTGCGGAAGCAAAATATGGATGCCCTGCATTTGGCATAAAATCCGAAAGGAGTATTCCACGCTTTACCAAAGATACTTGATAAAATCCAAAAAGGAGTATCCCACGCTTGCCAAAGATACTCGATAAAATCATAAGCAAAAACTCCTCGCCGACCCTAAGGGGCAACGAGGAGTTTTTTTCTTTCTTTTTTGCTTTTTGCTTTTTGCTTTTTTTACTTTTTGCTTTTTTTGCTTTTTGCTTTTAAAAAAAGCTTATTTAGTTTTTTGAAAGCAGGTTTTTGGCTTTTTTTGTAAGGCAAATGCCAGCAAGGCATTTCCAAGCAGGATAGTCACAATCCAGAAAATAGTCTTTCCTATAGACTGTTCCCTGATTTTTAGAAAGCTGTAGGGTCCGGAAACCAAACCGACAGCATTGAAAATCAGCATAGGTATGGCATAGAGAAGGGTTACTCCCAAAGCCTTCCCCAGGGCAGAAAGGGGTAGGACTGTCTTCTCTTCTATAAAAAGAAAAAGAAGAATGCAAAGAAGGGGACAAAGAAGATGACTAAAGAATCTTGTTCCTTCTAAAAATTCATGGGTATAGCCCTTTTCCGGTCCTAAGACCAAAAGTACCACAAAAAAAGGTAAGGGCTAAGCATACCGAAGAGATATAGCGGAGTATAGAAAGAAAGGGCGGAAATGCCCAATCCCCTCCTGTTCTTTGTAAGGCCTTACTGATTACTCCCCTTCCCTCTTGATTCTTTCTTTGTAGCAGTAGGAAGAGGGTGATGGCCGATCCGATACCGCAAAGCAGGTTGGAATCCGTAGTGTAGAAACGAAAGGTTCCCAGTCCGTCTTCCTGTAAACCATGGAGAACCACAATGCACTCCAGTAGTAGCAAAACAAAATGCCCCAACAACAATCCCTGATCCTTGCCTTTTCTTTCCATTCCTTAGCCTTTCTATTTTTAACTTATCTATTTTTAACTTATCTATTTTTAACTTATCTATTTTTTTAACTCATCTATACTTGAAATTATCCATGCTTGAAATTATCCATGCTTGAAATTACCCATGCTTAAAATTACCCATTCCTAGCAAAGATACAGAATACTTGCATCAAAGGAAGCACAGTCCTTTACTCCGGTGTACATCATCATTTCCCGGAGCTCTTCCTGCATATTTTTCCACCTTGGCAATGACGCCCTCCGCCCCATGGGAAAGAAGAGGTTGTAAGATTCCTCGGCCTACAGAAACCGCATCTGCACCTAAAGCCAGAGCTTTGTAGGCGTCATAGCCGGTATCCATACCGCAATCCACAAAAATCTGCATCTTCGTATCTTTTTAAAAGCTTCCTTGATTTTTCGGTAAAATCTGTAATGGCGCAATACCGAAGGGAAGTCTACCGTGATGATGGGACACTACGATGGCAGCACAGCCCGCCTCCTTGGCCTTTATGGCATCCTGTACAGAAAGCACGCCCTTCGCCACGAAAGGCAGCTTGGCATAGGCTACAAAGTCTGCCAAATCCTTGCTAAACACCGGGCCCATAGGGAAGCCGTCTACCACATCATAAAGACCGTCTGTTCCCGGAACATGGTCAATGTCGATACCCACTGCAACGGAGCCCTGCTCTCTTGCAAAATCTATCTCCTCCCGAATTCTTCCATGGTCTGCAAAGGGCTTAATAATGCGTACGGTATTGGGATTTTCAGCAACTATCTTCCCGTAATCTTCATTATCTTCCATTCCCACCCAGTTTAAGGAATTCAGTTCTTTCGCGGCCACAGCATATTCCTCCATGGGCGTTCTTCCATTTTCTAAAACCTTATTTAAGTGGGAAAATGCAGGCATCATAATGGGAGAATCGTATTTTTTTCCGAAAATCTCCTTTTTCCAAAGAGACTTCCGTGCTGTCAATCACCCTCATTTCCACATGAATACGATCCAAATAATTTCTGTTGTAACGATTGGCATCCTCTGCATTTCCGCTGGTTACAGGAATGACTCCCGGTCTTCCCGGCCATGGGCTATTATTCATTTCCATAAAACGCTCCTTTCAAAGTTCTAAATGAAAAAAACATTAGCATCTCTAGCAAAAAAATATTGCTTTATACTTCTTTAAAATTTTCAGCTTTTGTTGGATAAAGCCTTTCCTTTTACGTCTCATTCTACTGTCTTTAGACCGGAGGATAAAACAGCACCAAAAGGGCATAGCCTGCCAGAGCAATCACTAAGAATAAGGAAATAAAGGCAGAGACAAATTCCTCCTGCTCTTCCTTTTGCAAGAGTCCCTTAATCTGTAACGGTACCGGAAAGCCTGTGGGACAGAGGAAATATAAAATAACGCCAAAGGAAAAAATCTTATCCTGCATTTGCTCCTTGAAAACAAGGAAGAATAAAAGAATAATGCTTCCACAGAAGAGCAGTCGAATCCCCGCCAGAGTAAAGAGGGAAGACAATACCCCCTTATGCAGCCTCATACTGTAGCCAAGACTAAACAAAATCAGGGAGCCGATAGGTACAGTAAGGGCCTCCATGGTGTTGTCAAAAATAGCTTTCAGTCCTACATTCTGCATAATCGCCTGATGCAGTCCGGAGGCATTCATTACTACGCCGAAAAGCACCGCCAAGATAAAAGAACTGGTGAAAATCTTCTTGGCAAAGGGCAGTATCTTTCGTTCTCCTATACTCTTGTTCATTAAGATTAAGGGGACAAAGATAAAATTAATCAAGATTCCTGCAAGGTCAAAGGGAATCAGATTCGCCATATAGGACTTTCCCACCACACTGATATACAGGGGAGCGCCACCGCACCTCCCTCACAGGTCAAGCAGAGGAAGGGACCTATCTCCTGAAAGTCCTTCGGCAAAAGCTTAGAAAGCTGACCTCCTAAAAAATATACAATGATCCACAGAACTATCAAAAATACAATTTCTAAGAAAACGCCCTTTTCCAGCTTGGTTTCCACCATAACCTGATAAATCAAAAAAAAGGAAACAGAATGTCCAGCGCTATTCTTTTTTTGCTCCCTCATTTTTGTTCATGGCTAAGCCAAGCCCTTCTCCTTGCGTGTCCCCCTAAAAAAACAGCAGGAAAAAAACACAGGAAAAAAATTACGGAAATAGCAGTCATCCCTCCCTCCTTTCTTTGAACAAGGAGCTGTAAAAAAATCAAAAATAATTAAATAGATTTTTCGGCAATATAGGTCTAAATGAGGGGTAGTCTGAGCCCGTCGGTACTTGCGAAAAAAACAAGAGAATCGAAGTTTTTTTCGCTTAGTATCGAAAGGACAGACTTTTCATGAGAAAAAGTCGTCCTGTAACAGACCAACTTCCGAAGGAATTTGCTTTGCGAAGCAAAGTGAGCAGTGGGTAACAAAACCACTGCTCAGTCAGGCGAAAGCTAGCGAGCGTGCCCCAAATTTAGACCTATATTGCTTAGAAAACTATTTTTGATTTTTTTACAGCCCCTTCGTAAATGAGGGTGCTTTTCTGTTAATGCTTTAACTCTACGAAGCACTTCTTCTTTGCTATTTTCAAAATCTGTAGTTACTTTATAAATGCATTCCGCAATTTCCTTCATTTCCTCTTCCTTAAAGCCTCGAACAGTGACTGCAGGTGTTCCGATTCTTACCCCTGAAGTCTGGAAGCGGGAACAGGGATCGTTTGGGATTGCATTCTTGTTTAGGGTAATATTTACTTCATCACAGGCATTTTGCAGGAACTTTCCGGTAATGTCCGGGAAATTTGTTAAATCCACAAGAAGCAAATGATTTTCTGTTCCACCGGATACCAACCGGAAGCCCTTTGCCATCATAGCCTCCGCCAAAGCCTTTGCATTCTTAACGACCTGCTGCTGATATTCCTTGTATTCCGGCTTTAAGGCTTCACCGAAGCAAATTGCCTTGGAGGCAATCACATGTTCCAAGGGTCCTCCCTGTACTCCGGGGAATAAAAAAACTTGTTGAAATTATATTTCTCTGCCACTTCCTGGCTGGAAAGAATCAAACCGCCACGAGGACCTCTTAAGGTCTTGTGGGTTGTGGTCGTGGTAACATGGGCATGGGGAATGGGACTTGGGTGAACTCCTGCAGCCACCAATCCTGCAATATGCGCCATATCCACAAAGAGTACCGCACCGCAGGCATCTGCAATTTCACGGAAACGCTTAAAATCAATAATTCTGGAATAAGCGGAAGCTCCGGCAATAATCATTTTGGGCTTTTTCCTTCATTGCCAGGTTCATCACCTCTTCATAGTCAATAAATCCTTCTTCGGTAATGCCGTAGGGAATAATATTATAGTAAAGACCGGAAAAGTTCACAGGAGAGCCGTGGGTTAAGTGTCCACCGGCGTCCAAACTCATGCCCATGATTTTTATCTCCGGGATTGCAGATTGCCATGGTTACCGCCATATTTGCCTGGGCACCGGGTGGGGCTGCACATTGACATATTCACAGCCAAAAAGCTGCTTAGCACGCTCTATGGCAATGCTTTCCACCACGTCCACTTCGCTACAGCCGCCATAATAACGTTTTTCCCGGATAGCCTTCTGCATATTTGTTGGTTAGAACCGTTCCCATAGCCAACATCGCTGCAGAGGAAATAATGTTTTCAGACGCAATCAATTCGATATTGTTTTTGCTGCCTTTCATACTCCTTCCAAATTCCCTGACCAACCTCCGGATCCTGTTCCTGAATAAACTTCATGATTTCCTTAATCATAGTTGCCTCCTTACTCTCCTGAAACTCCCTACTCCTCTTGCCAAAAAAATATTCAGAAATCACTAACTGTAGCTGCTTAACATTGTTGTATTCGTGAATTCTAGGGTAGTATAACAAATTTAAATTCTTGCGACCAGCTTTATTATTTAAAAATTTTTTTCCCCATCTTCGAAAATCATTCCCTCTACTCTTATCCCCTGTTCGTCCTCTAAATACAGTTTTATTGCATTTTTATTCTTTCCTAAAATCTGAAAATTCTTCACCAGGACATTTTTTTCCGGGCAAAGGACGGCTTCTCATTTCCCTTACCAAAAGGGTTCCAGGCAAGAGAGGGAACGAACAAAGTCTTCCTTTAAATAGGAAAATGGCAGCACCACATCAATCCAAACCTTCTCTTCCAAATCCTCTTCCTGAAGCTTTGCATGATCTAAAAGAGCCTGCTTTAGTGCTAAGAGCTTTTTCTTTAGCTACGGAAAAAGCCTGCTGCCATAGGATGCCCGCCAAAATGTAAGAGCAGCTCCTTTTTGTTCCTCCAATCTTTCCGCCATCGGATAGCCCGGAATAGAACGGCCGGAGGCCTGCACCGGTCTCCCTCTGCATTGGTGACGATAAAGCAGGGCCGATAATAGGCTTCTCGAATCCGCCCTGCCACAATTCCTGCCAAGCTTTCGTGTAAGTTGGGAAGGAAAAGGAATAAAAGCGGGACATCCCCCTCTTGTTCCGCCAAAGCCTTGGCTTCTTCCACTCCCTTTTTGGTCATTTCCTTACGTTCCTCATTTAAGACCAGTAAATGAGCTGCCTTCTCTCTTGCCTTTCCTTCCTCTTCCTCCAAAAAAATAGAGAGGGCCAACATAGCACTTTCAAGCGGCCTCCGGCATTAATACAGGGGCCTATTTGAAAGCCCAGAGTATAGGAAGAGATTTCCTGTTCAGGAGAGATATTACACTCTTGTAACAAAGCCTGAATCCCTATATTCTTGCTCTTTTGCAAATGACTTAGGCAGTACTTTACTATGACTCGGTTTTTCCTTCTGTAAGGGCATCACATCACAAACCGTGGCAATTCCTGCAAAAGCAGGCCAGTTCCTCTAAAAGTTCCACGCCCTTTCCTTGCTTTTTCCAATAGCATTTTTCATCAAAAGATAGCAGACCATAGCTCCGCAGATTTCCTGATTCGGATACTTGCTACCCTCTCTTTTGGGATTTACCACGGCAAAGGCTTCCGGAATTCTATTCTTCCCCTCCTCATCCCTTCGTAAATCATGGTGATCCGTAAGCAGTACATCTATTCCGTAGGACTTGGCCTTCTCCATGGCGGAAAAAAAAGCGGAAATGCCGTTGTCACAGGTAATAAGAAGAGAAATCCCTTCCTCCTTAGCCTCTTCGATGATCTGTTCATTGATGCCGTAACCGTCCAAAAATTCTATGGGGGATGACCACGGAAAGCAGTTCTTTTTGAGAAAAAGAGGGAAAGAGCCTTGGCTAGAATGGTAGAAGCACAAACGCCGTCCACATCATAGTCTCCCACAATCCGAACCTTCTCCCCATCCCTCATTGCCCGCTCCAGACGATTTAAAAAAAGCGAATACTATCCGGTAAAAAAAGAGGAGAAGGGATTTCTTCTCCCTCCAGAAAATTCCGCATTTCCTCTTCTGTTGTTAAATCTCGATTCCGAAGAATCCGCACCAATACCGGATCCAGGGATAATTTCTCCCCCAGCTCCTGAAAATCCGCTTTTTTTCCATAAACAAACCACTTTTTTTCATGGTATTTCCCTTCTAAAACTCCGATAACTTTTTATAATCAATATTATTCCTATAGTTCCTATAATTCCCATAGTTGCTTAGCTCCTCTAGTTGCTTAGTTCCTATAGCTGATTAGTTCATACAGCTGCTTAGTTCATATTCTTAAAATTATTTGCGCAAGCATTATTTTTCTTGTATAGTAAGGAAGGATTCTTGCATAAACAATGCCCTATCACTAGAAATGGAGAGACAATGAATTTATTTGAAATTAAGAGAGATTTGAACAAAAGTGCTCTGGCCCTTTTACTATATGTATTGTCCGTACAGATTTTGGCTGTACTGCTGGTTTTGCTGCTGCCTCTTACCGGCATTCCCCTCTTATCCAACCAGTATATCTGTATGGTTATCTCCGTAGCTCTCAGCTACTGTCTTTTAAACAATATCTTTCCCGGGGAAAAGAGACTGATGCGTAGGGAGGAAGAAATTGATAGTTCTGAAAAGCAAGACAGTCCTACGGAAAGTCTTAAAGAACAGCTTGGAACAGAAGCGCTAAGAAAAAAAGAAGCTTTTTCTCTTCTTGCATTTCTACACTATTTCATGATATTTCAGGCAGGGCAGTGGATCGGGGGCATCATCAATGCGCCCATCATTTCCCTCTTTAGTAAACTCGGTTTAAATCTGTCCTTTTCTCAGGAAGCGGCAAAAGGAGGAAGCCTGACCGATGCCCCCATGCTCTTCTACACGATTTTGGTAGCTCCCTTAATGGAGGAGCTGGTTTTCCGAGGAGTATTCTATCATCGTTTCCGCTCCTACGGAAAAATACTTCGCAGCCTTTTTGGACCGCCTTTTTCTTTGCTCTGATGCACAGCAATTTCCTGCAATTTGCTCCGGCCTTTTTGTATGGGAATCATCCTCTTTTCTATCAGAGATCGCTACGGGCTGCCTTATTCCATACTGCTGCATTTTTGTAATAATCTTTTAGCCATTTTGGTGAATAACCTCTCCCAAACTTCCACACTGGCACAGGAACTCTACGGTTTACTCCTCCTTGCCGGATTAGGCTATGCCATCTACTATCTTATAAAAAATCGAAAGAGCCTGGCAGAGGAGAGACAATACGAAAAGGAACACTCCCTTTCCTTAAAGCAATTCTTTTCTTCTCCCCTCTTATGGGTCGATATCGTCCTGATGGTGGCACTAGCCTGTGTCAGCCTCTTTGTCCCCATGGATGCAGGAGCGATGTAAAAATAAACTAATACAATTTTTGTGCATATAGGTCCGAAATAAGGGGTAATCTGAGCCCGTGGGTACTTGCAAAAAACAAATGAAATGCGTTTTTTGCTTAGTACCCCTACGAGGCAAAGTTAGCGAGAGTGTGCCCCTGTTCCGGACCTATACTGCATAAAAATAGCTGATTTTTACATCTTCCCTTATTTCCCGAAGAGAGTTTCCAGAATACCTCTTCCAAAGGCTGCTCCGATATTTCCTCCCAGGCGTCTTCCCAAGCCTTTTCCAAAGACGGATTTTCCGATACCGGAACCAATCTCCCTGCCGATGGATCCGGAAACGGAGCGGCCCACGGACTTCATTACTGTCTTTTGCTTACTCTTTTCCTTTTTCCAATGCTTTTTTCCTGACGGAGCCTTTCCTTTTCTTCTTCCTTCTCCTTCAGTTTTTTGGGCTTTTTCCTCTTCTTTTTCCTGCTTAGCTCTTTTCCTTTTCCTCCGCCTTTTTCCTGTAGAAGACGATTTTTTTCTCTTCTTCCTTCTCTTCTAATTCCTTTTTGAAGCGCTCCTGCTCTTCCTTCCCCTTTCTATGCAAAAAAACTCATAGGCGGAATCCCGGTCCACAGCTTCTCCATAGCGAATATAGAGGCCGGAAGCCTTGATGGCTCTATCCTGCTCTTCAGGACTTGCCTCTCCCAGATAAGATTGCGGTGGGAAAATCCTTGCCTTTTCCACTATAGCAGGACTTCCATCTTCCTCTAAGCAGGAAATCAAAGCCTCTCCTGTCCCCAGATTCTCCAGTACCTCTTCCGAGGAAAATGCCGGATTCTCCCGGAAGCTGTCTGCTGCAGCACGAATCTTCTTACGCTCTGCAGGAGTATAGGCTCTTAAGCCATGCTGAATCTTATTTCCGCACTGGGCCAAAATAGCGTCCGGAATATCAGAAGGACTTTGGGTAATGTAATAAATCCCCACACCCTTGCTTCGAATCAGGCGGGTGATTTGATTTAATTTTTCCAATAAGGCCTTAGGAGCATCATCAAAGAGAAGGTGCGCTTCATCAAAGAAAAAGACAAAACGGGGCTTCTCTAAATCCCCAACCTCCGGAAGCAGCTCATAAAGCTCGGATAAAAGGTAAAGCAGGAAGGTGGAATAGAGCTTAGGCTCTCCCATAATTTTCTTAGCATTAAAAAGATGAATAATGCCCTGCCCCTTCTCATTTTGCCGGAAGAAATCCTTTACATCCAAGGCAGGCTCTCCAAAGAATTCCTTTCCTCCCGCCTCTTCTAAAGCTACTACGGAACGGATCAAGGCATTCAAACTCTGGGTAGGCAGATTGCCATAGGAAGCACTGTACTCCTTGCTGTTTTTCCGCCACATACTGTAAGACAGAACGAAGGTCCTTAGTATCAATCAATAAAAGTCCTTCTTCGTCCGCAATACGAAAAACCACCCGTAAAATATCACTCTGCACATCTGTACAATTCAGCACACGGCTTAAGAGTAGGGGTCCCATCTCCGAAATCGTACAGCGTAGAGGAATTCCATCCTCTTTCGATAGAGCAAAAAGCTCTACAGGGAAGCCCTGATAGCGGAATTCCTCCTCCGTAAGCTTGCATTCTCCCTTTCTTTTTTTCAATTCCCTCTTTGGCTTCTCCGGGCTTTAATAAACCGGATAAATCTCCCTTTACATCCGAGACAAAAACCGGAATTCCCAGGGAAGAAAAACTTTTTCCGCTAAAACCTTAAGGCTTACGGTCTTACCTGTTCCCGTTGCTCCGGCAATGAATCCGTGGCGATTAATTTTATCGGAAAGAATGGAAATTCTCTTTCCCTCATCATTGATGGCAAAGTCAATTTTAGACATAGGCTCTCCTTTTTTATTCAATCAGTAATGCCATTTTTACCTGAAAAGCGCTTTCTTGAACATTGCTTTTTTTAATAAACTTGTCAAAACTCCCAGTACCATGCTAGGATATAGAAAAGCCATGGAGGAAAAGAATATGATGATTTCAACCAAAGGCCGTTATGCCTTAAGTACACTGATAGATATTGCCGAACAGGAAAAAAAGGGAGAACCGGTTTCCATCAAGGAAGTGGCGGAGCGACAGGGAATTTCCGTGAAATATTTAGAGCAGATTATTGCCCTGATGGTAAAGGGAGGCTTTTTAAAGAGTGTTAGAGGAGCCAAGGGGGGCTACCTTCTCTTAAAGGAGGCAAAGGACATTTCCGTAGGAGATATTTTAGATGCCGCAGAAGGAACCCTCTCTCCTGTAGACTGTGTGAAAGAAGGAAGTTCTTGTGAAAAGTCCGCAAGCTGTCCTACCTTCCCCCTATATAAGGAAATCGACGAAGCCATCTATGCGGTGGTAAACCGATATAGCCTGGAGGATTTGTTGCTTTGTAATTCCAGAGGAAAACTGGAGCACTGTCCAAGTAAGAACTAAGGAGAACAGAGAAATTATAGGCTTTATCTCTACGTAGCTTTGAAGAGCAGATTCCAAAACAAGATATGCTACAGCGGCAAATAGCGGAGTGTAAGAACTAAAAAAGACGATGAATCTCTTCATCGTCTTTTTCTGCGTGCGACAGGATTCGAACCCACGACCTTCTGGTCCGTAGCCAGACGCTCTATCCAGCTGAGCTACGCACGCTTGCGAAACGCAAGAAATATCATAGCAAAGCTTCATTTTCCTGTCAAGCACTTATTCTAAATCTCCTCTACGGCACCGTTTCTCTCCAAAATTCCGGGAATCTCAGCCAGAGAAACAATACGATAACGGAACTCTGCACGAGAGCCTGCCAACTCCTTTAATCTTCTGGAGATTCTCTGGTAAATGATGGCACAGTCTTCTCTCTTGGTTCCAATCAGAAGAATCAGGTACTGGGAGGAAGAATACTTGGTGTAAACATCTCCCTTTCTTAATCCTTCGGATAATGACTGCTGTAAAACCTCTGCACGGGTATTCAGCTTATCCTGATTCTGAATAGGCTTTCCTTCATAATCTACCAAGGTGCAAAGCATCATAAAGATGGAAGAGCCTCTTCTTTCCAGGTTTCTTCTAAGAACATGATATACATCAATGAAGCTGGTAAATGGGCAAAGGTATGCACCAATCTTTCTGGTTCCCATCTCACTCTTCAGCTTCTCGTCCTTACGAACAATGTTCGCCTGAATCTGACGGATATCGTCTGTCACCACACGAACATTGTCGGAAAGTCTTTCGTAGCAAGCCCGTAAAGCATCGGGAATAGGTACTTCCAACTCATCCTGGTAGTAGTGAGCACACTTCATGTATAAATCGTAGGCAGTCTTGTAATCCTTCTTTAAAATCAGGGCATCAATCATCTCAATCTGCCAGCCGTTATCCGGATAGATCTTGTTGGCCTGATCATACATGACAAAGAGCTCTTCATACTGCTGATGCTCACGGTAATATGCGCCAAGAAACTCAATGACCTCATCATATAAGCGCTTTAAACGAACACTCTCCAGAATAACCCAGTAATCTGTGGCAAACTCCGGAAGCAGTTCTCCCTTATAAATCTTAAAGGCCTTCTGATAGTAGGATAACTTCTTTGCATCCTCCTTACTATTCTTCGCCTTTAAGCAAATGTCTTCGAACTCCTGCACATCCATGACATAGTCATACTCGGGAAGATATTCCGGAGCATAGATTCCTCTTTTTCCGTCAATAATCTTCTTTTCCCGGCATACCGGCCTTCTTCAGCTGAGTTCTTGCCTGGTGGAGCAGGTTGTTTAAGCTGTTGTTTTCATCCAAAAGGGACTTATGACCAAAAATTCCATCAATCAAATCTCTCTTGGAAATGCCCCCCAGCCCTCTTAAGAGGACAATTTCTGTGAGCTTAAGGAAATTCGCCTTGTTGTTATTTCCTAAGTCTAATTGCTTATCCCCGACATAAAGAGAAAAACCGCCCAGCATCTCTACATAAATTCTACTTTTCTTTTTTTCGCTTCCATAATCGTCCTTTATCAAAAAAATACCATTTGTTCCTGCCTATTTTTAAGATTTTTTTCTCTAAATGTAAAGGTTTAAAGCGATAAATATTTTGGCTTTTTGCAATATTTACTGTATTATACTAGAAAATAAGAACTTAAGGAGACTCCTATGCGAATTTTATTAGTAGAAGACGAGAAAATTCTATCCAAAAGTATAAAAAAATGATTTTTGGAGCAGGGCGGAGTATGAAGTAGATACGGCGTATGATGGGGAAGAGGCCTTGGCGTATGCCAAAACCGCCATATACGATTTAATGATTTTGGATGTGATGATGCCGAAGCTGAACGGTTATCAGGTAGCCAGACAGCTGCGAAAGGAGAAAAATGGTCTTCCCATCCTTATGCTTACCGCAAAGAGTCAGCTGGAGGATCGTATCGAAGGCCTAGATGGGGGTGCTGACTACTATCTCACCAAGCCCTTTGACAAAAGAGAGCTTCTGGCCTGTATTTCCGCTCTTTTAAGAAGACAGGGGCAAGAAGTGAACAGCTTAAGCTTCGGAGATTTAAGCCTGGATTTGGATAGTAAGGACCTTTCTTCCGGAGCACATAGTCTGAAGCTTTCCAAGAAAGAATTTGATCTGATGCGCATGCTTTTACAAGGAAAAACTCAAATTCTAAGTAAGGAGCAGATTCTCCAAAAGGTTTGGGGCTATGATAGTGATGCTGTGGAAAACCATGTGGAGGTTTATATCGGATTCCTCCGAAAAAAGCTTAGGCTTTTGGAAAGCAGGGTTAGCATCCAAAGCCGAAGGGGGCTGGGATATTTTCTGGCAGAACAGGAAGAGGGCAAAGAGGAGTAAAAGGCTTGCAACTTTTCTTAAAAAAGAAAAGCGAATAAGCAAGGTAAGAAAGGAAAGCAATGAAAAAACAGAAAATTCGTATTATGGCACTCCTCTTTTTGCTCTTTACGGTGATGCTGCTGATATTATCCTTCACCAACTTTAACTATAGTAAAAAAAGGCCCAGGAGGAGCAAATGGATATGGAGCTGGAGCAACTGATGTTCCCCGGCTTTCAGAAACGGACATGAGGCTCTGCCCAGTCGCTATTTTTTTCCTATGTAATTTTGGAAATTGGTGAGAATAATGAAATCACCGGTCAGCGAAGTTCTCCTGCCTGGGACTATTCTTCCTTTGACTCAGCTTCTGAAGAAGCTGCCGGAAAAGTCTTCAGAAGAATCAAGCTTGGAAGCCGCTGCTCTGAAAAAAACAAGGGCTCCGGCAAGCAAAAGAATGGTAGAGAAGAAAATAATAGAGAAAATAATAGAGAAAAATAATGGAGAAAGTGATGGAGAACGCAATCTAGAAAATAAAGAGGAAATCTATACCGATGAAAGCTCCGAAGTTCTAAATACTATCGTGCGGAAAATTCTTAGTAAAGGAAAAACTTCCGGCACAATCTATCCTTACAAGCTTCGTTATCTTCTTCGAGAAGAAGGTCGTAAGACCTTGATTTTAGGAGATTATCAGAGAGAGCTAAGTATACTGAACAAGCAGGCTCTATCCACTACTCTTCTGGCTTTTACTTTTTGATTCTTCTTTTCCTGCCCTTGGACTACTTTTTTTCCTCTTGGGCAATCCGCCCCAGCCTGCAAGCCATGGAAAAACAAAAGCAGTTTATTTCCGACGCCGGCCATGAATTAAAAAAACACCATTGGCTGTTATTGCCGCCAACCTCTCTCTCTTGGAAGATCGGATTTGGCTACGGAAAGCCGGGATTTCGTTCATAATATCTCTGTAATGAGTAAAAAAATGCAGGGATTGGTGGAAAAGCTTTTACAGCTTTCCCGTTTGGAGCAACAGGTATTTACCTATGGCGAAATGGATTATTCCCGACGAGTTTCTGAAATCTGCCTACAAATGGAAGCTCTGTTTTTTTGAGGAAGGAATAGAATTAGAGGTTGCCCTAGAGCAGAATATTGTCCTAAAGCACGCAATAGAAAGCCAGGTAGAAGAGGTTTTTACAAATCTTTTTGGACAATGGTCGTAAATATGCCGATAAGCCCTCTACCCTCTTCGTAAAGCTATACAAAGAAAAAAATATGGCCATCCTTTCTGTAGACTCCGCGGGAAGAAGCTTAAGTAAAGAAGAATTTGAAAAGATATTTTCCCGCTTTACAAGGCTGGATGAGGCCAGAAGCCAAAGCGAAAGCTTCGGTCTGGGACTATCCATCGCCAAGGAAATCGCCGCCAGTCACAAAGGGAAGGTCTTTGGCTACGGAAAAAAATGGTAGGAATTGCTTTGTCCTTGCCCTCCCACTGCAGTAAAGAAAATAGGATGTGAAAGCAAGAAATTTTATAGTTTTGCTTTCATGCAAAATAGCTTCGATGCAGGGGTAATCTGAGCCCGCGGGCACTTGCGGAAAACGACTGTAAGGCAGTTTTTCGCTTAGTGTCCCCTGCGTGAGGCGAAGTTAGCGAGAGCGTGCCCCCAAAAGCAAAAGCTGTTTTTGTCGGAAAGCAAAAGCAAGTCCTTGCTTCACATCCTATTTATTTTTTTCCTAAAGGAAAAGAGCAAGGAAAAAGCAAGTCCTGCTATTGTACCACACAGAGAATATCGTTGTTGATGGTGGTGTAGAATTCCTTCTTTAGGCCGGGATAGTCCCCTTTATACTTGGCCATCAGGTACATTAACTTGGTAATAGTGGCTTCCAAGGTCATATCATAGGCTTCCAGAAGCTGGAAGTCTTTTTTGATTTTCTGTCCCACCTGATAAATCTCCATGTCGGAGCCTTCGTTTACTACCTGAGTAGCCATAACGATGATTTTTCCCTTTTTCTGCCACTTCTCCATTTCCTTGTAAAAAACTTCCTGCATACTTTCCGGAATCCCCCCTACGCCGAAGCTTTCCATAACAATACAGTCATAATTTTCAAAAAGGTAGGAAAGCATTTCCGCCCTGGTGCCCGGAATCAACTTGAAAACACAGATAGAGTCCGCCAAATCCAAATGGAACTCCACAGCTTCTCTTACAGGAATAAAAGGAATATAGCGGATGATTCTGCCATCCTGCATTCTTGCCAGAGTGGGAAAGTTTACGCTTTGGAAGGCATGAAAGGAACGAGCCATCATTTTCTTAGCTCGGGTACCGGAAATCACATTTCCATTGAAAAGGAGAACCACATTTTCCGAATAAGGATCACAGGCATAACGCACACTATCCAAGAGATTCATCTTGGCATCGGTGCTGTCCTGATTGATGGGCTTTTGAGAGCCGGTGATGACAATAGGCTTTCTGGAATACTGTACCATATAGCTTAGCGCCGCCGAGGTGTAGGCCATGGTATCCGTGCCGTGTAAAACCACAAAACCGTCATAGCGGTCATAGTTTTGCTGAATACAAGCCCCCATTTCCCGCCAAATCTTAGGTTGCATATTGGTGGAATCCACATTGCAAAGCTGGACAATGGAAAGCTCGGCAATCTTCTGTAGCTCCGGCACAAAGGCAATGATTTCCTCTGCACTAAGGGAAGGACTCAGCCCATCCTCTGTTTGCTTGGAAGCAATCGTTCCTCCTGTGGCAATTAGCAATACCTTTTTTTCACCCGTTTCTCCTTCCGTGTACAATCTACTTTTTGTTCTATAAATCTATTTTACTTCTCTGTTTTTTATAAATCCATTTTACTGTTCTGTTTTTTTGAATTCCCCTTTAGGATTCAAATGTTTAGATTTCCCTCTTTAAAAGTCCGCATCATCTCATTGGTTAAGCTGAAATCATTTCCCTGGAGCTCCACCTCATCTCAGCTAAGCCAGACTGCCTCAGAAAGCTCTTCCTCATCTCGAATAATCTGAACCTCTCCTGTCTCCGTAAAAGAAGCCTTTTTCCTCATCCACTTTGGCAAAAATATCCCAGGAGCAAGTCATCCGCCATTCCCCAGGGTTGGGATTTATAGTACTTTAGCTCTTTAATAGGAACACCGGTTTCTTCCATAGCTTCCCGAATCGCCGCTTCTTCCGCCGTCTCTCCGATTTCAATAAAGCCTGCCACAAGAGCAGGTAAGTAGGAGAGCTGATGGGCATACCTTGTGCAAAGGATTTTCTCCTTATGAATAATGCCCACAATAACTGCCGGCATGATTTTCGGGTAAAAGACCTCCTGACAGTTAGGACAGCGCATTGCCCTTTCTCTTTGGTCCTTCTCTGTTTTACTTCCGCAAACACCGCAATACCTGTGCTTTTGATAAAAATGAAAAAGATGCATTCCCGTATTTGCCAAAAACAGCAGAGATTTCGGTCCTTTAAACTTCCTGCGTAGTTCCTCCAAAGAAAGATATTCTCCAAAATCCACTATCTCTTTCAAATAATAATAGTCTTGTCCGTCCAAGGAAAAAAGGTAGGTAAAGGACTTTCTCCAGTCATTTCCCATGGCCTGTTGCTCTCCCTTTCGGGATAAAGCATTTTCCTGAACTTCCTCTTTTTCCTTGGGAAAAGAAGCTAAATACTCTTTAATTTTATAAAAGGAAAAGCCCTCTCCTCCGGACATCTAAAGGCTTAAACCGTCTCCGCTCATAATAGCGTCGGAGGGATCCACCTTCTTTCCCGACTCTCTTTTTACCAAAACCGACTTCCCTGAAAAAGAAAGAAAATAGTCCTCCTTTCCGGGCTTTTTTTCCGGATGATATTGATTATGAAAATGATGTTGTCCCAGGTCTTGTATCATCTGGCCTTATCCTTTCTTACTCCATGTTCTAAATATGGCTTATTTCCTGATATTTTTTTCCTGTTCTTTTCTAAGGTAAGTCTTTATTCCACTTTTTTCTTACTCTGTTCTTCTAAAAAAATTTTTAGGTAAAGTAAATCTTCCGGCACCGTGATTTTTTTGGTTTTGCTCTTCTCCTAAAAACCAAGTAAGGCTGTTCAACGCTAAATGCCTCCACCATCATGGCATCATCCGTGATGGAAAAGACCTTCCTTTTTCTTCTCTAAAAAAAGCCTTGATAAGCCTCAAAAAGTAAGGAGAAAGAAAATGCCTGAGGCGTCTGAATCCGATAAAGACTGCTTCTGTCCACGCTTTCCTGCACAATGCCCTTCTCTACCCGCTTTATGGTATCTGTTACCGAAAGTCCCGGAATCACTGCCCCATAGGACTTTCTGGCCTGATAAATTCTTTCGCATAAATCCAAACTAAAGCAGGGTCTTGCCCCGTCATGGATAAAAAAAGGGATAGACCGGTTTGGATATTCTTTATTTCTCCATTCTGATTCCCTTCCCTAGGATTGTCTTCATTCCCTATACTATAAGCTTCTCCATGCTCAGTATTATGCTCTTTTAACTGCTTTTCTCTTTTCGCTTCCCGATTCTTCAAAAACTCTAAGGCGGAGTAAACAGACCAATAACGCTCCTCTCCCCCCTCAATCAGGGAAATCGCTATGCCCTCTTGCTCACGATTCTCTAAACCGAAAGCCGCTTTATCTTCCGGTACTTTCTCCTTACATCGAGAAACTGCTGCGTATTCCTCCCCACAGTCCTGCAATGGAGAAACTGCTATACCATGCTGCTCTCCTTCGGAAAGGCGAAGACCAAGCTCTTCTTTCCATTGCTTAAGCTCTCCTTCCACTCTTTCCTTATCTTCCCTGGAAAGAATCAAAAGGATTTCTTTGCACCGATCCCAGCTGCAAAACTTTTGCAGGGCGGAATAATATAAGGGCTTTCCCTGAAAGGGCAGAAACTGCTTTTTTTCCTTGCATCCCATACGACTGCCTTTTCCGGCCATCAGAAGGATGACGGTAATTTCTCTTTGATTAGGCATTCTTCCCTCCCATATTCCTTTCCATTCCGCTTCAAGGTTTCTCCAATCAGAGCTCTATCTCGAGGTCTATACCGAGCTCCACTCTGAGGATTCGCTGCGCTCTTATGCCGCAAGAATTCCTTCTACACCCTAGCCTTCCGTTAAAGCCAGAGAAGGATAAGCATTCAAAGAAGCCTCTCCCCGTTTTCCTGCCTGATAATCATAATATGCCGCTGCCGCAATCATTGCCGCATTGTCTGTGCATAGCACAGGGCTTGGGCAGTAAAAGCTTAAACTGTGAGTCCTCGCCTTCTCCTCCATCTTCTTTCTAAGACAGCCGTTTGCGGAAACACCTCCCGCCACAGCCATTTTAGATACCCCTAAATCCAGAGCAAGCTGTAGGCATTTTTCCGCCAAGTCCTCGCAGACTCCCTCCTGAAAAGAGGCACAAAGATCTGCCACCCTTTATTTCTTCTCCCAACATTTTTCTTATGGTTTAACTCATTTAAAACCGCAGATTTCACACCGGAGAAGCTAAAGTCATAGGGAGTATCCAGTTTGGCCTTGGGAAAATGATAGGCAAAGGGGTCTCCCTCCTTCGCACTCTGCTCCAGCTTCGGACCTCCCGGATATCCCAGTCCCACGGCTCTGGCAATCTTGTCAAAGGCCTCTCCCGCCGCATCATCTCTGGTTCTTCCATAGATTTTTGATTTTTTTCCGTAGTCCTCCACATACAGCAGATGACTGTGGCCACCGCTTGCCACCAGGCAAACATAGGGAGGAACGCAATCCTGATGAGCAAGATAATTTGCCGCAATATGTCCTTCAATGTGATGCACCGGAATCAAGGGCTTCTGAATGGCATAGGCCAAAGCCTTGGCTTCGGAAACCCCCACCAAAAGGGAGCCTACCAGCCCGGGGCCGTAGGTTACCGCCACCGCCGTAAGATCGGAAAAGCTTATTCCTGCCTCTTCCATTGCCAGACGAATCACCTCATCAATTTTTTTCTAAATGATTACGGGAAGCAATTTCCGGTACCACTCCTCCAAACTCTGCGTGGAGAGCCACCTGAGAGGAAATCACATTGGAAAGTACTTCCTTTCCGTTTTTTACTACTGCCGCTGCGGTTTCATCACAGCTGCTTTCGATTCCCAGAATCAAAACATCTTCCATAAAACTGTACTCTTTCTATATTTCCTTCATTCAGAATCTCATCACACAGATTCTTATAATCCAATGCATGTGCACTGAATTACTCTATCCTGTTCTTTGCTTCGCTCTCAGCTTTATTTTCCTTCTTCCTCTTCTTCAAAGGAAATGTCCTTACTCCAAGCATCTCTGGCAAACTTCACCGGGAAAATATGGCTGAACTTATCCTTATACTGCTCCGGATAAACCTCGGAAGGAGAATAATGGGTAAGCCACATTTCTCTAGGCCTGGCTTCCCGTCCTAAAATGGCTGCCTCTTCCATAGTCATGTGCTTATGCTTCTTGGCGTTGGAGAGTTTATCCTCCTCCCCGTACATTCCTTCACAGATAAACAAATCCACATCCTTTGCCTTTTCGGCTATCCTTGGAATCGGTCTGGTATCGGTACAATAGACCACGGAAATCCCTCGCCTTGCCTCTCCCATAACCATATCCGGGGTAAACAGACTGCCCTCATGCTCTACCGCTTCTCCATGTTGCAGACGATTCCAGCAGGACACGGGAATGCCCGCCTCCCTTGCCCGTTCTACGGAAAATTTTCCGGAACGGGGAATCGAAATTTTGTAGCCAAAACAAGGAATACTGTGTTGTACCTTAAAGGCCTCCACCTGAAAGCTTTCACAGGAAAAGCTTTGCTGTTCTTCCTGAATTTCTATATATTCGATGGCAAAGGGCAGCTCCGGCGCAATGCTTCGTAGTCCATTCACCACCCTGGCCAGTCCCTTAGGACCAATCATAGTCACCGGTTTGGTCCGCTCCGCATTTCCCATGCTGAGCAGCATTCCGGGAAGTCCGGAAATGTGATCCGCATGGTAGTGGGTAAAGCAGATGGTGTCAATGCTATATGGGCTCCAGCCCTTCTCTCGCATGGCAATCTGGGTTCCCTCTCCACAATCTATCAAAAGGCTGGACCCGTTACAGCGTAACATCAAGCTGGTGAGCCAGCGCTTGGGAAGGGGCATCATTCCGCCGGTTCCCAGTAAACATAATTCTAACATAATTTATTGTATCGTCCTTTCCATGAGGATGGCATCCTCTTCCGGATCCCGGTAATACGCCTTTCTTTTGGAAAAAGGCCCGAAATCCCTCTCGTTCATAGATTGCCCTGGCAGGGGCATTGCTTTCCCTTACTTCTAAAAAAATATTTTCTGAATGGCCTCTCGATCTCCAATAGAGAGAATTTCCCGAAGCAATTGCTTTCCAAAACCTTTGCCTTGATGCCTCTTCTTCACTGCAATGCTTTCCAACTCTCCTTCTACGCCTAAAACCCTCAGAATCGCATAGCCTAAGATTTCCTCTTCCTCCATCAAAACTATGGCTCTATCGTATTTTTCCCTCCACAGCACGGAAAAAGTCTTGCCGAGAATAGGCCATACTGCCAAAAAGAGCCTGATCCATCTCCCAAATTTCTTCCACATCCCGTACTTCCATGTAACGAAAAAACATTTTTCCTCCTTGATTTTAAGCGTTGAGTAGGAATTATCCCGAGCTATAGCTTAGGATATTCAGTAAGTAGCTTAGGATATTCAGTAAGTAACTTTGGGCATTCAGTAAGTAGTTTAAGCTATTCATAAATCGGATAGTTCTTCGCAATCAGCTTATCCTTGGTTTTCCCTAAATCCTTGTAAGCCTCTTCCTGCACAATCTGAAAATCCTTTAAAGCCCCTGCTTCCTTTTCCCTCTCTGCCTGAGGCTTCCTCAAATACTCCAAATGGAATCCCGCTTCCAAGCCTTCCGCCTTTTTCTTTTCCCCCAGTAAGGCTAGGGAAGCAGCTCTTTGTAGGGCGTTCTGAGGATTGGGGAATAGGCAACGCTCCTTTCCCAGGCTCTCTGCAATCTGCTTTCTATAGGGGAAAATGCCGTCCCCCAAGAAAATCTGCTGCCCCTCCAGTTCCTTCGCATAGCTAAGTAGCTCTTCAATGCTAACCGCCCTTTCCGGAGAAATGCACTGCCCTAGACGATAAGATGCGGTATAAACCTGTCCTCTTCTGGCATCTAAAAGCACATGGATGGGATTGGGTAAAAAGCTCAGATTTTCCTGCAGCATTTCCAAGGTACTGATTCCATAGAGGGGAATATTTCCGGCTAAAGCCAGGCCTTTTCCTGTTGCCGCTCCGATTCTCAGTCCGGTGAAGGAGCCGGGACCCTTACAAAGGAAAATCTGATCCACCTCTTCTAAAGAAACCTTGCAATGCTCCAAAAGACTGATACAAAGAGGTAGTAAGGTTTCAGAGTGGGTGAGCCCGATTTGTAAATCCATCTCCCCTAAAATTTCGCCGTCCTTTACAAGACAAACCCCGGAAACTCGTCCGGAAGCATCTAATGCTAAGCTTATCATTTTTTGTCCTTTTCTTTTATAGATTACTCTATTTCCCGTTTTAGAGTTTTCCCATAATCTTTCTTATGTTTTTTACTTTACTTCTCTTCTTTACTATCTTCCATACGGATTCTCCGAAAGGAAAATCCCTGACTTAAATCCTTTTTCTATAGTAATCCATTTAGCTTCCGGAGGAATGTCCTCCCCTAACCTGACTGGCCCACTCCATTAAAGCAATGCCCTCTCCGGAAAGCATGTCCTGAAAGCCGATTTCCCAAAGCTCCTCCGGATCTACGATACGGTAGAGATCAAAATGATAGAGCTTTTTCTCTTCCCTGATATTCCTTCACGATGGTAAAGGTGGGGAGTCTACATTTTTCCGAAACGCCCAAGCCCTTGGCAAAAGCCTTTGGCAAAAACTGTTTTTTCCTACCCCAAGGTCCCCCTCCAGACAGTAAATCTCTCCTTTTTTTGCCTCCTGTCCCAGGCGAAAGGCCAACTGATAGCTTTCTTCTTCACTTTTTGCTAATCCACTCCATCCTTTACTCCTATCCACAAAAAAAACGCTGGTGCCTTGGACGCCAGCGTTTCTTTTATTCTTAACAAGTGGCCAGACGAAGCCTGGGGCGTCTTGTTCATAACGAGTACCCCTTGCAAATCTTTTCCATATCTCGTTTCGAACGAGTTTTTTCTTGCAAGGAAAGCTCATTCCTGCCGCCGGCTTAGCCTGCGATATCTTATTACTCCTCTGAACTTGTCTTTACACGAAGGTAATGAAATACTCTTCTTCCGGTTTCATCCTCAAAGGCAGAGAGACGAGAGAGAAAATCCTCTTCAAAAAGGATGTCGGAAATAATGGCAAATTCATCCTTCCGTCCGGGAAGTACATGAACCTTTAGCTTAGCATCCTCAACAAAGTAGCTCTTCAGTTCCTTCTCAATCCCCTCTTCTGTCCCTTCAATACGAAGGAAATACCGGAAGGCATTTCCTCCCATTGGCTCAATTTCAATCATCTTATCGGACCAGCCGATTCCCTGGAAATTGTTTTTATGGCGTACTGCCGCAATGATATCGGAAACTACCGCACTGGCTGTTGGAAGCTTACCGGCTCCCATTCCGTAAAGCATAGTGGTTCCCAGACAATTTCCAACGATGCGAATGCCGTTGTAAACTCCATTTACCGGAAAAAGAGGATCCTTTTCATCCACCATCATAGGTGCCACATAGGCAAAATACTTATCCTCCACGGTCTGCACGGAGCCCAAAAGCTTAACACTCAATCCCAATGCCTTAGCATAGGCCATGTCGATATCACTGACATTACGAATTCCTTCTGTGTAAATGTCTTCATGGCGACAACGATTGCCGGAAGTCATGGAAAGCAGAATAGCCGTCTTTCTGGAGGTGTCGAAGCCATCCACATCCGCAGAGGGATCTCTTTCCGCATAGCCCAGTCTCTGTGCCTCCTTCAAGGTATCTTCAAAGCTGGAGCCTTCTTCTCTCATCTTGGTTAAAATGAAGTTGGTGGTTCCGTTTAAGATACCGGTGATTTCGGTTACATTTTCCCCTGCATAGTTATGATAAAGGGTACGGATAACGGAATTCCTCCTCCAACGGAAGCCTCAAAATAGAAGTTACAATTATGTTCCTTGGCGGTACGAATCAGTTTGGAACCGCAGGCATCCACTACCGCCTTGTTAGAGCTTACCACATGCTTTCCCTTTTCCAGACAGCTCTTGATATACTCATAAGCAGGATGAATTCCTCCGATAGCTTCCACCACCAGCTCCACTTCCGGATCGTTTTCAATAACGGAAAAAAATCTGTGGTCACCAGCGCATCATCCACACCGGGAATATGCTCCTTCGTGTCCAAAATGTATTTTACCTCAATAGCTTCTCCGCCCTTTTTTTCAATCTGTGCTCTATTCATATCCAGCACTTCTTTTACACCGGAACCGATGGTTCCAAAGCCCATGATGGCAATCTTCATCTTGCTCTCCCTTTCTTCTCCTTACAATTCTTTCCTATTGCATTCCGTAATACTCTTTTACTCTATTCTTATTGAGCGTTTCTTGTTCCTTCTTGTGAATCCTGTTCCACTTTCTCTTTCAAGACTTTCCTTTTTAAAGAAGAACTTAGTCATTTCCGGCTATCTTTCGATCCGGACAGCCCAACTGCATCCATTTAAGATAAGCAGAGATAAAACGATCGATATCTCCGTCCAAAAACCGCATCCGTATTACCGCTTTCTTCCCCGGTACGAAGGTCTTTTACCATCCGATAGGGCTGTAATACATAGGAACGAATTTGGGAGCCCCAGCCGTTGTCCTTCACTTCTCCACGAATACCTGCAAGCTTGGCCTCCTGCTCTTCTTTTTCCTTTAGATAAAGCTTTGTCTTTAACATCTGCATGGCTTTATTCTTGTTCTGTAACTGCGAACGCTCCTCCTGACAGGCTGCCACAAAAGCCGGTGGGAATATGAATCAAACGCACCGCAGAGGAGGTTTTGTTAATATGCTGTCCTCCTGCGCCGGATGCACGGAAAACCTCCATCTTAATATCTTCTTCCCGGATCTCGATGTCGATATCCGTTTCAATATCAGGCATAACATCACAGGACACGAAGGAAGTTTGACGCTTTCCCTGGGCATTAAAGGGGAAATACGAACCAGGCGATGAATTCCGGACTCGGAACGAAGGTAACCGTAGGCATAGTCTCCCACCACTTCCATGGTTACGGACTTTATGCCGGCTTCATCTCCATCCAGATAGTCTAAAATCTTTACCGTAAAGCCATGTCGTTCCGCCCATCGGGTATACATTCTGTAAAGAATCCCCGCCCAGTCGTTGGCCTCTGTCCCACCTGCTCCCGCATTTAATCGGAGAATTACATTCATACTGTCATATTCTCCGGAAAGGAGGAGGGTTGTGTTCATCTGGTCCAATCTTTCGGAAAAGCTTTCCAGTAATTCCTTGATTTCAGGAATAACCGAATCATCATTTTCCTCTTTTCCCATCTGAATCAGGGCTTCAATGTCATCATAGTTTTCCTTCAGTTCGCTGAAAGCTTCCAGCTCGTCCTTCAGATGTCTTGCCTCTGTGGAAAGCTTGTTGGCCTTTTCCGGATCCCCCCAGAAATCGGGTTCCTCCATCATACGGTCCAACTCTATGATTCTTTTTCTCTTGCTGTCCAAGTCCAGTGCCGCTTCCAACTGCCGCAAAGGCTCTTCTTTAGAAGAAAGTTCGGCTTTAAATTGATCAAACTCAATCACAGAGGCTCCTTTCTTATACTCTAATCCTTTTGATAAAGGTTCGCACCGTGGCACTGCTTATACTTCTTTCCGGAACCGCAAGGACATGGGTCATTTGGATAAATCTTTCTGCCCTCTCTCTGCTTTGGACTTCTTACCGCAGACTCATCCCTATTGGTAGCCAATGGCTTAGCCACCTGCTCTCTTTCCACCTTCTGCTCCAGCTTAATCTGGTATAGTACACGAACGGTTTCTTCCTGAATACTTCTCATCATGTCCTGGAACATCTCGTAGGCAGCAATCTTATACTCTACCAAAGGATCCTTCTGTCCATAAGCCTGAAGACCGATTCCGTCTCTAAGAATATCCATATCATCAATATGGCTCATCCACTTCTGGTCCATAACCTTAAGAAGAATTACACGCTCTGCCTCACGCATCTGCTCGGGATTCGGGAATTCCGCTTCCTTCTGCTCATAAAGGCGAATAGCCTCTTCCTTCAGTCTCTGGTTCAGCTCATCTCCGGTCATGGATTCATATTCCTCTTCGGTAAGTCTTAACTTCTTTAAAGGAATAATGCTCATTAAAGTATCGTTTAAACCGGCTAAATCCCATTCCTTGGCAGTATCTCCGGATCCAACATTTTCAGAAACATAGTTATCAACCGTATCTGTGATAAAGCGTACAATGAGAGGACGCATATTGTCTCCCTCCAGCACCTTTGTTCTCTCGGCATAAACCACGTCTCTTTGCTCGTTGATTACCTCATCATACTTTAAGAGGTTTTCACGGATACTGTAGTTATTTAACTCAATCTTCTCCTGCGCCTTGGCAATGGCATTGGAAAGCATCTTATGGTGAATCTGCTCACCATCCGGCACGCCCAAGGCCTCGAACATGCCCATCAATCTTTCAGAACCGAAGAGACGCATTAAATCGTCTTCCAAAGAAATAAAGAATTGGGACTGTCCCGGGTCTCCCTGTCTTCCGGCACGACCTCTTAACTGATTATCGATTCTTCGAGACTCATGGCGCTCTGTACCTACGATATGTAATCCGCCGGCAGCCTTTGACTCGTCGTCCAGTTTAATATCCGTACCACGACCTGCCATGTTGGTAGCGATGGTTACCGCCCCATGCACACCTGCCTCCGCTACAATAGCAGCCTCCTGCTCATGGAACTTGGCGTTCAAGACATTGTGCTTAATGCCTCTCTTCCGAAGCATGGAAGACAATAATTCTGAGGTCTCAATAGCAATAGTACCCACCAGCACCGGTGCTCCCGTCTCATGAATAGCCTCAATCTCATCCACTACAGCCTGGAACTTTTCCTTCTTAGACTTATAAACCGCGTCATCCAGGTCAATTCTTTTGTACCGGTCTGTTGGTAGGAATCTGAATAACGTCCATGGAGTAAATGTTTCTAAACTCCTTCTCCTCAGTTTGCGCGGTACCGGTCATTCCCGCCTTCTTGCTAAACTTGTTGAAGAAGTTCTGGAAGGTAATGGTCGCAAGAGTTCTGGACTCTCTCTTTACCTGAACATGCTCCTTTGCCTCGATAGCCTGATGCAAACCGTCAGAATAACGACGACCGTTCATAATACGGCCGGTAAACTCATCAACGATTAAAACCTCGTCATCCTTTACCACATAATCCTTATCCCTAAACATCAGGTAGTTTGCTCTTAAAGCCAGGATAATGTTGTGCTGGATTTCCAAGTTCTCCGCATCTGCCAGGTTTTCAATATGGAAGTACTTCTCCACCTTCTCCACACCCTGCTGGGTAAGGTTTACGGTCTTTTCCTTCTCATTTACGATAAAATCTCCGGTCTCTTCGATTTCTTCTCCCAAAATCGCATTAATCTTGGAAAACTCCGCAGACTCTTCTCCTCTTTCCAACTGTCTTGCCAGAATATCGCAAAAGCTCATATAGCTTTTGTAGACTTTCCGGACTGTCCGGAAATAATCAAAGGAGTTCTAGCCTCGTCGATTAAAACGGAGTCCACCTCGTCGATTACACAGTAATTTAAGCCACGAAGAACCTGCTGGCTCTTATAAATTGCCATGTTATCTCTAAGATAGTCAAATCCCAGCTCGTTATTGGTCACATAGGTGATGTCACAAGCATAGGCAGCCTGTCTCTCCTCTGTAGACATCTCATTTAAAAACCGTACCTACGGTTAAGCCTAAGTAACGGTGTACTCTTCCCATCCACTCGGAGTCACGCTTTGCCAAGTAATCGTTTACGGTAACAACATGTACGCCCTTTCCGGTTAAGGCATTCAAATACGCAGGACAGGTAGAGACCAAAGTCTTACCTTCTCCCGTTCTCATCTCCGCAATGCGTCCCTGATGAAGAACAATTCCACCGATTAACTGTACGGGGAAATGCTCCATCCCCAATTCTCTCTTTGCCGCTTCTCTAACGGTAGCAAAAGCCTCCGGCAATAACTCATCCAGGGTTTCTCCCTGAGCCAAACGATCTTTAAATTTCGCAGTCTGTCCCTTTAACTCTTCCTCTGACATTGCAGCCATCGTGCTCTGTAAAGAAAGGATTTTTATCTACAGTAGGTTGAATTAGCTTTAATTCTCTCTGTGAGTGGGTCCCAAATATTTTTCTCGAAAAGATTCATTATCCTATACTCCTTCTCCATACAAATGCTGTATGGTTCCGTATAAATCTATAACTCATAAATTCTACCATTAGTTACAAGCTTTATTCAAGGTGTTTCAGCCACCCAATCCTACATTTCGACCACTCGTTCCTGACCATCTCTTTTCCCCCTTGAAAGCTTTTCTTTCTCTAGCAAAATAAAAAAATATTTCCCCACAACGCCCTTTCAAGCTCTGGTTTATCTGTTCACTTTTCACAAGATTTTCATACCCAAAAGAGGAAAATGATGCTATACTGTAGAAAAGAAGAAATTCTTTTTGGACTACTAGGAAAGGAAGGAATTTTTTTATGAAAATTACCATTACCGGAAGAACCATTAGTCTAACCGATGGACTAAAGAATAGCGTGGAGAAGAAGTTAGGAAAGTTGGATAAGTTTTTTCCAAGCAGAAACGCCATGTAATGTAACACTTTCTACCCAAAAGGATATGCAAAAAAATTGAGGTAACCATCCCTGTAAAGGGCGGCGTTATCCGTGCTGAGGAAGCTACCGAGGATATGTATCAGTCCATTGACCTCGTGGTGGATGTACTGGAACGGCAGATTCGTAAATACAAGAATAAACTCATTCAGCGTCATCAAGCCTCCTCCAACTTTACTTCGAATTTATGGAAGAAAAAAACCTGTTCAGGATGAGGAAGAAATCAAGATTGTTCGTACCAAGCGTATTGATTTAAAGCCTATGACCGCTGAAGAAGCATGCTTACAGATGGAACTTCTGGGACACAGCTTCTTCGTATTCCAAGACGGAAATACCGGAAAGGTCAATGTTGTTTATAAAAGAAAAGCCAATAGCTACGGTTTAATTGAACCGGAAGAATAAGCCCTTAAGCGAGATACCGCACACTACGCGAGCGATACTCGTTAAGAATAAAAGGGAGCTGTAAAGAATCAAAACTTTTAGCAATTTTCAGCAATATAGGTCTGAATGCAAGGTAGTCTGAGCCCGATACTTGCGAAATCCGATGAAGTGAAGAACTGTAAAAATCAATAAGTGAAGCGAATAATGGAGTATGGGTCTATAATAGGGGTAATCTGAGCCCGTCAGTACTTACTGAAAGCGAGCAAAGCGAAGCTTGAAGTTAGTACTGTTACGAAGGCGAGGTTAGCGGGAGCGTGCCCCAATTATAGACCCATACTCCATTAGAGCGCATCTTTATAATAAATACAGTCCTTCAATACATCGGATTAAGCTAGCGAGAACGTACCCCGTTTCAGACCTATATTGCTTAGAAAATTCTTTTGATTTTTCACAACTCCCTTTTTTATTCCGCTCTTTTCCCGGCAATCCCCAAGAATGTTACAATCATCACAATGGGCATTACAATAGGTACCGCAATATTGATACTGGCCTGCGCAAGATAAGCCAAGAAGGAAAGACTTACTGCAAAGGGAAGAGGATTCCCGGACTTAGTCTCTTCTCCCGACACACTCTCCTCTTTCTCCCCAAGACTTTGAAGATATTCTTTAGAAGAAGAAGGTAGGCTAAAAGTCCCAATACGCCAATCGTAAGAAGAAGATTTAAGTACTCATTATGGATACTGTCAATCAATCCCATTCCCGCCTGCTCAACCTCTACCTTAAAGTGGTCATTGGTTAGCATAAAATAGCCATCCGGACCATAGCCGAAGAGGCGCTGCAGCATGGGCATTTTTGTTCCAAAAATAGTTCATGCCCATCTTCCAGATAAAAAGCCTCTTCCGGTTCCCCAAGCATCATCAAAAGCGTAAAAACTGGCTGTGCTGCTCCAAGACAGGAATCGTATGTCTGACATTTACATCGTAAAGAGCATAGGCCAAAAGCTATAAAGAAAAAGAAGCAAAAGACCAATGTAACAGTTCTTTAAAAGTTTCATGGACAATGCTTTTTTTGCTGAATCTTCCCAAAAGCATAAAAGCAGAGCGGATAATCCCATTCCAAGATACGGAAGGGCCGTCTTTCCCAGAGAAAAGAGAAATCCGCCTTCTCCGGAAATCTGAATGATACTCTGTCCCTTTCCTGCAAAAAGCACCGAAAGCTTTAAGGCAAGGAAGAAAAGAAAATAAACGGACATACAGGAGGAAAAACTCTTATTATCCTTCCAAGTCCAGAAGGGTAAGACTAAAAACACCGCAAAATAGCCGATGACTGCATTGTCACTGCTGCCAAAGATGGTGGCAATATGGCAAAGAAAGCTCATCGCCATAAAAAAATGCTTCCAACGAAGGTCTTTCTCCTGCAAATATAAGCCGATATAAAGGCAGGCATAAAAAAGCACCAAGCTGGTATAGCCGTTAATATTCCCCACAGGGCCGGCAAACATCGCCCACTTCCCCAAATCCGAAACATTGTCAAAGAAGTGCATATAGTTCAGCATATAAAAATCGCTGATTCCCCACAAGCACTGTAGAATCACGCCTAGGGAAAATAAAAGAATGTGGAACTTTTTAAAGCGATAAAAACGGCTTAAGCCCAAGTATACCGTAAAGAAAAGAAGCCAGGTCAGAACGCCCATATATCTTCCCGTGTTTCCCCACCAGGTTTCATAGGGGTAGCCGGAAAACAGCATGGAAAGGAAGAAGAAAATAAGAAGAATAAAAAACGGCAGATCCGATGCCAATAAGGGCCTCTTCTTTTCTCCTTCTTTCTTCCAAAAAAGAGAAGGAAGAATCTCTTTTCGTTCTTCCTTCTTTAAGGTTAGACTATACAAAAGTACGAAGGAAAAGAGCAGTACGGAAAAAATACTGCTGCAAATCCAAAAAAAGTCAAAGCGAGCCTGCAAAATATCAAAATACTTATCCCGGGAATACAGGGGAAAGACCAAAAGCATGAAAGCCAGGTATGCTAGGCAGATGCCGTTTCCGATTGTATAAAAGTCTCTTTTGGCCTTAGACTCTTTTTGTTCCATTTTTTTCTCCCTCTTCCCTCGTCTTTCGTTTTTTTATAAAATCCACTAATCTACAATGGCTCCGGGGCCTGCCGCTTCCGCCGAAGTCGTGGAAGGAGCAGCTGTAGGCGGACTGTTGCCAATGCTGGGTTCGTTATTGTTTTCTTTCTTCTCTGTGGATTTTTACTTTCTTCCGTAGATTTCTTAGTTTCCTCGCTAATCTTCTTACTTTCCTCAGTACTCTTTTTACTCTCTTCCGTACTGCTCTTCGTCTCTTCCGTATACTGGATTTCGCCCTTCTTGGTTTCTCTAGTCTCCTGTTTCGTTTCAGAACTCTTACTGCTTTCTACGGTTTTTTTCCGTTGCTGTCCGTCTCCACCTTGGACTTAGTCTTTGTTTCTGCGCTATCCTCCGACTGGGATTTTTTTCTTTCCGCTTTCTTCTGTGAAGCTCTTCTTTTTACTGCTGCTTTCTTCCTCGTCTTCCGAAGATTTCTTTTTCCGAGAACCGCTGTCGCTGTCTCCACCGCCATTTTTATAGCTTCTGGAGTCTTCCGCAATCTTATCACTATAGGTCCATACCGCAGAGGATGGCTTATAGTCCGTGTCATTAAAGAGATACGCATGAAGCTTGGTTACATTGGAAGCTAAGGACTGAGGAATAACACAGTCTCCTTCTTTCCCATCATTTGGGTGGTCAAATCGTAGGGGAATCCCTCAGAACCGACGATATTATAACGGTTTACGCCCTTAGCCAACTCCAAAATATCTCCCACATCCACATTGAATGCAATCTGGGGAAGGACAGTATCAATAACATTGGTCAAGGTTGCCAGATCGAGCCTTCTTGGCATTGGCAAGAACCTGAGAGATGACCTCTCTTTGTCTCTTGGTTCTGGTAAAGTCATCATCCATGTAACGAAGTCTGGCATAGGCCACCGCCTGAACACCGTCCAAGTGTTGCATTCCCGGCGCCTTGATATACTCCGCCGCAGGATTTTTCTCGTTAATCTTGGATTTGATACTGGTTTCATGAATATAAGCATTCATGTAACGGAATTCCTTAGGGTAATCTCAATATCCACTCCTCCCAGCATAGTAACCACATCCGCTACTGCCTTCCAGTTAAATGTAGCGTAATGTTCAATATCCAAATCCAGGTTTTTGTTTAAGGCCGCTACCGCCTGTTCCGGCCCCCCATCTGCATAGGCCTCGTTAATCTTTTGCAAAACGGGAACCTGCTGCAAGATTCAAGTAGGTATCACGGAAAACGGAGGCCAACTTCACCTCGCCGGTTCCTCTATCAATGCAAACAATGAGCTGTACATCCGCATTGGCACCACGGCCTACTCCACCATCACGGGAGTCTACGCCGAAAACGGCAATGGTCCAATATCCCTGCATCTGCTCCTGCTTACTGATATCAATATTTTTCATTTTTTTACATTCTTGGTATTGAACTGCACATCCGGCTTAATGTTCATATAACGAACCACATAGCCGGTACAGAAAATACAAATCAAAGTCAGAATTTCGATAACGGAAATCAGAAGAACTTTTTTCCATAAGGATTTCTTTTTTTCTTCTTTTTTCTCCTCGTAATATTCTTCCAATTCTTCTTCGATTTGATCCGGAGAATTCACCTGCAAAATATCCAAAGAGCTTCTATGTTTTTTTCCTCGGAGCTTTCCTTGGGAAGAGTGTAAAAATCCACATTTCTCTTTCTCTCTTCTCTGGCCACCTTCTCATCCAGGAAAGACAGATCTTCTTTTTCTGCTCTTTCCCTGTTCCCCTTCATCCTGGGAACGCTTTCCCTTGGCAATCTGCTCCTTCAGGCTTTTTCTCCTTATCGGAAAGAGGGGCACTGCTCTCCCCCTTTTTTTCCTTCTACGGAAGTATTACTTTTTTTCCTCTTTATTTCCGGTATAAGCACAGGGGCCTTCTACTGCCCTTTGTTCTGTTCTAATGCCACTCTACTCCTCCAAAGTCGATCTAAACTTTTATTTTATAGGAATCAAGGTATAATACCATGAAAAAGGAAAAAAATTAATAGGCATTTTTTTGTTAATAAATCCTTTTCCATAGGGTTAAAAAGAGGATGCGAATATCCAAAGAAAGGCTCCAGTTCTCAATATACCAAAGATCACAACGGATTCTTCCCTCTATGGAAGTATCTCCCCGAAAACCGTTAACCTGCGCCCAGCCTGTCATTCCCGGCCGCACCTGATGCTTAATCATATAGCGAGGAATCTGCTCTTTAAACATTTCCACAAACTGGGTGCGTTCCGGTCTTGGCCCGATAAGAGACATATCTCCCTTAAGGACATTGAAAAACTGGGGCAATTCATCGATGGAGGTCTTTCGGATAATTTTCCCAATCCAGGTAACCCTGGGATCTCCCTTTACCGTCCATCCCTTCTTTTCCTCCTCCACAGTCTGTACCCGCATAGAGCGGAACTTATACATCTTAAAGGGAAGGTTATGTCTTCCTACTCTTTCCTGTTGGAAAATGACGGGGCCGCTGGAATCCAGTTTGATGAATAAAGCCACTAAGAGCATCAAAGGACCAAAAAGGATAATACCTACCAAAGCACCAAAAATGTCCATAATCCGCTTTATAAAGGCATTTTAGAGGATCCATTAATGGTACATTTCGAATATTAATCACCGGCAGTCCATCCATATCCTCTGCAATAGGCTTGGAGTGAATAAATTCCTGATAGTCCGGCAAAAATTTTGTATGTACTCCGGATTTTTTTCACAAACCGCCACAATGCCCGGAAGCTTTTTCATAGGCAGCCAGAGGCAGGGTAATCGCAATTTCATCTATAGTATTTTTCCGAAAGAAAAGTTCCCAGCTCCTTAATCTTTCCAATAACGGAAATCCTCTATAAGACATTCCCTTTTTGCGCAAAATCATCCACTATCCCATAAATGGTATATCCCCAATCCGGATTTCTTTTGCACGCATCGATAAAACGATCGGAAACAGAAGAGAAACCTACCAGCATGATATGCTTTTGATTAAAGCCCTTCTTTCGAAGAGTCGCCAAAAATCTTCGTAAAACAAATCGTTCACAAGTGCTTAAAACTATATTCCCTAAAAAAATGGAAAAAAACAGGACTTTGGTAGAGAAATGTTCAAAGTAGCCTGACTTACGAAAAGCAAAGAAAAGGGAGGCGGAAAGCAAAAAGCCCCACGCTATTGGCTTGGATAATCTTAAACAGCACCGTCTTCATTCGCATGGTGCGCATCGGCTTATAAAGACCGAAGAACCAATAAAGGATAAGGTATCCCGGAAGCAATGCCAGTGCAATCAGAAAATAAACCCTGGGCGCCAGAACACCGTGGCCCTCCGGGAAGATAGGATTTTTTGATGGCAAAATACCAGGCTAGGGAAATAAGCCAAAGCAATCACCATGCCGTCAAAAAAGCACCTGCAATTGATTTAATTGTTTTTTTGTTTATCCTTAATCATAGTATCCTTCCTGAATGATCTCCTCTTTTATGAAGCCAAGCTTTTCACAAAGGCTATCTGCTTTTGTAAGAGTCTTGCCGCTTCCGGTCTATGAATCTGTAGTTCAAAGTCGTGAGGAAGTTCCCCTTCCGCCTTTCCGGGAAAATAACTTTCCACCCTAACTCCCATTTGCCTAAGCTTTTTTTGAAAATCTTTTCCCTGCTCTTGGAAGGATCCAATGTTCCCATCCGATAAAAAGCTTGGCGGAAAGCTTGGACCTAGGTTCTGTAGGACAGAAGCCTCCTTTGCTTTCTTACCCTTTTCCAGACTTTGTTCCTGAAAATAGGCGATTCCCCAATTTCTAAAGTAGGAATTGTTTTCTTTCAAATTCGTTTGATCATAACGGGTGGTATCCAGCAGACCGGAAAGAGAAATAAAAGCAATTACCTTTCCTCTCGTTAAAACGTTTTTAATCTTTAATTTTTTTCTATAGTTTTTCATTCTCTTGGCTTAAAAAGGAACTGTCCTCCCAGTGCTGCACCGGCGCTGTCTCCCAAGATAATCAATTTTTCAGGATTAATCCCTAACGCATCCTGCTTCTGTAAAATGCTATTTACCGCAGATGCCACTTGCTGAAGAGCAATAGGATAGGGGTAGTCCGGAGCCAAGGCATAGTCTATGGCAATAATCTGAAAGCCTTCCTTTAACCACTCCTGAAAAATAGGGGTGCTGATTCACAACATTCTTACTGCCGGATACAAATCCGCCACCATGAAGGTAGAGTATGGTCCCCAGTACCTCTCCCCTTCTTTCCTTGGGATAAAGGTAGGCATCATAGGAATTATAGGGGTAAGCCGAGGGATAGGAAATATTTTTTTGTAGCAAAGATATTCCCCATACTCTTCTCTATAGCTTTTCTCCTCTTCCTTTATGTTTTGAACAGTTCTTTTGGTAAAAGAAACTGCCTCCTCAATGGCATCTCTTTCTTTTTCCTCTGCCCTCTTCCCGAAAGAAGAAAAAAAGCTAAGGCTTAGGAATAGACAGGAAAAGAAAAAAATATTCCTATTCTTTTTTTGGATAATGTCTCTTTCATTCTCCAAGCCTTTCCTTTCTCCCTCTTCTTTAGGTCTTTTATTCTTTATGCATAGCTACTATAAGGCATATTGATTTAGTATAACATAAAAAAAGCTTCCGGAACTTGTCTCAGAAGCTTTTTTTATCGCAATCACACAATTTATTTTTTTCGATCATTTTTTTCTACTATTTTTGGGAGAAACGCATAACATTCTTTGAAAAACTTCTTTTCCAAAGATCAGCACATTCTTTGAAGCAATGTTCGGAAAAATGACATCTCCGAAAGATGACCTCTTCAAAAGAAGCTTTCTTAGGATTTATCAGTACTGTTCTTTCCTAAAGTTACTTCTACCGTCTTTTCTTCATACTGTCCCTTGGAGGAGAGTCGTTTTACGGTAACTTCCACCTTTTCTCCTGCCTTATAGCCGGAAAGTAAGGAAACTAAATCCTCCAGACTCTTTACACCTTGTCCGTCAAATTTGGTAATAATATCCTTTTCCTGTAAGGCAGAGTTATCAATACCTTCTCCTTCCAGAATCTTATAGATATAGATTCCCTGGGGCATGTTATAGGCTTCCGCAATGCTGCTATCCACAGTCTTCCCCTGAATTCCGATATAGCCTCTCTCCTCATCCTTTACCTTATCTCTGGTATCTCTCTTGGAAAGAGTTTCTACAATTTCCCGGGCTTTCTTGGCGGGAATGGAATATCCCATACCTTCTACGGTGGTATCGGAATACTTCGCCACATTGATACCGATTAACTCTCCCTGCATATTCAGTAAGGCTCCACCGGAGTTTCCGGGGTTAATGGCTGCATCGGTTTGTAAAAGTCCGGTTTCCGTGCCCTTTTCTGTTTGAATGTCTCTATCCTTGGCAGAAATAATTCCTGTGGTAACAGACTGTCCATAGCCCAAAGCATTTCCAATAGCCACTACCTGATCGCCCACGCTTAAGGCATCGGAATCTCCGAAGCGCGCAGTGGTAATGCTTTTCTTTGTCTCAGCGGAAATAGAGTCCAAGGGAACCGCAATCACCGCCAAATCCACATCACTGTCTGTCCCCTTAATCTTTGCATCATAGGATTTTCCATCCACAAACTGAACGGAAAGGGAGGTGGAATCCTCTACTACATGCTTATTGGTCACAATCAAGAGCTCACTGTCATTCTCTCCGATAATTACACCGGAACCGCTGGCTGCCGCCTCTCTGCTTTTGTCCCTGACCGTAGAGAGAAAATCCGTTTTGCTGATACTTAATGGTATTGGTAATGGAAACTACGGACGGCATTGCCGCCTTTGCAATTTCGAAACGCTCTCTCCCGTACTTTCTGTAGTCTTTACAGAAGAGTTTTCGTTATTTTCTTTTGCTACAGTCTTTTGAATAGGAGAAGAGCTTTCCTCCTGACTCTGTCCGCTAAGCTCATTGACACTTGCTACAATTTCGGAACGATGTTGCTCTGCTAAAACATTCACTCCTACCATGGTTCCGCCGGATACTGCACCAAAGAGAAGTGCTGATGCAACAATCCCCGCCACTCTATTTCCTCTTGCCATATTTTTACCTCCTTGCTAGGCCAAGTCCATTTTTCATCATATAACTTAAGCCTTTTTCTTTTTATCTACTATTTTAGGAAGACTTCATCGAATTCTTTGTCTTGAGTGCTTTTTCAGCTTGCATACTTTTTTAGCTTGAAGACTTTGTCCTCTTGACAAGAGATAGAATAAAGAAAAAATGTGGTGAAAAAATGGAAAAAGAGTGAGGAATTTGTGTCCTCACTCTTTTCTTAGTTTTTTTATTCCACTTCTAAAATCAAAAGCTTCATATCCGGAAAGCTTCACCCTATTCCCGTTGATTCTTGGCTCTACATTGGAAAGTACAACTTTCTTGATTGTTCCAAGAATTTCCACTTCTCTTCTTCTTTTCTGTAATTCCCCAAAACCAAGAGAGTTTTCTTTTCTCCCTTTCTATAGAAAGCCATCAAGCGGTCTTCCTTCTCCAGGAAGGGAATAAACTCTCCATAAACCACCGCTTCCTTATACTCCTCCTGCTTACGAAGAGCACAAAGGGTCTTATAATAAGAAAGAACGGATTTAGGATCCTTCTCCTGGCTTTCCACATTGATTCTTGTATAGTTCGGGTTTACGGGAAGCCAGGGCTTTCCGGTGGTAAATCCCGCCTCCTTACCGCTTGTCCACTGCATAGGGGTTCTGGCATTGTCTCTGGAATAACGGTTTACTATCTTTAAAGCTTCTTCCTTACTATAGCCATTTTCCAAGGCAATCTTATACTCATCCAGGGTGGAAATGTCGTCCACTTCGGAAATGTCGTGGAAAATGACATTTTCCATACCGATTTCCTGTCCTTGGTAAATAAAGGGAAGGCCTCTCTGCATCATCAGCATGGTGGCGATAAACTTCTTGGAGGTATCACTTAAATCCTCAGCAGGAATATAGCTGTTTACTCCTCTGGACTCGTCATGGTTCTCAATGACGGTGGAAATAAATCCTACAGGATTCACCAATCTTTGGGTTAAGAAGCAGTTGTCCCGGTAAGCATTCGGGGTAACCGGCTTATTGTCAAACCACCCCTTGTCGGAATGTCCGCTACTATGGGCACGGAAGTCAAACATGGAGGAAAAATAGCCGTCTTCTCCTATAAACTCCGGAATCTGCTCCTCTGTTTCATTGAAAACTTCTCCAACAGAGAGAGCATTGTGGGGACGGAAACAACAATCCCGCATTTCCCGAAGGAAGTCTCCGATTCCCTCCGCCTCATAGATCATATTGGTGCAGGCTGCCATGCCGTCATCTCTGTCCGCCGGATAATGGTGCCCCTGTAAAGGAAATACCTTCTTGATATTCAGGATGGCATCAATACGGAAGCCGGATACCCCCTTATCCAACCACCAGTTAATCATTTCATAGATTTCTTCTCTAAGCTTTGGATTCTCCCAGTTTAAATCCGGCTGCTTCTTATGGAAGAGGTGTAGGTAGTAGGTATTCTCCGTACCGGGAACCTTCTCCCAAACGGAACCTCCAAAAATAGGAACGCCAGTTGTTGGGCTCCTTCCCGTCGATTCCCTCTTCAAAAAAAGAAATAATCCGCATAAGGTCCTTGGGATCCGCAACGGCCTTTTGGAACCACTCATGCTCATCGGAGCAATGGTTTACCACCAAATCCAAAAGGATATGCATATCCCTCTTCTTGGCCTCTGCCAAAAGCTCCTCCATATCCTCATTGGAACCAAAGCGAGGATCAATCTTATAGTAATCCGCAATATCATAGCCCTGGTCCGCCAATGGGGATAGGAAACAGGGAGAAATCCAGATAATATCAATCCCCAGACTTTTCAAATAATCCAGTTTTTCGATAATTCCCCGAATGTCTCCGATTCCGTTTCCCTTAGTATCCTTAAAGCTTTTGGGATAAATCTGGTAAGCGACCTTCTCCTGCCACCATTCTTTTCTCATTTTTTCTCCTTACTATACTTTTCCTTCTCTATCATTCTATCCTTCCAACAAAATGCGAGCTTTCCGGCCGTGACAAAGCTGCCGCGGCTAATTTAAATTTCTAATACAAAGGCCTCATAGGGAAGCAAATGGCCTCTCTTGGCATCTTCCTCTTCCACATTGTGGATCAAGAGCTTTCCTGCCTTAAACTCCTCCGGAATAGAGAAATCTCGTTCATTACCCGATACGTTGCAGACCACCAAAAGCTTCTTTTCTCCCAGAGTTCTCTCATAGACAAACAAATCCGGATCCTCAGGAAGCAATAGATGGAAGTCTCCGTACACAATCAGCTCAGAGCTATGGCGCAAAGCAATCAGCTTCTGATAGTAGTGGAAGACGGAATCCGCTCTCTTCAGCTGTTCCTCAGCATTTACTGTAGTGTAGTTGGGATTTACCGCAATCCAAGGAGTTCCTGTGGTAAAGCCCGCTTCCTTTTCACTGTTCCACTGCATGGGGGTTCTTGCATTGTCCCTACTCTTATGGGCAATCATGGGGAACAGCTCCTCCCCACTGATATGAAGCTTTTTCCGTCAATTCCTGATAAGCATTAATACTTTCCAAGTCCCTAAACTGAGAAGGATCAGTGAAGGGATAATTTCCCATGCCCAGCTCTTCTCCCTGGTAAATATAGGGAGTTCCCTGCATCATGTGGAGGAAGGTAGCAATACACTTTGCAGAGCGCTCTCTGTATTGCCCTCCGTCATCTCCCAAACGGGCAATGACTCTGGGCTGGTCATGGTTGCAAAGATAGATACTGTTCCAAGCCACATCCTTTAAGCCCAGCTGCCACTTTTCCAGATTTTTCTTTAAAGGTACCAAAGGCATTCTTCCGGTGTTCCACTTAAAAACCGTACTTGGGATTCTCATCCATGCTCACATGCTCAAACTGGAAAACCATGTTGAGCTCGGTTTGCGCTTCGTTGGCATATTTCTTTGCTTCCTCTAAAGTTACTCCCGCAGTCTCTCCTACAGTCATTAAATCATACTTGGAAAGCACCTTTTGATTCATTTCCTGCAAGAATTCATGGACTCTGGGACCATTGGCACAAACTGTTCCATCTCCATAGACAGCCCCTTTTGGAATCTCCGTACTGGGAAGTCCCTCAGGCTTAGAAATCAGAGAAATAACATCCATACGGAAGCCGTCAATTCCCTTTTCACACCAACGGGTCATCATATCGAAAACTTCTTTTCTGACAATTTCATTTTCCCAGTTCAGATCCGGCTGCTTCTTGGAGAAGAGGTGAAGGTAAAACTCTCCGGTCTTTTCATCAAACACCCAGGCCGGTCCGGAGAAGAAGGAACCCCAGTTGTTGGGAGGAAGAAGCCTTTCTCCCTGATACTCCACAATATCTCCTGCAAAACGCTCCTGCTCCTCCTTAGATACGGTGGACACTGGTCTTCCCTTACGCCAAATGTAGTAATCTCTCTTGGCATTTTCCTTGTCCTTACGGCTCTCCACAAACCAGGCATGCTCATCGGAACTGTGGTTTACCACCAGGTCCATCACAATCTTGATACCTTTTTCATGGGCCTTTTTCAGAAGTCTATCAAAGTCAGACATGGTACCGAACTCTTCCATGATATCCTCATAGTCGGAGATATCATAGCCGTTGTCATCGTTGGGAGAACGGTAAACAGGGGAAAAGCCAAATCACATCAATCCCCAATTCCTTCAGATAGTCCAGCTTGCTTTCGATTCCCGGCAAATCTCCGATACCGTCTCCATTACTGTCGCAGAAGCTTCTGGGATAAATCTGATATACTACAGCTTCCTTCCACCATGTTTTCTTCATCCTCTTCTCCTTTCACAAAAAGCCTTCCTCCCTTTCCTAAGGGAATTGCTTAACCATATTCTTATACAGCAAAAATGTTCTTGAAACACTTATGCGTCATTGAAACACTAATACATTCTATAAAAAGCTTATATTTTCTATAAATTTTATCTTCTATAAACGCTTTTTATCTTCTATAAACGCTTTTTATTTTTCTATAAACTTATTTTTCTATAAACGCTTATGCATCCTTCATAAGCTCATCTTCCGGCACTAAGGAAGATACCGAATTTCCTTCCTCTAAAAAAATACCGGTAAGCGAATATCTTTTTATTTTTTTGTAAATCCTCTTCATTTCTCAATAGGGAAAAAAAGCTCCGACACAGCCCGCCTGCCTTTCTCTCCACTGTCCTGAACAATGGTACAAAGTTTTGGTCTTGCCCTCTTTCCTGCCGCTATTCCGTCAAAACCCGCTATGGAAATATCCTTTGGAATCTGCAAATGACGATCCATACAAAAACTCATCATTTCCAAAAGCCATGATATCTTCGGCAAAAATAAGGCAGTACAGCCCAAGAAATTTTTCCTCGTATAAGAGCCTGTACTGCTCCTGTCGTTCCTGCACATTATAGGAAAGATTTTTGCACAGCTTAGGATCCACTGAAAGAGCTTTTTCCGAAAAAGCTTGCTTGTATCCCAGGTAGCGAACATTATCAATAGATTCCATCTTTAAAACATCCATCCCATCCATGAGAGAGAAAAAAGCAATTTTTTCATGTCCTTTGGAAAAGTAAATAACGGGTCATCTCTAAACCGCCACGATAGTCTTCAAGACCTACATTGACGTAGGAACTATCCTCCGGAAAAAAATTCGGTGTCTATGGTAACCACCGGAACCGAACTTAAGGAGCGTAGGAAATAATAGCCCTCCCTGCTTTTGCTCCCAAAAGAATAATTCCTTCTACATTCCACTCCAAGGTGATTTTCGTACAAAGCTCCATATCAGGATTAGCATAGAGCAAAAGGAAATATCCTTCCTTTTGCAAAGCATTCTGTACTGCACCGATTACCGAAGAAACGAAGGGATCTTGTACAATACTCTCCTCCTCAGCCCTGCTGTATGCCAAAATCAAGGCAATAAGGCGGGAGCCCTGTTTTTTCAACATTTGGGCTCCCCGGTGTGTAACATAATGCTCTTCTTCTAAAATCCTTTGCACCTTTTCATAGAGTTCAGGACTTAACTTATTTTTTCTGCCATGAATCACATTGGATACTGTAGAGGGACTTACGTTTGCAAGTTTAGCAATATCTTTAATTCTAGCCATAGTCTTCATTTGCCTAAAGGAAAGCCTATCCCTTTACAGCACCCTCTACCATTCCGCTCATAATCTGCTTCTGTCCAATCAGGAAAACGATAATCATGGGCAGAATAGCCAGTAAAGCTGCAGCAAGAATTAAATCCCACTGCTTAACATAGGATCCTACAAAGGCCTGAACCGCTACCGGCAAGGTCTTAATCTTTCCATTTTGTCCAAGCATTAAGGAAGGAAGCAAGTAGTCATTCCAGATCCACATACCGTTTAAGATGGTTACCGTAGTGATAATCGGTCTTAAAAGAGGGAAGATAATTTTAAAGAAGGTTCCCTCCGGAGAACAACCGTCAATAGCCGCAGCCTCCTCCAGTTCGTAAGGAATGCCCTTAATAAAACCGGTTAAAATAAATACGGTCATCGCTCCACCAAATCCCAGATAGGCAAAGAAAATACCCGGAATAGACTGAAGCATACTGATACCTACAAACTTTCCCACATCTCTGAAAGTAGAAAGCAAGGGAAGCATTACTACCTGGAAGGGAATAATCATGGAAGCAATAAAGGTCATGTAAACGGTAATCGCCCAAGGCTTTTTATTGTTTCTACTGATTACCCAAGCTGCCATGCATCCAAATAAAATTAAAAGCAAGAGAGAAACCACTGTAATAATTACGGAGGTACTGAAAGCATACCAATAGTTAAAGTTGGAGTTATTTACCACCGAGTTTAGGTTTTTCTGTAGCTGTGCAAAGCTGAGCCCCTGAAAAGCAACAGGGTTTGCAACGATATCCGCCTGCTTCTTAAAGGAATTCATTACCACAAGGTAAAAGGGGAAAAGGATATATAGCGCAATGCAAGTTCCCAAAATACCTAAGAAAATATTTTTTTACACTTCTAGACTTGCTCATTACATTTCCACCTCTCTACTATTGCTGATTCGAACCTGAATCAGGGAAATCACCGCCAAAATAATAAAGAACAAAATGGCCTTCGCCTGAGCCAATGCAAAGTTATTCTTTGCAATAGCCGTGTTATAAATATTTAAAGCAAGCATCTGGGTACCATTGGATAAATAGGAGCCCATAAAGTCGGGAACGGAACCTGCACCGTTGGTTAACGCCATATTTACATCAAACTGCTTGAAGGCAGAGGTCAGGGTTAGGAAGGTACAGATCGTAATGGTAGAAGCAATCATAGGAAGCTTCACCTGGAAAAGGGTCTGTAAAGCAGTAGCACCGTCAATCTGTGCTGCTTCCAACACATCTCCGGGAATCTGGGTAAGGCCTGTAACATAAATTAACATGATATACCCGCCCATCTGCCAAATGTATACCACAACGATGGCAAACATAGCAGTTTTGGTCTGGGATAGCATGGACACATTCATAAAATTCATGAGAACATTGTTGAAGACGAATTGCCAGATATAACCAAGTACAATTCCTCCAATCAAGTTCGGTAAAAAGTAAGATGCTCTAAAGAAGGAAATTCCTCGCATCTTTACTGTACAAAGTAAAGCTAACAGAAAACCAACAAGGTTAATTAAAATCACATTAACAAATACGAAAACAAAGGTAATTAAAACGGACCAAAGAAAAAGCCGGATCTTTTAAACATCGCCTGATAGTTGGAAAAAGCCTACTACTTTTTGTGAATTTAATTCCGGTCCAGTCTGTGAAAGAATACCCTACACCTAAAATCAAAGGAATAATTACCGTAACTAGAAAGGTAAAAAGTAGGGGAAATAAAAATAAGAAATATACGATTTTTCTATGATGTTTCTTAGACGGAAACAAATACAGGCCAAGAAAAAACACTAATACACCGATAATAAGAAGATTTCCACGGTAGTTTAATTTAGAACCGCTGAAATCTAAAATCAAAGCATAGATAGCGCTAAGCGCTCCGGCCAAGAGCAAAACAATGGACTGCAAGGATTGTGAACGACCCTTCATGAAATCCCCCTTTTAAAAAAGGGGGCAGCTAGGCTGCCCCTATTTAGGAAAAATTAGCCAGCATAGTACTGTGCAACTACCTTTTCCACAGTTTCTACAAACTTCGCTGTATCTAAATTACCGGAAGCAAAATCCTGATATACAACACCTAAAGCGTTCTGTGCAAGACCCTCTTTATTGTTTAACCAATGCCAAGCGGAAGTCTTTCCTGCCTTGGTATAGTCAGTAATAGTCTGTGCAAATGGATCGTTTGCTACGAAAGTAATAGACTTAAATGGACTGATAAATCCTGCATCTTCAACAAGAATCTTCTGTGCAGCCTCTTCAGAAGCCCACTGTAAAAACTTCTTGGACTCTTCAGCGTTGTCATTGTCAAAAAAACAGACCACCAAGATGGAGAGTTGGTCTGGATAGTATCAATTCCTTCTTCAAATGCATAAGGAATCATACCAACCTTAAACTTTCCTGCAGCCTCATACTGCTCCTTGTTATCATTGGTAATGGTAGCTCCAATCCAAGAACCCTGTGTTACAAAAAGCATATTTCGCAGAGGAGAAATTCTGAATCTGCTGATCATATGTTCCGAAACCAAAAAGTGCAGGATCTGCATACTTGTTAAAGAGTTCAATCATTTCAGCATACTTTGTGAAACGCTCCTTATCAATCTTACCCTCGGAAAGCAAATCAAAAATATGTAGTATCATCTCTTTAATCCGCCATCCTCATAAATGCCGAAGAGGTGGTTACCTGTTGACCAGTAAAGGTTTGTAGCCTCAGCAACATAACCGATAACGGCAGTAAGTCCTAACTCATCCTTCTTGCTGTCTAAGGTCTCAAAAGCCTTCTTCATAGACTCCGGTCCGGTAATAGACTTAGGATCAATTCCTGCCTTCTCTAAGATATCCGCATTGTAAGCTAATCCGATAGCCTCAGTAGTATATGGAATCCAACAACCTTACCATTCTCATCCTTGTAAGCAGCCTCTGTATCAGAAACCCACTTTTCATTAGACATATCTACAAGATGACCTTCCCAGTTCTTAAAATCGGTAGCACCGCCATTAACGAAGATGTCCGGCATATTGTCAGCCTGGAAATATCCCTTTAAGGTTCCCTGAATGTCAATACCGCCACCCATGGACTCAATGTTAACCTTAACACCGGTCTCCTTCTCATAAGCAGCTGCCAATTGCTTTAACTGAGCATCTACTTCGATCTTACCGTTAACTAAACGAAGCTCCTTGCCGGAAGCAGATGCCTGCTCACCGCTTGCTTCAGAACCGGCTGCCTTTGTCTCAGTACTTGCATTAGAACCGCCGCAAGCTGTTAATGCTGCAGCTAAAACTGCAGTCATAAGTGCTAAGTTTCTTTTTCATGAACTTTTCCTCCTAAAAATGCCCCTAAAAAAATAGGGAGTCTATGCTCCGGTACATATAAAATCAGTATGAAATTGATATGTCCTGTTTGCTTTCCTCATCATAACAGCAAAAAGTATAAACACAAGAACAATTTTTAAAAATGCACAGAAAAACGATAAAAATAAAGAAAAATTCATAGTATTTCATAACACTATAATAATAAATAAAAAAATAAGAAGAATAAAACAGCTTTATAAGACTTAGAAAAACATAAGACAGGATAAAAGACAAGATAAAAAGGATAAAAGACAAGATATAAGACAAGATATAACACAAAAAAACCACTTCTTAGAAGTGGTTTTTTACTATCACGACCCGGAACGGATTCGAACCGTCGACCTCCGCCGTGACAGGGCGGCGCTCTAACCAACTGAGCCACCGGGCCATATTTTCGCACCTTCAAAACTACATATCAATGATTATTCTAGACTAGACTTTAGACAAAAACCAGACGCATTGGATAAGCCCTCGACCTATTAGTAACTGTCAGCTGAATGTATTACTACACTTACACCTCAGTCCTATCTACCTCGTTCTCTTCAAGGGGTCTTACTCTTGCGATGGGATATCTCATCTTGAGGTTGGCTTCACGCTTAGATGCCTTCAGCGTTTATCCATTCCCAACTTGCCTACCCTGCTATGGGATTGATTCCCAACAGGTACAGCAGAGGTCAGTCCATCCCGGTCCTCTCGTACTAAGGACAGATCCTCTCAAATATCCTACGCCCGCGCCGGATAGGGACCGAACTGTCTCACGACGTTCTGAACCCAGCTCGCGTACCGCTTTAATGGGCGAACAGCCCAACCCTTGGGACCGACTACAGCCCCAGGATGCGATGAGCCGACATCGAGGTGCCAAACCTCCCCGTCGATGTGAACTCTTGGGGAGATCGAGCCTGTTATCCCCAGGGTAGCTTTTTTTATCCGTTGAGCGATGGCAATCCCACTTTCATACCACCGGATCACTAAGTCCGTATTTCTACTCTGCTCGGACCGTCGCCCCTCGCAGTCAAGCTCCCTTATGCCTTTGCACTCTATGGATGGTTTCCAACCATCCTGAGGGGAACTCTTTGAGCGCCTCCGATACACTTTCGGAGGCGACCGCCCCAGTCAAACTCCCCACCTGACATTGTCCCTTGACCGGTTTACGGCCCTAAGGTTAGAAATCCAATAACATAAGGGTGGTATCCCAACAGCGACTCCAATAATACCAAAGTACTATCTTCTTCGTCTCCCACCTATCCCTGTGCATACATTACCGAATCCCAGTATCAAGCTGGAGTAAAGCTCCATGGGGTCTTTCCGTCCTGGCGCGGGTAACCAGCATCTTCACTGGCACTTCAATTTCACCGGGTGCATTGTTGAGACAGCGCTCAAATCATTACGCCTTTCGTGCGGGTCGGAACTTACCCGACAAGGAATTTCGCTACCTTAGGACCGTTATAGTTACGGCCGCCGTTTACTGGGGCTTCAATTTAAAGCTTCGCTTGCGCTAACCTCTCCTCTTAACCTTCCAGCACTGGCAGGCGTCAGCCCATATACTTTACCTTACGGTTTCGCATAGACCTGTGTTTTTTGCTAAACAGTTGCTTGAGCCTTTTCTCTGCGGCCCAGTTGCCTGGGCACCCCTTCTCCCGAAGTTACGGGGTCATTTTTGCCGAGTTCCTTAACAATGCTTCTCCCGCCGGCCTTAGGATTCTCTCCTCATCTACCTGTGTCGGTTTACGGTACGGGCTTACTAAACACAATAGCGGCTTTTCTCGCCACAGAGTCTAAGAGCTTCTCTACTTCTTTTTCGATCCGCATCAGGTCTTCAGATTGTGTAGCGGTTTTTTCCTACTACACTCCCTACCTCCCTTGCACCGGTCTTCTCATTCCCTGGCTCTCTCTTTCTCCATGTGTCCCCACATTTCTGATTTAGTAAGGTACTGGAATCTACACCAGTTGTCCATCGACTACGCTTCTCAGCCTCGCCTTAGGCCCCTGACTTACCCAGGGCAGATCAGCTTTTACCCTGAAACCTTAGATATTCGGCCTGGAGGATTCTCACCTCCATCTCGCTACTCATTCCGGCATTCTCTCTTCAAAACTCTCCACGGATCCTTACGGTACCGCTTCTACGTGTTTTTCAATGCTCCTCTACCGATGGTTTACACCATCCCTAAGCTTCGGTGTCATGTTTTTAGCCCCTGTTAATTTTCGGCGCAGGACCTCTCGACTAGTGAGCTATTACGCACTCTTTGAATGTGTGGCTGCTTCTAAGCCAACATCCTAGTTGTCTATGAAATCCCACATCCTTTACCACTTAACATGTACTTTGGGACCTTAGCTGCAGATTCAGGCTGTTTCCCTTTTGACTACGGAATTTATATCCCGCAGTCTGACTCCCATGTATATCTATACGCCATTCGGAGTTTGATATCTATTGGTAGACTTTGACGCCCCCTCAAGAATTCAGTGCTCTACCTGCGTTAGACTCTCCATGAGGCTAGCCCTAAAGCTATTTCGAGGAGAACCAGCTATCTCCGGGTTCGATTGGAATTTCTCCGCTATCCACACCTCATCGCCACCCTTTTCAACGGATGTGCGTTCGGACCTCCACCAAATTTTTACTTTTAGCTTCATCCTGGACATGGATAGGTCACCCGGTTTCGGGTCTATATCTACTGACTTTACGCCCTATTCAGACTTGCTCTCGCTTCGGCTCCGGACCTTAAGTCCTTAACCTTGCCAGTAACTATAACTCGCCGGACCGTTCTACAAAAAGTACGCGGTTCAGCTTGCGCTGTTCCACAGTTTGTAAAACACAGGGTTTCAGGGTTCTCTTTCACTCCCTCCCGGGGTCCTTTTTCACCTTTCCTTCACAGTACTAATCGCCATCGGTCACTGAGTAGTATTTAGCCCTAGGGGGTGGTCCCCCGTATTCCCTGCCAGGTTCCACGTGTCTGACAGTACTCTGGATACCGCTCATTCCTTTACGCTTCG